>Ga0153932_1000004_pt1 | contig 441295 bp, 432 predicted proteins | sample TSNJ016MetaG_FD_102273 | JGI IMG/M metagenome (GOLD analysis project Ga0153932, IMG submission 102273) | Attine ant fungus gardens microbial communities from New Jersey, USA - TSNJ016 MetaG | ecosystem: Host-associated > Fungi > Mycelium > Unclassified | place: USA: New Jersey, Wharton State... | reverse complement strand
GTGGGGCTACGGAAACTCGCTGGAGTGGGCGACCACCTGCCCGCCGCCGCGTCACAACTTCACCGAGTTGCCGCGCATCCGTAGCGAGCGTCCGGCGTTCGAGCTGCACTACCCGCACATGGTGGAGCGGATGCGCGCAGAAGCGCACGTCGGCCCCGGTCACGGCGGGAAGAACGCCAGCACCGTGCTCGAAGATGCTCGTCACGAGCCGCTGACAGTCGGGGACGAAGGCGACCCCGGCACCGACAGCCGCTCCTGAGCGAAGTAACACACTGAAGTAATCAGCGAAGGCCCCGCCCGAGTAACGGGTGGGGCCTTTCGCTTGGCACAATAGTGACGATCAAGACGCGAACGAAGAAACGATCGGAGTTTTCGGTGGGTGCCTCTGACACCACTGTTCTGGTGACTGTGACCGGGCCGGACCGCCCTGGCGTCACCTCGGTACTGTTCGCGGCGCTGTCGCGACACGATGTGCGTCTGCTCGACGTGGAGCAGGTGGTGATTCGAGGTCGACTGACACTCGGGGTCATGGTGGCCTGCCCGAACGATCCCGAAGCTCTTCAGGAAGAGCTCGAACAGGCGATGGCGACGGTCGGAATGAACGTCGACATCGAAATCGGTGCCGATCCCGGGCGACCTGCAGTGTCCACTCACGCCGTCGTTGTTCTCGGCAGCCCGGTCAATGCTCGCGCCATGCGCTCGGTAGCACGCGAACTCGCGAAGCAGGGCGCCAACATCGACTCCATCCGTGGTGTCGCCGATTATCCGGTCACCGGCCTCGAACTCAGCGTCAGCGCAGCCGATACTGTCGACGGCGACGCGAAACTGCGTACCGGACTCGCCGAGGTCGCCGCTCTCGAAAACGTCGACATCGCAGTCGAGCGCGCAGGTCTCGCTCGCCGTGCCAAGCGTCTGATCGTGTTCGACGTGGACTCGACGCTCGTTCAGGGCGAAGTCATCGAGATGCTCGCCGCGAAGGCCGGAGTCGAGGACGAGGTCCGCGCCGTCACCGAAGCTGCGATGCGCGGCGAGATCGACTTCACCGAATCACTGCACCAGCGTGTGGCGACACTCGCCGGACTCGACGCCTCCGTCATCGACGAGGTGGCAGAGAGCATCGAACTGACGCCGGGAGCGCGCACCACGATTCGCACCCTGCGCCGCCTCGGATTCCACTGCGGCGTGGTGTCCGGCGGTTTCCGCCAGGTCATCGAAGGCCTCGCACACGAACTCGAACTGGACTTCGTGCACGCCAACACCCTCGAGATCGTCGATGGCAAGCTGACCGGACGTGTGATCGGTGAAATCGTCGACCGCGCTGCGAAGGCCGTCGCGCTGCGCAAGTTCGCCGATCAGGTCGGTGTTCCGATGGAACAGACCGTCGCTGTCGGTGACGGTGCCAACGACATCGACATGCTCAACGCCGCAGGCCTGGGTGTGGCGTTCAACGCCAAGCCTGCGTTGCGGGAGGTCGCGGACGCGGCTTTGTCGCATCCCTTCCTCGATGCCGTGCTGTTCATTCTCGGTGTGACCCGCGACGAGGTCGAGGCTGCGGACGCCGTCGACGGTGGCGTACGACGCGTACCGATTCCATGAGTTCCGATCCAGCAGTCAGTTCCGATCCAGCAGTCAGTTCCGATCCAGCTGTGATGTCCGGCCCCGATTCTCGCTGGCGCGAGCGCCACGCGGTGTTGGCTGCCGGCTACGGTGGGCGAGACGACCCCGCGGATCCGGCGCTGGTGCTGGCCATGCCGATCGTTCTCCACATTCCGAAGGCAGATCCGCCCAAGCGCACCGCACTGCTCGAGGCTGCGGCATCGGCGGCAGTGGCGCTGTGTCTGGACGAACGCGTCGGGTTCACCGAAGACGGGGAGCCCGGCCCGTGGCACGAGGACTATTCGGCGTGGGTGGGTGCCCGGATCCGGAAAGTGTCTCGCCGAGCGCGTGGAGTCCAGTGGCTCGCCGCGCAAGAGGTGCCGGGAGTCACCGTCGACGTGGATGGCGCCCAGGCGCGGGCTCTGGTTCCCGGGCCGGTCGGAGAACTGGACCCGCGAATCAAGAAGTTGCAGATCGGTGGCACCGACCTCGAGCACGACGAGCCTGGCGAGCCCGAGCCTGGCATTCCGGTGCTGTGGATCGACTCGGCGCTCGAGATGACGGTAGGCAAGGCGTCGGCACAGGTCGGGCATGCCTCGATGTTGTTGGCAGCGGCCATGTCCGAGAAACAGTGCTGGGCATGGGCGCAGAACGACTTCCGTTGCTCGGTACGCGACGCAAGTCCGAAACAGTGGGCCGAGGCAGTAGGACGATTGAAGAGGTCGGAGGCCGTCGCGGTGCGCGATGCGGGGTTCACGGAAGTGGCACCAGGCTCCATGACAGTCATCGCTGTTCCGTAGAGACCTCACCCGAACAGTCCAGTGTCGGCAACTTGGCTATGGATGAACAGTCCAGTGGCCTTCAAGATGGTCGAGTGCTGATACGGAGATTCGCCTCGCTGTTCGTCGGTCTGTGGTTGTACGGCTTCTCGATGGCCATGATGATCACTGCCGGCCTCGGACTGGACCCCTGGGATGTGTTTCATCAGGGTGTGGCCGAGCATGTTTCGCTCAGTTTCGGTGTGATCACTGCCATTACCGGTGCGGTGGTACTGCTGCTCTGGATTCCGATCCGTCAGCGGCCAGGATTCGGCACGGTCGCGAATGTCGTTGTCATTGCAATCTCGGTGGATACTTCACTGGCCTTCTTGCCGGTCTTCGATTCCATGCCAGTTCGTGCCGTGATCATGGTCGCGGGCATCCTCCTCAACGGTCTGGCCAGCGTTCTCTACATCGGCGCAGGCATGGGGCCGGGTCCCCGCGACGGGTTGATGACAGGACTGGTCGCGCGCACCGGCTTGTCGGTCAGGCTCGTGCGTACCAGCATCGAGATCGCGGTCCTCGCTACCGGATGGCTTCTCGGTGGAACCGTTGGCGTCGGAACCGTGTTGTACGCCTTCGGGATCGGGCCGACCATTCAATTCCTGATCAAGGTGCTGCCGGATTCCATGACTGCGGCGGTTACCGGCGGACGTGACACCGAACGTAAAGCCAAGACCGTGGGTCCGGTCAACGAGATCTCGGTGCCGACGGGAACTTCCGCCGTGGAGGCAGGTTCGCCGGTCGGTGACGCCGAATCGAACGATGCAGTCAAGGTGCCGTCGAACCATTCCGGAGTGCCGACCGTGACCTGAACCGGTCCGCCGGAATGCAGAATCAGGAGCCAACTGTCGTCACCGAGCGGGCGCCCGGTCCGAGTGTGAGACCGAACGTCGGCTCCGTCGATCCAGGCCTGCAGCGTTCGGTGACTCTCGTCGTACCATGCGGTGTCGTCGAACTCGACGCCGGCAGAGTCGAACCAGACGAGGTCCGGGTGCTCCAGTCTCCTTCTGCCTTCGAAGAATTCGGGCTGACGCAACGCCGGTGCCGCTCGGCGTAACCCGAACGCTCGGGAGACGAACTGCACCAACGACTGATCGGCCCTCGCCCAGTCCAGTGCCCACGAATCGGTTGGGGAGGCAAGTGTGGGAACACAATACGCGTTGTTGTTTCCGCCCAGGCTGTGGCCGAACTCGTCTCCGGCGGTGAGCATCGGTGTGCCTGTCGACAGCACGAGTGTGGCCAGTAGCGCCCGTACGTGACGTGCCCTGGCGTCCTGAATCTCGGGATCGGTGCTCGGGCCTTCGATTCCGTGGTTGAACGAATCGTTGTGATCGGCGCCGTCACGATTGTCTTCACCGTTGGCCTCGTTGTGCTTGTGGTTGTATGCCACGAGATCGGCGGCGGTGAACCCGTCGTGCGCCGTGACGAAGTTGATCGACGCCCAGGGGCGACGGCCGCTGCCGGCAAAGATGTCCTCGGAACCGGCGAGGCGCGACGCGACCTTCCGAACGCTGGAGCCGCCGTTCCAGAACTGGCGAATGGTGCTGCGGTACTTGTCGTTCCATTCCGACCACTGGAGTCCGAAGTTTCCGACCTGGTAACCGTCGGCCGTCGCATCCCACGGTTCGGCGATGAGCTTGCACCGAGTCAGGACCGGATCGGAGGAGATGGCGGACAGGATGGACGCGCGCTGGTCGAAGGCCCCGCCGCGCGGCCGACCCAACGCGCTCGCGAGATCGAATCGGAAGCCGTCGACACCCATTTCGGTGGCCCAGTAACGGAGGCTGTCCGTGATCATGCGGACGGCGATGGGGGAGCAGGCGTCGACCGTGTTGCCGCACCCGGTCAGATCGATGTCGCGGCCGTTGCCGTCGAGAAGGTAGTAGCCAGGGCCGTCCAAACCTCGCCAGTTGACACTGATTCCGTCGACGCTCTGCTCGCAGGTGTGGTTGTAGACGACGTCGAGGATGACCTCGATGCCTGCCGCGTGGAGTGCGTCGACCATGATCCGGAACTCGGTGACTTCGCCGCCCGGAGTTGCCGCGTATCCGGGATGCGGGGCGAAGTACGACGCCGTCGAGTATCCCCAGTGATTGCGCATCCCTCGCTCGCGGACGCTGTGTTCGGTTAGAAACGCCTGTACGGGAAGCAGTTCCACCGCGGTGACGCCGAGTGAGACGAGGTGATCGATCACAGCCGGTGCCGTCAGGCCGAGGTACGTTCCGCGGTGGGCGGCGGGAACTCCTGGATGAGCGGCGGTGTATGCGCCGACATGCAGTTCGTAGATCACGCTTTCCTCCCACGGCGTCTCGAGGCGGGCCGAGGCGGGAGCGAGGCCGGGAGTCACCACGGACAGCGGCACGTGGCCGAGCGAGTCGAGCGTCGACGGGTCGCCGAAAGGATCGTCGGCGTACGACAGGAGGGCGCGGTGGTCACCGAGTTCCCCTTCGATGCGGCGCGCCCACGGATCGATGAGCAGCTTGTGTGGATTCAGTCTCAGTCCGGCACGCGGATTCCACGGGCCGCTCGCCCGAATTCCGTACCGCTGCCCCGCGCCGATCCCGGCGATGATCCCGTGCCAGATTCCGTACGTGTGTTGCCGGAGTTCGACGCGATCTTCGTTTCCGTCCTGGTCGATCAGGCAGATCTGGACGCTCGACGCAGCTGGTGCGTGGACCGCGAACTGGGTTCCGGAGTCCACGATGTGGGCGCCGAGTGGGAATGGAGACCCGGGCGTCGGGGCGGGAGTTTCGATGAGAGGCGACACGCAAGATGATCCTGCCGTGAACGGCCGGAGAATGTGCGGGAAGATGTTCGGGTGCCGCTACCTGATCCAGATCTGCTCATCGATTTCGACAACGTACTCATCCGCCGGGGAGGGTCCACTCTCGTGGGGCCCGTCACCTGGAAAGTGGAGCTGGACGAGCGATGGGTGGTGCTCGGACCCAACGGTGCCGGCAAGACGTCGCTGCTGCGAATCGCAGCCGGTGAAACTTTCCCGACCAGCGGTTCTGCCCACCTCCTCGGTGAAGTTCTCGGCAAGGTCGACGTCAATGAGTTGCGCCCGCGAATCGGACTGTCCTCGTCGTCGTTGGCGAACCGGGTGCCCGGCGACGAGAAGGTCAGCGACCTCGTCGTGTCGGCCGGCTACGCCGTCCTCGGTCGGTGGCGCGAGGAGTACGAATCCATGGACACCTCGCGTGCTGTGGAGATGCTCGAAAGCCTCGGCGCCGAGCACCTGGCGGATCGGACGTACGGGACGCTTTCCGAAGGCGAGCGCAAGCGAGTCCTCATCGCGCGAGCCCTGATGACCGATCCCGAACTTCTACTTCTGGACGAGCCCGCCGCTGGGCTCGACCTCGGTGGCCGTGAGGAACTCGTGGCCAGACTCGCAGAACTGGCTGCCGATCCGGACGCCCCGGCTACTGTTCTGATCACCCATCACGTCGAGGAAATCCCGCCGGGCTTCACGCACGCACTCCTTCTCAAGGAAGGTGAGGTCGTCTCCCAGGGTCTTCTGGACGACGTGATCACCGCCGAAAATCTGAGCGCGGCATTCAGCCAGTCCATCAGCCTCGACAAGGCGGACGGCCGATACTTCGCGCGACGTGCGAGGCCGTCCGGAGCTCATCGCGCGTGAGCGTCAGTGGGACCTGAAATGCGGCCCAGATCACAGATCGCGTAGGTTCGCGAAGCATGGCTAACGAGAATGCAAACGCTGTCCCCGAGCCCAAGGATGCGTCGACCGTCATCTTGGTGCGCGATGCCGAATCCGGTATCGAGATCTTCCTGCTTCAACGAGTGCAGGGGATGGCGTTCGCCGGGGGCATGACGGTCTTCCCCGGCGGCGGCGTCGACAAGTCCGATGCGACGGCCGAGGTCGAGTGGGCCGGCCCTTCCGTCGAGTGGTGGGCCGAGCGATTCAGCACGGATGTGGCTCGGGCGAAGGCTCTGGTCTTGGCTGCGGTGCGGGAAACTTTCGAGGAGTGCGGCGTCCTGCTCGCCGGACCGACCGCGGACACTGTCGTCGCGGACACGGCCGGCTACGCACAGGACCGCGTTGCTCTCGAAAAGCACGAGCTGTCGTTCAGCGATTTCCTGAAGAAGGAGAACCTGGTCCTGCGAACGGATCTGCTGCGGCCGTGGGCGAACTGGATCACGCCGGTGGGCGAGACACGCCGCTACGACACCCGATTCTTCGTCGCAGCGTCACCGACCGGACAGATCGCGGACGGGGTCACCTCCGAGGCCGCCGAGGTGCGTTGGCAGAGCCCGCAGGACGCGCTGGCGCACTGGCGGGAGGGTGGCAGCATCCTGTTGCCGCCGACGTGGAGCCAGCTGACCGAATTGGCCAAGTTCAGCTCGGTGGCGGAGATACTCGCAGCCGAGCCGGAGATCCCCGTCATCCTGCCGACGCTGATCACCGACGAGGAAACACTGCGCGTCGAATTCCCGAACCAGGACGGTTACTACACCGCCGGACCGCATCCGTGGTCGATCAAGGTGGCAAAGTAGATTCTCGATCATGGCTGAATTTGTGACTCTCGAAGTTTCCGAAGGCATCGGCACCATCCGTCTGGCGCGCCCGCCCATGAACGCGCTGAACCGTCAGGTCCAGGACGAGTTGGCCGCTGCTGCACACGCCGCGACCGTCGACAAGGCAGTCAAAGCAGTCATCGTCTACGGCGGCGAGAAGGTTTTTGCTGCCGGCGCAGACGTCAAGGAAATGGCCGAGATGGACTACGGCCAGATCCGTGACGCGATCGGCGGCATGCAGGCAGGACTCGGCGCCGTGGCGTCCATCCCGAAGCCGACCGTCGCCGCGATCACCGGATACGCACTCGGTGGCGGTCTCGAAGTTGCACTGTCGGCCGATCGCCGGATCGTCGGAGACAACGCCAAGCTCGGAGTTCCGGAGATTCTGCTCGGAATCATTCCCGGTGGCGGCGGAACGCAGCGCCTCGCTCGGCTGATCGGTCCGGCCAAGGCCAAGGATCTGGTCTTCAGCGGCCGTTTCGTCGGGGCCGACGAGGCGTTGGCCATCGGTTTGGTCGACGAGGTCGTCGCTCCCGACGACGTCTACACCGCGGCCCGGACATGGGCCTCGCAGTTTGTCGGGGGAGCGTCACGCGCGTTGGCTGCTGCCAAGGCAGCCATCGACGAAGGTCTGAACACCGACCTGGAATCCGGCCTCAAGATCGAGCAGCATCTGTTCGCCGGATTGTTCGCGACCAAGGATCAGACGATCGGCATGGAGTCGTTCATCGCCAACGGTCCGGGCAAGGCCGAGTTCACGGGCGAGTAGGCTCCCCTAAACTAGAACTTGTTCATCTCTTACCAGCGAGTAGGATAGCCGCCATGACAGCCAGCCCGAATGACGACGCAACCGTCACGCCGCCCGCCGCTACCGACACCTCGGTAGTCGACCCCGCGCCGCGGCCGCACGCCACGGCCGAAGAGGTCGAGGCCGCTCGTAAGGACACCAAGCTCGCTCAGGTGCTCTACCACGACTGGGAAGCCGAAACCTACGACGACAAGTGGTCCATCTCGTACGACGAGCGCTGCATCGACTACGCACGTGGTCGTTTCGACGCCGTCGCGGGCGACCAGCCGCTCCCGTACGAGCGCGCCCTCGAACTGGGTTGCGGCACCGGATTCTTCCTCCTGAACCTGATGCAGGGTGGAGTCGCCAAGACCGGTTCGGTCACCGACCTCTCGCCCGGCATGGTCAAGGTCGCACTGCGCAATGCCGAAAGCCTCGGCCTGCCGGTCGACGGCCGTGTTGCCGATGCCGAGACCATTCCGTACGAGGACAACACCTTCGACCTGGTGGTCGGCCACGCCGTGCTGCACCACATCCCGGACGTGGAGAAGTCGCTGCGCGAGGTCCTCCGTGTTCTCAAGCCCGGCGGTCGTTTCGTCTTCGCCGGTGAGCCCACGACTGTCGGCAACTTCTACGCCCGCTGGCTCGGCCGCGCGACGTGGGAAGCAACCACACGCGTGACCAAGCTGCCGTTCCTGGCAGAGTGGCGTCGCCCGCAGGAAGAGCTCGACGAGTCTTCTCGAGCAGCAGCTCTCGAGGCTGTCGTCGACATCCACACGTTCGACCCCACGGACCTCGAGAACATGGCGAAGTCCGCCGGCGCCGATCAGGTCCACGCTGCCACCGAGGAATTCGCCGCGGCGCTGCTCGGCTGGCCGGTCCGTACCTTCGAGGCGGCTGTTCCGCCGGAGAAGCTCGGTTGGGGCTGGGGGCGTTTCGCTTTCGGTGGTTGGAAGACGCTCAGCTGGGTCGACGAGAAGGTGCTCCGCCACGTCGTTCCTCGCGGATTCTTCTACAACGTCATGATCACCGGCGTGAAGCCCGGCAACTGAATTGGGTTATGACTTCACCCTCGGCGACGTCGACTATCTCGGAAGTGATTCCGGCGTAGCTGCCTTGGCCGAGGTGGATCAGCTCGAACTGTCCACGCGTACGCGTCTGGCCGACATCGGCCGGGCGCGTACGCGTTTCGGTGATCACATGCCTGCGCTCGTGGACACTGTCCTGCTTCGACGCAAAGCCGCTGCGAAACTGCCCGGCAGTGATCAGTGGCTGTTCACGGACGACGCGATGCAGCAGGCCACTCCCGGCGTCGTGGCGGCGCACCGCGCGCAGCGTCTGATCGGGCGCGACGTCCACGACGTGACGTGCTCGATCGGCGCCGAACTGCACGCCTTGACCGGAGTTGCGCATCGCGTGATCGGCAGCGACATCGATTCCGTCCGGCTGGCGATGGCGCAGCGCAATGTACCGAGCGCAGCGTTGTTGCGTGCCGACGCACTCCGCCCGACGACACGCGAGACCGTCGTACTGGCGGACCCGGCGCGGCGATCGGGCGGTCGTCGCACTCACGATCCCGCAGCCCTGATGCCGCCGCTACCGGACCTCATCGAGGCGTACTCCGGCCGTGATCTCGCCGTGAAGTGCGCTCCCGGACTCGATTTCGACAACCTCGGCTGGGCCGGCGAAGTCGAGGTCGTCTCGCTCGACGGCGGAGTCAAGGAAGCCTGCCTGTGGTCGACGGGACTGGCCGAGTCCGGCGTCACGCGTCGAGCTTCGGTGCTTCGCTCCGACGGGAGCGGGTGGGCGATCACCGACGCCGAGGACGACGTTATTCCGGAGCGGGCTCCGGGGGAGTGGATCATCGACCCGGACGGAGCGGTAGTGCGCGCAGGCCTGGTGCGCCACTACGCGGCCAGACACGGCCTGTGGCAGCTCGATCCGCGGATCGCCTATCTGACCGGCGACAGCGTCCCTGAGGGAGTTCGAGGATTCCGAATCCTCGAGCAGATCAAGTACTCGGAGAAACTGCTCAAACAGACGCTGTCCAAGAGGGACTGCGGTGTGGCCGAAATTTTGGTGCGAGGAGTCGACGTCGATCCGGCAGTGCTGCGTCCACGGCTCAAGCTCAAGGGCTCGCTTGCGCTGAGCGTCGTGATCGTGCGGATCGGACGATCGGCGTCGGCCTTCATCTGTGAGGCGTCCCGCTAGCTCACTTGAAGACGAACAGCTCACCGATTGCGCTGGGCGTCAACACTTCACCCTTCGGACCGATGGAGGTGCCGACGGTGAAGCCGACCGCTCCGGGCAGCGTGTCCTGATCCACCGTCTCACCTGTCTCGGTGTCGAAGGTGATCAGGCTCAGTCCGTTCTCACCCTCGCGGACGACGGTGTAGCCGGTGTTGCCGGCGGTCTGCGCCGGAACGCCCAATTGCAGAAGGTCTTTGCGTTCCCAGGCGAGTTCGGCGTGATCTCCCTCGTCGCGCACGGCAAGGAGGTGACCCTTGTCGCCGCCGGCGGGGATGATCAAACCGTCGTCGGACGTCGAGGCACTACCGGCCGAGTTGAAGCCGATGTCGTAACTCCATCTGGTGTCACCGGTTTCGGCGTCCACCGCCCACAGCGACCCGTTGTTGTCGGTGGCGTACACGGTCTTGCCGTCCTTCGACAGGTCCGGGCTCGACGCCGTCCCACCGGGAAGCGCGTCGGTGGACCACTCGCGGGTGATGGACGGATTGTCACCGCCCGTGTACTTCATGGCGACCAGATCGGCTGCCTGAGAACTGGGTCCGTAGAAGGTGAAGTAGAACTTGCCGGTGCCCAGGTCGACTGCCGGCGTATTGGCCACCGGGCAGCCGGCGGTACCGAGGAAGCACTCGTCCAAACCCTTGTTGTCGGGAATGAGTTCTGCATTCGAGCCCTGGTCGATCGACGGCGGCGGGATCAGGTCGAACGACGGAAGAACCTTTGCGCCGGTCTGCGGGTTGAGCACGTTGATCTGACCCAGCTGGGTGATGAACAACAGGTTTCCGTCGCCGGTGAACTGCGACGAGAGGGGAGTGCCCACAACGAGCGTGCGCCAACGCAATTGACCCGTTTCGGTGAAGGACATCATCGCGCCGCTCTCGCCGACGTAGACATTGGTGGCCGTGTCGACGACGGGCGTCGAGGCGACTACTCCGTCGTTGAGTCGAGCGCACCACTTCTTGCGACCCGAATCCATCTGGAAAGAAAAGAGATTGCAGCCGTTCTCGGTGCGGGCGGTGACGAAACTCTGGCCGTTCGCGGCCACCGACGCGTACGCGGCAACCGGACCGCCGAGGGGGCGTGACCAGGCGAACTCGACATCGCGTGAACCGGTGACCGGGCTCGTGTCGCTGTTGCGGGCGTCGGCGTGCATGGCCGGCCAACCCGCCGACGCGTACCGGTCCACCCGTCCGTCGTCGCTGCCGCAACCGGCGATCAGGACCGCAACGATCGCCGTCGACACCATCACGGACGACCGTAGGACCCGCCGCATCACAATCTCCCTGCCTTCACTTCGTCAAGAGCCTTCGGTAACTGCACAAGCCCGGAGCAGAGACTATCCCGACCGGGGCAACGTGACGGGGCACACCCCGAGGGTCGGTGAGTCGGCCCCACGTAGGCTGAACACTCATGACGAGCATGTGGGGCGCACCGTTGCGCACTCGATGGCGGGGATCACGCCGCAACGACAGCGATCAGGCCAAGTTCTTGACCGTCGATTCCCTCAAATGGGTTCTGGCGAACAAGGCGTACACACCCTGGTACCTGGTGCGGTACTACCGTCTCGCCAAGTTCAAGATGGCCAACCCGCACGTGATCCTGCGCGGCATGGTGTTCCTCGGCAAGAACGTCGAAATCCATTCCACCCCCGATCTGTCCCGACTCGAGATCGGGCGCTGGGTACACATCGGCGACGGCAACGCGATCCGTTGCCACGAAGGTTCGCTGCGCATCGGCGACAAGGTCGTCTTCGGCAAGGACAACGTCGTCAACACCTATCTCGACATCGAAATCGGTGCGTCGACGCTCGTAGCCGACTGGTGCTACATCTGCGACTTCGACCACCGCATGGACGACATCAACACACCGATCAAGGACCAGGGCATCGTCAAGGGCCCCGTCCGTATCGGCCCGGACACCTGGGTGGCAGCGAAGGTCACCGTGCTGCGAAACACCCGCGTCGGACGCGGTTGTGTTCTCGGTGCGCACGCTGTCGTCAAGGGAGACATCCCGGATTACAGCATCGCCGTCGGCTCGCCCGCAAAGGCGGTCAAGAACCGCAAGTCCGATTGGGAAGCCGGCGCTGCCGATCGTGCGAAGTACATCGCGGCACTCGAGGACATCGCACGCAAGAAGGCTGCTGCGGACGCTGCCGACGCGTCGTCGACGCCTTAGCTCACGTTCTGACAGCACCAGCGATTACTTTCGGCGCCGCCACCGGTCTGTATCGGTATCGGCGCCGAAAGTCTGCGCCGGTGAAAGGAGTGCCGACATGAGCGAACAGACACCCGAATGGGTCGTGGCGCAGCGCCGCGAACTGGTGGGATTTCTCGAAGGCCTGAGCACGGAGCAGTGGAACACGCCGACCCTGTGCGACGGGTGGCGGGTCCGCGAAGTGATCGCGCACATCACCATGCCCTACCGATACTCGGCGCCGCGATTCGTCGTGGAAATGGTCAAGTCACGCGGAAACTTCAACAAGATGTCGAATCGGCGAGCGCTCGCCGACGCGTCGGAAGTCGGTGAGCAACAATTGCTTGCCTCGCTTCGCGACAACGTTGCACACCCGTGGAAGCCGCCGGGTGGTGGCTTCGAGGGTGCACTCTCGCACGACGTGATCCACGGTCAGGACATTCGCGTGGCACTCGGCGACGATTACGTGGTGCCGGAAGACCGGCTCACTCGCGTGCTCAGCGGACTCTCGCCCAAAACCGTGAAGTATTTCGGGACGGACCTCGACGGCGCTCGGTTGCGCGCCGACGACCGAGACTGGACGTACGGCGCCGGCGCCGAGGTCCACGGAGCGGCGCAGGATCTGCTGCTGGTGCTGTGCGGCCGGATGTTGCCACCCGGCCATCTGCTCGGGGACGCGAGTTCTCGCTTCACCGCGCCACTCCCGATCCTCTGAGGTCAGCGCTTCAGCGGCCGGGTAGCGGACGCTCGGGGATCTGCGGACGAGCCAACGGCTGCCGCACCCGACGCTTTGCGCCTGCGTAGACGTGAGCAGTCTCCTCGGCGACCTGATGCCAGTCGAAGTCCGATGTCAGGCGTGCGCGGGCGGCCACTGCCCGTTCCTGCGCCCCGGCGGGATCGTCGAGAACCTCGCGGACAGCCGAGGTGAGCCCGGCGATGTCGCCCGGTTGGAAGGACATCCCCGTCACCCCGTCGACGACGGCTTCGCCCAGTCCGCCTGCGGTGGACGTGATCAGCGGAGTGCCGGCTGCCGCCGCTTCGAGGGCGATGATCCCGAAGGGCTCGTAGCGGGACGGCAGGACGATGGCGTCCGCTCCGTGCAGCCAGCTGAGCAGTTCGGTGTGATCGAGGTTGCCGAGAAAGTCCACTGCCCGCGCGACGCGATGAGTCCGCGCCTGTTGGTAGAGCCAGGTGAACTGGGTGCCTTCGCCCGCGATCGCGAGGGTCGTGCCGGGGTGGCTACGACGGATTCGGGGGAGTGCCGCGATGGCGTCCTGCACACCCTTCTCGTATTCCAGGCGGCCGACGAAGAGGAGTTTGGGCGGTCCGGACCGCGGTCCACGTTCGCGAAAGTTCCACGTGGTCACGTCGATTCCGTTGCGGATGACGGTGATCGGCGGAAGCGTCGGACCATAGAGCTCGGTCACTTCTTCCTGCATGGACGCCGAACAGGTTATGAGAGAGTCGGATTCGTTTGCCAGCCACCACTCGACGGAGTGGACCTGGCGGTTGATGCGTCCGGAGATCCAGCCGCTGTGGCGACCCGCCTCGGTGGCGTGAAGTGTGGAAACCAGTGGGACGTCATAGAATTCGGCCAGGGCGATAGCCGGATGTGCGACCAGCCAGTCGTGCGCGTGTACGACGTCCGGCTGCCAGCCCTCGCCCACTCCTGGCTTGTGCAGCGCCATCCCGGCGCGGACCATCGCGTGACCCATCGCGAGGGTCCACGCGAGCATGTCCTCACCGAAGACGAAGTGAGCGGGGTCCTCGGCCACCGCGACGACAAGGACGCCTTCGGAGATGTGCGTGACCGTCGGGTGCGTGGACGCATCGGTGCCGGACGGTCGCCGTGAGAGGACCACAACCTCGTGGCCTGCGGCCGCAAGCTCGGTGGCGAGATGGTGGACGTGGCGACCGAGCCCGCCCACGACGACCGGTGGGTACTCCCACGAGACGATGAGAATCTTCACGACGCACTCCCGTTCGCCAGTTCTGTGTCGGGCAGACGGCGTGCATCCAGACCTGGGAACAATCCGTCGGCATGATTCCAGCCTTCGGCAAGGCGCTCGGCGACGGTGTCGCGGCCGGAAACCACCGCTTCGGAGATTTCCCTGGTCGCGTGGGCGTGCTTGTGTGCGCGTTCGCGGGCGTACCCCGCGGCCGAATCCTTGCTCACCATGAATGCCCAATCGCTCGAAACTGTCATCAGTGTCTCGCGAAGTACCTGATCGTTGACGCGGTTTCGCAGTTCCGGGCGGCCGGGAGCGTTGTCGCGTCCGCGAGACTTGTCCACGGTAGTGAGGGCAGTCTCGACTACTTCGGAGTTCAGTTGCACGAGGTCGGACACCTGATCGCCGGCCCACACGCGCCAGTCCTTGCCCGATCCCCAGGACGAATCCTCGAGTTGAACGGGTTCGCCGACGTATCCCGATGCCTTGGCGTCCGCGAGGGTCCCGACGCAAATTCCGGCCTCGGGGAGCGCGCGCAGGAGCTTTTCGAGCCACTGCGGACCTTCGTGCCACCAGTGCCCGAACAGTTCCGTGTCGAAAGCCGCGACCACGAGGGCGTCGCGGCCGATACGGGCGGATTCACTGCGCAGACGCGCCCGAACGGTTTCGACGAAGTCGGCAACATGCTTGTCGACGGCGGCGGCAGCGAGTTCGGGGTCGTACGGCAACTTGTCGGCGGAGTCGACGGTCCGTCCGGTGACCCGCGACGGCTTGAGGCCCGTCTCGTGGTCGTAGGTGTGGAAGTCGCGATAAGCAGCGTGACCCGGGTATCCGGATTTCGGGGACCAGACGCGGTAGCTGACCTGCAGGTCGCGGCCGAAGGCAACCACGTCGGATTCACGAACCGGGCGGCCGAGGGACGTGTCGCCGCGCAAGGCGGGACCGTCGACCATGAAGTGGGTGACGCCCGCTTCGGCGTACCCGCGCTCCATACCCGGTGTGTACCCGCACTCGGGTCCCCAGATCCCGGTCGGAGTGTGGCTCCACCGGGCATGCGCGTCGGCGAGACCCTCGCGGAGAGAGAAGGCCCGCAAGCGAGGATCGAGCAGGGGTTGGAACGGGTGGGCCAGCGGCCCGCCGAGAAGCTCGAAGGCCTCGCGATCGATGAGGTCCCGGAACACCGGGGAAGCGCCGTGCTGCCAGTGAGTCTCGAAATCCTCCAGAGCGGCGGCTGACGCCCGGTGTTCGCGCGCGCCGAGTTCGCGGTGCGCCGCGTCCGGCATCCCGGCGGCTTCGTGGGCACGGATCTGCCAGTTGCCGAGCCAGTGATGCATCCCGGCGAGGCAGTGGGGATCGTCCAACTGAGCCGCGAGCACCGGCGTGATTCCCAGTGTCAGCAGGTGCGATCGGCCCTCGTCGGCCAGGCGTCGAAGCGCGGCGGCAAGCGGAATGTACGACGCAGCCCAGGACTGGTAGATCCATTCCTCGCCGACGGGCCATCTGCCGTGGTTGGCGAGCCACGGCAGATGGGAGTGCAGAACCAGGGCGAACATCCCCGGTTCGGTGACGGGTGTTGCGTTACTCACTCGCCGGTTTCCTTCACGGCGATGTCCTTCACTGCGGTGTCCTTCACGGCGATGGCGACGAGGTCGAGGCTGTCGTCGATGTCGGGTTCGCTGATGCTGAAGTCGTCGACGGTGATGCCCTCGACGTCGCGGGTGAGATCTTCCGGCCAGGGCTCGCCGGCCAACGCGCGGTCGATCTGCGCGTTGATGAACGATCCGCCGTGCTTCGCGTCGAGTTCCTTCAGACGCGAACCGTGGTGGACGCCGGTCATCAACTGAACGCGGAATCCGGCGTCTTCGAGCAATTCGGTCATTTCGGCGGCGTTGAGCTCACGAGTGTGGAAGGGGTTGAGCGGCGTGTCGCGGCCGGGGGAGAACGTGATCCGGTTGGGGGTACTGATGAGAAGTTCACCGCCGGGAGCGAGAACGCGGAAGCACTCGCGCAGGAACTGACCCTGATCCCACAGGTGCTCGATCACCTGGAAATTGACGACGACGTCAACCGAGTTGTCGGCCAGTGGAAGCTCGGCGAGATTGCCGTGGAGCATCTCGACGCGAGGGTAGCGCGCACGGACGTGTTCGACCGCGGAGATGTCGTAGTCCAGGCCCGTAACCTTCGTTGCGACGTCCGCAATCATGTTGGCGCCGTAACCTTCTCCGGAGCCGGCCTCGAGAACTCGGCGGTCCGTGCAGCGCTCCAGAAGTGCGCGGTACACCACTTCGTGGCGCCGGAACCAGTAGTTCTCCTCGGGGATTCCTGGCACGGTTCGTTCGCCCGTCAAGGGCAGGGGTGCGTCCTCGTGGTTGCTGACACTCGTTTCACTCACCCGTGCGAGATTAGTGCCATCCGAGTAGAACGTGTTCGCCGTGGTCCAGATCACTGCTGTCAATTCCTGTTCGTGCCGTTATGGTGGACGAGGTTCCACGTTAAGTTACCCACCGGTAACTTAACGTGGGGTAATCTAACGCACAGCCGACGTGAACCGAGAAATCCGCCCGTGGGGAGACCTGTCGGACTCTCTTTTCGGACGCTCGGACTGCGCGAGCACCACAGACGATTTATCAGGTGAATTACACACAGGAGGTCGACGAAGACCCATGACGAATATCGTTGTTTTGATCAAGCAGGTCCCCGACACATGGTCCGAGCGCAAGCTGACCGACGGCGACTACACGCTTGACCGTGAAGCCGCCGACGCAGTCCTCGACGAGATCAACGAGCGCTCCGTCGAAGAAGCACTCCTCATCAAGGAAGCTCAGGGCGGTGAGGTAACGGTGCTGTCCGCAGGTCCCGACCGCGCCACCGACGCTATCCGCAAGGCTCTGTCGATGGGCGCCGACAAGGCCGTCCACATCAACGACCCGGCACTGCACGGCTCCGACGCGATCCAGACCGCATGGACGCTCGCTGCTGCTCTCGGACAGATCACCTTCGAGAACGACGAGCCTGCCGACCTGATCATCGCCGGCAACGAGGCCACCGACGGCCGCGTCGGCGCTGTTCCGGCCATCATCGCCGAGTACCTGGGCATCCCGCAGCTCACGCAGCTGCGCAAGGTCGTCGTCGCAGACGGCAAGATCACCGGTGAGCGCGAGACCGACGAGGGCGTCTTCGGCCTCGAGGCTTCGCTGCCCGCGATCGTCTCGGTCACCGAGAAGATCAACGAGCCGCGCTTCCCGTCCTTCAAGGGCATCATGGCCGCGAAGAAGAAGGAAGTTCTCGTCTACACGCTGGCCGACCTCGGAGTCGATCCGGAGACCGTCGGCGTTGCGAACGCCGGCACCACCGTGACGTCCTCCACCCCGAAGCCCCCCCGTACCGCTGGTGAGCGCATCGTCGACGAGGGAGACGGTGGCACCAAGATTGCCGCTTACCTCGTCAGCAACAAGGTCATCTGACCGCGCCCTTCTAGACATCCAGCAGAAGAACTCAGGGAGAGTTAAGTCATGGCAGAAGTACTTGTGCTCGTAGAGCACGCAGAGGGTGCGCTGAAGAAGGTCAGCACCGAACTCATCACCGCTGCACGCGCACTCGGTGAGCCGTCGGCAGTTGTCGCCGGCCCCGCGGGCACCGCAGCAAAGCTCGCCGACGCTCTGGCAGCAGCCGGCGCCGCGAAGATCTACGTCGCCGAGTCCGACGACATCGACGGCTACCTCGTCACCCCCAAGGTCGACGTTCTCGCCGCTCTGGTCGAGTCCACCAGCCCGGCAGCGGTCATCACCGCGGCCGGCACCGAGGGCAAAGAGGTTGCCGGTCGTCTGGCCGCACGCCTGGGCTCCGGACTGCTGACCGACGTCATCGAGATCAAGGCTGACGGCACCGGCGTCCACTCCATCTTCGGTGGCGCGTTCACCGTCGAGGCCAAGGCCAACGGCGACGTTCCCGTCTACTCGGTTCGCCCGGGTGCAGTCGAGGCTGCTCCGCAGGCCGGCGCAGGCGAGCAGATCACCGTCGAGGTTCCGGCTCAGGACGAGAGTGCCGTCAAGGTCACCTCGCGTGAGCCCATCGTCGGCGGCGACCGCCCCGAGCTCACCGAGGCCTCGGTTGTCGTCTCCGGTGGACGTGGCGTCGGCAGCGCGGACAAGTTCTCCGTCGTCGAAGAGCTGGCCGATTCCCTCGGCGCTGCAGTCGGTGCTTCGCGTGCCGCTGTGGACTCGGGTTACTACCCCGGACAGTTCCAGGTCGGTCAGACCGGTAAGACGGTCTCGCCGCAGCTGTACATCGCGCTCGGCATTTCCGGTGCCATCCAGCACCGTGCCGGCATGCAGACGTCCAAGACCATCGTCGCGGTCAACAAGGACGAAGAGGCACCCATCTTCGAGATCGCCGACTTCGGCATCGTGGGCGATCTGTTCAACGTCGCACCGCAGCTCACCGAAGCTGTGAAGTCCCACAAGGGCTAGAAAGCACGAACTGCTGTGCGCCTTTATCAACCCCCCGCGGTTGATAAAGGCGCACAGTGCTTTATTCACCCGGCCTGCATCGGCATGTCACTTCGTCGATACCGAGATGCCGTTCGCGCTCGATAAACCTTGCGCATGACAATTACGTCAGTCCTTCGCTCCGCGAGTGACAATCTCGGCCGTGAGGTCGCCCAGCCGAGATATTCCCTGATCGTCTCCTCCGACCGCGAGCATCGTGTCGCAGCGCAGCGCCTTCGATACCGAGTGTTCGCCTCCGAGCCAGGCTTCTCCCTCCCAGCCTCGGCCGGCGTGTTCGAGCTCGACGCCGACGCCTTCGACGAATTCTGTGATCATCTTCTCGTTCGCGACAACATCACCGAGGAGTACGTCGGCTGCTACCGAATGCTGCCGCCGGATTCCGCTGCGGCCGCGGGTGGGTATTACACCGCAACGGAATTCGACATCTCCGCGCTCGATCCGGTGGCGAACAGAATCGTCGAAATGGGTCGCGCGTGCGTCGATCCCGCTCACCGCACCGGATCCGTCCTCAGCCTGATGTGGTCAGGCATCCTGCACTACCTTGAATTGACCGGATACGAGTGGGTGATGGGCTGCGTTTCCGTGCCCGTCCTCCCGAGCCCCGATTCAATCGCCGGCGCCGATGTCCGCGGCGTCCGTGACTTCGTGATGAACAAACACGCCAGTCCGGCGTCACGGCGGGTGACTCCACGAAACCCGGTGGTCCTCGGCGGTCTGACGCTCGACGAGATTGCCGCACCGGAACGCGTCACGATGCCGCCGTTGCTTCGTGGCTACTTGCGGATGGGCGCGACGATCTGCGGGGAACCTGCTCACGATCCCGAGTTCGGTGTGGCCGATTTTGTTGCGCTGCAAGGCCTTCACTCCGCCAACAAGCGCTACCTCGAACGGCTGCGATCGGCGGCCGCCGCGCACGAATCGGGGATCGGCTGATGACCGCGACGTTGCCGTACTGGGTGCCGACGAGCCCCTGCGGCGACGGGTGCCTACCCGCGGACGCACCCCGTGTGTCGAGTATCACCGTGGTGGCCCGCGGGGTCATGGTCGGCGCCGCACTGGTGACTGCGCCGGTGCTTTCGGCCGGTTGGCTGCTCCCGCGCGCTTGGCGTACGGAGATGCAGCGCGGATACTCGCGGGCGCTGCTGCGTTGCCTGGGGATGAAGCTCACGGTCGACGATCAGCGGTTGGGGCGCGCCGAACCGGCGGGCGTGATGGTTGTCGCCGGCCACGTGTCGTGGACCGACGTCCTCGTCGCGAGTGCCGTTGCCCCGGCCAACTTCGTCGCCCGTGCCGACTTGCTCGACTGGGCAGTGCTCGGTGGTCTCGCGCGCCGGATGCGCGTCGTCCCCATCGATCGCGCTCGACTGCGTGAACTTCCCGGAACCGTCGACGTCGTTCGCGAGCGCCTGCAGCGAGGTGTCCGTGTGATGGTGTTTCCCGAGGGAACGACCTGGTGCGGCCGGGCGTACGGCGGTTTTCGCCCGGCGATGTTCCAAGCTGCCGTCGACGCCGAATGCCCGGTTCAGCCCATGGCGATCCGCTACGAGAACGCCGACGGTTCCCTGTGCACCGGACCGTGCTTTGTCGGCACCGAAACGATCGGTCAGTCCATCCGCCGGATCCTGCGTCAGAAGAACGTCGAGGTGAAGGTCAGGCTGGCTCCACTCGAGGAGGCAGGGGAGTGTCGAATCGACCTCGCACAGCGATGCGAGAGAGCCGTACGAGGCGTCGAAACCATTGATCTGGCAGCTCACGACATCTTCGACCCCGTGCCGCAACTCGTGACACAAGCCGTGGGACAAATCGATCCCTCCCCGGCGATGACCGCGTAGCCTCCTGAGCGAGGCTGGGCGAACTCTCGTGCTGGGCTATCCTTGTCAAGCCATGACTCTGCCTGCACACAGTGCCCACGCCGGATTTCCGGTGTACCTCGATCATGCCGCCACGACTCCGATGTCGGCAGCCGCTATCGAGGCGATGACCGATACCTTCAAAACCGTGGGCAACGCGTCCTCGCTGCACGGCTCCGGCCGTGCAGCCCGGCGCCGCGTCGAGGAATCGCGCGAATCGATCGCCACGAGCCTGGGTGCGCGGCCGTCGGAGGTCATCTTCACCTCCGGAGGAACCGAGAGCGACAATCTCGCGGTCAAGGGCATCTACTGGGCTCGCCGTGACGCCGATCCGCGACGCACTCGAATTCTAGCCAGCTCCGTCGAGCATCATGCGGTGCTCGACGCCGTCGAGTGGCTCGAGCAGCACGAGGGCGCGCGTGTGACGTGGTTGCCGGTCGACGAGAACGGTGTCGTCGACCCGAAGACGTTGCGCGACGAGCTGTCCGTCCACGCCGACGAGGTGGCACTCGTGACGGTGATGTGGGCCAACAACGAGGTCGGCTCGATCATGCCGATCATGGAGTTGGCAGAGGTCGCGGCAGAGTTCGAGATTCCGATGCACAGCGACGCGGTCCAGGCCGTTGCGCAATTGCCCGTCGATTTCGCGGCGAGCAAGTTGTCCGCGCTGAGCATCGCGGCACATAAGTTCGGTGGTCCGCACGGCGTCGGCGCACTGCTGCTCGGACGCCAGGTTCCCTGTGTGCCGCTCCTTCACGGCGGCGGACACGAACGTGATCTGCGTTCGGGCACTCCGGATACTGCGGGTGTTGTCGGGATGGCTGCTGCGCTGCGCGCGAATGTCGAGAACTTCGATTCCAGCACAAGGGAATTGGCGCAGTTGCGCGATCGGTTGATAGACGGAGTCCTGGAGATCCTTCCCGAGTCGGTACTCAACGGCCCGACCGGATCCGATCGGCTTCCCGGTAACGCGCACTTCACCTTTCCCGGTTGCGAGGGCGATTCGCTGTTGATGCTCCTCGACGCGGCCGGTATCGAATGTTCCACCGGTTCGGCCTGCACCGCTGGTGTGGCCCGGGCCAGCCACGTATTGATCGCGATGGGCGTCGAATCGTCTGTCGCGCGTGGCTCCCTGAGATTTTCGCTCGGACATACGTCGAGTGTCACCGATGTGGACGCGCTGATCGCTGCGCTTCCACAAGTAGTAGAGCGCGCTCGGGCCGCCGGTCTTGCCGGCGCCGGTTCGCGTGGAGGGGATCGCTGATGCGAGTACTCGCAGCCATGAGCGGAGGCGTCGACTCCGCTGTCGCCGCCGCCCGCGCCGTTGCCGCCGGACATGACGTCGTCGGTGTTCATCTTGCGCTGTCCACGGCGCCGGGCGCATTGCGGACGGGTTCGCGTGGTTGCTGCTCGAAGGAAGATGCCGGCGACGCCAGGCGCGCTGCCGACGTCCTCGGAATACCCTTCTACGTCTGGGATTTCGCCGATCGCTTCAAGGAAGACGTGATCGACGACTTCGTGGCGTCGTACGCAGCGGGTGAGACCCCCAATCCGTGCCTGCGCTGCAACGAGAAGATCAAGTTCACCGCACTGGCCGACCGTGCGGTCGCTCTCGGCTTCGACGCCGTGGCGACGGGTCACTACGCGCGCCTCGAAGACGGCGTCCTGCGCCGGGCGGTTGATGCGGACAAGGACCAGTCGTACGTCCTCGGTGTGCTGACGGCTGAGCAGCTTTCGCGAGCGATGTTCCCGATCGGTGACACACCGAAAGAACAGATCCGCGAGGAAGCCGCCGAGCGGGGTCTGGCTGTGGCGAACAAGCCTGACAGTCACGACATCTGCTTCATCCCGACCGGCGACACACGAGCATTCCTGGGTGCGCGCATCGGCGTTCGTCCCGGAAGCGTCGTCGACGCCGATTCGGGTGAGGTCCTCGCTGCGCACGACGGCGTACACGGTTTCACGATCGGACAGCGCAAGGGGCTCGGCGTCGAAGGTCCCGCGGGTGACGGCCGTCCGCGGTACGTGACTGCGATCGAGCCCGAAACCGGAACGGTACGAGTCGGTTCGGCCAAGAATCTCGACGTCTGGGCCATCTCGGCCCAGCGCGCGATCTGGACTTCGGGCCAAGCGCCGGAAGGCCCCGTCGAGTGCATGGTGCAGGTTCGTGCGCACGGCGGATTGGCGCAGGCCGTTGCGGAGGCCGTCGATGACGGTACTTCAACCGGCGGTATCGCGATTTCGTTGCGCGAACCACTGACCGGCGTCGCGAAGGGCCAGGCCGTCGTGTTGTATCGCCCCGACAGCGAACTGGGCGACCAGGTTCTCGGCAGTGGCACCATCTCCGGCACCGAATCCGAGCCGAACGCACTGTGACACAGCAGGTTTCCATCGGTGGCCTCGTCACCGGAATCGGATCCTGGCCGGGCACGGACGCCCGCGAAAGTGCCGCAACCATCCTCGGTGAACTGGGTGGATTTCCACACCTGGTGGAGTTGCCGGGTCGCGGTCTCGGCGCTGACATGGTCGGCCGGGCGGGGGCAATTTTGGTCGACATCAACCTCGACGCCTCGACGCGTGCCTATCGCGTCGTGCCGCGAAGGGGCAACGTCGCGAAGCGAGCCGAGGACTTCCTGAACCAGGATCTCGACGCACTCGAGGAAGCCTGGGAGTCGGCCCGTCTCGTCGGCGGGGACCACGTCGTCAAGCTCCAAGCTGCCGGCCCGCTGACACTCGGCGCCGAGATCGAGGTCGTGAACGGTTCGCGAGTTCTCGTCGACCGCGGGGCGCTGCGTGACATCGCCGAATCACTGGGTGAGGGTCTCGCGCGACACGCGGCCGAGGTCACACGCCGGACCGGCGCCAAGGTCGTGATCCAGTTGGACGAGCCTCAGATCGCGGCAGTGCTGGCCGGTTCTCTGCCCGGGCGCACCAAGATGGAAAGCGTTCCGGCTCTGCCGGAACCCGAGGCGCTGGCGGTGCTCGACTCGACGATCAGCGGTTGCGGGCTGCCGACAATCGTTCACAGCTGCGCTGCCGACATGCCGTGGGATCTACTGAGGCGAAGCCAGGCGTTCGGCGTGAGCTTCGACATGTCGCTCGTCGGTTCTCGTGATCTCGACGGCATCGGCCAGTTGTTCGACGCCGGCAAGGAATTGGCGCTCGGTCTGGTTCCTTCCGCCCCGCCGGAAAAGCCGGTGACGTGGAAAGAGTGCGCGATGCCCGCCGTCACCCTGATCGATCGTCTCGGCTTCTCGCGCGAACTCCTGCAGACCCAGGTCGCGGTAACCCCAAGCTGTGGTCTTGCGGGTGCGAGCCTCGAGTGGAGTCGCGCCGCCCTTCGGCTGTGCACTGACGTCGGTCAGGCATTGGTGGACGATCCGTCGGCATTCTGATGTGTGGAGTCATGGGGTGTGTCGGTGTGAACCGATATTCTCCTAGCTGTGACTGAAACCGCGGATGCAATGCAGCCAGCGCCCAACGAGGCGCGCGAGCAGTGGACGGAGCTGGCCGAAGAGGTACGCCAGCATCAGTTCCGCTACTACGTTCGTGATGCGCCCGTCATTTCGGACGGTGCATTCGACACATTGCTCGGGCAGCTCAATGCTCTCGAAGAGCGGTACCCGGATCTGCGGACTCCCGACTCTCCGACGCAATTGGTCGGAGGCGGATTCGCGACGGACTTCACGTCCGTCGATCATCTCGAGCGGATGCTCAGTCTCGACAACGTCTTCGACGAGTCCGAACTCCGCGGGTGGATCGCGAAGGTAGAGCAGGAAACCGGCCCGGAACTGCACTATCTGTGTGAAGTGAAAATCGACGGTGTCGCGCTCAACCTCGTCTACGAAAACGGCAAACTCGTGCGCGCCGCAACCCGCGGCGACGGCCGCACAGGCGAGTTGGTCACACTCAACGCCCTGACGATCAACGACATCCCGGAGCGGCTCACCGCCACGGACGAGTACCCGATCCCGAGCCTGCTCGAGGTACGCGGTGAGGTGTTCTTCCGCCTCGAGGACTTCGCGGCGCTCAACGCCTCCCTGGTCGAGGAGGGCAAGGCGCCGTTCGCCAATCCGCGCAACTCCGCGGCGGGATCCCTGCGTCAGAAGAATCCAGCTGTCACCGCGCGTCGTCGTCTCGGCATGATCTGCCACGGGCTCGGGCGCATGGAAGGTTTCGAGCCGGCGTCGCAATACGACGCTTACGTGGCCCTCTCAGCGTGGGGTCTTCCGGTGTCCACGCACACCTCGCGGGTGGTCGGCGCCGACGCGGTGGTCGAGAAGATGAAGTACTGGGGAGAACATCGCCACGACGTCGAGCACGAGATCGACGGCCTGGTGGTCAAGGTCGACGAGATGTCGTTGCATCGTCGCCTGGGGACCACGTCACGCGCACCACGGTGGGCGATCGCGTACAAGTACCCACCGGAAGAGGTAACGACCAAGCTCCTCGACATCCGGGTCAGCGTCGGTCGCACGGGTCGTGTGACGCCGTTCGCATACATGGAACCCGTCACGGTGGCGGGATCCACTGTGTCCTTGGCCACGCTGCACAACGGATCCGAGGTCAAGCGCAAGGGTGTGCTGATCGGCGACACCGTGGTGTTGCGCAAGGCCGGTGACGTCATCCCGGAGGTTCTCGGTCCCGTGGCCGACGTACGCGACGGTACCGAGCGCGAGTTCGTGATGCCGACGCACTGCCCCGAGTGCGGCACGTTGTTGGCACCCGCGAAAGAGGGCGACGTCGACGTGCGGTGCCCCAATCAGCAGTACTGCCCGGCGCAGTTGCGCGAGCGCGTGTTCCACGTCTCGGGGCGCGGTGCATTCGACATCGAGGTGCTCGGTTACGAGGCCGCGACCGGGCTGTTGGAGGCGAAGGTCATCGGTGACGAGGGTGATCTCTTCTCACTCGACGCCGAGAAACTGATCGAGGTTCCGATCTTCCGCACCAATGCGGGAGCCCTGTCCGCAAACGGAAAACGCTTGCTGGCCAACCTGGATTCGGCCAAGGACAAGCCGCTGTGGAGAGTGCTTGTGGCACTGTCGATTCGGCACGTCGGCCCCACTGCCGCGAGGGCGTTGGCCGGCGAATTCGGCTCGCTGCAACGCATTCGGGAAGCGTCGGTCGACGAGTTGGCTGCAGTCGACGGCGTCGGATCCACAATCGCCGCCGCTGTTGTGGAGTGGTTCTCCGTCGACTGGCACCAGCAGATCGTCGACAAGTGGGCTTCGGCGGGAGTGCGCATGGAGGACGAACGAGACGACTCGATTCCGCGCAATCTCGAGGGCCTCTCGATCGTCGTCACCGGTTCGCTCGAGACGTACTCGCGAGATCAGGCGAAGGAAGCGATTCTGGTGCGCGGGGGTAAGGCCGCGGGTTCGGTGTCGAAGAAGACTGCGTTTGTCGTCGTGGGTGAAGCGCCCGGTTCCAAGCACGACAAAGCAGTCGAATTGGGTGTGCCGGTGCTCGACGAAGACGGCTTCCGGCGGTTGCTCGAAGATGGCCCGGATGCGGTCGCGCCCACCGAATTGGACGAATCAGAGTGACTTTGTCCGATTTCTGAGATTGGCGTGCAGGGTGCGATAGTGACGCCATGATCGAGATTCGTGAAGTTCTACCGGCTGAGTTCGAGACCGTCGGTGAACTGACTGTGCAGTCGTACGTGGGTGGCGGATTCGTCGCCGACGGATCCCCGTACGCGGAGCGCCTGCGCGACACCGCAACTCGGGTGGAGCATGGACGGGTACTGGTTGTCGTTCTCGGCGACGAGGTCGTTGGCTCGTTGACGATCGCCGAACCCGGCACGCCCTTCGCGGATGTTGCGCAGAAGGGCGAACTCGAGTTCCGCATGCTCGCGGTCTCGCCGCAAGCTCGGGGATCGGGCGCCGGAACGGCATTGGTTCGCGCCGTGATCGCCGAGGCCTACGACCGCGGCGATCACTCGGTGGTCATCTCGACGCAGCCCGAGATGGTCGATGCGCGTCGCATCTACGACCGCAACGGTTTCGTCCCTGATCCCGAGCGGGCGTGGGAGCCGATTCGCGGTATGGAACTGACCGTCATGGTTCGCGGTCTCGCCTGATTATCCAGCCCGGTCAACCCAGGACCGTCGCCACGATTCCGGCGAGATAGCCGAGGCGGGCTATCTCCGAAGGGCGGAATTCAGGCCCACCAGGACGACCGAGCATGAGGACTCGATTGCCGGAGCCGAGAGGTGCGGCAGCGAGGCTGGTGTTCATGTCGCGCCATACGTCCGGAACCCAGTCGGCCTCGCCGTCGAGGGCGGTGGGCTTGTCCAGTGGCATCCACGGAATGTCGGTGGCATGGGTTTCCGGCGCGCCGGCGCTACCGACGACGCGGTACGCACCGTGCTTGCCGATGTCCGCGACGACGCACCAACCGACTCGCAGTACACGCGGCGCGCCGTCGACGAGGACCTGTAGTCGATCGTTTCGGGCCGTCGCAACGGAATCGATGAGTTCGAGCTCACGGTGAGTGTCGAGAATCCCGGCGTAGGGGCGGATCGAATCGACCAGCACGTCCGGTAGGTGCTCGGCAGCGGTGATCAAAGTGTCGGGCAGCGCGCCCGGTTCGACGTCGACCACGAGATCGTCGATGGCAAAACCGTCGCCTCGTTCCACGACGTCGAGGGAGAGGATGTCTGCGCCCACCGAACCGAGCGCTACGGCGAGAGCGCCGAGGCTGCCGGGTCGATCGGGCAGTTGGACGCGAAGCAGGTACGACACGTGCGTGCCTTTCGCTGATCGGTTCTCGCCCGGATCACGTCGACCCGGGTCTGACTCATCTTTGCACTTGCTCAACCTGCGATGGTGGGCGCCGCGGCGGCGTCACGCCAGATGCACATGCTTGTCACACGAGCGAAACACACCGCCGGAATCCGGCGTGGCGATCGACACAGTGAGAGTGCTCGTCGTTCGGTACTGCAGGCGTGCTTACAGGTCTGCCGCGGCGAGCAACTAGGCTGGACCGGCAATGTTCACGTCCTCTTCCGAAAGGGGCCCCGCGGTGCCTGCCATCTCCCGTGACGAGGTCGCGCACCTCGCGCGGCTGTCCAGACTCGCCCTGTCCGATGCCGAACTCGACGAGTTCGCCGGTCAGTTGGATTCGATTCTCAACCACGTCAAGGTGGTCACCGAGGTCGCGGCCGACGACGTCCCGCCCATGGCGAACCCCAATGCCGTCACCAACGTGACGCGCCCCGACGTGATCGTGCCCGGATTGACCCCCGAGCAGGCATTGTCCGGAGCACCCGCAGTCGAACAGGATCGCTTTGCGGTTCCGCAGATCCTTGGAGAGGGCGAATGACCGATCTGACCACGCTGGACGCCGCTGAGCTGGCCGGCAAGATCCACTCGCGTGAGGTGTCCTCGGTAGAGGTCACGCAGGCGCATCTCGACCGCATCGCTGCTGTCGACACCGAGTACCACGCGTTCCTGCACGTTGCAGGCGAACAGGCTCTCGAAGCCGCCGCAGCAGTGGACAACTCGCTCGCAGGCGGAAACGAACCCGCTTCGGCACTCGCCGGTGTTCCGATCGCGTTGAAGGACATCTTCACCACGACGGACATGCCGACCACCTGTGCGTCGAAGATTCTCGAAGGCTGGGTCGCGCCGTACGACGCGACTCTGACCTCGAAGCTGCGCGCGGCCGGCATCCCGATCCTCGGCAAGACGAACCTCGACGAGTTCGCGATGGGCTCTTCGACCGAGAACTCGGCCTTCGGCCCGACGCGCAACCCGTGGGACGTCACCCGCATCCCCGGTGGTTCGGGCGGCGGTAGCGCAGCGGCGCTCGCGTCCCGTCAGGCCCCGCTGGCCATCGGCACCGACACCGGTGGTTCGATCCGTCAGCCCGCTGCGGTCACCGCGACGGTCGGAACCAAGCCGACGTACGGGACTGTCTCACGCTTCGGACTCGTCGCGTGCGCCTCCTCGCTCGATCAGGGCGGCCCCTGTGGTCGTACCGTGCTCGACACCGCTCTGCTGCACGAGGTCATCGCCGGGCACGATCCGCGTGACTCCACGTCCATCGACGCCCCCGTGCGTCCGGTGGTCGCTGCGGCACGTGAAGGTGCAGCCGGCGACCTGCGCGGCATCAAGGTCGGTGTGGTCAAGGAACTTCACTCCGACAGCTACCAGCCCGGCGTCATCGCTTCCTTCGACGCTGCTGTCGAGCAACTCAAGGCTTTGGGCGCCGAAGTTGTCGAGGTTTCGTGCCCGAGCTTCGAGCATGCGCTCGCGTCGTACTACCTGGTGCTGCCCAGTGAGGTCTCGTCCAACCTGGCCCGCTTCGACGCCATGCGCTACGGACTGCGCGTCGACGAAGGCAACATGAGTGCCGACCAGGTCATGGCGGCAACCCGCGCCGCCGGTTTCGGCCCGGAGGTCAAGCGCCGCATCATGATCGGTACCTACGCACTGTCTTCGGGATACTACGACGCCTACTACGGTTCGGCGCTCAAGGTCCGCACGCTCATCGCGCGCGATTTCGACAAGGCCTACGAGAAGGTAGACGTACTGGTCTCGCCGACCAGCCCGTTCACGCCGTGGAAGTTGGGGGAGAAGGTCGGCGACCCGCTGGCCATGTATCTCTCCGACCTGTGCACGTTGCCGACCAACCTGGCCGGACACTGCGCGATGTCGGTGCCCTCGGGGCTGTCGGCGGACGACAACCTGCCGGTGGGCCTGCAGATCATGGCGCCCGCCATGGCTGACGAGCGCCTCTACCGCGTCGGTGCCGCCTACGAAGCTGCTCGCGGCCCGATTGCAACTGCAGTCTGACCTGTTTGCTGTGCGCCTTTATTAACCCCCCGCGGTTAATAAAGGCGCACAGCAGTTTCAGGAGCACGTCCCCAAAGCCGTTCCCTGATCGGTTCCGTAGCGGTGGCCGTGACCGGCGGGGACACCGAGCGAACCGAGCATGTCGACGGTGGTCTGCAGGAACGTGACACCCGGGATCCACTGAGGAATCGGTGCATCCTGGGCCGCTCGGCTCAGATCCGGCTTCTGTGTCGCGAGGGCGGGCGACCACCACACCACCGGGTCGGACGTGTTCGCGAGGACGGTTGCGCCGTCCGTTCGTGTCGCGCCGGCCGGGGGACCGGCCCACAACACGTCGCACGGGACTATGGGACTGCCCTCGGACAAAGCCTCGGTCAGTGCGGCGCTGCCCCCGACGGCGCCGAGGCTCTGTCCGTAGAGGAACAGGTCCGGTCGATCCTCGGCGGGCATCGCGGCGATGTGGCTGCCGACAGCCGTGAACAGGGCGGTGGCTGATTCTTCGGCGTCGTCGCGGCTGAACAGGAATGTCGCCCAGCTGGGTGCGTCGGAGTATTGCTGTCCGACGATCGCGACGTCCCCGCCGAACCGTTGCTCGATACCGTCGACGGCGTGGGTGTCGATCCACCCCGAGCCGGTCGGAACGGCCACCACGACGCTGTTGCGGGCAAAGCCGCCGACGCGATCGAGTTCGCTCACCGCGAGAGCGGCACGTGATGTGGCGTCGGGTGCGGAATCCAGACCGGCATAGACGCGCACCGAGTCTTCGCCGGCAGCGACGAACTTGCGTCCCTCCGCCCCCATCGACGTCCACGAGATCAGAGAATCGGGGCCGCCTGACCCGGACGCCGAAAGTGGCTGTGTCAGAGCGCTGTCGATGTACGAGTTGGACTTGTCGAACGAATCGGCGAGACCGTTCCAGACGGCAGGGCCGACGACCAACTGCACTCCGAGGACTCCCATGACCAGGGCGCCCACACCCCGCGCGAAACCCATCCACCGCAGCGCCTTCGACATCCCGACCCCGATGCCCCAGAGGCCAAGGGCGGTCAGCGCGGCAATGCAACCCGCCTCCACCCAGTGGAGCAGTCCGGCAGGCGGTGCCCCCATCGCTGCTCGCAACGAACTCTGCCAACCGGCGGCGGCGAACATCGCTACGGCGGTGGCGGCCGTCGACAGTCCGAACGCGCAGATGCGCCAATGACGTTCGTCGAATCGGTCCTTGACGCGATCGGGCACGAGTGGACGGGCGATCGCGGAGAACACCCACACCGTCAGCAGCCCGACCGCGACGAGCAGTCCGCTGAACACACCCTGGAGTGCGGCTGATCTCGGCAGCAGTCCGGGGGCCAGCGAGATGGCGGACATCGCTGCCACGGCGACACTCGTGGACACTCGAGGGACCGCCAGCGCCCCGACTCGGGCTAGGACGGGGGTCCGTGACGCATTCAGAACGCTCATGCTGCAATCGCTTTCGGGGAGATGGAGAACTCGTTCGACGGGGCGAGGCGCCGCGACCGCATGAGGGTGAAGCCGAGGGCGGAAACAGCAAGAACTCCGGCCGTGCCGTAACCGAATCCAGATTCCGTGACCGGTGTCAGATAGCTTTGGCGCCAGGAGTTTCCGTTCACCGCCGTGACGGCTACATCGGCCATCGCGAAGCAATACCCACGTGAGAGAAAGGACGTACGGTCTTCGCAGGCCGCATGCATTCGCTCGTCGAGCTGACCGTCGAGGACCTGCCGGGCCCACGGCCCCAGTTCCGTTCCGTGTGAATGCGCGTAGCGGAGTAGGTCGTACCCGAGATCGTGTGCTTTGCAGGCCGAGTCGAATTCGTCGGGCAGTGGGACCGGGGACGAGCAGTCGCCGTGGGGATTGGCGAGGTATCCGTCGACCACAGTGGGGGTGTAGCCGGCAAATGCGGCGAAATCTGCCGGGATGGTGGTCGCAGCGTCAGAGGCATTCGCGGTAGTCACGGTGGCGATGGCCCTGGATGCGTTCGAATTCTCGGTGCGCGGCGACTCGGCGCCGCTCGCTCCGGCGGTGACGGTAATCGCTGCCGTTGCAGCCAAGGCCAAGGCAGCCCAGGTACCGCCCCTTCGAGAGAGGTCTTTCACTCGTGTGATCCGCATGCCGTTCACGCTATGAACGGACAATCCTGGCGGTCATCGCTCTGTGGAGGGGTTCTCCGGCGCGCGATCGGGTGAGAATTCCCTCCCCTGTGATACCTCGGAGGTAGGGGGATCTCACTCTGCAGTATGAGGACTTTCGGGGTTCACCTTCATAGGCTTGACGAGTGATCAAGGTCCGAAGGAAGAACAGGGGCGCACCGGATGTGTCCGCGCCGACATACGCCACTGCTGGGTCGATGCTGTCCGGCCTCGACGGGGCGGTAGTACATTCGGAGAAGGTTCGCCGCGCAACCAGTTTCGTGGCGCGCGGTCAGTTCTGGAACATCGTCGTCGTCGTGATCACTCTGATCCTCTATTCGATTGCCTGGCCGACACTGCAACTGACGCATCATGTTTCGCCGCCGATCATGCCCTTCGTCGCCGCGTTGGCGGCATTTCCGTTCGTCCTGATCCGGATCAACGCTCCGTTGGGTTGGGCGGTGTCGGCGGTCTCGGCGCTGATCATCCCGTTGGTGTTCGACAACACTCCCGGTTACGACTATCCGTGGCAGGTCGTCCACATCATCGTGCTGATGTCGTTGCTGGCCGCGGTGAGTCTGCGGGCGCCCATTCAGGTTGTCGGTGTCGCCTGGATCGCCACGGTGTTGCTCTTCCTCGGCAACGCGCCGGGAAGCGACGGAGCCGGTTGGGCCGTCGGGCTGAGCGCGCTGGTCGTCTTCTGCCTGTTGATCCGCTGGTTGGTTCTCTCGCGCCGCCAGTTGGCCAAGCAGGAGGAAGTCAGTGAACTCGAACGCACTCGGCGCACGATCCTCGAGGAGAAGGCGCGGATCGCCCGCGACTTGCACGACATCGTGGCCCATCACATGTCGATGGTGGTCGTGCAAGCGCAGAGCGCGCCCTACCGGCTCGATGCAGTCACCCCGGAGATCCGAACGGAATTCGAATCGATAAGTGAGACAGGGCGAGCAGCGCTCAACGAGATCCGCGGCCTCCTCGGAGTCCTGCGCAGCGACGGGGACACCGTGGTGAAGGCTCCGCAACCGGGCGTCGACCAGTTGGACGAACTGTTGCTCGGCAGTACCCGTGCCGGACTTCCGGTGTCGTGGCGAGTCGACGGCGATCGAGCGTCGGTCTCGGAATCCACGGGCCTTGCGCTCTACCGGATCATTCAGGAGTCGATCACCAACGCGGCCAGGCATTCACCCGGCGGACCCATCGAGGTCGCCGTGGCCTTCGGTCCGCAATCGGTGAGCGCGTACGTGAACAACGGACCTTCGCCATCGGGCGGCAATCAGCACTCGGCGTCGGAAACCACTGGTGGCAACGGAATCCGCGGAATGCGTGAGCGGGCTTCGGCGGTGGGCGGCATGCTGCTGGCAAACCGGCGAGAGGATGGAGGGTTCGAGGTCCGGGCCGAGTTGCCGTCGATGCCCGCCTAGGCTGTCCGAGTGCCCATCACAGTATTCATCGCAGACGACCAGGCGATGGTTCGACAAGGGTTCGGAGCCCTACTCTCCGCCCAGCCCGACATCAGCGTGATCGGCGATGCGCCGGACGGCAAGATCGCCGTCGCCGAGGTTGCGCGTCTGCGCCCGGATGTGGTGTTGATGGATGTTCGTATGCCCGAGATGAACGGACTCGACGCTGCCCGCCAGATTCTGTCCGCCGGGTGGGAACCACCGGTGCGAGTTCTCATGCTCACCACTTTCGACATCGACGACTACGTCTACGAGGCACTGAGCGTCGGGGCGAGCGGGTTCATGCTCAAGGACGCACCGGCCGAGGAACTGATTCGGGCGGTACGCGTCGTCGCCGAAGGGCAGGCCTTGTTGGCCCCGACGGTGACGCGGCGTCTGATCGCCGATGTGACGAGTCGCCGGGCGGCCCCGCGCGCACGACCCGCAGCGCTCGACGCGTTGACCCCGCGTGAGCGTGAGGTCCTCGAACTGATCGCCCGCGGGCTGTCCAACGTCGAGATCGCCGAGCGTTTGTTCGTCGCCGAACAAACGGTCAAGACCCATGTCGGGAAGGTGCTGTCCAAGCTCGATCTGCGCGATCGTGCCCAGGCAGTCGTGTTGGCCTACGAAAGCGGGCTCGTCACGCCGGGCTAGTGCTCTCGCTCGGCGCGGCGTTGCGGCTCGGCAACGCCGCTATCCTGCGGCAATACGGTGACTGGGGGAAGATGGACATCAAGATCCACAATCCGGTCACGAGAGGTGCTGCACTATGCGAATCGGAATCCTCACGGGCGGCGGCGACTGCCCGGGCTTGAACGCGGTCATCCGCGCCGTCGTACGTACGTCGGCCGGTCGTTACGGCAGTACCGTGGTCGGATTCCGGGACGGTTGGCGAGGACTGCTCGAGGACCGCAAGGTGCCACTCGACTCCGACGACCGCATCAATCGCATCCTCACCCGCGGCGGCACGATCCTCGGCACAGCTCGCGTGAACCCCGACAAACTCCGCGCGGGCCTCGATCAGATCAAACAGACCCTCGACGACAACGGGATCGACGTCCTGATCCCGATCGGTGGCGAAGGCACACTGACCGCGGCCAGTTGGCTCTCCGAGAGCGGCGTGCCCGTGATCGGCGTGCCCAAGACGATCGACAACGACATCGACTGCACCGACGTGACTTTCGGCTTCGACACCGCCTTGGCCGTCGCGACCGACGCCATCGACAGGCTCCACACCACGGCCGAATCTCACCAGCGCGTCATGCTCGTCGAGGTCATGGGCCGGCACGCGGGCTGGATCGCGCTGCAAGCCGGACTGGCGTCGGGGGCACACCTGACTCTGGTTCCGGAACAGCCGTTCGACGTCGACGAGGTGTGCGCGATGGTCAAGAAGCGCTTCCAGCGTGGCGACTCCCACTTCATCTGCGTCGTGGCCGAAGGTGCGATGCCCGATCCCGCGTCGATGACTTTGCGTGAGGGCGGCATCGACGAGTTCGGCCACAAGATCTTCACCGGCGTCGCGCAGCAACTCGGCAACGAGATCGAGCGCCGCATCGGCAAGGAAGTTCGCACCACAGTCCTCGGACACATTCAGCGCGGCGGTACCCCGACGCCGCACGACCGCATCCTCGCCACTCGCTTCGGAGTTCACGCCACCGACGCAGCTCACCGCGGAGATTTCGGTCAGATGGTCGCGTTGCACGGAACGTCCATCGACCTCGTTCCACTCGCCGAGGCGACACGCAAGCTCAAGACGGTGCCCAAGGAGCGCTACGAGGAGGCAGCCGCATTCTTCGGCTGAGCCGCGGACGCATAAACTGATCACCATGACTGCTGTCGATGCGCCCGACATCCTCGATTACGACGAAGTACTGACCAAGTACGAGCCTGTGATGGGTATGGAGGTGCACGTAGAACTCGGCACCGCGACCAAGATGTTCTGCCCGTGCCCCACCGAGTTCGGTGCCGAACCCAATACCCAGGTGTGCCCGGTCTGTCTGGGCATGCCCGGTTCGTTGCCGGTGGTGAACGCAGCCGCTGTCGAGTCCGCGATCCGGATCGGCCTTGCGCTCAACTGCTCCATCACGCCGTGGGGCCGATTCGCGCGCAAGAACTACTTCTACCCGGATCAGCCGAAGAACTACCAGATTTCCCAGTACGACGAGCCGATCGCCACCGAGGGCTACCTCGACGTGATCCTCGACGACGGCACGACGTGGCGCGTGGAGATCGAACGTGCGCACATGGAGGAGGACACCGGTAAGTCCCTCCACGTCGGTGGCGCTACGGGCCGTATCCACGGTGCGAGCCACTCACTGCTCGACTACAACCGTGCGGGTGTGCCGCTGGTCGAGATCGTCACCAAGACCATCCACGGTGCCGGTGAGCGCGCTCCCGAGGTTGCTCGTGCGTACGTGACGGCGCTTCGTGATCTGCTCAAATCACTCGACGTCTCCGACGTGCGCATGGATCAGGGATCTATGCGCTGCGACGCCAACATCTCGCTGATGCCGATCGGCGCCAAGGAACTCGGAACGCGTACCGAGACCAAGAACGTCAACTCCCTCAAGAGCGTCGAGGTCGCAGTTCGCTACGAAATGCGCCGTCAGGCAGCAGTTCTCGACGCCGGTGGTGAGGTCATCCAGGAGACCCGCCACTTCCAGGAGGCCGACGGCACCACCGCTGCCGGACGCCGCAAGGAAACGGCCGAGGACTACCGCTACTTCCCGGAACCGGATCTCGAGCCTGTTGCTCCGAGCGCCGAGTGGGTCGAAGAACTGCGCGGCACCTTGCCGGAGCTTCCCTGGATTCGCCGCGCGCGGATCCAGAAGGACTGGGGAATCTCCGACGAGGTCATGCGTGACCTCGTCAACGCCGGCGCCATCGATCTGGTGATCGCGACCACCGAGGCCGGTGCTTCGCCCGAGGCAGCGCGCTCCTGGTGGCTGTCCTACCTCTCGCAGCAGGCAAACACCCGCGGCGTCGAACTCGGTGCTCTGCCGATCACCCCGGCGCAGGTTGCGCAGGTCGTAGCTCTCATCGACAGCGGCAAGCTCAACAACAAGGTCGCTCGCCAGGTCGTCGATCACGTCCTCGACGGTGAGGGCGATCCGGAGCAGGTTGTCGCAGCCCACCCGGAATTGGTCGTCGAACGTGACGAAACCAAGCTCAAGGCGGCCGTCGACGAAGCACTCGCAGCCAACCCCGACATCGCCGACAAGATCCGCAGTGGCAAGGTCCAGGCCGCCGGAAAGATCGTCGGCGACGTCATGAAGGCCACACGTGGGCAGGCAGACGCGGCTCGTGTGAAGGAACTTGTCATCGAGGCGTGCAGCTAGTCCTCGGTAGCGAACGCTGATGCCCGGCCGAAACGAATTCGGCCGGGCATCAGCGTTTTTCCGCTGTGGTTCTTACCGCAGTCGTTCTGCCACCGTCGATCTACAGACCAGGGACCACAACCGCGCGGCCGCTGAGCGTTCCGGCGGCCAGTCGTCGATACGCTTCGGCTCCGTTGTCGAGGCTGAAGGTCTCCACCGCGATGTCGAAGATGCCGGCGTGCGCCAGGTCGATCAATTCGATCAGCTCGTTGCGGGCACCCCAGTACGGAACTGTCACCGAAGCCTCGTAAGGACTCTGGAAGAACCCGACCTTGGCGTGGGCCTGACCGTCACCGATCCCGACGATGGTGACGTCGGATCCGACACCGGCGACGGCCATCGCGGTGTCGATGGTGGGCTGATAGCCCACGAAGTCGAGAACCAGTGCGGCGCCCTGACTTCCGGTGACCTTGCGGACGTTCTCCGCCGCGTCCTTGTCGGACAGAACCACTTCGTGAGCGCCTACCTTGGTTGCCAGTTCGAGCTTGTCCGCGCTCACGTCGAGTGCGATGACAGTTGCTGCCGAGAGGTGACGGAGGAGTTGGATGGCGACGTGGCCGAGCCCACCGGTTCCGATGACAACTGCGTACGAGCCTCCGCGGAGTTTCGGCAGTGAACGCTTGATCGCGTGGTACGGCGTCAGGCCGGCGTCGGTCAGTGGCACTGTCTTGATCGGGTCGAGGTCGCCGATCGGGACGAGATGGCGAGGTGAATCGACGATCATGAACTCGGCCAACGCGCCGGGGGCGCCGAGTCCGGGAGGATTGATGCCGAGTTCTTGTGCGCGAGAACAGTAGTTTTCCAGTCCCTGCGAGCAGTGCCAACAGTTGCCGCAACCCCAAGGCCCGTAGACGACGACGTTGGTTCCGATGTCGAGTCCTTCGACACCGTCGCCGACGGCCGCGACCTTGCCCGCGCCTTCGTGACCGAGCGTGAGCGGAAGGCCGTAGGTGTACTGCTCTTCCGGCAGGCTCATGATGAAGTCGTCCGAATGGCAGACGCCGGCAGCGGTCACTTCCAGGAGCACTTCACCTGGACCGGGCTCGGGTTTGGGAATCTCCGTGAGTTCGGGTTCTGCGCCGATTCTCGTGTACTGGATTGCCTTCATACCGACTCCTTTGTCGTGGTTGGCCAACCGGTCCTGGCAAGTGCGTGGTGTTTAGCCCCGCTAACAAAAGAGTACGCATCTGTGCATGTTCGGTCACGGGATCCGTGACCGAACAGACATGGCGCTCGGCGATCGCGGCTCAGTCGATCCCGCCGCTGCCACTCGGCATCGGGATCTTGACCACCTTGTCGTCGTTCGGTCCCGGCTCGCCCGCGGTCTTGTTGATCGTGCTCGCCCACATCAAACCGTCGGATCCGAGCGCCAAACCGCCCAGTTGGCCGTACGTGTCTTTCGCCACTGCCGACGGTGCGGTCGTGACTGCTCCTGTTCCCGGGTCGGCGGCCAGCGCCGAGATCGCTTTGCCGGCCCCCAGCGCGACAGCTATCACTCCCTGCGCTGCGATGCACCCGCCGACTCCGGGTCGGTCGGGCCACGTCCACGCGGGGGATGTCACCGTTCCGTCGGCGCCGACGCGTTGGAGGCGATCTTCGAGAGTGGTTCGGTCGGTGACCCACGTCGCGATGCCTGGATCGACACATACGCCGCCGCCGTTTCCGATTCCGGACAGAACAACTTCCGGGCGAGGCGGCGCAGCGTTGGGCGTCAACGATCGGACTCGCAACAGCTTCCCCGCCAACGAGCCGGGATCCTGAGCAACGGCAGGGTTGCCGGTATCGCCAGTCAGGACCATGAGCTGATCAGGTGCCGCGAATTCCAGTGATCCACCGTTGCCACTCGCGCCGCGCGGAATTCCGCCGAGGACCTCCTTGGCGGTGTCACCGGGAGCAATACGGACCACCCGGTTGTCGGTTCCGGTGGTGACGTAGGCGTAGATCAGGTTGTCTTCGACAAATGTGGGGGAGAGGGCGATGTCGAGCAGTCCGCCGTCGCCGCTGCCGTCGACGTCGATTTTGGCGACCTCGACCGGTGTCGTGTTGGGCGCTACCTGCATGATCCGGCCGGTCCGCCGTTCGGCGACCAGTCCGGAATTCCCATCCGGGAGTGTGACGAGCCCACCGGTGGTGTCGAGACAGGTTGCGATCACGGCGGTGTCGGCGTCCTGACACGGCCCGAGAGGGCCGGTCCGCGGCGCCGGCGGCGTGGTCGACGGCGGCGGGTTCTCCGGCTGTACTTCGGCGCTGGCCTGGTTGGTCGGTTCGGGTGTGAACGGCGAGGCAGTCGATTCGTCGAAGTCGGCGCAACCTGCGAGCAACGATGTCCCGAGCATCAGAGCCAGTGCGCCCAGCGCTGCATGCCTACCCGTAGTCATGCCCAAGACGTTACGTAACGCACGGCAGATGCCGCCACGCCGGACCAAGGTTCCCCGTCGAGTTCGTGAATCGGTCATAGGCTCACCTACGTGACTGACGAGCGAAAAAATCCCAGCGAGTTGTCGGATGCGGACAAGCCGACGGGCAATGTGTCCAGTCCGTATGATTCGCCCACCGAACAATTTCCGACGGTGAGCGCCAAGAATCCGTTGCCGCGAACCGACGACGATCTCGATTTCGGTTCCACGAACGCCAATTCCCTGACCGAGCAGATACCGACGTACCGAGCACCGGGTGCGGATCAGCCGACAGTAGCTCTCGAGCGCGAGACGGCGTACGACGCTCCGATCGCCGCCGTCCCCACCGCCGAAGCGGTGGCAGGTACCACCGAGACTCCGCGGGGCCGAGGCACTCTCGATCTCGGCCTGCTTGCACTACGGTTGGCCGTCGGCGGAACCGCGCTGGTGCACGGTCTGCAGAAGTTGACCGGTATCTGGAACGGGCCGGGTCTCGGCGGGTTCGAGACGATGCTGGCCGACGCCGGGTTCCAGCAGGCAAAATGGATGGCGATACTCGGTGCCGTCGGTGAGGTCGCCGGTGGTGCGCTCCTCATCCTCGGGTTGCTGACTCCCGTTGCGGCGGCGTCGGTTCTTGCAGTGATGATCAACGCGTGGGCGCTGCGTCAGGCCAGTGCCCCCGGCCTCGAGTACTTTGCCCCTGACGGCACCGAATACGAGATGCTGCTCGGAATCTGTGCGGGCGTCATCATTTTGACGGGCCCGGGTCGTATTGCGCTCGACGGTCGTCGTGGCTGGGCAACCCGCCCGTTTGTCGGATCGCTCGTGGTCTTGATCCTCGGTATCGCTGCCGGCGTCTGCACCTGGATCTTTCTGAACGGTGCCAATCCGCTCATCTGAAACTCGCGTCGTCGAACAAACGAACCGCCGCTCTCCGAATCGGAGAGCGGCGGTTCGTTTGTGAAGGATCAGTCCTTGACGAGTACCGGGTCGGCGTTCGCGGACGGGATGGCTGTTCCGTCCTTGAGCTTGCGACCGAGGACCGACTTGCGGTGACCGTAGGCGAAGTAGACGACAACACCGATGGCCATCCAGACGAGGAACCGGATCCAGGTCTCGACCGAGAGGTTGAGCATCAGCCAACCGCAGGCGAGCACGGCGACGATCGGAACGAACGGCACCAGTGGGACGCGGAATCCGCGCGGCAGGTCGGGGCGGGTGCGGCGAAGGACGATGACGCCGACACAAACCAGGACGAAAGCGAACAGCGTTCCGATGTTGACCATCTCTTCGAGTGTGCCCATCGGGAAGAAGGCTGCCAGGACGGCGACGATGCCACCGACGATCAACGTGATGCGCATCGGGATGCCCTTGGCGTTGGTCTTGGCCAGGCTGCGCGGCATGAGGCCGTCACGGGACATCGCGAAGAGGACGCGGGTCTGGCCGAGCATCATGACCATGACAACTGTTGTGAGGCCGGCCAGGCCACCGAAGTTGATGGCGGTTTGTGCCCAACCGATTCCGTTGGCCTCGAATGCGGTTGCGAGGGTGGCGCTGGAATCGCCGACGAGAGGACTGCCGTCCTTGAGTTCGGTGTACTTGACCATGCCGGTGAGGACGAGTGTGACGGCAACGTAGAGAACGGTGACGATGGCGAGCGAGCCGAAGATTCCGCGCGGCAACGACTTCTGCGGGTTCTTGGTTTCCTCGGCCGTGGTGGCGACGACGTCGAAGCCGATGAAGGCAAAGAACACGAGGCTGGCTGCTGCGAGCAATCCGTAAGCGCCGTAGCTACTTCCGCCTGCACCGGTCAGCCAGGAGAACAAGGTCTGATGGATTCCGCTTGCAGAGCTCTCGGTTCCTTCGGACGGCGGGATGAAGGGGGAGTAGTTCTCCTTCTTGATGTAGAACGCGCCCACGACGATGACGAGCAGGACTACTGCGATCTTGATCGCGGTGATGATTGCGGAGACTCGCGAGGAAACCTTGGTGCCGATCGCGAGGATCAGAGTGATCGCGCCGATGATGAGCAGGGCGCCCCAGTCGAAGCTGATCGAACCGATGTGGGCGGTGGTGCTGCCGCTGGCCCCGATGACATTGCCGAGGTAGAGCGACCAACCCTTGCCGACGACTGCGGAGGCGAGAGCGAACTCGAGGATGAGGTCCCAGCCGATGATCCAGGCGGCGAACTCACCGAACGTCGCGTAGGAGAACGTGTATGCGCTGCCTGCGACGGGAACGGTGGAGGCGAACTCCGCGTAACACAGCGCGGCAAGGCCACAGGCGATCGCAGCGAGAACGAATGCCAGTGAAATCGAGGGTCCTGCGACATTGCCTGCGGTTCGAGCAGTCAGCGTGAAGATGCCTGCGCCGATGACGACGGCGACTCCGAATACCGTGAGGTCCTTCGCGGTCAGTTCCTTCTTGAGCTTTGTCTCAGGCTCGTCGGTGTCCGCGATCGATTGCTCGACGGATTTGGTGCGCCATATGCCGACTCCGGGCATGTATTGCTCCTTGGTTGTTTCCCGTCGACCTTGTGGGTGACGGGCGGTGGCTGACTGTCGTCGTTGTGATGTGCGTCTCAGCGACCTGATGAGGGAACCACTGGTGAGCGCTGTGTGCAAGTCAGCTCGCTCGAACTGACCGAAATGATCACCTGACTGAAAGTCATCCCCCCTCATGTATCTGAATTGATCAGCTGGTGTCTGGAACCCTACGTCCAAGTGAATTCGCTCACGAGCCGGACGCGCGATTCGGTCTGAAATGTCTGATAGCTCATATCGTTCCGTTGGTGCTCCGCGTGTCGCCCGGTTATTCGGTACCTGTCGGTCGGTCTTGCTGTCGACGAGTTGCATCAACCCATCCAGTTTTGTGAAGTGCGGTGCGGGTTCTGCAAACTGTTCACCCGTATCGGGGCGACAGGCGGGATGGGGACCCCGACTCTGTCGATCCTCTGCAGTCGCCCGGGGGCGAGCATCTCGGGGAGCTGAGTTGGTTGCCGCACGTCCGACTGCCCGAAAACCTTGTGCGACTGTCACATCGGCTACGCGCATCTCGAGCCGCGCGCTGACAGAAAAGATCCCCGGCCGAAAAACGGCCGGGGATCTTTTTTCGATTCGTGGCAGAACTTACGGAACGTAGCGAACCGCGCCCTTGTCGGCGGACGTTGCCAGAGCGGCGTAGGCGCGCAGTGCTGTCGTCACGGTGCGCTGACGATCGACCGGCTGCCACGGGCGCTCGGAGGCGTCCATCTTGGCACGTCGCTCGGCGAGGACGTCGTCGTCGACAAGGATCTCGAGCGTGCGCGAGGCGACGTCGATGCGAACCTGATCGCCGTTCTGGACGAGTCCGATGACTCCGCCTGCGGCAGCCTCGGGGGAGATGTGGCCGATGGACAGCCCGGAAGTTCCGCCCGAGAAACGACCGTCGGTGATCAGTGCGCATTCCTTACCGAGGCCTGCGCCCTTGAGGAAGGCAGTGGGGTGCAGCATTTCCTGCATGCCGGGGCCGCCCTTGGGGCCTTCGTAACGCACGACGAGAACGTCGCCGGCCTTGATCTTCTTCTGCAAGATGACCGAGACGGCTTCTTCTTGGGATTCGACGACGAGCGCCGGGCCCTGGAAGGTGAACAGTTCCTCGTCGATGCCGGCCGTCTTGAGGATTGCGCCGTCGAGTGCGATGTTGCCGCGCAGGACAACCAGGCCGCCTTCCACGGTGTAGGCGTTCTCGACGTCGCGGATGCAGCCGCCGGCCGCATCGGTGTCGAGGGCGGACCAACGGTTGTCCGTGGAGAACGGTTCGATGGTGCGCACGCCGCCGGGAGCCGCGTGGAAAAGTTCGATCGCCTCGTCGGTTGCCTTGCCGGAGCGGATGTCCCAGTCGTCGAGCCACTGGTCGAAGCTCTTGGTATGCACGGTGGACACATCGGTTTCGAGGAGTCCGCCGCGGCGAAGCTCACCGAGCAGCGCGGGGATTCCGCCGGCACGGTGGACGTCCTCCATGTGGTAATCCGAGTTGGGGGAGACCTTGGACAGGCACGGCACCTTACGGCTGATCGCGTCGATGGTGTCGAGGTCGAAGTCGACCTCGCCCTCCTGTGCCGCAGCCAGCGTGTGCAGGACGGTGTTGGTGGAACCGCCCATGGCGACGTCGAGAGCCATTGCGTTGCGGAACGCTGCCGGGGTCGCGATGTTGCGCGGCAGCACCGACTCGTCGCCGTCGCGGTAGTACTTGAGTGCAGCCTCGACCACGGTGGTGCCCGCACGAGAGAAGAGTGCGTGACGAGCCTTGTGAGTTGCCAGCGTGGAGCCGTTGCCCGGCAATGCGAGGCCGAGGGCTTCGGTCAGGCAGTTCATGGAGTTGGCGGTGAACATGCCCGAGCACGAGCCGCACGTCGGGCACGCGCTGCGCTCGACCTCGTCGAGGCCTTCGTCGGACACGGCATCGTTGGCAGAGGCGGAGATCGCGGTGATGAGGTCGGTGGGGGCTTGGGCCACGCCGCCGACGACCACTGCCTTACCGGCCTCCATCGGACCACCGGAGACGAAGACAGTCGGGATGTTCAGACGCATTGCGGCGTTGAGCATGCCGGGAGTGATCTTGTCGCAGTTCGAGATACACACCAGTGCGTCGGCCGTGTGGGCGTTTGCCATGTACTCGACCGAGTCGGCGATGATCTCGCGGCTCGGGAGCGAGTAGAGCATTCCGCCGTGGCCCATTGCGATGCCGTCGTCGACTGCGATGGTGTGGAACTCACGAGCGACGCCGCCGGCTGCACTGATGGCCTCGGCAACGATCTCGCCCACGTTCTTGAGATGCACGTGGCCGGGTACGAACTGGGTGTACGAGTTCGCTACGGCAACGATCGGCTTACCGAAGTCGGAATCCGTCATTCCTGTGGCGCGCCACAGGGATCGGGCTCCGGCAGCATTACGTCCGATGGTGGTGGTGCGTGACCTCAACGGGGGCATGGGCGTGTTCCTTATGTGATCGTTGCTGGTCCACTCAAATAGAAGCGAGGGCCTTTCAACGCTACTCGCGTGCTACTGGCGCTTCTCTTCGGGCTGGACCGAACCGTTGTCGGCGTTGTCGGACTCGACCCCGGATTCTGCTTCCGATTCTGCCGCTGCTTCTTCTTCGGCTTCCTTGGCGGCGAAGGCTTCTGCCGCCGATGCGTAGGGATCGGTGATGCGGCCGCCGCTGGCGATCGCGATCTCGGGGAGTCTGACGAAGCTGACCGCAGGCAGGGTCACCTCGGTTCCGTCGGTGAGTTCCGCGCGCGCCCAGTTGCGCTTCGGGAAGCGGAAACCCTTGACGTCGTCCCAGGCGAGGGTGCGCTTGGAGAATGTCGAGCGGACCTCGAGGCCGTCGGGGCTGACGGTGGTGCGCAGTCGCGCGACGAGATAGACGGCGATGATCGGAAGGATCAGCAACCAGCTGAAGGCGACGGGCCACCCGAAGATCGGGAAGCTGACCGCGAACAGAAGGAATGCGCACGCCATGTAAGCGAGCTGCGAAATGCGGATGACGTGCCGAAGTGGTTTCGGCGTGTGGGATGATTGAGCCGGTGGCACGGGCTGCTGCGAAGTTGACACCTCTACATCTTCGCATTGCAGCCGATGTATCTCAGATTCTGGGACGGTCGACTCACCAAGTTTGCCGTTCGCGACTAGCGCCTCTACTGTCGAGTGCGTGAAACAGAATGAGTTGCTCGTAATCGGCCGGCGCGTCGTCGCCTGAGTCGATTTTTCAACTCACCAGATAACGACGCGCCACCCTCGCTCAGCAGATGCTGACGGGGGTTTTTTGTTGCCCGGAGCCAGAATCAGAGGATTTCCCAGTGAGCGCACCAACAGCACGGCCTCAACCCACGCCGCGCAAGTCAGGGACACCGAGCCCGACAACCGCGGCTGCCGCAACCCAGACGGCCAACCGTCGCCAGCTCCCGCCTGAGCGGGTAACCGGCGCCCAGTCTGTGGTTCGCGCCCTCGAAGAGCTCGAGGTCGACACGGTATTCGGCATTCCCGGCGGTGCCGTGCTCCCGGTCTACGACCCACTCTTCGATTCGGTCAAGGTCCGCCACGTGCTCGTGCGCCACGAGCAGGGTGCAGGCCACGCTGCCACCGGCTACGCCCAGGCGACCGGCAAGGTCGGCGTGTGCATGGCTACCTCGGGTCCCGGTGCGACCAACCTGGTCACGCCACTGGCCGACGCGCAGATGGACTCCGTTCCGATCGTCGCGATCACCGGACAGGTGGCGCGCTCGCTGATCGGTACCGACGGCTTCCAGGAAGCCGACATCTCAGGCATCACGATGCCGGTCACCAAGCACAACTTCCTGATCACCGACGCGATCGACATCCCGCGCATCATGGCCGAGGCCTTCTACCTCGCGGCCAGTGGTCGCCCCGGCGCCGTCCTGGTCGATATCCCCAAGGACATCCTGCAGTCGCAGACCACGTTCTCGTGGCCGCCGGAGATGCGTCTGCCGGGCTACCGCCCGGTCACCAAGCCGCACGGCAAGCAGGTTCGCGAAGCTGCGCGTCTGATCGCCGACGCCAAGTCGCCGGTTCTGTACGTCGGTGGCGGCGTCATCAAGTCCGACTCCTCGCCGGAGCTGCTCGAATTGGCCGAGCTGACGGGTATCCCCGTCGTCACCACGCTGATGGCCCGCGGCGCGTTCCCGGACAGTCACGACCTCAACTGCGGTATGCCCGGCATGCACGGCACCGTCGCCGCGGTCGCCGCTCTGCAGCGTAGCGATCTACTGATCACCCTCGGCGCGCGTTTCGACGACCGCGTCACCGGTCAGCTGAATTCCTTCGCGCCCGACGCCAAGGTCATCCATGCCGACATCGACCCGGCCGAGATCGGCAAGAACCGTTACGCCGACGTCCCGATCGTGGGCGATTGCAAAGAGGTCATCACCGAACTCATCGAGGCGATCCGTGCCGACATGGCCACGGGCACCACGTTCGACCTCACCGAGTGGTGGGCGTACCTGAACGACATCCGTCGTACGTACCCGCTGAGCTACGACCGCCCCACCGACGGTCAGCTGAGCCCGGAGTACGTCATCCAAACCGTCGGTAAGCTCGCCGGACCGGATGCCATCTACTGCGCCGGCGTCGGTCAGCACCAGATGTGGGCCGCGCAGTTCGTCGGTTACGAGAAGCCGCGCACGTGGCTCAACTCGGGCGGACTGGGCACCATGGGGTACGCGGTTCCCGCAGCCATGGGCGCCAAGATGGGCATGCCCGACACCGAGGTGTGGGCGATCGACGGCGACGGCTGCTTCCAGATGACCAATCAGGAACTCGCAACCTGCGCACTCGAAGGTATCCCGATCAAGGTTGCCCTCATCAACAACGGCAACCTCGGCATGGTGCGTCAGTGGCAGACACTCTTCTACGAAGAGCGCTACTCCAACACCAACCTCGGAACGCACGGCGCCATCCGCATCCCCGACTTCGTGAAGCTCGCAGAAGCATTGGGCTGCCACGGAATTCGTGTCGAACGTGAAGAAGATGTCGAAGCTGCGATCCGTGAGGCGCAGTCCATCAACGACAAGCCTGTCGTGATCGACTTCATCGTCACCGCCGACGCACAGGTGTGGCCGATGGTCGCTGCCGGAACGAGCAACGACGAAATCATGGCGGCCCGGGGCATCCGGCCGCTGTTCGACGACGACGAGGCAGTTGCCGAGCCCGCCGTCATCCACGAAGCCATGTCACGCGAGCAAGCCGGACCCGCCGCGGGCACAGGGGAGGATCAGAAGTGAGCACCAGTCACACCCTCAGTGTTCTCGTCGAGGACAAGCCAGGCGTGCTGGCTCGCGTCTCCGCACTTTTCTCCCGCCGCGGATTCAACATCGAATCCCTCGCGGTGGGCGGAACCGAGATCCCCGAGATCTCACGAATGACCATCGTCGTCACGGTCGACGAGTTCCCTCTCGAGCAGGTGACGAAGCAGCTCAACAAGCTGATCAACGTCATCAAGATCGTCGAGCAGGACGGTGAAGCATCCGTCGCTCGCGAGCTCGTGCTCATCAAGGTGCGCGCAGATGCAAGCGTGCGCACGCAGGTCATCGAAACGGTGAACCTGTTCCGCGCCAAGGTGATCGACGTCTCCCCGGAGTCCGTCACCATCGAGGCGACCGGTACTCGGTCCAAGCTGGATGCCCTGCTGCGGATGCTTGATCCGTACGGTATCCGGGAGATCGTTCAGTCCGGGGTCGTGGCAGTCGGTCGAGGGCCGAAGTCGATCACGGCCACCCGCTAGTACTTTTAGACACGTAAAAATCCAAGGAGAGGTTGAGAACTGTGGCAGTCGAGATGTTCTACGACGACGATGCCGATCTGTCGATCATTCAGGGCCGCAAGGTTGCTGTGATCGGCTACGGAAGCCAGGGCCACGCCCATTCGCTGAGCCTGCGCGACTCGGGCGTCGATGTGCGCATCGGCCTCAAGGAGGGCTCCAAGTCCCGCGAAAAGGCACAGGAGCAGGGACTGACGGTCGGTACGCCGGCCGAGGTTTCCGAGTGGGCCGACGTCATCATGGTGCTCGCACCTGACACCGCTCAGGCGAGCATTTTCACAAACGACATCGAGCCGAACCTCAAGGACGGCGACGCGCTGTTCTTCGGTCACGGCCTGAACATTCACTTCGACCTGATCAAGGCTCCGGAGTTCGTCACCGTCGGTATGGTCGCTCCCAAGGGACCCGGCCACCTGGTGCGTCGTCAGTTCGTCGACGGCAAGGGCGTTCCCGCGCTCATCGCCATCGACCAGGATCCCAAGGGTGAAGGCCAGGCTCTCGCTCTGTCCTACGCCAAGGGCATCGGCGGAACCCGCGCAGGCGTCATCAAGACCACGTTCAAGGAAGAGACCGAGACGGACCTCTTCGGCGAGCAGGCTGTGCTGTGCGGCGGCACCGAGGAACTGGTCAAGACCGGTTTCGAGGTCATGGTCGAGGCCGGCTACGCACCCGAGATGGCGTACTTCGAGGTTCTGCACGAGCTCAAGCTCATCGTCGACCTCATGTACGAGGGTGGCATCGCCCGCATGAACTACTCGGTGTCCGACACCGCTGAGTTCGGTGGATACCTCTCCGGCCCGCGCGTCATCGACGCTGGCACCAAGGAGCGCATGAAGGCGATCCTGGCCGACATCCAGTCCGGCGAGTTCACCCGTCGTCTGGTTGCCAACGTCGAGAACGGCAACACCGAGCTCGAGGGCCTGCGCAAGGCCAATGCCGAGCACCCCATCGAGGTCACCGGCAAGAAGCTGCGCGACCTGATGAGCTGGGTCGATCGTCCGATCACCGAAACCGCGTAATTCGTCGTTTCACGCTCCACGTCTCCACTGGCCTGATGTCGCGCCGGTTCAATTACGTTGAACCAGCGCGGCATTGGGCCGGAGTCGTTTTCCGGGCCGGTTGAGCCCGGATTCATATTCCATCGAGAATTTGCCCGCGAAAGTGTCCACTATGTGGTATTGCCTACCGCGTTGTGGATTCGAAGTCAGCGCGCACTAAACTATCGGTGGTTAAACCACCTTCACACCCACCTAATCAGGGAGTTTGCACGTGAGCCAGCCTGGCCGTCCCGTTGTTCTGATCGCCGACAAGCTCGCGCCGTCCACAGTCGAGGCGCTCGGTGACGGTGTGGAGGTGCGTTGGGTCGACGGACCTGACCGCCCGGCGCTGCTCGCCGCGGTACCCGAGGCCGACGCGATTCTCGTTCGTTCCGCTACCACCGTCGACGCCGAGGTTCTGGCCGCCGGCACCAAGCTGAAGATCATCGGCCGCGCCGGTGTCGGCCTGGACAACGTCGAGATCCCCGCAGCCACCGAGCGCGGCGTGATGGTCGTCAACGCACCGACCTCCAACATTCACTCCGCTGCCGAGCACGCTGTCGCCCTCCTCATGTCGACCGCTCGCCAGATTCCCGCAGCAGACAAGACCCTGCGTGAGAACACCTGGAAGCGAAGCAAGTTCAACGGTGTCGAGATCCTCGGTAAGACCGTCGGTGTCGTCGGACTCGGCCGTATCGGCCAGCTCTTCGCGCAGCGTCTCGCCGCGTTCGAGACCACCATCATCGCGTACGACCCCTACCTGCCCGCAGCGCGCGCAGCGCAGCTCGGCATCGAACTGGTCACCATCGACGAGCTCGTCGAGCGCGCCGACTTCATCTCCGTGCACCTGCCCAAGACCAAGGAAACGGCCGGCCTGATCAACGCCGAGCGCCTGGCCAAGGCCAAGGACGGCGTCATCATCGTCAACGCCGCCCGCGGTGGTCTGATCGACGAAGATGCGCTTTACGACGCACTGGTCTCCGGCAAGGTCCGCGGCGCCGGCCTCGACGTGTTCAGCACCGAGCCGTGCACCGATTCCAAGCTCTTCGAGCTCGACAACGTCGTTGTCACCCCGCACCTCGGCGCATCGACGTCGGAGGCTCAGGACCGCGCAGGCATCGACGTGGCCAAGAGTGTTCTCCTCGCTCTGGCAGGCGAATTCGTTCCCGAGGCTGTCAACGTCTCCGGCGGCCCCGTCGGCGAAGAAGTTGCTCCGTGGCTCGAGCTCGTTCGCAAGCTCGGTCTCCTCGCGGCGACGCTGTCGCCTGAAGCTGTCCAGACCGTGCAGGTTGTCGCCACCGGCGAGCTGTCGGCCGAAACCGTCGACATCCTCGGCCTGGCTGCACTGCGCGGCGTGTTCTCCGCCAGCAGCGACGAGGCCGTCACGTTCGTCAACGCTCCGGCACTTGCCGAGCAGCGTGGCGTGACCGTGTCGGTCGAGAAGCACTCCGAGGCACTGGCTCATCGCAGCGCGGTCGAGGTTCGTGCAGTTGCGGCTGACGGCACGGTCACGTCGGTCACGGGCGCACTCACCGGCCTGCAGCAGGTCGAGAAGATCGTCAACATCAACGGACGCAGCTTCGACCTGCGCGCCGAGGGTCACAACATCGTCGTCCACTACAGCGATCGCCCGGGCGTTCTCGGTGTGCTCGGTACCGTTCTCGGTAACGCCGGCGTCGACATCCTGGCTGCAGCACTGAGCCAGGACGCCGAAGGCGAAGGCGCAACGGTCATCCTGCGTGTCGACCGCGTCGTCGGTGACGCCGAGGTCGAGGCAATCGTCTCGCAGCTCGACGCTCGCGTCGCCCAGGTCGACCTTTCCTGATTGTTCTTGCTGTGCGCCTTTATTAACCGCCCGCGGTTAATAAAGGCGCACAGTTCTACTGAGATGAGGACTCCATGAAGCTTGCGGTCATTCCGGGCGACGGAATCGGTGTCGAGGTCACAGCCGAAGCACTCAAGGTGCTCGGCAAGTTGGTTCCGGATCTGGAAACCACCGAATACGATCTCGGTGCCCGTCGCTACAACGCCACCGGCGAATTGCTCCCGGCGGACGAGCTGGACCAGATCCGTCAACACGACGCAATCCTGTTGGGCGCCATCGGTGACCCGCGGATCGTCGCGCCTGGCATCCTCGAGCGTGGTCTGCTGCTGAACATGCGTTTCCAGCTCGATCATCACGTGAATCTTCGCCCCGCTCAGCTGTATCCGGGTGCGCTGTCGCCGTTGGCGGCCCAGCCTGAGATCGACTTCGTCGTGGTTCGTGAAGGCACCGAAGGCCCGTACACCGGTAACGGTGGCGCCATCCGCGTCGGCACCGATCACGAGATCGCGACCGAGGTGTCGATCAACACCTGGTTCGGAGCCGAGCGTGTTGTTCGTTATGCATTTGCGTTGGCGCAGACACGTTCCAAGCACCTCACACTGATCCACAAGACCAACGTGCTTTCCAACGCGGGCGCGATCTGGACGCGTGCGATCGAGACCGTCGGAGCCGAGTACCCGGACGTCGAAACCGCGTACTGCCACATCGATGCTGCCACCATCTACATGGTCACCGACCCGTCGCGCTTCGACGTCATCGTCACGGACAACCTCTTCGGTGACATCATCACCGACCTCGCCGGCGCGGTGACCGGTGGAATCGGTTTGGCCGCAAGCGGAAACATCGACGCGTCAGGGGCCAACCCCTCGATGTTCGAGCCCGTTCACGGCAGTGCTCCGGACATCGCCGGCAAGGGAATCGCAGATCCCACCGCCGCGATCCTCTCGGCCGCACTGCTTCTTCGCCATCTCGGACGCGAGGACGACGCCGCTCGGGTCGAGGCTGTGGTCGCTGCTGACCTGGCTACCCGCGGCGAAGGCCCCATCTCCACGACGGAGATCGGCGACCGGATCACCGCAGCGCTGTAAGGATTTCTTTCACGAGACTGACGCGCGTAAGCCTTTCGGCTTGCGCGCGTCAGTCGTTTCCGACACCCCGATAGACTGGCCGGCATGCGTCTTGGTCGAATTGCCAGTCCCGATGGTGTTGCGTTCGTCAGTATCGAAGGTGAAGAGGATGCCCTCGTCGCCAAGGAAATTGCGGAGCACCCGTTCGGGAACCCCACATTTACCGGCCGAAGTTGGCCGCTCGCCGATGTTCGTCTGCTGGCTCCGATTCTCGCCAGCAAGGTGATCTGCATCGGCAAGAATTATGCAGATCACATCGCGGAGATGGGCGGCGAAGCCCCCGCGGATCCCGTGATCTTCCTCAAGCCCAATACGTCCATCGTCGGCCCGGGTGCCCCGATCGTCTTACCTCCCACCTCCAACGAGGTGCACTTCGAGGGTGAACTCGCGGTAGTCATCGGTCAACCGTGCAAGGACGTTCCGGCGGCAAAGGCGTTGAGCGTGGTTCTCGGCTACACGATCGCCAACGACGTGTCGGCACGAGATCATCAGCGTCACGACGGGCAGTGGACGCGTGCGAAGGGACACGACACCTTCTGCCCACTCGGTCCGTGGATCGAGACCAGCCTGGATGCGTCCGACGTCGACATCAAGACCGAGGTGAACGGTCAGGTCAAGCAGGACAGCAGCACCGCATTCCTACTTCACGACATTCCGAAGATCATCGAGTGGATCTCGGCGGTGATGACCCTCCTGCCCGGCGACGTCATCCTCACCGGCACCCCCGCCGGAGTGGGCCCGATCGTCGACGGTGATTCGGTGTCGGTCACGGTCTCGGGGATCGGCACGCTCACCAACCCGGTGACCGCCAAGAAGTGATCTGACCCGGTTCTTTCAGTCATGTGACTACGGAGGCCCCATCCCAACTGGATGGGGCCTCCGTCGTGGGGTGAGTCGAGAGGTGTCTGTCGAAGAAAGTTGCAAGATAGTAACTATCGCCGGGGAATTGATGGGGATTACCTTTCGGATCGAGGTGATCAGGCCCTGGGACTGACCTGCGAGTTTTGTGAGCCAGGCGAAGCTTCGCCACTGATCCTCCTGGCGTTATGTCTGAATTGGTCAGGTTGGGAGGGATCGCCCCTCGGTTTGCTGCCACGGCCCGTAACAGACCAAATTCCCTGAAATGTAACGCTGAGCAGTAGGGTGACCGATAACTGGATAGAAGCCGATGGGGCAATCGAGTGGATTGCGCAGAAACGTGGTGATACATGACGACCTTCGCGGAAGCCTCCCGGTCAGCGACAGGGGAAGCACGAAACGGGCAGCGGCCCGTGTGGCGAGACAAGAAGCGCTACCTGTGGCCGTTGGGTTTGCTGGTTCCTCTCAGTCCGTTCGCTGCGTGGTTCCTGGTCGACAAATTCAGCCTTGGGCTCTTCTGGGCCATCGGGGCCTGGCTCATCGTGATCGTCATTCCCCTCATCGATCTCCTGGCCGGCGAAGACGGGAACAGCCCGCCGGACGAAGCGATTCCGCATCTGCAGGAGGATCGTTTCTACCGCTGGTGCACGTATCTGTTCCTGCCCCTCCAATACGTCGGTCTCGTGTTCGTCGCCTGGTGCTGGGTGAACGCGCCGATGGCGGCGGGGGAGAAGTTCGCGCTCGCGATGACCGCCGGCGTGGTTGCCGGTGTGGGGATCAACGCGGCACATGAATTGGGGCACAAGAGCGAAAAGCTCGAGAAGTGGCTCGCGAAAGTAGCGCTGGCGCAGTCCTTCTACGGCCATTTCTACGTCGAGCACAACCATGGTCACCACGTCCGTGTTGCGACGCCGGAGGATCCTGCCAGTTCGCGATACAAGGAGAATTTCTGGTTCTTCTTGCCGCGCAGTGTCATCGGCGGCCTGCGCTCGGGATGGCGGATCGAAAGCGCTCGTCTGAAGCGTCAAGGGAGGCGGACCTGGAGTTACCGTAACAACATCCTGAACGCGTGGGCGATGAGTGTCGTGTTGTTCGGCAGTTTGATCGCAGTGTTCGGGTGGGAAATCGCACCGTGGTTGGCCGTTCAGGCTATTGCCGGTTTCACATTCCTCGAGACCGCGAACTATCTCGAGCATTACGGATTGCTTCGTGCCAAGAGGCCTGACGGCTCGTACGTTCGCTGCTCTCCTGAGGACAGTTGGAACAGCGACCACGTCGTCAGCAACCTTTTCCTCTATCAACTTCAGCGTCACAGCGACCATCACGCGAATCCGCGTCTGCGGTACCAGAGCCTGCGAAGTGCGGCCGAAGCTCCGCAACTTCCAGCGGGTTACGCGGTCATGATCGTGTGCGCCTGGGTGCCGCCGCTGTGGCGAAAGGTGATGGACAAGCGCCTACTTGCCTACTACGACGGTGACATGACGCGAATCAACGTCCTACCGGGTAGGTGATCGGGGGCGTGGAGGAAGCGCTACCGGACTAACCTGTAGTACGACCATCCATCATCGCCGAGCCAAGTGAGCCATGACCAACAGCGAAGTACGCGTCCGTTTCTGCCCGTCACCCACCGGAACCCCGCACGTAGGTTTGGTGCGCACAGCCTTGTTCAACTGGGCGTTCGCACGACACCACGGCGGCACATTCGTGTTCCGTATCGAAGACACCGATGCGCAGCGCGACAGTGAAGAGTCCTACCAGGCCATCCTCGACGCCCTCCGCTGGTTGGGGCTCAACTGGGACGAGGGCCCGGAGGTCGGTGGACCGCACGCGCCGTATCGCCAGTCCGAGCGTCGTGACCTGCATCTCGACGTCGTGGCCAAGTTGCTGGCCGCGGGTGAGGCATACGAGTCCTTCTCGACAAACGAGGAAGTCGAAGCGCGGCACAAGGCTGCCGGCCGCGACCCGAAGCTCGGATACGACAACTTCGATCGCGACCTCAGCGACGAGCAGCGCGCTGCGTACGTCGCCGAGGGACGCAAGCCCGTCGTCCGACTCCGCATGCCCGATCACGATTTGACCTGGAACGACTTGGTGCGCGGCGAGACCACGTTCAAGGCCGGCACCGTTCCGGACTTCGCGCTGACTCGCGGTAACGGTATTCCGCTGTACACGTTGGTCAACCCGGTCGACGACGCGTTGATGAAGATCACCCATGTACTGCGCGGCGAAGATCTGTTGTCCTCGACTCCGCGTCAGCTCGCGTTGTACGAGGCATTGATCCGCATCGGTGTTGCCGATTTCACACCGTCGTTCGGGCACTTGCCTTTCGTGATGGGTCAGGGCAACAAGAAGCTGTCCAAGCGCGATCCCGAGTCCAACCTCTTCATCCACCGCGATCGCGGCTTCATCCCCGAGGGATTGCTGAACTACCTGGCTCTGCTCGGGTGGAGCATCGCTGACGATCACGACGTCTTCTCCCTCGACGAGATGGTTGCGGCCTTCGACGTCTCCAAGGTCAACTCCAACCCCGCGCGCTTCGACCAGAAGAAGGCCGACGCGATCAATGCCGAGCACATTCGCCTGCTCGAGCCGGCCGACTTCGCGGGCCGCCTGAAGTCGTTCCTGGTGGAACACGGCCATATCGGCGCCGACGTCGACGAAGCGACGTTCACTGTTGCGGCGGACCTCGTGCAGACGCGCATCGTCGTCCTGTCCGACGCGTGGGATCTGCTGAAATTCCTGTTCGTCGACGAGGGGTCGTTTGCTCTCGATCCGGCCGCGGCGGCAAAGAACCTGAAGGAAGATGCCGGTCCGGTTCTGGACGCGTCTCTTGCGGCGCTCGATGCCACTTCGGAGTGGACGGCGGCCAGTATCGAGGAAGCACTCAAGAAGGCCCTCATCGAGGATCTGGAGCTCAAACCGCGTAAGGCCTTCGCTCCGGTTCGGGTCGCGATCACGGGCTCTCACATCAGCCCTCCGCTGTACGAGTCGATGGAATTGCTCGGTCGTGAGGTCTCGCTTGCTCGGTTGCGCGCGGGTAGGGCAGCGGTAACCGCCTAGATCGGACGGTCCTCCGGCCGAAAATGAAGCAAAAACCTCCTGTGACCATACGATTTGGTATTTGGGGCAGGGGTACTGGTAATCTTCTTTTCGGCCGGAGACGAGCCGCCGAGCACAACAGCGAAGCGGATCGGGCAAGGCTGGTGAGCAAGACCTTGGGGTATGGTGTAATTGGCAACACAGCGGTTTCTGGTACCGCCATTCTAGGTTCGAGTCCTGGTACCCCAGCGGAAATCCGGTCGATTTTGTGGCCGGACTCAGACAAGCTAAGCTTGCTGAGCATCCGAGAGCAAGACTGAATACCACGTTTAAAAGCGTGTCCTGGCCCCGTCGTCTAGCGGCCTAGGACGCCGCCCTCTCAAGGCGGTAGCGCGGGTTCGAATCCCGTCGGGGCTACAAAGGAAAGACCCTCCGATCATTGATCGGAGGGTCTTTTCGTTTGTGTGGAAATGTTTGCCTGCCATGCGAAAGACGATCACCCCCAGTCGAATTCGACTGGGGGTGATCGTCATCTCACTCTGTTGTCCTCGATCGGCTATCCGCTCTTACGGCGGAACTCTCGCTTGTGATCGGCCGGGCCATGCGTGTTGTGGACCTTGGACTGTCCGTCGCGATGGTCAGTCGATTTGGCGTTCTGATGATTCTTCCGTTCGAGGGCCTCACGGAACTTTCGTTTGGTCTCCTCCGATTGGGATTCGGATTCGGACGGGGTATTGCTGTCGAGATCGCTCATATGCTCACTCCTTGTTGTTGGGCCTGTTGGTGAAACTACGCCGGCCCGAATTCGAAAGCTCGTGAATTTTCGCTTCACGAATCTCGGGCTCTACGACGGTGGTGCAGTAGAACCGGAAAGCGGGATCGCGGGCATCCCGAGCTTGCGGTGATCCCACGAACGAGTTCGATCGGGAACGAACCGCACCGCGACGCGTTTTTGGAGCATTGCGTCTACGGCCGGGCGGAGATCCTCGGTGTACGGGCCGGTGTATCGCTCCCAGACGCTGATTCCCACGGCGAAGAGGGCTTCGGGATCCTCGACGATCATTCCGGTGCCCTCCATTGATACGCCTCGGAGTGTGTCGTACGTCAGACCGTCTTCGATCAGGACGGACATACGGGAGTCCCGGCGAAGATTGACCGCCTTCTGCGATTTGGCTTTGGTCTCGAACCAGATTTCGCCGTCGACTATTGCGAACCACATCGCGATCAGGTGAGGCATTCCGTCGGCGCTCAACGTCGCCATCGTTGCCGTACGGCTCTTTTCGACGAAGCTCGAAATTTCGGCCTCGGTCATCGTGATCTGACTACGCTGTTTTCCTGCCATGGTCGCGTCGTACTCCTACGTGCTCGAGGATCTGAAGACCTTACTGTGTCACGAATTACAGACGCTTGTGGAGCGCTTCGGCAGCTGCGAGAAGGTCGGCCGCCCAGCGGGCTCCCGGTCGTCGACCCATCCGATCGATGGGGCCGGAGACCGAAATCGCGGCAATGACAGCGCCTGCCGAGTCTCGGACGGGAGCCGCGACGCTGGCGACACCGGGCTCACGTTCGGCCGCGCTCTGAGCCCAGCCGCGCCGGCGAACCTCGAGGAGCACTCGTTCGCCGAACGACGCATCAGCGAGGACGGTCCGTTGGGTTTGTGGATCTGCCCATGCGAGAAGGACCTTGGCACCGGAACCGGCATTCATCGGCAGTCGGGCTCCGACGAGCACCGTGTCACGCAGGCCGGTCGGCGGTTCCATCGACGCGACGCAGATGCGTTGGGTGCCTTCCCGACGGTACAGCTGGACGCTTTCGCCGGTGATTTCGCGAAGGCGGGGGAGGATGAGTCCGGCCGCTGCAATGAGTGGATCATTAGCGGTGGCAGCGAGTTCGGCGAGCCCGGGCCCTGGGCACCACTGACCGTCCGAATCGCGAGTGAGGAGTCGATGGACTTCGAGACCGACGGCGAGTCTGTGGGCGGTCGCGCGCGGCAAACCGGTTCGTGCACAGAGTTCGGTGAGGCTGCACGGTTCCTCGGCTACTGCATGAAGCACGCCCATTGCTTTGTCCAGGACGCCGATGCCGCTATGCTGTCTCATAGGTCGATACCAGTTTCTCGCATAGTGGGATGATAGCGCATTTCTTGGTGGGCTAGCGCATTTCCTGGTGGGCTAGCGCATTTCAGGATGAGCTAGCGCATTTCAGGATCAGGTGGCGCAAGTTCCGAAAGGGACAGCCTGCATCTGTTGCGGAGGCTGGGGACCTACTTCACGCGCGGCGGGCCAGCCCGTAGTCCGCCGACGCGAGGCTACGTACAGAGGTGGAAGACATGGCACAGAAAGCACGCACTCTCGCCGAGAAGGTGTGGGACGACCACGTTGTCGTGAAAGGGGAGGGGCAGGATCCCGACCTCATCTACATCGATCTCCACCTCGTTCACGAAGTGACGAGCCCGCAGGCATTCGACGGACTTCGCTTGGCGGGTCGCCAGTTGCGCCGCCCTGACCTGACGATCGCCACCGAGGACCACAACGTCCCGACGATCGACATCGACAAGCCCATTGCCGATCCCGTGTCCAAGACTCAGGTCGACACCTTGCGCCGAAATTGTGAGGAGTTCGGAGTTCGCTTGCACCGCATGGGCGATCTCGATCAGGGCATCGTGCATGTGGTCGGACCGCAGCTCGGCCTGACTCAGCCCGGAACCACCGTGGTGTGCGGTGACAGTCATACGTCGACGCACGGCGCATTCGGTGCGCTCGCAATGGGAATCGGCACGAGCGAGGTCGAGCACGTGATGGCGACGCAGACATTGTCGTTGCGCCCCTTCAAGACCATGGCGATCACGGTCGACGGCGAGCTGCCTCCCGGTGTCACGAGTAAGGACTTGATCCTCGCCGTCATCGCCAAGATCGGCACCGGCGGCGGCCAGGGCTACGTCCTGGAGTACCGCGGTGAGGCCATTCGCAAACTGTCGATGGAAGCTCGTATGACCATCTGCAACATGTCGATCGAGGCCGGAGCCCGTGCTGGCATGATCGCACCGGACGAGACCACTTACGAGTTCATCAAGGGCCGTCCGCATGCACCGTCGGGCGCAGAGTGGGACGAAGCCGTCGCCGCGTGGGAGCTGCTCAAGACCGACGAGGGTGCGGAATTCGACAACGAGGTCCACATCGACGCAAGCGCATTGACGCCTTTCGTCACCTGGGGAACCAATCCGGGACAGGGTGCGCCACTCGGTGACCGTGTGCCCGATCCCGAACTCATCGTCGACGAGAGTGAGCGTCAGGCAGCTGAGAAGGCGCTCACCTACATGGGTCTCGACGCCGGTATGCCGCTTCGGGATGTTGCTGTCGACACCGTGTTCGTCGGTTCGTGCACCAACGGACGGATCGAAGATCTGCGCGCAGTAGCCGAGGTGCTCGAAGGTCGCCATGTGGCAGAGGGCGTTCGGATGCTCATCGTTCCCGGTTCGATGCGGGTGCGTGCTCAAGCCGAAAGTGAAGGTCTCGGTGAGATCTTCACAGCGGCAGGGGCGGAATGGCGTCAGGCCGGTTGTTCGATGTGCTTGGGAATGAACCCTGACCAGCTTGCTCCCGGCGAGCGCTCGGCATCGACGTCCAACCGGAATTTCGAAGGCCGACAGGGTAAAGGCGGTCGGACCCATCTGGTTTCCCCGCTCGTCGCGGCGGCCACGGCGGTCCGCGGAACGCTCTCGGCACCGGCCGATCTGGTCTGACCCACTTACCTTCTCTAGGAGAATTTCGATGGAATCCTTTACCACGCACAAGGGTATCGGCGTCCCGCTGCGACGCTCGAATGTCGATACCGATCAGATCATCCCCGCCGTGTACCTGAAACGGGTGACGCGCACGGGATTCGAGGACGGGCTGTTTGCAGGCTGGCGTACCGACCCCAACTTCATTCTCAATCTGGCTCCGTACGACAAGGGAAGTGTCCTCGTAGCCGGCCCCGATTTCGGCACGGGCTCTTCGCGTGAGCATGCCGTGTGGGCTCTCTCGGACTTCGGATTTCGAGTCGTCATCGCTTCCCGGTTCGCCGACATCTTCCGCGGGAACGCCGGAAAAGCCGGTCTCGTGGCGGCACAGGTCGAGCAGAGCGACGTCGAATTGCTCTGGAAGTTGCTCGAAGAGCAGCCCGGACTGGAATTGGCAGTAGATCTCGAGAATCGGACCGTGAGCGCCGGAACTACGGTGGTGCCGTTCAATATTGACGACTACACACGGTGGCGTCTGCTGGAGGGTCTCGACGACATCGGACTGACATTGCGGCAGGTAGAAGCGATTTCCGAGTTCGAAAAGTCAAGGCCTTCATGGAAACCGACTACCCTTCCAGCCCGAATTTCGCAGGGCTGAACCGAAATCCGCGACTCCGCGCGGGAAGAGAAATAGGTCACCATTTCGCAGTCACGTTGAATGAGAATTGGCGTGGCACATAGACTCTTGCCGTTATCAGGTTTACCGTGGTTCTCAGTCGGTCCGACGGTGGACCACAATTAGCGGAGGAATTTCAATGAACAAGGCAGAGCTCATCGATGTTCTGACTGAAAAGCTGGGTTCGGACAGGCGCACAGCGACCGACGCAGTGGAGCACGTCGTGGACACCATCGTCCGCGCCGTCCACCGTGGCGAGAGCGTGACCATCACCGGCTTCGGAGTCTTCGAGCAGCGTCGTCGTGCAGCACGTGTTGCACGCAACCCGCGTACGGGCGAGACCGTCAAGGTCAAGCCGACGTCGGTTCCGGCTTTCCGTCCGGGTGCGCAGTTCAAGGCTGTTATCGCTGGTGGACAGAAGCTTCCGGCCACCGGCCCGGCAGTCAAGCGTGGCGTAGCAGCACCGGCCACCAAGGCTGCAGCCAAGAAGGCTGCTGCCAAGAAGACCGCAGCCAAGAAGGCTCCGGCAAAGAAGGCTCCGGCCAAGACCGCAGCCAAGAAGACGGTTGCCGCGAAGGCTCCCGCCAAGAAGGCTCCGGCCAAGACCGCAGCCAAGAAGACGGTTGCCACCAAGGCTCCCGCCAAGAAGGCTCCGGCCAAGACCGCAGCCAAGAAGACGGTTGCCACCAAGGCTCCCGCCAAGAAGGCTCCGGCCAAGACCGCAGCCAAGGCTCCGGCCAAGAAGGCTCCGGCCAAGAAGGCTCCCGCCAAGACCGCAGCCAAGAAGGCTCCGGCCAAGAAGGCTCCGGCCAAGCGCGCAAAGTAGTCGCGTTCGGGTGAAAAACCCGATGCCGTAAGACAAAGAGGTGCAGCAGCGGATCAGATCCGCGGCTGCACCTCTTTTTGCTGCCTGGGAGAAGTGTGAATTCTCCTGTGTTTCAGTGCTTTGCAAAACTACCGACTCGAGCTGGGTGTCGGTTGGTCCAAATCCCTCAGGAGTTGGCGACTTTGGGGAGCGGGCTGTCGAGGTGATCGGCGGCAACCAGACGGCCGTCGAGGAACGAGAGCACCCAAGTGCTCGCCTTACGGTTGCGTGCGGAGGGCAGCGTTACACCGGCCGTATCAGCCCACCAGCGCATCAAATCGGGGATGACGCCTCCTTGGCTGCAGATCACGGGAGTGCCCTCCATCGCGGCGATCTGCAGCGCACGTGCCCTGGCGGCCTCGGGATCGGCCTCGTAACCTTCTTCGGTCAGAAGAGGTTCCGTCGAAACTTCGACACCTAATGCCTCCGCCAATGGCATTACGGTGTCGACGCAGCGCGTACGGTCAGCCGCGAAAACCGAATCGGCTCCGAAGATTTTCAGCTGTTCGACCAAGGCGGCGGATTGCTCTTTGCCCTTGGCGTCGAGTGGACGCACATTGTCGTCGCCCTTGTACCGCTTACGGCTTCCAGCTTTTGCGTGGCGGACGAGCAATACCGTTTTCGTGTCCGGCCGAATGGAAACGAAGCGGCGAAGAATCATCCGATCCATCGGGTAGGAAAGATGATCGGCGACCTCGGCGACCGGAAGCCAATAGAGAACATCTACTTCGTTGTTCGGCCCGAAATCTCCGTCTACTGCTTCGGCCGACCAGTATTCGACCCGTTTGAGTTTGCGATGTCCCGGGATCGGGTACGTCACGCCACCGAGGTGCCTTCCGAAACGTCCGGTGATCGAGGTCTCTTCGCGGACCTCGCGAACTGCCGCGGTCAAGAAGGTCTCGCCGGGATCGAGCTTTCCTTTGGGGAATGACCAGTCGTCGTACTTCGGTCGATGTACGACGGCGATCTCGATGGCGGAAGGATCCTGGGGAGCCTTCCGCCACAGAACCGCGCCTGCGGCAAAGATGTTGGCTTTGACCGGCTTGTCGCTCATTGTGTGATCCGAGCCCGTCAAGACCCGCTGGCGGTGCGGCTGCGCATCAACGACTGTTGATGCTCACGTACGTCCTCGCCGCGTTCGGGGGCAGCGACCCAACTCCCGTCCGGATGCAGTACCCAGCAGCGAGTTCGGGGATCGAGCGCGGAGTCGAAGATGTCACCGAGCTGCTTCGACAGTTTCGGGTCCTTGACCTGCACCATGACCTCGACGCGGCGATCGAGGTTGCGGTGCATCATGTCTGCGCTGCCGATCCAGAACTCGTCGGCCGAGCGGAAATGGAACATTCGCGAGTGTTCCAGGAAGCGTCCGAGAATGGAACGTACTTCGATGTTTTCGCTGAGGCCGGGAACACCCGGCTTGAGCGCGCAGATTCCGCGGACCACGATCTCGACGGGGATACCGGCCTTGGACGCGCGGTACAACGCGTCGATGACCTGCTCGTCGACCAATGCGTTGGCTTTCAAGCGGATACCGGCCTCGCGGCCTGCGAGCTTGTGCGCGATCTCGTTGTCGATCCGCTCGATGATCCCGCGGCGAACCCCGTACGGCGCAACGAGAAGGTTGCGGTAACTGGTCTTTCGGGAGTATCCGGTCAGCGAGTTGAAGAGGTCGGTGAGGTCCGCACCGATCTCCGGTGCTGCGGTGAGCAATCCGACGTCCTCGTACATGCGCGCGGTCTTCGGGTTGTAGTTGCCGGTGCCGATGTGGCAGTAACGACGAATGGTCGAGCCCTCTCGCCTGACGACGAGGCAAGTCTTGCAGTGAGTCTTGAGACCGACCAAACCGTAGACGACGTGAACGCCGGCCTGCTCGAGTTTGCGTGCCCACTTGATGTTGGCCTGCTCGTCGAAGCGCGCCTTGATCTCCACCAGCGCGACAACCTGCTTGCCGGCTTCGGCGGCGTCGATCAGTGCGTTGACGATGGGGGAGTCGCCGGAAGTGCGGTACAGGGTCTGCTTGATCGCGAGTACCTGCGGGTCGGCGGCGGCCTGTTCGATGAAGCGTTGAACGCTTGTGGAAAACGAGTCGTAAGGGTGGTGGACGAGCACGTCGCCTTCGCGCAGGGTCGAGAAGACGCTCTTCGGAGTCTCGCGTTCACCGAACGCCGGATGCGTCGCCGGGACGAACGGCGCGTCCTTGAGAGCCGGGCGGTCGACGGCGTAAACCTGCCAGAGGCAGGACAAGTCGAGCAGACCGGAAACCTCGATCACGTCGGCCGGATCGACGTCGAGTTCACGCAGAAGCAGTTCGAGCATGTGCTCGGTCATGTCGTCGGCAACTTCGAGTCGAACGGGTGAACCGAAACGGCGACGCGCCAATTCACGTTCGAGTGCCTGCAGCAGATCCTCGTCCCGATCCTCTTCGACCTCGAAATCGGCGTTGCGTGTGATTCGGAAAGCGTGATGTTCGACGATTTCCATTCCGGGGAACAGCACGTCCAGATGAGCCGAAATCAGTTCTTCCATCGGGAGGAACGAATCGATGGTGGACGAAGACGTCGTGCTCTTGACTCGCACGAACCGGCCGACGTTGTCGGGAACCTTGACGCGAGCGAAGTGTTCGCCGCGGGTGACGGAGTCCTTCACCGTCACGGCGAGGTTGAGGCTCAGTCCGCTGATGTAGGGGAACGGGTGAGCGTGATCGACTGCCAACGGCGTCAGTACCGGGAAGACCTGCTCGTGGAAATGTGCCGAGAGTCGGCCGTGGTCATCGGCGCTGAGATCGGCCCACCGAACGATCGAAATGCCCTCTGCCGCCAGGGCAGGGCGGACCGAGTCGAGAAACACGTGCGCGTGCTTGTCGGCGAGTTCCTGGGTGCGACGCGCGATGAGCGCCAATTGTTCGCGTGGGGAGAGGCCGTCGGCGGACCTGACCGACAGTCCGGTCTCGTCGCGGCGCTTGAGTCCGGCGACCCGGACCATGAAAAATTCGTCGAGATTGGAAGCGAAGATGGCGAGGAACTTTGCGCGTTCGAGCAACGGCAGTGACTCGTCGGCGGCCAATGCGAGAACACGGGCATTGAAATCGAGCCAGCTGAGTTCGCGGTTGAGGTAACGATCCTCGGGGAGCCCGACGAGCAATTCGGGTAGCTCTGCCTTGGTAGCTGCAGGGGGCGCGCCCGGGATGTTGGTGGCGACCGCGACGGCCTGAGATCGCGGCGAGGTGGCCGCGCCGTTCTCGTGCCGGCCGGAGCTGTGGTCTCCGTCCGACTGGTCTTCGGAAATACGGTTTTCGAGTGCTTCGCCATTGCTCACTCGTCGATCATCCCCCACAATCGCGCGGTCCGACAATCGATGAAAGAAAATTCATCGGCTGTTCGACGGCGTGGCCTTGAGTCTGGTCAACGAAGCCGATGTCGCGGGGCCTACTCCCAGTGCTCGCACAGTGCTGAGATCGGCATGGGTGTCGACGTCGGTGCGCAGTCCCGGCCATTGGCCGTTGAGTGGACGAGCACCTGAATTGGTATGTCCAAGTGCAGATTCCGGTCCGAATCGAGGGTCGAGCGCACTCTCTCCACACGCAAACAATGCGGAGGTGCCGGTGCCGTGATGATCGACGACGACGGAACGTCCGCCGCTCCGGGCGTCGGCCACGGCCTCCGTCAGTTCGCTTGGTTGCATGGCGGGCAAGTCGGCTTGCAGCACAACGAGGTCGACCACTCCGCGCTTGGCTCGGATATCGGCGGCCGCTGCACTCAGCGCCGCATTGAGGGTTTCTTCCGTGCGCGGTGTTGTGCCGTTGGTTCGGTCGCCGTCGGGAGCTGGATCGGCGTAGACCGTCACGCCGACGGAATATGCAAGGGCGGCAACGGTGGGGTCTGGGGTGACCACTGTGACGCTGTCGATGGCCGAGACGGCTGCGACTGTGGCGAGGGTGTCGTGAAGCATGGCCAACACCAGGTCTGCACGCGCGTCCGAGTCGAGTTCGCCCGCGAGGCGGGACTTGGCCGATCTCAAGGACTTGACGGCCACTATCGCATGCATGGGGCGTTCGATCTCCGTGCGCGCATGCGGTGTCTCCACGACGTGTGGGTACGGGGGTTCCGCGCTGTCCATCCCTCGATCTTGCCAGTCATCGCGCTCGGTGTCCGCGGCTGCCCACCGCAGTGCACCACAGGCGATACTCTGTGCAGACGATTTTTCTGGCGGCGACCCGCTTCGCCGGGTAGACGGGGTGAGCGTGTGAGTAAGGCAGCTGTATTGGGCGCAGGTTCGTGGGGAACGGCGTTGGCGAAGGTGATGGCCGAGGCCGGAACCGACGTGACGATGTGGGCCAGGCGTGAAGAGGTCGCGAAGCGCATCGACACCACACACGAGAACAGCGACTATCTGCCAGGCATTGCTTTGCCTTCGTCGATTCGCGCGACCCACCACCACGAGGAGGCGATGGCAGGCGCTGACTTCATCGTGCTGGCGGTTCCCTCGCAGTCGCTACGGGGAAACCTGGAGCAGTGGAAGGGCTCGATCGGACCCGATGCGACTCTGCTGAGTCTGGCCAAGGGAATCGAGACCGGGACGCTCATGCGCATGAGCCAGGTCATCGTGTCGGTGACCGGTGTGGAACCGGGGCGCGTCGCGGTGCTCTCGGGCCCGAATCTTGCACACGAGATCGCCAGCGGGCAGCCCGCGGCGACGGTGATCGCCTGCTCGGATTCCTCGCGTGCCCTCGCTCTCCAGGATGCTTGCGCTACCGGCTATTTCAGGCCGTACACCAATTCCGACGTCATCGGTTGTGAGATCGGCGGTGCGTGCAAGAACGTGATCGCACTGGCCTGTGGCATGGCCGCCGGTAGTGGGTTCGGCGACAACACGGTTGCCAGCATCATCACCCGCGGGCTCGCCGAAACAATCCGGCTCGGTGTTGCGCTCGGAGCCAAGGCGTCGACTCTCGCAGGCTTGGCGGGTGTCGGTGACCTGGTAGCGACCTGCACGTCCGAGTTGTCGCGAAACCGGACGTTCGGGGAGCGGCTCGGACGGGGCGGGTCGATGGAGTCGGCGCAGAAGGCAACCAACGGTCAGGTCGCCGAGGGCGTGAAGTCGTGCACGTCGGTACGCGCACTCGCTGCCGGATACGACGTGGAGATGCCGTTGACCGACGCGGTCCATCGGGTGTGCCACGAAGGTATGGCCGTCAGCGATGCGATCGGTCAGTTGCTCGGACGCCGGACGAAGCCGGAATGAGTGAAATCGGTATGAGTCATCGCGGGGACTACGGGGATTCGACGCGCAGCGTGAGCGCCGTCGCGCGCGAACACGCCGCGGGTCAGCCCATGCAGCTTGGGCCGATATTCGCTGCGCCGTACCAACTTTCGCCCGAGGAAGGCTCCGAGTCCGATACCTACGCTCGTGCATCGAACCCGGGTTGGCGCGGACTCGAATCAGCGCTCGCGGCGCTCGAAGGAGCGGACTACGCCCTCGTCATGGGATCGGGAATGTCCGCGATCACCGCGACCTTGCGCAGCGTGCTCGTCACCGGAGATACCGTCGTCGTGCCCTCGGACGGGTACTACCAGGTGCGGTTGTACGCGAACGAGCGCCTCGCGCCGTTGGGGATCACGGTTCGCGAAGTTTCGACTCTGCAGATGGGCGACGCGAGCTTCGCGGATCTGCTCGCCGCGTCGCCGGGCCGCGTGGTCGTCGTCGCCGAGACGCCGTCCAACCCGGTGCTGGACGTGGTCGACCTTCGCGTGCTCGCCGACGTGTGCCGCCGATCGGGCGCGCTGCTGATCGTCGACAACACGACTGCGACACCGCTGGGGCAGTGCCCGCTCGAATTGGGTGCCGACATCGTCGTGGCCAGCGGTACCAAGGCCCTCAGCGGGCACAGTGACCTCCTGATGGGTTACGTCGCCACCTCCGATGCGGCTGTGAGTCAGCGAATCGAGCGTGAGCGACTTCTTTCGGGAACAGTGCTCGGCCCCTTCGAGACGTGGCTTGCGCACCGCAGTCTCGGCACGGCAGGCCTGCGATTCGGACGTCAGTGCGACAACGCGCTGGCCCTGGCCGAGATGTTGGCGGGACACAAAGCGGTCCGGTCCGTTCGTTACCCGGGCCTTCGCGGTGACCCGTCCTTCGCAACGGCATCCGGTCAGATGAATCGATTCGGCGGACTGGTGAGTGTCGAACTGGATTCGGCTCAGGCATTCCACTCGTTCGTCGAAGCGAGCGCTCTCGTGACGGCCGCCACCAGCTTCGGCGGGATCCACACGACGGCGGATCGCCGTGCGCGCTGGGGCGATCCGGTCAGTGCGGGTTTTGTCCGAATCGCTTGTGGCATCGAGGACACCGCCGATCTTCTGGCCGACATCGAGCGCGCGCTCGACGTGTGAGCGGACCACGTCGATGATTTCGGGTCCGGCCCGATCGCGTGCCGAAGTCGATTCGGCGGTACGGTTTGACGCGTGAACAGCAGCCGTACCCGCGTGGCCGTGATCTTCGGTGGCCGGAGCAATGAGCATTCAGTGTCCTGTGTTTCCGCCGGAAGCGTCCTGAGCAACCTCGACCCCGATCGGTACGACGTCGTACCGATCGGCATCACCGTCGACGGTTCCTGGGTGCTCGGTTCGAGCGACCCCAGCTCCCTCGCGATCAGCGGGCGCGCACTGCCGTCGGTCGACAAGGACGGAACGTCGGTGGTCCTCAGCGCGGACCCCACCCGCGAGGGCGAAGTCATCTCCTTCGACGGGTCGGACGCCGGTGCTGTGCTCGCGTCGGTCGACGTCGTGTTCCCCGTTCTGCATGGGGCTTACGGCGAAGACGGCACCATTCAGGGTCTGCTCGAACTTGCCGGGGTTCCGTACGTCGGACCCGGAGTCCTGGCCAGCGCCGCCGGCATGGACAAAGAGTTCACGAAGAAGCTTCTTGCTGCTGAAGGACTTCCCGTCGGAGTGCAGGTCGTGCTTCGACCGGGAACCGCAACGCTCACCGAAGAGCAGAAGGCTGAGTTGGGCCTTCCGGTTTTCGTGAAGCCCGCTCGTGGAGGCTCGTCCATCGGCATCACTCGGGTGAGCAATTGGGACGGTCTGGACGGGGCGATTGCTCATGCACGCCTGCACGATCCCAAGGTGATCGTCGAAGGCGCGATTATCGGCCGCGAGGTGGAATGCGGCGTCCTCGAGTTCCCGAACGGCGACGTCGAGGCGAGTGTGGTCGCCGAGATCCGGATGCCGGATTCCGACGCCGATTCGGACGCGTTCTACGACTTCGACACCAAGTACCTCGACGACGTCTGTGAATTCGACATCCCTGCGAAACTCGACGAGTCGGTGAGCGACCAGATCAGGGAGCTTGCAGTCCGCGCGTTCAAGGCCCTCGATTGCCAAGGACTCTCGCGAGTCGACTTCTTCGTCACGGCCGACGGCCCGGTGATCAACGAGATCAACACGATGCCCGGGTTCACCTCCATCTCGATGTACCCGAAGATGTGGAACGCCACCGGAATCGATTACCGCACTTTGATTTCGACACTGGTCGACACCGCCATCGCTCGAGGCACCGGCCTTCGCTGATCAGGGAACCGCGACCGGTGCCGGGTCGAGAGGCTTCTGTTCGAGAGTCGCCGTGATGGTGTCGGAGATCTCCTGAATCGGCGTCGGGCCGGTCCCGTCGGGGATCGTGATACCGATGTACTCGCCGCGGTCTACGGCAAACCACGTGCTCGCCGCCAGACCGATGTCGGTTCCCGAGACCTGGAACCACTGCACGCCGTTGACGACCTGTAGCGCTGCCGCCTGATCGAACTCGGACGGACGGTCGAGTCCGCAGCGCAGCACGATCGGCTCACCTTCGCTGCGCTGCCAAGCGGCGGCTCCGACCGGAGCAGGTTCCACCAACTCGGCTTTCGTGAAGTCGTCGATCTTGTCGGGAAGCGCATCGAGAAGGGAAACGCAGGCCTCCGACTCTGCAGCCGGTGCCGGCACGGGACCGAGCGCCACGGGCGAGAGTTCGGGGTTGTTTCCCGCGACGACGGCCGCGATCACCACTCCGACGATCAGGGCCACCGGGAGCGCGATGGCGGTCGCGATCAGTGCCGGACTGCGGCGCTCGGACGGATCGTCGTCGCCGTCGGGGTCGATGTCGGTGTTGTCTGCGGTGGAAGTGTTTTCTGCCATGCTCAGTTCTTCGCTCGGGTCCTGGTCCAGTCGATCGGCGGTCTTGTCACTTCTGAGGACACGGCGGTGAATCGGTAGGATTGCCGACACACGCGTGAGCTTGCAGAAGCATTCACGACCACAGCTAGAAGGTACCGCAGGCCGCTTACGAGCGAATTGCGTCGGCATTGGAGACACTCATCGCATCATCGGAGTTCGCTGCATCATCGGGGCTCGCTGCATCATCGGAGTTCGGGTCAGAGCACACCGTCGAACAGGTGGGGGAGTTCGACGTGATCGCGCGCTCTCTCGTCGGCCGAATCCAACCGGTCACCACTGAATTGGGGCCGGGTGACGATGCCGCGATCGTGACCTCCGGTGACGGTCGCGTCGTCGTCTCGTCCGACATGCTGGTCGAGGGTCGACATTTCCGAATGGACTGGTCTTCGCCGCGGGACATCGGCCGCAAGGCGGTGGCCCAGAACGCTGCCGACGTGGTGTCGATGGGAGCGAGGCCGACGGCATTCACCGTGTCTCTGGGGTGCCCACCGTCGACTCCCGTCGACGTGGTCGACGGGATCTCGGCCGGGATCTGGGACGCGGCAACCGATCTGGGAGCCGGTGTAGTCGGCGGAGACCTCGTCCAATCACCGGTGGTCGTCGTGTCGGTGACCGTCCTCGGCGATCTCGGCGGCCGTCCGGCAGTGCTGCGGTCGGGAGCGAAGGTCGGTGACAGGATCGCGGTCGCCGGGTTGTTCGGTTGCTCGGCAGCGGGTTTGGCCCTACTTCTCGACGAAGCGGAAGATTTTCCGGATTTGCTTGCTTCTCATCGGGTTCCGAATCCGCCCTATGAATCGGCTTGGGCGGCGGCAGGATCAGCACATTCGATGACCGACGTATCCGACGGATTGATCGCGGATCTTCGACATCTTGCAGAGGCATCGGACGTGCGGTTCGACATCTTCTCGGCGACGGTTCCGACCTCACCCGACGTCGCGTCGGCGTCCGAGGTCCTCGACGTCGATCCGCTGGACTGGATCCTCTCCGGTGGTGAAGATCACGGATTTGCAGCAACTTTCGGGCCGGAAGTCGAGATTCCTTCGGGGTGGACTGTGATCGGTGAGGTCGTCGGCGGGTCCGGTGTGACGGTCGACGGTTCCCTCCGCGAGAGCGGCGGAGGTTGGCACAGCTTTTCGACCACCGGCACCACCGCGGTATAGGTTGCTTTCATGGCTGTATATGCACTTGGAGACAGAGTTCCGGACATCCATCCGGACGCGTACGTCCACCCGGACGCGGTGGTGATCGGCGCCGTGACTCTCGCGGCGGGAACCTCTATCTGGCCGCAAGCGGTATTGCGTGGTGACTACGGAACCATTTCGGTGGGAATCGGATCCAACATCCAGGACGGAACTGTCATCCACTGCACCGCCATCGATGCAACCGTCATCGGCTCCGGTTGCGTCGTTGGCCACAACGCGCACATCGAGGGGTCGACCATCGAGGACCACTGCCTGATCGCATCGGGGTCAGTTGTTCTCAACGGTACGGTGATCGGGACGGGGTCGATCGTCGCCGCTGGTGCGGTGGTGGCCAACAAGATGCAGGTTCCGCCGCGCAGCATGGCACTCGGTGTGCCGGCCAAGGTCCGTGCGGGATACGAGGTTCCGCTCGGTCACCTCGACGGGAACGTCAAGATGTACGCAGCCAATGCGGCGTACTACCGCGACGCGTTGCGCAGGCTCGACTGATGGCGCCGCTTGCAGAGATCGTCGATCCAGGGTGGGCGCGGGCACTCGAACCGGTCTCGGAGCAGATCTCCGCGATGGGTAAGTTCTTGCGCGACGAGATCGCTGCGGGACGGGAGTATCTGCCTGCGGGAGAGAACGTCTTGCGTGCATTCACGAACCCGTTCGACGACGTTCGGGTGCTGATCGTCGGTCAAGACCCCTATCCGACGCCCGGTCATGCTGTCGGGTTGAGCTTTTCGGTTGCCCCGGACGTGCGGCCGGTTCCGCGAAGCCTCGGCAACATCTACAAGGAGTATCACCAGGATCTCGGGTTGCCGATACCGCCGAACGGCGATCTGACGCCGTGGTCGAAACAAGGTGTGCTGCTTCTCAATCGCGTTCTCACCGTGCAGCCTGGGCAAGCCGCTTCTCATCGCAAGAAGGGCTGGGAACCGGTCACCGAGCAGGCTATCCGCGCTCTGGTCGCGCGGTCGTCGCCGATGGTGGCGATCTTGTGGGGTCGGGACGCGGCCACCCTCGTGCCGATGCTCGGCGACACACCGATCATCGAATCCGCGCACCCGTCACCGCTTTCGGCCTCGCGCGGTTTCTTCGGTTCGCGCCCGTTCAGTCGTGCGAACGAACTCTTGACCGGACTGGGAGCCGATCCGGTCGACTGGAATCTGGGCTGATCGAACTGCGTCTGCACTCACCTGGCATGCCGAACGTCGTGGCGCGACGTTCGGCATGCCGCTGACTTACGCCTGCTTTGCGGAAGTGAAATCGGGGCGACGCTTTTCGACGAATGCGTCGACACCTTCGCGGCCGATCGGGCTGTTCGCCGCGAGGGCGATGGACGCAGCTTCGGCGTCGAGTTGCTCGGCAAGCGAGTTCGTCCGTGACGAACGCAGCAGCGCTTTGATTCCCGAGTACGACGTGCTCGGCCCGTTGGCCAAGGCGCGGGCGAGGCGAGCTGCTTCTTCCTGAACCTCGTCGTCGCCGACGAGTCGCGTGAGAATCCCCAGGCGGACGGCTTCGTCGCCACCGATCACCGAATCGTTGAGAAGAATCTCGCGAGCGCGTGCCGCACCGACGATGCGGGGGAGTGTCCACGACATCCCGCCGTCCGGGGTGAAACCGATGGAGGGGTAGGCAGGGCGAAGCTTGGTGCCGGTTCCGCCGATCGCGACGTCGGCGAGGCAGACCAGGCTCATTCCGGCGCCGGCTGCCCATCCGTGGACTCCGGCGACCACCGGAGCGGTCGCGGCGTCGAGCGCGCGTACGAACACGTGGAAGACGCGGGCAACTTCGGCCACGTACTCGCCGCGGTCGGGGGCTGCTGCGAAGGCACGGACGTTGCCGCCGGCACAGAAGTTTGCGCCCTCGCCGACCAGAAGGATGCTCCCGATGTCGTTTCCGACTGTCTCGAGCGCCTGCGCGCCCTGAACAAGTCCTTCGTCGTCGAGTGAGGTGCCGTTGGCGGCGGTGGAAATGGTGATGCGGAGTACGCCCTCGTCGAGGGTCACTTTGCTCAGGTCATCGATAGAAGTCACTCAACGCACATTACGGGTGCCTGACAGCCAAACGAAACACGGGGACACATAGATACAGCTCTGCCCCCGTCACCGAAGTGACGGGGGCAGAGCCTGCAATAGTTTGTGCTCGGGCAATCAGCCCCGAGCGACCTTGCCTGCCTTCAGGCAGGAGGTGCACACGTTGACCTTACGGGTGTTACCCGGGGCAACCTCGGTACGAACAGACTGAATGTTCGGGTTCCAGCGACGATTGGTACGCCGGTGCGAGTGCGAGACCGACTTACCGAAGCCGGGCCCCTTGGCGCATACGTCGCAGACGGCAGCCATAGTCGCGAACTCCTTGTTAGAAATGAATATTGAAGTGGTTACCCTACACGGTAGGGCAGCCAGAATTACAATCCGAATATACTCGACTTCGAACCGATCCTTGACCGCTCACTGTGCAGTCGAACGTGAAAACAGTCAATCAGCAACAAACAATGTGCAGCATTATTTCGTGTAGCCCGTTCGAGGCAACCGTGTAAGAGTAACCGCTTCCGGCCCGAATGGCCAAACCGCCCGGTAGTCACGGTTGCGCTGAAGCGTCGGACTACCCTCGACTGCACCGATCGCCGATCTCATTTTCGTCGCGGTCGGTCAGTCGTCAGTCTTTCCGTCGTGGAAGGGAACCGTCAGTGGGGGAAGTGCAACGCGTCGCCGAAGAAGTGGAATCCGTCGCGGACGGCCATCTGCTGCGGCGCTGGGCCCGTCGGGCGGTCGACAGCCTCCAGAAACGTCGTGGAGAGATCAACAGCCTCAACGTCTTTCCCATCCCTGATTCGGATACCGGCACCAACCTGTTGTTCACGATGCGAGCTGCCCTCGATTCCGCCGAGACGATCGAGGACGACGTCCGCAGTGCCGGTCGCGTCGCCAACGCTCTGGCTCGGGGAGCGGTATCGGGTGCCAGGGGCAATTCCGGAGTGATCTTGTCCCAGGTGATCCGGGGCATTGCCGAGAGCGTCCACGGCGAGCACATCGACGGCCGCAGCTTTGCGAACTCGCTGACAACGGCGACGGCGCTGGCCTCTCGGGCTGTCTCCGATCTGGTGGAAGGCACCATCGTCACGGTTTTGCGCGCGTCGGGGGAGGCGGCGCAGGAGTGCGTCGACACCAGGACGCCGAGTGGCGAGGACCTTGCTTCCGTGGTTGCCGCCGCTGCCGATGCGGCTGCGGTCGCGTTGAACAAGACCCCGGAGCAACTGGACGTTCTGGCCTCCGCCGGAGTGGTCGATGCCGGGGGATTCGGACTCGTTCTGATTCTCGACGCATTTGTCGAGGTGGTGACCGGGAAAGCGCAGGTTCGCGAGGATCTGGGGACGCCGGACCCGAAGTCGAGCGCAGTTGTCGACGTCAGCGCTTTCGATCACGATTGGGCTCACAAGAGCCCGATCGAATGTGGTGATCACTCGGAACAGGATTTCGAGGTCATGTACCTCGTCGACGACTCGGACGACGATCGCATGACGGCGCTGCGCACGCGGCTGTCCGTCCTCGGGGATTCGACGGTCATCGTCAGCGACGGCTTCGGTGGCTGGTCGGTGCACGTGCATTGCTGCGATGCCGGCGCTGCCGTCGAGGCAGGTCTCGAGGCCGGGAAGGTCCACGGCATTCGCATCAGCAGTTTTCTCGTCGACGAACGAGACCAGCTGGTGGCACGGGCGGAGAGGCGATTCCCCGGCGCCGGCGCGCGCGGCGTACTGGCTGTCGTCGCCGGTGACAGTGCGGCGGCGTTGTTCGAGAGTGAGGGCGCGACGGTTCTTCGGTGCGACGACGCGCCGGTGACACGCGCGCAACTGCTCGGCCGCATCCGTCAGATGGAGCGAAGCGAAGTTCTGGTGCTTCCGAACGGAGCTTTGACCGCTCAGGAACTGGTCGCAGTCAGTGCCGCTGCCCGCGATCCGCTTCACCAGGTTCTGCTGCTGTCGACATCGTCGATGGTCCAGGGCCTGGCGGCCCTCGCCGTTCACGACGCTCAGCGCAACGTCGCCGACGACGGCTTCACGATGTCCGAGGCCGCAGCTGCGACTCGGTGGGGATCGCTGCGCATTGCCGTCGAACGCTCCCTGACGTACGTCGGGACCTGTGACCCGGGTGACGCGATCGGTCTGATGGGGCACGAGGTGGTGCTCATCGGACCCGACGTCGCGGAGTCGAGTGCGAGACTGGTCGACCTTGCGCTCGGATCCGGTGGCGAACTCGTGACCCTACTCATGGGTGCGGACGCGCCGGACGACCTGGCCGGGCAACTCGAGGCACACGTGATCGCGCATCACCCGGGCGTCGACGTGCTCGTCTATCAGGGCGATCAGCCGGGTGACCTGTTCCAGTTGGGTGTGGAGTGATCGAACCGGGTCTGTCGGTGACTACTGATATACGAACACATGTGCTTACCGCGACACTGTGCTGGAGGAACTGATGGCGACGCTCGCCGACCCGCTCGATCGGCTGCTGGGAAAGAAGACCGCGGACGCGCTCGACGAGGCATTCGAGATCCGGACGGTCGAGGACCTGCTGCGTCACTACCCACATCGGTACGCGTCGGCAGGCAAGGAACTTGCCGAGAAGGAGCCGCCCGAGGGTGAGCACATCACCATCATCGCGCGGGTGGCGTCGGCGGCCGTCGTGAAGATGAAGAACCGTCCGGGGCAGATGTTGCGAGTATCGCTGGCCACTGATTCGCAGACCGTCGACGTCACGTTCTTCAACCCGCAGAAGGTGCGGCACGTCATCAAGCCCGGCGTGCGGGCGATGTTCTCCGGGACCGTGAAGTACTTCCGCGGCAAGTGGTCTCTCACTCATCCGAGTTACCTGATCCTGCCGGAACCTCGTGTCGGCGAGGAGGATTCGGTGGTTCCCTTGGCGTCTATCAAGGGAGCCGGTGACCTTGCGGGCCTGGCTCGCGCAAATCAGGATCCCGGCGCCGAACTCGATCTGTCCGTCTTCGACCGCGCATTGATCCCGCTGTATCCGGCGACCCGCGAGGTCGAGAGTTGGACCATCATGCGGTGCGTGCGGCAAGTACTCGACCAACTCGATCCGATCGAGGAGCCGTTACCTGACGAGACCAGGGCGGAACACGGATTCATCGGTTTGGACGAGGCGCTGCGTACCGTTCACCTCCCGGATACCAAGGAAGACATCGAACGAGCACAGGATCGTCTGCGTTTCGACGAGGCGCTGTCTCTGCAGTTGGTCCTCGCGATGCGTCGTCACGACAACTCCGAGCGTGTGGCTCCGGCCTGCGCTCCGGTTGCCGGCGGGATCGCGGATCAGTTCGAGGAGATGCTCCCGTTCACTCTGACGGAGGGACAGCAAGCAGTCGCCGAGGAGATCTCCGGCGACCTCGCCCGCCCACACCCGATGAGCCGGCTTCTCCAAGGCGAGGTCGGGTCAGGCAAGACGATCGTGGCTCTGCGCGCGATGCTGCAGGTCGTCGATGCGGGGTATCAGTGCGCGTTGCTCGCACCCACCGAGGTCCTGGCAAACCAGCACGCGCGATCACTGCGCAAGATGATGGGCCCGCTGGCCGCAGGCGGTGAGCTCGGTTCGGCCGAACATTCCACCCGGATCGCCCTTTTGACCGGCTCGCTGCCTGTGGCTGCGAAGCGCGCAGCGCTGCTCGAAGCCGTGACCGGCGACGCCGGGATCGTCATCGGTACCCATGCACTCATTCAGGACAACGTGGAGTTCTTCAACCTCGGCATGGTTGTGGTCGACGAGCAGCACCGCTTCGGCGTCGAGCAACGTGATCAATTGCGATCACGTGCCCGCGAAGGACTGAGTCCGCATCTGCTGGTGATGACGGCAACGCCGATTCCGCGAACCATCGCCATGACGGTGCTCGGCGACCTCGAGGTATCGACCCTGCGAGAGCTTCCGCGTGGGCGAACCCCGATCAAGAGCAGTGTCGTGCCCGCGAAGCAGAAGCCGCAGTGGGTGGATCGGGCGTGGGAACGAATCCGTGAGGACGTCGCGGACGGTCGTCAGGCGTATGTCGTGTGCTCGCGGATCGGCGACGGCGAGCAGGGTGCCGGTGAGGACCAGTTCACCGAGGAGAAGCAGCCGGAGACCAAGTCGGCGGTCGACGTCTTCGAGGAGCTGTCGAGCGGCCCGCTGGCCGACCTGCGAGTGGGGTTACTGCACGGTCGACTGCCTTCCGACGAAAAAGACGTCGTGATGAGCGCGTTCAACGTCGGTGACATCGACGTCCTTGTCTGTACGACCGTTGTCGAAGTCGGTGTCGACGTTCCGAACGCGACGGTGATGGTGATCGTCGACGCCGAGCGGTTCGGCGTCAGTCAGCTCCATCAGCTGCGCGGACGAGTCGGTCGAGGCAAACATCAGGGACTGTGCATCCTCGTCACCGGAAGCAATCCCGGGGGACCGGCGTACGAGCGGCTCTCGGCGGTGGCAGCGACCAACGACGGGTTCGAACTGGCTCAACTCGACCTCGCGACCAGACGTGAAGGCGACATCCTCGGTGCGGCGCAGTCGGGCACAACCTCGAATCTGCGACTGCTTTCCCTCATGGCCCACGGGGACATCCTCGAGTCCGCCAGGGAGTTCGCTCAGGGAATCGTCGACTCCGATCCGTCGCTCGAGGGTCATCCCGCCCTTGCTTCCATGGTGACCGCTGCCCTGGACTCCGACCGGATCGAGTACCTCGAGAAGTCGTGACGGGTATGACGACAAGCTGAAATCGAATAGCACGAGGACCGCCGGGTTGGTTTCTCGATTCAGTCCGAAATATGAGACTCCGCATGTAGACGCAAGATGAAATCGGGGTAGTTTTCTCGAATGTTCTCCAAAGTGCTCGTCGCGAACCGCGGCGAAATTGCGATCCGTGCCTTCCGCGCCGCCTACGAACTAGGTGCCGGAACCGTCGCGGTGTTCCCGTACGAGGATCGGAACTCGATCCACCGTCTCAAGGCAGACGAGAGCTACCAGATCGGGGAGAAGGGTCACCCCGTTCGCGCCTATCTCTCGGTCGAGGAAATCGTCGCCGCCGCCAAGAGCGCCGGAGCCGACGCCATCTACCCCGGTTACGGCTTCCTCTCCGAGAACCCGGATCTGTCGGCGGCGTGCGCCGAGGCAGGCATCAAGTTCGTCGGCCCGTCCGCCGAGATCCTCGAGTTGACTGGTAACAAGGCTCGGGCCATCGCAGCGGCAAAGGCTGCCGGCCTGCCGGTGCTCGCGTCCTCGGAGCCGTCAGCGGACATCGACGAGTTGCTCGCGGCCGCCGAGGACATGACCTTCCCGATCTTCGTCAAGGCTGTCGCAGGCGGCGGTGGACGCGGAATGCGCCGCGTTGCGGAGCGCTCACAACTCAAGGAAGCGATCGAAGCCGCAGCGCGCGAAGCGGAATCGGCCTTCGGCGATTCGACGGTCTTCCTCGAGCAGGCCGTCATCGACCCCCGCCACATCGAGGTGCAGATCCTCGCCGACGAGCAGGGCAACGTCATCCACCTCTTCGAGCGTGACTGCTCGCTGCAGCGTCGCCACCAGAAGGTGATCGAGCTCGCGCCGGCGCCCAATCTCTCGGAAGAGTTGCGCGCCAAGATCTGTGCCGACGCCGTCGCCTTCGCGAAGGAGATCGGGTACACGTGCGCGGGCACCGTCGAGTTCCTTCTCGACAAGCGCGGCAACCACGTCTTCATCGAGATGAACCCGCGAATTCAGGTGGAGCACACCGTCACCGAAGAAGTGACGGACGTAGACCTCGTCCAGTCGCAGCTCAAGATCGCGTCCGGTTCGACGCTTGCAGAACTTGGTCTGTCACAGGACACGATCAAGCTCCGCGGCGCCGCACTGCAGTGCCGCATCACGACCGAGGATCCGGCCAACGGATTCCGCCCCGACACGGGCCGCATCACCGCGTACCGCACCCCGGGCGGAGCCGGTATCCGACTCGACGGCGGCGCCACGCTCGGAGCCGAGGTCGGAGCGTACTTCGACTCGATGCTGGTCAAGCTCACCTGCCGTGGTCGCGACCTCGAAGCCGCTGTCGCGAGGGCTCGCCGCGCGGTCACCGAGTTCCGCATTCGTGGCGTCTCGACCAACATTCCGTTCCTGCAGGCGGTTCTCGACGACCCGGACTTCCGTGCCGGACGCGTGACGACCTCCTTCATCGAGGAACGTCCGCAGTTGCTGACCCTGCGTTCCTCCGCCGACCGAGGCACCAAGATCCTGACCTACCTCGCCGACGTGACGGTCAACAAGCCGCACGGTGAGCGACCCTCGGCGGTGTACCCGCAGGACAAGCTGCCCAAGATCGATCTTTCGACGCCGCCTCCTGCCGGTAGCCGTCAGCGCCTGCTCGAACTCGGACCCGAAGGTTTCGCGAAGGCACTGCGCGAACAGAAGGCCGTGGGCGTCACCGACACCACCTTCCGTGACGCGCACCAGTCGTTGTTGGCCACGCGAGTTCGAACCAGCGGACTGCTCGGAGTTGCCGGGCACGTGGCCCGGCTGACTCCGGAACTGCTCTCGATCGAAGCCTGGGGCGGCGCCACTTACGATGTGGGACTTCGCTTCCTGCACGAGGATCCGTGGTACCGGCTCGCCGCACTGCGCGAGGCGATTCCCAACATCTGCCTCCAGATGCTTCTTCGCGGTCGAAACACGGTGGGCTACACGCCGTATCCCGAAAAGGTCACGCGCGCATTCGTTCAGGAAGCCACGGACACCGGCATCGACATCTTCCGAATCTTCGACGCGCTCAACAACGTCGACCAGATGCGCCCTGCCATCGACGCGGTGCGTGAGACCGGAACGGCCCTCGCCGAGGTGGCGTTGAGCTACACCGGTGATCTGTCGGATCCGAACGAAACTCTGTACACGCTCGACTACTACCTGAAGCTGGCCGAAGAGATCGTCGACGCCGGTGCTCACGTGCTCGCGATCAAGGACATGGCAGGCCTGCTGCGTGCTCCGGCGGCTACCAAGCTGGTGACGGCTCTACGCAGCAACTTCGATCTGCCGGTTCACGTTCACACACACGACACTCCCGGTGGACAGTTGGCCACGTACTTCGCAGCATGGCAGGCGGGCGCCGACGCGGTCGACGGTGCTTCCGCGGCACTGGCCGGAACCACCAGCCAGCCTGCTCTCTCGGCCATCGTTGCCGCCGCTGCGCACTCCGAGTTCGACACCGGACTGAACCTGCAGAACGTGTGCGACCTCGAGCCGTACTGGGAGGCGCTGCGAAAGGTGTACGCGCCGTTCGAATCCGGACTGCCGGCTCCGACGGGACGCGTGTACACGCACGAGATTCCGGGCGGCCAACTCTCCAATCTCCGGACCCAGGCCGTTGCTCTCGGTCTCGGCGACCGGTTCGAAGAGGTCGAAGCCAAGTACGCCGACGCAGACCGCATGCTCGGACATCTTGTGAAGGTGACGCCGTCGTCGAAGGTCGTCGGCGACCTCGCGCTCCATCTTGTCGGTGCCGGCGTGCCTTCGGAGGAGTTCGCCGCAGATCCGGCGAAGTTCGACATCCCCGACTCCGTGGTGGGCTTCCTGCGCGGTGAACTCGGTACGCCTCCCGGTGGCTGGCCGGAACCGTTCCGCAGCAAGGCCCTCGAAGGACGTGGCCAGGCCAAGCCGGAAGCGACGCTCTCCGCCGAGGACGAGGTGCTGCTCGAGGGCTCGTCGAAGGACCGTCAGGCGACGCTGAACCGTCTGCTGTTCCCCGGCCCGACAAAGGAATTCCTCGAGCACCGCGAGAAGTACGGTGACACGTCGCGGCTTTCGGCAAACCAGTTCTTCTACGGGTTGCGGCGCGGCGACGAGCACCGCGTCGAGTTGGCTCCCGGCGTGGAGCTGATCATCGGTCTCGAAGCGATCTCCGAGCCCGACGAGCGCGGCTATCGCACTGTCATGTGCATCCTGAACGGCCAGTTGCGCCCGGTCTCGATCCGTGATCGCTCCATTGCCAGTGACGTACCGGTGGCGGAGAAGGCCGACAAGAACAACCCGGGCCACGTGGCGGCACCGTTCGCGGGTGTCGTGACGCTCGCGGTGAAGGAAGGCCAGAAGATCGAGGCCGGCGACACCGTGGCCACGATCGAAGCGATGAAGATGGAAGCGGCGATCACCTCGCCGCGCGCCGGCGTCGTATCGCGGATCGCGATCAGCGCCGTCCAACAGGTCGAGGGCGGAGACCTGCTGGTAGTCGTCTCGACGGGGGAGAGCGCCGCAGAGTGACACGCATCATCTCGGGACTCGCGGGCGGTCGACGCCTGCGAGTCCCGCCGAGCGGCACCCGCCCCACGTCGGATCGGGTTCGGGAGGCGCTGTTCAGTGCTCTCGAAGCGCGCATCGATCTCGAAGGGTGCGCGGTTCTCGACCTCTTCGCTGGTTCGGGTGCTCTGGGCCTCGAAGCGCTTTCGCGGGGGGCCGAGCACGTCGTTCTCGTGGAATCGGATGCCAAGGCTGCTGCCGTCATCAAGGCGAACATCGGCACTGTCGCGTTGCCGGGAGCGACGGTTCGCGCCGCTCCGGTCGCGGCCGTGGTCTCGGGTCCGAGCGCGCGTGAATACGACATCGTGATCGCGGACCCGCCGTACGCGGTGACCGACGATGCCGTCGTGTCCATGCTCACTGATCTGCAGGCCAACAAATGGGTGGGGGAGGGCACGATCGTCGTACTCGAACGTTCGTCGCGCTCGCCGGAGACCGTGTGGCCGCAGGGCTACGAGCCGATCAAGGCCAAGAACTACGGTGAAGCCCGCATCGAGCTGGCCACCTGCTACGGTCTGGACTCATGACTGGCGCCGTCTGCCCCGGATCCTTCGACCCCGTGACCAACGGTCACCTCGACGTAATCGGAAGAGTTGCTGCGCAATTCGACGAGGTCGTGGTCACCGTGCTGATCAACAAGAGCAAGCGTGGCATGTTCACGATCGACGAGCGGATCGAGATGCTCGAAGACGCGACGAGTCACCTGCCCAACGTTCGCGTCACGTCGTGGCACGGACTGCTGGTCGACTATGCGAAACAAGAAGGCCTCAGCGCGATCGTCAAGGGTCTGCGCGGCGCGAACGACTTCGATTACGAGCTGCAGATGGCTCAGATGAATCAGAAGCTCACCGGCGTCGACACACTGTTCGTCGCCACGAATCCGACGTACAGCTACCTGTCAAGTTCTCTGGTGAAGGAAGTCGCGACCTTCGGCGGCGACGTCTCCGACATGTTGCCTGCCAAGGTGCATTCTCGGCTACTCGCGCGTATCGCCGAGCGAGCGGCCGAAAACAGCTGATCCCCGACACACCGACCACGACGACACCCCGTTGGCTGTTCTTCCGGCAAACTTGGACAGGAACGGGCACGGGTCCGAGTGGACCGGTGACGATGTGGGCCGATTTCGGCCGGTAGAGATTGGGGTTGCTTGTGTACCGCGTATTCGAGGCACTGGACGAACTGGTCGCAATTGTCGAAGAGGCGCGCGGTGTTCCCATGACCGCGGGGTGTGTTGTGCCTCGCGGTGACGTACTCGAGCTGCTCGACGACGTCCGGGACGCAATTCCGAGCGAGCTGGACGACGCTCAGGACGTCCTCGATCATCGGGACAAATTGGTCGGTGACGCGCGAGCAACCGCCGAGAAGACGGTCAGCAGCGCCAACGCCGAGGCGACGTCGACGGTGGAGAACGCACGCGACGATGCCGACCGGATTCTGTCCGATGCCAAGGCTCAGGCCGATCGCATGGTTGCCGAAGCACGTGCACACGCCGATCAGCTGGTCGAGGACGCAGAAGCAGAAGCGGAACGGACCGTCACCGACGGCCGTCGTGAGTACGAGGCCGTCACCGGACGGGCGCGTGCCGAGGCCGATCGGATGATCGAGTCCGGCCAGGCCTCGTACGAACATTCGGTGGCGGAGGGAACGGCAGAGCAGGCTCGTCTGGTGTCCCAGACCGAGGTTGTCCAGTCCGCTCACGCGGAATCCGCGCGAGTGATCGATGCCGCTCACGCGGAGTCCGACAGGATGCGTTCGGAGTGTGACCTGTACGTCGACACCAAGTTGGCCGAATTCGAAGAGTTCCTCACCGGAACCGTTCGATCGGTCGGGCGTGGTCGCCAACAGCTTCGTACGGGTTCGGGAGTTCCCGATTACCAGGACGACGATCGTCGTTCGGAGCGTCGTCGCTAGAGCGAACGAGACAGTCGAAGGTGGGTCGTCCGATATGGGGCGGCCCACTTTTTCGTGGACGGAATTGGGATTTGCCTTGTCGCTGCCGTATTGTGGAGTGGTTGCCCATACCAGTTTCAACAGTTAGGTGAGTTCTCTTTGTCAACGCATCGTCGTAGTTCGTCGCATCAGTCAAGTGATGCGGGATTTTTGCTGGACACGGTCAAGCTCGGTCGTCGTCCAGGGTCGATGCGTACTGTCGAGAGAACAATTCAGTCCCCGAACCGTATCGGTCTCGATCTGATCGCGATCGAAGCGGGCGCGGACATAGATCTCGATCTTCGTCTCGAAGCAGTGTCCGAAGGTGTTCTCGTCACCGGAAACGTGCATGCACCCACCAAGGGTGAATGCTCGAGGTGCCTCGAACCTTTCACCGACACCGTGGACATCTATCTCACGGAGTTGTTCGCTTACCCGGACAGCACCACCGAGGAGACGACGGAAGAGGGAGAGGTCTACGCGGTCGAAGACGACGAAATCGACCTCGAACCGGTCATCGTCGATGCAGTCGGGCTGGCGCTTCCGCTCCAGCCTCTGTGCAGTGACGATTGCCTGGGATTGTGCTCAGAATGTGGCATTCGCCTGGCGATTGCGGAATCTGGGCATGGGCATGACATACTTGATCCTCGCTGGGCTGGTCTCGCGGCCAAATTTGGCGTGGAATCAAACACCAGCGAAAATCTTGTGATCACCGAAGCCGAGGAGAAGTAGAAGTGGCTGTCCCCAAGCGCAAAATGTCGCGATCCAACACGCGGTCGCGTCGTAGCCAGTGGAAGACCACTGTGCCCACCCTCGTTACCTGCCCCAACCGTGGCTGTGGCGAGCAGACCCTTCCCCACATCGCATGCCCGTCATGCGGTACTTACAAGGGCCGCCAGGTAACCGCTGCTGTCTAGTTCTCCCCGGAGAAAGACTATGACGAGCGAAAATACAGTTTCAGCCGCCGGCGGCGAGGGCAATCACGACAAGCTCCTCGCCGCTGTCGGCGTAGATATAGAGCCCGGTCTTCTGACCCTGGCCCTCACGCACCGCTCGTACGCGTACGAGAACGGCGGACTGCCCACGAACGAGCGCCTCGAGTTTCTCGGGGATTCCGTTCTCGGCGTCACGGTGACCGAAAATCTCTATCTGTCCCACCCGGACAAATCCGAAGGTGATCTGGCGAAGATTCGTGCCAGCGTGGTCAACATGCATGCACTCGCCGAGGTTGCCAGGACTCTAGGTGAAGGTGGACTCGGAGCGCACCTGCTGCTGGGTAAGGGTGAGGAAATGACGGGTGGCCGTGACAAGCCGTCCATCCTCGCCGACGGTATGGAGTCGATTCTCGGCGCCATCCACCTGCAGCACGGCATCGAGACCGCGCGACGCGTTGTTCTCGATCTGTTCGACGATCTACTTACTCGCGCACCGCTTCTGGGCGCGGGTCTGGATTGGAAGACGAGTCTGCAGGAACTGACCGCAGAACACGGTGCCGGAGTTCCCGTCTACGAGATCACCGCTACCGGACCCGATCACGACAAGGAATTCACGGCCACCGTTCTCATCAGTGGCAAGCCCTTGGGCGTCGGTGTCGGTCGTTCCAAGAAGGAAGCCGAGCAGAAGGCAGCAAGTTCGGCATGGAAGACGATGTCGGAGAATGCCGCTGCAACCGCAGTCGCTGCTGACGGCCCGTCTGATCTCGCCGGCTGAGTTCACTCTTGCCTGAACTTCCCGAAGTCGAAGTCGTTCGCCGCGGCCTACAGTCTCATGCTGTAGGTGCGGCGATCGAGGCCGTCGAGGTACTCCATCCCCGCGCGATCAGGCGCCACATTCTCGGTTCCGATGACTTGATCGGCCAACTCACCGGGCAGACCATCGCTTCGGCAGAGCGTCGCGGCAAGTATCTGTGGCTGGTTCTCGAGCCTGCCGGTGTCGGACTGGTGGTTCATCTCGGGATGAGCGGACAGATGTTGGTCCAGCCCCCGACAGTCGACTGGGAAAAGCACCTACGCATTCGGTTGGCCCTCGATTCCGGGGCCGATCTCCGATTCGTCGATCAGCGAACCTTCGGTGGCTGGTCGATTTCCCCCCTCGTCGAGGTCGACGGAACGATGCTGCCCGAGTCGGTGGCGCACATCGCTCGCGATCCCATGGATGCTGCGTTCGATCTCGAATCCGTCGTGAAAGTCCTGCGGGGCAAGCACACCGGGATCAAGCGCGCGATTCTCGACCAGACGGTGGTCTCCGGAATCGGAAACATCTACGCCGACGAATCATTGTGGCGAGCAAAGATTCACGGCAACCGAATCGCCGAAACGCTCACCAGGCCCAAACTTCGAGAACTGTTGACCGCGGCGCACTCGGTGATGGGCGAAGCGCTCGATCAGGGCGGTACGTCCTTCGACGCGCTGTACGTGAACGTCAACGGGGAGTCCGGCTACTTCGACCGGTCACTGTCGGCGTACGGGCAGGAGAATCTTCCGTGCCCGCGATGCGGCGCGCCGATCAAGCGTGAGAAGTTCATGAATCGATCGTCGTTCAGCTGCCCGCGGTGTCAGCCGACCCCGAGGGCACGGCGAATCGCCTAGGTCTCCCGCCCCGTCGGTTCGGCGGAGTGGCAAGATTGCGTCATGGCTGAACAGACTGCTGACAACGCTGCAACCGCCCCGGCTCACACGGAACTCTGGGTCGAGCGCACCGGAACCCGCCTCTACACCGGCAAGAGTTCGCGTGGCGCAGAGGTTCTCATCGGCTCCGAATCGGTGCCAGGAGTGTTCACACCCGGGGAACTTCTCAAGATCGCTCTGGCTGCCTGCACCGGTATGAGCTCCGACTTCCCGATCTCTCGCCGCCTCGGTGACAACTACGACGCGACGGTCCGAGTGTCCGGTGCCGCCGATCGTGAGAACGAGGTCTATCCGCAGCTCGACGAGGTTCTCGAACTCGACCTCAGCGAGTTGGATGCCGAAGCGCAGCAGCGCCTCATCACTCTCGTCGAGCGTTCCGTCGACAAGGTGTGCACGGTCGGGCGCACTCTCAAGGCCGGAACCAAGGTCACACTGTCGTTCGACACGGAAGCCTGATGTCCCGCGCGGGCAGCGTTGTCGCTGCGATCGCACTGGGTTCCGTTGTGGCGGTGAGTGCTCCGGCGCAGGCCTCGGTGCCGGCCGGCGGCTCACCCGGAGGTTGCGGTTCGTGGACGTCGCGCGTCGTGACGAGTGGTGCGGGCATGCTCGAGAATCTCGAGTTCGACGGAAACGGATCGATGGTGTTGTCGCAGTCGGCTCTGATCGGGCCGGGTGCACTGCTGAAAGTGGCGCCGGACGGAACACGGACACCTTTGGTCGGTGACGTCACAGGGCCTGGCGGACTGGTCGCGCGTGACGGTTCCGTGTACTTCACCACGGGTAACTCGACTGTCTCGGGGCTGTTCGGAATCGCCGACGGCAACCTCCGCAAGGTCGACGTGGCAGACGGATCGGTGACAACGATTGCCGACGGACTGGTGATGCCGAACGGGCTTGTGCCGCTGGACGATAACCGCTTCCTCACTGCTCGCACACTCACCAGGCCGGGGCTCACGGTCGTCAACGGTGACGGAACGAGTTCGATCGTTCGTGAAGACCTCGGCACCGTCGACGGCCTCGCACGCTCCGGTTCGACGATCTACGTGACGACGACCTTCGACATGGTGACTGCCGTCCACGTCCTCGACGCAGACGATCTGGGCGGGCCGGTGCGAACGATCACGCTCCCCGGATTCGGTCCGGCAAACATGGCTGACGATCTGACCGTCGGACCGGACGGCGCGCTGTACGTCGCATTCAATGCCGGCGGCAAAGTTGTTCGCGTCGATCCGAATTCGGGATCTTCGTGTGAGATCGCCTCAGGTCTTCCGTTCACGTCCGCGGTGAAGTTCGGCGCCGGCCCGGGCTGGGATCCCAACTCGCTCTACACCACCGGTTTCTTGGGTGAGGTTCACCGTCTCGAACGTGTGGCGGGCTGAACGTCGTGACTGAGACACCGCCTGTGCGACTGACGGCGTGGGTTCACGGATACGTTCAAGGCGTCGGGTTTCGCTGGTGGACCAGGGCTCGCGCTCTCGAACTCGGGTTGATCGGATATGCGTCGAACCAACGCGACGGTCGAGTGCTCGTCGTGGCAGAAGGCGAACGCACGCAACTCGAGCGTTTGTTGGAGTTGCTGCGCTCGGGAACCACCCCGGGCACGGTGGATCTCGTGGTCGACAGCTGGGACCCCGCAAGGGGTGACCTGACAGGGTTCGTCGAACGCTGACCTGTTTGGCGGTAAAGTTTCTCCCCATGCACCTCAAGAGTCTGACACTCAAGGGATTCAAATCCTTTGCGTCGGCAACGACTCTTCGGTTCGAGCCGGGGATCACCTGTGTCGTCGGCCCGAACGGCTCGGGTAAATCCAACGTCGTCGATGCGTTGACGTGGGTGATGGGCGAGCAGGGCGCGAAAGCGCTGCGCGGCGGCAAGATGGAAGACGTCATCTTTGCCGGCACCTCCGGTCGAGCACCGCTGGGCCGCGCCGAAGTGACCCTGACCATCGACAACGCCGACGGCGCGCTCCCGATCGAGTACTCCGAGGTGTCGATCACGCGCCGTATGTTTCGCGACGGCGCGGGGGAGTACGAGATCAATGGTTCGTCCTGCCGCCTGATGGACGTTCAGGAACTGCTCAGCGACTCGGGTATCGGCCGCGAAATGCATGTCATCGTCGGGCAGGGACGGCTCGCCGCGATCCTCGAATCCCGCCCCGAGGATCGACGCGCCTTCATCGAAGAAGCCGCGGGAGTTCTCAAACATCGCCGCCGCAAGGAAAAAGCGGTGCGCAAGCTCGATTCCATGCAGGCCAATCTCGCTCGACTCAGTGACCTCACCGCGGAACTGCGTCGGCAACTCAAACCGCTGGGGCGCCAAGCCGAGGTTGCTCGGCGAGCACAGACGGTCCAGGCTGACCTGCGTGATGCAAAGATGCGGCTGGCCGCTGACGACTTGGTGACCCGTCGAACTCAACTGAACGACCAGGCGCAGGACGAGAAAGCGGCCCGTGAACAGCACAACCAGGTGGCGGCCGCGCTCGACGAGGCCAACCTCGAACTCGGGCGTCAGGAGCAAGCTCTCGCTCGACTGACTCCGGGATCGGAAGCCGCCGCGCAGAGTTGGTTCCAACTCTCTGCGCTTGCCGAACGAGTCAACGCCACCGTGCGCATCGCCCGCGAGCGTGCACGCCATCTCGACTCCGAACCCGTCGGCAACCGCGGCCAGGACCCGGAAGAGATGGAAGCGCGAGCCGAACGTCTTGCGGCCGAGGAGGCCGAACTCCTCGAAGGCGTAGAAATCGCGCGAGCGGCGGCGGAAGCTGCTCGGGATCAGCTGGCAGCCACCGAAGATGCTGCAGCAGAAGCGGAACGGGCGCACATGGCGGAAGTTCGTGCCGTCGCCGACCGCCGTGAAGGACTTGCTCGACTCTCCGGCCAGGTCGACACTCTGCGTACCCGCGTCGAATCCGTCGACGCGGAAGTTTCTCGACTGACCGAGGCGATCGACGAGGCCCGTCTGCGTGGGGATGCCGCACAAGCCGAGTTCGACACGGTGCAGGAAAGCATCGGGGACCTCGACGCCGGTGAAGTCGGCCTCGACACCAATCATGAACGGGCAGTCGAAGCTCTCGAGATGATCGACGCACGCGTCGAAGAACTTCGCGAGGAAGAAAAGACGAGCGGGCAACGCATCGCTTCGCTCCGTGCGCGAATCGAAGCGCTGTCGATGGGCTTGCAGCGCAAGGACGGTGGCGGCTGGCTGCTCGAACACCGCCGCGACGACGGCATCACCTCGCTTGTCGGATTGATTCACGTCGAACCCGGCTACGAAATTGCAATCGCTGCCGCGATGGGGCCGGCAGCGGACGCCGTCGTGGCGCAGTCGTTGGATTCGGCTCGCTCAGCTGTTGCGGCACTGGCCGCTCAGGACGGTGGGCGTGCGTCACTGATCGTGAGCGGTGAACCGGCGATCGAACGCGAGAGCGAGATCGCACCGGGCAGCCGTCATGCCGTCGACGTCATCGACTGCCCTGATGAGTTGCGTGCCGGATTGACCGCAATCCTCGATGGCGTCGTCCTCGTCGAAACTCTCGATGACGCGATTCGAGTTGTCTCTGACCACAAGGGAATTCGTGCAGTGACGCGTTCCGGCGATCTGCACGGCCCGGGGTGGATGATCGGCGGGTCGGATCGGCAACCGAGCACGCTGGAGGTACAGGCGGCGATCGACGCGTCAACGGCGGAGTTGACGGCCACGGAAAGCCGATCCGAAGAACTCGACGCTGCGCTGTCCGGCGCGCTGGCCGAACAGGCTGCTCGACGCGAGACCGCGGAGCAGACCTTGGCCGCGCTCAACGAATCGGACGCTGCCATGTCCGCCATCTACGAGCAGTTGGGCAGATTGGGGCAAGCCGCGCGCGTGGCCCACGCGGAATCCGAGCGATTGACCGCCCAGCGAGTGCGTGCCGAGGAGGGCCGCGGTGAGTCTCTGACGAAGCTGGCAGACCTGGAGGAACGACTCCGTGTCGCCGAAACCGACGGCAGTGCACCGGGGCGCGGCGCGGAATCGACCGCTGCCGATCGTGAAATGGCCGCAGCCGCGTTGGCGGAAGTACGCATCGTCGAAATGGATGCCCGCCTTGCCGTGCGCACCGCCGAAGAGCGCGCGGAATCCGTACGCGGAAAGGCTGATTCGCTTCGCCGCGCCGCTGCTGCCGAACGAGAGGCGCGGATTCGTGCCGAACGGGCTCTGCGCGCCAGAGCGCACGCTGCGGAAGTTGCAGCTGCTGTCGCCGAATCGGGACAGCGTGTGGCGGCCGAACTCGAGACCGTCGTTGCCGCAGCTCTTGCTCACCGCGACGAGTTGGCTCGGGCACGCTCCGAGTGCACGGCCAAGCTGGATCAGGTCCGCGAGATCGTCCGGGCACTGACCGGACAGCTCGCTTCACTCACCGACGCCGTCCATCGCGACGAGGTTGCGAAGGCTCAGGCGGCGCTGCGCATCGAACAACTCGAGGAGTCGATCCTCGATCAGTACGGTATCGGCCTCGACGATCTGATCGCCGAGTACGGCCCCGACGTCGAACTGCCGCCGACCGCCCTCGAAATCGAGGAGTACGAGCAGGCCAAGGAGCGCGGGGAGCAGGTCACCGCCCCCGCTCCGCTTCCGTACGACCGTGCGACTCAGGAACGGCGCGCCAAGCGGGCGGAGAAGGACCTCGCCACCCTCGGCAAGGTCAATCCGCTGGCGCTCGAGGAATTCGCAGCGCTCGAGGAGCGGTACACCTTCCTCTCCACTCAGCTCGAAGATGTCAAGACCGCACGCAAGGACCTTCTCGCCGTGGTCGCAGACGTGGACGCACGAATTCTGCAGGTGTTCACCGAGGCCTATGCCGACGTCGAGCGGGAGTTCGTGGGCGTGTTCGAGAAACTGTTTCCCGGGGGAGAAGGACGACTGGTTCTCACCGATCCGTCGGACATGCTCACCACAGGCATCGAGGTCGAAGCGCGTCCGCCCGGGAAGAAGGTCAAGCGGTTGTCGTTGCTGTCGGGCGGCGAGAAGTCGTTGACCGCGGTGGCCATGCTGGTCGCGATCTTCCGGGCACGCCCGTCCCCGTTCTACGTCATGGACGAGGTCGAGGCGGCGTTGGACGACACCAACCTGCGGCGGCTGATCGGACTCTTCGAACAATTGCGGGAGAAGTCGCAGTTGATCGTGATCACCCACCAGAAACCGACGATGGAAATCGCCGACGCGCTGTACGGCGTCAGCATGCGCGGCGACGGCATCACCACCGTGATTTCGCAGCGACTTCGCGGTCAAGACATGGCCTCTACGTAAGCCCTGCTCACTTTCCGGGTCGGAGCCTGAAACAATGGGCCGGTGACTACCCAGGCTTGGATCATCATCGCGGCTGTAGCGGCCGTACTACTCGTCGTTCTCGTTGCCGGATTCCTGCGCTACCGCAAGGGGCAGGTTTCGCTGAAGGCGCCCGAGACGAAGCCGGAGCTCGGCGCCCCCGAGAAGGACAAGTCAGGCGGCTACAAGGCCGGCGGCGGGTTCAACTTCAGTCAGGGGTCGACGGCAACGGCGCCACCTCCGGTGGTTCCGGCACCTCCGGTGGCGGAGAAGCCGCCCGTCGTCGAAAAGCCGGTCGTCGATGAACCGGTCGTCGAAGAACCGGTTATCGAGGAACCAGCTGTCGCGGAACCGGTTGTCGAAGAACCTGTTGCGGAGAAGCCGGCCGTCGTCGAGGAGCCGGTTGTCGAGGAGCCGGTTGTAGAAGAGGCACCGGTAGCAGAACCGGTTGTCGAAGAACCTGTTGTCGTTCCCGAACCTGTCGTCGTTCCCGAAACCGTCGAGCCAGCACCGCGCGTACTGGACGAGATCGACCCGACCGAGGGTCGGCTGGACCGACTGCGCGGGCGCCTCTCTCGCTCGCAGTCGGCAGTCGGCAAGAGCTTGTTGGGTCTGCTCGGTGGCGGCGATCTGGACGAGGATTCGTGGGAAGAAGTCGAGGACACCCTCCTCATCGCGGACCTCGGCTCCGCGACAACGGAGAAGGTCGTCACGAAGCTTCGTGAGCAGATGGCGGCCCGCAGCGTCCGGACCGAGGCTGCCGCCCGCGCCCTGCTGCGCGAGGTGTTGATCGCCGAACTGCGTCCCGAGCTGGACCGCTCCATTCGCGCCTTGCCGCACGACGATCACCCGGCTGTTCTGCTCGTCGTCGGCGTCAACGGGACGGGAAAGACCACCACAACCGGCAAGCTGGCTCGCGTGCTCGTCGCCGACGGTCGTCGCGTCGTGCTCGGTGCCGCGGACACGTTCCGCGCCGCCGCTGCTGATCAGCTCCAGACGTGGGCCGAGCGTGTCGGCGCTGAAGTTGTTCGCGGCAAGGAGGGTGGAGATCCCGCTGCGATTGCCTTCGACGCGGTCTCACGGGGCATCGCGGACGGCGTCGACGTGGTCCTCATCGACACCGCCGGCCGCCTTCACACCAAGACCGGTCTGATGGACGAGCTCGGCAAGGTCAAGCGGGTCATCGAGAAGAAGGCCTCGGTCGACGACGTTCTGCTGGTTCTCGATGCGACGGTTGGCCAGAACGGACTCGCGCAGGCACGAGTGTTCGCGGAGGTCGTGGACATCACCGGCGTCGTACTGACCAAGCTGGACGGAACTGCCAAGGGCGGAATCGTCTTCCAGGTTCAGCATGAACTGGGTGTGCCGGTGAAGTTGGTCGGTCTCGGTGAAGGCGCCGACGATCTGGCGCCGTTCGAGCCGGGTGCGTTCGTCGACGCCCTGCTGGGCTGACGCCGCGGTGCGCCTTTTCGGTAGCGCGAACCACCGAAAAGGCGCACTGGGGACGTAGAACCCCCTGGCGAAACCTGTTTGCAACAAAGTTGGGCAATTGGTTCACGTCTGCGAAACGCGACAGCGCCATGGACGAAACACCAGCCCAGCACTCTTCTCCTTAACGACGTGCTGTCCGGCACGTGCGACTAGGAGGTAGTAAGTGAGTACCGACGATTTGTTGGCGAACTCCGGTAACGCCGCATGGATGCTGATGGCTGCATCTCTGGTCTTGCTGATGACACCCGGCCTCGCTTTCTTCTACGGCGGGATGTCTCGGTCCAAGTCCGTCCTGAACATGATGATGATGTCCTTCGGGGCAATGGCCGTCATCGGCGTCATCTACGTTCTGTGGGGATGGTCGATGTCCTACGGCACCGAGAACATCGGGGGCATTTTTGCCAACCCGTTCGAGTTCTTCGGCCTCAAGAACAGCATCACCGATGCTGACGGCAACTTCATCGCCGGCGCCTGGGGCTACCCCAACGTCATCGACATCGCGTTCCAGGTGACGTTCGCGATCATCACCACCGCCCTCATCAGTGGCGCCCTGGCCGAGCGAGTCAAGTTCGGCACCTGGCTCCTGTTCTCGGGTATCTGGGTCACCGTCGTCTACTTCCCCCTCGCACACATGGTGTGGGGCGGCGGACTCCTTTCGGGCTCCGAGGACGGCATCGCGGCAAAGCTCTTCGGCACCACGGTCAACGACGACGGAGTCACCGTCGCCAACGTCGCTCCGATCGACTTCGCCGGTGGCACAGTCGTTCACATCAACGCGGGTATGGCCGGTCTGGTCCTCGCTCTCATCGTCGGCAAGCGTCTCGGCTTCGGCAAGACCGCCTTCCGTCCGCACAACCTGCCCTTCGTGATGCTCGGCGCCGCACTTCTCTGGTTCGGTTGGTTCGGCTTCAACGCCGGCTCGGCATTCGCCGCCGACGGTAACGCCGGTCTCGCCTGGGTCAACACGACCACCGCGACGTGCGCCGCAGTCCTGGCCTGGCTCGCCACCGAGCGTATTCGTGACGGTCACGCCACCAGCCTCGGCGCAGCTTCCGGTGCGGTCGCCGGTCTGGTCGCCATCACCCCTGCTGCCGGTGCGCTCAACCCTGTCGGTTCCATCTTCCTCGGCGCCGTTGCCGGCATCCTGTCCGCTCTCGCAGTCGGCCTGAAGTTCCGCTTCGGCTTCGACGACTCGCTCGACGTAGTCGGCGTTCACCTCGTCTCCGGCCTGTGGGGCACGATCGGTATTGGATTCTTCGGCACCGCAACCGGCCTCTTCTACGGCGGCGACTACAAGCAACTGGTGGTTCAGATCGTGATCGCACTCGCAGCACTCGTCTTCACCGGCGTCCTGACGACGATCATCGGCTTCGCACTCAAGCCCCTGGGCTGGCGAATCTCGGCCGAGGACGAGGCACGCGGCATCGATGAGACCGAACACGCAGAGACCGCATACGACCTCGCGTGATCAGCACGTGATTAAAGTGAATTCAGGCACTTCAGAGTTTGGAAAGGGATGAGCACATGAAGCTGATCACAGCAATCGTCAAGCCGTTCACGCTCGAGGACGTCAAGACCGGACTCGAGCAGGCCGGAGTGCTGGGAATGACAGTCAGCGAAGTTCAGGGCTACGGCCGACAGAAGGGTCACACCGAGGTGTACCGAGGCGCGGAGTACTCCGTGGACTTCGTACCCAAGGTCCGGGTGGAGGTCGTCGTCGACGACGCGGCCGTGGACAAGGTGGTCGAGGTGATCGTCGAGGCCGCTCGAACCGGCAAGATCGGCGACGGCAAGGTGTGGGTCTCGCCAGTCGAGTCGGTCATCCGGGTTCGCACCGGGGAACGCGGTGGCGATGCACTCTGACCCGAAAGGGTCCGAGAACTTCGGCCCTGGTTCCGTCGCGAAAGCGACGGGGCCAGGGCCGGTCTCGTCAGGGGGATCCGACGAAGCTGCGGACCTGGCCCGCGCACGCAAGGCCCTACTCACCGGAGGCGTCAAGAACAGGAGGCTCGACGCCCCCTCGCTGCGACATGCACTGGTCGATCTGCACGAATTCTGGTTGACCACCAAGGGGACCGAACTGGGCATCAAACCGGATTGTGGGTTCGCCATCGTCGCCGTGGGTGGTCTGGGCCGACGCGAACTGTTGCCGTATTCCGATCTCGATCTGATTTTGCTGCACGACGACATGGACCCAGCGGTCGTGGCCCAGGTCGCGGACAGCCTGTGGTACCCGCTGTGGGACGCGCACATCAAACTCGACCACAGCGTGCGGACGCTTCCGCAGGCGCTTCAGGTTGCGGCTACCGACATGACGGCGGCACTCGGAATGCTCGAAGCACGCCACATTGCCGGCGATGTGGAACTGAGCAACCTGTTGATCAGTGGTGTCCGTCGACAGTGGCGAATGGACATCCGCAGCCGATTCGACGAACTGATCACCCAGACCCGTACGAGGTGGGAGCGCAGCGGCGAGATCGCCCATCGCGCCGAACCCGATCTCAAGAGCGGACGTGGCGGACTGCGTGACGTCCAACTGCTCAACGCCCTGTCCATCGCGCAATTGACCGACGGGATGCCGGGGCTGGGTCCCAACTCGCCCGGCGGCGGTCTGGCACTTGCGCACAGGCGGTTGCTCGACGTGCGCACCGAACTTCACCGCGTTGCCGGTCGCGCTCGCGATCAACTGCGAGCGCAGGACGCCGACGAAATCGGTGCGGCGCTGCGGATCGGTGATCGATTCGACCTGGCACGCCTTCTCAGCGAATCGGCGCGCACCATCAGCTATTCGGTCGACGTCGGTATCCGTACTGCCGGAAACTCCTTGCCCCGGCGTGGTTTGTCGCGGCTGCGTCGCGCGCCGGTGCGGCGGCCGCTGGACGAGGGCGTCGTCGAGCATGCCGGCGAAGTAGTTCTGGCGCGCGACGCGAGACCGAAGAAGGATCCCGGTCTGGTGATGCGGGTCGCGGCAGCGGCGGCCACCAACGGCATGCCCATCTCCGCGTCGACTCTCAACCGCCTGGCCGACAATGCCCCGGAATTGCGCGAGCCGTGGCCGAAGAATGCGGTCAACGATCTCCTGGTCGTGCTCGGTTCGGGATCGCGTGCCGTTCCGGTGATCGAGGCGATGGACCGGACCGGGCTCTGGGGTCGACTCCTGCCGGAGTGGGGGACCATTCGCGATCTTCCGCCGCGCGACGCCGTCCATACGTGGACGGTGGATCGCCACCTCGTCGAAACTGCCGCTTATGCAAGCGGATTCACCACGCGCGTCGCCCGGCCGGACCTGCTCATGCTCGGTGCGTTGATCCACGACATCGGCAAGGGGCGAGGGGGAGACCACAGCGTCGTCGGCGCCGAATTGGCCACCGCGATCGGAAATCGTTTGGGGCTCTGGCCTTCCGACGTCGCGACGTTGACGGCGATGGTGCGCTATCACTTGCTGCTGCCGGAAACCGCGACCCGTCGCGACCTCGACGATCCGGCAACCGTGCAGCGAGTGGTCGACGCACTCGAAGGGGACGGGACGCTCCTCGATCTCCTGCATTCGTTGGCGGAGGCGGATTCGCTGGCCACCGGGCCTGGTGTCTGGGGCGACTGGAAGTCGTCGCTGATCGGTGAGCTCGTGCGTCGATGCCGTTTGCTGATGGCGGGGGAGGACCTCCCACAACCCGATCCACTCGCTCCCGAGCAGTTGGCCATCGCCGAGGAGGGCGGGGTTCACGTCTCGCTCGTGCCGGCCGAGAATCCGCACACCTACGTCGTGACGGTCATCGCGCCCGACGCTCCCGGGCTGCTGTCTCGGGCTGCCGGAGTTCTGGCGCTGCAGTCGTTGCGGGTGCATTCCGCATCGCTGGGGTCGCATGCGGGTTCGGCGGTCAACTCGTTTGTCGTCACGCCGAGATTCGGCACACCTCCGCAGGCGGTGTTGCTCAGGCAGGAATTGATCCGGGCTTCGGCCGGAGAGCTGAATCTGCTCGAACTTCTCGACGCCAAGGACGAGGAGGCACGGGCGGAGCAGTGGGACGACCCGATCCAGACCAACAAGGATTCGGCGGTTCCGGTGCTCTATTCGCAGGCGCCGCCGCGGGTCATCTGGTTCGACGCGCCCGGTGACGGTCACGCGATCCTCGAATTGCGTACCGAGGACCGCGTCGGCCTGCTCTGCCGACTGGCCGCAGCACTCGAACACAGTGGTGCCGACATCCGATGGGCGAAGGTCGCCACGTTGGGTTCCTCGGTGGTCGACGCGTTCTGCCTCGACTTCGGTGAGGCAGATACCCGCGCCGCGCGAGAGCGCGTCGAGGAGGCAGTGCTGGCGGTGGTTCCGGTGCCACAACCGAAGAAGAAAGAGGATTGACGGACCGGTTTCGGCAGTTACGCCCGCATCGGCTGGGATCGGTGCGGGCGTAGCGGCTAGGCTGGTGCCCGAGAATATCCACGGCTAACTCGCACGACCTTCAGGAGCGCACTCGGTGTTCGAATCCCTTTCCGACAGATTGACCGGATCTCTCAAGGATCTGCGTGGCAAGGGTCGTCTGTCCGGCGCCGATATCGACGCTACGGCCCGCGAGATCCGCCTTGCCCTGCTCGAGGCCGACGTCGCGCTTCCCGTAGTGCGTAGCTTCATCGCCAAGATCAAGGAACGCGCCAAGGGCGCCGAGGTCTCGGGTGCACTGAACCCGGCGCAGCAGGTCGTCAAGATCGTCAACGAAGAGCTGGTCGAGGTTCTCGGCGGCGAAACCCGTCGACTCCAGTTCGCCAAGACTCCGCCGACGGTCATCATGTTGGCCGGTCTACAGGGTTCCGGTAAGACCACGCTGGCCGGAAAGTTGGCCAAGTGGCTCAAGGATCAGGGGCACACACCCCTTCTCGTTGCCTGCGACCTTCAGCGTCCCGGCGCCGTCACTCAGCTCCAGATCGTCGGTGAGCGTGCAGGCGCTGCGGTCTTCGCGCCGCATCCCGGCACCTCCATCGGCGGTGGCGAGAACGCACTGGGCGTTTCCGCAGCCGACCCCGTCGAGGTCGCCCGCGCCGGTGTCGAGGAAGCCCGCAACAAGCATTACGACGTCGTGATCGTCGACACCGCCGGTCGTCTCGGCATCGACTCGGAGTTGATGGCGCAGGCCGCCGGTATCCGTGACGCCGTCAACCCGGACGAGACCATCTTCGTTCTCGACGCCATGATCGGTCAGGACGCGGTCAGCACTGCCGACGCTTTCCGTGAGGGAGTCGGCATCACCGGCGTCGTCCTCACCAAGCTCGACGGCGATGCCCGCGGTGGCGCCGCACTGAGCGTGCGCGAGGTCACCGGCCAGCCGATCCTCTTCGCGTCCACCGGCGAGAAGCTCGAAGACTTCGACGTCTTCCACCCCGATCGCATGGCCAGCCGGATCCTCGGCATGGGCGACGTCCTGAGCCTCATCGAGCAGGCAGAGCAGGTTTTCGACGCCGATCAGGCCGAGGCGACCGCAGCCAAGATCGGTTCCGGCCAGCTCACCCTCGAAGACTTCCTCGATCAGATGATGGCCGTCCGCAAGATGGGCCCGATCGGCAACCTCCTCGGTATGTTGCCGGGTGCCGGCGGCATGAAGGACGCGCTTGCCAACGTCGACGAGAAGCAACTCGATCGCATTCAGGCAATCATCCGCGGTATGACGCCCGCCGAGCGCGACGATCCGAAGATCATCAACGCCTCACGCCGACTACGCATCGCGAACGGTTCGGGCGTCAAGGTTTCCGACGTCAACCAGCTGGTGGATCGCTTCTTCGAAGCCCGCAAGATGATGGCTGCCATGGCCGGCCGCATGGGCATGCCCGGCGCACGCAAGCAGGTTCGCAGCAAGAAGGGCAAGAAGGGCAAAAAGGGTGGCAAGGGCCCGACGCAGCCCAAGATGCGCGGAGGATTCCCCGGTATGGGCGGATTCCCGGGTATGCCCGGCGGAATGCCGGCCGGTATGCCCGACCTGTCGAACATGCCCAAGGGTCTCGATCAGTTGCCGCCCGGACTGGAAGGCATCGATCTCTCCCAGCTCAAGCTGCCCAAGAAGTAGTCGGTGGCTGCGCTTCATCTCCGGGGTATCGGTCTGCCCGATGCCGAGCCGATCGAATTGTGGATCGTCGACGGGCTGATTTCCTTCGAGCCGATGTCCGGTGCGGAGACGATCGTCGAATCGGGTTGGATCACACCGGGTCTCGTGGATGCGCATTGTCACGTCGGTATCCGCTACGGCGGTGGCGGCGGCGAAACCGTCGACGGCTTGCTGGGGCAGGCGAAGACCGAACGTGACGCGGGCGTGCTGTTGCTCCGCGACGCCGGATCACCGGTCGACACCAGGTTCGTCGACGAGCGCCTCGACCTGCCGCGGATTATTCGCGCAGGCCAGCACATCGCGGCACCCAAGCGATACATCCCGGGCCTGCCGGTCGACCTGGACGACGAATCTCAGCTGCCGGCCGAGGTAGTGCGTCAGGCACGCGCCGGTGATGGTTGGGTCAAGCTCGTCGGGGACTGGATCGACCGTTCCATCGGTGACCTCGCCCCGTTGTGGAGCGACGAGATCCTGGTCGAGGCCATCGCTGCCGCCCATGCCGAGGGCGCAAAGGTCACCGCTCACGTCTTTGCCGAAGACGCCCTGCCCGGCCTGATCAACGCCGGCATCGACTGCATCGAGCACGGAACCGGATTGACGGACGCGACCATCGAGTTGATGGTCGCTCACGGCACGGCCCTGGTTCCGACGCTGATCAACATCGCTACTTTCCCCGAGATCGCGGACTCCGCCACGCGGTATCCGATCTACGCCGCGCACATGCGCGATCTGCACGCTCGTCGACACCAGACGATCGGTGCCGCTCACGAGGCCGGGATTCCGATCTATGCCGGAACGGACGCAGGCGGATCGATCAGGCACGGGCGGATCGCCGACGAGATCGCCGAACTCGAAGTTGCCGGATTGACAGCTCACCAGGCGTTGGGCGCAGCGAGCTGGGACGCGCGGAGTTGGTTGGGTGCGCAGTGCATCGAGGAAGGAGCGCCCGCCGACCTGGTGGTTTACTCCGAAGATCCGCGCGGAAACCCCGATGTGCTCGCGAAGCCGACGCGTGTCATCCTCCGCGGCACCCCCGTGAGTGGTTAGGGAGTCCCCGCACTCTCGAAGCGCGCACAGGGTGGTTTCCGAACGAGCCCACCCATCTGGCACAATGGACCATTGTTCGTCGCAACCGGTTACGTACCGCTGCGACGGTCACAGGATAGAGGCAAAACCGGGCTCACAAATCGTGTGGGTCGCTGAATTGCACGTGACATGCGCAGCACTGTTGTGCGCGCTGAAGGAGAACTGCAGCTGTGGCTGTCAAAATCAAGCTCACCCGCCTCGGCAAGATCCGCAACGCTCAGTACCGCGTTGTCATCGCCGACTCGCGCACCCGTCGTGACGGCCGTGCGATCGAGACCATCGGCAAGTACCACCCCAAGGAAGAGCCCTCGCTGATCGACATCGATTCCGAGCGCGCTCAGTACTGGCTGTCCGTGGGCGCACAGCCCACCGAGCCCGTCGAAGCACTCCTCAAGATCACCGGTGACTGGCAGAAGTTCAAGGGCCTGCCGGGCACCGAAGGCACCCTGCGCGTCAAGGAAGCCAAGCCCACCAAGCTCGAGCTCTTCCAGGCTGCGCTCGCGCAGGCCGAGAACGAGCCGGTTGCAGAAGCAATCACCCCCAAGAAGAAGAAGGCTGCAAAGGCTGACGAGGCCAAGGTAGAAGACACCGCGGCTGACGCCGAGGCTCCCGCTGCAGACGCCGAGGCTGCTGACAAGTGAGTGCCGTCGTCGCTGATGCGGTAGAGCATCTCGTGCGTGGCATCGTCGCCAATCCCGACGATGTGCGTGTCGAGCTGATCACCGGACGTCGGGGACGGACCGTCGAGGTGCACGTGCACCCCGACGATCTCGGCAAGGTCATCGGTCGGGGTGGTCGCACGGCGACCGCTCTGCGGACCTTGGTCTCCGGCATCGGTGGCCGCGGTATCCGTGTTGATGTCGTCGACACCGATCAGTAGACGGCAGTAAACAGGTGGAACTCGTAGTCGGTCGTGTCGCGAAGTCGCATGGCATCAAAGGTGAATTGGTAGTCGAGGTTCGTACAGACGAGCCCGAGGATCGTTTTGCCGTAGGTTCCGTGCTGCGTGGGCGCAAGCCGCGCGAGTCCACACTGAAGTCGTACACAGTGGAAGCCGCCCGGGATCATTCCGGGCGGCTTTTGCTGCGCCTCGAAGGCGTCAGTGACCGCGGCGACGCAGATGCGTTGCGCGGCACACTGTTCGTCATCGACAGCTCCGAACTCGAGCCTTCGGATGATCCGGACGAGTTCTACGATCACGAACTCGAAGGGCTGAAGGTCGTCCTCACCGACGGTACCGAGGTCGGTTCGGTCATCGAGGTATTGCATTCCGCGGCAGGCGAATTGCTTTCGATTCGCCGTACCGGTGAGACGTCCGGTGAATTGCTGATCCCGTTTGTCGCCGCCATCGTCACCTCGGTGTCGATTGCCGACGGTGTCGTGGTGATCGAGCCTCCCGAGGGACTGCTCGACCCGGATTTCGGCGACAAGTCGAACAGTGACAATTCGAACAGTGACAATTCGAACTCAGACAACGACTGATCGTTTGTCATGCGTCTCGACGTCGTCACCATTTTTCCCGAGTATCTCGAACCGCTTCGTGCTGCCTTGCTGGGCAAGGCAATCGAACGTGGCTTGATCTCGGTCGACGTCCACGATCTTCGGTCGTGGACCCATGACGTACACAAAGCCGTCGACGATTCTCCGTACGGCGGCGGACCCGGCATGGTCATGAAACCCACCGTCTGGGGTCCGGCACTGGACGACGTGATCGGGCGCTCCGATTCTTCCGGCCCGGATGATGCCGAGACTATTCTGGTGGTGCCCACTCCCGCCGGCGTTCCGTTCACCCAGGAGACCGCGCACCGCTGGTCCACCGCCAAGCACCTTGTCTTCGCCTGCGGCCGATACGAAGGTATCGATCAACGGGTTTTCGACGACGCCGCCAAGCGGGTCAGGGTCGAAGAAGTCAGCATCGGCGATTACGTCCTGATCGGCGGTGAAGCAGCCGTGCTGGTGATGGTCGAGGCTGTTGTGCGACTGATGCCCGGCGTTCTCGGCAATCAGCTGTCACACCAAGAGGATTCGTTCTCCGACGGTCTTCTCGAAGGGCCTAGTTACACTCGCCCGGCTGTGTGGCGCGACCTCGAAGTTCCGCCGGTTCTGCTTTCCGGTGATCACGCGAAGATCAAGGCTTGGCGCCATGAGCAGTCGCTGCAGCGCACGGCCGAGCGTCGACCGGATCTTCTTCCTTAGGTATTTCGCTTCAACCAGGTGATGCTTGCGCCGTCGTCGAGCGATTCGGTTGCAGTCGGTGTGAACAGTGTCGGCGCGTAGTCACCTCTGATCATCGGTATGCCTGCGCCGGCGACAACCGGATACCTCTTGATGATCAACTCGTCGATCTCCGGTAGTAGTTCGCCGGCGAGAGTTCCGCCTCCGCACAGCCAGATAGGCTGTCCCTCTTCTCCTTTGAGGGATTTGATTGCTGCCAGTGGGTCGGTGCGGACGATTGTGACCGCGTGATCCTCGGCGTCAGGGACGGTTGTGGAGACGACGAACTGGCGCAGGTGTGCGAAGGGGCTTCTCACGCCGGCGGTCAGCCCGGGCTCGTAAGAGCCGCGGCCCATGATGACCGTATCGAAGGTTCTGTTGGGCGCGTCCTCGATTCCGAGAGCGGGCCGCACATGCGTTGGCACGGTCTCGGGATATCGACCGCGTATCCAGGCCGTGATCTGTTCGGATACCGGAAAGAAATCGAATTCGCCGTCTGGTCCCGCGATATAGCCGTCGAGAGAAGCTCCCACGTAGTACACAAGCTTTCGCATCTTGACGCTCCGTTCGTAGTACTATGTTTGTAGTGGTTTAATTTAGGGTCGTGTCAGGAGTGATGTCAAGTGCGAAAGAACCCGGAACGTCGGCTTGCCCTGATCGACGCGGCAATCGAGGTGTTGGCCCGAGAGGGTGCTCGAGGCTTGACTTTTCGAGCCGTCGACACCCAGGCGGCCGTGCCGAACGGGACAGCGTCGAACTACTTTTCCAATCGCGACGACCTGCTCACCCAAGCGGGTGGCCGGATCTACGAGCGACTGATTCCGGACGACCTCGCAGGGATGATCGATCCCGTCAACGGCACCGATCGTGAGCGCCTGGTGACGCTCATGCTCGACGTGGTCGAGCGGGTCACCTCGTTCGGAACGGGTTTCCTCGCGCTCATGGAGTTGCGACTGGAGGCGACGCGTCGACCGGACCTGCGAGCGGTCTTGACCGTCCGCATCCGAGAAGACTTCGACCTCAATGTCGCCAATCACCTGGCATCCGGGGTGCCCGGCGATGCGATGACCGTTCGCCTCCTTTATTTGTCGCTGAACTGGCTCGTACTGGATCGACTCACATTGCCGAACCTGTTCGGGGAGGAAGATATTCGTACGATCGTCGAGGCGGCGGTGGATCGAGCGTTACCCCGCGAATCGTAGGAGGTCAGTGCCGTTCGGCAGGTTTGCGGCGGAACGAGAAGTATCGATGACCGAAGAAGCTCACACCGGCGACGATCAACATGACAACCGCTTGGGCGGGAAGCGGAGGGGCATGAAGAATCGACACCGCGATTGTTCCGAGTATCAGATTCAACACCAGGCCACCGGAATTGACGACGATGAACGCACCCAGGTCGCGTGCGACATGTCCGCGGACGCGGAAAACCAGAGTCCGATGCAGAACGAAAGCGATGAGCACGCTGATGGAGTACGCGCCGATCACAGCCACTTGATACAGATCCTTGTTGTCGAGGATCAGTGACCAGATCACGAAGAGCACGTATCCGATCGCCGTATTGGCCACTCCGACAATGGCAAACGCGATGGGTTGATGCTTGACCACCCGCAGCAGTGGACCGGGGTTCTCGGGTGATGCGATGTCTTCGGTCATGAAGACTCGGTCTTCACGGTCTCGATCCGGTCCTTGCGCCGGGTCCGCAGATACACCCACTCGAGCACGCCGAGGCCGAGGATTCCGGCGACCATCGAAGCGCCGCCGACCTTCCAACCCGGCGGGCGCCACGTCAGGACAAGCTCTGCGTCCTTCGTCCCGGCGGGAATGTCCACGGTGACAAAGGACTTCGCGACGACGTCGATCGGGACAGACTGACCGCCCAGGCTTGCCCGATATCCGGGCCAGCCGAGCCGTGCGAACACAACCCTGCCGCCGGTCTCCGAACTGACACGAAGGGTGCTCGACATGTTCGTTTCCCCGGTCGAAACAGCCTCGACGGCTTGGGCGTCGGCGATGCGTCCGTTGCGTGTCGAGACGGGGCCGTCGACGCGTTCGAGCACCGAGATGTAGTTCTCGTGGCCGGGGTAGTCGACCCATGTCCATCCGTCGGGAGCCGGGTTCTTGCGTGCATCGGGGTAGAGGGCGTTCTGAAGTACGACGCGGTCCACGTTCATCAGGTCGACTATGGTGCGGCCAGTGGTGGGTTCGACGGTGAATGCACGTCGGAAGGCGTCGGGGCAGACGCTCATGTCCCAGCGCATGCAGAGCAGATCACCGAAGTAGAAGTGCCCGTTGGGGGTGTAGCCGCTGGTGTAGGTCAGTTCGAGGTCTTTGGGGTAGTTGCCGAAGGCCAGGGAACCGTACGCTCCGTCGAGGGTCTTGCCCCCGGGAGCGATGAGCGCACGGTCGCCCAGTTGCAGTGTCGTGCCGTCGAAGTCGGGGAAGGCTTCTTTCATCTCCGAGCGGGATTCGGGTAGGTTCCAGCTCATCGGGGTCGGTTGCGCGGCTCGAACCTGGGCGTAAGCGATGGGGGAGACCGCGGCGATTGCCAACAGACATGCGAGCGCGGTGCCCTTCGTACGGCCCAGCCAGACCATCGCGGCGCCCAGTGCGACAACGACCAGGGCTGAGATCACATGCCATTTCGCGAGCCCGGGGGCTGCCGAGGCGGACCTGATCAGAAGCAGGCCGACGAGGATTCCCGCTGCAACGGCGCGCCCGCGCAACTTGTCGGTCGTGGCGTAACGCCCGAGCAGGATGCACACCAGAAGCAGGAGTCCGATGGCCACCATCGGAAGAACGCGTGCTGGCCACCGAAGTGGGCCGATCGTGCTCGGCCCGGCCGTCCACATGAGGGCGGCGACCGTGAAGATCCCGACGGCGGTCAATTCGCGTGCCGCGGCGCGTGCCTTGCCCCAGTCTATGAACGCCAGGGCGGGTATGAGGAACCAGGCGATGTAGACCATGGGCATGGTCTGGATGTATCCCCACCACGAGGAGAATGCAGGCATGGTGCTCGGCAGGCTCGCGTTCAGCGATTCCGACCAGGGAACGGCGAGGAAAGCGTCGTTCTTGACTTCGGATGCGCCGCGCCAGGTGACGTCGGCGGTGAGCAGGCTCGGTAGATACGTCGCGAGACCGGCGAGGGCGGCACAGGCAGACACCGCCAGAAGCCGCAGCGACGGCAACCAACGCCGTTGATAGACAACTTCGCCGATTGCGACCGCGCCGATCATCAAGCCGGATTCGACTGCGGGGAAAACATATTGGACCGACATCGCGAGATACAAGAACACGAAGGTCGGGATCGGACCGCTCTTGCCGCGGGCGTAGCGGATTGCCGACGCCCATGCCTGAACCATCCATGCGGTGCCGGTGAAGGCTGTCATCCAACTGGCGGAGTCGAAGAACAGGAGGAACCCGGTGAACGGAATGGAGACTCCGGCGACGGCAGCCCACGTGGGCTTCGAGCCGTACTCCAGGCAGATTCGATAGACGCCCAGCGCAAGGATGATCGCGAAGATCAACTTCACGATCGTCGCGTACAGCGCGAGGTTGTCGAAGGACGGTGCGATCAGGTCGATCAGAAGTTGCGGCGGATTGAGAAGGCCCGCTTCCTCGATCGCGTAGTTGCCCGCCATCCAGTTCTCGGGGACGAGTACCGGCAGGTGGCCGTCTCGCAGGCTACGGCCGAGCATGACCCACAGCGGCGCGTACTGGGACTCGGTGTCGTCGGTGTAGAAGTGACGAGCGTTCGCGAGTACCACGGCCAGGTAGCCGGCGATGACACCGACCGCCGTGACGGCGCCCCACTTGTACACGTCTGCCCGGGCGAGAGTGCGAGTTTCCACCACGAGTTCCAGACCTTAACAGGGCAGGTGGGGCGCACGGAGACGCGAGCGCGTCACGCGCCGTCGGCATCCGAAGTCCGGACACCTCTGCGTGTTAAAGTTCGCGACGGTGTGGGCCCGATCGTGCCTGTCTCTCGGCGCCAGTCGAGCCCCCTGAAGGGAGTGGAAGCGAGTGCACTCGATTTCCGTCGTAGTGCCCGTTTATCAGGGCGAAAAGACGATCACGGCGCTCGTCGAGGAGTTGGACGGCCTGTGCGCGCCGAGTTCGACGCCCGGTGGTGCGCAGTTCACCGTCGACGAGATCGTTCTGGTCCACGACAACGGCCCGGACCGTTCCGACGTCGTGTTACTCGAATTGGAGCGTCGTTTCGATCAGGTGCGCGTCGTGTGGCTCAGTCGCAATTACGGCCAGGACGCGGCGACTATCGCCGGTATGGCCGCTGCCCGTGGACAGTGGATCGTGACGATGGACGAGGACGGCCAGCACGACCCGGTGCATATCGGGGCTTTCCTCGACACGGCGCTGACGGAGCGATCCGATCTCGTGTATTCCAAACCCACGAACACTCGCCCGCATGGATTCTTGCGGAACCTGACATCGCGCGGCGCAAAGATCGTCTTGGCGACGGTGTTCGCGTTCCCTGATTCGACGAGATTCGAAAGTTACCGCCTGATCCGAGGTGACATCGGCCGACAGTTGGCCGGCGTCGCCGCCAATGGCGTGTACCTGGACGTCGCGCTGACGTGGGTGGTCGGCAACACGGCCACGGCGCCGGTGACTCTTCGAGCCGAAGGCCGCGAGGAATCCGGGTACAACTATCGGCGTTTGTTCTCGTTGTTCTGGAAGATGGTGTTGTGTAGCGGAACCCGCGGTCTGCGGTTGGTGAGTCTGCTCGGAGTCACTCTGGCGTCGGCCGGTGTGATCATGGCCGCGGTGATCTTCATCCAAGCCATGACCGGTGACAACAACGACCCGGAAGGATGGGCGTCGATCATCATGGCGCTGCTGGTCTGTTCGGGTGCGATCCTGTTTTCGCTCGGTCTCATCGCCGAATACCTCGGTGTTGCACTGCACGTCCTTGTCGGAAAGCCGCTGTATCTGACTGTCGATTCACCGCGGCCCGGAACCTCGATCGATCGGCATAGTCGTGAGCACTGATCGCATCATCTTCTCCCGCCCCTATCGGGCATCGAACGAATTGTCGAATCTGGCAACGGTTCTGGAGTCCGATCACATTCACGGTGACGGACGCTTCACCAAGTCCGCGACCGCTGCGCTCAAGGCGATCACCGGATCCACGCATGCTCTGCTGACGACCTCGTGCACTCATGCACTCGAATTGGGTGCGCTGCTCCTCGAATTGGGACCTGGCGACGAGGTGATCGTTCCGAGCTTCGCGTTCAGTTCGGCGGCGACTGCCGTCGCGTTGCGCGGTGCCACTGTTGTGTTCGTCGACATCGATCCGAGTACCGGCAATATCGATCCCGACTGCGTCGCAGCGGCGATCACGGAGCGCACCAAAGCTGTACTGGTCATGCATTACGGCGGAGTCGCCGCCGACATGGAACCTCTCCTCGACCTCGCAAAACTCCACGGCGTCGCGTTGATCGAAGACAACGCCCATGGCCTCGGCGGAAAGTGGCGTGGGCGGGCGCTCGGCACCATCGGAACTATCGGTACGCAGAGTTTTCACGACACCAAGAACGTTCATTGCGGCGAGGGCGGCGCGCTGTTGCTCTCCGACGATCAGCTGATGACCCGCGCCGAAATCATCCGTGAGAAGGGGACCGACCGTGCGCGTTTCCTACGCGGCCAGGTCGACAAGTATTCGTGGCAGGACATCGGGTCGAGTTATCTGCCCAGTGAACTCAATGCCGCTGTCCTCGACGCACAACTCTCGGAGTTCGACGCGATTCAAGCGGCCAGGCATCGCGTCTGGGATGCCTACAGCGTGAGTCTGGGCGAGTGGGCGTCCGAGAACGGTGTCGTTCCCATGTCGGTCCCCGATGATCGTGAGCACACCGCGCACCTGTTCTATCTCAAGATGCCGACCGAAGAGAGTCGAGACGGGTTGATCCGACATCTTGCCGCTGACGGAATCGTGGCGCCGTTTCACTACGTCCCGCTCGATACGAGTGCGGCCGGTGTGCGCTACGGACGAACACCGGAGCCGTGTGTGCGTAGTGCCGAGTTCTCCGCGTCGATCCTTCGCCTGCCGCTGTGGCCCATGCTCACGTCCGAACAACAGGAACGGGTCATCGGTTCGGTCCTCGACTACAAGCAGGCTTGAGGACGAACACGACCGCGCGGATCGAATCAGGGCCCGGAAGCTTCGGGCATCACCGAGTCCGCGGTCGTGGATGCCGCCGCCCAGTCGTCGATGCTTCCGCTCGGGAAGAGGATCTGCGTGACGCCGGTGACCGTGTCGCGAGCGTGCAGTGCGCTCTCGTCGTCGACGGCATCGGTGAACGAGGTGTCGGGATAGAAGCTGTCCTCGTCGGTGTACTGGACGTCTTCTCGTGAACCGATCGCGATGATGTATCGGTTGTCGTCGCCGACGATGCCGGTGGACAGATGGATCCACTTGTCCTCGACACAGCACATCCAGCCTTGTTTGACTCCGATGACCGGCTCGCCGAACAAGGCCTCGGGCAGGCCGAACCTCTGGTCGTAGCCGTCGGTTCCTTCGGGAGTGGATTGCCGCAGGTACTCGACGAACTGCTCGACCCGTTCAGGTCCGAGTTGGTCGGAGTCGTCGAGGATCCCGCTGTAGAAGGTGACCAGGTCACGTGTCGTGGTTTCGGTGTTCCACCACATACCGTCCCACGGCGGCGTCGTCGCGGTCAGTGCGTAACGCTCGGCGACGCGGCTGATCACCTCTTGGCCGCCGACCTCGTCCCAGAGGAGGTTGGCTGCGGTGTCGTCGGAGGATTCGAGCATCGCCGCCATGAGGGTGCGATCGTCGTCCGTGATGGGCCGCTCGCCGCGAGCGTCCTGATGGAGTAGATCCTCGGCGATGAAAAGTTTTGCCACCGAGGCGGTTTCGATCTGCTGGTCACCGGCGACGTCGAGGTATTTGTCCGAGGAGCGGTCGAGGATCGCGATGGAGACGTCCGCACCACGCCCGAGCGCCGCTACCTGAGCTTGCGCCAGGCGGCCGTCGAGGGTCTCTGCAACCGGAACGTTGGTGTCGGGAAAGGCGGGGGTCTGCATCGGATCATCCGGGTTCTGTCCGCCGCTGCACGAAGCCGCAAAAGTAACTGCGGCCACCATTGCGGCAATCCGGACGTACCGCGTACTCATCTGTTTCCCCCGGTAGCCCTGACACGGCACTGTTGCCGATCTTCTTGTCTCAGGATAGCGGTAGGGTCGGATCTCGTGATTCTCAAGACCGTGAACCAGCGCATTGCCGAGGAACTCGACGTCCGCGAAGGCCAGGTTGCAGCAGCAGTCGACCTTCTCGACGGCGGAGCCACGGTGCCCTTCATCGCCCGGTACCGCAAGGAAGTCACCGGCACGCTCGACGACGCCCAGCTGCGACTCCTGGACGAGCGGCTGCGGTATCTCCGCGAGCTCGACGACCGTCGTGACGCCGTGCTCACGGAGATCGACTCTCAGGGCAAACTCGACGACCAACTGCGCGGTCAGATCATGCTGGCCGAGACGAAAGCGCGGCTGGAGGACATCTACCTCCCCTTCAAGCCGAAGCGGCGCACCAAGGCACAGATCGCCCGCGAAGCCGGCCACGAGCCCGTCGCGGATGCTCTCATCGGAGATCCCACCACCGATCCCGCGCAGTATTCGGACGAACAACTCGACGGCGCCCGGTCGATCCTCGTGGAGCGCTTCGCCGAGGACGCCGATCTGGTCGGTGAATTGCGCGAGCTGATGTGGAATCGCGGCCAGGTCGTCTCCTCGGTCCGCAAGGGCAAGGAGACCGATGGCTCGAAGTTTGCTGACTACTTCGAGTTCTCGGAACCATTCTCCAAATTGCCCTCGCACCGCATCCTCGCCGTCCTGCGCGGCGAGAAGGAAGAAGTGCTGTCGCTCAACATGGCGGCCGACACCGAAGAACTCGCGGCGGGGGAGCGCACGGTCTACGAAGGCCGCATCGCGTCGCGGTTCGAGATCGCCGACCGTGGTCGGGCCGCCGACGGGTGGCTTCTCGACACCGTCAAGTGGGCCTGGAAGACGAAGTTCGCCGTCACGCTCGGTATCGACACTCGGATGCGTCTGCGGCAGTCGGCCGAAAAGGACGCCGTCGAGGTTTTCGCCACCAACCTCAAGGATCTACTCCTCGCAGCTCCCGCCGGCGCCCGACCCACCATGGGACTCGACCCCGGATTCCGCACCGGAACGAAGGTTGCCGTCGTCGACGGAACCGGCAAAGTTGTTGCCTACGAGACGATTTACCCGCACCAGCCGCAGAACAAGTGGGACGCGGCTCTTGCGACGCTTGCCGGGCTGGTAGCCAAGCACGGCGTCGAACTGATCGCCATCGGCAACGGCACGGCCTCACGTGAGACCGACACGCTCGCTACCGAACTGATCAAGAAGACCGGCGCGCCCAACCTGACCAAGATCGTCGTCTCCGAGGCAGGCGCATCGGTGTACTCGGCTTCGGCCTACGCGTCGCAGGAACTTCCCGACCTCGACGTCTCGATTCGCGGTGCGGTGTCCATTGCGCGTCGCCTGCAGGATCCGTTGGCGGAGTTGGTCAAGATCGATCCCAAGTCCATCGGTGTCGGTCAGTACCAGCACGACATCACCGAATCGCTGCTCTCACGTTCCCTCGACGCCGTCGTCGAGGATGCCGTCAACTCGGTCGGCGTCGACGTCAACACCGCGTCCGTGCCGCTGCTCGCTCGGGTGTCCGGAATCGCGGGTTCTCTCGCGGAGAGCATCGTTGCACATCGGGACCAGAACGGTCCGTTCAAATCCCGCAAGGGACTCAAGGACGTCTCCCGCCTGGGGCCCAAGGCTTTCGAACAGTGCGCAGGCTTCCTGCGGATCACCGACGGTGACGACCCGCTCGACGCGTCGAGCGTCCACCCGGAGGCATATCCGGTGGTTCGCAAGATCGTTGCGAGTGCGGGCGGGGACGTGCGCACCGTGATCGGAAACTCGCAGGCACTTCGATCGGTCAAGGCGTCCGACTACGTCGACGAGCGATTCGGTCTGCCAACCGTCACCGACATCATCTCCGAGTTGGAGAAGCCGGGACGAGATCCACGACCCGAATTCAAGACCGCGACCTTTGCCGCAGGCATCGAGAAGGTGGCGCATCTCAAGCCAGGTATGACTCTCGAAGGCGTGGTCACCAACGTCGCAGCCTTCGGCGCCTTCGTCGACATCGGAGTTCATCAGGACGGTCTGGTTCACGTCTCGGCGATGTCACACAACTTCGTCAAGGACCCACGCGAGGTCGTCAAATCCGGTGACGTCGTCAAGGTGAAGGTTCTCGAAGTGGACGAGGCACGCCAACGCATCGGGCTGACGCTTCGTCTCGACGACGAGGTGGGTGCGCCCCGCAAGTCCGAAGGCCCGCGTGGTGGGCAACCTCAGCGTCAGGGCCAGCCGCAGGGTCAGCGTCAGGGGCAGGGTCAGCAACGAGGAAATGGCGGACGCCAGGGTGGACGCGAGCAGCGACCGGACAACCGCGCGCCTGCTGCCGGGTCGATGGCCGACGCTCTGCGCAAGGCGGGCTTCGGCAAGTAAATCCGTCCGCCGGGTTTTCGAAGTCCGTATCGTCACAATCGAGTCGGTTGGCGGTATGAATCCGATCAGGGTCGGATCATGAATTCGGTGAAGGGAGGACAGCGATGCGAGAGTGGCTCGAGCGCGAGATCATCGCCCATGGCCGATTGCCGTTGCTGTTCTTCCTGCTCGGGTTCCTGTCCGCGTTCCTTTTCATCCGCCTCAGCGTTCGGATGATTCGCGCGCAAGTGAAATGGTGGCCGGGCAACATCGCGCCCGGAGGTCAGCATGTGCATCACGTCGTGTTCGGTGTGATCGCCATGATGATCTCCGGTGGTGCGTTGATCGCGGTCTACGTCGATGGTTCGCAGACCACCGGCGCCGTCCTGGCGGCGATCTTCGGTATGGGTGCGGCGTTGGTGCTCGACGAGTTCGCACTGATCTTCTATCTGAAGGATGTGTACTGGTCCGAACAAGGTCGGACATCGGTGGATGCGGTCTTCGTCGCGATCGCCGTGACCGGTCTGGTGCTGCTGGGTTTCCGCCCCCTCGAACTTCTCGACGTCGCCGGATTCCGTGAAGAACGAGATCCGTGGATCAAATTGGTCTTCGTTTTCGTCGCGTTGATCAACTTCGCCTTGGCGGCAATCGTGATTCTCAAGGGGAAGATCTGGACGGGGCTCGTCGGTCTGTTCGTCTTTCCGCTGCTGGTAATCGGAGCGGTTCGCTTGAGTCGGCCGGGTGCACCGTGGGCTCGCTGGCGGTACACGCGCAAGCCGAAACGGATGAACCGCGCGCTCGAGCGTGAGCGGAAGTGGCGTCGGCCCGTCATCCGGGCCAAGATCTACGTCCAGGATCTCATTGCCGGATCACCGAGCGTCGAGCATGCGATGACCGCGGCCGAGCAGGAACTGGACCACACCATCCACGCGGCTCCGCCGCCGCCGATTTCCCCGCTGGTGTCCGCGTCTGGCACAATGGACGGGTTGCCTGGACCAGGCAGCAGCACTTGATCTGGGCACGAACCAGACGAGCGCCGTTTCGGGAGACCGAAACGCGTGCCGCTCGGTTCCTCTGCTCCTGCGAAATACAAGGATGACATATGAACACCCTGGACTTCCTGGACAAAAAGTCGCTCCGCGACGACATCCCCGAGTTCCGTCCCGGCGACACGCTCAACGTGAACGTCAAGGTTATCGAAGGCTCCAAGGAGCGCGTGCAGGTCTTCAAGGGCGTCGTTATTCGTCGCCAGGGCGGCGGCGTTCGCGAGACCTTCACCGTCCGTAAGGTCTCCTTCGGCGTCGGCGTCGAGCGCACCTTCCCGGTTCACAGCCCCACGCTGGCCTCCATCGAGGTTCTGACCCGCGGTGACGTCCGTCGCGCCAAGCTGTACTACCTCCGTGAGCTTCGTGGCAAGAAGGCGAAGATCAAGGAAAAGCGCTGATCTTTCCGATGAGCCCGGCACCGCGTACGCGCGGTGTCGGGCTAATCTGGTTTCTGTGGCAGATTCTTCGAAGGAGCAGGCATTGTCGTCCGGACCCGAGAATCACGAGGGATCAAGCGGTTCCGCGGAACCGACCTCACATCGGCCGCAGAAGAAACAGCGATCGTTCCTGCGAGAACTCCCTGTTCTGATCGGCGTAGCGCTGGTACTCAGCATCGTCCTTCAGGCATTTGTCTTCAGAGTTTTTCTCATCCCATCCGAGTCGATGGAACCGACACTGCACGGCTGTGCAGGATGTACCGGTGACCGCATCGTGGTGGAGAAGATCGGATACCGCTTCGGCGATCCGGAACCCGGTGACGTCGTCGTCTTCAAGGGACCCGATTCGTGGAACACGAAATATGTGTCCAATCGGTCCGACAACGTTGTAGTCCGCGGCATTCAAGAAGTCGGTTCGTGGGTCGGCCTCGTTCCGCCGGACGAGAACGACTTGGTCAAGCGAGTGATCGCAACAGGTGGCCAGACCGTCGAATGCTGTGACGACCAGGGCCGAGTCCTGGTCGACGGCAAACCGCTGAACGAGCCGTACATCAAGATGGATTTCCCGTTCACTCCGGGAACACAAACGTGTGACACCGAAGTGAAGTCGGGCCGATGCTTCGGACCGATCACCGTTCCCGAGGGCCACGTGTGGGTCATGGGCGACAACCGCAGCAATTCCGCCGACTCGCGCTACCACGTGGACGACGAGTTCCAGGGAACAGTCCCGATCGACAACATCATCGGTCAAGCTCGATTCATCGTCCTTCCCCCGTCGCGAATGGGCGGCATCGATGCGCCTGACATTCAGGGCAACTGAGTTGTCGGACCGCACACATGGATTCGCGTAGTTCCGAGTAGGCAGAGACAGTGAGTAGTTGGCCCCCTCGCGTTGTCATTCGCAGATCGGCAGGTCTGCGGACGATGGAGTCTGCGTTGGCGCGAACCGGACTCGGTCCGGTCGCCGGCGTCGACGAAGCCGGGCGCGGAGCGTGCGCTGGTCCACTCGTCATTGCCGCGTGTGTCCTGGCGCCGAAACCGCAAGCGGCACTGGCGCGGCTCGACGATTCGAAGAAGTTGACCGAACGCGCGCGCGAGGAGCTCTTCCCGGCCATCAAGCGTTTGGCGTTGGCGTGGAGTGTTATTTCGGTACCCGCTGCGGAAGTCGATCAGATCGGTATCCACGTCGCCAACATCGAGGGGATGCGACGAGCAGTTGCGGGCCTCGACCTCGAACCGGGCTACGTCCTCACCGACGGGTTCCGGGTTCCGGGTTTGACGGCTCCGTCGCTGCCGGTCATCGGCGGTGACGGCGCCGCTGCATGTATCGCCGCGGCCAGCGTTCTCGCGAAGGTCACCCGAGATCGTGTGATGACCGAGATGGACAGCACTCATCCCGGATACGGTTTCGCGATTCACAAGGGATACAGCACGCCCCTGCACATGGACGCTCTCGAAGACCTGGGGCCGTGCCCCGAACACCGCATGACCTATGCCAACGTGGTGGCTGCGGGAGTCCGGTTGGAACAACGTGCAGGCCGTACGGGATGATGGAAGTTCAGACGAACTGGGAGGACTGGCTAAACCGATGAGTGCCGAGGATCTCGAGAAGTACGAAACCGAGATGGAGCTGTCGCTCTACCGTGAATACCGGGACATCGTCGGACAGTTCTCCTACGTCGTGGAGACCGAACGACGTTTCTACCTGGCCAACACGGTCGAGTTGCTGCCCCACAATTCCGACGGGGAAATCTACTTCGAGCTGCGGATGTCCGACGCCTGGGTGTGGGACATGTACCGCCCGGCGCGATTCGTGAAGTACGTGCGCGTCGTGACGTTCAAGGACGTCAACATCGAAGAGTTGGACAAGCCGGATCTGCGCCTTCCTGACTGACCTGTGCGTGCTGCACAGATCTCGACGACGAAGTGCCCCGCCGATATCGGCGGGGCACTTCGTATTTCGCTGCTTTGTGCTGGATCAGTTGCCCTTGACGTTCACGATCTGACGCAGGGTGTGTCGAATCTCGACCAAGTCCTTCGCGTCGTCCATCACGACGTCGATGTCCTTGTACGCACCCGGGATCTCGTCGAGGAACGCCGCGGAGCGCTTGTATTCGATGCCGACCATCGCCTTGTCGAGATCTTCGATGGTGAAGGTCTTGCGTGCCTGGTTACGTCCGTACACCCGACCCGCGCCGTGGGGGCTGGACTTGAACGAGGGCACGTTTCCCTTGCCGACGACGACGTAACTCGCGGTTCCCATCGAACCGGGGATGAGCCCGGGCGTGCCCTCGTCTGCCTTGATCGCACCCTTACGGCTCAACCACACTCCGCGACCCATGTGGAACTCCTTCTGGGTGAAGTTGTGGTGGCAGTTGATCCGCTCGAGCTCGTCGATGATCGCGGGTTTGCCGTCACCCATGAAATGCGCGAAGTCCTTCACGACGCGGTCCATCATCTCTTCTCGGTTGAGCAGGGCGAAATGCTGAGCCCAGTTGAGATCGGTGATGTACGAGTCGAATTCGGGTGTCTTCTCGACCAGGTAGGCAAGATCCGGATCGGGAAGGTCGATGTACCACCGCTCGCACAAGTCCTTGGCGATCTTGATGTGATGCTGTGCGAGCTTGTTTCCGATACCGCGGCTTCCCGAGTGCAGGAACAGCCAGACGCCGTCGCTCTCGTCGAGCGTCACCTCGATGAAGTGGTTGCCAGAACCCAGCGTTCCGAGCTGAAACCTCCAGTTGTTCTTGAACTTGTCGTAGAAGGCCAGGCGATCGCCCGACATTGCCTCGAGTTCTGCGATGCGGATGTGCGCCGTGTCGCTCAGCGTCGTGTTGTAGACACCTGCCGAGAGCGGGACGGAGCGTTCGATGCTGTGGCGAAGGACGCTCAGGTCGCGGCCTTGAAGGTCGCGTGCGCTGAACTGGGTTTTGACCGCGATCATTCCGCAGCCGATATCGACTCCGACAGCGGCGGGCATGATTGCGCCTTCCGTCGGAATGACCGAACCCACCGTCGCACCCGCACCGAGGTGCGCATCCGGCATCAATGCCAGATGTGGACGGACAAAAGGCATCTGGGACGTGCGCAGCGCTTGCTCACGAGTGTTCTCGTCGAGTATCGATGCCCAGTTCCACAGCCTCTTGGTGATCTTCTCCATCAGATTTCTCCCACATAGTTCACAGCCGAACCGATCGGTCCGACGTGTGTCGTGCAGGATTGACCATGCGCTTCGTCCGTGGTTGTGTGCAACCCCTTTTCAGGTGCGCAGGCCGTCTGCGAGTTCGTAGATTCGCCCGACATACTTCTCCTGAAAGGCTTTTCGGGCAGCATCTGCCTGTTGCCGAGCGCCCATTCGGGAGTAGAGGTACTCGAGGTGAACCAAGCTCTCGCCGATGTCGACGCGTCGCTGGTCGAGAACCGTCAACTCGTCGACCAGTCGAGCCAGATCTAACGCGGTGTCCGGTACCTCGTCCATGGCGGTCCTCGATGTTCGTGGGTGCTTCCTGGGATTGAGGCTAACACTCTTCGAACATATTTTCGATACCTGGTCCTGTTGTCTACTTCGACAAGGTAGCTGTCAGCTGGTCGATGGCATAGGGGATGCTGAGGACGGTGTTGCCGGACATTGCAGCGCCGACGGGTGGATCTGCGGTGTATCGCACGACTATCGCATTTCCGTTTTTCACAGCGGGTAACCGCTGGTAAAGAGTGTTGCCGGCGAGAGCCTTCTCGCCCTCCGGATCGGCCATCACGATCAAGCGGTCGACGGGCTCGAGGATGTCGTAGCGCTCGTTCGGGAGCCAGTCGCCGAACTGGTCGCCGACAAATGTGTCGACCGTCGGCGGGAGGGTGAATCCGAGTGACGAGAGGAAGATTCCGCGTGGGTCGTGCGACGAGAACACGTATCCCTCGGGAGTGTCGAGGTTGACGATCGTCGCGGTTTGCCCGGCGAATTCCGGGTGCGCAGCGCGAGCGGTGGCAAACGCGTTTTCGGTATCCGTGATCAATTGTCGAGCTTGTGGTTCTTTGCCGAGGGCGAGCCCGGCGGTGACCGTCATGTCGGTCCACGGCGTTGTGTATGCGTCGTAGTCCTTGCTCTGCGCGACGGTCGGCGCAATCGAGGTCAGCTTCTTGTAGGTTTCCGTGTCGATGTCGGCGTACAGCGCGAGGATCAGATCTGTTGCGAGGGAGGCGATTTGCTCGAAGTTGAAGTCTCCGCCGCTGTTGATGTACGTCGGAGTTTTCCCCTTCCAGTAGTCCTTCGTCCACGGCCAGCTTTCATCCATGCCGGACCCCCACCATTCGGCCATGCCGACGGGTTCGACTCCCAAGGCAAGCAGTGGTTCGTGATCGGTGTAGCCGAGTGTGACGACGCGCTGTGGTTCGGCGTCGATTGTCGTCGAACCCAGGGCGTGCTCGATCGTCACGGGGAATGCGTCGTTGCTCTGGGTCGCTGATGTGGTGTCGACGCCTTGCGAGGTTCCGCAGGCGGTCGAGAACGCGATGATCGCGGCCGTCGTGAGTAGGGCGGCGAGGATTCGGGTGCTATGTGAGGGCACGTACATGCTCCTTCGAAGTGGTGGGCGAGTGATCTGAGTTCCGCAGGAAAGTGCTGAACTGGTCGCATCAGTAATAAAGTGAGGCTAACCTTTGCAGAATTGTCGGTCCATCCTTCCGGATGGACTCGGATACGCCCAGGAAGACGCAAAATGTCCACTCTCGAGTACTCGACTCGCCCAAACTCCTTGCTAGCGCTCCCCGATAGTCGCGGACGGACATTCAAAGATTTTCAGGTTTACGCCAACATCGTCGACGGCGTGACCGCGTACGGAGCTCATCGACACCCGGAGCATCAGATCGCCTGGATGAGTGAAGGCACGATGCAGATCGCTGCCGGGGGCAATGTGTGGCACCTGCACAGCGAACACTTGGTCTGGCTGCCGGGCACCGTTCTCCACGACATGACACTTCTGACGGAGGGGTGCATGATCGCGGCCTATGCGCGTCCGGATCTACGCCCTGCCGGGCCGCGGTGGTCTCAGCCACGTGTTCTCGAAGTCGACGCACTGTCCGCTCAATTGTTGCGGCACCTCGCCGACCGGACCATCGACGATGCTCGGCGGTTGATGAGTCAGGAGTTGCTCTACGACATTCTTGCTTCAGCACCCGAACGGCACGACGTCCTCGCGGTTCCTCGCAACGCTGCGGCGAGTTCGGTTTCAGCCCGGATCCTCGCTGATCCGGCGGACTCACGGACGCTGGGGGAGTGGGCGGGCGAACTCGGGGTCAGTTCCAAGACCTTGATGCGAGCCTTTGTTGCCGATACCGGGATTACGTTCGGGCAGTGGAGAACTCGAGCACGCATGTACGCATCACTCGAGATGCTCGCGCGGGGTGAGGGTGTCAATGACGTTGCCCCGCAGGTTGGTTACCGCACCAGCAGTGGGTTCATCGCCGCATTTCGGGAAACCTTCGGTACGACGCCGGCCCGGTACGGTGCGAAAGCCGACGCAGTGAGTCGCTGACGACCTTGACGAAATTCGTTGATGGCCAAACTTGTTTCGAAAACGTAGAAATGGGCCGAGCTGCCAGCATGTGCTGGTGGCCCGGCCCATTTACTCATCCGAACTGAGTCAGCTCATGTTGCCGAGCACATTGCCCAAGACGCCGCTGATGACATTGGTCATCGACCCCTGCGGGTCGGTCAGGGAGCCGAATACCTGGCCCGATCCGGAGTTGAGTGAGCCGAAGCCCATGTCCTCGAGGCTTCCGGCGCCCGCCTCGACGGGGTTCGGCTGCCGGATGGTGACGCAGACGCCCATCGGATTGATGTTCCAGTCGCCCGCCGCCAGCACAATGTTGGTGCCGGCGCCGCTGTCGAGCTGCGTGCCTACAACTGCGTTATCGGGAACTTTGTAGGTGGTTTCCAAAGCGATGACGCCGCCGCCCGCAGTGGTCCATCCGCCGCCCTTTGCCACCACGGAGTTATTGCCGACGACGACGGTCTTGGTGACGTCGTCCCACTTCTGGTCGCCGATAAGCCATTTGACGTTCAGGCGAGCCTTGACGAGCTGGAATCCTGCCGGGTGGAAATCGCGGATCTGATTGACGAGGGCTCCGGAACCGGAAACCTTGGTGATGTAGGTGACCGTCTGACCCGCTGCGACCTTGCCGTCGCCGACAACCTCCTTGCTGACGGTGTACGGCGTCCCGAGGGAACCGGCCCAACTGTCGGTGACCGACTGGTTGAGCGCGCAGGCCGGTGCTGCTTGCGCCACCGAGGCGCCAAGTCCAACAGTGACGCCGGCGGCGATGAGAACGAGGGATGTGGTGGTTGCTACTGCGTGGCGAAGTGAGCGGCGGGCCATGTAGAACTCCATTCAGCGGGGTGCGTGACGGTTTGAGCAAAACTGTAACTAGTTCTACTGGACTTTCGTCCAATTTGTGGGGAATTTCAGAAAATTGTCGGATTGTGCGCCGTCGTTGATGTATCACGCTGCCGAATTGCACAGGTTCTGAGTTGTCCACAGGTCGGTTGTGGGTGGCTTGGTTTTGTGGTGGTGGGTCGAGGGTGGTGGGTGGGACGCGTTTCGTATGGGCGGGCGCGGGGTGTGAGTGGTGGGGGCTGTGATGGCGAGGAATATGGCGTTGGGTGCTCGGGGCGAGGATGTGGCTGTCGAGTTCCTGATCGATGCGGGTTTGGAGATTGTCGAGCGTAATTGGCGTTGTCGGTACGGCGAGTTGGATGTGATTGCGACATCCGGTGATCGAATTGTGTTCGTGGAGGTAAAGACTCGCTCTGGTGTCGGGTACGGGAGTCCGGCGGAGTCGGTGACGTTCGCGAAGCAGCGTCGGATTCGGGTGTTGGCGATGCAGTGGCTCACGGATTCGGGTCGGTCGTGGTCGAGGGTGCGTTTCGATGTGGTGGCGGTGCTGATCGGCCGCGGCGGCGAGTTTTCGGTCGAGCATTTTGTGGATGCGTTCTGATGGCGTTGGGGCGGGCGCATTCTGTTGCGGTCAGTGGCGTGGACGGCCAGATCGTGGAGATCGAGGCGGATATCGGGCGCGGGTTGCCAGCGGTGCATTTGGTGGGGCTGCCTGATACGGCGTTGCACGAGTCGCGTGATCGGATTCGGGCGGCGGTGACCAATTCCGGTGAGGAGTGGCCGGACAGCAAGGTGATTTTGGCGTTGTCGCCGGCGACGTTGCCGAAGGTGGGCAGTGTTTACGATTTGGCTTTGTCGTTGTCGGTTCTCGATGCGGCGAAGAAGTTGCCGCGGAAGTTGTTGCGGGAGACTGTGTTTTTGGGGGAGTTGGCGCTCGACGGTCGTTTGCGGACGGTGCGTGGTGTGTTGCCTGCGGTGCTTGCGGCGAAGCGGGCGGGGTGGGGGACTGTGGTGGTTCCGCATCGGGCGTTGGCTGAGGCGGGCCTGGTCAAGGGGATCGAGGTGCTGGGTGCCGACGATTTGTCTGCGGTGATCGGGTGGTTGCGTGGGGAGTTGGCGTTGGCTGTTCCTGATGTTTTCGAGCGTGCGGATTCGGTGGTGGTGCGGGATTTGAGTGAGGTTGTCGGGCAGACGGATGCGCGGTGGGCGATCGAGGTTGCGGCGGCGGGTGCGCATCATCTGATGTTGACGGGTCCGCCGGGGATCGGGAAAACGATGTTGGCGCAGCGGCTTCCGGGGATTCTTCCGCCGTTGACGGAGGGGGAGTCGTTGGAGGTGACGGCGATTCATTCGGTGGCGGGGGTGTTGCCGGAGGATCGGCCGTTGATCGACATGCCGCCTTTCATTGCGCCGCATCACAGTTCGTCGGTCAGCTCACTGGTGGGTGGTGGTAGTGGGATGGCTCGTCCTGGTGCGGTCAGCCGGGCCCATCGTGGCGTGCTGTTCCTCGACGACGCGAAAGATCGGACGCCACCCCACAAGGCCTAATCTCTAATACTTTCATAGGACGACTCTTCAGCGCCAGGTGTTGGGTCGGGCCTGAGGAGAATCGCGAATGCCCGAACCTTATGATTCCCTGTGACGATAGGGGATTTAGATGGCGTTCATTGCCAGCGCACGAGAGGCTGAGATCAATGCAGCCGCGCGTATGCGTGAATTTGGGTTTGGTGATGCTCAAGCGACGCCTATTGGAGCAGACGGCGGCGTTGATGTTCGCTCATCGCGTGCCATAGCCGAAGTGAAGTGGAAGAGCGCACAGGCTGGTCGTCCCGAGGTTCAGAAGCTCTATGGTGCTCGTGGCACTAAGCATCATCTTCAGCTCTTTTTCTTCGCTGCTGGCGGTTTCTCAAAAGGCGCGGTTCAGTACGCGGACGAAACCGACGTGAAGTTGTTCACCTACGACCCCAACGGCGTCGTGACACCAGCAAACCGCATTGCAACGGCGTTTGTTCATCGGCTTCGAAGCGAGGAAGCGGAACGCAGAAGGCTGGCTGATCAAAAGCGCGCCGACGCTGAACGTGAGCGTGTCAAGGCAGCGCAGGCATCGCAAGAGGCGGAGCAGCAACGCAGGACCGAGGAAGAGGAACGGAAGCGCCGCTCAGCTAGTCCTCCGCACGCTCATGCGACCCCTCCACCGACAACTGACGTATTTGCGGCCCAGCGTGCTCAGATTGAATCCGAGCTAGCAGCGCAGGAAAAGCGTGAGGCGAAGCGCCGCGAGACGGAAGCCGCACAGGCGCAACGCCGAATACACGAGTACAACAAAAGGATGGTGGAGCTGCACCGGCAGAACGAGATTCGGTCGCGTGGCAAGATCCCCACATCCGCTGTCACAGTCGTTTTCTTATGGTTTCTGGTTGTGGTTCTGTCGTTTGTGCTTTTCATATTCGCAGGTGGAGCTGCTACGGGATGGTTTCAAGGAGGCCCCTACGGTGAGGCGGCGATGGTAACCGTGGTTCTTCTAGTCATGGCTTCTCCGTTTGCGTTCCTGCTGCGCGGCATTCTCCGGTCATTGAAGCGCCGCGAAATCTTGTGACAGCTACTTGGCGTGGATTAGACGGGCGATTCTCAAGAGCGTCGGCTGATGCACCACTTTCAATGGAACCCCACTAGCCTGTGTGGATTTCGCAAGGTAGGTAGCGAGATCAAATCCGTCTTTCATGTACCTCTATTGTCTCACATTTCTCTATTTACTTAAAGGTTCAACTATGTCTAACTAGAAGTATCGCAATGGCAAAAGTCGTTGTGTCGCATCTAGTTTGAAAGTTGGTGAGAGCAATGGGTTTCAGAAGCGTTCGCGTATCTGACCTTACGGGTATCGAGCTCGATGATGACCAGGTGGTCAACGTCGTCGTTCGACATCCCGAGCATGAAGAGGCTCGTCAGTTCGACGCCTCGCAGGAAGAGCTGAAGGCGCTCAAGACAGTGGGAAACCTCGTGAGTCTCGAACTTCGGTTTGCAAATGGGACTTCGCAGGACGTGTTCGCCACTGCTGTCGAGTTCGCGAAGCTGGTTCCTGCGGAGAAGTTGACGACATTCGATCAGCTTCGTGGTCGTCGCAAGGGTTATCGTCCGAATGCTGACTGACCCGCTCGCCGGAAACGGCTGACTCACTGTCCCGACTACAGAACTAAATCATCCCCCACTTCAGCTGCAGAACATGCGCTGAAGTGGGGGATTTTCCACAGTATCGATCCCGACCAAGGAGTGCTTTGACAAACGACGAGATCCCGCCGATCGAGTATGAACCGCCGTACTCGGAAGATTTCATAGCCCACCTGCACGCTGGATACTACGACGATGAACCTGACTTCACGAAAATCTTGCTGGCTGCACTAAAAGACGAGGGTGCTACTGAGCTGATCTTTCGCCTAGACGAAGTGCGAAGGATTCTTCGTCGCTAGGTCTGCATAGACTGACCGACAGCGAATTGGAAGGACTACGGGTGAACGAGTACACACAGAGGCGCGCCTTCATGCGTCGTGCAGTTGAGTTGGGTAAGAAGAGCATTTCGGAGGACGTCAAGAAGCCGGTAGTTGGTGTCGTGATTGTCCGCGACGGTGAAGTTCTTGGCGAATCGTTCCGAGGTGAAACAGGCGAGGGCCGTCACGCCGAGTTCGGACTGCTTGATCGACTCAAGTCAGAGGGCATCGACGTTGTTGGTGCCACTGTTTACTCGACACTGGAGCCGTGTTCGCGCCGCAACGAGCCGAAACGCCCTTGTGCTTCGCATCTGATGGAGGCCGGGGTGTCCGAGGTATGCGTCGGAATCTATGATCCCAATCCTGAGATCTACAGAGAAGGCTGGAAGCTGCTGAATGAAGCCGGGATCAAGCTGACAGACTTTGACGAGGACTTCCGTGACGCGATCAGCACTGACAATGCGGAGTTCATTGACCAGTACCGCGTGGCGATCGGAGAGCGTGGAAGTGCTCACTATGACTTCACGCAGAATGGCGGACGTTTTCGAATTCAGCATGAAGATTTGAAGTTCTCACTGCGAACCAGCGAGTGCGGCGATGACTCGGTTTACATCATCGATCACGCCGGGAACGTCGCGGCGCTGAAGCATGCGAGGGAGTTTGCCGAGGTTGATGACCCCGGAGCCTATGACTGGAGTAATTACACTCGAGACATCTCGGTCGGGGCGATTGGCGCGATACGTGTCGATGGCGGGTATTTGATGGTCAAGATCGTTGACGTCAAGTGTCAAAATCGGGGGGCGACCCACACAGAGGTGAGATTTGACTACGAGATCCGACGTAAGCGAGCGCTTCCAGCACCTGGCGAGTGATGAAATGCCCCGGCTCGCAATGAGCCGGGGTCTTACTCCCACGATCTAAGCTGCAACGACACGAGCTTCCTTGACGAGCTGCCACCGTGAAGCCAGTTCCAGCACGCTATGTGCGGCTTCCCAGTAGTCAGGGAACTCCAGGTTGTTGCTGCTCCATGAGTCTTCGTCGCTGAGGGTGGTGACCTCGCCCTTGTACTTCTCAGTACTGAACAGCAGATCCACCAACTCTTGCGGAACGGACGTGGAGTCGCCTTCATCGTCGGGTGGTCCGATAATGAACACGTTGCCTGCCACGACATCTTTGAATCGCCAGACGCTATCCGAGAGCCAAAGCAGCATCGTCGCTCGCTGGTTCATCTTCAGACCGATGTTCTTCCCCTCCTCGTTCACGAACATCGATGCCATCTGAGCTTCGAGTTCGAGTACTTGGAAGAGTCCGTCAACGATGCCTTGCATGGCTGATAAATCGCCTTCGAAGAACTCCAGCGTATCGACCTCTACTTCGAGATCTGCTGGGATCACTATGCAACGGATCTTCTTCATGACCTGCTCCGATCGTGGGGTGCTTCCGCAGTCGGCTGACTACGGAGGTGGCCCCGCGATCGGGCGCTACTTCTTGACCTTCGGTTTCTTGTGGGTCGAGCTGAACGCGCAGTGTTTGTCGAGACACTTGTTGCTGCCTGGACTTGTTATGTGGCCGTTCCTGCAGGTCGAGACGCCAGTTGGTTGTTTGATCGCCACAGCCTTCTCGACGGCCTCACCGACGCTTAGAACGGTCGGTGTGCGTAAGTCTGCGATCTCGGCAGTGAGGTCTCGGATCTGAACTGCGAGGTTAACCAGGTCATCGAACGGGATGCAGGCGAGTACGTCATCATCTGCATCGAAGACGAGTGTGGGGATTCGGCCAGGACTAGTGCCGGCCTTCGTCTGCCGCATCCACTTTTTAACCGCGATGGTCTTGTGGTTCTTCGCTTCGATGTCGAACGGCGTGTCCATATGCCAGTCGGTCAGGTCCATCTTCTGATGCGAGCCCGCACCACTTCGCTTGTCCCGCTGGACTCTTGCACCTAGCTGCTTACGGAGGGTCTTGGCGATGTGTTCTTCGAGGGACTTGCCCTTTTCGCTGGAGACGCTCATGCGAACGTCCCTTCATCTAGCTCGTCTCCGCAGTACTGACACATCAGACCAACGAACGCACAGTGTCGGCAATAGACGGGAACTGCAGTACTGCCGTACATCTCTGAGCGGTGGCACTTCTTGCATTCGGAGGTGGTCATCGCTGCGCCGCCGAGCCTTGGGCTTGACCTACAAAAGTCGCACTGTAGATCTTTGAACCGCATCTCCTTGAGCAGTTCCAACTTTGGTGTTGCCTTCGCGGCTTTCTCAGCGGCTTTGATCTCCCATCCGATGCAAGTCATTATCGATCGCCAACCGTCAGCAGTGAATCGGTACTTCGCACGGTGCTTGCTGCCAGTCGCGATGTTGTACTGGTCGGCTCGTTCTTGGATGGTGAACTTCACGACTGCCCGCCGTACTTCTCAACCAGATCGATCTTGCGGATGCGACTCTTCGGTTCGTGGCCGTACTCTTCTAGGTTGTCGCGGCAGTGGAAATACACGCCTAGTTGCTCCTGAGCGCGTCTGAGGGCTGCTGCGCCCATCGAACGTACAAGTTCAGGGTCTTGTAAATCAATGAAGTCTCGCTCGCTCCCAATGACCAGCTGTTCTTCGCTGTCTTCGTGGTGGGAGAGCGGTACTCCTTCGGGGTTGTAGTTGTAGTGGGTTGTCATATCACCTCCTCTGGCGTGTCTGGTTGTTGTTCAACATCTTCCGGTTTGTATACCTCAACCGTTGGCCGGTAGAAGTCCCCGCTCCATCGCCATGCGAGGCCACCAAGCTTCAGTCGTCGGTTGAGTTCAAACTCTTCGTCGTCGTAGCCGAAGTCCTGGGCGTGCTCCATCTTGCGGATGAGTTGAGCGTTCGGGATACCTGCGAACGTGGCAGCGATCTCGGTTTCTAGGCGGGATGGTTTTGGTGGTTGTTCGTTCATAGCTGGCTTCCAATCTCTTGCAACGCTGCAATGATCGGTTTCAACTCGTGATTCCTGAACGCACTCTCCGCGTAGACGACCCCTTTGGTGAAGTGGTAGCTGTTGGATTCAAGGTATTCTTGTGCGGCCTTCTCGGTAAGGAAAGCTACGCCGTCATACCCACCGACCGCCGGTAGTAGTTCGATGTCGTAGGTCCAGTGCGCATCAGTAAGACCGTCGCAGTAGCAATCGTCTTCGCCAAGTGCTGGCAACTTGGCATCGTCCCAATCGAACTCTTCCCAGATCCGCTTGCACGGTTCACACCAGTGTTCATGTGCGCCTTCATAATCGAGTCGTTCAGTGTGGTCGCCGCATCCGTCGCGACGCTCGACCTTCTGCTCTTCGTAGATGCGGAAGATTGGAGTGTCGGTATGACGGTTGTTCTGTGTGCTCAGTTCATGGGCGATGTTCTTGATGAACTGGGCTGTTTCTTCGTTGATGTCTACAGTCAGTTTGCTCATGCCGCACCTCCGCGGTAAGCGCCATGCAAGATGTGCGGAGCTAGTGCCTCCATGCGGACAAGAGCTTCTTCCCGTGTAATCAGCCGCTCGTCTACCTCGTTGAATGTGTCCTCGAACGCGAGGATGAGTGCGAGCTTGGCGATGTCTGCTCGTAGATCCACCGTGTCGGCTAGATGGTCGATGCACGGTTGGTTTGGCAGTGATTCAGGTCCGTTGTGTGCCATGGATGATTCCTTGTTCAGTTGTTATTTAGTTGTGTGACAGTCGATCTGGTTGCGCCATCGAGTAATCAAGTGTCCTGTTGAGGGTGGGCTTCAACAGAACCTCGATGGAGCAACTAGATACCCGTCATGAGTCCACGTACTAGCCGAATGTGTGCGGATTACGTTCCACTGGTGGTACTTCAGAGAAGCTGGAGGGCAAACTTTGAAGCGGTACAGATGTGGGAACTCGTGACAGGTACGAAGTGCTGATCCAGGTGCAGAGATCAGCGACTTTGGGTCAGGGGGTGAGCTGGGCTTGAAAGGAGAGTTACTCGAAAGCTTCACTTGCGCCTTATTAATCGGCACGACCCTCTCACCTAAACCCTGACCAGTAGAGCGCACGAGCTGTGGGTTCATGCGCCCACTTCCCAGCACACGATGAATATGCCGGGAAGCGGAAGTGGTTCATGCGGTTAAATGGCTGCTAGTAGTAGTGGCCTTCGTCGGGGATCGGCTCGAAAGCCTCTCGCTGCCCTGTCGTCTCCTAAGGGCTGCCCTACTACTAGCAGTTGGTCTATGTAAGCAGTGGATTCGAACCACTACGGCCCCATCCTCATCTTTCAATCTGGTGGTAGCTCTTGATGATAGTCAATGCGTTAGCCCTAGCATTTCACTTACATAGCCCATGTTGTGCATACAAGGCAGGAATCGAACCTGCGGCATTCCAGGCCTTCTCGGTATACCGAGGACTTCCTGCTTTCTAACCAACGTTATATACTTGCACGCACATTAGAACGCACCAAATAGTTGTAAAAAATCGCAATTCAATGCTCTAATTATTTTCTGATGCGCCCATTTAACTGCATGAACTGTATTGAGCGCATGGTGCTAGCAGCAAGGGAGTGTCTCTGCTTCAGGATGACGTACTCTCCTGATTACCGTACGAGCTGATTCTCTTGCTCACTACCAGCACTACTGCGCTCAATACTCTAATTCTGTAAAGGTGCATCTCGGCCGCCCTCGCTGTGCAGCTAAGTGTGGTGCTTGGTTGCCGTCCTGATCGGACACGGCCTTACCGTTCGAGACGGAGTTTTTCGGGCAACCTTACTACCTTCTGGGTCTCACTATCGCAGTGAACGCTTTCGTGAGATGAAAGACTGTGAGCGCGATAATATCGTCTCCTTGTCTTTGCGAGCCTCACGTGCTCGGCGCTTCGTCTTGTACTGGCCGATCAACCGTAGAAACGGTGTGTCATCGGCGTGCTCGTACTCGAGATTGATGTTCACGATTTCGCGTTCTGTATTCATTGCTTTGGTGTTCCCCTCTGCGAATAACTATGAGCCAAACCGTCTTCTTTTGCAATAGTGAAATGTCACGAAATGCGTTGTGGTTGTGGATAACTCGCTACTTGGTGAACAGGTACAGATGGCCGTCATCGTCTTCAACGGAGTGGATGGTGTTCAGGGCGAAGTCGTGCGCGATGCCTGCTTCATCCCACTTGACGTGCTGTCTCATGTCTTCGGATAGGTACTGCCTCAACTGATCCAGCTGAGCTTCGAGTCCGCTCTCGATCAAGTACTCGGCTGCGTACGCCTCGATGCTCTCGAAGTGACCTAGGTAGTGATCCTCGAACATGTTGATCGCCGCTTCCAGCTCTTCGCCGTCCCTGAAGCCGACGTACTCAAGCCAGTGGGCGACTGCGATTCCCTTAGCTGTGACAGCCTGCTCGACCCGTTCAAGTAGCTCGGGATCTTCTTCACCGAGTGGGCAACCTACTGAGTGAGGGGAGGATAGGTGAGCGCGACAGGCGGGGCAGAAGTCATCCTGTTCAGCTGATACGTCTGGGGGAGTGAGCCACTGCTTCGACCATCCTTCGACGGGATCATGTGACTCACGCGCCATGACGTACGCGCCGAGGGCTTCGAGATGTTCGCGGTTGTAGTCGGTGTCGGCGTTGGCCCAAGACTCGTTGATCTCAGCGACTACCTGGGGGAGATCGATCGCTCCAGTACTGGTGAGGCTGTAGAGGGCGCTCGCTTGACCACCATGCCACTGCGAGGCGATCACGCGTGCGCCAGCGTCTCCAATTGAGCGTTCTTCTGATGTGGCGCTTGCTATTTCGTGGTCGATGAGTTGTTCATCTGACCAGTGTTCGGGGTTGTTGTTGGGTTGTTTTTCCATATGAAGTTGTTCTCGTATTTAGTTTGTTAATGGCACTTCAGGCGAAGGTGGAATATTAAGTATCCGACTGGTAATTGGTCGGAGCCTTTCACGCATCTCTTCTTCGGATTCTTCGGGCGTGAGAGCGAGATTATCAATTCCTACTTCGATCAGAGCGCGACGGAGAGTCGCGACCTGATCGTCGTTCGGGGTCTTTCCAGGATCGTGCGAGACATCGATCGAGCGCGTCATCTTACCCTTCCTCTCCATCTTCATACTTGAAGTGACGCGAGTATCGAAACCTGGGAGATGGGCTCTGATCAGTTCTTCAACGGCAATGGAGTGCATTCGCTCATCTTGCTCTCGCCGCATGTCTGCAGCTTTGCCCGCTACATGCGAATCCCGCTGTAGCTCATCAATGCGTTCAAGGATTGTGCGGAGCAATTCGTCTGCAGATGGGGTTACGACTCGCTCTGATGCTTCCTTTGCAGACTCGATCGCCGTCCAGAATCTATCTTCATCATCATGGTAGCGCCGCATGACGGCTCTTTTTAGTCGACCAGTTGCGTCCGCTCGCTCGGATAGTTCTTCGAGCAGTCCGATCCATTTCTCTTTTGTGAACAGCGCACCCTGGTGGAATCGGAGCGGACCACGGACCTCTGAGAAGTTGTCCATATCTACGAGAAGTGGTACGACGGCGCGAGGCTCCTTGGCGAGCTTCATCGAGATTGCGCCAGCCTCAAAGTTGATCCACTCGGCGTGTTGGTTCTCGCGAGTCAACACGATGATTCCTACGTGGGTCGTTTGAAGCTCATCCCGGATCGATTGGATGTTGTCGGCGCCAAGGGAGATGCTTTCGTTCGACATCCACGGAACGAATCGATCCGATAGATGGGTTAGGCCGTTGTAGATCTCCGTAGCGACCACTCGTGAAAGTTCTCCGGACCAGCTGATGAAAATCTTCAAGTCGTCTGCCATGCCGGAACAGTACCAATCCGACCAGTCCCTACGTGTGCCAGACCAGCACTGGAACGATGAACAGCGACAGGTACAGGGTTCCAACGATGATTACGGCGGTTACCAGGAACATCGCGATCCATCGGCCGGCTAGCTTGAGTGCGGGGATCAAGTAGGGGAGAAGGTTCATTTCGACTCCCGTAGCTTCTTGGCTTGGTCGTACGCACGGGTTAGTGTCTCGAACTCTTGTTGCGATCCGCCTGCGTCGGGATGGACCTGTCTTGCCCGACGACGGTATGCCGTGTTGATTTCGTCGAGCGTCGCATCTTGATCGACCTCTAAAACGTCCTGCCATGGCCGTGCGGTGTACGGGGTGACGATGGCTGACGCTGGAAGCGCTTTGAACCCACGAAACGCCGCATTGACCATTTCCTTTGCGCCCCATCGTTCAAGCCCACGGAGCGCTTGGACAGTCTTCTCGATTGCGCGCATGTTCTCCGCGACAGTGCGCCATTTGTCGCAGGGAATGCACTGCTGCTCATCGTTCAAGGTGAAGTAAACGGCTACGGCTTGATCGTCGGGTGCGCGTCGTGATGCGTAAGGCATTCCATCTCGTCGGAGTTCGATGTTGGTCGACAGCACTACGTCTCGGGCACCCAGCAGTGATAACTCCCTGCGGATTCCGTTCTGTGCCTGACTTTGTGTGACTTTGAACTGTGACTGTCTTGGTCGATCTGTGCGCGGCCAGTGAGCAGGCCACTGTAGGGGATAGGCGTCAATCATGCCGCCACTCCGTCATCCTGGTGCCCGTCATAGATGTAGAACCACAGCGGTCCTTTGTCGTGGACACTGCGGATCAGGTGGCCTTCGTGCTTCAGATCGAGGACGCGAGCGGGGTAGCGCCACGCGACTCTACGGAGTTCAAGGTTGCTGACCTTGCCCTTGGCCTTGAGCAGTTTGAGGATCTTGGTTGTGTGAGTTTCCTTGTTGGAGATCATGAAACAACCTCCAACTCCTCGTCACCGTCGAGCAGTCCTTCGGTTACTGCCCATGGATTGACGCCGTGGCGTTCGCAGTACTCTTCCCAGCGTCCTGCGTCGATAAGTTGGTTGGCCGTCATGAGTTGACCCTCCCAACTGGTGACACCCCGACGTACAGCCGTGACTCACCATCTACGTAACCGCCAACCCAACCCTCGGCATACCCTGGACACATTGCTGCATCCGGTGGGTAGACGTAGTAGTCGTCAGCTCGGTACTCCACGCCGTAGCGATGGCAGAGGTTGCGTAGTGCTTCCTCTTGAGCAGTGTTGATCTTGTAGCGTTCGGGTTCTTCGGGGGAGGGGAAGCGTTCCATCAGTTAGACCTCACACAGCTGATGGCAAGGTTGCTGCCTGAGGTGCCGTACGCGGCTGCCCCAGTATTTGCTGCGACGACATAGCATTTGGTGCCCTGGTCATCGAACACGCTCACCGTTGGTGTCTTGCCACGATTTTCGACATCGCTCACCTGGTAGATGTTGTTCGTCCAAGGTAATTCGATGTATCGCGCTGCGAGGGCTGTCCCTGTCGAGGCGACCACGGCGATGGTGATCGCGCCGACCGCGATGGCGGCTGCGTTGGTGTGGTGACCGCTCATCTACTTGTTCCTCCTGAGCGCCCTGTAGATCAGGTATCCGATGAATCCGAGTACGACTGCGATTATGACGAGCGACGCTGTGATCCAGATCGGTGAAACTACCCACCACCAGGACCAATTGATCACGTTCAGTAGCTTGAGGGTGACGAAGACGATGGTGAGCAGACCGACGAAGCCGATGCCTCCGCTGCTCGATGAACTGCTTGATGATGAATAACGTGTGGACATAAATTGGTTCTCCTTATTAAGTTGTGTACTCGCTGACACAGCTGGACGACGAGCGGGTGTATAGCAACTAACATCGCGATTTCGCTTGGATGATTAGTTACGCTCGACGGCCAGCAATGCCAGCGGTTTGTCAAGAGAAAAGTTGTTCACTTGACGATTTTCTATTTCAATGTGATGCTACCTGTGGACAAGTTTTCCATTGACTTTCGCTGCGAATTGCTGTTCGGTGCTGTCTCAGCATCTCTCGCCTATTTCTATTTATTGTCCAATTGTTGGAATAGTTTCCAGCGAAGTTTTGTCTGTAAATCGTTGCGGTCGATGTACTTTTGCAATGTTGCACGGTTTACGTCAAGAAGGCGGGCAATTGCGCTTTTAGGAACTCTCTTTTCCAATAGGTCAATAATGTGTTCATCTTTGCCGAAAAGTTTCAAGTGCTCTGGCTTCGAGCTACCAACTGGTCGACCCAGTACGACGCCCTCAGACTTTTTGCGCGCTAACGCTTCTTTAGTGCGCGCAGAGATCATGCTTCGCTCGATTTCTGCTGCCAGCCCGAAGGCCACCGCCATGACCTTTGAGTTGAGGTTGTCGGCGAACGTGATGTGTTCCTTGATGGAGATGACCTTGATGTCTCGATCGATACACCCCTGAATCGAGTTAAGAACGGTGACAAGGCTTCGCGAGATGCGGCTGATCTCGCTAACGATGAGCGTGTCACCTGTCTCTAGCCGGTCGAGCAGTGCCCCGACTTTTCTATCCTTGACCTTCACGGTGCCGCTGACTACTTCTTCGTCCCACTCGTCGACCGTGATCTCTTGACGCTCGCAGTACTTGAGAATCTCGAAACGCTGATTCTCAAGCTCCTGTTTGTCGGTACTGACTCGCACGTAGGCGATAACTCTTGGCATAGGCCTCCTCTATTTAGTTTTGAAGCGATTTGTGTGGGTGCTACAATCCGCCGAGCCTCAACGACGGAAGGTGCTCCTGATGAGCCGCCAGCAGATGTACAAACTGATCGCGCTGAACAAGGAGCGTCCGAGCGATGGCTTGGTCAACGACATCTACAAACTTGTGAACGGGTCTGTCGCTGCTGGAGAGATGACCCAGGACGAAGCCTTGGAGATCATGCAGTCACTCTGATCGGATGATCGCCTCCACCACTGCATCGAGTGGATGGTATTGGATCTCATCGACCATCTACGCGACCTTGGCGTTTGGCCGCTTCATCGTCTTGAGCTTGAACCCTTGTTTACGGGCAAGTGAGGCTCGGTTGTAGACGTTGCCGACGGTGATTCCAAGTTTCCTCGCCACTGACGTGCTGTTGCGACTGCTGTTGTACACCCGTACGAAGGTCTCGACGTCAACTACCTTCTTGGCACGATGAGCGCGTTTCTTAGGTGTCGGTGCTTCAGCCTTCACAGGTCGAGCCGACGACTTTTTGCCGGCCTTGTTTGTCTTGAATGCCTCGAACCGATCAAGCTCTTCCTTGGTCATGTAGGCAGGTTCTACGGCGAACACCTCGACGAAGTAGTTCGGCTCGTCTTCAACAGCTTTGCGGGGGTAGGTGAGCGACTTTCGCCCGTCTGCTAGCGTGTACTTGATCTGCGAGTTGTCCAGCGCGATGTAGTCCTGCGTACCGTCGTCACACTTCTCTTGTACAAGTGCGCCCTTGGTGAGTTCTGGTAGTTCTTTAGTTAGTTTGAATGTTCGTCGTTGTTGTGGCATCTTGCCTCCTTCTGATATTAGTTCGATGTGTGAATGGGTGAAGTACCACCAATCTGAGCGCGAGTGGTCCCATAGCGTGACGCTCACAGGACCGTCATTCGACCGAACCTCGTAGATTTCGCCCATTTCGAGTGGTGAACAGTTGCGGTCATTCAATCGAACCCGGTCTCCCGCCTTAAACTTGTCCATCTATCACCTCCTTTTTTCCTCGTTTACTTATTCGTCCGCCTTTCGCACCTGCGATCCGTGCTAGCTTGCGGTCGGCAGCGAAGCCGCCAGTCGTACCTAGCCGTCCACCGATCGCGCCGATCTTCTTGTAGAAATCTGGGTCTTTCGCGAGGTTCCGGTCCCTGGCCTTCAGCCCGCCGGCCTTCGTGCCGCTCACCTGTTGCTCCACGGGAGCCACGAACGGTTGCTCTTATTAGTCGCCACAGTGCGGCGAGAATCAGCATCCTGAAGTGCTTTGATCGCAGACTGGTTACGTCGGTTATCTAGCTTGAGTGAGTCGTGTTGCAGGCTCAGATCTTCAAGTCGCTCAGATAGCTTCTCGACCAATGCCGTTAAGTGGCGATTCGTAGCTTGGCTCTCTTCGTACGCCTCGTTGAGCATGTGGGCAGTCACTTCATCATGACGCGGCTCAGGGGTGGGCTGAGGAGCCTTGATAGGTTTTGGTGAGCTGTGCGTCTTTGTCGCAACCGGTCGTGGCGTTGGGTTCATTGCTCTCTTGGCGGACACCCGCTGCGCTTGTGCATTTCGGCGTCTCTGGAACTCTTCCCAGGTCTTCGCCTGGCGGATGAACTTGACCGTGGATACCTTGTATCCGGTTTGCATTGCGATTTCTTCTGGAGTTGACTTCTTCGATCGTGCAACGATGCTGTCGAATATCTCCTTGTTAATCTTGGTTGAGCCACTTGCTGGCATAGTTGGTTTCTCCCGAGGTCTCCACCTCTCTAATTATTGTTGCGCTGGTTCGTTGAACTGCTTGGTGCTGCGAGCAGCCTTCCTATCGCTTGAAGCAACGACTTCTCGTGCTCTGACAGCGGTTTGGGGTTGTCCAGTTGGACATCAGCTTCCATCTCGTATTGACGAACTTCCCGCGGATCGTTCCACCAGGCGAGACTCATTACGCAGTCTCTACCGGGGGAGTGATGCTGTCATCAGTCCAGTCGGCGGGGATCTCGTAGGTACCTGCTTCAATCTCGGCGACCACTTCGGCCACTGTGACTGCTTCTTCAGGTGAGCAGTTCGCGAGGAATGGTTTTCCTGTTACGTGACGGACGAGTCCGCGCTTGGCCTTATCCGTTATGGGTAGTTCGAGAATGTGTTTCTGGATGTTCGATTGAATCTTGTCTCCGGTGTCAGCCTTCTCAATCACTTCATCTGGTATCACCTGGTCACGGTCTTCCGTGAAGACTGGAATCGGTTTGAATACCTTTGCCTCGTCCTTGATCGCTGTTGCCCGCTCCGACATGTTCTTGTGCAGATTTGCCAGTGCGACGGTTGCTTGATCTTCGGTGCGAAGTGATTGGATGCGTACTGCGATCTGATCCTGCGGGTACTTGAGGTCGATGCACAGTTGTCGGATCTCTGAGATCTGTTCAGCAGATGGTTTCGCCTGTCGGTTCGCGGCTTTGTTGCCATCATCATCGTCCTCTGCGGACAATCCCAGGTAAGCCATGGTTGTTTGTCTGCGCGTGTACGTAATCGCAGAACCAAGGCCTTGCGCGTCACGTTTGGACAGCAGCAATTCGATGTCGTCCTGATAGCCGACACCTGAGCTGTGGACGAGCAGCGAACGAAGGTAGAACGATCCACCTCGGCTGATCGGCCATTGCGTGAGGGCTAGTCCGTGCTTGCTCAGTAGTGGTAGGGCGGTTGTCTGGACGTCAGCGAGTTCAGCGTATGTATTGCCGAAGTGCTCGTTCTTCGCGCCCTTGATGACCGTCTTAACCTCTCCCTGAAGCTTTACGAGAGCTGCTGCGATGGCTGGTGGCATTAGAAGAGGAGGCTCAGGCGCAGCCGGCATCTCTGCTGGCTTCTTAGCCTCGCTTGGTTCTTCCTGCTTTTCCTTTTCCTCCATCTGCAATCTCCTTATTAAGTTGTTTCTCTATCTGCTGCAGGTCGGGATCTCGCATCACTAGATCGTCTAGGACCATGGATCGCGACACTGTGTGCCCAAGTTCTTCAGTCAGCCTCTCCGCTCGCACATCGACTGCTTTAGCTCGTGTAGCTGGGAACAGGACGCTGAACATTGATTTCTTGGTTCCCCATTTGCGGACTTGCTTCGGGTATCTCTCGTTCGGTTTGTTCATAATCTAAGAATCTTCCATCTATTTAGTTACAGCCCCCTGCTCAATGTCTTGTGTGTCGAATCGGTTAGTCTGTCCAGCTCACATTGTGCTGCGTTGATTCACTAATAACTATGAGCCAAACACGTAAATTATGCAATAGCGAAATGTGGCCTGTGGAAAACTCAGTTCATGACATTGTGTGGTTAAATATTAAGGAGATGAGCTATGTTTTAACCCAGTACCAGCCACCAGGTAGCCCGCAGGGTCGCGACATACCCGTAGAGGCTCCTACCAGCGGAGATGAACCGCCACGCGCCGCCGCTCAGTACCTGTATCGTTCTTCTATGCAGTTACTTGCCCGCGACAGGGAGATCCTCAACTTGGTCAGTCGCTTCTCTCAGCTGTCCAGCGGACATATTGATGCTCTGATCTTTTCCGAACTTGCATCCAGAACGCCATGCTCAAATGCTTTGCGACGACTAACTGGACTTGGCCTGCTGCACCGTGTCAATCAGATGTTGCCTGGTGGTGCTCGTGGGGGATCACAGCGGTATTGCTACGCCCTCGGGCCAAACGCTTGGCGTATGTACTCAAGTACTCGCTACCGACCGCAGCGGACATTGAACCCGCACACTCTCGCAATCGCTGATGCCTACGTTGCAATCAAACAGGCTGAGCGCGAAAAGTGGGTGGACGTACTGACTTACGGGACTGAGCCTGACAGTTGGATTGATGTTGCTGGTGCTGATCTTCGCCCTGATTTGTATGTTGAGCTTGGACTTCGGGAGAAGCGCGAGCGAGTGGTTTTGTGGCTTGAAGTTGATATGGGTAGTGAACGACAGAAGCAGATCCTGGAGAAAGTCGATCGTTACAAGTACGCACTAGAGCACTCGGCTGAGTACCCGCTTGATGTGTTCCCTAGTGTGCTTTTCCTGGCCTGTGACGAGGCTCGGGCAGATGAGTTGAGAACTATCCTCCGTCGAGCGCCACAGACGCCCGAGGGCTTTATATCAGTTGCGTTGTTATCGAGTTTTCCACAGCTCTTGAGGTAGATAGCACAACGCTTTGACTATTGGTTATTTGCGGGGGTGGTGAGATAATAGGTATAGAGGTGGTGACACCTGAATAACAACTAAAAAGCTGGAGCAGTAAAATGAATGAATTGGAACCAATCTTTACGCCAATGAACGAGGCGCGAACTGAGCGACTTCGGTTTAAAAGATCTGATGTCTCCGTCGTGTCAGGGAGCCTGGACACTCGGGAACGTGGACCTAAGGCGATAGTCGAAATTGACAACATCCGTTATGAAGTGATCGGGATTCCTTGTGATCTCGACGGATGCGACTGTGATGCGATGCTTGCAGCTATATGATCGTTGATACCGATACAGGCGAGATCTTAGAAGATTCCCGGCCTAGTAAAAGTAGGTTGCCTGCTAAGAGCACCCGCAAGAACCGCAGTCGTAGACCGCCACAGGACGACTGCGCGCTTCTGGTTGGACTCCTTGGGTTGCTGGTGGCATCTATAGCAACTTTATACTAATTGAAACACCAATGGAGAATTGCATATGAGTAAGATTTATACTGAAGAAAGAGGAGTGCTAGACGAGAAACTTGGAGATATCTCAGACTATCTGGGCGATGACTACACTGTCTCTATTGTCGCAAGACATGTCGATATGGAAGGAGCTGACATTGTTGTAAGTGATGATCTTCCGTATCGGGCAATGTCGTGCATCGAAGCGACGATCCCACGCGAGGCCCGCGGTGAGCTTGTCTTGTCGATTGATCGGGATGATTTTGCGGGCCGTTGGGAAGGTTGCGATGATCTTGATCTGTCAGATCGGGACGAAGAGCTGACGTTGATCGACAGCTTGAATGATCATGAATGGCAGTTACTTGCGCAGTGGACAGCTGAGTACATTATAGACAGTGACTCCTTCATGTATGGGCGCAATGAAGCGTTAGAACGCATTAGACGGTATCGCATGGAGCGCTCGACGAAGTTCTCTTGTATCAATTGTGGCTATACGTATGAGGATGGCGAGCATCGCCACTATAGTTACGACGAGAGTGTTAAGAAGTGCGACAGCTGTCATGATGCAGAGTTTGATGATATCGAGCCGTAATTTATCGTTGTTAAAACAAAGGCCCCGCTACTTGGCGGGGTTCTTCTTGTCTGAGGCACCCTTACGGGCGGGGCTAGGCCTCCTATACATATTACGACGATCGTAGTTCATCATGAAAGTTTTGTGGCGTTTCAGGTTCTCTGCGAGATCAGCTTCTCTTGCTGCGTCTGTGGTGGGTGACGGCGTTTGAGGGATGACGATTCGTCTGTTGGTAAGAGGGAGTTGTTTTTCGTTATCCACCATGCTGTCTTCAGTATGGCATGAGGCGGGGGATTGTGGAATATGGAAAACGTCAAGTATTGCAAATTATGTCGATCTGCTTATAATGAAATACAGCAAGCAACTATCTTCAAATGGTGTAAGTCTTGCTCCTGGGATTTACCTCGGAGGGCGTTGCAATTTATTGAGGTTTCTATATAATAGGACATGAAGATAGTTGCTAAGGCACTCCGTAAGGGGTGCTTTTCTTGTATCTCGTGGGAGACTTGAAGACCGCTACGGTTCGGATGCGAGCATAAAGAAGTGATGAAATGAACGGCTCAGCGTTTTAGGGGTATCGTAACAACCCTCGCTTTGTACTGATAGTGCTCTGCCAACTCTAGCTACCTTCACAATTTGGCAAGTTATAGACACGCATCCGCCACCCTCCACGCTGGGATAATTACCAGTAAGAGCATGGATTGACAGATTCCAGGACAACGTGGGCATCGGGTGACACTAAACGCTAAGACGTACGGGCGCGGTAATGGAGAGAGTAGGAGTTAGCGACTCTGAGGGCATCCAGAACGTATCGATGCCAAAGCTAGATGAGAGCGCAAGCAACACGGCTAGCCATCGGAGAGAGGGTGGTCGGTGTGTGTCTATAACAACTTCAGAACACACATGAGCAGTGAGTGGCGGAATAGGTAGACGCTATCGTTAAGCCGTAAAGCCCGGACTAGATGCCCCAACTGCTCAGGCAAGCGAAACGGGTGAGACTTTGAGCAGCAGCGGTATGCAGGGTGACTTATCCATGCGTTGGACCACCCAGACGGCTTGCTGGATCTAATTGCCAGCGGACAAATCCCTGCCTTACTGCTCTTGCGTGTTCTGAAGTCTTGAATCCACCGAGAAGTCTTGTACCGATCAACTGGAAAGGGGAGTTAGTACTTAAGCTATCCCTGATCTAGCCAACGTGTCCGACCTACTCAGGGAATGCTGGATTATTAACTCCCCCCGTTTAAGCGGACAAAAGAGGGAGTACTTTTGGTTGGGTTACTTCAGCCCATTAGCTAGCTTTGGTGTCTGCGGCTTCCTGTTTGTCTTTGAGCTCGTCTCTCATTTCCCTCAAGACGCGATCAACTGTGCCAGATGAATGCGCCGTTGATGCCGCCTCGATGAGGGCTACTTGACCAGCTGACACTTTAACCATTGATTCTCTAAGGAAGGTGTCAATGTGAGGGGTAATGCGGGAGCTAGCCTTGTTTTCTTTCGCAGTATCCTTGATTTCAATGATGATTGGCGTCATGCTGATACTCGCTCGGATTATTCCTTCGGTCTCGAGATCGAGTATCGCAATGTTGATCCCACGGAAGACCTCCGTAAAAGAGTCGAGCCAATTCGACTCAATCTCTTTAGCTTTGGCCTTCTCGGTAGTACCGGCCGCACCACCTAGAGTCGCCTGGGTCGTCTCGTAATAGCGTCGTGTCGAGTCCATGGCAAGGTCAGCACAACGGATTATCTCAGAGACTGCACTAAACTCCAGTTGACGAATCCGCTCGCGGTTGGTGTGTCGTTGCATATCATCGGCGCGTTTCTCAGCTGCTCGTGCCTGCTTGTTCGCGTTGTTCGTCTGCCACACCGCGACAATCACCGCCAACGATGTCGCGATTCCGGCTAGCCACGTGCCGACGTTGCCCCATTGGTTAGGTCCCCAATCAGGTGTGTAGTAGATGCGCACGATAATTGCGCCGATGATGAGCGCCATCACGGCACCCAAACCAATCAAACGGGGAACAGGTGACGTACTGCCCTGTCCTAGGTCGCTGGACTTCCGCAAGTCGGGGTCTTTGTCGACTTTCTCAATGGTCACTCGCTGATCTAAGCACCTGTTTCACCACGACTGACGAACCACCTCGCGATTCTCAGTGATTAGCCGTCTCTATGTGAACGTCCGGTCCCGCTTCGCCGGGTGCGATTCCGGTGATCGCTTCAAACGCTTTGCTGCACGTTTCAATGTCGCTGGGGTCTCCATCGCGAATTTCGCAGACGCGGGCGGCTGCCACCAGTCCACACTCTGTCGCGAACAGTGCATGGCCTGTGCACTGTTCGACGTTGTAGCTTGTACCCATCTGGGCTGACAAGTTCATTAGGCTTGCGGTAAGGGCGTTTCCGTGGACGATCTGCGATAGACGGTCGTGATTCTCTTCGCCGTCGTGCGGTGCCAGTTTGCCTACGAGCTGCTTAAAGTTGTTGGCACCTTTGATTTTTGGTAGTTCGGTTGAGCTCCGCCAATCACCAAGGGATCTGGCAAATTCCTTTTCGTGATCGGTGGAGAATGGGCTCTTGCCGATCCGTTCCTCCATCATCCCGGTGTGCATGAACTCCCACATCTTTGCTACGCGTTTGAGCGGGCTGTCTTTGGTGTCGCTGAGAAACCATGCACGAGCACTGTACTCGGAAGACGCACGAGCTAGAACGCCAGGCGATGCCACCATCGGTTCGGGAAGTTCAAGCAACTTGCCGATAGAAAACAGGAAGTCACCAGCGCCGAGAAGGTAGAAGCGGCTGAGTCGGTGGGAGGTCAGTAGTGGGTCTTCCATCATGCCTTTGCCGAGCTGGGCATCGATCTCGCCTATTTGCCGGCCAGGCTCTCGATGATTGAGTTTTGCGATGCTGTTCATAGTCATCGCCGTAACTTCACACAACTCTGCAACGGCATCCATACGCTCTTGGTGAGCAGGTGACAGGTTCATGAGCGCACCATATAGGAGCCCAGCTCAAGCTGATTGGCTTCCAAGGGACGTGTCGAACCTCGGGCGACTATGGCGAGCTGTAACGCTTCCCCTCCTGAGTACGAGATCTCAGTCAAGTAGGTAACTCAGGGGGGAAGAGGATTCCATGACCAACGCAAACACTGGACAGTCTGGGCGCTGGACTGGCTTTCTGATTGCATTGGCGCTTTTTCTGCTTTTGGTGCTGGGTCTCTGGCTGTTCAATGCTTGCACGAGTGCGTTCAACGATTCCGATGAGAAGCCTGCGACGGGCAACACGCGAGTAGTGAAGTACTCAGAGAACCAGTGTCTTAATCTGTATTTCGACATGCTCAACGACGCGAACAGCACTTGGACCAAGAATAATGCAGCGATTGAGTACGAGAAGTACTGCTGACCCTAAGTGACGAAGCAAACTAGGCCGCTGGATTCTGCTGTATCACGAGACGGAGATTTGCTGATGACGGTTTCTGGTGATTTGTTCGCGGACTGGCCCAGGAAGACCCCACGGCTCAAACGCGGTACGCGGCTCTACATGTGCGTAGGTTCGCCGTGGGACAAGGCGCTCGATGATCTGAAATCCGGTGCAGGCAAGAAGGATCTGTGGAATGTGGATCGGACGTATCGTCAGGGCGACCTCATCCTGAGCTTGATAACGACGTCGCCCCGCATGGTTGTGTGTCTGGAGGTTGCCGCGAAGGATGCCAAAGACGGGCCGATGATCGACATCACATCCGACTACGTAGATTTCGATAACGGCATCCTGCTTCCAAGGGTTTGCGCCGAAGTTGGATTTTCCGTGAAGAGCAGTGGGTACTACGAAGGATCGGACGCTCGGAACATACTGAAATCTCTGGCAGCAGAAGATTTAAAGGGAGAGCCATGGCTTACGCCGAGGGGATGGACTGCTCTCGCAGACGACCTGTACACGGATTGATTTGAGTTATCCACAGGTTTCCTCATTTCGCTATTGTATTTATTGTTAGTTTGGCTCATAGTTATTTGCATAGTAAATAAGCAGGAATCAATGCAATATGAGTTCAAACGATCAACCCAATAAGAACCGCCGCGGCCTCGTAGTCTTTCTACTAGTAATCGTCGCCTTCATCGCCGTCGCAACCTTCACTCAAAAGAGTGACAAACCAACTGGCCGCGTAGTTCCAGCTGAAACCTCGACATCAGCACCCCCGCAACAGAAGTCATGGCACAAGGTCATCGAGCTATCCGGCTCGACAAGCAAGCGCAGTGACATCTTCCAGCTGAACAGCTCCAAGCAACGGATCACTTACACGGTGAACGGTGAGTACAGCCCGTTCGTGAACGTCTACGTGATGGCAGAGGGTAAGTCCCTCGACAAGAACGGCGGAATCCCTGAGGTCACGATGGCTCCAGTAGGTGGAGATACGTTGATGTACAAGGCATCTGGTGGCTACTACCTCGATGTAAGCGGCAATGGTGAGTGGACGGTGACCGTCGAGGAAGAGATCTAGGATGGCGACTTTTCAACGACGCAGATCATCTAACGATCTACCACGAGCCAAGTACGCAACAGATCAACTGTTCGTCCCGGTATATGACGCGAGCCGGGGTATCGACGTACTGATGTCGGCAGATCAATTTCAGAAATCTCTAGAACGAACGCTCGCAGCCAGAGTTGATGAAATCGATCAACAGATCGAGAACTTGAACGACGAGCGCCGTCGACTCGCCAAAGGGGGCAAGTCATGAAAATTATGGGCTTCAAAATCACACCATTCGATCCCGCACCGATTATCCTGATCATCCTGTTGGCTGGTCTCATAATGGCACTGTCGATCTACGTTCAGACCGAAATATTCAAGAAGGACATATCTGAGCCGCCGCAGCCTGAACTGACAGAACGGGCCGCAGTTTCCACCAGTGCGATCAATCCGAACTCCATCGAATCCCTCGTCAACGCTGAGCGAACCAAGGTGGGCAGACAACCCTTCACGACTAGTGAGACACTTCGATCGAGCGCGTGTGCCAAAGCGGATCACATGCTCTCACAGGACTATTGGGCACATACCTCACCAGACGGCGTGACTCCCTGGACCTTCATCGAAAAGGCCGGCTACCGCTACACAACTGCGGGGGAGAACCTTGCGAAGTCATACCCCGACGATGCGAGTCTTGTTGCTGCCTGGATGAACAGTCCATCTCACCGAGAGAACGTACTTGGAGACTTCAAAGACCAGGGGATCTGCCAGAAGGCCGGGACGTTGCAAGGGAAGGCGACGACGGTGACTGTGCAGCATGTTGGGGTGCGGTCATGAACCGGGTGATCAAATTCCGTTTCTGGTGCGCAAGCCACGGCTACGTCCCGGCAGGTTTTGGCACTCCGTTAGAGGCAGTCCACTTCAACCAGCGTGGTGAACTAGGCGTCTGGTGTCCGCTCTGCCACAAGGCTCGTCCGATGACGCTGGAGCAATCTACGGGCCTACTCGACCGAGCTAGTAGAGAGATCTACGAGGGAGACATCGACGCGGACGGATATGTCATGACCTACGAGTGGGGTTGTTTCCGGTTCCGAAAAGGCAGGCATACAAAGCCGTTCACTCCCTACCGAGGTGACACAGACGCCCAGTGCCGTGAATGGGAAGTAGTGGGTAACGTCCACGAGCATCCTCACCTGTTGGAAGAGTCGGCTTGACCCGAAACAGCAAGAACAACAACTAAATACGGAGAACCAATTAAGATGAAGAAACTATCAAACAAGCTCATGAACTGGGCGTCAATCCTCGAAGACAACACTCGTGAGCAAGCTGAACGCACTGCAGAGATGCCTTTCGTTCAACCTCACCTCGCACTCATGCCTGATGCCCATCTTGGCGCAGGCGCAACCGTTGGGTCAGTGATCCCGACTAAGGGTGCGATCATGCCAGCAGCAGTTGGCGTGGACATCGGCTGCGGGATGATCGCAGTGAAGACGCAGTTTACGAAACAGTCCCTGGACGGTCGTGACCTGTCTCTTCTGAGACGCAGCATCGAACGCTCAATCCCATTATCTGCCGGTGCGTACAACCGCACGTTGACCAACACCGCTACGGCACGTGTCGCCGTGCTGGAAGAATTGGCCGGCGAGAAGCTGTCTTTCTATGACGGGTTCAAGAACAACTGGAGACTCCAGCTAGGAACGCTCGGATCAGGCAACCACTTCATCGAAGTGACTTTGGACGAGACTGATGCTGTCTGGCTGTTCCTACACTCCGGTAGCCGAGGAATCGGCAATCAGATCGCCAGGCATCACATCGCGATCGCACAAAAGCTCTGCAAGCGTTGGTATGTCGATCTACCCGACGATGATCTCGCCTACTTGGTTGAGGGGACACCCGAGTTCGCCTCGTACATCGAAGATCTCAACTGGGCTCAGCACTTCGCTCTGCTCAACCGCGAGGAAATGATGGATCGAGTCGTTAGCGACTTTGGTTACTTCATGGGTGGTGAAGGTGAAGCGAACGTCCAGATATCGGAACGCATCAACTGCCACCACAACTTCACCGCCAAAGAACACCACATGGGGCAGGATGTCTGGCTCAGTCGCAAGGGCGCGATCAAAGCTGATGTCGGCACACCCGGCTTGATCCCCGGTTCAATGGGAACTGCAAGCTACGTCGTTGTCGGCAAGGGCAATGTTCCGTCGTTCAAATCCAGTCCACACGGTGCAGGACGTATCTATGCGAGGAGCAAAGCGAAGAAGACGTTCACGATTGAAGACCTCGACAAGGCCATGGTCGGCATCGAATACAACCGCTCCGAAGCGTTCCTCGACGAGATCCCTGGCGCATACAAAGACATCGACGTTGTGATGAAAGATGCCAAGGACTTGGTGGAGGTTCGGCACACGCTCCGTCAGATCGTGAACGTCAAGGGCGACTGACCCGCTCCACGGCACCTGATAGTCCGAACACGACCACACACCCATCTTTGCCGCTCGAAACCCACGAGCGGCCTTCTGTGCGTTCCTAGTGACATATTTCAGGCATTGTCGTACGTTAAGAACATATGGGTAACCAACCAATCATCATCCGGCGCAGTCTCTTTGGCCTAGTTGGGCTGATTCTGATTGGCCTTCTGATCGCTGGATTCATCTATGGCCTGGCGTACTTTCTCCACACTCAGAACCCACGGGATACGACACCGATTGCAATCCTCCAGCTGATGGGCGTCGTCGTCCTGATCTCCACAGCAGTTACGGCCATCGTCTACAACCTGCACTCGATGACACTCAACGACAGCGGGGTGACGATCAAGAACTGGGGGAGTCTATTCTTCAGCAGCGAGACACACTGCGATTGGAACGAGATCGAAGACCTCAACGTGCAGCGCGGGGGACCGTTGGCGTTCGTGGGTGGTTACGGCAATCTTCTAATCCAAACCGCAGGCACCGAGACGAACCTTCGTTTCAACCACTGCCCACGTCCTGAGTACTGGCGTGACTACATCGACCAGCGCAGCGAGAGCACACCTGAGCTAGTTCAGAGTGTCTCGTAATCACGTTTGTCGGCTATGCCCTACTGTTTGACCACCAGACTTTCTGCAAGGAGAAACCGACGTGGGATATCCCGCACCGCCAGGCGGGCAACAGCCCTATCAGCAACCACCGCGTAATAACACTCCGCTGTTCATTGCGTTAGGTGTCTGTCTTGTGGTGATTGTGGCACTCGCCGTTGTCGTAGTGGCGCTTACTCGCGGCAATACGGATGCGAGTCAGGCGGTGTCTGCGCCTTCTTCATCGAGCCAGGCCTTACCGGGGGTGAATGCAATACCCGGCTCAGTAACCGAAGCGGTGGAGACAACCGAGCCTCGATCAACGACGGTGGTGTCTGGTGCGGGTCTCTTTGACAAGCAGCGAGTGTCGCCAGGGATGTGCGAGTCCAATGGTGTCTGTCGAATCGCGAGTCCTAGTGGCAATTTCATGTGCTACATCACCCCGGATAGTGCGAACTGTTCAGCCCCACAAGGCGAGCCGCTCGTCGCTGGATTGCTTGTCCCTCTAGGTGGTGGATCGGATCGAGAGATTCCAGCGACGTCAATCTCCGTAGACAAGACAGGGAAGACCTCGGTCTACGCGATCACCGCTGGCGTATCGAAGATGGAAACCCGTGATCAGTTGCAGCCATACATCTTCCCGTACGGGAGCCAGATACAGGTGCTGGGTTTCACGTGCGCAATGGATGCTGATACCGGGGTTAGCTGCCGCAATGATTCGACCGATACAGGGTTCTCGGTGACACGCCAGGGATACACGTTCTTCTGAGCGTTCCACGATTTCACATCTAGTAAGGAGTGCAGTCTTGCGTAGGTCAACTGGCTACAGGTTCGTTGCGTCATTTGCGTTGATCGGACTGGCGCTCTCGTCTGGGGTGGCCTGTTCATCCGATCAGGATGAAAATTCTGGTGTAAACCGATCCTGGCCGAACGGAATTGAGCGCGCTACGGTGCCAGAAGACGGCGACGAGGGATTTGTTGAAGTGAATGTGAGGGACTACCGAGAATCAGACGTCTACCCGCGTGCGCGCGCCCACGTCACCTACATAGCTGACTCCACTGATCCAGTTGTGATGCAGAATCTCGCAAAAGCTTGTATCCAGCACTATCTCCCCGACTTTCCAGGTGTGGACTGTCGGGTGTACCCAACCCAGGCTGACTACGACGTATTGCCCCCAGGAGCGGAAGAGATCCCAGCTGAGGAGCTCTTGAGACCGTGTTTCAGCGTTTTCGGCTACATTCCGCCGTCTGGAGGCGACTACAACTTCGTTCCCTTCGACGGAACTGGACCACTCCCTCCCGAGTGCCCTAGCGCGGGGTGACCCTTAGCGGAATCCATCGGCTTTCAATCGCTCATCAACACTGTCAGGCATGGTCGAGCAAGAGTCCCCACCGCGCTCTTCCGCGTGGTCGAGTGCGGAGTCGGTAATCCCCACCGTCGCAACAGTGCCCTCCCAACCACCAAGCGCAGCGATCGAGCCAGGGTTGAACCTCGCGGCAATGTCCACCTTCTCAACCGCGAGTTGATCAGCATCGGGGCCGAGGTAGATCCCGCCGTCTGCTGCACGTTCGATGTACGCAGGTCGAGGGAGCACTCCCGACAGTTGGTTGGCGTTGTACTCACTCATGAACCACGGCGGGGTGTTGAAGTAGTACCAACTCGCAGCACACAGCCCGTAAAGGCCAGGACCGAACTGTGCGTAGTTGAGATACAGCTCCAAGATCCGCTGATCTGACATCGAGTAGCTGAACTCTGTCGCCATAACCGCTTCGAGTCCTTTACGGATAGCGCTACGTCCAGGCCAAAGAAAGATATTCTTCACCAACTGCTGGGGGATGGTTGATCCACCTACTCCAGCATCACCGTCCATGTATTCCCTTGCCTTAGAGGTCAAGTCGCTGATCTCAAACCCGCCAGCTCGCATACCAAGTCGCTGATCTTCGTGGGCGATGACTGCCGCAATCATGTATCGGCTGATGTGGTCGAGATCGACGTACTGGTAAACGATCGGGCCTTCGTCCTGCAGCATGAACGACGTTCGAGGTGGCGTGAACCATCGGTATGAGAGTGTCACCATCTCCGAAAGTACTAGGGGAGTGAGCATTACGAACGCAACGTACATCGTCCAGCGACGCCAGCGGGAGCGATACCTACGGGTGGCCGGCGGCTGTTCCGGCTCGTAGATCTCGTACTCGGGTTCCGGTGTATGTACCCGTTGAGACTCGGGGAGGAGATCGTCGAGGGAGAGTCCCCGTGACCTGTCGAAAGCGGTGGTGTTGGCGGTATCCATGGGTGGCCTCCCAATTCTCTGGAAAATCGCGCACGGGACAAATAGCCGAATGCGGATTTCGACCCATTTTATGCGAGATTCCGAGAAAGGGGATAGTGAGTTTCGGGGGTGAGGAATGGGGAGAATCGCGAGGTGGAGTTAGCGATTCGAAGAGGGAGTGTAGCCGTCCATCGTCTGATGGGTGAACAAGTAATCGATCTTATCTGCGTACTTGCGAACGTACGGGGTGAGGGTGATCTTTGCTGTTAGGGGGATGTTTAGTGAACCGTTTGTTTTAACTATCATTACGTTACTTATTTAAACACAAAGTCTAAAGAATTGCAATAGTAAAGTTGAAAACTGTGGATAAGTCTGGGCATTTCGCTATTGCATTTATTGGTCTTTTGGCTCATAGTTATTTGCATAGGAGAAACATGAATATATGAATCCAGAAAAGACATCCACACCCGAGTATATCAGCACCAAGTACTCCTCGCCTCGCGATGAAGTCCTGCATCACCTCTCGTTAGAAGGCTGGGCCAACCAAAGCTCAGGGGACGCCGCATCTACCACTGGCTACTTCGCCAGGATCAGTAACAGTGAAACCGAACTCCAAGAGCTGACAACCAACTTCGAGGAAGCCATGCAGTCTGCCGGCCTCGTTGATCCGTCTGCCTTAATCGGTCACTACCTCCTCGTTGAAACCGACGATGGCTTCGTTCACGTAGGTGACTACAAGTGCGAGGAAGAGGTGATCGCTGACTACCAGAAGCTCGAAGCTGCCTATGAGGACTGGGCGGGGGAAATGGCATGAGTCATCGCATCAAACTCCGAGCATGGGACGCCGAACGTCGATGTTTCTGCTACTCGACACAGTCAGGGGTGGACTTTGTATTCGGGAAGATGGGGGACGGTGTCTACATCGACAACCTAATGCGCCTCGACTTGACCGATGAGAACACTTCTCAGTTTACGGGCCTAAAAGATAGAAACGGGCGGGAGATCTATAAAGGTGACATCCTTCGCCACCCGTACATGACAGACGAGGACGACCCTGCTGAACCTGACGTTGGTTATCTGGGAAGCGAGTCTGTGAAATACGCGATAGGCGAAGTCAAGATAAGCCCGTATCTCGGTCCATACCTCAAACTGCGATCGGGTTCGATCAGACGTGTGACTAGACATCGAGTAGTCGGTGGTGAGGTCATCGGCAATGTGTACGAGCATGGCCATCTAATGGAGGTCAACTCATGACCCCAACCCAAACCCTCCGCGCTGCAATCAAACTCGCCAACACCAACGGCTATGACAACCCCGCACTCTTCGGAACCATGGATCTAATTAACCAGTGGAACATGCCACCTCGTGCAGTACTGGGGATCTTGCTGATGAACCACGACTTCTGCCGAGCACTTTGGGGTGAGGAGTGGATGGTTCGTACCCAGACTGTCGCCGTGTCTGATGACCCGTTCGGGTATCTCGCGGGGAGTTTGGAGGAGCGGGGATGAAGGAGCTTGAATATAACCTAAAGAATCTAGCTTTACTTCCGACACTCGATGTGATCATTTCGGAGTCCGTGCCGGATAATCAAATGATATTCAGGGAGCGGGCAGATATATTACGCGACGGCGTGTTTGCATCTCCAAGAATCACAATTTGGAATCTAGAGACAGGTGAGATGCACGGTAATGCTGACCCTACATACTCGAGAGAACTTTATATGTGTTCAAAGAGATACGATCAACTGATTCGTGAGGCTGAAAAGGCCGAAGACGAGCGGATGTTGGGGCGTGTATGGGGGTAGTAATGAATATCACCCCTACAGAGTCAGAGTTCGATAAAGAGCTAGGAGGAATACTCTCCGGCTACGCTTCCTACACACATGTACCGAAGGTCTTCAAGACATCTGCTGAAATGGACAAATCAGAGGCTATCGCAGCTATCAAGCAAGCAGTTGATAAGCATGTGATCGGTATGGACGCCCTAGCCCTGGCCATTAGCCCACCTATTCGCGTAGCGGAGCTTGGGCGAGAGTGGACAAGCCAACACGACGAATACAAGAAGGCGTCGATTGAAAGCGCGATGCAACGCAGGCAACGTAAAGCCCTATATGGGGGAGATAAGAAGTAATGGCACTGAATAAACAATTCTATCGTGAGCAGGCTAATCTTGCACGAAATCGCCTCGAGAAGCTGTATAAACTAATTGACCTAAATCCGATTCAAATACAAGCATTAAGAGACGAGACGAAGAGTCTGGTTGAAGCGTCCGAGAGGGCTATTCTTGCTCCAGAGGTTTCCAATGACTGACCTCACTAAACCAATAGCCAACATGACACCACATGAAGAGCTTCCGTTTCACCTAGAGAATATTGCAGCACTCCTAGGTGAAGAGCCGTCGTGGGCAGATAAGTTCATGCAGCGTATCGACACCTACACTCAAGCAAAGGAGCGTGAAGCAAGGATAGATGAAGAAAAGGTTTACCGTAAGTCATATCCGAAACGAAACACTCGTGCGAACAACCTGAGCAGGATGACGCGTGGTGATTCAGATCGGCGCATTGGCGAACTTATCGCTCTTAAAGATAAGCCGGAGGCAAAGTAATGGACTGGATATTTTGGGCACCCATGTTTCTAGCCGTAGTTTCAGGAGTAGCCATAGGTCGCGGCATAGCGAATGGCGACTGGGAGAGTGGGTATACGAGTGACGCATATAACCCTGATGGGACTAAAAAGGAGAATCTATGAGTGATACTACCAGTAAAGATGATGAGCTAGGTATTGATATATTTACGTCAGACGAATGGCTTGTGGAGCAAGGTATCGAAGCAATCATAAAGCTTTGTACTCAACCTATCATCAGTAACAATCCAAATCGTAAGGCTCGCGTGGAGAGTGCTGTACGTAAAGTATTTGAGGCACACGGCAGGCAAGAGCGGATAGATGAGGTGGAGCTACTTAGAGCGAAGCAATATACGGCACCCGATCCGATAAAGCCACGTTCACAGAAAATAAGGGCAGTTTCTGTGTTCGATATTGATAAAAGACTCGCCGAACTCACCGCCCTCAAAACTAAACAGGAGGTAGCTAACTAGCCCCATATGGAACGAACCAAATCCAGACGAACATCCGAGCGCAAAGCTCCCGAACCACTCAACATCGATTACCCCGCCATGATGGAAGAGATCCTGAACATGCCTGGCGATGTTGGCAACGCGTACAACAGGTTTCGACGCTACTCACTGCTCAACCAGGCGCTCCTCATGAGCCAAGGCGTTGCAGAGCCTATAAACACTTTCCGGGGCTGGCAGGAGCTTGGAAGACAAGTCCAGAAGGGCAGCAAGGCCAAGTTCATCATCCGCCCGATCACCATCAAGCGGGAGAACGACAAAGGCGAGGAAGAGCAGTTCATGCGCTTCAAACCCGTCAACTGCCTGTTCACCGTGTCTGAGACTGAAGGCGACGATCTACCTGAGTACGAGCCGCCTAAGTGGAGTGAGAAGCGAGCACTCGGAGCACTGGCAATCAACCGGGTGGCATACGAAGGACTTGATGGCAATGTGGCCGGCTACTCCTACGAGCGCAACGTCGCCGTATCTCCAGTAGCCCCTTACCCGTTCAAAACACTGATGCACGAACTCGGGCATGTAGTCCTCGGACACACAGCAGCAGACGCTCACGCTGAGTACACCCAACACAGGGGGATCGCTGAGTTCCAAGCTGAGGCAACGGCTTACCTAGTTCTCAACGAGCTAGGAGCGACCGATCAGATGGATGCTTCAGTCAGTCGAGGCTATGTCCAGTCCTGGCTCAGTGGCGAAAAGCCTGACGACAAGGCGATCCGTGCGGTATTCAGCACGACGGACAAGATCGTGCGGGCGGGGCTTGAACCAGTTGATCACCCCACCTCCAGCGATCAGTAGGTTGCGCTGAACCCTAGGAAGACGACGCCGACAGGTGCAAGGGTCATCGACACCTGAACCATGCGGTGCTTAATCCACGCAATCTTGCTCATCTCCACTAGTTGCTTAGACAGGACGGGCAGGATCGGTGTGTTTTCCAGATGGTCCTGCACGGTATCGGGAGTCAACTCACGTAGATGACCGAAGTAGATGAAGTTGCTCTGTGACTCGGGCACGAGGTTTGACGATCGGAGTCGAGGACGAACAACCCATGCCGCACAAATAACTCCTAGAACAAGCAGGCAGTTACCGATGACATACCAGACCACTGCCCATCCACTTAGGTGCTCGAACACTCGATCTTTGCTCGATAGCGTGATCACTCCTACAAGGAGTGCGCTCTCGATCGTCAGTGCGAAGGAGGCTTTGGTGTCAACCTTGCCGGTCCAGTCGGTCAGGGCTGCGTGAATTTTCCAGGCGGTGTCGACGGGATCGGTCATCAGACTGCCCAATGACAAGTAGAGCCATAGACAGTGTTGTTTGTGCCGCCGATCTTCACAGCTGGGTAGAGCTTCGACCAGCAGGAATGCCGAACGTCGTTCTGTGTGTAGTAGAGCAAATCGTCCGTCAACTCGTCGAACACTCGATCCGTCACATATGTTGAGTGACCGTTCTTCAGGTCACTCAACTTGGCTGCAATGTTCGGTGCGCCCCCGATCGAGATCAAGTCGTTGTTGTCTCGGGCACCACCACGGACGATCAGAGCTTCGCCAGTATCGACACCAACACGGTGACCGATCTTGTAGAAGTTCTCGCCGTCACTCCAATTCGACTTGATAGCAGGGCGAATGACGTCTTGGACAGCCCAGTTGATGGCAAAGGCCGCCCGAACGGCGTTCCAGTTCTTCCTCTCCCCGATGAAGATCGCCATCACTCGGTCACCATCGAAACTTCTGATCTCACCACCTTGGTTGCGCAGGATGCGAGTGGCCGTGTTGACGAATGCACGGATGATCTTGGCTGCCGCTTCCTTCGTGAGGCTCTGGGCAATCGTGCTCGAATCGGCCAGGTCGGCGTACACGTAGGTTGCGTCGATCAGGCGTCCGCCATTCTTCAGGACGATGTCTTCGGTCTTAGGGACTACCTTTCCATCTGTGATGTTCCAAGAAGCCTTCATGATGTCGTTGACGCTGGACGTGATGGACGGTTGCATGTTGCTCCTAAGGCGTTCTCGGCCGATTTAGGAGCACCGTACACACCTCCACCGACAGTTCTAATTGAGGCCTGATATTCACAAACCCAACATTTTGTGCGTAAATAGTGGTATATGGAAGAACAAACCCCTCAAGACGAAAAGAACAAGGGCGGACGACCACTCAAGTTCAAGTCGGTAGAAGAGCTATCTCAGAAGATCGAGGCTTACTTCGGGAACTGCGACTCGCACCTCTCGACCCGATCGATCTTCGTCAAACGCGTTGACGGCACTCAGTACGTCGAGCAAGAGCAGTACTTCACTGATCGCGAGCCGTATACGGTGAACGGGCTGGCCTACGCCCTCGAAACGACGCGAGATGTACTGAACGACTACGAGTCCGGGATGCACGACCTCAAAGCTGAGGATGTTGACGAGTCTGGCGCGACGTTTTCCTCCACTGTAAAAGGGGCGAAGCGTCGAATCGCAGCTGATGTCGAGCGTCGCTTGATGAAGGGTGAGACCCCTGCTGCGGCGGGGATCTTCTGGTTGAAGAACAACGATGGCTGGCGCGATCAGTCTCAGGTTGATCACACGTCGCTCGGCAAGAAGATCGCAGCACCGACGGTGTACGTGAGTGCGATTAAGCCGCGAGACGCCGACGATGCCGTTGCAACTGAAGCCTAAGCAGCTTGAGGTAATCGAAGCAGCGAACCGTCCAGAGGTGGACACGATTGTTCTACTGGGATCAGTCGGGACAGGCAAGACCGATGTAGCTGCGCACCTTGTGCTCTCGATCTGTCACCAGTTCCCAAAGTCTCGGTGGCCGGTCTTCCGCGTCAACCAATCAACCGCCGTGGAGACGGTTATTCCTTCGTACCTCGATATGGCTGAGCGCATGGGCTTGGAGAAGGGCAAGGACTTCACTTACACGCAGAAGCCCTACCGAATCACGTTCAACAACGGGTCAGTGATCCCATTCCGCGAGGCCGATCCCACCAAGGACCGTGGCGGCAAAAAGATCAAGGGCATCAACGCAACTGGCAACCACCTAGACGAGGTGGATGAGTTCGATTACGAGATGTTCCTACAGGCAACGTCCCGCCGAGGACGCCGAAACGAGAACGGTCAACCGTCACTGTCTGTCTTGACACTCAACCCGAATGACGGATGGGTGAAAGAGAAGATCTACGACCCATGGAAGGAGGGCACACTCCCATCCGGCACTGTGGTGATCGAGTTTGGCCTCGAAGACTCGTGGCAGTCACGACAAGATATCGCAGCTCTGATGACCAATCCGGAGTACTGGACGCAGCGCTATCTCTACAACAACTGGAACTATGCAGACGAGTCGAACTCTCTGTTCAAATCACGTCAGTGGGCTGAGTCGATGGTCGATGACCTCGATCGAGACGCCACCAGATCGGCCGGCTACGACGTTGCATGGAAGGGTGTGGATCGTTCGGTGCGCGGTCTTCTGTACGGAACGACTGTTGCTGACTTGAAGATCTTCAAGGAGAAGAACGTCCGCGTGGAATTGCCCGACCAGGCGGACATGCTGATTGAAGATGCCAGCGAGAACGAATACGGCATGGACAATACTGCGGTGGACGCCGTGGGTCTGGGCGGCGGAATGGTTGGCGATCTCGTCAAGCTTGGTATGCATCCCTACGAGTTCATGAGCGGCGCTGCCCCAGATCCGCGAGTCTCATTGCCTGGTGACGATATTCCCCTTAACTTCGACAACCTCCGATCTCAGATGATCTACCTGTACGCCCGTGGCATCGATCTCGGAATCATCAAGCACTTCAAGGGTTGTCCGTACCTGAAGGAACTTCAAAAGGAGGCGACGTACCACAACTACGACACGACGAACAAAGTCTTGAAGGTGGAGAGCAAGGAGCAGATCAAGAAGCGGCTCGGGGTTAGCCCGGACCTTTTCGACGCGGTGATCATGGCGCTCTATGTTGCGCTCAGGCCGGTGCAAGCTTTCCCAGCTCAAGACGAAAGCGGCAGAAATCCAAGTGCCCCAATCACTTCGGGCTTGTTCGGCTCATCGTTCTGATTTACATTGAAGGTAGATGGCAAAAGGCACTTCCAAGAAGAATCCACTAGAACTCGGGGACTCTGGCGTTCAGATCTTGAACGGCATCATTACTGGTGACGAGTATCGACCGGAGCTTCGTGGCCGTGCTCTGATGCGAACGATCGAAGAGATGCGCCGTGGTGACGCCACTGTCCATGCGGGCTTGATGGCGGTGAAGATGCCGATCGTCGCCGCTGAGTGGAGCGTTGAATCTGGGGGAGAGGACGAGCAGGACACGGCCGCCGCTGAACTTATCGACTACAACTTCAATCAGGTGCTCAACTGGAAGGCCGTTCTTACCGAGGCTCTGACCATGCTGGACTTCGGTTTCTCCGTGTTCGAACTCGTTTTTGACTGGGCGAAGGTCAACGGCGTGGATCGTGTGGTGTTGGTGAAGATCGCCTACCGCAAACAGACGACGATCGAGAAGTGGACGCAAGAGGACGGCACTCCAGGGATCGTGCAACGCAAGGCAGACGGCACTGCGGTTTCAATCCCCGATGACAAGCTCCTAGTCCTCACTCACCAGCAAGAGGGCGACAACTGGCAGGGTGTCTCGATCCTGCGGTCGGCTTACCAGAACTGGTACTACAAGAAGACCTTCTACCAAATCGATGCGGTCAAGCATGAGCGTCAGGCGCTAGGCGTCGTGAAGATCAAGTATCCGAAGGGCGCTACGCCTGCGATGCGCGAAGAGGCCAAGATTGCTGCTCAGAATCTACGAGCCAATGAGCGAGCATTCATCGAGGAACCTATGGACTGGGACATCAATTTCATGGACATGATGGCCAGTACGACTGCCGATCCGAAGGAATCAATCGCACACCACGACCGACAGATCCTCAAGAACATGGCAGTGCAGTACATCGACATTGGTTCAGCTGGATCAAGTGGCTCGTACTCTGCATCGACTGACCAACGCCGGCTACTTGAGCTTCAAGACCAGGCCATCGCTTCACAGATAGCTGCTCGGATCAACGACAAGGTGGTCAAAGCCATCGTCGACATGAACTTCAACGTCACCGACTATCCGAAGTGGAAGGTCGGCCAGATCGGTCAAGAGAACGTCCAGGAGCTTACCGAGGCAGTGGCGAAGATGACCAGCTCGAAGCTACTTACCCCAACTGATCAGGATGAAGAGCATGTCCGCAAGGTGCTTCGCTTCCCTGACATGCCGGAAGACATCAAAGATCAGCCGCGGGAACAGGTGAAGCCAGAGTCCAAGGTCGAGCCGGAGCAGCCCGAGAAGACAGCCATCAAGGATGATGAACCTGCGACCAAGCAGCTCGAAGCAAGTATGAAATCTAAAGTGCGCCAAATCAATGCGCAAATAAGTGCTCGGGACTTCCCTGGTCTGCACGAAGGACTTGGAATTGAGACTGACAAACTCGGCTGCATCATGCTCGACACCGAAACTGTCGATGTTCTCAAGCACGTTGAGGGAGGCGAGTCGGACCTAGTTGAATCCACGGCGGAGCACGATCACGCTAGGGGAGCTGTGGCCGAGACCGAGCCTCATGTGACGTTGCTGTTCGGCTTGCTCAAGAACGGGAACGTCTGGAAGGACGAAGTCGATACCGTGCTCGATGGGTGGAAGATGGACACCGTCACGATCAGTGAGGTCGGGTTCTTCGATCTCAAGGACAAGTTCGCGATCGTGGCACACATTGAGACCACACCTGAATTACTCGACGGCCATGATCGACTGACCCTGTTGCCTCACGTTCAGACCTTCAGTGAATACAAGCCTCACATGACATTGGCCTACGTTGCGTACGACCAGGCAATCGCCGATAAGTGGGTGCAAGCCCTGGGGACGCAGTACAACGGTGCGACCCTAAAAGCTAAGGGGATCAACTACGGTGATCTGCCAACTGACGACGAAGATACAGACAAGAAGATCGAGGCATCACTGATCTCAACGGCACGGAAGTTCAAGAACGCTGTAATGGACAAACTCTATGGATCGCGCAACGCTGCTTAGAGTCAAATCTGAACTGACGCAATCGATCCGAGCAAGTGAAGACTGGCAACCCAGCTACAAGGCTCACCCTGAGACGTTCAAAGCGCTTCTATTGCACGAAGCCGAATTAGAGCAAGCCGTGGCCGAATATCTCGCTGGCCTGGCTCAGAGAGCGCCACAGTACGTTGATTGGTCACTCGTTCCTGAACCCGTCAAGGCTGCTGCCAGCCCGCTCGCCAACAAAGACGACGACTTGTGGAAGGCCGAAGAGTTCGATCTGACGAAGGCCGTCATCGATGCGATCACGATGCTCACCACTACGGGAGCGCAGGCCGGCGAACTGGCATCGGGGATCTACGTCGGCATTTCGTCGCTGTCTCAAACAGTGCTCGTAGCTGCTCGTGAGCAGGTAGCGACACTCGTCAGTCAGTTGACGGAGACGAATCGGAAGCTCATCCGAGAAGCGATCAAACAGTCGATCGCCAGGGGAGAAGATGTCGCTGGGACTATCGAACGCATCAAGACCGTCGTGAACAACCCTGTACGAGCCGAGATGATCGCGCAGACGGAGAGTGTGAACGCGTATCAAACGGGGCTGAAGAACTTCGCTGTGGAGACCGGCGCGAAGACGAAGACGTGGGAATCGCTGGAGGGTGCATGCACTGCATGCAAGCCGTTGGATGGCGAAGTGGTCGAGATTGGGGAGAAGTTCAGCAACGGGAATGATCGGCCAGCTGCTCACCCACGATGTCGCTGTGGTGTCTATTACCAGTACTGAGATTGTCATCTGAACGTACTACAGAGAAAACGTCGAGAACGCGATAACATACCGGGTCGGATGTTTCAGGAATCTGGAGGTAGCTCGATGAAGCGATCGTGCTTTGGTGTCGTCACAATCTCTCTGGTTTTGCTTGTCGGAGGGTGCTCTGACTCGGGTGGTAGTGAACCGGTCAATGGCAGCGCGGTCACTCAAGAGGTCGATACGAGGAGCTTCCCGGACTCTGTGGTGCTGACGCAGAATTTCAGTACGTTGTCGCCGTCTCAGCAGGACTCGATTAGGGAACTCCACGACCTGAGCTTCGAGGAGTTCTCTGCACGTCCGCTAGAAACTCGCATGCTTTATGGTGCATGGATACGAGAAAATAACGCAGAGCGTGTCCTTCTACAGGTACTCAAACAACATGAAGTTGGAGGCCGACCATTACTCAATCAGACCATTCAACCATCAATAGACAATACAGCACAGCAAATCGACGATCAAAGGGCAGAAGATCTTGCGATCAATTCATACTTAACAGACTGGTCTGATGATCGACAAGCCTACAACGTTCTTGAGTCAAAAAAATTCATGTCACTAGGATACCTTGATGGATCTGAGCTTATAGATAATCACGATCAGCTACTAGAAAATCCCAGCAAGATGGGATTAACTGTTTCTCCGTGTGAAGTAACCACAGAAAATGTAACTACCCCCGGTATCGTTACATACAGTTGCGACAAAGTTGTAACTGAGGACGGATACAGTTCTTCAACGATATCAGCAAAATGGCAGCCATTTACTGATATTCATGGTACCGAAACTGGCAACTGGATAATTACTTCCGGCCAAAACAATCGGTAGCCGACTCTTTTCTTGACATTTTTCGCATGCTGCCTGATATTAACGACATATGGCAAAAGGTTTCCACAACTTAGTAAAAATCAAAGCTGATTCAACAGGTCAGGCACCAAAAACGATCGAGCTACTTCGCGCTGGCGAGTGGCACACACCATGGCACGGTGAATTCGAGATCACCAAACAGGATCTTCAACAGTTCGCAGCCAACGTACAGGCGGGCGTCGGACTGGTTGCAGACGATCCGAAAGTTCCTCTCAACTACGGCCACGCATCGTATGACAAAGCTGCGGGCTGGATTTCGCATGTCTACGTCAGTGATGACGGCGAGGCACTGCTCGGAGATCCTGAGTGGACGCCCGCAGCAGTAGAAGCGATCAAGGGTGGCGAATGGAAGTACATCTCGCCAGAGTTCAACCCACGCGACTGGCCGTGGGAGGACCCTGAAGAGGAGTACCACTTCGTCAACAACGTACTGACGGGTGCTGCCCTCACCAACATCCCACTTTTCAAGAAACTGAAACCGATCACAGCGTCGCGCATCAAGCCTGAGAAGGCAATCAGAGCGAGCGCTGCCGGTGACGGTGATAAACATAATCAAGGAGAACCTATGGATCTAAAGGAGATTCGAGCAAAACAAGTTGCTGACCTTACTGAGGAAGAGAGAACATTCCTGAGCGAGAACAAAGCAGACCTCACAGCGGAAGAGCTGAAGACCTTCGGACTCGAAGAGTCTGAGGACGAAGCGACAAACGCCGATGCAGCAAAAGAAGCCGCCGACAAGGAAGCTGCTGAGCAAGCGGAAGCAGACGCGAAGACTGCTGCAGAACAAGCAGAGAAGGACAAGATCGAAGCAAGCCGCAACGGCGGTGTCTCGATCACGGCTGACCGCTTGGCGAAACTTGAAGCTGACGCTCAAGCTGGCCGTGAAGCACGACAGCAGCTCGATCAGCGTGATGCTGAAGAGATCGTAGATCGCAGTATCAAAGCTGGTCAGATAAAGAGCGGCGACAAGACTCGCTGGACGAAACAGCTTCTCGCATCACGTGGAGACGACCGCAAGGAACTCGAAGCACTTCTAGCCGGCCTCCCTAAGAACGAGATCGACGGCAAGGAGATCGGGGATCAGGGAGCAGCGGTGACCGCATCTGCATCTGCTGAGCTACACGCACAGACAGCAGCCGCGATCAAAGCATCCGCTGACAAGGGATCTGTTCTGCCGTATTCACAAGCGCGCAAGGACATCCTGGCTGCAGACGCAGAGTTGAAACAACGAATCAAAGACGAAGAGGAGGACAAATAGATGACAGCTATCCAACCCGGCCAGAACTACAGTGCTGAGGCCGCAGCAGATTTCACAGGCAAGCGCTACACAGTGGTCAAGCTTGACGCCGACGGCAAAGTCGTTCAGGCGACAGCAGCTACAGACGCGATGCTCGGTGTGATCGACAACGAGCCGAAGGCAGGACGCACAGCTGACGTCGTTCTCGTCAACGGATCAGGTTCGTTCAAAGTCAAGACTGGCGCGAACATCACCAAAGACGCGCTCATCACCACAAACGGTGCTGGACTAGCGATTTCAACAACAACCACTGGCAACCGAGTGATCGGCCGAGCAGTACGTACAACGACATCTGGAGAGGTGGCCGAGTACTTCAAATTTAACGAAAAGATCTAAGAAAGGCTGACAACTTAATATGGCAAACCAACCAACCTACATCGATACGCAGCTCACAGGCGTCGCCAACGCATGGTTCAACCAGCAGGAAGACTTCATAGCGAACAAGCTGTTCCCGACAGTGCCAGTGAAGAAACCAACCTTTCTCGTCGGTGAGTACGGCAAAGAGAACCTTCAGATGCCGGACAACTCGCTCCGAACTGGTGACTCAAAGTCAAAAAGCGTGAACTTCAGTCGCAAGTTCGTTCCAGGTCAACCGCTCAATGAGCACTCTCTGTCTGATTCCGTCTACAAAGACGACTACGACCAGACCGACGATCCGTTCGAACCAGAAAGCGACACAACAGAAAACATCCTCTCGGTCATGGAATTGATCGATGAGAAGGCCATGACTGACATGGTGACCAACACGAGCATCGTCACGAACAACACGACACTCAGCGGTCAGTCTCAGTGGAGCGACCTCGAACACTCGAACCCAGTCAAGGACATCACAGCAGCGGTCAACTCTGCACTGTTCGTAGACTTCAACACCCTCGTGCTCGGTCGCAACGATTACAACGTGCTGATCAACCACCCTGAGATTCGCGACTACCTCAAATGGACCAAATCAGGCCCAGTTGGGTACCAGGACCTACTCGGAGTCTTCGCACCGTTCGGCTTCAAACAGATCCTCATCGGTAAAGCGAAAGCCAACCTCGGCAAGGAAGGTCTTGCAGACGACATCCAGCGACTATGGAGCGGTGACGTTCTGCTCGCTTACGTCACAGATCGTCCAGGCCGCAAACAGATCAACGGCGGTTACAAGTTCCAACTCGAGAACAGCCGTGAAGTCACGAAGGAGTACATCAACAACCCTCCGAAGACTGAGATCGTCGTTCGTGACTACTACAACTACCAGCTCTTGCTTCCTGAGGCTTACTACCTAATCAAGAACGCATTTGCGAGCTAGGGGGCGGTATGACGCGAATTGAACCAGGATTCAAGGGAGCGAAACTCGTTGGCGCGGTGGTAGACACCGCTGCCAACCCAGGTCTTGGCAGCAACGCCAAGACTTACGTTGTCGGAGCGAACGCTGCGAAGTACAACGTCCCGACCGACGCCTCAGTTGTTCTCTTCGTGGATGAGCAGGATGCCGGTATCGGTATGCCCGCCTCACCTGCGGACAACGCTGTAGTGAAACTAGTCAACAGCAACACATCAGCTGCAATTGCAGTGACGGGAGTTTCGAACCTCACGTCTATCGCTGCAGGCAAAGAGGTGACTCTCTACGCAGGTGATGTCGCTGGCACTGGGAACCTTTGGGTATCAGTGGCAACTGGCACGGTCTCAGCTTAGAACGACAAACACACGCCCAATCAGAGGCGAAAGGAGTAAACCAGGAATGGCAAAAGTGACACTCATCAGCGCCGTCAAGCACGACGGCAAAGACTACAAACCGGGGGACACGTTCGAAGGCGACAAAAAGATCGTCAACGAACTGATCCGAGCAGGCGCAGCACAAGATCCGAGCACGGTAGTTGAGCAGACTTCGGCAATCGAAACAGCCGAAGATGAAGCGAAAACCATTGTGGCAGAAGCTCAGAAAGATGCGGACAAGATCAAGTCTGACGCCGAAGATGAAGCGAAAACCATCATCGGGAAAGCGGAGGAAGTGGCCGGCCTGAAGGTTAAGGAAGCCGAGAAGACCCTCGACGACGCCAAGGCTGAAGCGGAGAAGCTCGCCAAAGACGCACAGGACGCTGCTAAGAAGGCTCCAGACACAAAGACCAACACATCTGCCAAGTAGACCTACGACGCAGCAAAACGCACGAGACCGCCTGAGAGGGCGGTTTTTCGTCTACCATCTTGCGGTGGATGAAAAACAGCAGGAGTGGTGGCAGGTCTTCCCTTGGGGGATCGTCTCGATAGTTGTCGCGATAGTTGCGATCGGAACTGCGATAACGCTTGCACGTTGGAACAAGGCTCGAAAGACGCTTGATTACGAAATCCTGAGTGATGTGTTCCTTTTGAAGAAACACACCGCGGTGGTGAATGGCATTGTTGAAGTCATGGTCAGGGGTGAGTCGGTCGCGAACCCAAGGGTAACTTCAATTCGATATCAGAACACGGGGAATAAGGAGATAATGTCCGATGAATTTCTCAAGGATATTACTCTAAGCGGAGGAGTTCACGTCCTGCAGATCGTGGTCAACGAGAGCGCGGGAGTGGTGCCTCAAGTCGCGGTAACGTCTGGAGGAGGCGGTCAACCGTCAATAGCGGCCGACTGTCTCAACCCCGGGGATTATCTCGACGTTCAGTACATAATTGACGACACCGGTGTGCCGATCGTGCCGAACTACCGGATACGGGGAGCTACGCGACCAGCCAAGGATATGAAGAAGACTCGTAGTCGGAATTTTCGAGTGATGGCTTTGATCGGTGGCCTTGTCGCAGTCGGAATTTTCGCCCTAGCCGGTGTCTTCGCGTCTAAAGGCTATGGTTGGCTGCCCATCGCGCTAGTTGCGTTGGGATCGCTGACGTCTTCGTTCGTCGCCTTCAGGAGCGTGTCTCAGACTGCAAAAGAGGTTGCAGCGGCGAAGGCTGTCTGACCGGAGATCTGGCAGCGGGACGCAGAGGCTTCCCTTCAACTACGTCCCGCCGCAGTGGCGACGATAGCATCAATCGAACGTGTGTGCGAACACCCTGCAGTCTCAGATGTTCCTGTTCAAGTCCCCTACATCGCGTCGGTTCGAAATCTCTTCATACGTTGGTTCTTTGCTTCTCGGTGACAGTGGAGTTGCATAGGGATCACTGTATGTCCGGAAGCGATAGTCATGCTGCGTGCAGAGTCTGCCGTAGCCCTCTCGAGCGCGACCGACGTACTTGCAGGTTCCATCTGGTAGGTCGCCCTCCAGGGGGCATTTGTCGAGCTGATCTTTCAACATGCGCCTTCTCCTAGCTGTTGGCGGGCTGGCTTCCGGGTAGTGACTTGTCGACACCGAGGTGATAGCGACTCGCTGCCACGAAATTCCCATACGCTGACATAAAGGCTTGGAGGTATGTCTCCCAATCTCCGTCATCTAAGACGTTCAGCCCGTCAAGGGCGGAGACGGACAATTGAAACTCATTAGCCAAGACGTCGAGTGGCTTTGGGGCGACCAGTAGAAGACGTGCGAACGCAAGATGGGCGTTGAGCTGTCTTGACAGCAGCAGAGAAGTGTCTTCGGCGAGGCGTTGGTTGATCTCGGCCCCGGAGGGGTTGGTGCTGTGGAAGAGACGCTGTTTCCTGTGAACGTCGTGGACATCCCAGACAGCGGCGATCAGGTCCGCACAATGCTCTTTGAGGGCGGCGTCCCAGCGCAGCTCTTTCTCCGCCGCAGTCTTCTTGCGATCTAGACGTGCCGCATACCAAGCGGTCACCGAACCGCCGATCAAACCCGTCGCAATCGCAGCCCACCAAGGCGAGGTGTCAGTGGTGAGGAAATCGCTGATGGCGCTCATGGCTGGGAACGATACATGTGAATTTTTACTGTTGGCGTGCGCAGACCTCTAGTCAAAGATACCGCCAACGATGCCTTCGAAGGTCGCAACTACTCCTGCCATGAACACTTGCGGAGCAGCCTTCTTGATCACCGAGCGGATCTTCGCTGCATTGGTAGTTGTTGCTGCGGCTTGCGTTACGGCGCTTGCAGCTTGATCTGCGCTTGAATCGCGTGACCGACCTTGATAGAAGACCGCAGTGGCGACCGCTCGTTCTGCCCCTTTGGTGTCGCCTGTTGAGTACAAGACATCAGCGATTTCGATCTCAAGGTCTGAAGCTCGCGCGAGGTCGCCAGTCTTGGTGCACATCCAGATCCACCAGCGCTTCGCATCGATCGAAGCGCTGTCTTCCTTGCCGAGGATTCGATCACGTGTAGTCGAAAGCTCGCGTGCCAACTCAAAGGCCTCGTCCCACTGTTGAAGGTGGTTGAGACAGTAGATCGAAGAATGCAGATTGGAGAGGTATGACAGGGACTCTTTGCCATCAGCTGAAGCTCGAAGCTTCCTCAGTACGGTGTACTCATCCAATGCTGCTTGGTAGTTGCCATCTGCGTACAACTTTTGTGCGCGCTGCTGGTGCGAAACTAGCTCGTCAGTCATCAGGCCTCCAGCGCTCAAATTCCTTGGGATCAAACTCAGGCGGATATTAACACCGTGACTAGGCATGACTGCCGTTGTGTGATTAATTGAATTGAGATGCAGTACATCACCACCCCTCACCAGGCTGAACTTAACGCAGCGGACAAGATGAAGTCATGGGGCTTTACTGATGCGGCCGCAACTACTGGGGGAGCAGACGGAGGGATCGACGTTCGATCATCACGGGCTTTGGCGCAGGTGAAATGGAAGGGCGGGGCTGCGGGCAGGCCCGAGATGCAGCAGCTCTACGGGGCGCGGGGTACTGACAACAAGAAGGCGCTGTTCTTCTTTGCAGCGTCGAGTTACAGCAAAGCTGCGGTCGAATATGCCGATGAAGTAGGCATCGGGCTGTTCACGTACGACCCGGTTGGCGAGATGACAGCAGTGAACGCACACGCAGCGACGGTGTTGAAGAAACCCAAGGTGGCGGTGACGGCTCCTGGGATGGATCTCTGGCTTGTTGCTGCGCTGATCTTCGTTACGATCGTCTTATTGATATTCATTTTCACAATCTGATGTATATTCAGAAGAGAATATGAGTACGACACTTCAAGCAGATTCATTCAGCCGCAACAACATCCGTGAACGGACCTCATTGGTCGAGGGTGTTCCTGAGGGCGCGTCTGCGATCAAGGTGGCGAGTACTCAAGGGTATGAGGCTGGATCGATCATCTACGTAGGTGAACTGGCTCGCGAGCAGTGTGAGAAGGCCGTGGTTGAGTCTCTTGCTGACGGCATGACTGTCTCACTGGTTTCTCCGCTCAAGTACCCGCACGCGGCGTTTGCTGATGTCACAGGCGTACTTGGCGACCTGGTTCACTTCTACCGGGCAGCCAACGTGGATGGGAAAGTGCCGGCCGATGACCAGTTCACCGTTCTCGCCACACGTGACATCGATCCTGACCAACCATCGACGTACATGACTGACACTTCCGGTGGTTCTGAGTTTTGGTATCGCAGCACCTATTTCAATGCGACAACGAACGAGGAGACTGCACTCGATGCGGTTGAGGCTCGACGCGGCCAGGACTGGGGCAACTACTGCTCACTCGATGAGATCCGTGACGAGGCAGGATTCACGAGTGCCTTCAATCTGAACGACAGCCTGATCTTCCAACACCGACGATCGGCGCAGAGCGAGATCAACACTGCACTTGGCTCTGTCTACACAGTGCCATTCAAGCCCGTCCCTGAAATCATCCGCACTCTGACGATCAAGCTCGCTGCAGGGATGCTCTTGCAATCGGCTTACGGTGAGCGATCCTCACAGGCCAGTCTCAAGCTGAAAGAAGCACGCGACCAGATCAAGGCAATGCAGGATCGAGACCAGACCATCTCGGATGAGGAGGGTCATTCGATTGCTGGTGGCGGGATCACTAGCTGGCCCGGCGAAGACCAGCCACGAGCATTCCATATGGGTGATCGGTTCTAGCTGATGGCGGGATCAGTTGTCCGCGTCAAGATCTCGGGCGACAAGGATGTCGTCAAGATGCTCAACGATGTTGGGTTAGAACTCAAAGACATGCAACCCGCGATGAAGGATGTCGGTAAGTACCTCAAGGGTCTGTACTCGGGTGAGGTCTTTGCTTCCAGGGGCGGGATTATCGGCGAGAGCTGGCCGCGCCTGAGTACGAAGTATGCAGCGTGGAAGGCCAAGAGGTTTCCCGGTCGCCCCGTCTTGGTTCGAACGGGGCTGATGCAGAGGTCGTTCAGCTACGCAGCGCAGCCATTGCAGGTTGAGATCAGCAACAAGGCCGCGCACTTCCGATACCACCAGAGCGATGAACCGCGCGCGATCATCCCGTACCGCCCGATGATGAAAGTCGAGGACGCTCAGTACAACGAGATCGTCAAAATCATCAACGCTCGACTCGAAGCAACAATCAAGGCGAAGGGAGGAATCTAGCCATGTACGAGGAAACAACACAACGGATCGTCAACCTGATGAAGGAGACGTTCGTCGGTGGCCCCTTCGTAGAGTTCTACGACGGAGACCCTGACGAGATCCCTGCATTTAACCTGCCGTGCATCGTGGTTGACCAAACCAACGACAACACAGCTCGTGGCACGTGGGGCGAAGATGACGTCACCGACAGCATCATTATCAAGGTCATCTATACCAAAGCCGACGACTGGACTGCCGATGTAAATCCAAATGACCTGACATCGAGGAAGATTCGTCAGATCATCGCAGCACGTGATCCCAAGACCGGGCGTTACATGCCGAACACCGTCAAACATGCAGTTCGATACTTCGCTACCAAGGGGTTGACAGCCGTAGCGAGTGACATGGAAATCGAGTACGGCATGGTCCCGCGTGTGAACGGCGACAAGGGGATCATCACTCAGGAAGGTTGGGTGAAGTTCTCGGTCCAGTACGTCGCGGAAGTTGTTGAGGCGCAATAGCTATTCTCTTAAATGGCCGAATGCAATATATTACGGGCATGGGAAAGTCTATAGAGAAAAACAAGAGTGTTCATGAGGAACCTCGCGAAGAGTCAACAGATAAACAGACGTTCTTCCTGCCGTTCGAGCGCAAGGTCATCGAGGCCGAAACACTTGAGGAGGTAGTGGAACTGACGAAGAAAGAAGAGGACGGTGATGCCAACTGAACCATACATAGGAAGGCGTGAAGCGATTGGCTTCGGCGTAGGAACAGATCCAGCAGTGACGGTCGCGCCGCAAGGCTGGATTCGCTGGCTTGACCAGGACGTGCAGCCGAAGCTTGAGATCATCGAAAACGAAAGCGCCATGGGCGTTGTCGAGAAGATCAACGACAGTGAAGTGGTCGGCAAGTGGGTCGAAGGAACGATCGGTGGCAAGGTCACAGAGGTCGGCGTTGGGTTTCCGCTACTAGGGATCTTCGGATCAGTCACGACTGGCGCGGTAGTTGGCGGGGTCTATCCGCACACCTTTGACGTCAATCAGTCGAGCATCCCACCTGCGATCACTCTCGCAAAGGTCACTCCGATCCAATCGAAGCGGCACAGCTACACGACGTTCGATACGTTCGAACTGACAGCCGAGGAGAAGGGCTGGGTACAGGTCAGTTCTGCAGTTAAGGCTCGAATCGGTGAGGCATCAACTGAGGTAGTCGCACTCACAACTGAGAAAGAGTTCACGAGCAAGAACATTGTGCTCAAGACCGCTGCTTCAAGTGCTGGCCTGGCTGCCGCGCCGGCCATTGCTGCCAAGAGTCTGAAGCTCAACATCGAGCGACCATCCGAGATGTGGTTCCCACTAGGCGGTGACGATAACCCTGTGTTTGATCGGGGTGTCTTCGAAGCCAAGGGGGAGTTCGTGATTCGCTACCTCAGCACTGACGTGGAAGACGACTATCTTTCCAACGCAATCAAGGCCATGAGCATCAAGATGACCAACGGCGCAACGAGTCTGGAGTTCATCGCTACCAAGGTGCGCTTCCGTGAACTTGAGAAGTCGAGCGACCGCGACGAGATCGTGACGCAGACGGTGAGCTTCTACTGCGAGTTCGATACGACGGCAGGTAAAGCAATCCAAGCCGTGCTCAAGAATCCTCGCGCATCGTACGCCGCAGCGTAGATCGCTATTGACCAATGATATGCCCCTTGCTTAAATAGGGGCATATTTAATTGGAGAAAACATGTCGCGATTTGATTTGAAGGTAAAGGTTTCACTAGCAGGACTTGCAGACGGATGGACTGACGAACATTACATGACGTTCAAACCGTTTGATGTGGATGAATCGCTCGATTCCAACGATGAGATGGACAAGCTAAAGGGTGAGGATCTTCGCGGGCTGACGGCGGTGTTCAAGAGTTCTGCGACGAAGCAGTTCGTTGAGGGCAAGGTTGTCGTTGAGGGCAAGACTGTCGATGCGATCGCGGAAGATGTTGCTTCCCTTCCTGCTCCAGTGATTACGCAGATCTTCACGACCATCTCGCGCACCGACTTCAGCAACCCAAAAGCATAGGCGTCGAGGCACTCGCCCGACGCGCAGAAGACAAGCAAGAACAGTACCGCGACGTTATTGTTCGCGGTCTTTCTAATGGTCATGAAGATGTAATCGATGAGATTCTGATTTATCGCTATAGGCAAGAGTTTCATCTTTCGTACCGTCAGGTGCTCAATGAACCTCAGGCTGCACTCGAGCAGGCCTATCTGATTTGGTCGCTCGAAAGGGATAAACAGGATATGGACAGGAAGAGGGATGAAGCTGATTCAAATCGTGGTAGATTAAAAGAAGAGGAGCGGTAGTAATAAGACCGCTGCAAGTTTTACCACGTGGCGAACAATAGAATAAACATCACCATATCCGCCAAAGATGAAGCGTCCGACGTTGTTAGAGCTGCTAGCGACAAGATCTCGGCGGCGACCAAAGCCCAAGCTGCAGACGCGAAAGCTGCTGCAGATCAGTTCAAATCGAACTTCGACTTCATAGGTACTGCTGCAAAGGCGGCAGGTGTTGCAATCGCAGGGTCCGCAGTCGGGTTGACTGCCTTCGGATTGAAGAGTGCGACCGAACTCCAAGTCACCGCAGCATCTTTCAGGGCGCTCACGGGCGATGCCAAGGTTGCCAAGGATCTGTTCGCCAATCTCTACGACTTCGCACGTGGCACACCGTTTGCATTCCCTGATGTAGCAGCAGCCGGTAAGACGTTGCTCGGTTACGGACGCACAGCGCAGCAGGTGAAATCAGACATCCAGACTCTCGGCGGCATGGTCGCCACGACTGGCGCTGACTGGAGCAGGCTAGCTGTTGTCTACGGCCAAGTGAATGCCGCAGGCAAGCTCTATTCACAGGATGCGTTGCAGCTCATCGAGAATGGCGTCCCGATCGTCACGGCACTCGCGAAGCAGTACGGCATTTCGATCACACAGGTCAAAGCAAAGATGGAAGACGGTGCCGTTAGTGCCGACGACTTCAACAAAGCAATGAAGTCAATGGTTCCTGCAGATGCCATCTCTCAGATGAGCAACACGATGACTGGCCGATTGTCTGGATTGACGGGATCAATTCGCTCGCTTGCCTTCTCGCTTGTGGGTATCGACTACTCCAAGTTCGATGAAGGTTCACCGCTACTGGTCAAACAGGGCGGGTTATTCGATCGGGTGACGAAGGCAGTTCAAGACTTCTCGAAGACACTCAGCGACCCTCAGTTGAAGGCCGCAGCGGTGCAACTTGGAGATGGACTCGCATCCGCTGTGGAGAACGGCGGCAAAGCGCTTGTAGACGTCCTCAGGTGGACTGCGAACAACTTGGACATCGTGAAGTCTGCGGCTCTCGCAGCAGTGGGCGCGTTTGTCGCGTTCAAGCTCGGCAGTGTCGTGAATGACTTCAGCAACCTGATCATCAAAGGAAAGACTCTCTCAGGTGTCCTGAATGCGATGGGTTGGAACCCGTGGATCATCGGCATCACTGCTGTTGTCGGTGCGTTCATCTACCTGCAAGATCGCTTCGACATCGTCGGTAAGGCATGGCAAGGAACCCAAGGAGCCGCACGATGGGCTCAGAAGGCATACGCGGACTTCGCGGCCACAGTTCAAACCACCTTCACCTCAGCGGTTGCCATCGGGCGTCAGGCGATCGATCAGTTTTCTAGTGGTATCCAACGAAGCCGACAATGGCTACGGGATCACGAGAATGCGATCCGAGTAACCGCCTTGGTCTTAACTGCCATCTTCGGTCCAGCACTTGCCAAAGCCGCAGCAGCATCAGTCGTTGCGGGTGGCAGCATCGCAGTAAGCGCCGTGCAAGCTGGTGCAGCCTGGTCACTCGCTGCTGTGCAGGCAAGCGCCGCATGGATCGCCCGACTACCAATGGTCGCCATCGCAGCTGGAGTCAATGCAATCAAAGCGGCAGATGCAGCCCTCATCGCATCAGCGGCCTGGATTCGACAAGCAACAGCGGCAACGACTGCATGGGTTGTCGCGCATACCAAGATGGCAGCGGCAGCTACAGCTCACGCGATCAAGTCGGCAGCGCAAGCGGTGTGGGCTGGTCATCAGTGGACTTTCAACGGAACACGGGCAGCAGGGTCTTGGATACTTGGGTTTGTCGGGATGCAAACCGCTGCAACGGCATTTGGAACTGCATCATCAGCACAGGCAGGTATGGCAGCGGCAGCCAACGTCGCAGCAGCCGCTCGAACAGGGATCGCCTGGGTAGCCGCTCATGCTGCAATGCTCGGAATGATTGGAATGGTCGCACTCGCGGTTGGCGGACTGATCACGATGTTCTTCAACGCACAGAGCCAGAATGATGCAACTGCGAACGCGGTAGCGCGACATCGGGCAGCTCAAGAAGCACTCACGAACGCGACGGTAGCCGCGAAGAACGCCCAGGATGCACTTAACGGATCACTACTCACTCAAGAGGGTGCTTCACTGGCAGTCGAGCGTGCGAAGAGATCCCTCGAACAAGCTATCCGTGACTACGGCGTTGGATCGCTCGAAGCGCGAGAGGCGACACACAGCCTCCGTCGAGCAGAAGAAGACCTTGCTCGTGCGTCCGACGATGTAGCCGCGAAGACACGAAATGCAAAGGCAGCTCAGGACGAGCGGAACAAGGCAGCCGAGACCGTGAAAGCTACTTCTCACAGCGTCGGCGGTGCAGTCGCAGGTGAAGCCGCTCAGTGGTCAAACTTGGCTGGACGAATTAACGAAGCTGCAGAAGCCCGCAACAGGGGTGAGTTCAAATCTGCACTCCCGACGATGAACGCCGCACCAGGACTGAAGAACGCAATCGGTACGGCTTACTCACCAGGTGGCCGAACGCTTGTTGGTGAGCACGGCCCAGAGATCGTGAACATGCCGCGTGGATCTCAAGTGACGCAGGCCTATCGCACACGCAACGAGTTGAACTCGGGCGGCGATGGCGGGGGAGTCACCAACATCCTGTCGGGCAACTTCACCTTCAACAACCAAGAGGCGTCAGACGCGTTCTTCAACCGACTCGATTCAACACAACGACTAGCAAAGGTAGGCATGTAATGAGCGCAATCGCACTGAAATACGGAGCATTTGACCTCCAGACAGACAAGATCACTACGACGGACACGGACGTCTACTCACCTCCCAAGAACAACGTGCAGGCTGACAAGCTCGCTGGTGCTGACGGAGCTGTGATCGTGAAAACGAACTTTGAACCGAAGACCTTTACCGTTGCCGGCCGAATCAGGGGGAGTACCCGCGAGGAGACGGAGAAGTTGATCGACGCGTTCAACACGGCCATGATGCAGCCGAATCAGGCCTTCGACATCGCCCGCAGCGGTGACATCAGACGATATGTTTCGACTGCTCAAGGCATCATCATCAGCACTAGCGGGCACAACACGGCAGGCTTCTCGGTGGACTTCATGTGCCCGACTGGCGTTGCTTCTGACACCTACAACACAGCACTGCTCAGTCCGTCGAACGTAGCGACTTCTACGGCTTCACTCGGTGTCACCGTTGGGGGCACGTATCAAGCTGAGCCAGTGATCAAGCTGAAGATCAACACACTCACAGGTGGGACAGCCAAGCGAATCACCGTGACCAATGGATCGACCATGCGCGGAGTATCAGTCACGCGTAACTGGGCGGCGGGGGACACGATCGAGATCGACTGTCTTCGCAAGACCATCTTCGTCAACAGCGTTCCGACTGACTACCTCGGGCAATTCCCCGTATGGGTGGTCGGACCAGGCGTGATCGCATACAGCGACGACTTCACTGCTCGTGACGTGACAATCGAGTCGATCTACGTAAGACGTTGGCTCTAAACATCATTCACCTATAGGACGATCAGGGCGCTCGTCGTATATTGAGGGAAAGCAGTAAACAGGAAATCACATCAATGGCCAGCAGTTTGTACGACAAAGCGAGAGAAGGCTTTCTGGACGGATCTATCGTCCTGACGACCAACAACATCAAAGCAGTGCTCGTTGATACGAGTACCTACACTCCGAACCTAGCGACTCACGCCAACCTGAGTGACATCCCAACACCAGCGCGAGTAGCAACGAGCGGGAATCTGACTGGCAAGACCGTGACCAACGGAGTTTTCGACGCAGACGATCTGACGTTCGCCGCACTCGGTGGCGCGAGTGTTGAAGCGATTGTTCTGTACAAGGACACAGGAACAGCAAGCACCTCACGACTGATCCACTACATGGATACAGGTACCGGACTTCCTTTCACTCCGAACGGTGGTGACTTGAATCTGGCCTGGTCAAACGCGGCAAATAAGATCTTCAAGATCTAAGGCTCGACCAGGTGATCTACTACTTCGGTGACGGATCAGACGGCGCACTCAACGTAGCGTCGGGCACTCAGAACTTGCCGTTGAATCAGATCCATCAGTTCACGAATGTCACGATCGCAGCGGGTGCGACTCTCAGTACTGCATCGACCACGGGATCGGTTCTCTTCATTGCAGTGCAAGACACCTTCACTTTGAACGGCACGATCAATGTGTCGGGCAAGGTCAACCCTGGCTCTGCGGACTGGTCGTTCACAGTAGATGGCATCACCTACTCATCACCTGGCGTTGCTGTGGGTTCTTACTATTCAGACCATGGCCCAGCCAACTTTGGTTTCGGTAGTGGAGGCGCTGGAGGAGGGTTCAGTGGAGGACCGCTCGGCGGCAGCGGTGGAAGTGGTGGGTATGGGATCGCCGGTGGCGCAGGGGTAGGTCAATCACGCAATTCAAATGGCACGTTCAGCATGAACGGGAACGCGGGTTCCAACTCGGGCGGTGGGTCAGGAAGTAGCTCGATCACGATCAGCAAGGACAGCACTCGTTTCCTGACCGTCACCAGCAACAGTGGTAGAGGCGGAACCTCATACGGTGAGAGTGGTGCTGACGGCTCGGGTTCGGTCGTAGACCAAGGTGGAACTGGGGGCGCAGGTTACTCGTGGGCATCAAATGGGGGTGGAGGTGCTGGAGGTATCGCAGGACGCGCAGGTGTCCACATTGTCATCCGAGCTAGGAAAATTGTTCTCAACGGCACGATCATCACCAGTGGATCTGCGGGCGGCAATGGTGGTAACGGCGGGCGGTTGATCCGGCAGTCAGGTGCAACCAACTTCTGGGGATCTCCAGGCCTCGGCGGTGGTGGGGGATCGGGTGGAAACATCTCGATCTTCTACGCAGACACGCTCACTAATACTGCGGCGAAGTTCGTCAACGGTGGGTCAGGTGGAGCTGCTGGGTATGGCGACACTGGGTTTGTTCAACCAGTAAGTCAGGGCGGTTCAGGAGTCCCCGGCACTTTCAGTTCCAAGAAACTCACCCCTGCTGAGTACGCGTCCTCAATCTCAGTCGATAGCACCAATTCTCAAGTCGCTTACGGATCACCAACTCTGACCGCCGGAGCAGTGACGGTCACCCCGACTAGCGCTGCCTCCAGTTACGCGGCAGGGCCACCGCTAATCACGATGAATATCTGGGACGTTGGAAACTCGGCGTCGGTAACCGGCTATGGATCACCAACGATCACACAAGGGCCACCGCCTCCACCGCCTCCGGTGAACTGGGAAGACCTCGGAGTTGAGAACACCAAAGAGTATGTAGCCAAGGTCTATTCGAAGACCGGGCAGTTCATGCGCGTACTCACGGACATCACAGACGACCTGACCTTCTCACAACAGATCCTCACACCAGGAACCACCACCACAATCAGACTGGCTCGATCTGCCGAGAACACGATCGAACTGCGCGAACCACTCACCGATCAAGCTGGTGTGGGATATACCGATCAAACCAGTGATCCATACGTCGTCACCAGCACCACGGCAAACACTGTCGGTCCAGATACCGACATCGAGATCGGTCTCGGCGTGGACATCTTCGCGCACTACGGAGGCTATGAACCCCTCGTCAATGAGAAGGGCGAGCCGTACGTTGATCAGGACGGAGATCCCTACATCGTTTCTACTGGTGCTCCAATGGGCCGGCGGGTCTTCAGCGGCAAGATCATGAAGTACCGCGCTCACTACGGCGACACGGAGTACGTAGAAGCGACGCTCATCTCGCACGGGGTCGAGCTGACCAAGGGTGAGCTGATCAAGAGTGGTGCAGCGACAACAGTGACCTATCCGTCTACTGAAATCGCTACAATCGCCAAGAGTCTCCTCGACACCAACCCTGGCCGAATCGGTTACACCACAGGATCAATCGACACCACAGGCGTTACGCCGACGATGAAGTTTGAGCTGAACACCAAACTCGAGGGGATCAAGAGCCTCTACTCGCAGACTCCAGATGGGTACTTCTGGTACGTCGATGTGGGGGAGAACCTGCTCTACATCAAGAAGCGAAACACGGTGGCAGACCACATCTTCGTCAAGGGAAAACACCTGGCGGACATCGACATTGAGAAGTCTGCAGAGGATCTGAGAAACAAGGTCTACTTCGTGGGCGGTGATCCAGGCAGCGGCACACTCTTCAAGGTCTATACCGATGCTGCGGCAATTGCCGATTCTGAGCTGGGAGTACACCGAATAACAGACCGACGCTTCACCCTCACAGCAAGTGCCCAGCGTTATGCCAGCAAAGTAATGAGTGAGTATGGCCGTCCGATTTGGACATCGACAATCACGATCCCTTCGAGCGTGTATGACATCGAGAGCATCAAACTGGGGCAGATGGTTGGTTTTAGGAACTTTGGGAACTTCGTGGATACGCAACTGCTTCAGATTGTCGGGTACAACTACACCTCGACGCTGATCACGTTGACGCTTGGAACTCTTCAAGAGGGGATGGCAGAGATCATCGCAGACCTGGATGAGGGATTGTCGAATGAACAATACCAACAGCTACCTACAACTCCGTCTTAACGTGTTATATTAGCGATAAAGAGGAACAATTGAATATGGTAAAACAAATTACAGATAACGCTTCGAAGTCGCCGGTCGCCGCAGCGGACATCCTTCTCGTTCGAGACGTGAGCTCGAATACCGATAAAAAATCAACGGTATCGGGGCTTGCGCCTGCGATAGAAGCCTCCTTGTCTTCGGACGGCGCATGGAAGTCATGGACTCCAACATGGGGTAATCTGACCTCGGGAACGAATACGGTGGGCAACGGGAATTTAGAAGGTCGCTATCAGCAATACGGAAAAACTATCGTATTTAGCATCGTGTTAGTGTGGGGCTCTACGACTGCAAGTACTGGAATCGATTGGAAGTTTCTACCGCCAGTGCCCCCATCGGCCAATCAAGTAACCCATAAAATGCCGATCGGCACATGCCTTGTTGAGGACGCTGGGATCTACCTGTTCGATGGTTTTGTACGTATCTTCGATTCATCATCTATCCAGCCTACCGTCATTGACGCTTCGACAAGCACGGGTACGCGCCGTGCGATAAATCCTACCTCTCCGATGGTGTGGGGGCCTGGAGATTCGATGAAACTATCTGGAACCTATGAGGCCGCTTAGAGTATGAAATTCACTCTAGACAATAGCGAAATGATAGTAATTTCGAATCTGTGGAAAGGTTGTCATGGGAGATAACGGAGTAATACTTGCGTCTCTTGGCATTGTCGCCACAGTGTGCGGTGCGCTGATTTGGGTTGTGAAATTTCTCTTCACTAAGAATGATAAGACCAATAACCGACTCGCTTCTTCGATCGAGAAGAGTGCGAACGCGAGCAATGCGCTCCAGAAGTCGCTTGCTGACCGAGATGCGCGCGACCATGAGTTTCAACGAGACGTGATCGCCTCCCTAGCTAAAGTGTCCTTATCTTTGGATCAGTTGGACCGAAAATCAGACGTGAATCTTCATGCGGTGCAACTAATTGCGGACTCTGTAAGCAGGGAACGAGTGGACTGATGGGACGTTTCGTTGTACCAGTCGCGGATCGAATCACTCAGCAGTTCGGTGAGAATCCAGACTACTACAGGTCACTCGGACAACTAGGTCATACGGGTATCGACTACGGATGCTCGCTAGGAACTGCCGTACGGGCAACTGGCGACGGAAGAGTTAGTTTCGCAGGACCAGGCGCAAATCATGGTGGGTTCCTAGCGGTAGCAGGAAACGCGATTCTTCTTGACCACGGCGACATCTATAGTGCGTACTCGCATCTCAGTCGATTTGCAGTGAGCCAGGGACAACAAGTGAGCCAAGGCCAAGTAATTGGCTATTCCGGAAATACAGGACAAGTCACCGGACCTCACTTGCACTTCGAGTTCTGGGGTAAGCCGACGAACTGGCAAAACGGATGGTCAGGCCGTGTGAATCCAAACAATTATTTAAGCGCTGCGGACGCAGCAGGAGACGAACCTATGATTGCTGATACAGACAACGAATATGCGCGGTGGAATAAGTTATTTATTCAAATAAGAGGACGCGGGGCGAGTCGTGAAGAATTTCGAGCAGCGGCCGTGGGTCGGAACTGGTTGAATGCAATGGAGATACTTTCAGATGACGCGGAAGCTGAACAGGCTACCCAAGATCAGGCGACTGGTCGAGTTGCGCGCATCGATAATTGGCCTAGGCAAATTTACGGTCTCATCGATCAGGTAAATGAATTGGCCAAACGGCCTACATCTGAGAAACTCACGGAACTAACTGGAAAGCTTGAAGTTCTAACCCAGAGCGCAGATTCCGCCAAAGCAGAACGAGACGCTGTGGTCGAAACCAACAAGAGGCTCGAGGAAGCTCAGCGGATCGATAAAGAAGCAGGCGAATCGCTCCTGCGCAGGCTCGGGCAGTTCGTCAGTAAATACATACCAGGATTGAAATAAGGAGGTGAACATGAACCATACATACGACCAACCAACATCAGCACCAACATCGAAAGTAGCAGCAGCCGGCATCGGCGGTTCTGTCGCAATCGTACTCATCTGGCTTGCCGGACAGTTCGGTGTCGAACTCAGTGCGGAGGTTGCATCTGCAATCACAGCGATCGTCGCCTTTGCGGCTGGATACTTCAAACGAAGCAGCACTAACTAGCTCTCAAAAGCATTTTGCGTCGCGCCTGACACGTGTTGTCGGGCGCTTTTGATATGTAAGGCCTGCGAGTTGCACGGCGTCTCCTGCAAGCTCTGATACGCTAAATTCCACTGAGTAAATTAGTTGTTCAAATCCAAGGAGAGCCAAGTGGCTGAACGCATCATCAAGCAACTGATCGATGATCTGGACGGAAATGACATTGACGAGGGATTCGGTCAGAAGGTCGAATTCTCTTACCAGGGAACCGATTACACGATCGACTTGCGTGACTCGAATGTGGACAAGCTGGAGAAGGCGCTCAAGCCTTACATCGAGGCTGCACAGAAGATCGGCGTAGCCCGCAAGACCCGCAAGGGGAGCGGAACACCCAATGCCGCAAGTGGTTCCGGTCGTTCAAAGGAACAGCTCCAGGCCATCCGTGACTGGGCTGTGAAGAATGGCTTCGAGGTTGCACCTCGCGGACGTATCAAGGCTGAAGTGATCGACGCCTTCGACGCAGCGCACTAGCGTCTCTGCACCACTTACCCGCCGCTATATGTGGTGGCATCAGACTCCCCTGGCCGAAATCTGGTTGGGGGAGTCTTTTTGTCTGCCCACCTCTGTTAATTATTGGAGCATCGGCGGGGTAGGGGAGTGCTGCGGGGGTTTGTCACCCCTGAAGAACGCATTTCCAACGAGACGAGTAGGGGAGTGCTGGAGTGAACGTGATTGTCGTGGGCACTCAGTATGGTGTGTGGATGCCAACTTACGGAGTCTGGAAGTCGAGTCGATACTTCATGATCACTGATCTCGATCCTGCGAAAGAGTCTGACTCGTTGTCCGAGCTTGAGTCATTTGCCCTGCAGCGCAACTGGTATGCACCCGCTCCGGCATTGATCGCCCGCCGGAACGGTAGCGCCTGGGTTCCACTTGACTGGGTTCGTAAGGATGGACGCGACCCGCTCACACCGGACCAGCCAATCAAGTACCAAGAAGTGCGCGAAGGTAAGCGAGCGTGGGCGAAACATCTTGGTAAGCGGCCTACTGATCTCACGCAGGCATAGCCAGAAAGACCGAACCCCAGCAGACTGTTTCGTTGCTGGGGTTCGGTCGTAGATCGACGTGATGGGGCGTCAACTGATGTGCGTGAAGTCTCTCAAGGTATCTCGGATTCGGATGAAGTCGTGGTTCGCCAGTGAGTCCACTTCGCCAGTGATCGCCTGGATGCGTGCGCGAGTTGGAGAGTCGAGATAGTTGTTCGGATCAATCTCATCTCCCATCATGCGGCGCGCTTCGTGTGCGATTTCCCGGCACTCGATCATGACGGACTCGGCGTGCATTTCCAGTCGTTCCGCCGCTTCGACCATGGCCTGTAGGTCGTTGATCCTGTTGCTGTCATCCATGGTGATCATCCCATCCTCAAGGCTCGTAGTGGCTGAAGAACCTTCGTGGTCGAAGCAGTTCTGAGTTCGTTCAAGTTGTAGGAGACCCGGAACAGTCGCAGAAGTGATTCAGTGTCGTATTGCTCGATCGCTTGACGATGTTTCTCTGCTTCGAAGATCAGCTCTTCGCTGACTTGTGTGATCGTCTGTCCAAGCTCTCTCATCGCAAATGCTTGATCGATGAGGTTGTCGAGGATCTGGACGGGCGGGAGATCTGTCATCACTGCTCCAATCGGCGGGTCGGTCATGGTGAGTGCTGGACGGCTTGGTTAATGCGGAACTGAATGTGCTCCAGGTACGCATCCAGGCTGACAAGCATGATCGTGGCCAGCGCGGGATTCTCTTCGCGTAGATCGTCTACAGCACTTGCCATTTCGTGCGCATCTTCGACCAGCTTCTCAATCGTGGTGACTGCTTCAGCTTGCAGCGTCATCGTTTATCTCCGGTTCTGATCGTCGGGCACGTCGTAGGTTGAAATGCCGATAGGCTTGTGCGGCCGCTTCGTTGGCGCAGCTGGTCTACGCCGCCGAGCCTCTGCAGCGTCAATGGACTCGATAGTTCTTCCGTACTTCTGCTCCGAGATTTGGAAGGCGCGTTGTCCGTGGCCGTAGTTGGTTGCTTCGGGATAGGTGTGCATCGTGAACGGCCTACTCATGCCTTCATCTGTGTTGATGCGTGCAATGGTGTCGAAAGCCTTAAGGTTGACCATCTGCTCAGCCGTGATCGATCGGTCAGCGAAGTCGTTCTGGTGGATTCGTGCACTCTTCGGGCTGGATTGGAAGATGATCTTCGATCGGGCATTGGCTGCGATTGCATCCTGGGTCGAGCTGGAGAGTCGTTCGATGTACTGAGTCGCTAGGACTAAACCGAGCTTCTTGCGACGCGCTGTAGCGAGCATGTCCTCGAAATCCGAGTTTAACCGGCTGAAATACTGGAACTCATCGATGAACATGAGGTTCGGCTTGTCTGGCGTTACAGCGTTGGCTGCCCGCCACAGTGCACCAACGATGAAGCTGCCGATCAATGACGCGACCTGCTCCGATACACCTGCGAAGTTCACGAATAGGAGGCGGTTGTTTTCGATCACATCGAGCGGATCGAACGACGATGTCTCCTGAGTTACCAGGTACCGCGACTCGGGAGGTGTCAAGATCTCCCACAACCGGTTCTCAAGAGCCTGGCTGTCTCGTTCTCGCACCTCCTTGGTCTTGCCGAGCCAGTCGGTGAGGAATTGCTTGATCTTCTGATCTTTCTGCTTGCTGGTCACATCACGGGCCCATGCGAGTTCAACTGGTGTCCGAGGGTTTGCCATGACCAGAACGTCTGAGAGTGTTGCGTTTGGGAGCACGTCGAGTGCTGGAAGGATGTGGCTGATCAGCTTTCGCGTGTAGACGCTCTTGCTGTCGGGGTATATCGCTTCGAGTAACGAGATCAACTGTCCTGCAACGAGAGTTGGAGAACCAAGTTTGATGATGTTCAGTCCAATCGGAAACTTGTTTCGTCTGAAGTCGATAACGATCACATCATCGAGTCGGTGCTCAGGAACCTGGTTGAGGCCCTTGTTGAGCAGGTTGCCCTCGTACTCGAAGACGAAAGCCCCAAGCCCCTTGTCGATGGCTTGGCGCAACATGCGTTCCGCGAGAGTGGTCTTTCCCGTTCCCGACGCCCCGCCGAGGTACGTGTGAGTAAGCGCTTGTCGCCAGGCCATGGCGATTCGACGTTCTGGGCCGGGTATCGTGCTGCGTCCGAGAACTAGCCCCTCGCGAGGGACATCATTCATTGCAGGTCGGTGTTGGGTAGTTCCTCGAGTGAGGCCGGCAATGTCTGGCACGCGAGACCCCATGGGCCATGCGATGACTCCGCTCAGTTCCTTGGTCGAAAGCTCAGCAGTCATGATCAACGGTGTGCGGGCAAACTCAATTTGATCAGACAGCTTCACCGGATCGACGGGCTTCGTCTTGAAGTAAGCTGCACCCGATTCGCTGGTCAGCGCAGTCACAACATCGTTCACGAGACGAGCTGCTCGCTGCTGGTTGGCGGCCTTCGCGGCGATTCGTCCCGTTGCGAGGAACATTTGATCAGACTGCTTCGCCCGACGATCACCGATCTCTTCGGGACTAGCAATGGTCTTGCCCATCAAGGCCTGCCAGATGGTGGTGTTGGCACTTGAGACGTTCTCTGCCCCGTGAGCGATTCGTTTCGCATTAGAGTGGCGGATCACCCACTGCAGTATCAGTTCATCGCCGTCTTCCACAGCATCTTGCATCGATCCGAGAAGCCGAGCGCTGTAATCAGATTCGCTCGCCAAGGCAAGAGTCCTTGCCCCGTTGTGCATCTTGATCGAGACGCCGTAGTCGTACTTGTAAGCAACATTGTCGTCGTACTCCTGGTACCCGATACCGTCTACCGAAGTTCGCAGCATCTTCATGAGGTACTGCCCTTTCCCCTTCGGAAAACGGATGATGTGCTGAATCCCGTTGGGGGAGACGACAACCTCGAAAACGATGGTCGGTGTGCCATCAAAGGCGTGAGAGCCGGGGAGAAGTGATGTGCCGATCGAGCGGAGAAACGCCGTTACGCGTTCCTCAGGAAGCTCAGGCTGGAAAGTGAGGATGAACGAGTCACGCGAAGTGTCGTACGCGTGTTGATGTTTCGAGAAGAAGCCCATCAGCAATCGCCCCTCTCAAGGGGATCTGGTGGGTACAAGACTGGGAGTAGACGTTCGATCATTGTCTACTCCCAGCTTGACACACTCTTGATGATTCGTCACTTGACGAAAGTGGCGACTAGAGACGCAGGTAGAACTTTGCGGCTCGCCATGCGATGACCGAGACGGTAACCACGATGACCACGGTGATGATCAGGGGCGCTGCTGCTTGGATGATCGGCACCACGATCGAAAGAGCGATCGCGATGCCGAGCACCGACCAGGCAACGGAGGGAAGGCGTTTGATCACTGTTCCCTACCTCAATCCCCACGACGGGGTGGTTTGGACATTTCCTTGCGAGATGGCGTCAAGTTGATCGCTGAGTTCTCGCCGCAAGTCTTGAGCGCGATGCTCCATGTAGATGATGCGATTCCGCTCTTGGAGATGTGGGTCAGGCAGCTGGCGTCCGCTGACCCACATCTCCAAGATGACCATGGCGGTGGTCAGCACTTAGAGGTCCCGCATTTCGTTGTCGATCTTGTGACCGTAACTCCGAAAGAGCTGGACGATCAGCGCTTCGGCCAGGGGGTTCTCGGCCGCCACTCGAACACCCTTGTCTGACAGGTATGCGATGTCGCTGATGCGATTTTCGACGTACCGGCCGATGTCTCGTCCGCGTAGTTCTGCCCTAACCATCTGAAGTTGGTCCTGCGTGATGGCTAAGTTGTGTTCGCGGTTCAGCTTGGCGAGTTGCCCACCTGAAAAAGCCGACTTCAAGCTGGTCGAGGAGGTCTGGTTGATCTTCGAAAGTTCGTTTCGTGGACTCATTCGATGTCTCTTTCCCTGATTGGCGAAGTACCCACTTCATCTGGTCGCCTTCCCTAGATTCGCCGGGGTGACGCGACGGCGTCGGGGGCAGGAAGGTTGCTCAGTGGGTCTGAAGTGCTTGGAAGCGTCGAGCAACCGCGCGGTTCGCACTGGGGTGGTCGAAGCTTCCTGTGTGGAGTTTTCAATCTGCGTCGATCCGTGGCTTGGATCTAAGATCACCGTAACAGATGTAATGAACACAGTCTTCACTTCAACCTTAGAAACTCATGTGAACTGAACTGTTTCTACGTATCGACCACTGACATGAAGATGGACCCTTAAACAGCGCATCCCGCCATGCTGATGTGAACGAGGGGGTCACTTCGTCGGTGGTAGGGTGAGTCTTGTGACCACACCTGTCCCAGGCACGCCGCAGAGTCGCGGCGGAGTAACAAAAATGCGTCGGACATCAGAGGACATACTTCGAGCGGCAAGCAGGCTTGTGACTCTGAGTCCTGTTAGGCAAGAAGACGTTTCAGTTAGAATCACAGTGCAAGACATCTGTTCTCTGGCGGGATGTAGCCCGGCGTCATTCTATAAGCAATTTTCTGGGACCGACGAGGTCTTCGATAGGCTCGTCGATGGAATTGTCGAGTTTGTAATTTCGTTAAAACTTGACGAAGCCATTTATAGTACGCGGCCCACTCAAGCTATTATTCGCGACACCTGCGTTGCTATTATTATGCAAATTTCAAAGAATCGTGGGATATTTGCACAATCGCTCAATAGGCGATGGATCGAGCAAATTTCCTCTTTGCTGTACTCTTATGTTGCTACGGCCATTCAGGAAAGGGGCGGAACTTCACTAAGCCCCGACAGCTTGCTAGTTAAAAAGATGTGCTTTCACCATGTTTCGGGAGCGATCGTATCTGTAACGACCTCAACTGGTGTTTCATCTGACAAAGGGGGCGACGAGCTATGCAGGTATCTATACGACTCTATTCGTGGTGTCTAAACCCGCTCGAAGCTATTGCAGTCCAACATAATTCGCAGTAGGAGGCCAGATGGCATCGGTAGTTGTAGACATTGGGGGTTCAGGGGTTCGCCTCGCAGTCCTTGAACGCGGAAACCTCTCAACGCAAACAAGTAAGAGCGTCAAGTCCATTGATGACCTGGCCCGCGCGATCCGCGATTGCACGCAGTCGCCGTCTGCCGTCGCAATTTCTCTCGCGGGTTTTGTCGATAGCAAAAGCGGATACGTGCGATTGAGTCGAAGCGCGCCTTGGAGCGAAGGAAAGTTCAAGTCGAGGCTGTCTGAGATTCTCGGTTGCCCAGTGGCTGTAATGAACGATGGTGAGGCGCACGCTCAGGCGATCAACCAGATGAGCGGTGTTGAACTGGGGGCGGTTTCGCTGTCTCTCGGTACATCTGTCGGTATGGGTCTACTTGATCCTGACGGCAGAGTAATTCGTCCGTGTTCAGGTGAAAACTGGGACATTGGTGACGTACAGCTGAAGAACACCAGTGCAGCCGATCCCTCGGTTTGGTGGGCGCTCGGCTCACAGGGACTTGCTGATCTTGAAAAAAAGTATGGAGCCAGTGCGGGTAGGCAGCGGTTCGGATTCAGGCTGGGGTCGTACATCGTTCAACTTTGCAGTACCTTTCAGCCGAAAACCGTTGTGTTGTCTGGTGGCATTGCGGTGAGTGCATGGGAAGAGATGAAAGGCCCGATAAGGTCTGAGCTTGAGCGTGTACCCGCTCATTTCGTAACACCACGCGTGCAGTTGTCACCGTTCGCGGAAGCGGCTTTGGTAGGTGCAGCGTACGTCATCAAGCCTTCCACTTGATTTCGATCAGCTCTGGATCAAATCGCCACTTGTCCTTGTACTTTGGGTATGTGTATCCCTCGTGGGTGGGTCGTGGGTGGACGACTATCTCAACTCCGAGCGTGCTCAATAAATCTCGCTTCCAATGGATTCCAGAGTTCTCCCACTTGCTTCGAAACTCGATTGCGGCTTCAGTCGTGACTCGACTTGATGTCTGCTGTTGTATCAACTTCTCAACCGCACGAAGCTCGAGGTCGACAGACGACTTCATTCGCTCGAACTCATCACGGTTGAGTAGCCCGCTGACGTAGTAGTCGTTGGTTATCTCGACACTTCGGCCTTCCAAGGCACGCTGACGCACATGAAGTTCCCGGAGAGTTGTTGTGTCACTCTCATAAGTCGCGAGCGAAGCAGCAAGCTCTGGTGACTCCAGACGTGCCATGATGCAGTCAGACAACAGATCGATGATCGGCTCGACCATTCGACTTACCTTCCCACAACCGTTTGGTCTGCCCGTCTGCGAGTCGGTTTTTCCACAGGCTGCGGTGGTCTTGTAGCTTCCGTCGCGTTGCTGCTTTGACTTGTGGAACAACTTCTTTCCACACAGACCGCAGAACAAGTAGCCCTGCAGCACATGCTTACGAGTACGGCTAGGATGAACTGACGCCCGCTTGCTAAGTGAGATGGCAGCCTGAAGGTCATCCCACTCGTCCTTGGTGAGGATCGCTGCTGACTCGGCCACATACTCGACACCCTTGTGATCCACGATGCCAGCGTTGATCGGGCGGATCAGAAGGTTCCGGATTTTTAGGGCATTCCAGTCCTTGCCATGTTGCGTCAGTATCCCGCGTTGATTGAGGTCGATTGCGAGCGACCAGTAGGAAGCGCCGTTGGTAAATCTGTGCGCAAGCTCACGGATAACGGCTGCTTCGGATTCTCTGATGGCAGTTCGCTGAGGTTCGAACCCGTAGGGTCGCTGGCCTCCCAGGTACTTACCTGACTTGGCGGCCTGCAGTTTGGCTGCTCGTTGTCGTTCGATCATGTGCTCGACTTCGTACCTCGCGACCGAACCGAGTTGGCGGGCCACGAGCCGACCTGAAGGGGTGGAGAGATCCAACGGTCCCGCCTTCGCCGTGTGGGTTGTGACGCCGCCAATTTCTGACGCTGTCACGTACTCCTCAAGCTCGACCATCGATCGGTGTAGGCGATCGGAGTGCCACGCAATCACCATGCCGATCTGACCGTTTTTCATGAGTTCGAGGAGGCTGAGATACGACGGGCGGGGTTTCCCTGAGTACGCGCTCAGATCGTTGTCTACGAGTACGTGAGATACCGTGACGCCGAGGCGCTGCGCCAGCTCGCGGCAATCGCCCTCTTGCCGTTCGACTCCGAGGCCGGCCCCAGTCTTATCTCGACTGATGCGGCAATAAATCGCCGCTGATGTGTTGTGTTGCAGTGTGTTTCGTTGGTCTTGCATAGATCGTTACCTACCCTCATTATCTCACGATGTGGGGTGGTTTACAACACTCGACGAATGTGCCGAGATCGGGGTGAAAGTGCTCGAAGCGCTACGTACGCCGCTCGAAGACGGGGAGGTGCGAATCGCCCGGCGGGACGGAGTTGCGCGGTACCCGGCGCGGTTCCAGCTGATCCTGGCCGCCAATCCCTGCCCGTGCGCGCCGCCGAGAGACGCGGATTGTGTTTGTGCACCCGCGGCGCGTCGCCGGTACCTGGGGAAATTGTCCGGCCCGCTCTTGGACCGAGTCGACATCAGGGTCCGGATGCAAGCCGTTGCGACCGGAGCGCTGATCGACGAAGTGGGGGAAAGCACCGGCGATGTTCGTGCGCGCGTGGCGGCAGCTCGAGACACTGCAGCCCAGCGGTGGAGCGAGTACGGGTGGCGGACCAACGCGGAAGTGCCAGGGCCTGCGTTGAGGCAGAAGTTCAGACTCTCGCGTGCGGCGTTGGCGCCGGTGGAACGGGCGCTGCGTAAAGGGGTGATAACCGCTCGTGGGGCTGACCGAGCGTTGCGGGTTGCCTGGAGTGTCGCCGATCTGGCAGGTGAGGCGATGCCAGGGCCCGACCAAGTTGTCACCGCACTCGACTTCCGAGACAGGGGATTCCAATGACTGCACACGATCCACGACTACTCGCTTGGGCATATCTGTCCCGCGTCGTGCAGGGGCCCAGCGCGTATATGTCCATGTTGATCGACGAGCTCGGGGTCGAAGAAACTGCGAGGGCGGTTCGCAAGGGCGATCTGCCGCCCTCGATCGAGGAGAAGACGCGAGCCCGCGCTCACATCGACACCGCCCAGCGAGATCTCGACCTGATGGAGGCAATGGGTGGCAGGCTCGTAACTCCGAACTGCACCGATTGGCCTGCGTGGCGGATGCTTTCCTTCGACGGACTCGATGCCTCCGGGGGCGAGACGGCGCCATTTGTGTTGTGGATGTTGGGGTGTGGGGATTTGGTTGATCTCACCGAGAGATCGGTTGGGATTGTCGGCACGCGGGCATCGACTGCATACGGCGAACATGTGACGGCAGAGATTGCCGGTGACCTCGCCGTCGACGGATGGACCGTGATTTCCGGGGCGGCCTTCGGTATCGACGGGGCCGCGCACCGCGCTGCGTTGGGCGTAGGCGGAACCACTCTGGCCGTCTTGGCCTGTGGGGTGGATCGAGCGTATCCGTCCGGGCATGCGCGACTACTCAAACAGATAGCGAATTCGGGTGCGGTGATAAGTGAATATCCACCCGGCACGACACCTGCAAAGTTCCGATTTCTGGCACGGAATCGACTGGTAGCTGCGTTGTCGGACGGAGTAGTGGTTGTCGAGGCGGGTTGGCGCAGTGGGGCTCGCAATACCGCCAATTGGGCTCGGAAATTGGGCCGCCCGGTAATGGCGGTGCCGGGACCGGTGACATCGGCATCGTCGACCGGATGTCACCGGATGATTCGCGAAGGTGAAGCGCAACTCGTTTCCAATGCCGTGGATGTAGTCGAAGCGTCAGGTCCATTTGGTGTCGGGGATTCCGCGGAGGATGCAGCCGCTACACGTGACATCGACGCATTGCGGGGCAATTCTCGATTGGTATACGAAGCATTGCCGGGAACAGGTTCACGTAGTACGCGTGAGCTGTCCGAGGAATCGGGCTTGCTCATAGCTCAGGTTCGTGCAACTCTTCCTCTGCTCGAACTCGAGGGATTTGCAAGTTCTGATTCGAGTGGTTGGTTTCGGACGCGGTAGTTCGTGAACCTCTCTGCGCTGTCCGACCATGCGTGGCGATGCTCACTAATCGTTTCCGAAGGCAGCGAATCGGCAATACCGTCGGTGCATCGGTAATTGCACGTCAGGGCTATTTTTCGTGAATTTGCTCGACTGTGTGCAATGTAATTCTCGACCCCGCTTTGCCGACCCGACCTGCAGGTTCGACAAGTCTCAGGAAAGCCTCAGGTCTATGTGCATAGAAGTCCGATTAGTCTGGATCACGATGACGGCGGGTATTGATCGACACCCGGTACCCGAAGTGTGAATGTACAAAATTTCGGGACCATGTTCGTTCGAGGCAATGCCGCTAACCTGCTGCTAATTCGGACCATTGAGTCTGTTCGGAAATCACGGAGACTTACGAACTTCTTTTGTTCATCAACGCTCTATCTGTGTATTGTGAAGGAGAATTGAATCGATCATTGAAAGAGGAGTGCAATGGCTGAGAAGCTGATTCGGCAACTCATCGACGACCTTGACGGTAAGCCGATTGACGATGGATTCGGTGATCGAATTGAGTTCTCTTACCAGGGAACGGATTACGTGATCGATCTGCGCGCCACCAATGCGGAGAAGTTCGACGCTGCGGTGAAGCCGTTCGTCGAGGCGGCCGCGAAGGTGAGCGGGAAGCGCGGTAAGAAGGCTCAGGCTGCATCTCCGCAGGCCACGTCGGGTTCAGGCCGCTCCAAGGAGACGCTCCAGGCCATCCGTGACTGGGCGGGTAAGAACGGTTACGAAGTTGCTCCGCGTGGACGTATCAAAGCGGAAATCATCGACGCTTTCGACGCTGCACACTAGATTGAATTAAATACACCTCTGGCTCCCGGCGAACTTCGCCGGGAGCCAGAGGTGTATTTTACTGTTGCTTTGCCGAGTTCTCGGACAGCTTTGTCCGACAGGTCGTCTATGTGAAGCTGATCAGAGAATCCGCGTATACGGCACCGTATTTACCCAGCAGATTGGTCGGTTTCTTTCGTTGCGTACAAGGGCTGACAGAGCGCTGCGTGGAGTCGCCGGCGAGGTATTTCGCCCTCGTGCTGCAATTGTCGTGTACATTAGTTAGGTAACACTAACTTTCGGAAGGATCTTTCTGTGGCCAAGCCGACAACTGCATTGACGGTTCTGCGGACCGAACAATTGACCCCCCATATGGTACGAGTGTTTCTCGGGGGACCAGGCTTCGAGTCGTTCACTCCCAGCGAATACAGCGATTCCTATGTAAAGATCGAATTCGGCACTCCTGATCAGCCCGTCCTGCGTACCTACACGATCCGTTCCTACGATCTTGCTACCAAAGAGATAGCGCTCGATTTTGTCGTCCATGGTGACGTCGGAGTTGCAGGTCCTTGGGCGGCTTCAGTTCAGCCGGGCGCTGAGATTACCCTGCGTGGACCGGGCGGCGCATTTTCACCGTCACCGTCCGCTGATTGGTATCTGTTCGTCGGTGACGAGACCGCAATACCTGCCATTTCTGCGTCGATAGCAAGATTGGCGCCGGATGCGGTCGGCTACGCCGTCGTCGAAGTCGGTGGACCGGAAGACGAGATTGCACTCGATGCTCCAGAGGGCATTGCCGTGACCTGGCTACATCGCGGAGCGTCGTCCGACGCGGTGGGTGAAGAGTCGGCAGGTGACAACGCGCCAGTTGTTGCCGCGGTCAAGGCGCTCGAGTGGCTGCCAGGTGAACCTCACGTATTCATTCACGGCGAGGCGCAAGCCGTCATGCATAACCTTCGGCCATACATTCGCAAGGAACGAAATGTCCCGGCGTCGGCCGCTTCTATCTCCGGATACTGGCGTCGTGGTCGCACCGAAGAAGGCTTCCGAGTGTGGAAGTCCGAATTCGCCGCGGCCGAAAGCTAAGCTGCTGCGGCCTTGCCTCGAGTCAGCAACACGAGCGCAACGGCCGCGAGAACTCCGAAGGTGGGAATTGCGATTGCCATCGGAACTGCCGTGTCTTCTCCCGCAATTCCCACCAACGGCGAAACCAGCGCCGCCAAGCCGAACTGGCCCGCTCCCATCAGTGCTGAGCCGGTTCCGGCCGCGTTGGTGACCTCTCCTTGGGCGAGAGCGGTTGCATTGCCCATGATGAACCCGATGCTCGAAATGGCGACGAACAGCGGGCCCAAGATCAACCAGGGATTCGTGGAGCTGAAAACCACACTGGTGCAGAACAATACGGCACCGCCGGTGAGGAGTAGGCACACCCCGAATCGCAGTAATGTGCGAGCGCCGACTCGGCCGAGAAGGCGAGTGGTGATCATCGCTGCCGTGACCATTCCGGTGGCGTTCACTGCGAACACTATCGAGAACTGTGACGGAGTGAGCCCCAGGACGTTCTGAATGACGAACGGTGATGCGGAGATATACGCGAACAGGGCGCCGAATCCGAAGACGAATGCGAGTGCATAACCGAGGTAGTGCCGATTTCGGACGACATATCGCAGATTCGAGATCAGTGCCTTCAATCCACCGCCGTGGCGTCGCTCGGGTGGAAGTGTCTCGGGAACAAGCAACACGACGCCAGCCACCATCACAGCACCTGCGACGGCCAGCACCCAGAAGATTCCGCGCCATCCGACGGGGCCGAGAAGTGCACCGCCGATCAGTGGGGCGACCACGGGAGCGATACCGCCGATGATCATCATGATGCTGAAAAGCTTCGCCGCGTCGTCGCCACGTGCTCGATCGGCAATACAAGCGCGGGCAAGGACTATGGCAGCGCCTCCACTCAATCCCTGGACGAGTCGCGCACCGATGAGAAACTCGATGTTCGGTGCCACTGCGCATGCCGCGCCGCTCAGTGCCGTGATGATCGTCGCGGCCAGCAGTATTCGTCGCCTGCCCAGTCCGTCGGAGATCGGCCCGATGATCAGCTGCCCGATTCCGAGGCCCGCCATGAAGGTGGTCAGTGTCAGCTGAACGCTGGCCGCAGTAGTGTCGAGTGCATCCGCCATCAAGGGTAGGCCGGGCAGGTACATGTCGATGGACAGTGGAGCGATTGCGGAAATCAGTGCCAGTACACACAACATCTTCAGAGGAATTGCTCGATTCACCGATCAACCCTATCGGCGAGGCAGCTTGCAGTTTCAATCGCGGCGGGCGAGCGTGTGTTCATGACTGACGCATTGCCGGCGAGCTTGAGTGATCACCTCGATGCCTATGCCGAGCACCTCCGACTGAGTCGGGGTCGGTCGGAACACACGATCCGCGCCTACGTCGGCGACGCACGGGCATTGCTGACCCATTTCGCCGCGGGTTCGGAGAAGGTAGATCTCGACGGCCTCGACCTAGGGGTCATGCGCTCGTGGTTGGCCGCCCAGAATGCCGTCGGAACGGCCCGCACGACGGTCGCTCGTCGGGCGTCGTCGGCGCGCGGTTTCACAGCGTGGCTCGCGCAGACCGGACGCATTCCCGTCGATCCGGGTACACGTCTGGCGGCTCCACCTGCTCGTCGTACACTGCCGACGGTGCTGCGTCAGAGTCAAGCCGTCGACGCCATGGATGCGGCGGAAAGCGGTGCGCAGCAACAAGAGCCGCTCGCCCTGCGGGATAGGCTCATCGTGGAATTGTTGTACTCCACCGGAATTCGTGTCGGTGAGTTGTGTGGACTGGACGTAGAGTCGGTCGACGCCGATCGACGATTGCTTCGTGTTCTCGGCAAGGGCAACAAGGAGCGATCGGTGCCCTACGGACTGCCCGCAGAATCGGCTCTGAACGGGTGGCTGGAGCACGGGCGACCCGCACTGAGTTCGGATCGGTCCGGGCGAGCATTGCTCCTCGGAGTTCGAGGCGGCAGGCTCGATCAGCGTCAGGCGCGTTCGGTGGTCCACGAAACGATGGCTGCAATTCCAGGAGCTCCCGACATGGGTCCGCACGGGCTTCGGCACTCGGCTGCGACACATTTGCTGGAGGGCGGTGCTGATCTTCGTGTGGTCCAAGAACTCCTCGGGCATGCGAGTCTGGCGACGACTCAGCTGTACACGCATGTGTCGGTCGAACGGCTTCGATCCGTCCATGATCAGGCCCATCCACGCGCCTAGATCGTGAAGCGACGCGAGTTCTCGGCCGGTATTTGGTAGCGTCGCAGGTCGGAAGAGTGAACAATCGGCAAAGTTCGATCGTCGTGTCAAGACACTCGATTACATGCGATATCCGGGGGATTCGTGAACCGCCAAGATGTGAAGCACCCGCCGAACAGTGGCCAACCGGCCTGGCTGTCCGAAGCGCCGCAACCGGCTCCACCGCCGGTGCCGACGCCGGAGCCTGCGGTGCGACCGCAAGAGGCCTGGACGGCGCCACCGCCGCCGTCCAGTCAGCAGCAGGTGACAAACCAGGATCTGGTTGCCGAGGCTTTACTGAAACGCCCCAAACGGACACCCCGGGGTGGCTGGCGGCGAGGATTGCATCGTGCGACCGGTGGTGTGGTCAATCTGGGGGAATCGACCAACGAACAGCGCAACCGCGCCCTGGCCGCCCGCATCGAACAGCCGATACGCAACGACTACCGAATTGCTTTGCTCTCGCTCAAGGGGGGCGTGGGCAAGACAACGGTCACGGTGGGGCTCGGTGCAACGTTTGCGTCGCTTCGCGGCGACTGTGTCGTGGCGGTCGACGCCAATCCCGATTTCGGAACTTTGGCGCAACGTGTTCCGCTGCAGACCAATTCGACAGTGCGCGATCTGATTGCCGCGCGGCCGGACATCAAGAGTTATTCGGACGTGCGAGTGCACACATCACAGTCGCCGAGTCGTCTCGAGGTCCTGGCGAGTGAGCAGGATCCGGCGATTTCGGAAGCATTCAGCGAGGCGGACTATCGCCAGGTCATCGACATCTTGCAGGTCTACTACAACATCATTCTCACCGATTGCGGTACCGGGATCATGCACTCTGCGATGAACGGCGTTCTCGATCTTGCCAATTCGTTGGTGCTCGTCAGTTCGCCGGCAATCGACGGGGCCCGAAGTGCGGCGGCGACGCTCGATTGGCTTCAGTTGCATGGTTACGGTCACCTGGTCGAACGGACCGTCGTCGTCATCAGTGCCGCCCGTCCAGGGTCGAGCGTGATCGACATGGACGCGTTGGTGGACTATTTCATGCGTCGATGCCGCGCCGTCGAGGTCATTCCATTCGACGAGCATCTCGCGGAGGGGTCGGTGATGGACCTCGAGTTGATGCGACCGGCCACCAGGCGAGCATTCATGGAATTGGCAGCGATGGTGGCCGACGACTTCGCGGACGCTGTGGGTCGGCACGCCGTTTCCGAATGGCACTGATTCTGCGACTGATCAGCCATCTCTCAGTGGCTTGAGCCTGAGCGGTTGCCTCCGAACAAGACCGAGGGGATCGAGGTACTCGCGGCCTCGTCGCACGCCCCAATGCAAACATGCAGCGACGACGCACCCTTCGTGGCCGGATTCCAGGGTGCCGATCACGGCCCCGGCCGCGACACGTTCACCGGCGCGAACGTCGGCCACCACGGGTTCGTAGGTCGTGCGTAGGCCGCCGGAATGATCTATCGAGACCGTCGGCTTGCCCGCGACGACTCCGGCGAACGCCACGATGCCCTCGCCAGCAGCGAGGACGGGTTGGCCGGCACTGCCGCCGAGATCGACGCCGCGATGACCCCGCAGCCAGTTCTCGGTCGGTTTGTCGAATACGCGTTCCACGTGCGGCCGGGGAGCGAGCGGCCAGTCGAAACGCGCGTCTGCCGACGCCGTGCCGACGGCGGCACAGCAGGAGACCACGGCAACGACCACTCCGCGCCGGGCTCCGCTCAACATCGTCATTCCTTGATCTTCCGTGGAGTCGCGCGCGCTTCAACGCAGATCAGGCGGGTAATCCACAAGCGAACCGTCGATCCACAACCGCCGGTTCGGTCTGTTGCTTCCGGGGTGGTTATGGCATCGGGGGACGAGGACGTACACTTGTCGAGCGGTCTGTGCTCGCACAGTCCGACTTCGCGCGCCCGCGCACGTTTTCCGGCCTCGGCTGGTCCTGATTCTCACGAAACAGGTCCGACGGCCGTGCGGGTGCCAGGGCAGGGATCACCCGATCGCCTGCATCAACCGGATTGAAAGTTTGAGGTACACAGCCATGGCTGTCGTAACCATGAAGCAGATGCTCGATAGTGGAACCCACTTCGGACATCAGACCCGTCGCTGGAACCCGAAGATGAAGCGATTCATCTTGACCGACCGCAACGGCATCTACATCATCGACCTCCAGCAGACGCTGACGTACATCGACAAGGCGTACGAGTTCGTCAAGGAGACCGTTGCCCACGGCGGCACCGTTCTCTTCGTCGGCACCAAGAAGCAGGCGCAGGAGTCCATCGCTTCCGAAGCGACTCGCGTCGGAATGCCCTACGTCAACCAGCGTTGGCTCGGCGGCATGCTCACCAACTTCACCACCGTTCACAAGCGTCTGCTTCGCCTCAAGGAGCTCGAGGCAATGGAGCAGACCGGTGGATTCGAAGGTCGCACCAAGAAGGAAATCCTCATGCTCACGCGTGAGATGACCAAGCTGGATCGCACCCTCGGTGGTATCCGCGACATGGCCAAGGTTCCTTCCGCGGTGTGGATCGTCGACACCAACAAGGAGCACCTGGCAGTTGCCGAGGCTCGCAAGCTGAACATCCCGGTCATCGCGATCCTGGACACCAACTGCGATCCCGACCTCGTCGACTACCCGATCCCGGGCAACGACGACGCCATCCGTTCCGCAGCACTGCTGACCAAGGTTGTCGCTTCCGCGGTTGCCGAGGGCGTGCAGGCACGTGCAGGACTGAGCGCCGACAAGGACGCGAAGCCCGAAGCCGGCGCAGGCGAGCCCCTCGCCGAGTGGGAGCAGGAACTGCTCTCGCAGGCAGCTCCCGCCGCAGAGGCTGAGGCAGCTCCGGCTGCAGAGGCTGAGGCAGCCCCCGCCGCAGAGGCACCGGCCACCGAGGCCTGATTCGTTGAAACCGGCCCTGACCAAGAGTTCATTTGGTCAGGGCCGTTTCACCGTTAGGCCCGAGCACCACCGTCAGGCCGTGCTTCACCGCTAGGCCGTGCTTCACCGTTAGTCCTAGGTCCGAAACAGACACATGAGGAGGCTCGCTAATCATGGCGAACTACACCGCCGCTGACGTCAAGCGGCTCCGTGAGCTCACCGGCTCCGGAATGATGGCATGTAAGAACGCACTCGCAGATGCAGACGGCGATTTCGACAAGGCCGTCGAGCAGCTGCGCATCAAGGGCGCGAAGGATGTCGGAAAGCGCGCAGAGCGCACCACCGCTGAGGGTCTCGTCGTCGCCAAGGACGGCGTCATGATCGAGATCAACTGCGAGACCGACTTCGTCGCCAAGAACGACGAGTTCATCAAGCTGGCCGACGAGATCGTGACCGTCGCTGCTGCTGGTAAGCCTGCTGACCTCGACGCTCTCAAGGCACTCGAGCTCGACGGCAAGACCATCGACACCGTCATTGCGGAGCAGTCCGCGAAGATCGGTGAGAAGCTCGAACTGAGCCGCGTCGCTTCCTTCGACGGCCCCGTTGCCGTGTACCTGCACAAGCGCAGCTCCGACTTGCCGCCCGCTGTCGGCGTTCTCGTCGAGTACACCGGTGAAGGCGATGCTGCTGCTGAGGCTGCTCGCGGCGCTGCAATGCAGGTCGCAGCGCTCAAGGCGAAGTACGTCACGCGTGACGAGGTTCCCGAGGAGATCGTCGCTTCCGAGCGTCACATCGCCGAAGAGACCGCCCGCGCAGAAGGCAAGCCCGTGCAGGCGCTGCCGAAGATCATCGAAGGCCGCGTCAACGGTTACTTCAAGGACGTCGTTCTGACCGAGCAGTCTTCGGTCACGGACTCCAAGAAGACCGTCAAGGCGATCCTCGACGAGGCAGGCGTGACCATCAAGCGCTTCGTGCGTTTCGAGGTCGGCGCCTCCGCTTAATTCGGAGCCCGCACACATGGACCCCGCCTGAAGAGCATTTGCTCTACCGGCGGGGTCTACGTGTACCTGGGGCCTCCGATGAGGCAGGATGAGAGTGCCTCGGGACGAGTCCCGGGGGCTTTCCTATGTCGCGGTGTCCGATTCGCGGCAGAAGAAGAATGAAGGACCTACAAGGTCTTGTATCGAACTGAGGAGAACAATGTCCGAACCAGCCAACGAACGTCCAGGATTCAAGCGGGTCCTGCTCAAACTCGGCGGCGAAATGTTCGGAGGCGGCAAAGTCGGTCTCGATCCCGACGTGGTCACCAAGGTGGCTGAGCAGATCGCAGAGGTCGTTCGATCAGGCGTGCAGGTTGCAGTGGTCATCGGCGGCGGAAACTTCTTCCGCGGAGCGGAACTGCAGCAGCGTGGCCTCGATCGCGCCCGCTCCGACTACATGGGCATGCTCGGCACCGTCATGAACTGCCTCGCTCTGCAGGATTTCCTGGAGAAGGCCGGCGTCGATTCCCGAGTGCAGACGGCCATCACCATGGGACAGGTCGCCGAGCCGTACCTTCCCCTTCGCGCACGTAGGCACCTCGAGAAGGGTCGCGTAGTCATCTTCGGTGCCGGGATGGGTATGCCCTACTTCTCGACTGACACCACTGCTGCGCAGCGCGCACTGGAGATCGGTGCCGAGGTGGTGCTGATGGCCAAGGCAGTCGACGGCGTCTACTCGGCCGACCCGCGTATCGACCCGGACGCGACGATGTACGAACAGATCACGCACCGCGAGGTCATCGAGCGTGAGCTCAAGGTCGCGGACGCGACGGCATTCAGCCTGTGCATGGACAACTCGATGCCGATGATGGTGTTCAACCTCCTCACCGAAGGAAACATCGCTCGCGCGGTGTCCGGTGAGAAGATCGGCACCCTGATCAAGTCGTGAGTGACACCCAAAAAATGATGCAGAACAACATGGAGGAACAGCCGTGATCGATGAAGCGCTCTTCGAGGCAGAAGAGAAGATGGAAAAGGCTGTCACGGTAGCCAAGGACGATCTCGGCTCGGTTCGCACCGGACGCGCGAACCCCGGTATGTTCTCGCGCATCGTGATCGACTACTACGGTTCGATCACGCCGATCACGCAGCTCGCGAGCATCAATGTTCCCGAGGCCCGCATGGTCATCGTCAAGCCGTACGAGGCTTCGCAGCTCAACGCGATCGAGACGGCGATCCGCAACTCGGATCTCGGTGTGAACCCGTCCAACGACGGCAGCATCATCCGCATCTCGGTTCCGCAGCTCACTGAAGAGCGTCGTCGTGAACTGGTGAAGCAGGCCAAGTCCAAGGGCGAGGATTCGAAGGTCACGCTGCGTAACATCCGCCGTAAGGCGATGGACGAACTCAGCCGGATCCAGAAGGACGGTGAAGCCGGCGAGGACGAGGTCGGTCGCGCAGAGAAAGAACTCGACAAGACCACGGCGAAGTACGTGCACACGGTCGAGGAACTCGTCAAGCACAAGGAAGCAGAGTTGATGGAGGTATAGCCTCCTCGTTTGCAGTGTTTGTCGTCGGGAGTAGATCAGGGAGTTTGGGTGCACGCACAAGAGGGAACCGCCGGTGGTCCCGTCACGGACGGGCCTACGGGCGGCGCTGAGGGCGCGCAACCGCCGAAGTCGAAGGCGGGCAGGAACCTACCTGCCGCCATCGGCGTCGGAGCCGGTCTCGGCGCCCTGGTCATCGGCACTTTGATCTTCCTGCCCCCGGGGTGGATCGCCGTCGTCGCGATTGCGATGTTCATCGCGACGTGGGAGGTCACCACGCGACTCCGAGAAGCCGACATCGAGGTGCCGCGAATTCCGCTGCTCGTCGGCGGACAAGCCACGATCTGGCTCGGCTGGCCGTGGGGACCCGTCGGGGTGCTCAGCGGATTCACCGCGACCGTCCTGGTGTGCATGGTGTGGCGGTTGTTCGACCACGGGCTCAAGGCAACCCCGAAGAACTTCCTGAGAGACACCTCCATCACGGTGTTCGTTCTGGCATGGATCCCGCTGTTGGCGTCATTCGGTGCATTGATGGTGCTCGAAGACGACGGCCCCGGCCGTGTTTTCGTTCTGATGATCGGTGTCGTGTGCTCCGACATCGGTGGTTATGCGGCCGGCGTCCTGTTCGGAAAGCATCCGATGGTTCCGGCGGTCAGCCCGAAGAAGTCCTGGGAAGGATTCGTCGGGTCCCTCATCTTCTGTGTCATCGGCAGCTTGTTGTCGGTGACGTTGATCCTCGACGCGAACTCGATGATCGGCGTCCTGCTCGGTGTCGTCCTGGTGGTAGTCGCGACGGTCGGCGACCTGATCGAATCGCAGATCAAGCGTGAACTCGGCATCAAGGACATGGGAACCCTGCTTCCCGGACACGGCGGAATCATGGATCGCCTGGATTCACTCCTGCCGTCGGCATTTGTGACCTGGCTGATTCTGTACGCACTCGTCTGATTTCTCGTGCGTGATTTCTTCTCCGGCCGGTCCAAGCCGATCCCCAGTCCGAACATCTGGCATTGGCCGGACGTCTACGAGGTCGAGAACCGCGCGCAGGACGTCGACGGGTCCATCTGGGCCGCGATGCGAGCCCGGATCGACTGGTCCGGACGTGACGTCGTCGACGTCGGCTGTGGGGCAGGGTTTCATCTACCGGAGTTCGCTCGTACCGCGCGTCGTGTCGTCGGAGTGGAGCCGCACGCACCGCTGGTGAAGGCCGCGCGGGAACGAACCCGCGATTCGGCGTCGATCGAGATAGTCCAGGGCTCAGCAGAGTCCACAGGTCTGGTCGATGCTTCAGTCGACCTCGTCCACGCCCGAACGGCGTATTTCTTCGGCAAAGGCTGCGGTCCGGGAATTCGCGAGGCCATGCGCATCCTGAGGCCTGGGGGAGCCCTGCTCATCGTGGACCTCGATGTGAGCGCCGGTCCATACGGAGAGTGGATGAGGGCGGATCTGCCCAAATACGATCCCGCGGCAGTCGAAGCCTTCTTCGACGCTCAGGGATTCTCGCTCACCCGTGTCGAGGCCCGTTGGGAGTTCGAGAATCGAGACGATTTACGGCGAGTACTCGGTATCGAATTCACCGAGAAGACCGCCGAGCGTGCATTCGCACAAGTGACGGGGGTGGCCTTTTCGGTGGGGTACCGGATCCACGTCCGATACAAACCACGCTCACTCGAACTTGCGTGAAGCAAGGCTTGAAAAGACGAACGTCAGGCGCTCCGACTTGAGCGCCTGACGTTTTCTGCACCGATTCAGTTCGAAAAAAATCAGTGATCGGTGGGGATGTGGAACAGGGTGGCGAGCTTGTGGATCTTCTTCGCCTTGGCGAGCTTGGGCAGGTCACTGCCGTCGCGTACGCGTGAGCCGTCTTCGCCGAGATCGTCGATGACGTTCTGAGCCCAGATGGCGTCGGCAACGGACGGGCTCAGGCCCGCGTTGACGGGGGCGGTCTGTGCGGTGGTCATGCAGAGCTTGCCTGCCATCCCGAGTGACAACGTGATCGCACAGTCTCGGGCGAGCAGATCCAGATCGGGGCCGAGTGTGGGGCCGTCGATCGGCGGAGCGATGCGTGCCGCGCGGCTGGCGATGGTGAGCCGCGAACGCGGGTACGACATCGAGGTGGGCGAGTCGTCCATCCCGGTGTCGCGCCGGAAGTCGCCACTGCCGAATGCCAGACGGAAGATTCCGTCGGTGCGTGCGATCTCGGGGGCAGCTTCGAGTCCCACAGCGGATTCGACGAGGGCAAGAATCTTGGTGCCCTCGGGAAGTCGCTCGGCAGTGGCGTCGGCCTGCTGTCCGCTTTCGGTCTTTGCGAGCATGACACCCTCGAGTCCGGGGAGGCCCGCGAGTGCGGCGAGATCCTCTTCCCAGAACGGTGTCGTGGCGTCGTTGATCCGGACCCAGGCGTGATTGTGCTCGCTCAGAAATGCGGCGACATCCCGGCGGGCGGCCGGTTTGTTGGGTGCGGTGACGGCATCCTCGAGGTCGAGAATGACGGCGTCGGCCGCACTCGCGAGGGCGGCGTCGAAGGTGTCCGGTTTGGACGCGGGGACGAGGAGCCAGGATCTTGCCTGCTGCGGGGCAATTCGCGAGGTCACAGGTCTCTCCATGTGAGTAGTCACATCAGGGCCTTTCCGGTGATTTCCACGACATCAATGATGCCTGGTAGCCCATCGATCGACCCAATTGCGTAACTAGATTTCAGTCACATTTGCCGCTTCGCTGCGCGCCGGATCTGAATGATGCGAACGCCGCCGGCCAATGCCATGATCAGCGCGCCCGCGATAGCGGAAAGCAGGATCGTGATTCCGAGCGGAAAGTCGATCTGCCAGGCCAGGATCTTGACGGAGACGCTCTCGAGATTCTGCAGGATGAACACCAGCAGCAAGATCAGCACGATTGCGCCTATGACCAGGCCAACCCAGGTTGTCGCAGCTCTGGTTCGGTCGGTGACCGCCGTTCCGGTCGGCGTAGGTTCCGGCGCCGGCGTCGGTTCGGGATCGTGTTTTTCGACGGCCTTGTCCTCGCCCACCTTCGGAAGTTCCGGGTCGGGACCGAAACCGTCGGCGGGGCCGTACACGGGGGAGTTCGACGGATCCTCTGGTGTGGTTGACATGACATGATCATCACGCAACCTGCGCGAAGTTGCACGGGTAATCCGGCCACAATCGGGTGGCAGTGGGGTAGCACCCCAAAACAATGGGACAATGGTGTAACTATGGCTGCCTCTCTTCCCCTCGTTTTCACTGCACCCAAGCGCGGAATGCCTCCACGGCACCTCGCCGATCTCGATTCCGCCGAGCGCAAAGAAGCGGTGAAAGAGCTCGGCCTACCGGCTTTCCGGGCCGATCAGCTGGCGCGTCAGTACTACGCGCGGCTCGAAGCCGATCCGGAGAAGATGACCGATCTCCCCGCATCGGTGCGCGAGAAGGTGGGGGAGTCGCTCTTCCCGACTCTGTTGACGCCGATCAAGCATCTCGCGTGCGATTCGGGCGACACTCGCAAAACCCTGTGGAAGGCGCATGACGGAACGCTGCTCGAAAGCGTCCTGATGCGCTATCCCGATCGGGCGACACTCTGCATCTCGAGTCAGGCAGGCTGTGGAATGGCCTGCCCGTTCTGCGCGACGGGTCAGGGCGGCCTCGACCGCAACCTCTCGACTGCCGAGATCGTGGATCAGGTACGCGAGGCAGCGGCCGCCATGCGCGACGGTGAAGTTGCCGGCGGCCCTGGCCGCTTGTCGAACGTCGTGTTCATGGGCATGGGTGAGCCCTTGGCGAACTACAAGCGCGTAGTGGCAGCGGTACGACGCATCACGTCACCTGCACCGGACGGACTGGGCCTGTCTCAGCGGTCCGTGACCGTCTCGACCGTCGGGCTTGCCCCGGCGATCCGCAAGCTCGCTGACGAAGGCCTGAGCGTCACGTTGGCGGTGTCGCTGCACACGCCGGACGACGAACTGCGCGACACCCTTGTCCCGGTCAACAATCGCTGGTCAGTGTCGGAGGTACTTCAGGCTGCCCGGTACTACGCGGACAAGACCGGTCGCCGTGTCTCCATCGAGTACGCGATGATCAAGAACGTCAACGATCAGCCGTGGCGCGCGGACATGCTGGGCAAGAAGCTGAAGAAGGCGCTCGGCGGGTTGGTTCACGTCAACCTGATTCCGCTCAACCCGACTCCGGGCAGCGAGTGGGACGCGAGCCCCAAGGACGTCGAGCGTGAGTTCGTGCGTCGGGTCATCGCTCAGGGCGTCTCGTGCACGGTGCGTGACACGCGCGGTCAGGAAATCGCCGCAGCCTGTGGTCAGTTGGCCGCGGAGAACTGAAACGCTCCAGGCCTGAAACACGTAAAGAGAAGGCCTCCACGAACTTTCGTTCGTGGAGGCCTTCTCTATGTCAGGTCTCTAGCGCGGGCGGCGACGAATGACGATGTCGCGGACCAGAATGAAGATCATCAATCCGGCGGTGCCGATGAGCCACAGATCCTCGACCTTGCCGTGATGGTTTCCGATCATCATCAGAAGCAGGAATATTGCGAAGAACCATCCGAGGAAACGGAAAAACTTGAGTCCTTCACCACTCCACCCCCATGCGGCAGAGGGAACCTCGGCCTCATCGACGTGCGAGACCACGACGGGGGCGCTGGACTTGACGTCCAACTGGGTATCGGCCACGGTCGATCCTCCTGCTCATTCGGTTGCACTACTGCCCAATATGGTGACATACGACTGCCTGTCGTACGTAGTTGGGCGTCGATAAGGTTGTTCTCAGGTGTTATCAGGAACAATGGGCGAGTGCAGGAAACCACACGTACCCGCGTCCTCCTCCTCGGCAGTACCGGTTCGATAGGTACCCAAGCGCTGGAGGTCATCGCCGCCAACCCCGATCGTTTCGAAGTAGTGGGACTCGCGGCGGGTGGCAACAATGTCGAGTTGTTGGCCGAACAGATTCGCGCAACAGGCGTCACCGACGTCGCCGTTGCCGATCCTGCGGCGGCATCGGCGCTGCAATCGGTCACCGCCCGTTCGGGACCGAGCGCCGTGACGGAACTGGTTCGGGACAGTGGTGCCGACGTTGTCCTCAATGCGCTCGTCGGTTCGTTGGGACTCGAGCCGACTCTGGCTGCTTTGAACTCGGGGGCGCGTCTGGCGCTGGCGAACAAGGAATCCCTTGTGGCGGGCGGAGCGCTGGTGACCAAGGCTGCCGCGCCGGGTCAGATCGTGCCGGTCGACTCCGAGCATTCCGCGCTGGCTCAGTGCCTGCGTGGCGGATCGGCCGAAGAGGTGGCTCGCTTGGTCCTCACCGCTTCGGGTGGGCCATTCCGCGGCTGGAGCGCCGAGGATCTCGAAAGTGTGAACCCGGCACAGGCAAAAGCGCACCCCACCTGGTCGATGGGACCCATGAACACTCTCAACTCGGCAACCCTGGTCAACAAGGGCCTCGAGTTGATCGAGACGAACTTGCTGTTCGGGATCGACTACGACCGGATCGACGTCACCGTCCATCCTCAGTCGATCGTGCATTCCATGGTGACCTTCTTCGACGGATCGACGCTGGCACAGGCAAGCCCGCCGGACATGAAGCTGCCGATCGCGCTCGCTCTCGGCTGGCCGGACCGTATCGAAGGCGCGGCGTCGGCATGCGACTTCACCACCGCCTCCACCTGGGAATTCGAGCCGCTCGATTCGTCTGTGTTCCCCGCCGTCGATCTGGCGCGAAGCGCGGGCAAATCCGGAGGTTGCTTCACCGCGATCTACAACGCGGCCAACGAAGTGGCAGCCCAGGCATTCCTCGACGGTGTCATTTCCTTCCCGGCAATCGTCCGCACGGTGGCCGCTGTTCTCGACGATGCAGGTCAATGGTCCGCGGAACCGGTTACCGTGGACGACGTTCTGGCCGCAGACGGCTGGGCACGCACACGAGCGCGTCAGCTCGTGAAGCAGGAGGGCTAGAGCTTTCATGGTTTTTGCACTGGGCGTAGTGCTGTTTGCCCTCGGCATCGGCGTGTCCATCGCCCTGCACGAAGCCGGCCACATGTGGACGGCCAAGGCCTTGGGAATGAAGGTTCGCCGCTACTACATCGGCTTCGGACCGAAGATCTTCTCGTTCCGTCGAGGTGAGACCGAGTACGGACTCAAGGCGCTGCCGCTCGGTGGATTCTGCGACATCGCCGGCATGACGGCCCTCGACGAGATGACGCCCGAAGAAGAGCCGCACGCGATGTACAAGAAGGCGGCGTGGAAGCGCGTCGTCGTCATGTCCGGCGGTATCGCGATGAACTTCATTCTCGGGTTCCTCCTGATTTACGCATTGCTCCTCGGTTGGGGTCGAACTGAGCCCGCTCAGCCAGTGGTCCAAGAGGTCACGTGTGTAGCCCCCGATCAGCTGGGCCAGGACGGCAACTTCGAGCTGACAGAGTGCTCGGGTGGAGGCCCCGCAGGAGATGCGGGCCTGAAATCGGGGGATCGGATCACCGCAGTCGATGGAAAGTCGACGAGCACCTTCCCCGAGGTGGCAGCTGCTATTCGAGGTGTGGATGGCCCGATCGTGTTGTCGGTTGATCGCGACGGAGAGGCGTTGTCGATCACGGTCGTCCCCGAACGAGTCCAGCGATATGTGAACTCGGCCAGTGGCGTTCCCGTGAAGCAGGAAGTATCCGCTGTCGGAATCGGTGGTCCGGGCTCGGCGTTGGTCGAGTACAACGCGCTCACTGCTGTTCCGGCAGCCTTCGACTACACCGGACAGATCATGGTCGACTCGGTGAAGGCGCTGGCTGACATTCCGTCGAAGGTGGGGGCTCTGTGGGAGTCGGTCACCGGCGGTGAGCGGGCTCAGGACACACCGATCAGCGTGGTCGGTGCCAGCGTGATCGGCGGCGAGGCCGCTGATCGAGCCGAGTGGCCGATGTTCGTCGGATTGCTCGCGTCGATCAACTTCTTCCTCGGTGTGTTCAACATCCTGCCGCTGTTGCCGCTCGACGGCGGGCACATCGCGGTCGTCTTCTACGAGAAGATCCGCGATTGGTTCCGCGCACGCCGCGGCCTGATTCCGGGCGGCCCGGTCGACTACACGAGACTCCTTCCGATTACTTACGTATTCATCGTGATCGGTGGCGCGTTCATGTTGCTGACACTCACGGCTGACATCGTCAATCCGATCAAGATCTTCTGACCGTGTGAGAAGGGCGACGGTTGCCGCGCGGTAGTGCGGCGATCGCCCGGCTAAACTTGCAGTGAAGCTATGAAAGAAGGCACAGACGTGACCATCCCTATCGGACTGGGAATGCCCTCGGCACCCGCAGCGATTCTTGCTCCTCGACGCAAGACACGGCAGCTGCAGGTCGGCACGGTAGGTGTGGGCAGCGATTTCCCCATCTCGGTGCAGTCCATGTGCACCACGAAGACGCATGACGTCAACGCAACGCTCCAGCAGATCGCCGAACTGACCGCGTCCGGTTGCGACATCGTCCGTGTCGCCTGCCCGCGTCAGGAAGACGCGGACGCGTTGTCGATCATCGCGAAGAAGAGCCAGATCCCGGTTATCGCGGATATCCACTTCCAGCCGCGCTACATTTTCGCGGCAATCGAGGCGGGATGCGCTGCGGTGCGCGTCAATCCGGGCAACATCAAGGAATTCGACGGCCGCGTCAAAGAGGTTGCCAAGGCTGCCGGTGACGCGGGCATTCCGATCCGCATCGGCGTCAACGCGGGATCGCTCGATCCTCGGTTGATGGAGAAGTACGGCAAGGCGACGCCCGAAGCGTTGGTCGAGTCCGCGCTGTGGGAAGCCGGGCTGTTCGAAGAGCATGGCTTCGGTGACATCAAGATCTCCGTCAAGCACAACGATCCGGTGATCATGGTCGAGGCTTACCGCCAACTCGCTGCCAAGTGCGATTACCCGTTGCACCTCGGCGTCACCGAGGCGGGCCCTGCGTTTCAGGGCACGATCAAGTCCGCGGTCGCCTTCGGTGCGCTGCTCGCGGAGGGTATCGGCGACACCATCCGCGTATCGCTCTCTGCCCCGCCGGCCGAGGAAATCAAGGTCGGTAACCAGATTCTGCAGTCGCTGAACCTGCGTCCGCGCAAGCTCGAGATAGTGTCGTGCCCCTCGTGTGGCCGTGCACAGGTCGACGTCTACACACTGGCCGACGAGGTCTCTGCCGGCCTCGAGGGAATGGAGATTCCGCTTCGCGTGGCAGTCATGGGCTGCGTCGTGAACGGGCCGGGTGAAGCGCGTGAGGCGGACCTCGGAGTGGCGTCCGGCAACGGCAAGGGCCAGATCTTCGTCAAGGGCAAGGTCATCAAGACGGTGCCCGAGGCTCAGATCGTCGAGACGCTGATCGAAGAGGCAATGAAAATTGCCGAAAGCATGGAGGGTGACGCTTCGGAGGGTGCACCGGTCGTCACCGTGAGTTGAGTGATTGCCGGATGAATCTTCCCCGTCGGTGTCAGGTTCGTGGCAATCTGAGTGCATCATGATCGGGTAGTGATATTCGTGGACGCGCAGTCGAGTCGAGGGGGTTGACGGATGCTCAAACTCCTCGGAGCCAAGCAGGTCGGAAGTCGAGATCTCGAGGACGTCCGGGCGGTACTCGACGCCGATCCGGTGGCGGCTTGCATGATTGCCGCGCGTGTAGAAGAATGCGGCGTCGATCCGCGAATGATTCACGGCGAGCTGTGGAGTCGAGGCGGGCCGTTGTCTTCCCTGTGCTTTGCCGGGGCGAATTTGGTTCCGCTTCGGGGCGAGCCGGATGACATTCGGGCATTCGCTGACCGTGCCTGCCGGATTCCGCGTATGTGCTCGTCGGTAGTCGGACGCGCCGAGTTGGCGTTGCCGCTATGGGAGATGCTCGAGCTCGATTGGGGAACTGCGCGGGAGGTCCGCCCCGAACAACCTTTGCTCGCGGTATCCGAGCCGTTGGCGTGTCCGTCCGATCCGCTGGTCCGGCAGGTTCGTTCGGACGAACTCGAGATCTATCTTCCTGCCGCGATCGCAATGTTCATCGAAGAGGTCGGCGTCGATCCACGTGCCAACGACGGTGGGCGCGGGTACCGACATCGTGTCGCAAGTCTGATCGCCGCCGGGCGAGCGTGGGCGCATATCGATGACGGTCAGGTCGTGTTCAAGGCCGAGGTCGGTTCGATGTCTGCGCGCTGTGGCCAGATTCAGGGTGTGTGGGTCAATCCCGAGTTTCGGGGACAAGGCTTCGGCGTGACCGGTACAGCGGCTGTAGCGGAGTCGATCATGGCGACCGGTCGCATTGCGAGCCTGTACGTCAACAGCTTCAATACGATTGCGCGATCGACCTATTCGCGCGTGGGATTCCGGCAGGTCGCGACCTTTTCGACGGTGCTGCTCGACTGAGCGTCCAAGTTGCAGGCAATGGTCGCGCCTACGCTGGGTGGAGCATTTGTCGCCCTACTATGGGGCTCGATGAACACTCGGCATTTCTCTCGTAGTCGCTCGGCCCAACTTTTGGCCTCCTGCACCGTGATTTTCATGGCGGTGGGGATCAGTTCGTGTACTCCGAAACCCGCCGGTCCCGAGCCCGTCGCGCAGCAGTTCCTGAGTGCGTTCGGTGACAGGGACATCGACGAGGCAGCGAAACTGACGGACCGGCCTGATTCCGCGGGTCCTGTATTGAGTGACACCTGGGATGCGCTCCAGGCGGAGTCGATGACTGCCGAGACCACGTCGGTGAAGATGAACGGTGATACCGCGACGGTCGGCTACACCTACGAGTGGCACCTTCCGAAAGACCGCGTCTGGACGTACGACGGCGAGCTGCAGATGGGACGTAAGGACGGCGACTGGTCCGTCCGGTGGAGTTCGACGGACGTTCATCCGCGCCTCGGTGACAAGCAGACGATGTCGTTGCGGGCAACCGCGGCGCCGCGAGCGCGGGTCAACGAACATTCGGGGACCGATGTCCTGGTGCCGGGAATCGTCTACCGAGTGAAGTTCGATCGCTCCAAGAGCAACGACATCATCGGTTCCGCAAACAGTCTCGCAAGTGTTCTCGGGCGGTTCGATTCGTCGCTGACGGGTCAGTCGATCGCCGAATCCTCGACGGCCGTCAAGGGCGACTATCTGGTGACCCGGCTGCGCAGTGACGACTACGACCAGGTTTCGGCGCAACTGGGAGCCATCTCGGGGGTATCTGTCTCGGACGAATCGGATCTCGTATCGACGGACCCGGAGTTCGCGCCTGACCTACTCGGGCAGATCAAGAAGACGATCATCGACGAGGTTGACGGTAAAGCCGGCTGGAGTGTCGTCACGGTCAACCAGAACGGCGTCGACACCGACGTGCTGACCGAGACTGCGCCGCAACCTGTTCCGTCGTTCAGTATCAGTCTGGACCGTAACATCCAGATCGCTGCGCAGCGCGCGGTGAACGTGAACAAGGACCAGGCGATGATGGTGGTCATCGAACCGTCGAGCGGGGCCATTCTGGCCGTTGCACAGAACAAGGCGGCCGACCGTGACGGACCGGTCGCGACGATGGGTCAGTACCCACCGGGTTCGACGTTCAAGATCATCACGGCGGGTGCGGCGATTTCGACCGGTCAGGCGACCCCCGAGACGATGGTGCCGTGCCCGGGCCGGATCGAGATCGGTGAGCGCAGCGTCCCCAACTACAACGAGTTCTCGCTCGGCACAGTGCCGATGGCAACGGCCTTCGCGCGTTCGTGCAATACGTCCTTCGCCAAGCTGGCCAGCGAGATGCAACCGGACACGTTGACCACTGCCGCAGCGCAGTTCGGTATCGGCCAGGACTACAACGTGGTGGGATTGCCGATCGATTCGGGTTCGGTGCCGCCGGCGTCGGATCTGGTCCAGCGGACGGAAGACGGGTTCGGTCAAGGCAAGGTCGTGGTCAGTCCGTTCGGAATGGCGATGGCAGCCGCGACGGTCGCGAACGGGTCGACTCCGGTGCCGCAACTGATTTCGGGGCGCGAAACCACCATCGACGGCGAGCGCCCGGCGATCACGCCGGCCATGGTCGACGGTCTGCGCGGAATGATGCGACTCGTGGTCACCAGCGGTACTGCCGAACGCGTCGAAGATCAGGGTGAGGTGTACGGCAAGACCGGTGAAGCCGAGGTCGAAGGGGGATCGCATGCGTGGTTCGTCGGCTATCGAGGCAACCTTGCCTTCGCGACTCTGGTTGTGCGGGGCGGAAGTTCGGACAACGCCGTCGCAGTCACCCGCGACATGCTCACCGCCTTGCCGGAAGGCTACTGACTCGTCAGGGGAGCAGTCCCAACCTGCGGGCGGTCACCACAGCTTCGTGGCGTGAGCTCGCGTCCAGCTTGCCCATCGCGCTACGCAGGTAGCTCTTCACGGTCTCCGGGCGGAGGGAAAGCCTTTGGCCGGCTTCGATGTTGGTGCAGCCGAGCGCGACTTGCGAGAGAACATCCACTTCACGTGGGGTGAGCGTGACGTCGGATTCGGCGTCGACGGTAGGCCGCAGCAGGTTGGCCAACCGCTGGGAGAGTCCACGGAGTTTGGTCTGTAAGTCGGTGTCTGTGACGGTCTGGGCGACACTGCGTAGTTCGGCGTGGACTCCGCGGATCTCTTCCGAAGACATACCGTCGGCGGTGGTCGCGGCGGCAGCCTGCAGTAGTTGCAGGCGGCGGTCGACTTCGTCGCGGATGGCGAACTCCATCCCGAGGCGCCGGGATGCGTTGACCATGACGTCTGCTGTGCGGTCACCCAACGGAGCGGAATCACGGATCGCGGCGTAGAGGACAGCGCGCGATTTGCCGGACACCATGACCGGAACGGCGATGATCGAATGCAGGCCCTCGCTGAGAACAGGCCGGTCGAAGTGATGAGTGATGGACTGCGAATTGCCGTAATCGTTGACGGTGATCGGTGAACCCTGGGCGACGACGCGTCCGCCCATGCCCGAGCGCGGCGGGATGGCCAAGCCCTTGAGGTTGTTGGTGCGGGTGCCGACGAATTCGCTCAGGTGCAGGGTTCCGTCCTGGACCTCGCCTCCGAACAGCACGGGAACAACGCCCTGAGCTGCAATTGTTCGGAGTTCACCTCGCATAGCGTCCCCGTCGCGGGGACGCAGAAGTGACGAAGCATGTCGGTTCACGCAGGTACCCCTTTCTGGGGGTAGTGAAGTTCTCTTGTGAGCTAGATCATAGGGGGTGAACAGTACGTATGACGAGCCGCCAACGTAACCGGTCGGGCCAACCATACGACGATCGATAAGGAGCAAGTTGATGAGCACCGATCCCACCGCACGGGTGCGCGAGCTGCTGGACCAGTACGACACCCCGCATGCCAGCGCCGCAGAATTGCTCTGCGATCGGCATCCCGCGGATGGCGTTGCATTCACCGTCGTCGAGGCAGACCTTAACTCGGTGGACCTCACTTACGGTCATCTACGTGAGCAGTCCGCGCGTTTCGCGGCAGCTCTGGCCGACCTCGGAGTCGAGCCGGGTGACAACGTCGCGACGTTGATGGGCAAGTCTGCGGACCTCGTGGTCGCGCTCCTCGGAATCTGGCGCCGCGGCGCGGTCCACGTGCCGTTGTTCACGGCGTTCGCTTCGCCGGCCATCGCCTTCCGCTTGACGGCCAGCGGCGCGAAGGTGGTCATTTCCGACGCCAATCAGCTCGAGAAGCTCGCGCCGGGTGAGGACATTCCCGCCGACGCAGCGTGGCAGGTCGTCGTCGCGGGCGGTGCGGCCGGTGACGAGTTGGACTTCGACGCACTTGTCGCAGCTCAGGATGCCGAAGACCCGAAGGGCGCTGCTCAGGCAGTCGGCGGCAACGCACCGATGGTGCAGTTGTTCACCAGCGGCACCACGGGAACACCCAAGGGCGTTCCCGTTCCGGTGCGCGCGCTCGCGTCGTTCCACGCCTACCAGGAGTTCGGCCTCGACGTCCGCGACGACGACGTGTTCTGGAACGCCGCAGACCCGGGCTGGGCGTACGGGCTGTACTACGCCTTGCTCGGCCCGCTTGCCGCCGGCACGCGAAGCATTCTGCTGCACGCCGGCTTCTCCGCGCCTCTGACGTGGCAGATCATCGAGAAGTTCGGTGTCACCAATTTTGCCGCCGCTCCGACCGTGTACCGCAGTCTGCGCGCCGACAAGGCGCCCGTTCCTGAAGGCATCTCGCTGCGCCGTGCGTCCTCGGCCGGTGAGCCCCTGACCCCGGATGTTGTTGCGTGGTCCAAGAACTCGTTGGGCGTCGAGGTCCGTGATCATTACGGCCAGACCGAGCACGGCATGTTCATCGTCAACGCCTGGGCCGACGGTCTCCGCGAAGACGTACGCCCGGGATCGATGGGTCGTCCGTTGCCGGGTTGGTCTGCCGCTGTGCTGGAAGACAATTCGGATGACATCGCGCCGGCTCGCACTCAGGGACGCGTTGCGATCGATACGCACAACAGCCCGTTGATGTGGTTTACCGGGTACGTCGATGCGCCGGAGAAGACGAAGCAGCGATTCAGCGAAGACGGTCGCTGGTACATCACCGGTGACGCCGGAATGACGGACGAGGACGGATTCTTCTTCTTCTCCTCGCGCGACGACGACGTCATCATCATGGCGGGCTACCGCATCGGCCCCTTCGACGTCGAGAGCGTGCTGGTCATGCACGAACACGTCATCGAGGCCGCCGTCGTGGGTATGCCCGACGAGTTGCGCGGCGAGGTCCTCGAGGCGTTCGTCGTTCTCCGCGAAGGCGTCGACGGCGACGACGAACTCGAGAAGGAACTGCAAACCCTGGTGAAGAAGAAGTTCGCCGCGCACGCGTACCCGCGCACCGTGCATTTTGTTCCGAACCTGCCCAAGACCCCGAGCGGCAAGGTTCAGCGGTACATCTTGCGGAAGGGATAAACCCCCTGCTGTGCGCCTTTATTAACCCCCGGCGGTTAATAAAGGCGCACAGCAAGGTCAGCGCCGCCGGATTCTGCCGACCACCATGAGGGCGACCAGGGTGCCTGCAAGCAGCAGTGTCGTATTTGCTGCGGCGAGAAATACCTGGCCGCGGTCGGTGAGTCCGAAGATGCTGACCGGCAAGGTCTTCCAGGTCGCCGGATAGACCATCACGGTAGCGCCCAGCTCGCCCATCGACAGTGCGATGGAAAGCCCGGCGGCCGCACCCAACACTGGGAGCAGCAGCGGTAGCGTCACCCGCGTCAGGACCCGCACGGGCCCGGCGCCGAGTGATTCGGCAGCTTGACGGTAGGCGGGATCGAGCCGTTCGAGCGCGGCCGATACGGAACTGAAGGCGAAGGCAAGCACCAAAACCGTGTGAGCGAGAATCACGATCCACTTGGTGCCGCCGAGCAGCAGCGGGCGCTCGTTGAAGGTGATCAGCAGCCCCAATCCGATCGCCACCGAGGGAACTGCAATCGGCAGGTGGAACACGGCGTCGGTGATGCGCCGCAGCCACATCGGCGCCTCACGAGCAGCCAGCGCGGCCCAGGTTCCGACGATCAGAGCAAGTGCGCCCGAGATGAACGCAGTCTGCAAGCTGACGGTCAGGCTGGCGAAGTTCTCGTCGGACAGCGCCGTGGAGAAGTTCTTTCCACCGAGATTCGACGGAAGTGGCCCGGTCCACGATCCGGCCAAGGCAGCCGCGACGACGGTGGCGATCGGCGCGACGAAGACAACCGCGACGACGAGGGCGAAGAATCCGAGTACGAGAGCCCTAGAGCTTCGGGTCCACAGCAGCACGACTGCCTCCCATCAATCTGTTGAACGTGAATCGGTAGAGGCAGTACAAGCCGAGCGAGAGTGCGACTTGAACCGTCGCGATCACTGCCGCTCCCGGCAAGTCGAAGGTGACGATGCCGCGGGTGTAGATGAGGACCGGAAGGGTTACGACGTCTTTTGCTCCGGTGAAGAGCACGATGCCGAATTCGTTGAGCGTCATCAGAAGGACGAGTGAACCACCGGCCAGCAGGGCCGGCCACGCTTCCGGCATCACCACCTGTCGCAGAACTCGGACAGGAGACGCGCCGAGACTGGCTGCAACGTCGAGCTGTTCACGCGGAATCTGGGTGAACGCGGCCAGTAGCGGTCGGACGACAAACGGCGTGAAGAAGGTGATCTCGGCCGCGATGACTCCGAACGGCGTGTTGAGGAAATTGAGCGGACCGCTCGCGTCGCCGGTGATGCGAATGATCAACGCGTTGACGGCGCCGGCCGTGCCGTAGAGAAACGTGAACGCCAGCGTGATCAGGAACGACGGCAGGGCGAGCACTGTGTCGATCAATCGGCCAACCACCTTGGATCCGGCAAACGGAACGAAGGCAAGCACCAAGGCGAGGAAGGTGCCCAGCACCAGGCAGCCCAGCGTCGACGCCACGGCGATCTGGATGGTCCGCCAGAGTGCGGTTCGGAACAGTTCCGAACCGAGCACGGAGGACCACGTGGACAACCCGGTGCCGCTCTCGGTGCTCAGCGATTCCGTGAGGACACGCGCGGTGGGATAGACGGCAAACACGAGGACAAGAAGCAGTGGCGGTAGCGCCCACCCGATCCGGCGCCACGGGATCGGGTCTTTGTGCTGGGGCACAGCGGTTTCGGGGCGTTCCAAGGTGGTCGTCATGGGTGGCGATCCGCGGGAACCAGAACGCTGCCGTCCGTGGGCAGGACGACGCCCACTTCTGTGTCGACCGGTCGCTCGTCGTGCCCTGGAACATCTGCGTCGACGCGGACGTCGTCGAGACCATGGACAGCCAGTGTCAGACGCGTCGTGGAACCGCGCCAGACGCTCGAGACGATATGTGCCGGGAATGATCCTCGCGCGCCGACGCCGGTTACGCCTACCGCGTGTGGACGAACACACAGGTAGGCGTCCATGTCGGACTCCCATTCGATGTGCCCGATCTCGGGCTGCGGGGCGTGAGCAGTGAACGGCGTGCCACCGATCGAGACCAGTGCGGAGGTGCCGATGACGCGTGTGACGGTGCAGGGCAGCAGGTTGGCACCCCCGAGGAAGGCCGCGGTGAAGCTGGACGGTGGACGCTTCCACAAGGCCTCGGCGGTGTCGATGTCCGCGAGTCTGGCGTTGCGCATCACTGCGATTCGGTCCGCGAGCGCCAGGGCTTCACTCTGATCGTGCGTCACGTAGAGCATGGCGGTGTCAGGTAGTGCTGCGCGCAGCCTCGCCAGCTCGCCGAGCATGCTCTCGCGAAGTTGAGCATCCAGGGCGGCCAACGGTTCGTCGAGGAGGAGTACTCCAGGGCGAATCGCCAATGCTCGGGCAATGGCGATTCGCTGCTGTTGACCGCCGGAAAGTTCACGGGGAAGGCGCTTTCCGTACGCCGACATCCCGACCATGTCGAGGGCTTCGGCTACGCGAGGGCCGATCTCCGACCGCGGCACGCGATGGGCTCGGAGTCCGAAGGCTACGTTTTCGAAAACTCGCATGTGCGGGAAGAGGGCGTACGACTGAACGACGACGCCGATACCGCGCTGTGCGGGAGGCAGATTGGTGATGTCTCGGGTGCCGAGCTTGACGGAACCGGACGTGGGGCGGACAAATCCCGCGAGGGCCTTCAGCGCGGTCGACTTCCCGGATCCACTGGGCCCCAGCAGTGCCACAGTTTCACCAGGTGCCACTCGCAGATTGAAATCGACGAGGGCATGGGTTGCGGTCTTCCCGCGGCCGTAGGCGACGTTGACGCGATCGAAGGTGATGGCCGGAGCGGAATGTTCGATCGCTCCGTGAACACCGACGGTCTCGGGGAGCGTCCGCCCCAGTCTGGTTCTTGCCATGATCAGCTCCCGGTGGCTTTCTGGTAAGCGGCGATGTCGGCGTCGAGCGAGCTGAGGACGTCGTTCCAGTTCGGGGTCCAGACGTCGACGCCCTGCAGAACTCCGGAAGGCGTGTTCTTGTCGCTGGATTCACCGGCGTTGCTTCGGACGTCCTCGCGGACCGATACGCCGAGTGCATCGGTGGCGACGGTCTTCTGGGACTCTTCGGAGAGCAGGAACTCCATCAACTTCTTGGCTTGTTCGCTGCTGGGTGCGCTCTTGGCGAGGCCCATCACGTAGGGCAGTGCGATGGTGGTGCGAGTGCCGTCGGCTCCAGCGGGGAAGAAGATGTCGAACTTCGATCCGTCGTCGGCGATGGACGCGAGGTTCATCTGGACGTCACCGTTGGCGACCAGCAGCTCGCCGTTGCTGACCTTGGGCTGGAGCTTTCCGGTGGAGGACGAGGGTCCGACGTTGTTGGCCTGGAGCTTTCCGAGGTAGTCGAGGGCGCCTTCCTTGCCCATCAGATGCTGGAGCAGCAACAACACCGCGGTACCGTCGCCGGCCTGCCCGGGCGTGGAGTACTGCAACTTGCCCTTGAACTGATCGGTGAGCAGGTCGTCCCAAGATTGTGGGGCGGGTGATGCAGTTGGATTGGCGATGAACGAGAGGTAATTCTCGACGACGGGTACGTACTTGCCGGCGTCGTCCTTCTCGTCGGCAGGAACGGCGGAGGTGTCGATTCCGCTGGGCTCGAGCAGACCTTGCGCGTCGGCCTTCTGGATGAACGGCGGCAGCGTGATGATCACGTCTGCCTGTGGGTTGGACTGCTCCTTCTCGACGCGGGAGACAACCTCGCCGGATCCAGCTTCGACCAGGTTGACGGCGATACCGGTCTGCGCGGTGAAGGCGTCGAATCTTCCCTTGTACCAGCCGGACAGGCCGTCGGCGCTGTAGACGGTGACGGTCTCGGTATCTGATCCGGCGGCAGTGCCGGTGCCACCGCAGGCGGTGGTGAACGAAAGGACGGACACGGCGAGAGCGGCCGCAGCGATGCTCGGGCGTAGACGCATGACGATTCCTTTTTCGGAGGTGAGATCAGGAGTGGGTGAGGAGTTCGCCGAACTCCGTCACGGACGGGACGATGTGGGTGGCACCGGCTTCGCGAAGTTGCTGTTCGTCGTGAGCGCCGGTCAGAGTGCCGGCAACGATCGATGCGCCGGAGCGAATGCCGCTGAGCACGTCGTTGGACGTGTCGCCGAGTACGGCGATCTGGTGGACGTCGTCGATCGAAAGTTTGAGCAGGGCAGTCAGAACCAGGTCCGGGTACGGTCGACCGCGACCGGCCTCGGCGGGGGAGAGGGTGAGATCGGCGAGGGATTCCCAGCCGAGCGCGACGAGGAGTTTGTCCTGCGTCGATCGGCTGAACCCGGTGGTCAAGGCAACTTTGATGCCGGCCTCGCGCAAAGTGGTGATGGCTTTCTCGGCGCCGGGGATCGGCTCGGCCAGGCCCTGGTCGATGAGGGAATCGTAAGTGGTTTCGAAGGCGGCGTTCGCGGCTTGGGCGCGGGATTCGTCCCCGAAGATCGCCCGGAACACGACGATCTTCGACTGGCCCATCGTGTCGAGGACGTATTGGCGAGCGGCGTCGGCTTCGGTGCCTTGGGCAGGCAATCCGCCGGCTTCGGCAGCGGCGGCGAACGCGCGAAGCACCAGTCCGTCGTCGGCGACGGTGGTGCCGGCCATGTCGAGAACGGCAAGGGTGATGGGAGACATGAGAAGTCTTTCTTGTCGGAAGGATTCAGAGACCGAGCTGGTCGGCGGTGTGTTCCGCCAGTGCCGGGCCGAGCGTCATGCCGCGGCCACCGGGACCGGCAACCACCCAGACGTTGTCGGCGGCTTGTGCGCGGTGAACAAGTTGTGAGGGGTCGAGGCACTGGCTGTAGACGCCCGCCCATCGCTTGACGATGGGCGGAAGATCGCGTCCCAGAAGTGTTTCCACGACTCCGGACAGATGGCGATAGGGCGCCTCGTCGACGTCGAAGTCGAAGGGCTCCTCGTATTCGTGGGTGTCGCCGATGGTCAGGCCGCCGTGCAAGCGCTGCACGCACAGGAGCTGCATGCGGTGCTCCTCGGCAGTCGGTTCCTGCGGCTGCACCGTGCGAAGGTGATCGAGGGCAGATCCGGCGAAACCGGGGTAGTAGCGGAAGCTGTCACCGTCCGCGATTGCGGTGGTGAGCTTTTCGCCGAGTGGGGCTGTCTGCATCATCTGCAGGCGCACACGTCGCAACGGGAGATCGCCGGCGAGATCGCGGGCCAATCCGCCGAGTGTTGCTCCGGGGCAGACGATCACGAGATCGGCGTCGAAGTTGCGACCGTGATCGTCACGGATGTGTACGCCGGAGGTGTTCGTCGTGATCTCGCGGGCCTCCGTTCCGGCGTGGAAGGTGTAACGGCCGGTGGATTCGAGGTAAGAACGGATGGCGGGGAGCGCTTGCCGTGACTCGACAGCGGCGTCCAGGGTGCAGTGCAGTCCGCCGAGATACTTGCCCCGGAGCGCGGGGTTGACGACGCGAACGGCGTCGGGATCGAGAAGTGCGAACCCTCGGTTGTCGGCGTCCGGCCGAGCGAATGCTTCCTGCGCGACCGCGACCTCGTCCTCGGTGCGCATGAGGGTGATGGAGCCGGCCGGGCGGTATCCGGCGCCGGGGACACGGGCGGCTAGGTTCGCCCACAGCTCGCGCGAACGCAGCGCGGCTTCCAGTTCGTGGGGGGCTCGCCCGGATACCCAGACCAATCCGAAGTTCCGTACCGTTGCACCGCGGGCTTCGGGCTCGCGTTCGAGATGGATGACATCGTGTCCCCGGCGGATTGCCTCGTCGGCGTGTGCCGTTCCGAGGATTCCTCCGCCCACAATCAAAATTCGCATGTAGAGATAGTGACGTTTGGTCTAGACCAATAGGGGGAATCGAGACGAACTCCAGGTTAACAATTGGTATAGACCGAATTCTTGTACGCTTGCGCCATGAATCAGCAGACGTCCACCGGGCCGGGGACCTCGAGCGTCGTGATCGAACCCGAGTTGAAGTACTACCGGGTGCGCACCGAGATCGAGACCATTCTCAGCGGGCTCGACGAGGGTGATTCCGTCCCGTCGGAGCGGGAACTGGCGGCGCGGTTCACCGTCGCTCGCGAGACGGTTCGTCAAGCGCTTCGTGATCTTCTCGTCGAAGGACGGATCGAGCGGCGAGGTCGGGGCACCGTCGTAGCGAGTCCGAAGTTGGTTCAGCCGCTGTCGATTCGTTCCTATACCGAAGGCGCTCTGAGTGCTGGGCGAGTGCCCAGTCGTAAGGTTGTGACGTTCGAACGAATGTCAGCCGACGACGGTCTCGCCACGGAGTTGGGTATCGAGTTGGGCGACAGCGTCGTTCATCTCGAGCGTGTCCTCTTCGCCGACGGTGAGAAGATCGGGCTCGAATCAACCTTCTTGCCGGACAGCAGGTTCGGTGAGATGCTCGACGCCTTCGACGCGACGACGTCCCTGTACGCGGCCATCCGCTCCATCGGCGTGGTCTTCGCCTCTGCTACCGAACGGATCGAGACGGTGCTCGCGTCACCGCGCGAGGCAACACTCGTCGAGTCCACCACCTCGATGCCGATGCTTCTGTTGCACCGGACGTCCGTCGATCCGGAGGGTGTGCCGATCGAGCGCGTTCGTTCGCTCTACCGTGGTGACCGTATTGCCTTCTTGACGACTCTTCGCGAGTAGAGGGCGTTGAGGGGGTCTGCTGTTACCAGGAACGACAGGCACTCCCAGGCCCGTGGAATCTGTTCTGTACTGGACTCCGTCAAACGAGAGGACAGTGAACATGGGTGACAAGAAGGTCTGGTTCGTTACCGGCGCAGGCCGGGGCATGGGAGTCGACATTGCTCAGGCAACTCTTGCCGCCGGGCATGCGGTGGTGGCAACGGGGCGTGACGCGGACCGTGTTTCTGCAGCGATCGGTGAGCATGACGACCTGTTGGTGATTGCCTTGGACATCACCGACGAACAAGCCGCATATGCTGCGGTGGACACGGCAGTTGCACGATTCGGTGGAATCGATGTGCTGGTGAACAACGCCGGAAACTTCTACGCCGGGTTCTTCGAGGTTGTCAGTCCGGCCCAACTTCGCGCTCAGATGGAGACCAACTTTTTCGGGCCGATCAATGTGACACGGGCGGTGCTGCCGGTGATGCGTAGGCAACGGAGTGGGCATGTCGTGACTGTCAGTTCGCTTGCGGGCCTGGTTGGTCAGGAGTTTTGCGCAGCCTTCGCCGCGTCGAAATTTGCGCTGGAGGGCTGGATGGAATCATTGCGATTCGACGTCGAACCGTACGGAATCGGGACGACGATCGTGGAGCCGGGATTCTTCCGGACCGAGCTGCTTGTCGAGGGCGCGTCGTCGATCTGGCCGGAATTGTCGATAGACGACTACGACGCTCGGACTGGCGAGACCGTCGAAGAGTGGAAGAGTATGAACGGTGCCCAGGGTGGGGATCCGGTGAAACTTGCCGCGGCACTTGTGGCACTTGTCGATTCGCCGCTACCCCACGTCGTTGGGTCGCCGGCGCCGATGCAGTGTCCGTGGTCGAGCAGAAAGCCCGCCAACTGCTGGAGCAAGTCGAAGCCCACCGTGGTTTGTCTTCGTCGCTTGCCCACGAGGACCTGACGACCTGATCCGAATTCGTCAGGTCAGGGGTGTGAGGTGAACATGTCCAGGAGCCCCTGGGGTGCGTTCTCGCCGAAGCACATGTCCAGTCCATCAGCCGACTGTTGTGCCGACGCGGCGCTACGCGGGAACAGTCGCTCTTCGTAGGCAGCAAGTCCTTGCTCCGTGCTGCTGTGTGACGCGATCGCCTCGCCGAGTTCGGCGCCGTCGAGCATTGCCAGGTTTGCGCCTTCTCCGGCAAACGGCGACATGACGTGCGCTGCGTCCCCGAGCAATGTGACGCCTGGAGTACGGCTCCAACTGTGCCCGATGGGAAGGGCATGGATGGGGCGAGGAGTCAGCGTGCTGTCCGCTTCGACGATCAGTGAACGCAGCGACTCGTCCCAGTCCGAGAAGTGTTCCAGCAGAATCTTCTTCGCGATGTGATCGTCGGAGAAGTCGACACTCGCCGCCCAGTTCTCGGGAACTCGCAGGGCGGCATAGACGTGCAGACTGTTGTCGGTCTCACGGTGGGCAAGGAAGCCTTTGTCGGCGCTGAGCGCGAACATCATTCCGCCACCGATTGTTTCGGCGGCATTCGCGTGTTGGTTGTCGGCGTCGTGAAGGTCGAACTCAACGAAAGATATCCCGGTATAGGCAGGAGTGGCGTTCGAAACCAGAGGGCGAATTTTCGACCACGCGCCGTCGGCGCCGACCAGGAGATCGGAGGTGAAGTGGGTGCCATCGGCGAGGTGGACCTCGTGTCGACCGTCCGGCAACGGATGTGCACTGCGGGCCTTGGCTCCCCAGTGGATTGTTTCTTGTGGAAGTGAGCTGAGCAGTAGGTCACGCAGCTGACCTCGGTCGATTTCCGGGCGGTCACCGTCTCCGGTGTCCTGCTCGCTCAGGTGCACGACGGCATTTCGATCGAGGACGCGTGTCTCTTCACCGCCTTGATGAACGAGGGCGCGGAACTCGTCGTACAGGCCGGCGGCACGAAGCGCGATCTGGCCCGAGTCATCGTGGATGTCGAGCATGCCGCCTTGGGTCCGCGCTGTTGGTCCGGATTCGAGATCGAATACCGCCGAATCGATTCCGTGGAGATGGAGGACTCGGGCGAGGGTGAGGCCGCCGAGGCCGGCACCGATGATTGCGATGGGATAGTGATTCATGGTGGATTCCTAAGAAGTGAGTGGGGTGTTCTCGATGCCCGTGATGAGCGTGCGAAATCCCCAGGACAGACGTGCGGTGGGTTCACCGGCGAGTAGTGCTGTTGCATGGCCTGAGACGAGGGGGTGCGTCTGCGGGTTTGCGTTCCGGATTGCGTCGGTCAACGCGCTCCATTGGGCATCCGAGTCGGCGGAATTGTTCGGCGCCGAGTGTTCGGCAGCTGTGGACGTCGCATACTGCAGCAGCAAGTCCACGCCCCACGCTGCTTGACCCGAAGGGACTTCGCCTTCGTCGAGTAATGCCAGCAGGCGCTCGAGCAGGCGTACGTAGTGAACTCCGCTGGGCCGGGAAACGAGTGCCGACTGGGCGAGACCGGGATGATCGAACAGTATGGCCGTGTAGGACGTCAAGACCTGTTCGAGGCGGGTTTGCCAAGTGCCGGAAGAAGTTTCGGCGAGATCCACGGCTCCGAGTAGTTCGTCGAGAACCGCGGCATGCAGCTCGACAGTATTGCGCACGTACACGTACAGCGACGCCGGGCCGGTGTCGAGTTCGAGGGCGAGTCGACGCATCGTCAACTTCTGCAACCCCTCCGACCGCAAGATTTGCACCGCGGTACCGACGATGCCCTCGCGTGTCAGAGCGGGTTTGGCCGGACGATTGCGACGGCTCGACGGACCTGTTGGCTGAGTGGGCATGACTCCACCGTACACGAACATGTTCGTAACGAACATGTTCGTTGGGTCACGCACTGAACATCCAGCGCTATACAGAGCTGTATCGAGCGTGGCGGGCTACATGCCCGTGCCGCCGGAAAGCATCGCGATCGTCAGTAGGATGCCGCCGACGATCCCCGCGAGCGGGCTGTCGCTGTTGAGTAGCCAGTCGTTCAAGGATCCCATGAGCGCCTCTTTCGGGTTTCGATCTGTCGACGGTCGAGCTTATCGACAGATCGAGCCCGATATATCACTTTCGTCCGAATTGTGGATCGGACCTGAGGTGATCAGCCGTAGACGTTGTCGGGGCTGATCAACTTGGTGATCGGCACCATCAACGCGCTGGTCAGATCAGTCTCGCCGTCGATATCGGTGTTGATGAAGACGACCAGGGTGGTGTCCTTCTCGGGCAAGTAGACCGAGACTGTCTTGTAGCCGGGCAGGCTTCCGTTGTGACCGATCCAGCCACCGCTGTTGAACAATCCGAGTCCGTAGCCGGAGCTGTCGTCCCCTTCGCTCAAGTTCACGGTTTGCAGGCGCTGCTTCTGAGTGTCGTCGGTGAGGAGATCGCCCTTGGCCAGCGCCGGAACCCAGATGCGCATGTCGTCCAACGACGAGATCATTGCACCCGCGGCGCCGCCCCACGACGGATTCCAATCCGTCGCCGCGGTCACGGATTCGTCGAGCGTTTGGTTGGTGTACCCCTGTGCGTGTGGTGTCGGGAACGCGTTGGTCATGGGAAAACTGGTGTGCTCCATCCCGAGTGGTGTCGCGATCTTGGTGTCGATGACGTCCGACAGTCTTGAGCCGGAGACCTTTTCGATCACCATTCCCAGCAGAACAGTGTTGGTGTTCGAGTAGTTGACGGTGGTCCCTGGTCGAAGTTGGAGTGGGAGGTCCTTGACGTATCCGACGAGTTCCTCTGGTGTGAAAGCTCGACGAGGATCCGAAAGATATTCCATCACAAACTGTTCAGATGTCGTGTAGTCCACGAGGCCGCTGCGCATCCCTGCCAGGTGACGCAAGCTGATCGCATCACCTTCCATGACGCCGTCGACGTACTGGGAAATCGGATCATCGAGACCGATCTTTCCCTCGTCGACCAATTGCAGCAGGGCGGTCACGGTAAATGTCTTGGTGACGCTACCGATTCGGTGGTAGAAGTCGGTTTCCATCGGTGCTTTCGTTGCAGTATCGGCGACGCCCGCAACCTTCACATAGTTGCCGTCGGGTCCCCAAATGCCCACCATCGCACCGGGAATCCCGGTCGAATTCACCGCCGCGTCGATGATCGAGTCGAGCTGGCCGGTGATGGCAGAGTCCATGACCTTGTCAGAGGTGGATGTGGGATTGTCTGCGGATTTGTCCGTGCTGCAGCTGATTACAGCTCCGGCAACCATGGCGCTGCACAGGCCGACAAGCATGATGCGTCTTGCTCCGGTTTTCATGAGTCGAACTCTGCCTGTCCGAGGGCGCTCACACATCGACCCCGGGTACGGCAGACGCAGTCCCCAGGTACCTCCTCAACCGGTACCGAGGGACTACGGAACCCTGGCCTCAACCCTTGACAGGGGTCAGAGCCCGCCGTCGAAGAACGCCGCCAGCGCCGGTGCCGGGTCTGCCGCGGTGCCCATATTTGCCACGCAGACAACGATCAATCCCAGCGTGAACAGTGCAGTGAGAATGCCTATCGACCCCGACACGAATCTCGTCCGCCTGTCGGATCGTGCCGTTCTCGCGAAGCGTGCCCACACGACCACGGCCACGGCCAGTGATAGTGCTGCCGCGATCAGCGCGATCACCGCCATGGCCAAGTGATACCGCGCGAAGTCGCTGATCATCAGTTCGAGGGCCGGACTTTGCTGATTTCCGGTGCCCGTCGACTGAGCGAGCTGTTGGCGGACCTGCCCGACAGTGTCGCCAAGTGCCCCATCCGTCTGGGCCACGGGCAACATCGAGATCAGCGAAGAGAAGGGCGCGACGACACCTTGGACGTTTGCCATCACGAGTACCGACGAGAACAGTGCGAGGAGTGTGACCAGTCCACCGGCCGAGACGAATGCGAGTTTCTTTCCAGCCGTCAGAGGGCCGGCGTTCACGAACGACATCCAGAGCGCGCGGCCGAGTGAGAGCAGGACGGTCAACAGGATTACCGCAATCACTGCCTTGGCGATGTGGTACCGCTGCCAGTAGTCGACAGCGGACTGCAAACCGGGCGTGAAGCTCTCAACGCCCGAGTTCCAATACTCGACGAAATTTGCTCGGACCGTCTCGACGAGCGCCCCCTGGTTTGCATAGCCCTCGCCGGGACGTGTTGTCAGCATGGCCGGGGCGAGAACGAAGGCTGCGGAGAAGACGGCGGCGGCAGCGATCAGCGCGGCGATCTTGCGGCCGGAAGACAGTATCGGCCGAGATGGCCCCGACGCGGTATGCAGCGGGATTCCTCCAGCGTGATGCGCGGTCATCTGGTCACCGTCCACAAAGTCATGTCACCGAGTGTAGAAATCCGCGCTACGGACTTCATCGTTCGAGAGGATGATATTTCCGGCAGTGGCGTCCGCCCGCCGACGCCGCCGGCGTCGACATCCCCCTCAGCACTCGACGACATTGACGGCGAGCCCGCCTTCACTGGTTTCCTTGTAGCGCACGGACATGTCGTTTCCGGTTTGTCGCATGGTCTCGATGACGGTATCGAGGCTCACCACATGCGTCCCGTCACCCAGGTATGCGAGCTGCGCTGCGGTGACTGCAGTCGAGGCGGCTACGGCATTTCGCTCGATGCAGGGGATTTGGACCAGGCCACCAACCGGATCGCAGGTCAGCCCCAGATGGTGTTCCATGGCAATCTCAGCTGCATTCTCGATTTGTCGTGGCGATCCACCCATGACTGCGCACAGACCTGCCGCCGCCATCGCACAAGCGGCTCCGACCTCGCCTTGACACCCGGCTTCCGCACCCGAGATCGAGGCATTCGCCTTGATGATCGACCCGATTGCGGCCGCGGTGAGTAGAAACGTTCGAACGTCATGCGCGCCGGCGCCCGTCGCACGTATGTGGTGGTAGAGCACCGCCGGCACGATGCCTGCCGCACCGTTCGTCGGAGCCGTTACCACGCGGCCACCTGCTGCATTTTCTTCGTTGACCGCCATGGCGTAGACCGTCAGCCACTCGCGTGAGGATGGTGCGCAGTTACGTTGTTCCAGTTGAATGTTCGCAGACCGCGCGCGTCGGCGAACTCCGAGACGCCCGGGCAATACACCTTCGGTCTGGGTGCCGCGCTCGATGCAGGCGCGCATCGCGGACCAGATCGCGTCGATGCCGGTGAATGCCCGATCCTGGCCGTGTATCGCGATTTCGTCCGACAAGGCCAGTTCGGCGATAGTTCCGGAGCCGCATTCCGCCAGTAGCTCTTTCGCGGTTCGGTAGCGTGAGTTGATCGAATGCGCGTTTGCTTGCGTCTCCGTTCCGGCGCGCAGTACGAATCCGCCACCGATCGACAGATATGTACGTGTACAGACGATTTCGCGACCGCTGAAGGCGGTCAGGGTCATCGAGTTGGGGTGGCCGTGACGGCGAACGAGCGGCTCGAACACCATGTCCTCGTGCTCGAACACTACGTGTTCGAGCGAGCCACCGACGAGCGTCACCGATCCGCCGTCCGACAGTTCGGCCCAACGCCCGTGAACGTCGGTCGGCTCGCACGTTTCAGGCTCCAACCCACGAAGTCCCGCGATCACCGCGTCGGGAGTGCAGTGGCCTATTCCGGTGGCCGCGAGTGAGCCGTGCAGATTGCAGCGAATCCGGTCGACCGACGCGGTCAAGTCGGCAGCGGCGAGCTCGCCGCCGAAAGCGTGGGCAGCGCGCATCGGACCGACCGTGTGTGAACTGGAGGGGCCGATGCCGATGGAGAAGAATTCGAGAGCGGAAACATAGACTCCGGTGGTGCTCATTCGGCGCTCGTGACGGTGGTCGCTCCTGACTCGCGCTGGGCCGCAAGCGTCAAGAGGGTGGAGCGCGAGTCCCCGCTAGCGGCTCGGATCACAGTGCGCGCCATTGCGATTGCTCCGTGCAGAACGGCTTCGTCACCCGCCGCGGAGCGGGCATCAGCGGCAAACTCGATAGTGTGAGGAACTCCGGTGACGCCGCGCAACGCGATCATCGGGTGGATCGAGGGCACCGCCTTCGACACGTTGCCCATGTCCGTCGAGCCGCCGGTCAGGGGAGTTCGGGCGGCCGCGGTGCGGCCCAGGCTCGCGATCTCCTCGTCCCAGATGGTCGCCAGCGCTGGATGTTGTACCAGCTCCTCGTACCGAGGTTCGGCGCGTTCGGTCGACCAGGAGCAGTCGCTGGCCACAGCAGCGCCCTCGAAGCATGCGAGCATGCGACGCTTGGCGTCCAACAGCACGTCGAGTTCTGCGGCCCGAACTTCCGCTCGAACCAATGTCGAGGCCGGAATGATGTTTGTCGCTTCGCCGCCGTGCTCGATGTAGGCGTTCAGTCTGACGTCGGACGGAAGTTGTTGACGGAGAAGTCCGATGGCAACCAAGGCGATCGTGGCGGCGTCACCTGCGTTGATTCCCTTGTGTGGCGCAGCGGCCGCGTGCGCGGCTCGTCCGGAGTAGGTCACGTCGAACCGATCGACTGCCTGCGTTCCCGTGACGGTGCAACTGACGTCTTCACCTGCAGCGCCGTGGACCATGATCGACATCGCCGCGCCCTCCCATGCGCCGCGTTCGAGGAGTAGGACTTTCCCGCCGCCGTGTTCCTCGGCCGGCGTACCGAGGAGGACGACGGTCAGGCCGTGCTCTTCCGCGACCTCACCGAGTGCGACGGCTGCTCCGAGTCCGGCGGCGGCGATGACGTTGTGCCCACACGCATGACCGATGTCGGGGAGGGCGTCGTATTCGGCGCAGACGACGACGCGGAAGGGGCCGGAGCCTCGCACCGCTTCGAATGCCGTCTCGAGGCCGTAGGCGGCGCGAGTAACCGTGAAGCCCGCTTCCTGCGCGGCGTCAGCCAAGAGCGCCGACGCACGATGCTCTTCGAATGCCAACTCTGGGTGAGCATGGATCGTGTGGCTGACGTCGATGAGGCGAGATGACCACTTCTCGATCGTGCTCGAAACCGAGTCCGTGGGGGCGAGGGTGTCAGCGATGGACATGGATATTGCTTCCTTTCAAGATCTTTTGTTTCCAGCGTCTTTCGGTGCAGTCCTAATGCCAGAGGCCGAGCGCGAACTCCGCGACGACCACGGAAAGCAGGTACGAGGCGAGGATCGCGACGATTCCGACCGGGACGATCTTCCAGCCGATCGTCTTGAGCAAGGGAAGGTCCTTGCCGAGGCTGAGACCTGCGACAGTCAGGGTGAGGGTGCAGATCGAGAGAAAGTCGACAGTCCCGACGGTGCTCGAGACGAAATCACCGATGGGGGACCACGGCGTGGTCGCCAAGGCGCCGACGGTGATGATGGCGATCATCGCCGCGATCTTGCCGCGGGTCAGGCGGGCCACGCCGACGCCCAGGAGCAACAATCCGGTGAGGATCAGGTATCCGACGATGATCGATCGAGTTACGCCACCCGCTGCGATCGAGGAGACGATGACCCCACCGACGAACAGAATCGGAACGATAGTGGTCAGCGGCACGGTGACGCTCGGCGCGACCGCTCGTGGGGCAGTGTCAGCTTTCCGTTCGGTAGTCGTCTTCGAGCGCTTGGTGAGTGCGCCGTAGATTCGATCAGCAAGGGGGAGTGCGACATACATGCCGACATACACGCCGAGGAGGCCGGTGATGATGTTGGATGTGGCCGCCACGGCGAGTACCTGGTCGGCCATCTCGGGGTGCGCCGAAACGACGCTCGCGGCAGCGGCAGCCATCATCGAGCCGGATCCGACCCCAGCACCCATCGCCAACGCGAGGGGGTCGAAGATGTTGAAGGACGTAGCCAGCGACGCAATCAGGCTGATCAGCACGGCACCGAACAGAGTGCCGAAAACGTACATCGACAGGACTCCGCGGTACTGGTCGGAATCGGGGCCGTAGCGTTCACTGACCATCGCGAAGGAGCCCTCGCGGTCGATGGAGAAGGTTGCTCCGACGGTCGCCGGTCCCATCCGAAGGAGTACCGCCAGTGGGAGTGCGAGAGCGATAGTGCCGAACAAGTGCCCCAGTTCCTGCAGTAGCAGGGCAGGGCCCGCCTCGAACAACAGTTGGATGTTCGGGCCGATGGTGAAAGACAGTCTTGCGCAGAGCAAGAGAACAGCCAGCCCCATGATTGCCGAGGCTGCGGCCTGAAGATCGAGGCCGAGAGGTTTCCACTTCTGGCTCGAGACGACACCGCCGGCAATCAGTCCCCACACCATGGGCAGGATCGTGATGGCGGCAGCGCCGACGGGAATCACTGCGGGGCCGATCAGTTGGGCGCCTGCCGCAAGCCCGAGGAGCAGAATCACCACGATCCACAGGCGTGGCGACCTCATGGCGAAAACGACCTTGTGCGTCGCGGTCTGATCGCTGACCGGAGAATCGTCATGCGAGACAGGGAATGCTTCGGTCATGTCGGTGTCTTTCTCGAGGGGGCGAACGAACGCAAGATGTAGCGTTCTCGAGGCTCAGGATTTGGTGGACTATTGACGAGATGAAGTTAGGATTGATGCGTTTCGATCCTGTTTCGGTGCAGCATTCTTGTGAAAGTGAGGTCCTCGGTGCAGGATCAGATGCTCAAGGACGACGATCTTCGGCTGTTGAACGCACTGCAGATCAGGCCGCGAGCGTCGTGGTCCGAGCTTTCACGCGCGATCGGTTCCGACCCGGTCACCCTGACCAGGCGTTGGGAGCGTCTGCACTCGCAAGGGATAGCGTGGATCGCTGCCTACCGAGGCGGTCCCATCGTGTCGGCGACTGCGCTCCTCGAGATCGAATGCGCACCGGCGCAGACCCTTGGTGTCGCCGAACAGATCGCGCACGATCCAGAGGTCCTGACAGTCGATCTCACAACCGGCAATCGGGATCTGCTTGTCACGCTCACGTGCACCGACCTCGATCAATTGTCCAGATACGTCCTGGAGCGAACACGATCGCTGCCGATGATCACCGCGATGCGAACACAGATCGTGTCCTCGGCGAACTCCGATGCCCGAAACTGGCGTCTACGTGCTCTCGACGCGGACGAGATCGCCGCGCTCGAGGCGACTCCGCCGGCGAAGATTCGTGGTGTACGCGCCAGCGGAGAGGAACAGTCGCAGCTGTTCGACATCCTTTCCCGCGAACCACGAATTACCGTCTCGGCACTCGCTGCAGCCCTCGGAGTCACGCCGGCACGCGCCGGAGCGTTACTTTCTCACGAGCTGTCGACAGGGCGTCTGGTCGTCCGCACGGAGATAGCTCGGCCCTACTCCGGCTGGCCGGTCTACGCGTGGTACTTCTTACGTCTCGACGGGCGAAAGGAGGCAATTGCTCAGCGCCTTTCCCACCTGCGCGAGGCGAGGCTTGTTGCTTCTACCATCGGCAGCTACGACATCGCGTTGGCGGTGTGGCTGCGCTCGATCGACGACGTGCAGCGTTTGGAAGGTTATCTCGCCGAGCAGTTTCCGGGCGTATCCGTGGTGGACCGGTCGATCGTCCTGCGTACGCCGCATCATCTACATCGAACAATCGATGTGTCGGGTCGAAGCATGCCGAAGCACGGGTGATCCGCAATGCGTTCGCGGGGCGGGTGCTCTTCCGACTAGTCGGGGATCGTCACGTCGACGATCAAGCCGAAGTGATCGGAACCTTCGATCTCGATCCGCTCGAGAGCTTTCGCCTGTCCGCCCCGCAGAAGTACATGGTCGATGCCGACGATCGCGGGATATTTCTTGTCCGCCGGGTAGGTGCGAACGATGCCTACTCCCAATTGGTCTGCGGCATCGGAGTAGCCGACGTCGAGGAGGTCACGAAATTGCTTGTGCGTGAATGTCGTATTGAAGTCGCCACTGACGATGACGGTTTTTTGCGCGGAGGCGGCGTCGAGTGTGTTCCGCAAAGTGCTCAGCTCGGCAGTCCACACGTCGGGAGGGGTCACGAACGCCGGTCCGGGGTGTACCGCCAGAAGGGTGAACGGAGTCGAGAAGCCCACTTCGGCAACAAGATTGGTAGGTCCGAATCCGGTCAGTTCCCGAGTTTCCGTCAGGGGATAACGGCTGTAAATACCTGCGCCACCCCCGCCGGCCTCGTCCGGTACCAAGTAGTGATGCGGCAACAGTTGCTCGAGCCCTTGATCTCTCAGGGACCCTTCGAGTGATGTGGTCAGTTCCTGAACCGTCAGGACATCGACTGCCTTCTCGCGCACCGTCGCAGTCAAACTGACGGGGTCTGCCTGCCCGAAGAGGAGGTTCGCTTGCATTACACGCAGGGACGGCCCGTCGATTTCGGAACTGTTTGCCACATACATGGGACTGATCACCGACGCGCCCACCGCAATCAGCACCACCGAGATCGCCAGCAGTATCCAGCGACGAAAAATCAGGCATATCAGGGACGCGACGAGTGTGACCGCAAGCAGCATCGGGACAAAGGAGGCCACGGCGATCAACGGGTTGATCGGTTTGGTGGAGTACAATGCGATCAGCGCGACAACCCCGACGGCAATACCGCCCACACCGGCGACCTGAGCGATACGGCGTGCCGGAACGTTGTCCGTCGTGAATCCCATACCAAACGGTACCTAATGCAGCCAAGGCTCCCGACTGCCTGGCGTTGTCAGTCGTCGGTTCGGGTGCGGAATGCGTTCACGGCCGCTTCGATGGTCGGGTAGAAGTGTGTCGAGTCGAATCTGTCGCCGACACCGAATCGGATGAGTCGATCCTTGATCGGACCTTTCATCTCCGCGAATGCCAATCGAATTCCTTTGCCCTCCAGAAATGTATCCAGATCGACGAGTTCGTCGACGGCGGTCGTGTCCAGCCCGGTGATCGGTTCGGCGGCAATGACCACCCATTCGACCGGGTCGGGTGCCTTGGCGACGACGGAGCGAACGTACTCGTCGAAGATCTCGCCGTTCGCGAAAAACAGTGGCGCGTCAAACCTCACCAACACCAGGCCGGGGATGCGATGCCCATCTGGATGTCGTTCGACGTCGTGGAATCCGGCAGGTTCGCCGGTCTCGACGAGTTCGGTTCGATGTGGCTGCCATACCTGCGCGATGACCGCTGCGAAGGACAGCCCGATCGCAACAAGGATGCCTTGAAGCACCCCGACCAGGGCGACGCCGAGGAACGCCGCGACGGCGAGGCCGAATTCCACGGTGCTCATGCGCCACATGCGGACCATGCCGCCAACGTCGATCAGTGCACACGCGGCGACGATGACGACGGCGGCCAGTGTTGCATCGGGCAGATATGCCGTGAGTCCGGGAGCGACGAGGACGAACACCAGGACCGCAAGCGCTCCGACAACGCCGGCCAATTGTGTATGTGCCCCACTCTGTTCGGCCACCGGCGTCCGTGATCCGCTCGCAGAGATCGGGAATCCGCCGAAAAGTCCGCCTGCCACGTTCGCGACACCGATCGCCTTCATCTCGGTACTGCCGTTCACGTCCTCGCCGTGTCGGGCGGCGAAGGTGCGCGAGAGAACACCGGTGTCGGCAAAGGCAATCAACGCGATACCGGCCGCCGGCCCGATCAGCTGCCCCACGTCCTGCCAGGTGACTCCGCCGACAGAGGGGAGGGGGAGCCCTTCCGGCAGCGCGCCGACCATGCCGATGTCATCGGTGAGGCCGGCGGCAGCGGACAAGACGATGGCCGCGACGACGGCCACCAGCACGCCGGGAACTACAGGTACCCAGAGCCGGAAGGCGACTATGACGACCAGTGAGCCGATGCCGACGACGGCAGCGAGGGTGTCGACATCTCCACCGGCCAGAGCCTTTCCGATCTCACCGATTTCACCGAGGAGGCCGGACGCGTCGACGGAGAAACCGAGCAGCTTGGGAATCTGACCAACCACGACAACGAGTGCGATCGCATTGAGATACCCGAGACGGATGGGTTTCGAGAGGAGTTCGGTGACGAAGCCCAGACGCAGGAAACCCCCGATCACGAGGATGAGACCCACAAGAATGGCGAGAACTCCGGCAAGTGCAAGCGCGTTCTCCGAATCGCCGACCACTGCCAGCGGTATGACCGCGGCGGCGATGAGCGGTGCCAGTGACGAATCAGGCCCGAGTACAAGAATCTTCGACGGTCCGACTACCGCGTACGCGAGCAACGGCACGATGGTTGCGTACAGACCGGCGTACGCGGGCAATCCGGCGGCCTCCGCGTAGCCCATCCCCGCGGGGATGAGCAGGGCCGTCAGAACGAGTCCTGCCGTGACGTCTGCGCGCAGCCATTCACGGCGATATCCGCGTGCAGTCGCGATCCCCGGTAGCCGACCTAGACTCTCCGTCCACATCATCCGTCGATTATCCCCCCGCAATTGTCAGAAGTCTCGAACTGTGCCCCATCGGTCGGCCTGGCTACGAGAGGTACCTGAATTGTGTTGTTTTCGAACCCTTTCCGAGTCTTGACGCGCTCGGCTGGACGGACGACCATTAATGAATGACTGGCGACGAAGAGTTGCTTCACGTCGAGTGGGTGATCACTCGCCTGATTTCCCGGTATCCGAATGTTCCTCCACCGGAGATCGAAAACAGAGTGCGAACAATTCATCAGCGGTTCGTGGGCTGTCGGATCCGTGACTTCGTGCCTCTCCTTGTCGAAAAGGCTGCCAGACAGGAGATCTCGAATCGGAGAATCGTGATCTCGATTATGGACGAGCGTTCGGCGAACCTGGACTCACTCGAGCTGTAGCCGGAACGGAAGTCGTCGGCGCATACTGAAATGACCTTGGACCAGGGAGTTCTGGCCGAATGCAGAAGTTCAGGCGCGGAAGGTCAGCCTCCCGAACTCCTGATGTGTAAACCGAGTGCAGGGAGCGTTGACATGGAAGGTTTCTGGGAATTCTTCTGGTTCATCTTCGTCTGTTTCGCCTTTGTGGCCTACTTGAGCGTGTTGTTCTCGATCATCACCGATTTGTTCCGTGATCACGAGACTTCGGGCTGGGCCAAGGTGCTGTGGATGATATTTCTCTTCGTCATTCCGTTCCTGTCCGCGATGATCTACGTGGTCGTCAAGAACGACGGAATGACGCGGCGGTCGATGGAGGCCGCTCAGCAGCACATACACGCGCAGAGTGATTACATTCGAAACGTCGCCGGGAAGTCGCCGACTCAGCAGATCGCCGACGCCAGAGAGCTTCTCGACTCAGGCGCGATCAACGAAGAGGAATTCCAGGCAATCAAGGCAAAGGCGCTGGCGTAGTTTTCGTATCTTCTGCCCCAGGCCTGGCGTCGTCGGTTCCGGCGTCGTCGGGCCTGGCATCCTCCGCGGCGGCGCGTGCAGGACGAACCAGTATTTCGAGAACTACGAGTGCGACCAGCGCAATGAAGACAATCCAACCCACGACCAATCCTGTGGGGTAGCGCCAGAAGAGCAGCAACAGTGCGGCGATGCCGATGATGGCGCAGCGCAGCGGAACACGAAGCTGATTGGCCCACCGCTCCACCTGATTCGGCGTACGCCCTCTGGAGGAATGCCGGACGAAGTCCAATGCCTGCCCATAGCCTCGGCGAACGGCGATTGCCGACGACGACCCACCGACCAGGTAGGCGCCGAGCCCCACCACCACGCCGAGGACTGCAACCGCGCGAAGACTCGTGCGCAGTGGCACCAGAACTGTGTCGATGACGGCAGTCGCGGCGTCTGGCGAGAGAATATCGGTAGGGACACTGTCGAGGTAGATTGCACGCCCGATGAGAATTCCGATCGCGAGAACAAGCATTCCCAACGCAATCGACAGACCGACCAGTGACAGCGCGCGGAGCCTGCGACCCGTTGGAGCAACGGCGACAGCGGCTGCCGCGCAAGCGATTCCCATCCATGGCAGCACTGCTGAGACCTTGTCGAGTGCCGAGACGACTCGCTGTGCCTTCACGAGTTCGGGGGACTGGAAGAGAACAAATTCCTTGTCCACGGAGGGGATTTTGTCTGCGAAGGCGAAGCCGCGGTCGATCAAGACTGTTTTGACCTTGTCGATGATCGTGCTCAGCGAAATGCTGACGGTTCCGCTCTGATCGACTTCGACGGAGTCGGGTCCGTAGTTGCCGGTCATGACCGCGACGAGGGAGTTGTGCGCAGACCTGTTCGCCTGAATCCACAAGTCTTCGAACTGTTGTGACCGCACGAGTGAGCCCACCGTGTCGTGGACAAAACTCTTCGCCTGACCGGCGATCACCGGGGCCAACCCCACGAGAGCTTGGTCCAGGCGAGGTGCGTTGGCTGCAAGGTTCGACACGTCGGTCAGTGCGGTGAGCGCGTCGGTGGTGAGCCCCTCGACATCGACACGATCGAATATCTCGTCGGTGATCTGATTCGTGATCTCGGCCTGCACGGCGGGATTCTCGCCCAGTGGCGCAACAGTGCTGACGTAACGGTCCGTGTCCAGGATCTGACTTCGGGTGAAGCGCGTGGTCACGGACAAGACTGCGAGTAGCGCGACCAACACGAGCAGAATTACCACGGCGGTCCACCGGAGGCCGTGTCGAGGTGGCCGGGGGACCTGTTCGAGGGGCGTTTCACGGGCGCTGGGAGTGTGCTCGCGAAGCGATGCAACCTCTTGGCGCAGCCTGGCCAGTTCGGCACGCTCGTCCTCGTGGAGCGGGCCGTCGTTCGTGCCGTTTGCCATCGTGTTCCTCTCAGGAGGGAAACTGCTGCCGCACAGATGAAAACGTCGAACTTGATAGGTGGATCCGAAACTGTCGCCTCAGATCACGTCGGGATTCCATGTCGCGACAGCCCAGATGACGAACACGTCGAGCGCGATGATGATGATCGACCACCACGGAGAGTGGGGTAGCCAGAGGAAGTTCGCGAGGATCGACAGAGAACAGATGACTATTGCTCCGACCCGTGCCCACGTCGCGCCGGTGAAGAGCATGATTCCGACCGCGGTGACGAGCACACCGAGTACGAGGTGGATCCATCCCCACGACGTGAGGTCGAATTGATAGGTGTATTCGGGGCCGACGACTGTCACGTCGTCCTCGGATATCGCCGAGATGCCTTGGAGAATTTCGAGCACGCCGACGGTGACGAGGAGCACCGCGCCGCCGAGCGCGCTTCCTTTTGCCACACCCTGTTTGACCAGTGAATCCTCGGACATGACCGCCCCTAGATTTCAAGTGCGAAATTGCCTGGCATAACTCCGTATTTCGACCATTTACGGTGGTGAAGTAGCCCGCCACGGGGCAAATCAAACATTGAGCACTGCTCGTCCTCGCGATATTCACGCGCCTACGAATTCGAAAGAACCTACCGTGATGGCATGGATATGGGGGACGTGGGCAGGTCGACGGCGACTGCACCTGAGGTGATCCGGACGGACCGACTGGTACTTCGCACCTATCGGCCGGGCGATCACCGGGACCTACTCGTCTTCCACGGGCGCAGCGACGTATGCCGGTACCTGTTCAACGAGCCTTGGGATCTCGCGGCGGCCCGAGAGGCCGTGCAGACCAGGATTTCTCGCCGTGACCTCGTGGCCGGTGCCCTGGCGCTTGTTGTCGAATACGACGGTCAGGTTGTGGGAAGCGTGAGTGCGTGGCTTGTCGACGAGCCCGAGCGCACAGCTGAAACCGAGCGCACCGCCGAACTCGGGTGGGCATTCTCGCCCGAGTTCGGCGGCCGCGGATTCGCGACGGAAGCGGTGACGGCTCTGCTCGATTATGTATTCGCGACTCCCCGATTGCACCGCGTGATCGCGCAGATGGATGCGAGAAACGAATCTTCGGCACGACTCGCGCAGCGTATCGGTATGCGGCGAGAGGGACATTTTCGGCAGAACGCGTGGATCAAGAACGAATGGACCGACACTCTGGTTTTCGCGACACTGCGCAGTGAGTGGCCTTCAGGTGCGTGGTCGGACCGCGTGGGCTGCTACTTGGCGACCAGTTCGGTCAACTGTGGAACGAGCTCGTCGGTTGCCCACGGGACACTCAGAACGCTGACGTACATGGTCGCCGCTGTCAGGCGATTGTCGGTGATCCACAAGTCCTTTCCGTTGGCGATGACCGGCCACCGCGCGAACAGAGTGTTGGCCAACGTGCTGTCGACTTCCGACTGATCGCTTGCCCATCCGAGATACACGTCGGTGTTGATCGTGTCGAGTTTCTCCATGCTGATGCCGAACAGGAAAGAGTCGCCTGCAAAGTTCTTGGCGCAGTTCACCACGTCGGGAGCAACTGTGAGCCCAAGGTTTTCGACGAACTTGACGCGTGGATCGTCGGGGCCGTAGATGGCGGTTTCGGTTTCTCCCTCGCGGATGTAGGACCCGAAGGCAAAGGTGACCCCGTTGAATTCCGGATGGCTCGCCTTCGACTCCTGGACAGTTTCCTCCGCGGACTTGATCAGCGCAGCGGTCTGAGTGGGGCGACCGAGAGCCTTGCCGACATCGGTGGCCAGGTTCTGCCACGAACTCGGCTGGTACGGCTTGGTGTCGTAGGGGAGTGTCGGGGCGATCGAACTCAGGCGCTGGTAGTCCTGCTCGGAGAAACCGGAATACGGCGCAAGAATCAGATCGGGTGCGACATTGAGTATCTGTTCGAACAGGAGCTCCCCGCTGTCGGAGTAGTACGGCGCAGGCGTGGGCAGTGTCTGGCCCGACTTCTCGAGTTCCGCGCGGGTCCACGGCAGGAAGCCGTCGGCGTCGCCGGCCCACGAGTCCTTCTGCATCGCTACCGGGGTGACTCCCAGGGCGATGACGGTGTCTGCCGCTGCGGAATCGAGGGTGAGGACCCTGGTCGGTTCCTTGTCGATGACGGTTTCACCGAATGCGTGCTTGATCGTGACGGGAAACGCGCCGTCCTCGACGGCGGATGCCGACGAATTGTTTCCTTCGGTCTCGGTCGACGACTGTGTGCAGGCGGTCAGAGGCAGTGCGGCCGCCACCATCAGCGCAACGACTATTCGTCGCCTCCGCTGGGGACGAATTCTCTGACGGGCAGATCTGAACACGCGAAACTCCTCGGGATTGATCGGGGAAGTGCTTGCACGACTCAGTGCCTCGAGCACATGAGAGCAGGCTTACCTAAGTGAATGTAGGGCGCGTCCGTGTAGCGAAGGGGCCAGCAGATGTCGACAACAGGTCAGGCTTGCGTCAGTTGACGGCGGCGAGAGCATTGCCGGGGGTGTAGCCGACCGTCTTGCGGAAGGCGGCGATGAACGAACTCGACGTCCCGTACCCGACTCGACGACTGACTGCATTCACACTCATCCCGGTCCCGAGCATTCCCAAGGCCGTACTCATGCGAACCAGGGTGCGCCACTGCGCAAAGCTCAAGGCGAGTTCCGCGGCGAAGATCCGGGTGACCGTGCGTCGGCTGAGATTGAGAACGTGCGCCCACTGATCGAGTGATCGATCGTCCGCGGGATCAGACAGAACTTTGTCGACGAGTATCCGTAGCCGAGGATCGCGGGGGATCGGCACGTCGAAATGCGGGGCCGATGCGGGAGTGAGGAGATCGACGCAGACCTGCTGAGCCCGAAGGCGTTGTTCTGCAGGCATTCCGGTATGGGCGAGGTGGATCAGCAGAACTCGCGCCGCCTCGCTCAGCGTCACGATGCACGGTTCGTTCCAGGCGGGAGTCCACAACTCGGGGGTGAAGAGAGTGGCGCGGAATGCGACGTGGGGATTGGCCTGACCCTCGTGGAGGACCCCGCGAGGGATCCACAGGCCGACGCCGGGCGTGACGGTCCAGAGTTGATTGTCGATGATCATGTTGACGACGCCGCGGTCGGACCAGATGAGTTCGTGCTCGGCATGAGCGTGCTGTGGCCACTGCGTGATGTGGTCGGTCTCGACGATGTACGTCGTCAGTTGAAACGGCGCCGGGACGGCGCGCGCCATCGGGGTGTGGCGTTCGGGTTCCCGTAAGTGCGGACCGTCGTCCAGGTGTGGACCACCGTCGATTTCACGAAGGGCAGGGATCGGCACCGCGGACTACCTCCAAAGCAAAGTTAGGTAAACCTTACACCCTGTTTGCTGGGCTCAGTGGCCCGCACCGAGTTCGATGAGAAGCACGCCTGCCGCGATAAGGCCGATCCCCACGATCATGAGCTTGGTCAGCGGTTCGCGAAAGAGAATGCGGGATGCGATTGCCGTCAGCGCCACCCCACATGCAGTCCAGATGCCGTACGCAACGCCGATCGTCAGGCCCGCGTCGAGTGCGAGCGTGAGGAAAGCGAAAGCGGCGAGGTACCCCACGGCGACAACCGCGAGCCATCGCTTGTCGCTGCCGTCCTGCGACGCCATCCGCAGCGACAACGTCGCGGTGACCTCGGAAATAATTGCAGCGATCAGAAATAGGAAGGTCATGCCGGGTCCACCGGCCCGCTGTCGGCAGCAACCTGGGAACCGAGTTCGACGCACAGGACTCCGCCGATGACCAGGGCAATACCGACGCCCATCGTTGCTGTCAGCGGGTCGCCGAAAAGGAAAGTTGCGAACACGGCGGTCAGGACAACTCCGGTTGCGCCCCAGATTCCGTATGCGACACCGAGTCCCATGCCCTCCCGCAGGACGAACGACAAGGCGGTGAATGCCGCGAGATATCCGCCGACGACCACGATGTACCAAGCGGGGTGATCGAGGGCGGCGCGCAACGACAGAGTCGCAGACACCTCGGTCAGGATCGCGGTGATCAACAGTAGCCATTTCTTCACGGTTCGGATTCTGTCAGGCTCCACGGATTCCGGTCGCGCACTACGGTTGAGACATGACGTGCGTGCTGCTCGGCGGAATCCGATACGGTGACATCCGCCACGATGTGTCCGGTGGCGACGCAGCCGCGACACCGATTCTCGACTGGGGCCACCACGACGTGGCCCGCCTATACGAGGACATTGCAGAAGGTGCGATCCAGTCGGCGCAGGAGTTTCTGGTGTCGGCGCATCGCAGCGTCGCTGCAACGATTCGGGCGGTGTACGGACTCGACGACCGGCAACCCGTCTCGGTGACATTGAGTCGAGGGCGCGGATCATGCAGCCAGAGACTTGCCGTCGTCGAAGCGTTGGCTCGCCGCCGAGGTATCGCCACCCGCGTCCGCGGTCTCGTACTTCGCGGGGAATTCTGGTATCCGCGATTTCGGCATCTACGTGCGGTGATTCCGAAGTCAGTGCTGCTGGCGTGGCCGGAATTTCTGATCGACGGACGCTGGCAGGACATCTCCGAGATCGTTGCACCTGCGGCAGTCTCATCGGTGCAACCGTTCACGAACACCGGCGAGGAAACACTGTTCGACGCGATCGGACGCGCTCCGATCAGCTGGGGTGGATCGGTTTCGTGTGATTGCTTGGACTTCTCCGAGTTCGTCGACCGTGATCTGGGCACCTTCGAATCGCGCGACAATCTTTTCGAGGAGTTTGGACAGACGATGTCGACCCCCGTCAGAATTCTCGTCGATCCTGTTTTCCGGAACTGGAGTGCATCCGGCTGACGCGCGACGCGAGGTCTAGGCTGTTCTGCATGTCTGTGCGTACCCCATTGGTCCCTGGAACCGTCTCTCCCGTCCTCGCTGTGCCCTCGAAGATCGAGCGGCCCGAGTACGCGTGGAAGCCGACCGCCAAAGAGGGCAACGAGCCCTGGGTTCAGACGCCGGAGACGATCGAGGCGATGCGCATCGCCAGCAAGATCGCTGCAGGCGCGCTGCAGGAAGCCGGCAAGGCTGTCGCTCCCGGTGTCACGACCGACGAACTCGACCGCATCGCACACGAGTTCATGCTCGACCACGGCGCATATCCGTCGACGTTGGGATACAAGAGCTTTCCCAAGTCGTGCTGCACGTCTCTCAACGAGGTGATCTGCCACGGAATCCCCGACTCGACCGTGATCCAGGACGGCGACATCGTCAATATCGACGTCACCGCGTACATCAACGGGGTTCACGGCGACACCAATGCGACGTTCCTCGCCGGTGACGTGTCCGAAGAGAACCGCTTGCTCGTCGAGCGCACGCACGAGGCAACGATGCGGGCCATCAAAGCCGTCAAACCCGGCCGCGCGCTCAACGTGATCGGACGTGTCATCGAGTCATACGCCCATCGGTTCGGGTACGGCGTCGTCCGGGACTTCACCGGACACGGTATCGGCGAGACCTTCCACAACGGCCTCGTGATCCTGCACTACGACGAGCCCGCGGTCGAGACGATCATCGAACCGGGCATGGTCTTCACGATCGAACCGATGATCAACCTCGGTGGTATCGACTACGAGATCTGGGAGGACGGCTGGACCGTCGTCACCAAGGACCGTAAGTGGACGGCACAGTTCGAGCACACCTTGGTGGTCACCGAGACCGGTGCAGAGATTCTCACCCTGCCTTGAGTTCGGAGATGCGCGGCGCTCTGCTGGTAGCCGGCACGACATCCGACGCCGGCAAGAGCGTTCTGGTGGCCGGACTGTGCCGCATGCTGGCGCGTCGAGGCGTCAGAGTTGCGCCGTTCAAGGCACAGAACATGTCGAACAATTCCGTGGTCACGCTCGACGGCGGAGAGATCGGCCGTGCGCAGGCTCTTCAAGCACGAGCGTGCGGGCTCGAACCGAGTGTTCGGTTCAATCCGGTGCTGCTCAAGCCGGGCAGTGACCGGACGTCGCAACTTGTCGTTAGGGGCAAGGCGATGACCACGGTGGGTGCTCGCGATTACATGCAGCATCGGCAGTGGCTTCGCGCCGTCGTGGCCGAAGATCTCGAATCGCTTCGATCCGAGTTCGACGTCGTGATCTGTGAAGGCGCCGGTTCGCCGGCCGAAATCAACTTGCGCGCAACGGATCTTGCCAACATGGGATTGGCTGAGGCTGCGCAGATTCCGGTCGTCGTCGTCGGTGACATCGATCGCGGCGGCGTCCTGGCCCATCTGTTCGGGACCGTTGCTGTGCTTTCGCCGAGCGACCAGGCATTGATCGCGGGATTTGTGATCAACAAATTCCGCGGTGACGTTGCACTGTTGGAACCCGGACTGGATCAACTGCGCAGCCTCACCGGTCGACCCACTCTCGGAGTGATCCCGTTTGCCGACGATCTTTGGCTCGACGCCGAGGATTCGCTTGGCGTCACCGGCAACGCCCCGGTAGGGCGCCCTGGCCCACCCGTCGGTTCGGCTTGGCTCACCGTTGCTGCGGTCCGGCTCCCGCGCATCTCCAACTCGACGGATGTCGAGGCGCTGGCATGTGAACCGGGCGTGGCAGTTTCGTGGGTGACGGATCCGTCGCGGATCCGCGACGCAGACCTCGTGGTGATTCCCGGTAGTAAGTCCACCGTGAGTGACCTCGAGTGGTTGCGTAGTACCGGCCTGGCTGACGAGATCATCGCCCGAGCGGGCCGCGGGCAGGCAGTGCTGGGAGTCTGCGGCGGATACCAGATGCTGGGTAATTCCATCGTCGACGACGTTGAATCAGGATCAGGGATTACCGCAGGACTCGGTCTGCTGGACCTCGACATCGAATTCGCTCCGGACAAAGTGCTGGCGCAGGTAACCGGTTCCGCCGACGGTATCTCGGTGTCAGGGTACGAGATTCATCACGGACGCGTCGTGCGCAACGGGGACCGCCCATTGCTGGCGGACGCGGGCGGTGTGCCGGAAGGCAGTGTGCGAGGGTCTGTTCGAGGAACCCACTGGCATGGTCTCCTCGAAAGTGACGACTTTCGGCGCAGCCTGCTGCGTGAGATCGCGGTTCCCGGCTTTGTTGCTGCACCCGACACCTCGGTTGCCGCGGTACGAGAACAACAACTCGACCTCCTCGCTGATCTCGTCGAGCAGCACCTCGATCAGGATGCACTGGAGAAACTGATCAACGCAGGCGCGCCGATCGGGCTGCCCGTCATCGCGTCCGCACTCGAAGTCTGAGAGCACTCCCGCGGGCGCCGACGTGGACGCGGTAGAATAGCCAGGCCTCACTCCCGCGACGGCTCCCTAGTAGGAGTGTGCGCGGTGACAGATCAATTCGACGGCTTGCTTACCGACTTCAGTGACGAGGTGCTGGTCGACTCCGCAATGCTCGGCGATCATGCGGCCTTCGACGTCATCGTTCGCCGATACGGCCCGCACTTGTATCGATTTGCCCGTCGACTCGTCACCAGTGAGAGTGACGTCGACGACATCGTCCAGGAAACCTGCGTTGCCGCCTGGCGCCAACTTCCGGGGTTTCAGCGGCGCTCGAGCATCAAGACCTGGTTGTTCGCGATCTGTTCTCGCAAGATCTCGGATGTCCATCGAAAAGTCGGCTCCTGCGCCGCCGATGTGGACGGACTTCGGGACGAAGTCGATACTCGATTGCGCGATCCGAGCGAGGAAGTATGCGGCACAGCATTTCTCGACGCTCTTGAAGCCGAACTCGATCGTCTACCGCTGCGTCAGCGCGCCGCCTGGGTCTTGCGGGAAGTGGAGGGCATGACGTATCCACAGATCGCAGTTGTCCTGGAACTGAGTCCGGACGCGGTTCGTGGCCAACACACTCGGGCGAGGCGGAATCTGGGTCTCGCGCTCGACCGATGGCGATGACGACTCGGCGGTTTGCCGGGTTCTGTCACCGAACTCACTCTCCTGACGGCCCGGGTAGCTGGAAGAATGCTTCGTCGTGGATACCGCTTTCGACCCCAGAGGCTTAGACCCGAGAACCGAGGATTCGGTGCCGTCGGTAATGCCGGACGATGCGACGGCAACGGGTGCTGACGTCGCCGTCGAGGCTGCAGAAACTCGGCTGACTGCAAGCGCGGTCCGGGAGTTGCTGGCAGCGCTCGGAGGAAGTATCGGTGACGAGGACGAACTCGTGGTCCTGCTCCAGCGGGCCGTCGAAATCGCGAACGACGCCATCGAGGGCGCCGACAGCATCGGCGTCACCATCGATCTGGCCGGGCAGACCTACACCGCCGTGCACACCGATTCGCGAACCTTGCGCGTCGACATCGAGCAATACGATGCCGGCGACGGACCATGTCTGCACGCCGCTCGAACCGGTGACACCGTTGTCGTCGACGCCGAGACCAGCGCGGAACGCTGGCCGCGGTTCGCGGCGGCGGCGAAGGACGAAGGGATCAAGTCCTTTCTCGCGGCGCCGCTCTTCACGCCGGATCAGCGACTCGGTTCGTTCAACCTGTACGGACGCGCCCCAGCGGCCTTCGATCGCGTCGACGCGGACGTCATGGAGATTCTGACGACAACGGTCTCACGCGCGATCGGCGACTTCTCTCGTTTCAAGTCCACCAAGGCGGTGGCTGATGCCTTGCAACGCGCGCTCGAGACCTGGGCGCCGATCGAACAGGCCAAAGGCATGCTGATGGCCATCCATCGGATCGACGCCGACACAGCATTTCACATGCTGCGCAAGCAGTCTCAGACCACGAATACCCGGTTGCGCGACGTGGCGGCCGAGATCGTCGAGACGTATTCGGCGCCGCCTACCGCTGTCTAGTTCGAGGGGGACCGACGTACAGCCTCGAGTGCGACGACGACGCCCGCGGCGACAACCACGTGCATCAGCGCGAGCATGACCGTGCTGGCGGCGTCGAAGTCGGCGGCAATCGTCAGAGCGATGGTGCCGAGCGCCACGACTGCGCCCACGACCTGAGCGATGCGGATGATCGGCTCCCACTTCAGTGAGATCAACATTGCGGCCGACAAACCGACCAACAGCGGCACGACCGTCAGCGTGATGACGCCGCCGGGTGCGACGCCGGCCGGCTTTCCCTGGTCTGTCATCTCGAACGACCCACCCAATGCGAGGCCGATCAACCACAGGATCAGGTTGACGATGAGGGCCGAGATAGTGGCGCCGAGTACGGCACGTGGCTTGGTGACGTGGAGGTTGTGTGCGGTTGACGTGATTGCAGACATGGTGTTCTCCCGGCTCGATGCGATGGTCTTGTGACGTCGCTCTGGTGAATAGACCCGCCGGCGGGGAGAAACTCATCGCTGAGGTTGACTATTGCCCGTTGACGACGGGCACTGCGGTGCCGGTGACCGAGATACCGCCGTCGACTGGGATGTCGACCTCGAGCACGCTGGGACGCCCGACGTGTCGGCCCTGGTGGATGGTGATCCGCCGCGGAGTGGCCGCGGGTTCGAGTTTGCGCAGGTAACCGCCGGTCGACGCCGCTGCGGACCCGGTTGCAGGATCCTCGACGATGTTTCCCACCGGAAACAGATTTCGGGCTTCGAAGGTGTTGTCGTCGAGGGGATGCAGGATCGTCACCGTGCCGGCCCACCCCTGCGCGTCCATCAGGGTTCTCATCGCTACGGGATCGAATGTGAACTCGTCGAAGGCTGCCTGCTCTTCTAGTACGACGATCGGGTGCGTGTTGCCGGCGTACGAGAGCATTGCGGGATACCGCGCGTCCAGCGCCGACGAATCGATGCCGATGAGCCCGAGCAGTGCCGTCAACACCGCGTGATCGATCGGCGAGACCGACGGTTCGACGCTGGTGAAGGTGGCGGTGGATCTGCCGTCCGCGTCGGTCGCCGTGTCGATCGATACCGGTCCGATCGGCGTCTCGAATGTGAAGGTTCCGTCGCCGTCTCTCTCGGTGAGCGCGATGGCCGTCGCGATAGTGGCATGGCCGCAGAACGGTACTTCGGCGATGGGGGAGAAGTAGCGGATCCGGCTGTGACGCGGATTGCCGCCGAGTTCCGGTTCGATGAGGAACGCCGTCTCTGCATATCCGACTTCAGCTGCAACGGATTGTAATTCGGAGTCGTCCAGCCCACGGGCGTCGAGCAGTACGCCGGCCGGATTGCCGCCGGCCGGATCCGAGCTGAACGCAGTCAGCCGGAGGATGTCGCGAGAAATTGCCATGTCGACCATCTTTGTCCGCTGTCGTCCATCGGGGGAAGAGACATCGCGCGATTGCGGTCCGCGATCTGCGAACTGGACTGCTCCGGAACAAACCGGCCGCACGGCGTCGTTGGTGCAGATATGAGCAATGACACAGACACCGCCGAAGCGTTGTTCGCACTCGTGGCCCAGGGAAAACAAGGCGTGCTGGCAACCGTCAAGCGTGACGGCCGCCCACAGTTGTCCAACATCATTTACCGCTGGGACGTCGAGTCGAAGACTGCTTCGGTGTCCATCACAGCCGATCGCGCCAAGAGTAAAAATGCGATCCGCGATCCGCGGGTTTCCCTCCACGTCAGCGCGCCCGACTTCTGGAGCTACGCCGTGATCGAAGGACTTGCCGTGGTGACACCCGTCGCGGCCGATCCTCACGACGAAGTGTCTGACGCACTGGTCGAGCTGTACCGGAACATCAGCGGCCAGGAGCATCCTGATTGGGAGGAGTACCGCGAAGCAATGGTTGCGGAGCATCGACAGATCCTCACGGTGCGCGCTGATCACGTCTACGGAATGACGAGGCTCCCCAAACCGTCCGGTACCTGAACTGCGTTGGTTCAAGTAGGGGGATAACGTTACGAGTTAACATGTAATGGTGAAAACCGAGTCTCCCGCCCGTATCGGACGACCACGCGACCCAGACAAGGACGAGGCTGTGCTGCTTGCAGCTCGCACACTGCTGGCCGAAGTCGGGTATCAGCAGACGACCATTTCGGCGATTGCCAGGACTGCCGGTGTCAATACGCCGGCCATCTACCGTCGCTGGTCGTCACGGGAAGCCCTGATCGAAGAAGCGGTGCATGGTCCCGGCGGACATCCGCTGCCTCGGTCGACCGGTGATTTGCGGGTGGATCTGACGACGTGGGTGCACATCTTCCTGGTCCGCGCTGCCCGACCCGCGGCGCGGGCCGGAGTTCCTGGCCTGCTTGCCGATTCGCGGACGGCGGAGGCGCGACAACGTCTGTTGCCTATCGGTGCACCGGTTCGTGCAGCGTTTCAGGATCTGCTGGACGACGCGGTGAGGCGTGGTGAGATCCCGGCAGGTGCAGACGCGATGTTCTTGTTCGATCTGCTGGCCGGAACGACGACAATGCAGGGGCTGACCCGTGGGCTCGAGGGTCAGGACCGCTTTGTAGATGCCCTCGCACGATCTCTGTACGTCCTGGCTGCGCATCCGGCCGACGTCGTCGGGACGGAAGCGGTGGGTCAATGATCTCGGTTTCGGTGGACGGCGGCGTTGCCGTCGTGACCCTCGACAGGCCTGGCAAACGCAATGCCTTCAACAAGCATATGGGTCGGGCATTGGGACAGGCGTACCGAAAGCTCGACGAAGACGATTCTGTTCGGGTGATCGTGCTGACCGGTGCGCCACCGGCCTTCTGTGCGGGTGCAGATCTTGTCGACGGCGCCGGCACCTTCGATTCACCTGACGGTGAACAGTTTTCGTCATCACCGGTAGATCCGCCGGCATTCGACTTGCGAAAGCCGGTCATCGCAGCGGTGAACGGCCACGCGATCGGAATCGGGCTCACCATCGCGATGCAGGCCGATATCAGAATCTTTGCAGCAGACGCCAAGTATGCAATTCCGCAGGTTCGCTTCGGTGTGTTGCCAGATGCGATGGCGCATTGGACGGTTCCACGTATCGCCGGAATGGCTGTGGCCGCCGACATCCTTTTGACGGGTCGCACGTTCGACGGAACCGAGGCAATCGCACTCGGATTGGGTAGCCGCTGTCTGCCCGCCGACGAAGTGCTCCCGGCGGCGTTGGAGATCGCTCGGGACATTGCGACGAATACTGCCCCGATGTCCGTGGCACTGTCGAAGCAACTGCTCTGGCAGAGCCAGAGCAGAAGCTATCGACGAGAGACAGTAGCGGCCATGGAAACCGACTTGCATCTACGCGTCATGGGGAAACCCGACGCGGTGGAAGGGGTTCGAGCCTTCATGGAACGGCGCACACCTCGATGGGTTTCGAATCTTTCCGACGAGTGGCAGAAAATCCCGTCGGAATGATTCGGGAGCCTTGCGGAAAATCACACGCGGACGACTACGCGTCTCGCAGCAACTGTTCGAGACGATGTTTGCAGAACGCAGTGATATCCGTATGTTCGCCGAGTTGGAGATGCGTGGACAGGCGCAGGAGCGGAACAGCGAGCAGAACCGCAGCGAGTACCTCGTTGAACACAAGGTTCTCGACCCTCCAGCCGGTCAGTTCCTCGTAGCGGGCAATGGTCTCTTCTCGGCTGGGAGTGCCTGGCAAAGGTGTGTGTCCCTCGAATTCGCTACACGCCCAATCGAGAAACAACAGCCAGGCGAGGTCTGCCTCGTGATCGCCGAGGTAGGCCATCTCCCAATCGAGAACCCCGGCGATCGACTGGTCCGGGCCGTAGAGGATGTTCGACATCCGGGCATCGCCCCAGCACAGTGTCACGTGTTCGGGTTGGTAGATGTTCTCCCTCAGCCAGGCCAGTGCGTCGTCGAATATCGGCGGTAAGTCCGGCGATGCCCAACGAACGGCCATGTCGAGGTAGTTCACCGCTTGTTCGATGGGGTGGGTACCGAACTCGGGGTACGAGAGGAATCCGAGTTCGAGCTTGTCCAGGTCCAAGCGATGAATCTGCGCAATCGTCTCGACGCATCCCCACCACATCTTCGCTCGGCCTGCCTCGTCGGCTTCGAAGTATGTTCCGGCACTGTGATACGACGGAAAGTCGCTGGGCGCCTCGGCATTACCGATGCGGTCCATGACGTAGTAGGGGCTGCCGAGTGGGTTGTCACCGCTGTCGATCCACCGAACGCGGGGGACTGCGAGGTCGGACTTCGCGAGCCTTTGTGTCACGAGGAACTGGCGGCGGAGATCGTAGTCGGGAAACAGCGAAACCTCCGGTGGACGCCGGAAAACAAAACCACTCGACTCGCCAGTGGCGCCATCGAGGTCGAACAGGTATGTCTCCGTCGAGAATCCGCGTTCGGTGCGCTTGAAGTTGACGATCTTGGCGCCTCGAGTACCCGGAATGTGCTCCCGGACAAGTGGTTCAAGGGCGGATGCGATGTCTTCTGCGGCTGTTCGGTCAGTCATTGTTCGTACCTGTCCGTGTGTTGCTCCAATCGGTGTACCCGTAGCGGGGATTCACGCCCATGAAGACCATTTCCACGAGCCCGTATCCGACTTTGTCTCCCATGCGGACCTCGCACAGCGTCTCGCTGAGCATGCTCACCTGCCGGATTTCATCGAGGTTCGTGATGTCGACGGTGAAGCTGTCGCTGAAGTCCTTGCCGCGGTACATGCCGGAGGCGTAGCCCCGGTACTCGTCGTAACCGGCCAGTCCGGGCCAGAAATCGCACACTGGATTCACCTCGATCACGTCGGTGGTCCGGCCCGCTCGGTGCACGGTGAAAGTGCCGGATTCGACCACCCGCATGTCGTCACGGAATTTCAGGTCGTGCTCGACGTCGATGATCGGTAGCGCGTCCTTGCCGGAACCGATCGGGAAGAGCACCTCGCCCTCGAACTGCCAGCGCGTGCCGGTACTGGTTTCGCGCTGCGCGAAATGCACTACCTCGTCGTCGAATTGGAATATCCCCATGTAATAGAGGACTCCGTCGGGAACCTCGGACGGCTGCAGGTTCGCGCCCTCGGACAGACTGCCGCCGCCACCGCCGTGCCGTACGCCCCATGAGTGATCGCGGCCGAACCACCAGTTGTCCGGATCGATGTCGATGCGGGTGCCGTCGATTTCGATCCAACCCGTGATGGTGCCGTTCTGGTAGAAGCGTCGGGCGTCTTCGCGAACGCGGCCGCGCGTGCGATGGAACGCTGCCGTCTGCTCGTACACCGGGAAGTCGCCGTGGAAGTCGAGTTGCAGGCTCAATCCGTGTTCGTTTGCGTCGACCGTGGAACGTACCTGGCGGAGTGGTTCGACGATTTCATAGGTGTACGGCCCCACACTCCACGCTGCCAGTCCTCCGGTTTGAGGGTTCAACTCGGTGGACAGGCGCACCACGCGGGCTTCCTCACCCTTGCGCGTCACCATCGCGTAGGCGTCGAGGACGTTGCGGTTCGGGTATTTGGCCAGCCCCGTCATGATGCTGATCTCGCCCGTTTTGTCGAAGCCGTACATCACGATGCGTTCGGTCCAGCGCAGGTCACTTTGCGAGACGTGGTCGAGTGTCGTCGGGAGTTGATGAATGAGTAGTTCGTCGTGCGGTGTGATCACGGTAGGTCCTTCTGTCAACGGGGTGGATGTCCACAATCTATTACGGAGCGCTACGCAACGTAATGGTTTTCGGCGAAACCGGTCGGGTACTGTCCGCAGTTGTGGACCAACGCAAGGATCGACGTATCGGCACAGTCGGAGTGGGGCGCCCTCGAGATCCGCAGGTGGACGACGCCATCCTCACCGCCGCCCGCGAGTTGCTGGCGGAGCAGGGTTACCAGAAGACCACGATCACAGCCATCGCGCGAAGGGCCGAACTGGGCACTGCCGCAATTTATCGGCGCTGGGCGACCAAGGAATCCATCATCGAGGATGCGGTCTTCGGAATGCAGGATGCGGCGCTACCGGTGACCACGTCGAATTTGCGTGACGACATGCAGGCCTGGACGAGATGGTTCCTCGCGAGAGTTGCCGAACCGGCAACGCGCGCAGCGATTCCCGGCCTGCTGTCGGCCTACCATCAAGAAGACGGCGCCTACGAACAACTGGTTCGGAGATCGGAAGACCCGGCCCGGCTCGCGCTCGCCGAGCGCGTGCGTGTCGAATTTCCCGAGCGGGCCGACGCGGAAATCGTGTCGACCGCCGATGTGGCCTTCGACATTCTCGTTGCAACCACCATCGTGCGGGGCCTCACGAGTGGCCTCGCCGACGGTGACGCGTTCTGCGCGCGCACTGCGGACGCACTGGTTCTGCTTCTCACGGCCGCCGGTGCCGAGGCACGTCGATGACCAGCTGAACCGAGGCCTGAGCCCGACCGCCCGACCCCCACCCCACCCCCCACCCGAGCGAACGGTACATCGGTCGCCTCAGATGCGCCGAAAGCCACTTTCGCTCGGAAGGGAGGGGTAACGAGGGGGTACAGAGCGAACAAATCGGGCTCGCAGCGGTGGTGTGAATGTATGAGTGGTCATACTTCTGTCGACTCCAGGGTCCTCCACAGTGTGGATCGCGTACCGTTTCCAGACATGGAATTGACTCGAGTAGCGGTGGGCAGTGGTTCGTGCACCGTTCGGATCGACGGGCCGGTCAGCAAGCATGCGGTACTCCTGCTTCCCGGCAAGGGCGACCCCGTCGACTTGTACGACGATGTGTGTGAGCGACTGCATCATTCGGATCTGCGGACCGTCGCGGTGGAATCGATCGAGAATCTCGACGAGACCTCGGCAGTGGTACTGCTGGACGAGTTGAACATCGCCTGGGTGAATCTGGTCGGTCACCGGGAGGGCGCCGATCTCGCGTGGCTGTTGGCTGCACGTCAGTTCGGCCGCTTCGCGAGTTTGATCGCCGTGGACCGTGGTCACCCGTCGGCGAGCGATATTGCCGGCGTTCCGCCGGTCGAGGTTCCGACCACCGTCGTCGTGGGTAGTGGAGGACGGGCCATCGCCGACGCCAGTGGTCGTTTCGTGTACTCCGACTTCCGCGTGACGGAACTTCCAGGTGTCGACGACGTCGTGAAGTCGGCACCGGCCGAACTCGCAACCGAGATCGTGCTGCGTACCAGCCCCTGGTGACACTCTGACCTACGACAAGGCGGGCACTCCCACTATGTGGAGTGCCCGCCTTTTCGGCGTCATGCGTGTTGGTCGTGGTCAGATGTCGAGGCCGAGCAGTGCATTCTCGACTACTTCGGCCAGGGCCGGGTGGATCCAGTACTGGCCGCGGGCCATGTCCTGAGCTGACAAACCGAAGCTCATCGCCTGGATGAGCGGCTGGATGACGGTCGGGGCCTGCGTACCCATGACGTGGGCGCCGAGGATGCGTCCGGTGCCGCGCTCGGCGATCACCTTGCAGATGCCCTCCTGATCTTCCATCGCCCAGCCGTACGCGACGTCGCCGTATGCCTGCACCTTGACCGTGATGTCGAGTCCGGCGTCGCGAGCCTGCTTCTCCGTCATTCCGACATCGGCGATCTGCGGGTCGGTGAACACTGCAGCGGGTACGAAGCGGTGATCGGTGCTGCGAAGCCCAGACGTGTCCTTCCAGGCGTCCTGGAGCAGGTTGTGCTGAACGACTCGCGCTTCGTGATTGGCGACGTGCTTGAGTTGGTACGGCGAGGAGACGTCACCGAGCGCGAAGACACCCTCGGCGGTGGTGCGTTGGTATTCGTCGACCACGATCGAGCCCTTGTCGTCGAGTTCGACTCCGGCCTTGTCGAGGCCGAGTAGATCGCCGTTGGGCTGCCGACCCACCGCGACGAGGAGGACGTCACCGGAAACGACTGTGCCGTTTGCCAGTTCGACGGCGATGTTGTCGCCGTCGCCGCGTACCGACGTGATGGGGGAGCCCAGATGGACGTCCCACTTCTGTTCGGCCAACTCGGTGAAGCGCTCGGATATCTCGTCGTCGAGGTGCCGTAGCAGTCGCTGGCTGCGACCGATGATCGACACGCGAGAACCTAACGCGGAGAACACGTGTGCGAATTCGGTGGCGATGAATCCGGAGCCTACGATCACGAGGTGTTCAGGGAGTTCCGGCAGTCGCATGATGTCTTCGTTGGTGTAGTACTTCACACCACTCGACGCGATCTCTTCCGGGATGATCGGACGTGAACCGGCTGCGATGACCACCTGGTCAGCGGTGATGGTCTCGCCGGTTCCGGTGTCGATCGTCTTGTCGCCGGTGAACGTGGCGTGGCCGCGATAGACGGTGGTGTTGGGGCTGTCTTCGCTGCGGTACCGCTCTCCACCTGCAGAAATGGGATCGATGCGGCCGAAGACGCGCTTGACGATGTCGGACCAACGGACGCCGTCGAGCGTGGCGTCGACGCCGTACTTCTCGGCAGTGGTGATGGTGCGTGCCACCTCGGCGGCGTAGACGAACATCTTGGTCGGAATGCACCCGACATTGAGGCACGTTCCGCCGAAGGTGCCCTCTTCGAGGATTGCGATCTTCTTGCCGTCGAACCGCTCGTCGGGCAGCGAGTTTCCGGATCCGCTGCCGATGATTGCAAGGTCGTAGTGCGTCACTGCGCGATCTCCTGTGTGTTGCTTGCTGTGCTTGCCGAACTTTCTACGGCCGGGGTGAGGTGGCCGTCGAGCCACTCCAACCACAGGTCGAGTTCGGAAAAGGCTGTGGCCAAGGGCTTCTCGGTGGAAAGGAACACGTCGTGGCGGGCGCCGTCGATCGGGACGATGGTGGTGCGATCGCCGAGGCAACCCGCCCAGCGTGCGATCTGTTTGACGTCGAGAACGGAATCGGCGAGGTCGACGCTCGGGTTGTACGCCTTCGCGAACTGCGACTTCTTCGAGCGCAGGATCAGCGCAGGCACTCCGATGTCGAGGCCGCGGTGAAGTTTCGCGTGACCCGCTCGAACCGCGCGCATCCACCCGAAGGTGACTGGGCAGCCGGCCAGTGGCTTCCAATCGAGGTTGTAATCCCAGACGCCGTTGGCCGAAACATGAAGACTGGAACCGTAAGTCGGTAGTCCCGTTCCCGGGATCACGGTCTTTGCCGACACTCGTCCGAGGGCGTCGATCGCTGTAGTGCCGACGTTGCGAACTACCGAAGGCCCCTGAAGGTCGAACCACGGGCTGTTGAGGACCAGCCCGCAGATTCCGGCTCCGGCGCTGCCACCGGGCTTGCGCTGCAAACGGTTCAGCCAGAGCGGAACGATCAGACCGCCGGTGGAGTGCGCCATGAGCAACACCTCGCTGCCCTCGGTCTCGCTGCGGACGATGCGCAGCGCTTCGTTCAGTTCGGCGTCGTAGAGCGCAAGGTCGGAGACGTAATGAGCTGTGTGCCCCGGCTTGAGGGAGCGCCCGCATTTACGCAGATCGAGTGCGAAGAACGCGTAACCCTGTTCGGCGAAATGCTCGGCCAGGTGCTTCTGGAAGAAGTAGTCGGTGAAGCCGTGCACGTACAAGACGGCACGACGTGTCTTCACCGCCTCCTTCTGCGGTTGGTAGCGGACCAGTGTTGCGCCCACCTCGCCTTCGCCGTCCGGATCCGTTCCGAGGGGGATCGTCAGCTGCTGATATCCGTCACCGAGGACGTCTGGAACCCAAGTAGTCACAAATCACAATCTAATCGTCGTTTCGGGTGCGCGTTGTAGAGCACAATTGGGGGTGGTGAACCGCGCGAGTACGCACGGGTAACCTATTCGGCGTAACACAGCAGGCGGATGCGCGCACGGCTAATGACAAGGAAGTCGATTCTCCAGTGTCGAATCAGAACGCGGTAGAGACGAAGACGGATGTAGTGCTCGTGGGCGCAGGCATCATGAGCGCCACGCTGGGCGCATTGCTGCGCCAGCTGCAGCCCGATTGGTCGATCTCGACCTTCGAGCGGCTCGATGCCGTCGCAGCCGAGAGCAGCGACCCCTGGAACAACGCGGGAACCGGTCACTCCGCCCTGTGTGAGCTCAATTACACCCCGGAGAACTCGGACGGCACGGTCGACATCAAGAAGGCCGTCAACGTCAACGAGCAGTTCCAGGTGTCCCGCCAGTTCTGGGCACACGCGGTCGAGCAGGGCGTCCTGACTCAGCCCAAGGAATTCATCAACCCCATCGCACACGTGAGCTTCGTTCACGGTGAGGCCAACGCCAAGTACTTGCGTGCTCGCTACGACGCACTTGCCGGCCACACGCTCTTCCGCGGCATGGAATACATCGACGATCCGGCCGAGTTCAGCAAGCGTTTGCCACTCATGGCCAAGGGACGCGACTTCTCGGATCCCATCGCCCTGAACTGGAGCCAAGACGGCACCGACGTCGATTTCGGAGCGCTCACCAAGCAGCTCATCGGCTACATCGGTAAGACCGGCGGCAAGATGTACTTCGGCCACGAGGTCACCAACCTGACCCAGAACTCGGACAAGTCCTGGACCGTCAAGGTCACCAACCGTCGTACCGGTGAAAAGCGCACCGTTCGCTCGCGCTTCGTGTTCGTCGGTGCCGGTGGCGGCGCCCTGCACCTGCTGCAGAAGTCGGGCATCAAGGAAGCCAAGGGCTTCGGCGGCTTCCCGGTCAGCGGCGCTTTCCTGCGCTGCACCAACCCCGAACTCATCGACCAGCACAGCGCCAAGGTCTACGGCAAGGCTGCTGTCGGCGCCCCGCCCATGTCGGTGCCTCACCTCGACACCCGTGTCATCGGCAACAAGCCGGGTCTGCTGTTCGGCCCGTACGCCGGTTGGTCGCCGAAGTTCCTCAAGCAGGGTCGCGTCACGGACCTGCCCGGCTCGGTCAAGCCGAACAACATCCTCTCGATGCTCGGCGTCGGTGTCAGCGAGCTCGGCCTGGTCAAGTACCTGGTGAGCGAGCTCGCCAAGAACGAAGCCGGTCGCATCTGGGATCTGCGTGAATTCGCGCCCAAGGCGCAGGCGCAGGACTGGGAACTCATCACCGCCGGCCAGCGTGTCCAGGTGATCCGCCGGGCCAAGGGCAAGGGTGGTGTTCTCGAATTCGGCACCGCGGTGGTCGCCGCTGAGGACGGTTCCATCGCCGGCCTGCTCGGTGCTTCGCCCGGTGCGTCGACGGCCGTTCCGGCGATGCTGGACGTGCTCGAGCGCTGCTTCCCGACCGAGTTCCAGGGTTGGAAGGGCAAGCTTCGCGAGATGGTTCCGTCCATCGGCGTCAAACTCACCGACAACGAAGGCCTGTTCAACCAGGTCTGGGATTGGTCCTCGAAGGTTCTCGAGCTCGATTCTGCCGGTGCTTCCGAATCGGCTCCGGTCGCGGATACCGCCGCGACTGTGTGATAGTCCAACCCATGACGGCAACAGCAGCTTTGAAGCGTTCATGGGCACTCGACCTCGACAACAAGACCTTCTACGAGTTGTTGAAGCTTCGAGTGGAGGTCTTTGTCGTCGAGCAGGCCTGCCCGTATCCCGAGTTGGACGGGCGGGACCTGCTGACGGAAACCCGCCACTTCTGGCTCGAGCAGGACGGCCAGGTGGTGTGCACACTCCGTCTGCTCGAAGAGCACGACGACGGAAACAAGAGCTTCCGAATCGGGCGTCTCTGCACGTCGCGTCAGGCTCGTGGACAGGGGCATACGACCCGCCTCCTGCAGGCTGCGCTGGCCGAGGTCGGCGAAGCGCCGTGTCGGATCAACGCGCAGACCTACCTGGTCGAGATGTACGCCAAGCACGGATTCAAGGCCGACGGTGAAGAGTTCATCGAAGACGGCATCCCGCACACCCCGATGCGTCGTGGTGGGGGAGAGCCTTTCGTGGCTGTCAGCTAGTTCGTCGGAGATTTGACCCTGGTCGGCTCATGGGAAAGTGAGCCGACTAGGGTTTTTTCGATACCGAATGCTCGCGGGGAAGTCCTGTTCGATCCAGGCGCGGTCCCGCCACTGTGAAAGATCTCTCCTCTACCGATTGGTCGGGAGATCTCAGCCAGGTTGCCGCGACATTCGAGTGCAGCCAAATTCTCGGCGAGGAAACCGAGAGGTGGAGGGATATCGACGTGCGAAGTGAAGAAGATCGACCAGTGGCGGGCTTCCCGTTCAGTGCTGTGGTCGGCCAGGATCAATTGCGATTGGCGCTGATCCTGTGTGCTGTGCATCCGGGGATCGGTGGAGTCCTGGTCCGCGGTGAGAAGGGAACTGCCAAGTCGACGGTCGTGCGCGCGCTGACTGCGCTGCTGCCCGCGGTCGACGACGCCGGAACGATGCGACCGGCCCGCTTGGTGGAACTGCCCGTCGGCGCCACCGAAGACCGAGTTATCGGCTCGATCGACCTCGAGAAAGTTCTCCGTGACGGTGAGCGCGCTTTCCAGCCGGGCCTGCTTGCCGCCGCTCACCAGGGTGTTCTGTACGTCGACGAGGTGAATCTGCTTCACGACCACCTGGTCGACGTGCTTCTCGACGCCGCGGCGATGGGCCGGGTCCACATCGAGCGTGACGGCATCTCCCATTCGCACCCGGCCAAGTTCGTACTCGTCGGCACGATGAATCCCGAAGAGGGAGAACTACGTCCGCAGTTGTTGGACCGATTCGGTCTGGCTGTCGACGTCGCAGCTTCCCGCGACGTCGACGTGCGCATGGAAGTGGTGCGTCGCCGCCTCGACTACGAGCGTGACCCCGAGGCATTTGTCGCTCGGTACGAATCAGCCGATCACGAGTTGGCAGCCGAAATCCTCACGGCGCGTGAGAAACTGGACTCGGTCGAGCTGAGCAATCGGGAGCTGCGACGTATCGCCTCGCTGTGTGCGTCGTTCGACGTCGACGGAATGCGCGCCGACTTGGTGCTCGCGCGCACCGCGACCGCCCACGCCGCGTGGCGAGGCGACACTGAGGTCACTGCGGAGGACGTGCGAGTAGCGGCGGAACTGACGCTGCCGCATCGCCGCCGCCGCGATCCGTTCGACGAGCCCGGCTTGGACCAGCAGCAGTTGGACGACGCACTCGAGCAGGCCGATCAGGACGCCCAGTCTCAGGTCGAGGACGACGCGCGCGACGGAGAGCCCGAACCTCCCGAGAGTCCCGAAGACCGTGGCCCTGACGAAGACCGTGGCCCGGAAGATGGTGGCCCGGAAGATGGTGGCCCCGAAGACGAGGGTCCGGACGACGACGGCCCGGAAGACCCTGACGGACCTGGTGGGGGAGTACGCGCCACCGATCGACCTTCGGCACCACCGGCCGGCGAGTTCAAGGCCAAGCTCCTCGAGGTTCCTGGTGTCGGTGAAGGTGCACCGGGACGCCGCTCGCGGTCCATGTCGTCCCGCGGACGGGTCGTGCGATCCACGCGGGAACGTGGCCACGGATTGCATCTGACGAGCACGGTCTTCGCCGCAGCCGAGTCCCAAGTTGCGCGCGGTCGCACTGCTGGACGGCTGCGGCTGGCACCTGCCGATCTGCGCGGCGCGATTCGTGAAGGGCGAGAAGGCAATCTGATCGTCTTCGTTGTGGACGCCTCGGGGTCGATGGCGGCACGCGATCGGCTCTCAGCGGTCACCGGTGCGGTTGTGTCGCTGCTGCGCGACGCTTATCAGCGCCGCGACAAGGTCGCCGTCATCACGGTCCGTGGTCGCGAGGCCGAGCTCGTACTGCCGCCGACGTCGTCGGTGGACATCGCTGTTCGTCGTCTGCAGTCCATGCGTACCGGCGGCAAATCGCCACTCGCAGAGGGATTCCTGCGTGCCCGTGATGTGGTTCTGCGTGAGCGCCTTCGTGATCCGCAGCGTCGAGCCCTCGTCGTCACGCTCACCGACGGCCGGGCTACCGGCGGCAAGGATGCGCTGCATCGCGCCCGCGTCGCCGCGCACCTTCTTGCCGACGCGTCCGTCGCGTCCATCGTCGTCGATTGCGAGACCGGCCTCGTGCGTCTGGGGCTGGCCGCCGAGTTGGCCCGAGAACTACGTGGCGGATACGTCCGCCTCGCCGAATTGTCAGCGCAGCAGGTCGCGGGTGTCGTCCGCGCCGCAGCCTAGATCCCAGCTCAGGAGTTCACGATGCCCAAGGGTGTTCCCGAGACAGTTCCCGACGACGGTCTGACCACGCGTCAGCGTCGCAACGCACCGGTGCTCGCCGTGCACACCGGCCCTGGAAAGGGTAAGTCCACTGCCGCTTTCGGCATGGCGCTGCGCGCCTGGAACCAGGGCTTCGACATCGGCGTCTTCCAATTCGTGAAGAGCGCCAAGTGGAAGGTCGGTGAGGAAGCCGCATTCCGCGCCCTCGGAAACCTGCATGACGAAACCGGTGTCGGTGGGCCGGTGCAGTGGCACAAGATGGGCGAGGGCTGGTCGTGGACACGCAAGGCCGGTAGCGAAGAAGACCATGCCGCTGCTGCCGCTGAGGGTTGGCAGGAGATCGCGAGAAGGCTTGCGGGCGAGGAACATCGATTCTATGTCCTCGACGAGTTCACCTACCCACTCAAGTGGGGTTGGGTCGACGTCGACGAGGTCGTGCAGACACTGCGCGATCGTCCGGGCAACCAGCATGTAGTCATCACGGGACGCGACGCCCCGCAGGCGTTGATCGATGCAGCCGACCTAGTGACCGAGATGACCAAGATCAAGCACCCCATGGATGCCGGCCGAAAGGGTCAACGGGGTATCGAATGGTGAGTTCTTCCACCCCGGCCGTGGTGATTGCCGCACCTGCCTCGGGTAGCGGAAAGACCACGGTGGCAACGGGATTGATCGGTGCGCTCCGGCGCTCGGGCAGCAGCGTCGCGCCTTTCAAAGTGGGGCCTGACTACATCGATCCCGGATATCACGGGCTCGCCGCGGGTCGACCTGGACGCAACCTCGACACTGTCCTGGTGGGTCCCGATCGCATCGGCCCGCTCTACCGGCACGGAACAGGCGGCTGCGACATCGCGGTGGTCGAAGGTGTCATGGGCTTGTTCGACGGCAAGATCGACGAGGCCAACTCGCAGCCGTCGGCCGAAGGATCGACGGCGCAGGTCGCATCAATCCTCGGTGCGCCGGTGGTTCTCGTCATCGACGCCCGTGGACACAGTCAGAGTCTGGCCGCCGTACTGCACGGCTTCGCGACGTACGACGCAGGTGTGCGCATCGGCGGCGTCATCCTCAACCGCGTCGGGAGCGCTCGTCACGAGCAGGTGTTGCGTCATGCGTGCGACAAGGTCGGCGTCGCGGTGCTCGGAGTGGTACCGCGGTTGACGGAACTCGAAGTTCCGTCTCGGCACCTCGGTCTGATTCCGGCGGCCGAGCACGGCGCGGCCGCCGTGGCCGCGGTGGACGCGATGTCCGACCTGATTGCCTCGCACGTCGATCTGGGTGCTGTTCGCGCGCTGGCCGCCTCGAACGTCAGCTCTGCTGCATGGGATCCGGTTGCCGAAATCGGTGGGCACGCCGAATCTCGGCCGGTGGTCGCCATGGCTGGTGGACCTGCCTTCACCTTCGGCTACGCCGAGCATCGGGAGCTGCTGACCGCTGCCGGCGCGGACGTGCAGGTGTTCGATCCGTTGCACGACGAGCTTCCCGCGGGAACTGCCGCTCTGGTCCTTCCCGGTGGCTTCCCGGAAGAACACGCGGTGGACCTTGCGGCCAATACCGTTCTGCTGCAGCAGGTTCGTGACCTGGCGGACGGCGGTGCACCGATCCATGCGGAGTGTGCCGGACTGCTATACCTCGCGCGCAGCCTGGACGGTCACGGCATGGCCGGTGTTGTCGGGGTGGACGCGACGTTCGGAAAACGCCTGACCCTCGGCTACCGCGAGGCAGTGGCGATCAGCGACTCCAGCCTCTTCGACGCGGGCTCCCGTGTCACCGGTCACGAGTTCCACCGAACGTCTCTCGTCTCGACAGACGCGGACGGTTGTGCCGGCGCGTGGGGATGGCGGCCGTGGGACGGCGGCAGTGTCCGCGAAGGATTTGTTCGCGGCGGCGTCCACGCGTCGTATCTGCACACTCATCCGGTGGGGCAGCCCCAATCGATCGCGAAGTTCGTCGATGCCGCTCGGGGATGACCTCTGTATAGGTGTTGGATTCACGACGAGTGCCACCGCGAAGGACATCGTCGCTGCGGTGAACGCCGTGCTGCGGGGGCAAGCGAGGATCGTGGTCCTCGCCACTGTGACCGGAAAGGCGGCGTCTGCGGCTCTGTTGGCAGCGGCCGATGAGCTGAACGTCCCGATTGTGAGTTTCGACTCGGACGTACTTGGGCGAGTTCGGGTTCCGTCACCGTCGACTCGCGTGGAACACGCGATCGGGACGGCAAGCGTCGCGGAAGCGGCGGCAATCCTCGCCTCCGGGGGTGGCCGGCTCGTAGTGACCAAGACTGCCAGGGATGGAGTGACCGTGGCGGCGGCCCGTAAAGTTCCCTCCAGCTTGAACAATTCTGACGACGAAACGGAGTGCGAGTGAGCGAGTCCACCGCAGACGAGACCAACTACTTGGTCGGCCTCAACCTGACCGATCGACGCGTGGTCGTGTTCGGTGGCGGCACTGTGGCTCAGCGCCGACTCGGACTGCTGGTCGCCTCCGGTGCCCGTGTTCACGTCATCAGCCGCGCATTCACCCCGGCGGTGGAAGGTATGGCCACGGCAGGACAGATCACTGTGGAAGAGCGTCCGTACGCCGACGGCGACCTCGAAGGTGCGTGGTACGCCATCGCCTCGACCGACGAGCCTGAAACCAATGCGGCGATTGTCGCCGAAGCGGAGCGTCGCCACATCTTCTGCGTGCGCGCCGACAACGCGAAGCACGGCACGGCGGTGACTCCCGCCAGCGCCGAGTACGACGGTATGAGCATCGGAATTCTGGCCGGCGGCGATCACCGTCGTTCGGCAGCCGTGCGCACCGCCGTCGTCGAAGGTCTTCAGTCGGGCGTCCTCGCCGATACGGCCGAGCCTGCTGCTGCGGGTGTTGCCCTCGTCGGTGGTGGCCCGGGTGACCCCGACCTGATCACCGTGCGAGGACGCCGGTTGCTCGCCCGGGCCGACGTCGTCGTGGCCGACCGATTGGCTCCGCCGGAGTTGCTCGCCGAACTGGGTCCGGACGTCGAGGTGATCGACGCCGCGAAGATTCCGTACGGCCGTGCCATGGCTCAGGAGGCCATCAACGCCGCACTGATCGACAACGCGAAGGCAGGCAAGTTCGTGGTCCGCCTCAAGGGCGGGGACCCGTACGTCTTCGGGCGGGGATACGAAGAACTCGAAGCGTGTGCCGCTGCCGGCGTACCGGTGACCGTAGTGCCCGGAATCACGAGCGCGATCTCGGTCCCGTCGGCCGCAGGCATCCCGGTCACCCACCGCGGCGTCACCCACGAGTTCGTCGTCGTCAGTGGGCACGTGGCTCCGGATCATCCGGATTCGCTGGTCGACTGGTCAGCGCTGGCTAAGTTGCGCGGCACGATCGTGCTGCTCATGGCGGTCGAGCGCATCGATCAATTCGCGAAGGCGCTCGTTGACGGTGGACGCCCGGCAACCACGCCCGTCACCGTGATCCAAGAGGGCACGTTGCGAACTCAGCGTGAACTTCGGGCCGATCTGGCGACCGTTGCTCAGCGCGTCAAGGACGAGGAGATCAAGCCTCCGGCGATCATCGTGATCGGGCCGGTCGCGGGCTTTTCTGTCGACGCTGGGTAACGTGAAGTCTTGTGTCTGATTCCCCAACGTCTGAAACCGCTTCGGCTAACGCTCCGATAGCGACTCGAGTCATCGGGCTCGCCATCATCGTCCTGAGTGGTTTGCAGATGATGGTGGTGCTCGACGGCACCGTCGCAAACCTCGCGCTTGCCCCGCTGCAGGCTGATCTCGGACTGAGCGACAGTGGCCGCAACTGGGTACTGACCTCTTATGCGCTGGCTTTTGGTGGGCTTATGTTGCTCGGTGGGCGCCTCGGTGACGCGTACGGGCGCAAGAAGATGTTCATCGCCGGAGTCTCGCTGTTCACGGTGGCGTCGTTGCTCTGTGGTCTCGCCCTGAACGAGGGCATGTTGATCGCAGCGCGGGCGCTGCAAGGCGTTGGCGCGGCCGTGGCCTCGCCCACCGCCTTCGCCCTTGTTGCCACGACTTTCGCCGCAGGTCCGGCTCGAAATCAGGCCATCGCGATTTTTGCCGCCATGACGGGCGTCGGATCGATCGCCGGTCTGATCATCGGCGGCGCGTTGACCGAGGTGTCATGGCGTCTGATCTTCCTCATCAACGTCCCGATCGGCATCGCGCTCGTCGGCATGGCGTTCCGCGCCCTCCGAGAGACGAATCAGACGCGTCTGGCGTTGGATGTCCCCGGCGCGATCCTCGCAACCCTCGGATGCACCGGTGTCGTTTTTGCTCTCACCGAAGGTCCGGAAATGGGGTGGGGGAGTGTCGCCGTCGTCGGGGCATTGGCTGTCGGCCTGGTCGCCCTCGCAGCCTTCCTCTTCGTCGAGCGAACTGCAGACAATCCGCTGTTGCCGTTCTCCTTGTTCGCCGATCGCAACCGCGTCGCGACGTTTCTGGCCATCTTCTTCGTCGGTGGCGCGATGTTCAGCATGACGGCTTTCGTCGCGTTGTTCGTGCAGGACATCATGCAGTATTCGCCGCTGCGTGCCGGTATCGCGTTCATTCCGTTCGCGTTCGGATTGGGCGCCGCCGCCTCGGTTGCATCCAAGCTCGCAGTGAAGATTCAGCCGCGGTGGCTGGTCCTCACCGGCGTCGTGATCATGATCGTCGGACTCCTCTACGGATCTACTCTCGATTCCGATTCCACCTACCTCGCCAACTTGTTCGTGCCCGTGATCGGAATCGGATTCGGTATCGGCCTCGCGATGGTGCCCTTGCCACTGTGCGCGATCGCCGGAGTCCCCGAGACCGAGATCGGCCCACTGACCGCCATTTCCCAGGTTGCCCAGACGCTCGGTGGACCACTGGCGCTGTCGGTGATCGGTGCGATGGCGACGTCCAAGACGCTCTCGCTCGGCGGCACTTCAGGCAAGGCCGCGGACATGAATCCGGCGCAATTGATCGCGCTCGGCGAGGGATACACCTTCGCGCTCGTCGGCTGCGCGGTCTGCGCGGTGTTCGCCGGTATCGCAGCGCTCTGCATCAGGTTCACACCCTCACAGGTAGCCCAGGCACAAGCGGCGGAGAAGGCAGCTCAGGGAATCGCCTGATCAGCCCTGTTTATCCGCTTCGCCAGCCGATACGATCGTTGCAGGACGTGCCGAGAGTCTCGACGGATCGGGGTGCCGTGATGCGGATCGCGGACATATTGCGAAACAAGGGCAACAGCATCGTCACCATTGACGCCCACGCGACGGTCAACGGGTTGCTGTGCGATCTCGCCCGCCACAACATCGGGGCCATGGTCGTGGTCGACGATGACGCGGTGGTCGGGATCATCTCCGAACGCGATGTCGTTCGACGCCTGCACGAACGCGGCCCGGATCTCCTGGACATCCAGGTTTCCGAGGTCATGACCGCGCTGATGTACACGTGCGTTCCGGCAGATGCGGTGGACAGCATTGCCGCGATCATGACCGAGCGTCGTATCCGCCATCTGCCGGTCATCGAGGACGGCAGCCTTCTCGGCATCGTGAGTATCGGGGACGTGGTGAAGAGTCGCATCGACGAGCTCAAGAGTGAACGCGATCAACTCGAGTCGTACATCGATCAGGGCTGATCGATAGGTCGTCTCACGGTGACTACTCTCGTGTGATGGCTGCAATCCAGGAATCCACAGCAGGCGCGGTCACCATCGTGGCCGGCCTCGAGAGCACTTTCGCCGACGAGCTGGGCGCTCTGACCGTGCCGTGGCAGGGTGCTGCCGCGCCTGACCCGCAGTTGCTCGTGGTGAACGAGCAACTGGCCGCGTCGTTGGGATTGGACGTGACGGTGCTGCAAAGCGCGGACGGGGTCGGCGTCCTGTCCGGGTCGACGGTGCCGGTCGGGGCCACACCGGTGGCGATGGCGTATGCGGGCCATCAGTTCGGTGGATACGCACCAATACTCGGGGACGGTCGGGCGTTGTTACTCGGCGAACTCGTCACCAATGACGGGCAGCGAGTTGACTTGCATCTGAAGGGCTCCGGGCCCACGCCGTTCTCTCGGGGCGGCGACGGGTATGCAGTCGTAGGGCCGATGCTGCGCGAATATCTGGTCAGCGAGGCGATGTACGCCCTCGGCATCCCCACCACGCGCGCGCTGTCGGTGGTGGCGACGGGTCGCCACGTTCGCCGCAACGGCGCGGAACCCGGTGCTGTGCTTGCCCGGGTTGCGTCGAGCCATATTCGAGTGGGGACCTTCGAGTTCGCGGCCCGGCAGGGTGAAGTCCTGCAGTCGCTCGCCGACTTCGCGATCGCCCGCCATTACCCGGAGCTGAGCGAACTGCCGGCGACGGGTACACACAATCGGTACCTGAAGTTCCTCGAGGCGGTGGTTGAGGCGCAGGCATCACTGGTGGCGAGGTGGATGCTCATCGGTTTCGTGCACGGGGTCATGAACACCGACAACACGACAATTTCGGGGGAGACCATCGATTACGGTCCGTGCGCCTTCCTCGACGCGTTCGATCCGGCGGCAGTGTTCAGCTCGATCGACCACGGGGGCCGCTATGCATTCGGCAATCAGCCCGCTGTACTGAAGTGGAACCTGGCGCGCTTGGCAGAAACACTGTTGCCACTGATCGATTCCACACCCGACGAAGCAATTTCCGCGGCGTCAGCAGTTCTCGAGACCTTCGACGAGCGTTACGAGGGTCACTACGCGGCCGGCCTCGCGGCAAAGCTCGGTCTGGCCCAGCCGTTTGTCGATCGGGCGCTCGTCGACGATCTGCTGACGTTGTTGGCGGAACACAGTGCTGATTGGACGGGCAGTTTCCGCGCTCTCGCCGACGAATTGCGCGGAAATTCGGTGCCTCTCGACAACCTCGTGCCACGGGAGCACATCGCGCCCTGGTTGCAGCGGTGGCACGGTGCCCTGACGGAAAACGTACACGGGGCCGCGGAGACCGCGAGCGCGATGGATCGCGTCAACCCCCTGTACATTCCGCGTAATCATCGGCTCGACGCTGCCCTGCGCGCCGCGACCGACGGCGACCTCGCTCCCTTCGAGAAGCTGCTGGAGGTGGTCACGCATCCCTTCGACCGACGCGACGAGTGGGCTGACTACACCGAGGCGGCTCCGCAGTCTTTCAGCGAAACATTCCAAACCTTCTGTGGCACTTGACAGACGAAGCCATCAATCCGTCAGGATGATCAATTCACGCTCCGACGCGACTTCCACCCGCAGGCCCGCCTTCGACGCCACCCGCGCAACACCCTTGATATCGGTCGGTTCGGCACGCGAGACCACCAGCGCACGGGCGAGCAGACCCTTGTGGTGCTTGTTGAAGTGACTGACTACCGTCCGGGTGCCGTCCGGCTTTTCGGTGAGCACGGTGGCGATCAGTGCGTCCGGAACCGGTCCGAGGTCTTGGTAGGTACCCGATCGCAGATCGATCACCAGCCCGTCGGCTTCGGCGGCCAGCGCCTTCGGCAGTTCCGGCTTCCACAGTGAGCGGAGCGTGCCCATCCCCGGCAGCTTGGACCCGCCGGAAAGGCGGTAGGCGGGGATCAGATCTCCCGCGCGGACAGCACCGAAAAGAGCGGAACCGATCGCGATCCGATCGAGCGCCTTGGCCTTCTGGGCACGGGTGAACGACTTCGCGTCGAGGGCATCGAAGAGCACTCCGGTGTAGCGCTGCAGCGCGGGCCGCGTCGCGGACACCCACAGCTTGGCGTTGCGTTCCACTTCGTCTGCTTGCGTCGGACCAAGGCCGAGCGCTTCGCACGACGCGTCGACGTCAGCGGCCAGATCGACCAGCGCCTGAACGAGCAATTCGCGCGTTTCGGTCAACTGGGGCATCGACAGTTCGGCCAGATCGAGGGGCGCATCCTTGCCGCCGTCGGACTTGGTTTCTGAGGGAGGCAGCAGTACTAGCACGCTGTAACCGTACCGAGGCCCGCTCGGCCGACTGCGGCGACTATCCTTACACCTCGTGATTACCCGTCTGTCCCACCTGTTCCTGCGTACCCTGCGTGACGATCCCTCGGACGCCGAAGTTGCCAGCCACAAATTGCTGGTTCGTGCCGGCTACGTGCGTCGTATCGCTCCAGGCGTCTACTCGTGGTTGCCGCTGGGATTGCGGGTGCTGCGCGAGGTTGAGCGTGTTGTCCGCGAAGAAATGAATGCCATTGGTGGGCAGGAAATTCTGCTGCCTGCTCTGCTCCCGCGCGATCCCTACGAGGCGTCGAACCGCTGGACCGAGTACGGCCCCAACCTGTTCCGCCTCAAGGACCGCAAGGGCAACGACTACATGCTCGGCCCGACGCACGAGGAGCTCTTTGCTCTGACCGTCAAGGGTGAGTACAACTCGTACAAGGACTTCCCGGTCACCCTGTACCAGGTGCAGACCAAGTACCGTGACGAAGAACGTCCGCGTGCGGGCATTCTGCGCGGTCGCGAGTTCCTCATGAAGGATTCGTACTCCTTCGACCTCAGCGACGAAGGCCTGACGGAGTCGTACCAGGCGCACCGCGGTGCCTACGAGAAGATCTTCACGCGTCTGGGCGTCAAATACGTCATCGTCTCGGCCACCTCCGGTGCGATGGGCGGCAGCGCTTCCGAAGAGTTCCTTGCCGAGAGCGAGATCGGCGAAGACACCTACGTCCGCTGCCTCGAGTCGGGCTACGCCGCCAACGTCGAGGCCGTCAAGACGGTTGTTCCCGACTCGATTCCGTTCGACGGACTGCCCGAAGCCAAGGTGTACGACACCGAGAACACACCCACCATCGACACCCTGGTGGACTGGGCCAACGGTGCCGACCTCGGCCGCACGATCACCGCCGCCGACACTCTCAAGAACATCATGGTCAAGACCCGCCTGCCCGGCGGCGAGTGGGAACTGCTCGGTATCGGCATCCCCGGCGACCGTGAGGTCGACGAAAAGCGCCTCGAAGCTTCGCTGGAGCCGGCCGAGTTCGTGATGATCACCGAGACCGACTTCAAGAACAACCCGTTCCTGGCCAAGGGCTACATCGGCCCGAAGGCTCTGCAGGCCAACGGCGTTCGCTACCTTGTCGATCCGCGCGTCGTCGACGGCACGAGCTGGATCACCGGCGCCGACGAAGACGGCAAGCACGTGGTCGGCCTCGTTGCCGGTCGCGACTTCACCCCTGACGGAACCATCGAAGCCGCCGAGGTTCGTGACGGCGACGCCTCTCCGGACGGAGCCGGCACGCTGGTCTCGGCTCGCGGTATCGAGATCGGGCACGTCTTCCAGCTCGGCCGTAAGTACACCGACGTCTTCACCGTCGACGTTCTCGCCGAGAACGGCAAGCCCGTCCGTCCGACCATGGGTTCGTACGGCGTGGGCGTCTCGCGCCTGGTGGCCGTCATCGCCGAGCAGCATCACGACGAGAAGGGTCTGCGCTGGCCGGCCGAGGTTTCACCGGCCGACGTCTACCTCGTCATCGCGAACAAGGACGAGACCGCTCGTGAAGGTGCAGAAGGCCTCGCCGCGCAGCTCGACCGCGCCGGACTCGAAGTGATCCTCGACGACCGCAAGGCATCGCCGGGCGTGAAGTTCAAGGACTCCGAGCTGATCGGCGTTCCATTGATTGTTGTCGTCGGCCGTGGTTGGGCAGACGGCAAGGTCGAAATTCGCGACCGCTTCACTGGCGAGAGCCGTGAGATCGACGCAGACTCGGCGATCGAGGAGATCATCAGCGCAGTTCGCGGCTGATTCGATCAGCTGTCAGGGCCGCCGCAGCCACCTTTCGAGGTATCTGCGGTGGCCCTTCTTTTCTGCCACAATCGTGGCTATGGAACGCGAACCGGATTGGGCAGAAGTCGACGGCTATCTCGTTTCCACGCTGGTAGGTGAAGATCCGGTTCTCGACGCGGCACTCGCAGCCAACTCCGAGGCCGGTCTCCCGCCCATCGACGTGGCGCCGAACCAGGGCAAGCTCCTCAATCTTCTGGCGCGAATGTGCTTGGCGCGCAATGTCCTCGAGATCGGAACGCTGGGCGGGTACAGCACGATCTGGCTCGCTCGCGCGGTCGGTCCCTCGGGCCAGGTCATCACGCTGGAATTCGATCCCACCCACGCGGACGTCGCGCGGTCCAACATCGAGCGGGCAGGCTTGGCGGACCGTGTCGACATCCGCGTCGGCGCGGCACTCGACAGTCTTCCGTCGATCGCGAAGGAAGAGTTGGGTCCTTTCGACTTGGTCTTCATCGACGCCGACAAGGAGAACAACACCGAGTACGTGCGGTGGGCGCTTGCCCTCTCGCATCCCGGAACCGTCGTCATCGTGGACAACGTCGTGCGTGGGGGACATGTGTCCAACCCGGACATCGACGACGAGCGCGTCAAGGCGAGTCGAGCCGTGTTGGAGATGATCGCGGCCGAGCCGAAACTCGACGGCACCGCCATCCAAACCGTGGGTTCGAAGGGGTGGGACGGGTTTGCCGTTGCAGTAGTGAACGAGTGAGCGCAGACTCGAAGCGGTGAGGATGCTGGGGGCAGCGAAGGCGGCATGGCGATGGGTGCGCAGTGCTCCCGGTACATACGTCTGGTTGCTTGCCCTGCTGTTCACCACACTGTTCCTGCGGCATCTGCCTGACAATGTCGAGGAGCGTTTTCTCGGCAAGCGCTCGACCAATCTGCATCACCTGGCCGAAGACCCGCTACGAGTCCTGTTCTCGAGTGCCTTCTGGCTCGAAGGTGGCGGGTGGTTGGGATACCTGGTTCTGTTCACTATCTTTCATGCCACGGCTGAGCGTTGGCTCGGGACGTGGCGGTGGCTGTGTGTTGTCGTCATCGCCCATGTCGGAGCCACGTACATCAGCGAAGGTGTTCTGTACGAAGGTATTCGGCACGGCTACGTGGCGGAGTCGGCGGTCAACACTCTCGACGTGGGCGTGAGCTACGGTCTGGCCGGCATCATGGGGATTCTGGTGTACCGCATCGTCGATCCGTGGCGGTACGTCTATCTGGCGGGCTTGTTGCTCTTCTACGGTGTACCTCTGATTTTCGCCACCAATTTCACCGCCATCGGCCACATGTCTGCGTTGTTGCTCGGGTTGGCGTGCTACCCGATCACCCGTGCTCGAGCCGGCACGTGGAATCCGATGGACCTGTGGCATTCGCGAAGAATCGCAGGTCTTCCATGAATCGCACCGCGGAAAGTTACCCGCTGGTAGTTTAGCGTCATCGACGAAAGGTAATGACGTGTCTGGCACCGATGGATTGCTCTTCAACCCCCATACTTACGACCCCGCTCAGTTTGATCCTGAGACCCGCCGTTTGCTGCGAGCCACGATCGAATGGTTCGAGAACCGCGGCAAGAAGCAACTGCTTCAGGACGACCTCGACGCAGTGTGGGTTTCCGACTTTCTCGAGTTCGTCGGCAAGGAGAAGTTGTTCGCCACGTTCCAGACTCCGGCGGCGTTCGCCGACGGTGACGAGAACCGTCGTTGGGACGGTGCCCGCAACGCAGCTCTGAGTGAGATCTTCGGTTTCTACGGGCTGGCGTACTGGTACGCGTGGCAGGTCACGATCCTCGGACTCGGACCGATCTGGATGAGTGACAACGACGCAGCGAAGAAGCGTGCAGCACAGGAACTCGCCGATGGTGGAGTCATGGCGTTCGGACTGTCCGAGCGCGACCACGGCGCCGACGTGTACTCCACCGACATGCTTCTCACTCCCGCCGACGGTGATGTCGCCTTCCGTGCGAGCGGCGAGAAGTACTACATCGGGAACGGCAACGTAGCCGGGATGGTGTCGGTGTTCGGGCGTCGTACCGACGTCGAGGGTCCCGAAGGCTACGTGTTCTTCGTCGCCGACAGCGCACATCCGAATTATCAACTCGTGGACAACGTCCTGCGCGGCCAGATGTACGTCAGCAATTTCCGCCTCGACGACTATCCGGTCCGTGAGGAAGACATTCTGCACATCGGCGTCGCCGCATTCGAGGCCGCGCTCAACACGGTCAACGTCGGAAAGTTCAATCTCTGCACCGGCTCCATCGGGATCACCGAACATGCGTTCTTCGAGGCAATCACGCACGCGCAGAATCGAATTCTCTACGGCAATCCGGTCACGGACTTCGCCCACGTTCGCGCCGCATTCGTCGACGCGTACTCACGTCTGATCGCGATGAAACAGTTCAGTGCCCGGGCGGTCGACTACTTCCGCAGCGCCAGCCTCGAAGATCGTCGCTATCTGCTGTTCAACCCCATGACCAAGGCCAAGGTCACCTCGGAAGGTGAAAAGGTCGTCGGGTTGCTGCACGACGTGATCGCAGCCAAGGGCTACGAGAAGTCCACGTACTTCCGTGAGGCAGCGCAGATGATCGGCACGCTGCCCAAACTCGAGGGCACCGTCCACGTCAACGTCGGCCTGATCCTCAAGTTCTTGCCGAACTATCTGTTCAATTCGGCGCAGTTCCCGGAGATCGTTACTCGTGACGACGCCGCCGATGACGAGTTCTTCTGGAATCAGGGGCCTACCCGCGGCGCTGCGAAGATTCAGTTCCACGAGTGGAAGCCCGTCTACGAGAAGCACTCGTCGATTCCGAACGTGGCTCGTTTCTACGAGCAGGCTATCGCGCTCACCGAATTGCTCACTGCGGCAGCGCCGGACGCGCAGCAGCAAAAGGATCTCGACTTCATGCTCAACGTGGGGCACCTGTTCTCCCTCGTTGTCTACGGCCATCTGATTCTCGAGCAGGCCGAGATCGGCGGGCTCGACGCCGACGTCGTCGATCAGATCTTCGACTTCCAGATCCGCGACTTCTCGGGATACGCGATCGCACTGCACGGAAAGCCGTCGTCGACGCCGGAGCAGCAGAAGTGGGCCTTGGCCGCGGTGCGGAAGCCTGTCGTCGATAGTGAACGCTTCGACCGGGTGTGGCAGCAGGTCAAGGCGTACGACGGTGCATACGAGATGCGCGCATGACGGCCCCGGTGACGCGCGAGCAGTTGATGGCCGTCGTGGAGGGATCCCCGAAAGCCGTCGGCGCGCATGACCGCTCGACCTGGGTTGCCCTGTTTGCCGAGGAGGGCCAGATCAACGACCCGGTAGGTTCACGTCCGCACAACGGGCAGGCGGCGATCGAGAGTTTTTACGACACGTTCATCGCCCCCAATTCGATCACCTTCCATGTCGAGCGAGACATCGTGTGCGGCCGCACGGTGTGGCGTGATTTGAGCCTCGCTACCGAGATGTCGACTGGAGTCGTCCTCGACGTGCCGATGCATTTGCGCTACGACTTGGTGGGGGAGCCGGATTCGTTGCGGATCGGAACCCTCTATGCGCATTGGGAATTGGCGACGATGCTGAGCCAGCTCGCTACCGCCGGCGTTGCCGGGGTGAAGGCGGCCGCGAAATTGACTCCGCAGTTGCTCTCGAACCAGGGGATCGGGGGAGCGCTCGGATTCTCGCGCGGCATCTTCGGCGTCGGAGACAAAGGCAAGAAGGCAGCTTCGCGGTTCCTCGAGGCGGCCGCTGTCGGTCGAACGCCGCCGGTGCCCGTCGAGCTTCCGGCGGGCACGCCGTTGTCCAATGCTGATGTCAACGCTCTGCTCACCGGCGTGACGAAGAGCAAGATGCTGGTTGCCGGTCGCACTGTGACGGCGAGCGTAGTCGTGTGCGGAGAACCGGCCATCGCACTGTTCGGCTTCGAGGCGAGCGGTCATCGCCTCAATCGGGTGCGCTTCTTCACCGAAAGCTGATACCGAGAACACTCGAATGCAGGACAGGCTCGGCGCGCCACTCCGGCGCGCCGAGTCTTCGCTTTTCGGTGAAGTGTCAGATCGCCCCGAGATCCGCAGACAGCCAGTGCTGCGGATTCATGTAGATCGCTACCTGCTCGCCCAACTGCGATCGCGCGAATTCGAGATACCCGTCGACCTTGTCCGGGGTCAAGTAACGCCGCGAGACTTCGACCAGCATCTCGTCGGTGCCCGGAACGATCTTGTCGACGGATCCGCTGACGCTGACGTAACGGATTGTCGGATCGAGCCTTTCGGCCATCAACGAGAAATGTCCGGCCGACTCGATGAGTCGTGCCTTTCGTGAATCCTTGCCCGTGAGGATCCATGGTTTGCCACCGGGTGAGTACAGGTACCAGATCGGGACGGTCAAGGGACCGCGTTCGGCGCCGTCCGCTACGGACAGCGCCCCGATGTGGGGTTCGGCCAGAAACTGTTCACGCTCATTTTCGGAGAGTGCCATTCCTCGAGATTACCGCGACGTTTGACACGGCGTTGTGACTCCGTACACAATCGATGTGCTCATTATGAACAGGCGTTCGCAATGCGAACATTTTCGATCCGAACTACTGGATCCCAACCGGTCGCGAACGCCCACAAGCAGTGAATGTCGAGGATCCGATGACCGCACCGCATACGCAGTCGAGTTCAATTACCGGTTCGCGTGGGGCGCGTGCCGCAATGTGGGTGGCACCTTTGTGTTGGATCGCTGTGCTTCTGGACGGATTCGACCTGGTCGTACTCGGCGCTGTCATTCCTTCGCTTCTCGACTACGACGCGTGGGGATTGAGTACCGGCACGATCACGATGATCTCGACCCTCGGGCTCATCGGCATGACCATCGGCGCCCTCGTCATCGGCACTCTCACCGACGTCATCGGTCGACGCCGCGCGCTGCTGTACGCCGTTGCCGCATTCTCGATTCTGACTCTGTTGTGCGCAGTTGCGCCCAATCCGTTCATCTTCGGACTGCTGCGCTTCCTCGCCGGTGTGGGTCTGGGTGGCGCCCTGCCGACGGCATTGGCTCTGGTCAACGAATTCTCGAAGAAGCAAGGCGGGGGATCTGCGTCGACCATGCTGATGACCGGCTATCACGTGGGCGCCGTTGCCACCGCCGCGCTGGCGCTCGTCGTGATCGAGCCTTTCGGTTGGCGAGCGATGTTCGTTGTCGGCGCACTGCCTGCCGTCGTCCTCATTCCACTCATGTTGCGGTATCTGCCGGAATCCCCGTCATACCTTCTCGCTCACGGAAAGCGTGCCGAGGCCGAGGAAATCGCTGCCCGCTACGGCGTCGAACTCGAGGCTGCGCCTACGTCCGAAGCTGGGCGCGCCGAAGCTGCCAATCCCGTTCGCGCACTGTTCTCTTCGAAGTTCCTGCGTAACAGCATCGCCATCTGGATCACCAGTTTCATGGGCTTGCTGCTCGTCTACGGATTGAACACGTGGCTTCCGACAATCATGCGCGAGGCCGGATACAACCTCGGAGCGTCGTTGACGTTCCTTCTGATCCTCAATGCCGGAGCCGTCGTCGGACTGTTGATCGCCGGGGGTGTGGCGAACAAGATCGGCCCGCGTACCGCAGCCATCGTGTGGTTTGCCGGAGCGGCGTTGTTCCTGGCGCTACTGAGCGTGAAGGTGTCGTTCGGGATCTACGCGATGGTCTTCCTCGCCGGATGTTTCGTGTTCAGTGCGCAGGTATTGGTCTACGCCTTCACCAGCGCCAATCACCCACCTCGGATTCGCGCGACAGCGCTCGGATGGTCGGCAGGCGTCGGCCGGGTCGGTGCCATCTGTGGCCCGATTCTGGGTGGAGTTCTCCTGGGTGCGGGGTACGCCGTGCCGTGGGGCTTCTACGCTTTCGCGCTCGTCGGACTGCTCGGTGCAGTGTCGATCTCCTGCACGCGGGTGCGCATCTGAAAATGTCAGTTTCGTAGCTTGGTGCGCTACTGCTATCGTTGAACATGAGTATGAAGAGTAGCGCTATCGTCGCGTCACAGGCACCGCTACCGGTGGCATCGTCACGATCCGGTTTGTTGTGGGGATTGCTCGGAGTGCTGGCGTTCTCGTTCACCGTTCCGCTCACGCGGGTCGCCGTCGAGGATCTCGACCCACTGTTCGTCGGTGCGGGCCGCGCCGTCGTCGCCGGAGCCCTTGCGATTGTGATGCTGTCGGTTACTCGCGCGACGCTTCCGACACTTCGGCAATGGTTGCGCATCGCACTCGTGACCGTTGGTGCAGTACTGGGGTTTTCACTGTTCACCACGTTTGCATTGCAGACCTCGCCGGCGAGTCACGCGGCAGTCGTGATTGGGTTGCTTCCCGCGGCGACTGCGGTATTTGCCGTCGTTCGAGGAAAAGAGCGTCCCAGTAAGGGATTCTGGTGGGCGAGCGCCGCCGGTGCGGTGTCCGTCGTCGGATTCGTGGCCGTCGCCAACGGCGGACTCGGCTCGTTCCATCTCGCTGATCTTCTTCTGTTCGCCGCGGTTGTCTGTGCAGCACTTGCATATTCGGAAGGTGCGTTGCTGGCCCGCGAGATCGGGTCGTGGCAGACGATTGCCTGGGCATTGATTCTCGGACTGCCGGTCACGATTGCGTTGACGGTGGCGTCCATGGCACAGGCTCCGGTCTCTGCCGATATCAACTCGTGGCTTTCGTTTGCGTACCTGGGATGCGTGAGTATGTTTCTCGGATTCTTTCCCTGGTACCGAGGTCTGGCGATCGGCCCCATTTCCACAGTGAGCCAAACACAGTTGGTTCAACCGGTGCTCAGCATTGCCTGGTCGGCGCTCATACTCGGTGAGGCATTGTCACCCTCGATCGTGGCCGGCGGCGTCGTCGTCATCGGGTGTGCCTGGCTTGCCCTGAAGGCCCGAGTGGCAGCGCCGCGTGCTGTACCGGCACGCGACGCGTCTACTGCCACCGATGATTCAGAAAAGCGGGCCGCCACCGAAGGCACTGCGGTGTGACGCAGGTTGTTTCCCGTTGGCGTCGGTGATCCCGTACTCGACGGCCGTCTCCGCCGTGATCAGTGTGTGACCGCTACGCGCGTTCACTTCCGGATCGTTGGCCAATGCAGTGATGACTTGGCCGACGAACTCCGGGGTTTCGGCCTCGGCCAGTGAGAAGCCTTCGAAGCTCTCGATCCCACTCGCCTCCATGCGCTCGTTGCGGATCAACCCGAGCCAGAAGGAAAGTGCGGTGACGCCGGTTCCCTTCAATTCGACAGCCATGTCCGCGGCCATCTTGTCCAGACCTGCCTTCGACATCCCGTACAGCACAGAGTGCAGGTACCCGCGGGTCCCGAACGACGAGATGTTGCCGATCACTCCACTGCCCCGGGGAACCATCAACTTCGCCGCTTCCACCGAAGCAACGTAGTGAGCGCGCAGGCCGATCCCGATCAGCGAATCCCAATCGTCGATCGGCCTCTTCCAGAACGGATCGGCGAAGCCTGCGTAGCCCGCCGGATTGGCCCAGACGTTGTTGACCAGAAGATCGAGGCGGCCGGACTGTTCCTCGGCGATACGTGCAAACAGGTCGACGATCTGTTGATCGTCGGCGTGATCGCACTGCACGGCAATTCCGTGACCACCGCGTTCGGTGATCTCCGCTGCGGTGCGATCGAGGGGGCCGTCGGCGCCGACGGTTCCTCTCGCCGTCACGTACACCGTCCATCCGTCGCTTCCCAGGGCGAGGGCAATGCCCTTGCCGACGCTCCGGCTGGCACCGGTTACGAGTGCAACTTTTCCGTTCGTCGTCATCGCGGCCCACCCAACGAACCCTCGGCGATATCAGCGTCCGGGGACAGGGGGGTCGTAATCGACCACGTCTCCGTGAAATGGCATTGACTCATTTTCCACACACCGTCCTCGATCACGTATTTGTCGTCGTATTCGCCGGTCATCAACTTCTCGGTGCGTCCGACAGTGTCGACCTGGCGGAACTGCAGGGTCCATCGCCCCACCGCCGACGTCTCCGAGGTCAGTGCGATGTCAGGATGCAATCCGTGATGCATGTCGAGGACCGCGTACCGGCCGTCGATCTTCCGAAGAGCGATCTTCTCGAAGATGTCCGCCATCGGCCCGGCGTCGTCGAACGCGCCGAGGCGGCCGTAGTCGATCGATGCTCCTGAACGGATGAAGCTGCTGCGGAACCGAACCGGATCCTTGGCGTCACAGGCTCGCCAGTAGCCATGTTTGAGCTTCTTGATTTCCTCGATCTGTTCGAGCGCGTCGAGGCGTTGTGCGAGATCCACCGTCGGTCCTTTTCGTCTGGGTTTCCCGGAGACATGTCGGATCGACTGTAGGGTGTCCTCAGTCACATGTGTGTAGTTTTTCCCAGTGACCGGTCAGGAAACGGTGTCGGTTTCGCTCGAGGATTCGTCGCCGGTGAGAGTGATTGCAGTCGAGTCGCTGAAGACGCTGCCCCACAGTTCGCCGAGGGCCGGATCTTCTTCGGCGTGTTCGGGTGCCATCATCGCGAGCAGATTGTTGATCAGCATGCCGTTCGCGATGAACAAGCGCGCTTGCTCGGGCGTGCAACCGGTGCGCTCACGCAGCAAGGTGTAGATGCCGGACATGGCGTTCCGGGACACCGCGGCGACGTCGTCGGTGCTGGTTGCGAAGCCGTGCAACATGACAAGCAGTAGATCCCGGTCGAGAACCAGCTCGCCGTAGGCGGATCCGAGTTCGGCCCAGAACTGCGGATTGCTCGGATCGATTGTGACGGTGTCCAATTTGTCGTTGAAGGTGCGAACGATTTCGTCGAGCGCGCGCGTGAACACCGCGTGGAACAAATCGGCCTTGGTTCCGAACATGCGCACGACGTACGGCTGCGAGACGCCGGCTTCCTTGGCTACGGCGTCCGTGCTGGTGCCGGAATATCCGCCCTTTGCGAACGCTCGCGTTGCCGCGGCAAGGACCAGTGCGCGACGTTCCGGTGCGCTCATCCTGCGGGTACGTGGTTCAGCTGCACCGATCGACATGTTGACACGTTATCACCGGATAGCTTAGTTTCGACTTAAGTAATCATTCAATGCCTTAAGGCACCTTCACTCGAGGAATCGCGATGACCGTTTTGACGAAGTCCGGATCGGACGCCGCATCCGGGTCGGAAAGCAGTGGAGGACGTAAGGTTCCGATCGCGATCGCGATGGTTGCTGCCTCTCTGCCCATGTTCATGGCCACCCTCGACAACCTCGTGATGACGAGCGCGCTGCCGGTGATCGAGAAGGAACTGAACGCGTCCGTCGGGCAACTCCAGTGGTTCATGAATGCGTACACGCTCTGCTTTGCGACGCTGATGCTTTCGGCGACGACGCTCGGCGATCGGTGGGGTCGCCGCCGTATGTTCGTGTTCGGAATCGGGCTGTTCACGGCGGCATCGATCGCTTCGGCGCTGTCCACAACCCCAGGCTTGCTGATTGCGGCCCGAGCCTTTCAGGGCGCCGGTGCTGCCGCGATCATGCCCCTCTCGCTGACCCTCCTCGTCGCAGCGGTACCGGAAGCCAAGCGCGCCATGGCAATCGGCGTGTGGGGTGGTGTCTCCGGCCTGGGAATCGCGATGGGTCCCGTGGTCGGTGGAGCGGTAGTCGACGGGTTCTCGTGGCAGGGGATCTTCTGGATCAACGTGCCGGTGGCGATCGTTGCTGTTCCTCTTGCGTTGTATGCGTTGCGTGAATCGACCGGTCGCACACAACCTCTCGACCTTCCCGGTGTCGCACTCGCCGGACTGGGTGTGTTTCTGGCGGTGTGGGGAATCGTTCACGGCAACGACGACGGCTGGGGATCGTTCGGAGTGGTTGCGTCGTTGGTCGGTTCCGCAGTCGCCTTGGCGCTCTTCGTTCTTCGCGAGATGAAGACGTCACATCCGGTGATGCCCCTACGTCTGTTCCGCTCACGCAGTTTCTCGATGGCGAACGTCATCGGCTTGACCTTCTCGATCGGAATCTTCGGAGCGGTGTTCCTGCTGTCTCAGTACCTCCAGATCGTGATGGGCTACAGCCCGTTCCAAGCAGGCCTGCGGACGCTTCCGTGGACGGCGGCACCGATGATCTTCGCGCCTCTCGCCGGTTTTCTGGCGCCGAAGGTCGGGCTCCGTTCACTTCTGCTGACCGGTCTGCTGCTCCAGGCCGGAGCACTGTTCTGGTTGGCCGCGTTGATCGGTCCCGACGTGACGTACGGTTCGCTGGTTCCGGCTCTGCTGATGGCGGGAATCGGCATGGGCTTGACCTTCGCGCCGAGTTCGACCGCGGTACTCGTCGACATGGACGAGCCTGATCACGGAACAGCCAGTTCGACGAATTCGACGCTTCGCGAGATCGGTGTCGCACTGGGAATCGCGGTTCTCACAGCGGTCTTCCTTGCCGCCGGTGGTGCGCTCACCCCGCTTGGCTACGGCGACGCCCTGACACCCGCGCTGCGCGTCGGCGGTTGCTTCGTGCTGGTGGCCGTGGTCGCGGCGTGGTTCGTGCCCTCGCATCGAAAGGCCTGAGCCACTGCTGTGCGCCTTTATCAACCCCCGGCGGTTAATAAAGGCGCACAGCAGTTATGAAGTCGGGTCCCCCGGGAAGGCTGAGGTGGCCGGAGCCGTTCCCAGCGCGGACCGCCATCCGGCGCCGCGGATTGCCGCATCGGTGAGGCCGTCGATTCCGAACGTGCGGAGTTGGTCGGTATCGACCTGTTCGACGAATGCCCGGTAGATCACGGCGGTATCGGATTCGATCTGTGCTGCCAGTTGTGCCGCGGTAACGGCGTCCGTCACCGGGAACGGAATCTCGTAGGCTGCCGCGGCTGTCGGTGGGGTCTCGCCCGCGTCGGTCGACAGGGCAACCAGCGCATCACGTCGCGCGCGGTGCGCGGCCGTATGTGTGGCAACTTCGTTGACACGGGCAGGATTCGAAAACGCGGCAATCACTCCGTAAGCGAAGATCGCGGCATTCTCTGATTCGATCGCGGTCAGCAAGGCAGAACTCTCGGATCGACGGGTGTGCGAAGTGATCACGGAAGCAACACCGCAACCTGAGTCGAGCACGACGCGCTGATCGAACCGAGCAGGCCCGCGCGATAGCCGGACATCGTCCGAGCGAGATCCGCGGCACTGCGCGCCGAATCAGCCAGCGAGGTACTCAAGGATTCGACGCCGGTAGGAGCGTTTGCGACCGAGGTCGACGGGGGTGCTGTGGTCGTAGCGGCGCCGCCGCCCGCTGCTCGTGCAATCTCGGCGTCGAGTTCGAGTGCATGCGCTGTGCGTTCGGCGCTGATCGTGGTCAGTGATGCCGACTTGTCCGGTGCGAGTGCGATCGCGGCGGTTGCGGCGGCAGCGTCGGCGCGAGCTCGCTCGGCCTGGGCCGTCAGCTGGTCGACTTCTGCAGCCGCCTCCGCTGTGCCGTCGTCGGTGCAGGCGGACAACGAGAAGGCTGCAGCGCCCAACGCTGCTGCGGTTCCCGTCATCTTGAGCGCACTCCGCCGAGAGAGTGGGGTAGTAGTCATGGGCGTCAGCACCAGTCCATCGTGCCAGGTGGTCGGCCGATCGTTCGAATCCGCGCGTCGTGTTCAAGTGTGACGTGCGTCGGGCACTCTGGTCACGGAGACGCGCAATGAGCGGTACTCTTGGATGCTTGCAGCATGTGGCACCTGGTGTCTTTTCATGCTCGCAGCCGCCCACGTCGACAGTCGACACAAGTCGGACAATCGACGACAACTGAAATGAGGAGTTCGCGAGATGCCGGTGCCATCCAGGGAGAGGGTGATCGAGCTGATCTCCGAACTCGTGCACGCCCAGGGTTACGACGTCGAGGACGTTGTCGTGACCAGTGCGGGCAAGCACAGCGCGGTGCGCATCATGGTCGACAGCGATGCCGGGATCGAACTCGATGCCGCCGCAGAGATCAGCAGACTCGTTTCGGAACTTTTCGACAGCCTCGAGGAAATCGGTGAAACGCCGTACACCCTCGAGGTGACCTCTCCGGGTATCGATCGCCCACTGACGCTCGAGCGTCACTGGCGTCGGGCTCGCGGACGTAAAGCGCGTATCGATCTGGCCGGCGAGACCGTGGTGGGCCGTATCGGAATGTTGAACGACGATTCCGTGGCGGTTGTCATCGGTGGCCGCGGCGGGCTGACCGTGCGCGAGATTGCTGTGGACGACATTCAGAAGGCCGTAGTTCAGGTGGAGTTCTCGAAGCCCAGTGAGGCGGAGTTGGAACTCGCGGGCGGCATCCCGGAGGGGCGCGCAGTTCCCTCGGATGCGGTTGACCTCACCGATGACTCGGGCGTGGACAGTGTCGAAGACGACGAAGCAGAATTAGAAGACGTAGAAAACGAAGAAGGGTTCGACAAGTGAATATCGACATTGCAGCGTTGCGAGCGATCGAAGCCGAAAAGGGCGTTTCGATCGAAACTGTGATCGCCACGATCCAGACCGCGCTGCTGACGGCGTACCGCCATACCGAGGGGCACAAGCAGAACGCTCGGATCGATGTCAACATCAAGACCGGTTCGGTGCGAGTGATGGCGCACGACACCGATGCCGACGGCAACATGATCGGTGAGGAGTGGGACGACACTCCCGAAGGATTCGGACGCATTGCGGCTACGACCGCACGTCAGGTCATTCTGCAGCGTTTGCGAGACGCCGAGCACGAGCGCAGTTTCGGTGAGTTCTCCACCCATGAGGGCGAGATCGTCGGCGGTGTCATTCAGCGTGACACGCGTGCGAACTCTCGCGGAATGGTCGTTGTGCGCATCGGCAGCGAATCCAATGGCGCAGAAGGATTGTTGCCGCCTGCAGAACAGGTTCCCGGCGAGAATTACGAGCACGGTGAGCGCATCAAGTGCTACGTCGTCGGAGTTGCTCGCGGCGCCCGTGGCCCGCAGATCACCCTCTCGCGGACTCACCCGAACCTGGTTCGCAAATTGTTCGCACTCGAGGTTCCGGAGATCGCGGACGGCAGTGTCGAGATCATCAACGTCGCGCGCGAAGCGGGACACCGTTCCAAGATCGCTGTTGCCTCACGCGTGCAGGGGCTCAACGCAAAGGGTGCATGCATCGGCCCGATGGGTCAGCGCGTCCGCAATGTCATGAGTGAACTCGCGGGGGAGAAGATCGACATCATCGACTTCGACGAAGATCCCGCGACGTTTGTGGGCAACGCACTTTCCCCGTCGAAAGTGGTCTCCGTCACTGTCGTCGATCCCGAAGCTCGTGCAGCCCGTGTCATCGTGCCCGATTTCCAGCTTTCGTTGGCCATCGGAAAAGAGGGTCAAAATGCCCGTCTGGCTGCGCGGTTGACGGGTTGGCGTATCGACATTCGTAGCGACGCCGCACCCGTTGGTGACGCGTCCGACCGGCCCGCCACGTCCAACGGATAACGGTGGAATGCAGTGATCGAGACGGTTCGGCGGTAGAGTGGACAATGGTTCGACGTGAGTCCTCGGATTCTGCGCGCGTGAAACCCGGTTCGCCGGTCAGAACGTGCGTGGGGTGCAGGGAACAAGGGTCGGCTGTCGATCTGTTGAGGGTCGTGGTTGGTGAGCAGGGGCCGGAGGGTTCCCCGCTGATCCCCGACGTATCGCGAAGACTCCCCGGTCGAGGTGCATGGCTGCACCTGGATCCGAGTTGTCTGAGCCTGGCAGAGCGGCGCCGAGCATTCAGCAGAGCACTGCGAGTGTCCGGAAATCTGGACACGTCCGCTGTCGACCAGCTGGTCGACGCAGTTCACACAAAAGCAGTACCTCTCGAGAAGAACAGGCACAAGCACTCATGAGCACACCGTGAAGCACCAACGATGAACGTCCATCGGCGATAACCCGAGGTCGTGCGGGACCCACATCTGTGGGATGCCTCCTGCTCGACCTCATCAGTGAGGAGAGCAGTGGCAGGCAAGGCCCGCGTGCACGAGTTGGCTAAAGAACTCGGTGTCACCAGCAAGGAACTACTCGCAACGCTCAAGGAGCAAGGCGAGTTCGTGAAGTCTGCGTCATCCACAGTGGAGGCGCCCGTCGCCCGTCGTCTGCGGGAGTCATTCCCGTCGGCAGGCGGAGCAGAAACCAAGTCCGAGACCGGCGCAGCCGCTCCGGCGGCTCGCCCCGCGGCAAAGCCAGGCGCACCGTCGCCGTCAGCTGCAAAGCCCGGTGCCCCGCGTCCCGGCCCCAAGCCGGCCGCACCCGCACCGGCGGCTCCCGCAGCTCCGGCACCGGCAGCCCCCGCGGCTCCCGCAGCCGCTGCTCCGGCAGCACCGTCGGCGCCGGTCCCCACCCCGACGTTCAACGCTCCGAAACCAGCACAGCCGGCACGTCCGGCTCCGGCTGCGCCCGCAGCGTCGGCTCCGGCAGCCCCCGCGGCTCCGGCAGCACCGTCCACCGGCGCAAAGCCCGGCGGACCGCGTCCGGGACCGAAGGCACCTCGCGTCGGTAACAACCCGTACTCCTCGGCTCCCGCCGAGCGTCCGGCACCTCGTCCCGCTCCCGGCGCACCGCGTCCGGGTGCAGGCCAGGGCGGTTCTCGTCCGGCTCCGGGTCAGGGCGGTCCCCGTCCGGCTCCCGGCCAGGGTGGACCTCGTCCGGCTCCGGGTCAGGGCGGTCCCCGTCCGGCTCCCGGCCAGGGTGGACCTCGTCCGCCTGCAGGTCAGGGCGGACCTCGCCCGAGCCCCGGCTCCATGCCTCCTCGCCCGAACCCGGGTGCAATGCCTGCTCGTTCCGCTCGTCCCGCGCCAGGTGGCGGCGGACGTCCGGGTCGTCCCGGTGGCGCTCCCGGTGGGCGTCCGGGTGGCGGCGGCGGTGGATACCGCGGCGGCGGCGCTCCCGGCGCCGGTGCTGGTGCAGGTGCTCCCGGTGGAGCAGCTCCGGCCGGTGGATTCCGCGGTCGTCCCGGCGGCGGTGGCCGTCCCGGTCAGCGCGGCGCAGCGGCAGGTGCATTCGGTCGTCCCGGTGGAGCAGTTCGCCGTGGACGTAAGTCGAAGCGGGCGAAGCGCGCCGAGTACGAAAGCATGCAGGCTCCCGCAGTCGGCGGCGTCAGGCTGCCACGCGGCAACGGCGAGACCATCCGTCTCGCTCGCGGCGCATCGCTGTCGGACTTCGCGGACAAGATCGATGCGAACCCCGCAGCACTCGTGCAGGCGTTGTTCAACCTCGGTGAGATGGTCACGGCAACTCAGTCGGTCAACGACGAGACGCTGGAGCTGCTCGGCGGCGAAATGAACTACGTCGTGCAGGTCGTCAGCCCGGAGGACGAGGATCGCGAGCTGCTCGACAGCTTCGACCTCACCTACGGCGAGGACGCCGGCGGAGAAGAGGACCTCGAGTCCCGTCCGCCTGTGGTCACCGTCATGGGCCACGTCGACCACGGTAAGACCCGTCTGCTCGACGTGATCCGTAAGGCGAATGTCCGTGAGGGCGAAGCCGGCGGCATCACGCAGCACATCGGTGCCTACCAGGTGCTGACCGAGCTCGAGGGCAACGAGCGTCTCGTGACGTTCATCGACACCCCGGGTCACGAGGCCTTCACGGCCATGCGTGCTCGTGGTGCCAAGGCCACCGACCTCGCGATCCTTGTCGTCGCAGCCGACGACGGCGTCATGCCGCAGACGGTGGAAGCGATCAACCACGCCCAGGCGGCCGACGTGCCGATCGTGGTCGCGGTGAACAAGATCGACAAGGAAGGCGCGAACCCGGACAAGATCCGGCAGCAGCTCACCGAGTACGGACTGGTGGCCGAGGAATACGGCGGAGACACCATGTTCGTCGACATCTCGGCGAAGCAGGGTCTCAACATCGACGCACTGCTCGAAGCAGTGCTGTTGACGGCCGATGCTTCCCTGGATCTGCGCGCCAACCCGGACATGGACGCTCAGGGTGTTGCCATCGAGGCGCACCTCGACCGTGGCCGCGGCCCCGTCGCTACCGTGCTCATTCAGCGCGGAACGCTGCGGGTCGGCGACTCGATCGTTGCCGGTGACGCTTACGGCCGCGTCCGCCGCATGGTGGACGAGCACGGTCAGGACGTCCACGAGGCACTGCCTTCACGTCCGGTCCAGGTCATCGGCTTCACGTCGGTCCCCGGTGCAGGCGACAACCTGCTCGTGGTCGACGAGGACCGTATCGCTCGCCAGATCGCGGACCGTCGCAACGCACGTAAGCGCAACGCGCTTGCAGCGAAGAGTCGTAAGCGCATCAGCCTCGACGATCTCGATGCAGCTCTGAAGGAACATTCGCAGCTGAACTTGATTCTCAAGGGTGACAACTCGGGAACCGTGGAGGCTCTCGAAGAGGCTCTCCTCGGAATTCCGATCGACGACGAGGTGCAGTTGCGCGTCATCGACCGCGGTGTCGGTGGCATCACGGAAACCAACGTCAACCTGGCTGCTGCGTCCAACGCGATCATCATCGGCTTCAACGTCCGCGCCGAAGGCAAGGCAACGGAGCTGGCGAACCGCGAGGGCGTCGACATTCGCTACTACTCGGTGATCTACCAAGCCATCGACGAGGTCGAGAAGGCACTCAAGGGCCTGCTCAAGCCGGTGTACGAAGAGGTCGAGCTGGGCAAGGCAGAGATTCGCGCCATGTTCCGTTCGTCCAAGATCGGCAACATTGCCGGTTGCTTGGTCACCTCGGGCAGCATCCGTCGCAACGCCAAGGCACGTCTCATCCGCGACAGCAAGGTCATCGCCGAGACGGTCACCATCTCCTCGCTCAAGCGGGAGAAGGAAGACGCCACCGAGGTTCGCGAGGGCTACGAATGTGGTTTGACCGTCACCTACTCCGATATCAAGATCGGTGACGTTCTCGAGTGCTACGAGCTTCGCGAGAAGCCGCGCGACTGATTATGTCGACACGGGCGTTGGGGCGGACGCACGTGAGTACTAGCTGACATGGACTCTTCCGGACTTGAACATACAAGTCCGGAAGGGTCCATTCGGCTCTGTCTAGGGGGAAAATGTTTGTAGGGGCACTGGAGTTCGACATCCTTTTCGGTGATGTCCACTCACTCAAGGAAAAGCGTTCGATGTTGTCGCCGATCCTGACGGAACTCCGTCGATTCGGTGTGAGTGCAGCGGAGGCGGGGGAGCAGGGACGCCTGCGTCGAGCGCTCGTGGGCGTCGGTGTGGTCAGTTCGTCCGTCGATCACCTGCACGATGTTCTCGATCATTGTGAGCGGGCGGTGGCCGAGCGTCCGGAGATTCAGTTGCTGGCTGTGCGAAGGCGAATCTTCGGCCCGGAAGACTGAGTGTCACTGGTCGGTGTCGGTGAGTCGCTCCTCGAGACGGCGTACCGAATCGAGTTGGTTGGCAAGGGATTAGGCGTCTACGGGACCAGCTGTGACGGTATCTGTGCTCACGGTCGGTGCACGCGGAGACTGTGGCGATCGACAATGGCCCTGCCGGCGGTGGCTTGTGGTCGAAGACCTCTGCGGATGGTGATTTGGTTGCCGGGTAGCCGATGGACGAGACTGTTGTCGGTAATAATTCTTGTTAACCAGAACTTTGATCGATCGAGTCACCTCGATTCGAGTGGCCAGGTAGAGGAGACTGACAGTCATGGTAGATCCAGCCCGGGCACGCAAGCTGGCAAAGCGTATCGGAACCATCGTCGCGACGGCGATCGATCACGAGATCAAGGATCCGCGGCTCGCATTCGTCACCATCACGGACACCAAGGTCACCAATGATCTGCACGACGCGACGGTGTACTACACCGTCATGGGTGAGAAGGTCGATTCCGCGCCCGACGTGGAAGCTGCCGCTGCGGGTCTCGAGAAGGCCAAGGGTGTTCTGCGCTCGAAGGTCGGCGCCGGAACCGGAGTCCGGTTCACTCCGACTCTGACCTTCGTCGCCGATACCGTTCCCGACACCGCGCGTCATATGGAAGAGCTGTTGGCCCGGGCCAAGGCCGCCGACGACGAGGTCGCCAAGGCTCGTGAGAACGCACAGCCCGCCGGAGATGCAGATCCGTACAAGGAACCGCGAGTGGCTGCGGACGAAGACGCGGTGTCTCCAGATGTTCGTGAAGCCGACTGACGCGCACCGAGAATGACGATCACCGCACTTTCGGACGTCGACCCCTGCGCCGCGAAATTCGCTCAGGTGGCCGAGGTGCTCGAAGCAGCACACTCGGTGACGATTCTCTGCCACGTGCAGCCGGATGCGGACACGATCGGTAGTGGACTTGCACTCGGCCTCGTCCTCGAGCGTCGGGGAGTTTCGGTTCAGGTCGCGTTCAGCCGGCCGTCGGCGCTGCCCGAGTCGATGCGTGATTTCCCCGGTGTGCACCTGCTCGTGGCTCCCATCGACGTTCGGGAAAACGTCGATGTGCTGGTGACCGTGGACGTCGGGAGCGAGGGGCGGCTCGGTGAGTTGGCGAGTCGACTCACCGGCGCACATCGCACGATCGTTCTCGATCACCATCGCTCCAATTCGGAGTTCGGAACGATCAACGTGGTCGACGAAACCGCGGCTTCGACGACGGCACTCATCGCACGATTCTTCGATGCGTGGGGAGTCGCGATCGATCGCGATATCGCGCACTGTCTCTATGCCGGACTGGTCACCGACACCGGCTCCTTCCGGTGGGGAGGTCCGCTTCCACATGTGCTCGCGGCGCGTTTGCTGGCGACGGGCATCGACGGCGACGCGATTGCGCGAAAGCTGCTCGACACCCATCCGTTCGGGTGGTTGCCGATGCTGGGTGCGGTACTCGGGTCCGCAGTGTTGATTCCGGACGCCGCCGCCGGCCGTGGGCTGGTGTACGCAGTGATTCGACGCAGTGACATCGGCGATCTTCGCTCCGAGGAGATCGAGAGCGTCGTCGATATCGTGCGAACCACTTCGGAAGCCGAAGTTGCCGCTGTACTCAAAGAGTCGGTTTCCGGAAGCTGGTCGATCTCGTTGCGTGCAAAGTCGGCGATCGACGTGTCGGCGGTCGCTGAAAGTCTCGGTGGCGGCGGGCATCGGCTGTCGGCCGGATACACGTCGACCACGTCCAGCGACGAGATTGTTGCCGCGCTCGTCGCGGCACTCGGCTGAATCCGCGGCATTGAGCGAATCTGACGCCACCTCGGCGAGATCTTCGGCAGCTGAGTTCGACGTCACTGGACGACGAATCTTTTCCCTGGCGTTTCCGGCACTCGGGGTGCTGGCGGCTGAACCCCTCTATCTGTTGTTCGACATCGCCGTGGTCGGCCGACTCGGGGCGCTTCCGCTGGCCGGGTTGGCGGTCGGTGGTCTGATCCTGTCGTTGGTGAGTACGCAGCTGACCTTCTTGTCGTATGGGACGACGGCGCGCGCGGCACGGCTGCACGGAGCGGGGCGCGAGCGTGATGCGGTGGGCGAGGGTGTTCAGGCGACCTGGCTGGCGGCCGCGATCGGCCTGGCCTTGGTCGTGATCGTGCAGGTGATCGCCGGCCCGCTGACTTCGGCGGTGGCCGGGACTCCCGACATCGCCGCGGCTGCGGAAAGTTGGCTCCGGATAGCGGTGTTGGGTGTTCCACTCATCCTGGTGGCCCTGGCCGGCAACGGCTGGATGCGCGGGGTTCAGAACACGGTGCGACCGCTGCGGTTCGTCCTTGTCGGCCTGGGTATTTCGGCGGTGTTGTGTCCGATTCTGGTGCACGGCTTGCTCGGTGCTCCGCGTCTGGAACTCGAAGGATCAGCTGTTGCGAATCTGGTGGGCCAGAGTATTTCGGGTGTGCTGTTCGCCTGGGCGCTCTTTCGTGAACCGGTTTCGGCTCGACCACATTTTGCGATCATGCGGGCGCAGATGCTGATGGGCCGTGACCTGATTCTGCGCAGCCTCGCATTCCAAGCGTGTTTCGTTTCCGCGGCTGCAGTGGCGTCGAGGTTCGGTGCGGCTGTAGTCGGTGCACACCAAGTCGTCCTCCAACTGTGGAACCTGGTTTCGCTCCTTCTCGATTCCTTGGCGATCGCAGCTCAGACGCTGATCGGAGCGGCGCTCGGCGGTGGATTCGCAGCCGCGGCGAAAAGGATGACCTGGCGGATCACCGCATGGTCGACGGTATTTGCCGTGGTGCTCGCGATCTTCTTCGCCGCCGGCCACTCCGTGATCCCCGGACTCTTCACGTCCGACGCCGAGGTGCTCGGTCAGATGTCGATCGCATGGTGGTTCTTCGTCGCGATCATGCCGGTGGCGGGAATCGTCTTCGCACTCGACGGTGTTCTACTCGGCGCCGGGGACGTGGTGTTTCTGCGCAACGCGACCATGCTGTGCGCAGTTCTCGGGTTTCTGCCCGCGATCTGGCTCTCTCTCGCCTACGACTGGGGGCTCGCCGGAATTTGGGCAGGGCTTACCTTGTTCGTAGTACTTCGGATGGTCGCGGTGTCGTGGCGAGCGTTTTCCGGCAAGTGGGCCGTGACAGGTCCGGCGACGGCGAAGCGCGGAAGTTCAACTGAGGAAGCAGAGGGATCGTGGCAGCAAAGCTGATGGCGGTGAGCGACATTCATGTCGGTCACAACGGCAACAAGCCGATGACGGAGGAACTGTTTCCGGATTCGCCTGACGACTGGCTCATTCTCGCCGGAGATGTTTCCGAGAAAACTGACGACATTCGGTGGGCGTTGAAGCTCCTTCGCAGCCGATTCGCAAAGGTCATCTGGATTCCGGGCAACCACGAACTGTGGACGACCGCCAAGGATCCGGTTCAGATTCACGGAGCGCCGCGCTACGAGTACCTGGTCAACATGTGCCGCGAACTCGACGTCATCACACCCGAGGACCCGTTCCCGGTGTGGGAGGGAGACGAGGGACCGGTCACGGTCGTCCCGATGTTTCTTCTCTACGACTACTCCTTCCTGCCGGAAGGTGCGCGAGACAAGGAACACGGGCTCGAGATCGCGCGTGACAAGAACGTCGTCGCCACCGACGAGTTCCTACTCTCACCGCAGCCGTATGCCACGCGCGACGCATGGTGCCGGGCGAGGATCGAGTACACCCAGGCGCGGTTGGATGCGCTTCCCGAAGGCACAAGAACCGTTCTCGTGAACCATTTCCCGATGGTCCGGCAGCCGACGGACGTACTCATGTATCCGGAGTTCGCACTGTGGTGCGGAACCACCGCGACCGCCGACTGGCACGTGAAGTACAACGCGGTGTGCTCGGTGTACGGGCACCTGCACATCCCTCGAACCACGTACTACGACGGCGTCCGCTTCGAGGAAGTCTCACTCGGATACCCGCGCGAGTGGCGTCGGCGTGGACTGCCGGAGAAGTTGTTGCGTCAGATTCTTCCCGTTCCGGAGTACCCGCCGGGAACGCTCAACAAGTGGGGTGGCCACTTCAAGGTCACGCCGGAGCAGGAAGCCGAAGTCGAGCGCATGCGCGCCGCACGCTGAGAGGTATCGCTACGTGATCGAACAGATTCTTCCCGGTGGAGTTGCGACGGCCGAGGCCTTCGTCGATCCGCCCGGTCTGGTTCCGCACCCCAGTGAGGAAGCGTTGATCGGCCGCGCGGTCGAGAAGCGTCGTCGTGAGTTCGTGACCACCCGGCACCTTGCGCGTCAGGCGATGGGCAAGCTCGGTGTTCCGTCTGCCGCTGTCATGCGCGGTGAGCGTGGTGCGCCGCTCTGGCCGCAGGGAGTGGTCGGGAGCCTCGCCCATTGCGACGGCTACCGCGGCGCTGTCCTGGCGTACTCCATGCAGGTCCGCTCACTCGGTATCGACGCCGAACCGCACGGCCCGCTGCCGGACGGGGTATTGCCCGCGGTCAGCATCGAGGCGGAACGAACGTGGTTGGACACTCAGGAAACCGGCGGTCCGGTGCACTGGGATCGAGTGCTCTTCTGCGCGAAGGAAGCCACGTACAAGGCGTGGTTTCCGCTCACCGGGCGCTGGTTGGGTTTCGAGGACGCCCACATCACGTTCGAGGCGGAGTCGGAAACGTCCGGCACTTTCAACTCGCGTCTGCTGGTCCCCGGTGAGGCGACGTCCGGTCCGCCGCTCACCTCTTTCGACGGCAGGTGGTTGGTGTCGGACGGACTCATCCTGACGGCAATTTCGGTGCAGTGAGCGCGACTGGCAGAATCGGCACACGTGTCAGCTCGTGAAAAGCCTTCCTCCGGTCTTGTCGGCGCCGGAATTCTGATTGTCGACAAAGAGGCGGGTATCACCAGCCACGACGTGGTCGCTCGGTGCCGCAAGTTGTTGAACACCCGGAAGGTGGGACACGCCGGGACGCTGGATCCCATGGCGACCGGTGTTCTCGTTCTCGGCGTCGAGCGTGCGACCAAGTTGCTCGGACTCCTGGCGCTGACAACCAAGGCGTACTCGGCGACCATTCGCCTCGGGGCAGCGACGGACACGGACGATGCCGAGGGGGAGGTCCTGACCTCCGCAGACGCTTCGCAGGTGACGGACGCGGAGATCGCGGCGATCGTGGCCACGCTGACCGGGGACATCAAGCAGATCCCGGCAAGCGTGAGCGCTATCAAGGTCGACGGTCAGCGCGCACATGCTCTGGTGCGTGCGGGAGAAACCGTCGAGCTGGCGCCGCGTCCGGTAACGGTGTCGACTTTCGAGGTTCTGGCTCGGCGAGATGTCCCGGGTGGCTTCGTCGATCTGGACGTCGATGTGGAGTGCTCGTCCGGTACGTACATCCGCTCGCTTGCCCGCGACCTCGGTCGTGAATTGGGCGTCGGCGGTCATTTGACGGCACTGCGCCGCACCCGCGTCGGGCCGTTCACTCTCGAACATGCGCGCACGCTCGAAGATCTCGCGGATCAGCCGGGTGTGAGCCTCGACATCGATCAGGCCGCGCAGACGGCTTTTCCGCATCGGCAGATCACGGCGGAGGAAGCCGAGGCGATCAGCCAGGGGCGCTGGCTCGAGCCGATCGGGATGAAGGGGATCTGTGCGGCGATCGATCCCACCGGTCACACGATTGCGCTTCTGCAGGAGAAGGGTCGACGCGCCAGTTCGGTGATGGTCGTGCGACCGGCGACGCTTCGCGGGTGATCGTCCGCGAGCGTGTCGACGGCGACCTCGACGGTTGCGTCGATGCGCTGGCACAGGTCCACGAGTGCGACGGATATCCGAACACGTGGCCGGAACACCCGCGCCGCTGGCTCAGTTCGCCCACGGTGGTGAAGGCGTGGGTCGGTGAGAGTGACGGTCGTGTTGTCGGTCATGTGGCCGTCGACAGCGAGGTCGCAGGTGCGCCCACAACCGCGGGATCGATAGCCGTGTCGCGATTGTTCGTTCATCCCGGCTCACGTGGACACGGCCTCAGCGATGCGCTACTTGATGCCGTGACGGATTTCGCAGCCGAGAGTCGGTCGGAACTGGTGCTCGACGTCGTCGACGACGCTCTGCCGGCGATCGCGCTGTACGAGCGTCGAGGGTGGGTGTACGTCGACGAGAGGCTCGCCGACTGGACCCGGACCGACGGCGTCCGGCCCGTGGAACGCCGATACCGACTGCCGCTTTGACTACCTCGGCTAGACGAGCCAAATTGCTTGAGCGACTGGACTTCCCAAGTCGATGGTGTTGGGGCTGTCGCCGAGTCGAACGGACACTGTCCCGGCGAAATCGCGGCGCTCCTCGACGGTGATCTCGACATCGAGACTGACGCCGACGGAATCGAAGTACCGGAGCATTTCGGGATCGGAATCGGAGATCCGGGCAACGCGGCCCCGCTCACCGTTGGCGAAGTCGCTGAGCTGGCGGGCCGGGGGAGTCGGCACCGAACCGTCGGTGGCGGGAATGGGATCACCGTGCGGGTCACGTTCGGGGAAGCCCAGTTTGGCGTCCATCCGCGAGATCATCAGATCGGAAACGGCGTGTTCGAGGACTTCGGCCTCGTCGTGGACTTCGTCCCAGCCGTATCCGAGTTCCTGAACCAGATAGGTCTCGATCAACCGGTGGCGCCGGACCATGGAGACGGCGGCGGCGCGGCCGCTGTCGGTCAGGGCGATGGATCCGTAGCGGGCGTGATCGACCAGGCCCTGGTCCGAGAGTTTGCGGATCGCCTCGGACACCGTCGAGGCCGAGACGCTCATTTTCTCGGACAGGAGCTTGGTGGAAACCCGCTCGTGGGACCACTCCTGGATAGTCCAGATGACCTTGAGGTAGTCCTGGGCCACCGACGAGAGTGCGAGCGTGTCGATTGCCGCGTCGTGCGCCGAAGTGCTGTCGCCATCCGACGTCGATGATGCTTCCGAGGTTCCGGTCTTGTGAGCTGCCACAACGCTTAGCTTAGGCTACGAAATCCGGAACTTCCGTACGTGAGCGGCAGCACAGCGGTGATTCGCTGGGCGGGTCCGAACGTGACCCGCCGCCGGTGGACCCGTAGGCTGCCAATCGTGCTGAGATGGCGTGGTCTCGACGAAGTTCCGGCCGATTGGGGTCGTTGTGTGCTCACTATCGGTGTGTTCGACGGTGTGCATCGTGGGCATGCCCAATTGATAGCGAGAGCGGTTACCGCTGCCCGCAAACGTGGTGTTCCGAGCGTGTTGATGACGTTCGACCCGCATCCCATGGAGGTTGTGCGGCCGGGTAGTCATCCAGCCCAGTTGACGACGCTGCAACGGCGTGCGGAATTGGCTCAGGATCTGGGCATCGACGTGTTCTGCGTGATGCCGTTCACTGCTGATTTCATGAAGCTGACGCCGGAGCGCTACGTCCACGAGATTCTCGTCGAACGTCTACATGTCGCCGAGGTCGTGGTGGGGGACAACTTCACCTTCGGCAAGAAGGCGCTCGGCAATGTCGATCTTCTTCGTGAAATGGGCGCTCGCTTCGGCTTTGCCGTCGACGGCGTCCAGCTGCTCGCCGAGCATGCGGTGACGTTCTCGTCGACCTACATCCGCTCGTGCGTCGACGCAGGCGACATGGAAGCGGCTACCGAAGCTCTGGGCCGTCCACATCGTGTCGAAGGTGTGGTCGTCCACGGTGACAAGCGTGGACGCGAGTTGGGGTTCCCGACGGCCAACGTTGCACCGCCGATGTTTTCGGCGATTCCGGCCGACGGCGTGTACGCGGCGTGGTTCACGGTGCTCGGTGCCGGCGAGGAACTCGGAACCGTCGTTCCCGGTCGCCGATACCAAGCCGCGGTGTCTGTGGGTACCAATCCGACCTTCTCCGGCCGGACCCGAACCGTCGAGGCATACGTTCTCGACACCGAAGCAGACCTGTACGGACAACACGTCGCGGTCGACCTGGTTTCGCGGATTCGCGGTATGGAGAAGTTCGACTCGATCGAGTCGCTCATCACGGCGATGAACCGAGATGTCGAACGCGCACGCCGGATTCTGAGTGAGGATGCAGAACGTAGCGTCGGTTGAGTTCCTCCTGTGTCAGTGGCGGCCGCCACATTCGCTCCAGGTGGGCGAGAGCGCCTCATTGCTGCTGGTAGGATCTTCTCTCGGTGCGTGCTGCGGTTTGCGGTGGCCGCGCCCGATCTAGTTCCTTTCACGCAAACGTCATCACAGGAGTGAATCAAGTGGCATTGACCACGGAAGAAAAGAAGGCCGTTCTCGGCGAGTACGGCTTGCACGAGACCGACACGGGATCGCCTGAAGCTCAGGTGGCAATGCTCACCAAGCGCATCACCGATCTCACCGAGCACCTCAAGACCCACAAGCATGACCACCACTCGCGTCGTGGACTGCTCTTGATGGTCGGTCGCCGTCGTCGTCTGCTGAAGTACGTGGCAAAGACCGACGTCGCTCGCTACCGCACGCTCATCGAGCGTCTCGGCCTGCGTCGCTAGATTTTTCTCACGACGCTGATCGAAAGCAACACGGCATGCTTCGGTTTGCCGAACACTCCGTCAGCCGGCGAAGCCACGCATATACTTGGCTTCGCTGGCTTTCGGCGTTAGCTGCCGCAAGGCAGTTTCCGCTGTCGGCGCTATGCACAGTTGTCCAGGCGCAGTTGTCTAGGCGCAGTTGTGCAGTACGCAGCCAGCACACCGTATGCACCAGAGAACGTGGTGTCGGTTGTCGGTAGTGGTTCTCCGGACCGGGCAAGTGCCCGAAAGCTCCGGCGGACTTCGATCGACGGCCGCCCGAACGTCGTGACGTCCCGAAGCAGAAATCGCTCGCATCGCAAGGAGCGTCTGCAATTCAAGAGGGGGACGTCCCTCGGTGCGCAGTTTCCACCAGGAGGGTGGAAACGCCCGCGCGGGTACGGCGAAGACGAGAGGGAAGTGAAGAGAAAAGAATGACAGAGAATTCCGTAGTAGAGGTCGACGAAGGCGTGTTCGAATCCACCGCCGTGATCGACAACGGGTCCTTCGGTACCCGCACCATCCGTTTCGAGACCGGACGCCTTGCTCAGCAGGCCGCCGGCGCCGTCGTTGCTTACCTGGACGACGAGACCATGCTGCTGTCCGCCACGAGCGCCAGCAAGCACCCCAAGGAGCACTTCGACTTCTTCCCCCTGACGGTGGACGTCGAAGAGCGTATGTACGCAGCGGGCCGCATCCCCGGTTCGTTCTTCCGTCGTGAGGGACGCCCCTCCACCGACGCGATCCTGACTTGCCGCCTCATCGACCGGCCGCTGCGCCCGTCCTTCGTCGACGGTCTCCGTAATGAGATCCAGGTCGTCGTCACGGTCATGAGCCTCAACCCGCAGGATCTGTACGACGTCGTGGCCATCAACGCCGCTTCCGCGTCGACGCAGATCGCGGGCCTGCCGTTCTCCGGACCCGTCGGTGGCGTGCGCGTTGCACTCATCGTCTCGGACGAGAACAAGACCGGCCAGTGGGTTGCATTCCCGACGGTCGATCAGCTCGAGAACGCCGTCTTCGACATGGTCGTCGCCGGCCGCGTCGTTTCCGGTAGCGGTGACAACGCCGACGTCGCGATCATGATGGTCGAGGCCGAGGCCACCGACAACGTCATCGCGAAGATCGCCGACGGCGCTCAGGCACCGACCGAGGCCATTGTCGCCGAGGGCCTCGAGGCCGCCAAGCCGTTCATCGCACGCCTGTGCGCTGCACAGGCAGCACTTGCATCCAAGGCTGCAAAGCCCACGGGTGACTACCCGGTCTTCCCGGCGTACCAGGACGACGTTTTTGCTGCCGTCGAGGCTGCTGCGTCCGAAAAGCTCAATGCCGCACTGACAATCGCCGGCAAGCAGGAACGCGACGACAAGACCGACGAGGTCAAGGTCGAGGTTCTCGAGCAGGTTGCACCCAACTTCGAAGGCCGCGAGAAGGAACTGGGAGCAGCGTTCCGCTCGCTCACCAAGAAGCTGGTTCGCCAGCGCATCCTGCGCGATCAGTTCCGCATCGACGGCCGCGGCGTCACGGACATCCGTTCGCTGTCCGCCGAGGTCGCGATCATCCCGCGCGCACACGGCTCCGCACTGTTCGAGCGTGGCGAGACCCAGATCCTGGGTGTCACCACTCTCGACATGGTGAAGATGGCTCAGCAGGTCGACTCGCTCGGTCCCGAGACCACCAAGCGCTACATGCATCATTACAACTTCCCGCCGTACTCCACCGGTGAGACGGGCCGCGTCGGTTCGCCGAAGCGTCGCGAAATCGGTCACGGTGCACTCGCCGAGCGCGCTCTCATGCCGGTTCTGCCCAGCGTCGAAGAGTTCCCTTACGCGATTCGCCAGGTCTCCGAGGCTCTGAGCTCCAACGGTTCCACCTCGATGGGCTCGGTGTGCGCGTCCACGCTCGCACTGCTCAACGCCGGTGTGCCGCTTCGCGCTCCGGTTGCCGGTATCGCCATGGGTCTGGTCTCCGACCAGGTCGACGGCGAAACCCGCTACGTCGCGCTGACCGACATCCTCGGCGCCGAAGACGCCTTCGGCGACATGGACTTCAAGGTCGCAGGTACCAAGGACTTCGTCACGGCCCTGCAGCTGGACACGAAGCTCGACGGCATCCCGTCGCAGGTCCTCGCCGGTGCACTCTCGCAGGCGAAGGACGCACGGACCACGATCCTCGAGGTCATGGCGGAAGCCATCGACACCCCGGACGAGATGAGCCCGTTCGCTCCCCGCGTGACGGCCATCAAGGTCCCCGTCGACAAGATCGGTGAGGTCATCGGCCCCAAGGGCAAGATGATCAACTCCATCACCGAGCAGACCGGTGCCAACATCTCCATCGAAGACGACGGCACCGTGTTCGTCGGCGCCACCGATGGACCGTCTGCACAGGCCGCGATCGACATGATCAACGCCATTGCCAACCCGCAGCTCCCCAAGGTCGGCGAGCGGTTCCTGGGCACGGTCGTCAAGACCACCGCCTTCGGTGCCTTCGTTTCGCTCCTGCCGGGTCGCGACGGACTGGTGCACATCTCGAAGCTGGGCAGCGGTAAGCGCATTGCCAAGGTCGAAGACGTGGTCAACGTCGGATCCAAGATCCGCGTCGAGATCGCCGACATCGATGCACGTGGCAAGATCTCGCTGATCCCGGTCGAAGAGGGCAACGACGAGGCTGCCGCTCCGGCCGCCGACGAGGCTGCTTCCGAGTAGATCTCACTTCGTACTCTGATGCGGCCCCGCGCGGATTTCCGTGCGGGGCCGCATCTGTACTGTCTGTAGACACAGAGCCTGTAGATACCTGATTGACCACTTGCACCGAGGACTGCTGAACCTTTTCATGGCAAAGACCACTCCCAACACCACGCGCAGCCGCAGCGCTGTGCTGAAATCGCCGATCGATGCGACTCCCGAATCCGGAGTACAGCGCACGGTCCTTCCCGGCGGCCTGCGCGTCGTCACCGAGTTCATTCCCGGTGTGCGCTCCGCCTCCGTCGGTGTGTGGGTCGGAGTCGGCTCGCGCGACGAGCAGCCGAGTGTGGCCGGTGCCGCGCATTTTCTCGAGCACCTGCTGTTCAAGTCGACGCCGTCACGGACGGCGTTGGACATCGCGCAGGTCATGGATGGTGTGGGCGGCGAACTCAATGCATTCACGTCGAAGGAACACACCTGTTTCTACGCGCACGTGATCGACGACGACCTTCCGATGGCGGTTGACCTTGTCGCCGACGTCGTGCTGCGAGGGCGTTGCAGAACCGCGGACGTCGATGTCGAGCGGCAAGTAGTGCTCGAAGAGATCGCGATGCGTGACGACGATCCGGAAGACTTGCTCGGCGACGCGTTCCTGACCGCGTTGTTCGGCGATCATCCTGTCGGCCGTCCGATCATCGGTAGCGTCGAATCGATCGAGTCGATGTCGCGCAATCAGTTGCATTCCTTCCATGTTCGGCGTTACACACCGCAGCGGATGGTGCTGGCCGTAGCGGGAAACGTCGACCACAAGCAGGTAGTGACGCTCGCTCGCCGTGCATTTGCCGGACATCTCGAGCGCGGGGTCAAGCCGGCGCCGCGGCGCGAAGGCACTCTGCGGTTGCGCACGATGCCTGAACTGAGCTTGACCCACCGCGACAGCGAGCAGGTCCACCTTGCGCTCGGGGTACGCGCGTTCGGCCGGCACGAGGGCCATCGCTGGGCGCTGTCGGTGCTCAACGCCGCAGTGGGCGGTGGGCTGAGTTCTCGTCTGTTCCAAGAGATTCGGGAGAAGCGCGGGCTTGCGTACTCCGTCTATTCGGGCGTCGACACCTTCGCGGACACCGGAGCGTTCTCCGTGTATGCAGGTTGCCAGCCGGAGAACCTCGGGGAGGTTGCCACGGTGATCCGCGAGGTACTCGCGAACGTGGCGACGGACGGAATCACCGATGCCGAGATCGCCCGCGCCAAGGGATCGCTGCGCGGCGGATTGGTTCTGGCACTGGAAGATTCAGGCTCACGCATGAACCGTATCGGTCGCAGTGAACTGAACTACGGCAACCATCGCAGTGTTGCGCAGACGCTCGCAACCATCGACGCAGTCACCTCCGAAGAGGTGCTCGAGGTGGCGCAGGTGCTCTTGACGAGGCCGTTTGCAGCCGCCGTCGTGGGTCCGTACAAGCGGGTTCGTGACCTCCCCGCGTCGGTACGCGGGATCGTGGGCAAGTAGTTCGAACTATCGAAATCGGGGTGTGCAGTTGAAGATCCGTGGTGCAGTGCTCGAAGAGATCGGCCGGAAGCGTCCCTTCGCAGAGTCGACTCCGATTTCGATTTCGGAACTCGACCTCGAATCCCCGGGCCCGGGTGAGATCCTGGTCAAGATCGAAGCTGCCGGGCTTTGTCACTCCGACCTCTCCGTGGTCGACGGGAATCGGGTACGACCCGTGCCGATGTTGTTGGGCCATGAGGCGGCAGGTCGAATCATCGAACTCGGCGACGGAGTTGATTCGTTGTCGGTGGGCACCCGCGTCGTGATGACTTTTCTTCCGCGGTGTGGTGAATGCGCGGGATGCGCCACTGACGGCCGGATGCCTTGCACGGTGGGTAGCGCCGCCAACAACGACGGCAGTTTGCTCGGTGGCGCGCATCGACTGCGGCGCTCCGGCGAGAACGTCAAACATCATCTCGGTGTTTCGGGTTTCGCGACGCATGCTGTGGTCAACGCCAAGTCGGTTGTTCCCGTCGACGACGACATCCCGGCCGAAATTGCAGCCGTACTCGGTTGCGCGGTGTTGACCGGTGGGGGAGCGCTCCTCAACGCGGCGAAGCCTCGCCCGGCAGACACCGTGATGGTGGTCGGCTTGGGTGGCGTCGGGATGGCCGCAATCCTGACGGCGAGGGCACTCGGGGTCGAGAACGTCATCGGTGTCGACGCACTGGAATCCAAGCTGGCTCAGGCGCTGGAACTGGGCGCGACCGAGGTCTTCACACCGTCCGGCCTGTCCGAGAGTGGCGTTCGCGCAGACATCGTCGTCGAGGCCGCGGGAAATGCTCGGGCCTTCGAGACAGCGGTGGCTGCGACGGCAGCGGGTGGCACGACCGTCACGGTCGGGTTGCCGGCGCCTGACGCGCGCTCGTCGATCTCACCTCTCGGACTGGTCGCCGAAGCGCGGACCATCATCGGCAGCTACCTGGGATCTGCGGTCCCGTCCCGCGACATCCCGATCTACGCGCAGTTGTGGCGCGACGGGAAGCTGCCGGTCGAGAAGCTCATTTCCTCGCGAATCGAATTGGCCGACATCAATTCGGGCATGGACGAACTCGCCGACGGAAAAGCAATCCGACAGGTCATTATCTTCGACGCGGAGTAGGTGCACGTTGGTGTTATGCAGCGGAAATGAGGCGTTTGCGCCCCCGATTCCCTCCCGAGTCGCCGCGGAAAATCGTTACCCGTTGTAACGCTCCTCTCGTACTGGACGACTACTCGAATGACGTTGCGTGACGCCCCGGGGGTCGGTCGTACGTTTTCCAAAAGTTGATTGGGGAGAAGATATGCCGGTTCGTGGGTTCTTTTCGCGACATCGAATACTGGCGGGTGCTGTAGCGCCCGCAGCGCTCGGCGTGGCCGCGTTGGTGGCGGTCGCAGTTGCTGTGGACTCTCCGGAGTCACGGACGATCGAGACACAATTGACGTCTTCGGTCACCGAGTGTCACGACATGGTGAGCATCGCAGTTGCCGGACGCCACGACACACCGGACGCTTCGACGGTGAAGATGTTGCTGGGAGCCGACGGGAAGCCCCTTCCGGCCGCCCTGTCCGGTGACTACAAGAGTGAACGAGTCGACCAGGTGATCAACCCGGCGGGCTCCGTCAACGCGAACAAGCCCGGCTCCTACGCGGCGGTGTACATCGCGTACCCGGCTAACATGGCGTCCTACGAGGACGCAGTCGCTGCCGGCGCTGCAAACACGCAGTCCGTGATGAGTGCCATCGCCAAGGAATGCCCGAAGACTCAGTTCTCGATCGTCGGGTACAGCGAAGGCGCCGATGTGGTGCGCCGCGTGGCGATGCACATCGGTACGCAGGAGAACAACGAGTTCGGGGTCGACCCGGACAAGGTTGTCGGTGTGGTCATGCTGGCCGACGCCGGCCGTGAAGCAGGCGGCGGCACGTTCCTCGGCGCCAAGAATCCGTTCACGAACCCGGACAACTTCAATACGAAGTACCAGAACGGGACCTCCGCGACGCCCGGCGAGGGGGTTCTCCCTGATACCGCCGGCGGTTTCGGCAAACTGAACGGCAAGGTCGCGTCCTTCTGCTCGGACGGCGACTTCACCTGCTCGGCTCCCAGCAACATCTCCCTGTTGATCCTGGCGGCAAATGTCGGCCGGCAGTTGAACATCGACCAACTCGAATCGCAGGGGCTGAACCCGGCCACCGGCCAGGACGTCGCGGTGGTGTTCGGTCAGATCGTCTTCGAGGCGTTCGCGGACATTTCGTCCAACCCCAACTGGATGCAGAGTGACGAGACATTCCTTCAGGTGATGCTCAAGGTGTCGGATCCGGGGTACAAGCCCGGTAAAACACCCGCGCCGGCACCGGTTGCCGATGGCGAGACGGTGTCCACCGACAAGGTGTCTCCGCTGGCATATCTGCCGCAGAAGCTCTTCAAGGAGATCGTCGGTCTGATCGCTACCAACCAGAACACGATTCCCGTGATCTTGAGCGACCCCTACCAGCAGACACTGGCTCCGGATGTCGGACACCACTTCGACTACTGGCGTGATGCGGATGCGGCCAACGGCAAGCCGTTGACTTCAGCTCAGTACGCAGCGGCCTGGCTCACCTACCTCGCCCAGCAGGCGAAGGAAGGAAAGCCCGTCGACGCTACGGCGAAGCCGACGCCTGAACAGATCACCGCTGCCGTCGATGCGTACATGGCTGATGGCAATACCGAAGGCGGCGCCGCAGTCGCCGACGGCACCGAGACGGGTCAGGCACCGGCGGGAACCACCGGCTCGACGGGATCTGCTGGAGCGCCCGCACCCACGTCGCAGGTGCCTGCGGCCGGGTCGGCGTCGGCCACTTCGGGCGCGGCAGCCACTCCGACGGGTTCGGCGGCAGTGACGCCGACGTCGACCGTTCCGACTTCACCGGCAGCAGGCACGGAGGCGACGACGGCAGCCCCGACTACCACAGCGACGTCGACGACCACGACGACCACGAAGGCGCCGGTTTCGAACCCGTAATCCTTCACGCCGGCGTTCGTCACACGAATAACGCTGTCACAGGCTGCGATCCGCAATCAGTTGCGGATCGCAGCCTGTTTTGGTGTACGGGTTCCGTACGGCGACTGGTGGTGCTTATCGTGGAAGGAAGGTTTCCGGATCACGAATCGTGGGTTTCACCGTGCACGAGCTGTCTATTGCGCAGAGTGTGGTCGAAGCCGTGTGTGAGCGTGCCGGCGAGCGACGAGTATCGAGCGTGCGGCTGGAAGTCGGACAACTCTGCGCGGTGGTTCCACACTCTCTGTTGTTCTGCTTCGACGTTGTCACTGCGGGTACTCACGCCGAGGGTGCCAGCTTGCACATCGATCAGATTGCAACCAGCGCGCGATGCAATAGCTGTGGCGTGACTTTCTCGCCGCCCGACATGTTCTTGTTGTGTGGGTGCGGCAGTGCTGATGTCGAGGTGCTTGCCGGCCGCGAGTTGCGGATCCTGTCGATGGAAGTGAGCTGAGCATGTGCACGACGTGTGGGTGCGGGGACACCGCGGGACCGCGGGTGTCGGTGGTCGAAGAGGGACAGCACGAGCAGGTAGACGGTCACGAGCAGGAACACGGTCACGGTCACGGGCACGGGCATGACCATCAGCACGGTCACGCGGAGCACACTGTGCTTCTCGAGCAGCAGGTGCTTGCCAAGAACGACGGCATTGCGGTTCACAATCGTGAGTGGATGCGGGGCCGCGGAATCACAGCACTCAACATCATGAGTTCGCCCGGCGCGGGTAAGACCACGTTGCTGGCACGAACGATCCGGGAACTGACACGGGAACGACCTATCGCAGTGATCGAAGGTGACCAGGAAACCCGGCTCGACGCCGAGCGGATTCACGAGACCGGTGCGTCGGTGGTCCAAGTGAACACCGGGGCCGGATGTCATCTCGATGCCGAGATGATCGATCGCGCACTACGGGCTTTGGATCCGCCAGACGGCTCGCTGCTTCTGATCGAAAACGTCGGAAACCTGGTGTGCCCCGCGCTCTTCGACCTGGGCGAGGAAGGCAAGGTTGTCCTAATTTCGACGCCGGAGGGGGTCGACAAGCCGAAAAAGTACCCGCACATCTTTGCCGTCGCGGATCTAGTGGTGATCAACAAGATCGACTTGCTCCCGTACGTCGAGTTCGACGTCGATGCCTGCATTGCGCAAGCAAGAATGCTCAATCCTGCTGTGCGCGTAGTTGTTCTGTCCGCCACGACAGGTGACGGCATGGACGAGTGGTACGAGTGGATCGGTAGTCGTTCGGCGATTTCTCCGGTGGCCGTTGACAACTGATCTGCTCGGGTAGTTAATGAAATGAGTGGGTGCCACGCAAGTGGGCCGAGGTTCGACTCCGGTGGCGTCAGCGTTTCGGTGCCGCGGTGTTTCGAGACCACAGCGAGGCCACAGAGTTTTGAGGCCCTAGCGTGTCAGGCCGGTGGCGGCGCCGAGAATCAGGCGCAAGTGCACCCGTGAAAGCGGCTGACATGGACACACAAAAATCGACTGCTGGCACCACGGCGGAACCTGCCTCCGCTGTAACCCCCCAAAGCGCAGCAGCCAAAGCGGAAGAAACTCTGATTCACGTGCTGTGGATCAATGCCGGTCTCAGTTGCGACGGTGATTCGGTGGCACTGACTGCCGCTACGCAACCCAGTATCGAGGAGATCGCACTCGGTGCGTTGCCTGGCCTGCCTCAGGTAGCGGTCCATTGGCCGCTCATCGACTTCGAATGCGGACCGCAGGGTGGAGCCGACGATTTCCTGGAATGGTTCTGGAAAGCTGACCGGGGAGAATTGGAACCCTTCGTTCTCGTCGTCGAAGGATCTATACCGAACGAGAAACTCCACGACGAAGGGTACTGGTGTGGCTTCGGGAACAATCGCGAAACCGGCCAACCGGTCACCACGAGCGAGTGGCTCGACAAGCTGGCACCGAAAGCCACTGCGGTAGTCGCGGTCGGCACGTGCGCAACCTACGGCGGCATACATGCGATGGCCGGCAATCCGACCGGTGCTATGGGAGTGCCGGACTATCTCGGGTGGACCTGGAAATCGAAGGCGGGCATCCCGATCGTGTGCGTTCCCGGGTGTCCCATCCAGCCGGACAACCTCTCCGAGACCCTGACTTACCTTCTGTACATGGCCACTGATCAGGCGCCGATGATTCCCTTGGACGAATCCCTGCGCCCGCAGTGGCTTTTCGGTGCCACCGTTCACGAGGGCTGTGACCGTGGCGGGTACTACGAGCAGGGCGAGTTCGCGACGGAGTACGGGTCACCGAAGTGCATCGTCAAGCTGGGGTGTTGGGGACCGGTCGTGAAATGCAATGTCCCCAAACGCGGTTGGATCAACGGAGTCGGCGGATGTCCTAATGTCGGCGGGATCTGTATCGGTTGCACGATGCCGGGATTCCCGGACAAATTCATGCCGTTCATGGATGAACCACCTGGCGGCAAACTCTCCACCAATGCGGTGGGAATGTACGGGTCCGTGATCCACAGTCTGCGCCGGATCACCGGTCACACGTTGGACAAGGAACCGCACTGGCGCGAGCGCGGGTCGAAGTTGCTCACCGGTGCGACACGTACGTGGTGACCGACCGGATACATTCAAATCAGTTCGTGAGCAACGTCTCTGGGAGGCACTGCAATGACGGCCATCGTTCCCGAACCCACCTCGACTGCGGACCGCGACGGTCTTGTCGAGATGGCGTGGGACCCCATCACCCGAATCGTCGGCAGTCTGGGTATCTACACCAAGATCGACTTCGCCAATCGCGAAGTGGTGGAGTGCCACAGCACGTCGTCGATCTTTCGTGGGTATTCCCTGTTCATGAAGGGGAAGGACCCGCGCGACGCGCATTTCATCACCAGTCGTATCTGCGGCATCTGCGGTGACAACCACGCCACATGCTCGTGCTACGCACAGAACATGGCGTACGGTGTCAAGCCGCCGCATCTGGGAGAGTGGATCGTCAATCTCGGCGAGGCGGCCGAGTACATGTTCGACCACAACATTTTTCAAGAGAATCTGGTCGCGGTCGACTACTGCGAGAAGATGGTCTCCGAGACGAATCCAGGGGTGCTGGCGCAGGCAGAGAACACGCGCTGTCCGCACGAGGACCAGCATGGTTATCGCACGATCGCCGACATCATGCGGACTCTCAATCCGTTCACGGGCGAGTTCTATCGGGAAGCGTTGCAAGTCTCGCGTTCGACCCGTGAAATGTTCTGCCTGATGGAGGGCAGGCACGTCCACCCGTCGACGCTCTATCCCGGTGGCGTGGGCACAGTCGCGACGATCGAACTGATGACGGACTACCTGTCTCGGCTGATGCGGTACGTCGAATTCATGAAGAAGGTCGTGCCGATGCACGACGACCTGTTCGACTTCTTCTACGAGGCGCTGCCTGGTTACGAAAAGGTCGGTCTGCGACGGACCCTGCTGGGTTGTTGGGGATCGTTCCAAGACCCCGAGTACTGCAATTTCTCGTACAAGGACATGACCGACTGGGGCCGGAAGATGTTTGTCACTCCGGGCGTCGTCGTCGACGGGAAGTTGGTCACCACAGACCTGGTGGACATCAATCTCGGTATCCGAATCATGCTGGGCTCCTCGTATTACGAGGACTGGAGTGATCAGGAGATGTTCGTCAAAACGGATCCGCTGGGTAATCCGGTCGATCGTCGGCACCCGTGGAATCAACACACCAACCCACATCCGCAGAAGCGGAACCTCGAGGACAAGTACAGCTGGGTGATGTCACCGCGATGGTTCGACGGAAAAGACAACCTCGCTCTGGACACCGGCGGGGGAGCATTGGCTCGTCTGTGGAGCACCGCTCTTGCCGGCCTGGTCGACATCGGGTACCTCGAGTCGACTGGACACAGCGTGAAGATCAATCTTCCGAAAACAGCGTTGAAAGGTCCGGTCTCGCTCGAGTGGAAGATACCGGAACACGGCAGCAATACTCTCGAAAGGAACCGTGCGCGAACCTATTTCCAGGCGTACGCAGCCGCGGCTGCCCTTCATTTCGCCGAGAAGGCGCTTGTCGAGATCCGGGCCGGCCGGACCAAGACGTGGGAGTCGTTCGAGGTCCCGGACGAGGGTATCGGTTGCGGATTCACCGAAGCCGTCCGCGGAGTTCTCTCTCATCACATGGTGATACGTGACGGGAAGATCGCGAACTATCACCCGTACCCGCCGACTCCGTGGAACGCGAGCCCGCGCGACAGTTACGGAACTCCCGGTCCGTACGAGGACGCTGTGCAGGGTCAGCCGATCTTCGAGGAGAACGATCGAGACCACTTCAAGGGCATCGACATCATGCGGACGGTGCGTAGTTTCGATCCCTGCCTGCCGTGCGGGGTTCACATGTATCTCGGCGGTGGCAAGACCCTGGAGAAGCTGCACTCGCCGACGCAGTCCGTGACCGGGGAGTGATCGATGGAGCAAACGGCCGACTACTGGCGCGGAGCAGGTGAGCGCATCGAGACGTTGTTGCAGGCCAGTGCCGGTGCGGGACCGGTAGCTCGCGATCGCGCCGAGCAACTGGTGCGTGAGGTCGTGCAGTTGTACGGCGCAGCGCTCGAACGCACCGTCGCGCTGGCGGATCCGGCCACGATGGATGCGATGGTTCGCGACGATCTCGTGTCGAGCCTGCTACTCGTGCACGGACTTCACCCGCACGACGTCGAGACCCGCGTACGCGCTGCGCTCGACAGCGTGCGTCCGTACCTCGGTTCGCACGGCGGCGACGTCGAACTGATCGAGGTGGCGAACGGAGTCGTGCGGCTACGTCTGCTCGGAAGCTGCAACAGTTGTCCTTCGTCGTCGGTGACTCTCGAAACCGCGGTCCAGGACGCGGTGCAGGCTGCGGCACCCGAGACCACCGGAATCGACGTCGAAACACCGGACCCGCACGAGCTGAAGTCGGGTGTGATCTCGGTCGAGTCCCTGTTCTCGCACGTACACGCCGACGGGGGAGGTGCGCACTGGGTGGAGGTCCCCGAATTCGCCGAAGTCGACGCGGGTGAGGTCGCGGGCTTCCGGGTATCGGGTACCGAACTGTTGGTCTGCCGCTCCGGTGACGATCTGTACGCGTATCGCGACCGTTGTCCCGTCTGCGACCACTCGATGGCGGGGTCTGTGCTCGAACGCATGATGGGCGTTCCTGCCCGAGACGCCGCCGTTCTTACCTGTCCGACGTGCTCTGCCCACTTCAGCGTGTACGGAGCGGGAGCGAGGGTTGGTGGTGGTTCGGAGCACCTGGCGCCGCTGCCGGTGTTGATCCGCGACGGAGTTCTCTCGGTCGCGCTCGCCGACGATTCCGTGTTGCCGGTGACCTAGCCGTGAACGAAGACCGGTCATGAAAGTCACCCTGTCATGAAAACTACTGTGGGAGAAGTACTCACACGAATCGCGTCGGCGCGCGTCATGCCGACCGGGCCGCTGTGTGAGATGTGCGCGGCGGGCATAGGGGACGAACACCAACACGTCGTGGACGTACAGGTTCGGAGCCTGATGTGCGTGTGCCGTCCCTGCTATCTGCTCTTTTCGCCGGTCGACGCGGACCTTCGATACAAAGCGGTTCCCGATCGGTATCTCGAATTTCCGGACTTCGAGCTGGCGCCGGGCCGTTGGGAGTCTTTGGAAATCCCCGTCGGCCTCGCATTCTTCTTTCGAAACTCGCTCCTCGACAAGTACATAGTCTTCTATCCGGGACCTGCCGGAGCTACCGAATCCGAGCTGCCGATCGACTCCTTCGAGACAGTGCTCGACGAGAATCCGGGGCTCTCGCAGATGCGGGCCGACGTCGAGGCGTTGATCGTCTCCGTGCCCACGTCAGGACAATCGCCGCGATGCTTCGTGGTTCCCGTCGACGCCTGTTACGAACTGGTGGGACGGCTGCGCACCGTGTGGCGCGGATTCGACGGTGGCCAGGATGCCGCGCGCGCAGTGGACGAATTCTTTGCTCGCGTCGAGGCACGAAGCAGGTCGGCATGACTTCTCTCGACTTCTCGGTCGACAACGTGGAGGTGGAACCGTACGCGGTCACGCCGAATCTGACGGTGAGATTGAGGATGTCGGAGACGACCGGCGTGACCGTTCGTGCGGTGGCCCTTCGCGCACAAGTTCGAATCGAACCGCACCGCCGGCCGTACTCCGATGCGGAAGGCGAAGCCCTGCACGATCTCTTCGGTCCGCGGGAGCGTTGGTCGAGCACGCTGCGCACCTTCTTGTGGATGGAGTGTTCCACGGTCGTTCAAGGATTCACGGGAGCAACGGTCGCGGCCTTACCCATGGCGTGTACGTACGACTTCTCGGTGACGGCGTCGAAGTACATGCATGGCCTCCGTGACGGAATCATTCCGATCGTGCTTTTGCTGAGCGGCACGGTATTCACTGACGGACCGCGTGGTTTCTCGGTGCAGCAGATCCCGTGGGACAGATCTGCTGCCTACGAATTGCCGGTCGACGTGTGGAAACTGCTGATGGCCACGCATTATCCGGCCTCCGGCTGGGTACGCCTCGACCATGAGACGATTGCCGATCTCGTGCGATTCAAGGCTGCCCACGGCCTCACGGACCTCGATTCAGCCGTGCGGCAGTTGCTGACGGCGAGCCAGGTGCAGCGATGACTCGAGCGGAGATGGATCACGACGTTCGGGCCGTGGCCGACGCTGTCCTCTACGAGGGCTACCTTCTCTATCCTTACCGGGCCGGTTCGGCGAAGAATCAATCCCGTTGGCAGTTCGGCGTTCTCGGACCGCCCGGCGCCGCCGAGGTCGGAGTCGGGGAGGAACCGTCGATGTCCGCGCAATGTCTGCTCGGCGAATTCGAGCGGAGCGGCGTCGAAGTGACTGCGACTGTGAGGTTTCTGCACCACCAGTCGCGGACGGTTGAACGACTCGGCGCCGGCGGCGCGTGGATTCCGGTCGATCGGTTGGTAGTCGACGGGTGCGAGTCGATCTCGTGGGACGAAGCGACCGAATCCGAGTCGGCATTGGGCCCGTGGGGTCTGGACGAACTCGAAGCCGGCGTCGAAGAAACCTTCTGTGCGGCGGGAGTTGTCGACGGCGAGACTCTCTCGGACTCTAGGGGCAGAGTGGTCGGGCGGATCGTCCGGACACGGCTTCCGGTGAATGGTCGCGTGGCAGTGAGCGCCTCACCCGGAGGTGGACGCACGGTGATGTCCGTGAAGGTCATGAACACCACGAGCATCGACGCGAGGGACAAGGGCACCGCCACGGCGCAGTCGATGCTCGGCACTCACGTCATTCTGAACTGCACAGGCTCGAGATTCCTGTCGTTGTTCGAAGAAACCGATCATTCGGAGCCGCTGCGGCAAAATCGCTGTTATCCCGTGCTTGCGGGGATAGCGGACTCGACTCACCCTGGCACTTCGGCCACCGTTCTGGTGTCACCGATCATCCTGTACGACTTCCCCGAGATTGCGCCGCAGAGCGAAGGATCTCTGTTCGACTCGACGGAGATCGACGAAATACTCACGCTGAGAATCCTTGCCATGACCGACGAGGAAAAAGCGGTGGCGCGGGCTACCGATTCCAAAGCTGCCGACATCATCGACCGGTGTGAGCGCTTGACGGACGACGATCTGGCCGGCCTGCACGGTGTGCTGCGAGATCCGCATGCCGGTTCTGATCTCGTACCCGAGGTGCCTGACGGCGTGGACTGGTGGACCCCGGAAGCCGACACCAGTGTTCAACCGCGCACCGACGCAGTTTTGATCAACGGCGTCCGCGTCTGTGGTGGAAGTACAGTTCGGCTTCACCCCTCGCGTCGCGCTGATGCTCAGGACCTGTTCTTCGACGGCCGGATCGCCCATGTCGCCACCATTCATGAAGACGTGGACGGCGACATTCATGTTGGGGTGACACTCTTGGACGATCCGGCCGCCGATCTGCACAACTGGTACGGCCGCTATCTGTACTTCGCGCCGGAGGAGATAGAACCGGTGCCGCCAGACAGCGCGAGTTGACGTACTTCACAGCTATCGGAATTCACAGCTATCGAGAGGAGAACTCGCCATGAGGAGCATGGGATTGCTGTCGACGGCACTTCTCGGCGCCACCGCGATCGCAGCCGCGATCGTCCTGGTGGTGTCGATGCCGGACATCCAGCGGTATCTGAGAATGCGAAAGATGTAAAGCGCTGTGCGCGTGCTGATTGCAGGCGTCGGAAACATATTTCTCGAAGACGACGGATTCGGTCCCGAAGTCGTTCGGGCGCTGCAGCACGAGAATCTCCCATCGGGAACCCGCCTGGTCGACTACGGGATTCGCGGCGTGCATCTGGCGTACGACTTGTTGGAGCCGTGGGACGCACTGGTGCTGATCGACGCCCTACCGGCCACCGGGGTTCCGGGGAAGCTCTCGATCATCGAGGTGGACCCCGAAAGTGAAGGCCCGCACGGTGGTTTCGACGCCCACTCGATGCATCCGAGTTCGGTGTTCGGCAGCTTGCAGGCCCTCGGCGGAACACTTCCGCGGACGTTCGTGGTGGGGGCGCACGCGAAATCGATTGGTGACGGGATCGGATTGAGTGCGGAGATGAGCGGTTCGGTCGGGCAAGCCGCATCTGCGGTGATGGCACTCGTGAGGTCGATCGACGTGGATTGCGATGTCACCACATTGGGACCGGAGGTGTGAGTCATGTGTCTGGGAATCCCGGGACGAGTCCGCGAACTACTGGACGGGTACGGCGGTCAACTCGCCCTCGTCGACGTGGAAGGTGCTCCGCGCAAAGTCAACATCGGGATGCTCGACGAAGGCGCCGTCACCGCAGGGGACTGGGTGGTGATCCACATGGGCTTCGCAGTGGAAAAGGTCGACGAACAGGGAGCGCACCGTGCCCGGACCGGCCTCGAACTGATGGGCCGAGGTCAAGCCAGTGAGATCGACGACTCCGATACTCGTACGGACGAGGTCGGGACATGATGATCGCCTGCCGTGTCATCGTTCGTGGCGTAGTCCAGGGGGTGGGATTCCGGCCGTTCGTACACGCAAGTGCCACCGAACTGGGACTGTCGGGTTCGGTGGGAAATTCTGCTCTCGGTGTCGTGATCGACATCGAAGGCGACAACAAGGCGATCGATGCATTTGTCGTTCGAATGCGACACAGCCCCCCACCGCTGGCACGAGTGGAGTCGATCGAGCGTGAGGACTTGCCGCCGGTAGGTCGTCAGGGGTTCTGGATAATCGAGACGGATGCGGGGTCGGTCGGGCGAACCTTGGCGCCGGCTGACGTCGGAATCTGCGATGACTGCCTCCGCGAACTGACTGATCCGAGCGATCGGCGATTTCGTCATCCCTTCATCACCTGCACCAATTGTGGTCCCCGATTCACGATCATCGAGTCGCTGCCCTACGACCGGGCCGCCACGACGATGAAGCGATTCCCGTTATGCGCACACTGTGCGGCGGAGTACGCGGATCCCTCCGACCGCCGATTTCACGCGCAACCGATTGCCTGTCCGGAGTGCGGCCCGACGCTCTCGTTCGTGAAAGGGGACATGCCTGCGGTGACCGGCGAGGCTGCACTCCTGGCCGCCCGATCGCTGCTACGAGGCGGAAAGATTCTTGCTGTCAAGGGAATTGGCGGATTTCATCTGGCTTGTGATGCCCGCGACGATCACGCGGTTCACCAGTTACGTGAGCGCAAGCATCGAGCAAGCAAGCCGTTGGCGGTGATGGTGCGCGACATGCGCGAAGCCAGAGCGCAGGGTCTTGTCTGCGATGCCGAGGCCGGTGCCATGTCCTCACGCGAGCGCCCGATAGTGCTGGTGGCCAAAGCGTCTGGATTCGCTCTTTCGCCCTCGGTTGCCCCAGGAATCCCGGACATCGGAATCATGCTGGCCTACAATCCGATTCAGCATCTTCTTCTCGGCTTGCCTGGGGACGCTGCAGGCCCGGCGGTGTTGGTGATGACGTCGGCGAACATCGGTGGAGAGCCTATTCTGTTCTCCGACAGCGATCTCGCACGACTGGATTGTCTGGCCGACGGGGTATTGACCCACAACCGTCCGATCTTGATGCCGTGTGACGACTCGGTGATGCGAATAGTGGACCGTGGACGGCAGTTGCTTCGTCGCTCGCGCGGATACGCACCGCTGCCCGTCGCCGCGCCGTTCGACTTACCGCCCACCTTGGCGGTCGGGGCCGACCTGAAGAACACCTTCTGTCTCGCCGAGGGTGCCTGTGTGTGGCCGAGCCAGCACATCGGAGACATGGGCGACCTCGCAGTCATCGACAGTTTTGCTGCCTCGGAGCGTCACTTCGAATCGATCACGGGAGTAGTGCCTCAGCAGATCGCCTGTGACGAACATCCGCGGTATCGCTCGTCCTCGTGGGCTCGAAGGCGTAGCGGCGACCGACCGGTGCGCGTCGTCGGGCATCACCATGCACATGTGGCTTCCGTGATGGGGGAGAACGGCCGGGACGGGAGCGAACCCGTACTCGGAATGGCGTTCGACGGCACCGGCTACGGGGCGGACGGCGCAGTGTGGGGAGGGGAAATGCTGCTGGCGACGTACAAGGGCTGTCGCAGGCTTGCCCATCTGGAATACGTACCGCTGCCCGGTGGTGATGCCGGAGTGGAACGACCGTACCGAATGGCGCTCGCTCACCTGTGGCACGCCGGGTTGGATTGGGACGTCGACCTCGCGTCGGTTGCGGCCTGTCCGCCCCGAGAGCGGTCGGTTCTACTTCACCAGTTGGAAACCGGTTTCGGGTGTGTGGACACCTCCAGCATGGGGCGGTTGTTCGACGCAGTCTCATCGCTGGCCGGGGTTCGACAGTGTGTCGACTACGAAGCGCAGGCCGCAATCGAGCTGGAGGGGATTTCGAGGGGAGTCGACAGCGCCGGTTCGCGGTACACCTTCGACTGGATGCAGTCGGACGACGATTCGTGGACAGCCGATCCGCGGTCGGTCATTCGGGCTGTCGTCGGCGATCTCCGGGCGAAGGTGCCCGCCGACGTGATCGGCGCCCGTTTTCACGAATCAGTAGCGCACCTGGTGCTCGAGTGGGCAATTCGTGGTCGGGAAATGGCGGGAGTGGACGAGGTAGTACTCACCGGAGGTGTCTTCCAGAACCCTCTCCTGCTCGTCCGGGTGTGTGCCCTGCTCGGAGAAGCGGGATTCACGCCGTTGACAGGACTGGAATTACCACCGAACGACGGCGGTCTCGCCTACGGCCAAGTGCTGGTCGGGAGTTCGTCATGAGGTCAGGAGTTGTGTCATGTGCCTAGCCGTACCAGGACGTATCGAGTCCTTGGAGGAACGCGACGGAACGACGATGTCGGTGGTGAACTTCGGTGGCGTCCGAAAAGAGGTGTGCCTCGAGTACATTCCTGGCGCCCGAGTCGGCGAGTACGTCGTGGTACACGTCGGATTCGCCATCCAGCGACTCGACGAGGAATCCGCTCGCAGCACGCTGGCGGAATTCGAGCACCTCGGCGTACTCGACGAGGAATTCGGTGACGGGTTCGAAAGGGCTGCCCGGGCCGCGGGGATCGAACCGAAGGAGACGGAATCATGAAGTATCTGGACGAGTTCTCCGATCCGGAACTGGCCGGCAAACTGCTGGATCAGATCCGCGCGCTGGCCACACGGCGATGGGCGATCATGGAAGTGTGTGGTGGTCAGACACATTCGATCATCAGACACGGCATCGATCAACTACTTCCGCAACAGATCGAGATGATTCACGGACCAGGATGCCCAGTCTGTGTCACCCCGCTCGAGATCATCGACAAAGCTCTCGAAATCGCGGCAAGACCCGATGTCATTTTCTGCTCCTTCGGGGACATGTTGCGAGTCCCGGGGAGTTCTTCGGATCTGTTCCGGATCAAGAGTGCCGGCGGCGACGTGCGCGTCGTGTACTCACCGTTGGATGCGCTGACCATTGCCAAGGAGAACCCGGACCGGCAAGTGGTGTTCTTCGGGATCGGATTCGAGACCACCGCGCCGGCCAACGCCATGACCGTCTATCAGGCCAATCGCCTGGGCATCGAGAACTTCTCGCTACTCGTCTCGCACGTTCTCGTCCCACCGGCGATGGCCGCGATCATGGACTCGCCAGAGTGTCGCGTGCAGGCATTTCTGGCGGCCGGGCATGTGTGCAGTGTGATGGGTACGTCGGAGTACCCGGCGCTCGCCGAGAAGTACAAGGTCCCGATCGTCGTCACCGGATTCGAGCCGCTGGATTTGCTGGAGGGAATCAGAAAGACTGTGCTGCAATTGGAATCGGGTCGATACGAGGTCGAAAATGCCTACGCCCGTGCGGTCACGGCCGAGGGCAACACCGCAGCGAAGGCGATGCTCGAGGACGTGTTCGCGGTGTCGGATCGGACATGGCGCGGCATCGGATCGATTCCGGACAGCGGTTGGCAGCTGGCGCCGAAGTATGCGTATTTCGATGCCGAAGAGCGCTTTTCGGTGACCGATATCCATACCGACGAGTCGAGCGTGTGCCGTTCCGGAGAAGTGTTGCAAGGCTTGATCAAGCCACACGAGTGCAGCGCCTTCGGGAAGGAATGCACTCCGCGGAATCCGCTCGGTGCCACGATGGTCTCGTCCGAGGGGGCGTGCGCTGCGTACTACCTGTACCGGCGCCTGGAACTTCAGGAGGCGGGTCATGCCGGCTGAGGAGACCGCTGTCGTGGACCTGTCGGCATGGGTCTGTCCACTGCCGCTGCGTGATTCGCCGAACATCGTCATGGGGCACGGTGGTGGGGGAGCGATGTCCGCCGAGCTGATCGAGCATCTGTTCCTGCCCTCGTTCGGAAGCGCCGCCGATGCAGAACTCGGCGACTCGGCCGTATTCGACGTCGGCGGGGTGCGGCTCGCCTTCTCGACGGACTCGTACGTCGTGAAACCCATGGTGTTTCCCGGCGGAACGATCGGCGATCTTGCTGTCAACGGAACGGTGAACGACCTGGCGATGGCGGGAGCACAACCTCTGGTGATGTCGACAGCCTTCATTCTCGAAGAAGGGACCGCGCTGACCGACATCGCGGGAATCGCGAAAGCGCTCGGTGAGGCCGCGCACGTTGCCGGCGTTCGGCTGGTGACGGGTGACACGAAGGTCGTCGATGCCGGTCACGGCGACGGAGTCTTCATCAACACCGCGGGAATCGGGATTGTCGCCGATGGGGTGAACATCAACCCCACTCGCGCACAAGTGGGTGACGTCGTGATCGTCAGCGGCGACATCGGCGTTCACGGAGTGGCCGTGATGAGTTGTCGCGAAGGTCTCGAATTCGGGACCGAAGTGCGCAGTGATTGTGCGGCCCTGAACGGCGTGGTTGCCGACATGATTGCCACCGGCGTCGACATCCACGTCCTGCGCGACCCTACGCGGGGAGGAGTCGCGGCGACCCTGAACGAGATCGCTCAGGCGTCTAACATCGGGGTTGCACTGGTGGAACGAGATCTGCCGATTCCTGCTGACGTGCGCGACGCCTGTGGGCTACTCGGTTTGGATCCGTTGTACGTTGCCAACGAGGGCAAGTTGATCGCCTTCGTTCCGCGAGACTATGCCGACCGAATTCTGGAAGCGATGCGCGGCAATTCACTGAGTGTGGGAGCCGCCGTGATCGGGGAGTGCGTGGCCGAACATCGCGGAATGGTGGTGGCGCGCACGGCATTGGGGGGCAATCGGGTAGTGGATTTGCCTGCAGGTGAACAACTTCCGCGGATCTGCTGATGACTGCCGTCGGTATCAGCGGGCCGGCGTTGTTTGCTCGTTACGCATATCCGCCGAACGAGTTGGGTTACTGCGGACCCGACGATCCTTCAGCGCTGCTCCGCCAGGCCCTTGGAGGCTCGGGCAGTGGCGACCGTGATCGCGCTCGTCAATTCGACGGTGCGTGGCCGTACCTCGAGGCATTGGCCGTAGGTGCGGGCATCGAGGATCCTCTCGATCCGCGGGTGATCGAAGCCTATTGGGTAGGGAGTGATCTGCTCGACTCGCTCGATTCGGCGACGTTGTTGCAGCACTTGAGGACGGCATTCGGTGAACGCGAGAACACCGGGTTTCTCACCGCTCTCGAGGATCGGGACCGCGCGCTCGCACACCACAGTTTCCACGTTTTTCTGGTGTATCCGTGGGTCAAGCTTCTTCGCAAGCGCGGTGCGGTCCCACTGTCCGTTCTCCAGAACTGTCGGATCAGATGCGGAGTGGTCGAGGACGTGAGCCAGGAGCACGCGTCGGTGGTTTCGTCCCCGCTCGAGTTCGACGGTCAGCAACTCGCACGCGGAACGCCGGTGTCGCAGCGAGTGAGATGGAGTGTCGGCGGCCGCTCACTCGCACCGCCGCCCGTTCCGGGCGCCGTGGTGACGATGCACTGGGATTGGCTGTGCGACAGCATCACTGCAGAACAGGCACTGGCCTTGGATGCCGCGGAGGACTCCGCACTGCGGATCGCGAACCAGATGTTGTCGACCGATATGTGATCGTCAGTTCCCCTCCAGGACGGAGGCTCCGGTGAATTGGGGTAGCGCGGTACCGGACAGCGCACTGTGGTTGGCAGAGGCGTACGCGATTACGGTAGTGGTTCTCGTGATCACCGCGCTGCTCCTTGCTCGGTACACTCGCTGGGGCAACCAATTTCGGCGAATGGCTTGGCCCTACTTCGATCCCCGGCGCACCGTCCTTCCACTGTCGATTCTCGCGTCACTGTTGCTGCTCACGATATTCGGTGTCCGCGTGACTGTGTTGTTCTCGTACTGGTACAAGGATTTCTACGACGCTATCCAGAACCTCGACGAAACCGCCTTTTGGCACTACCTGCGAGTGTTCGCGATATTGGCCGCAGTCCACGTCGCGAGCTCACTTGTCGTCTACCTGGTAGGTCAAACCCTCGATATCAACTGGCGCAGCTGGCTCAATGACACACTGACCGACGATTGGCTCGACGGCCGCGCCTACTATCGCGGAAACTTCCTGGAGAACCCGGTCGACAATCCGGACCAACGTATTCAGGCAGACATCACCACATTCGTGACGTCGTCCCGCACGTTGTCCATGGGCGCCGTCACGGCAATGGTGTCGATCGTCAGCTTCACCAAGATCCTGTGGGATCTGTCCGGGCCGTTGACTGTTTTCGGTGCCGAGATTCCGCGAGCGATGATCTTCCTTGTCTACATCTACGTGTTGGTGACGACGGCACTGGCTTTCTGGATCGGCCGGCCTTTGATCATGCTGAACTTCTTGAACGAGAAACTCGGCGCCACCTTCCGGTACGCACTGGTTCGACTGCGGGAGTACGGCGAGAGCATCGCCTTCTACCGCGGAGAGAACGTCGAACGACGCACCCTCGGACTACGTTTTGCTGCGGTGATCCGCAATATGTGGGCGATCGTCTTCCGGACGCTCAAGTTCAGTGGCTTCAATCTGGCAGTGAATCAGACAGCGGTGGTGTTTCCGTTCCTCGTCCAGGGATCTCGATTATTCAGCGGGCAAATAACTTTCGGCGACGTGATGCAAACTGCTCAAGCGTTCGGCCAGGTGCACAATTCACTGTCCTTCTTTCGAGAGTCCTATGCTGATTTTGCCAGTTTCCGGGCCACACTGATTCGTTTGACAGGGCTCGCAGATGCGGATCGACGTGCCCGCGCACTCCCGGTGCTCGACGCTTTTTCCTCGGGTAAGCACTTGATTGTTCGTGGACTCGATGTGCGCACGCCTGTTGGTGAGGCATTGATCTCCGAACTCGACATGTCACTGGTGCCCGGTGATGCTCTGCTGGTGAAGGGCCCGTCGGGTAGCGGCAAAACCACGCTGCTCCGCAGCATCGCGCAGTTGTGGCCGTACACAGACGGTTCCGTTACCACTCCTGTCGGATCCGTGCTCTTTCTCTCCCAACGTCCGTACTTGCCGTTGGGTTCGCTGCGCGCAGGTCTGGCATATCCGGATCAGTTGCCCTCGGGGCAGCCGAACACAGGGCGTGCGAACTTCGACGACGACAGGTTTCGCGACGCGTTGGCCCACGTGCATCTTGCGCATTTGGTCGGCCGACTCGACGAGGCTGCGGATTGGACTCGAATTCTGTCGCCGGGGGAGCAACAACGGCTGGCGTTCGCCCGAGTCCTCCTGATCCGCCCGCGAACCGCATTTCTCGACGAGGCGACATCCGGAATCGACGAAGGTCTCGAGTACACGCTCTACGACATACTTCGCCATGAACTGCCCGACAGCATCATCGTCAGCGTCGGCCATCGCAGCACACTCGACGTTTTTCACAATCGACAACTCGAACTGCGCGGTGCGGGACACTGGACGCTCACTGATCGCGAAGGCTGAGATCAGCTTTCCTCGGTCGGCCTCTTTCGACAAACCTCGGCGGGAGCATCCACTGCGCGGCGGGCGATCGAAGACATCGTCCGTCAAGAGGTCGAAGGGTTGTCGGGGTCGTTTGTGCGCTGGAGCACCCAGGCCGCAATCCCGGTGCGCGAGCTGTACCCGAGTTTGTTCAGAATGTGATCGACGTGGCCGTCGACAGTGCGCTGGGAAATGACCAGCTTGCCCGCGATTGCTCGGTTGGTCAGGCCCTGTGCGACGAGTTCGGCCACCTGCTGCTCCCGCGGAGTCAGCACTTCGTCGGCCGCCGATTTCGGTGATCCACTTAGCGGTTGCTCTCTCAGCGCGCGGGCCGCTGCGTCGTCGAGAGTCAGAGCTCGTCCATGATCGAATGCTGTTTGAAAAACCCGGTCTCCGATCCGGTTACGAGCTTTGGTTACGCTGTTTTCGTGGTACTGGACCATGCTCCTGAAGGTGTCCATCGGGCTGCCCGTGGCGGTGAACAGCGTGTCGGCAGCTCCCATCAGTGTGGCTGCCAGCTTCGCGTCCCGGTCGACAAGCGTCCACGCGATTTCCTCGAGGCACCATGCGCATCCGAACTGGTTACCCAGCCCTCGTAGCAATCGGAGAGAATCTTCGAGTAGCTCGATGCCGCGAGCGTGGTTGCCATGACGCCACAGGGCGGATCCGTAGTCCGACATCGCCATCGACCGCCACAAGATTTCGCCGCGCGATTCGGTGAGGGCCAACTCCTCCTCGTAAATGCTTGCAGCCCGGTCGGCTTCACCGAGGGCGTCGACGACGAAGGCGAACCAGTAGAGCGCGGGTACCAGACGGGCGATGTTGTCGTTTGCCCGGAATGCTGCAACAGCCTGCTCCAGGTACTCGGCACCGCGCACGAGATCGCCGTCGGCGACCGCGACGAATCCGAGCGTGTACCGCGCCAGTATGCGTCCGTCGTCGTTCCGCTGCATCTCGGCCTGTCGCCGAGCCTCTTCGGCAATGCTTGTCGCCGAAGCGATGTCTCGTTGGAGGGCTGCCAGCAGAGCGCCTGTCGCGGCGGCCTCGACTACCGCGTCACCGAGAGGGCCCTCGGTCAGTGCGGGCACCTCGGCCAGGGCGCGACCCAACCAGTAGCGACCTTCGTTGAATCGACCACGTGCAAGCCAGTAATCATGCAGAGCACTTGCGGTACGCAATGTGGCTTCGACCGAGTCGGGTTCGGTCAGACCGAATTCCAAAGCGGTGCGCACGTTGGGTAGGTCGCGGTCGATCCGCGTCATCCAGTCGATTTGGTGCGGCCCCGGCCAGTCGACTCCGGAGCGGAAGACGAGTTGCCTGAACCACTCACTGTGCCTGCGCTGCAGCGAGGCCCACTCGTCGACTGACACCATTTCGCGCCCGTAGTCGCGAAGAGTCTCGAGTAGGCGGTAGCGAACGTACGAGCCGTTTTGTTCACGGATGAGGATCGACTTGTCGACAAGGGACATCACGAGATCGCCCAAGTCGTCGTTCTGTGCTTCGTCGGCGAGAATTCCTTCGACGGACCCGAGATCGAAGCTACCCGCAAATACGCTCGAGTTCGCCCACAACGACTTCTCCGGCGGCGTACACAGATCGAAGCTCCAGTCGATACTCTGTGCAAGCGTTTGTTGACGCGCTGGAGCGTTCCGGCTGCCCCGCGTCAGCAGTTGGAAGCGGTCGTCGAGTTTTTGCAGGATCTGATCGACCGACATCGCCCTCAGTCGGGCGGCCGCCAGCTCGATCGGCAGCGGTAGTCCCTCCAACCGGCGGACGATCTTCTCCACAGCCGCACTGTTCTCGCTGGTGATGCGGAAGTCCGTCACGGAGGAACGTGCCCGCTGCTCGAACAGCATCATCGCATCACCATCACGGGTGTCGGTTGGCGACGGCGCCTCGGTGGGAAATCGCATTGGCGGCACCCGTAATACCATCTCGCCGGGAATGTCGAGCGGTTCTCGGCTGGTCGCCAGAAGTGCCAATCGGGCACAGCACCGGAGTAGTTCGACGACGGTGTCGGCCACCCAGCCGATGAGGTGTTCGCAATTGTCCAGAACAATCAGGACACGTTCGTCGACGAGACGGCCGATCAGTACCGATCGCGGTGACCGCGCAGATCGGTCTTGTACTCCGAGTGCGGCAAGAATCGTCTGATCGAGAAGTGCCGGCTCCCGCAGTTCACTGAAGTCGACGAACCAGACGCCCCCGGGGAACGCACGGGAGGAATCATCGGCGGCACGGAGCGCCAAGCGGGTTTTGCCGACCCCACCCAGGCCCGTAAGGGTCACGAGGCGGTAGTCCGACAGCAGGCGTCGGACTTCTTTGGCTTCGGACCGACGACCGACGAAACTGCTCAGTTCGATCGGTAGGTTTCCTCGTTTTGCCGCCATGAGAATCGCGCCGAATTTGTACGTGCTGAGTGGATTGACCCTACACAGTGTACGCGGATTCGCGTGCGTGAAATCTGCCATCGCACCACCGGTGTTCGCCCGTAGTTGCCTTTGGGGCGAGGCTTATTGGTGTACGACGCGGGATATCGAACACTCTTTGTCGACGTAATTCGCGCCTCATTCGAAAGGGATGAGAGGCTCATTCCATCTCTCTGCCGCGCTTACGATTCCGGCATGAAACGTGTGTGGGAAGGTGTGTGGCGCTACGGCAAGACGCTGCACTCGGCTGGGTTGTCGTTCGGCTTGGTGTTTTTCGTCCTCTCGATGAGCCCGTCCCTCTTGCCGCGGGCGTGGTACCTGCAGGGCGTGGCGACCGGTATTTCCGTCGCCACGGGGTACGGCATCGGTGTCAGCGTGGCGTGGATGATCCGCAAATGCGGAGTCGAGCCGACGTGGTCGGATCGGACCAAGAAGATCGGCTGGACTGTACTCACTGTCCTGGCGGTGATATTGGTGCCTCTCTTTCTGATCTTGGGTTCGTGGTGGCAGCAGATCGTCCGTGATCTGGTCGAGGCACCGCGCGTCAACCGGGCGAACTATCTTCTGGTGCTGCTGATTTCGGTCGCGGTGTGGTTGATCTTGCTCGAGGCGGGTCGCGGTTTGCGGTATCTCACCAGAAGCATCGCTGCCGTCGCTCTGCGGTTTGTGCCCAAAGAGGCGGCGAAAGTCGCGAGCTTGGTCGTCGTCTTCGCGTTGGCGATCTTCGTCGTCAACGGTGCCCTCTACAACGGGCTCATCGCGTTTGCGAACTGGAGTTTCTCCGGCGCGGACAACGACACACCGGATGGTATCGACCAGCCTCTGATCGCCGAACGCAGTGGTTCGCCCATGTCTGCCGAGGCGTGGGATTCGCTGGGTAAGGAAGGGCGCACCTTCATGGGTAGCGGGCCGTCCGCGGAGCAGATCGCCGCGCTGACCGGCCGGGACGCGAAGCAACCCATCCGCGTGTACGCCGGCCGCGAGTCGTCCGATTCCGTCGACGGCGTCGCAGGGCGGGTCGTCGCTGAACTCGAGCGCACCGGTGGATTCGACCGCGCCGTTCTGGCAGTGGTGACCACCACCGGCCGCGGCTGGGTCAACGACGACGTGGCGTCCTCCTTCGAATACGTTCAGGGCGGCGACACTGCCATCGCGGCGATGCAGTACTCGTTCCTTCCCAGCCCGTTGGCATTCATCGCCGACCGAGAAACCCCGATGGCCGCCGGCCGGGCGCTGTTCAACTCTGTCTACGCGAAATGGATCGAGCTGCCGCTCGACAAACGCCCCAAGCTGGTCGTTTTCGGCGAGAGCCTGGGATCGTACGGGGGACAGGCGGCGTTCGCGGGAGCGCAGGACATGGCGACGCGTGTCGATGGGGCGCTGTGGTCGGGAACCCCGAATTTCACTGCTCAATGGCAGGAGATCACCAGCGGTCGTGACTCAGGCTCACGGGAAGCGGTGCCGGTGATCGACGACGGGCAGTCGATCCGTTTCGCCGCTTACCCGGAAGACCTCGAACTCGATGCGCCGTGGAACGACTCCCGCGTCGTGTACTGGCAGCACGCCAGCGATCCGATTGTCTGGTGGTCTTTCGACCTACTCCTGAACAAACCGGACTGGCTTGCTGAACCTCTGGGCCGGGATGTCGATCCGGGAATGACGTGGATTCCGTTCGTGACGTTCTGGCAGGTGACACTGGACATGGTCTTCTCGGCTGACGTGCCCCCTGGTCACGGACACAACTACGGTGCCGAGGCAGCGGACATGTGGGCACAGATTTTGCACCCCGAGGACTGGTCTCAGTCCGACACCGACGCAATTCACGCCGCTCTGACGAACAACTTCCAACCCACCAAGTAGTAGTGCGGACCGCCGACCTCGTGACGGTCCCTCGTCGTTCGAGCGGGAGCACTCGCTCGTGATCGTTCAATCCCTGTTTTTCAGCTATCTCACAAGGAGCGCTATGCATTCGTCAAGAACACTCGTAGCTGCGGTGGCGCTGAGCGCGATCACTGTGTTTGCCGGGGCGGGGTCCGCGGTTGCCGCGCCGGCGATCGGCTCTGTCGATTTCGGTTCGTCGACCGGGTCCGAAACCGGTTCGTCGAGCGGATCAGGATTCGGCTCTGTCGATTTCGGATCCGGCGGTCCTGATGTGGAGCATCCGGTGTCGACCTGCTTCTGGTCGGTGCCGATCAATCCCGAGCGCGCGGACCCGCAACTCAACTACGCCTTTCCCGACACCGCGGCCATCTATTGGGCTGCGCAGTTCACAATCCCCGAGGATGCCGAGTTGGTTGTTCGAGGGCAATATGCGCATGCGCGCTATCAGTCCTTGAACTCGTACAACGCAGCAACCGCTATGCCCACCGCCGTTCTCAATGACATTTCGACGGCCCCGGACGCAGGCTCACACAACACCTATCTTCCCGGTGCCGATCGATCGAATGACGGTGCCAGGTCGTATACGGCTTCGGTCCGCAACGAGGCGTCGCCTGCAGAACCGAAACCCAACACCTTGTATGCCGGTGTGCCGGGCCAGGACCGGATAAGCCTGCTTTATCGCATCTACCTTCCCGACAATGGGCGTGATCTCACTGGTGGAGTCGGACTGCCGGAGCCAGAGTTGCGCCTTTCCGATGGTCGGGTGTTGCGTGGGGAGGATCTGTGTTCGGCGGTCGGTGCGGACAATGGAATCTTGAAGCCGGCGTCGCTGCCGCTGGACACGTACAAGGCATTGCGTGACCAACCGGGCAAGCCTTCGACCTTCCCTTCCGAGCAGACGCCTGTCTGGCGGGCTTACTACAGCGCCGAGTTCACGCTCGGGTGTACCTATCTCGGCAAATGCGATGGCACACCTCAGCGTGTTGGCGGGCAGTACTCCAACATCGACAACAGCTACGTCACGGCCGAAGTCAATCGCGGGTTCGGCGAAGTTCTGGTACTTCGGGGAGAGTTGCCGAGGACTCCTGAGACGACAACCGGCGCAAAGAATCTCGACAGTGCAGTCGACATGCGGTTCTGGTCGATGTGCAGCAATGAATCGCTGGCGACGACGAAGGTAGCCACGTGTCTTTTCGACGAGCAGGTGGCCACCGATGCAGCGGGGCGCTACACGATTGTCGCGTCGCTGCCTGAAGACCGACCTGCAAACGCTACGAAGGAATGTGGGGTGTCGTGGTTGTCGCTCTCACCGGCCGGTGACGGCGCAGGCCATCTCGACGATTCGCTTCTGATCATGCGGAACATGCTGCCGGCCAAGGACTTCGGTCATGCTGCGCACGATACTCGGACGCCCGGTGACGAGAAGGCAGTGATGGGACAGTATCTGCCGGACGGTCAATATACATCCAAGCTTGCGTTCGAGGGCAGCGGCTGCGCGAAGTAGCTCGATACCGTCGAACCGGCCCTCTTCGGTCTTCGCTGCGGAAGCTAGCTACTTCCGTCGTCTATCGCACGGGCGAGGGTGGACATGGTGCGCTCTCGGTGGGTTGTTGCGGGTTGCACCGTGTCGGGCCAGTCGGCAGTTTCTTCCAACGCCCAGTCGGCCCATTCTGCGATGTGGTTGAAGTGGCTGATCATGAATCGGTTGGCCAGTGCCATCAGGTGATTCTGTTGGGGGAGTGTGCCGGCTTCGGGGGCCGAAATTCGTTGTGCGTGTGAGACGAACAGACTTCGGGATCGAGCAGCTTGTTCGCGCGTGGTAGTCAGGGTGGACCGCAGGTCGTCGATCGTGCCTTGGTGGGCGAAGATCACGCGGATCATGCCTTCGAATTGCAAGGCGGGGGGCGTGGTCTGGGTCGCGAGCCAGTCGCTCAGTGCTGTTCGGCCTTCGTCGGTGATGGAGTAGACAGTGCGTGAGCGCTGAGTGCCTTTGGTGACCGTGGTCGCCGTGACCAGGCCGCGTTCGAGCAATATCTTGGGCGCGTTGTATCGCTGGCGGTCCGCGCTGGGCCACAACTCGGCGACCCCGCGTCCGACCTGCTCGGCGATTTCGTATGCGGACCAGTCCTTGGCTGTCAGCAGTCCCAGGATCATGTACGAGGTGGGTGTGAGATCACGCTGAGCCACATGGCTCCCTTCGCTCCGCGGTTGGCATCCAAGCCTACAAGTGTCACTTCCCTTCGCCGTTCGCATCCTCGGTGTCGGCGATGTCGTCGGATGCGTCCTGCGCAGGTTTGCCGTAGATGAAGGGGACGAGTGCTCCGGCGACGGCAGACGCCGGTGCGAAACCGTCAGCGGTTGGTGCCAGATTTCCCCACACCACCATGGTCACATCGTTGACCGGGTCGTACCCCATGAACGAGTTGTAGCCGGGAAGTTCGCCGATATGGCCGTACATCGGACCCATTTGAGCGATGCCGTATCCGTATCCCGCAGATCCCTCGCCATCTGTGGGTTGCACACTGTTCACACGCAATTCCTGGGTGGCCGGACTCAGGAGCGAACCGGTGCCTAGAGCTTTGACCCATGTCGCCATGTCGTTGGCAGTAGAGATTCCCTGACCTGCGGACCATGTCCACGAAGGATTGTGCGTCGTGGTGTCGGTCGGCCTTTCGGTGCCTGCGGCGATCGCGTCGAGGCGAGATTGTGGGAGCGCTTGTTTGCCTTCGCCGAGCGTTTCGACGTTCCCGCTGTAGGTGTACCCGTTTACATAGGGCGTCGGGATGCTGGTGTCGGTGTTCGCAGGAAACGATGTCCCGGCGAGTGCGAGTGGCCCGAAGAAGCGGTCCGCGAAGATCTGCTGAATCGGCTTGCCGTCCAGCTGCTCGGCGATCAAGCCGAGGAGAACGGTATTGGTGTTGGAGTAGTGATAGCCGGTGTCTGGCGCGAAATACGGCGGCTGGCTCAGCCCCATCGCCAGCAGCTCCTCGGGTGTCCACACTCGCTCCGGTTGCTCGTCGAGCGCCTGGTTGAGTTCGAGGGTTTCGGTGTAGTTGTACAGGCCGCTACGCATGTCGAGTAGGTCGCCGATCGTGATGTTGTCGCCGTTGGGGACATCGGGGCGGAACTTGCTGACCGGATCGGTTACCGCCAGCTTGCCCTCGTCGACCAACTGCAGGATTGCCGTGCCGGTCCAGGTCTTGGTGTTCGAGCCCACGCGAACCTTGGTGTCCAGAGTGGGAGGCTCGTTGACGCCTTCTCGGACCGAACCCCATGTGTTGACGTACTTCTGTGTCGGTGTCGTGATCATGACCACCATCGCGATCTCGCGGAATCCCTCCGCCTTCTCGGAGACGACGGAATCCATTGCAGCGCTGTCGAAAGACAAGACGGCGCTGCCGGTCGACCCGGCGGAGGTCGGCGCAGACGAGGAGGGGGACGCGGAATCGGTTGCGGACGAACAGGCTGAGAGAAACAACGCCGTGGCGATGCCGGCGACGGCCACTTTGCGAACCTTGGCGTCGTGTCGTGCTGTCGACTTCCCGTAAGAGTTCATGAAGAGACTTTAAGTGATACTGCACATTGCATGCTGCACTTTGCAGTAAATTACGACAAATCAGTCATGAATTCTCAGGAGTGTCCTTGTCGTCCACCACATCAGTTCGCGCCGTTGCTGCTTTGGTCAGCGTCGGCGTAGTCCTCACCGCATGTTCGGCGCAGCCGTCGAATTCCGGTGTCACATCGACTCCGATGCTCCAGATTCCGGACGAGGCAACCCGCATCATGACCACCGATCCCTACTCCATGGCTAACTGGTCGTATCTCGTGGTCGACCCCGACACAGACGAGGTGATCTACAGCAACAACGCGGACAACTCGATGTTTCTGGCCTCGCAGACCAAACATTTCACCGTCGGCACCACCTACGACAGCCTCGGCGTTGACCACACCGTCTCGACCCCCGTATATGCCACCTCCGTTCCCGTCGACGGCACTCTCGCCGGAGATCTCGTGCTCGTCGGCTCCGGCGACCTTGCGCTCGGCGGGCGCAATGCGGCGCAGGGACGATTCGACTTCGCCACCGACGGAATCGACCACGTGTACGCCGACGCCCTACCCGGAGCCGTTCTCGCGCCCGGCGATCCCCTTGCGGGACTGAATGATCTCGCCCGACAAGTAGCCGGCGCCGGCATCACTCGTGTCAAAGGCGACGTCCTCGTCGACCCTCGTCTGTGGGACACCTACGCGACGGTCGAAGGCCTCGTTCCGTCGATCTTCGTCAACGACAATCTCGTCGATATCCAGGCCCGGCCAGGTGCGGTAGGTGAGCCCGCCACCATCGACATGCTTCCCGGGAACAGCCTGTTCCGCGTCGATGCGCAGGTCATCACCGGTGAAGAAGGTAGCGACTCGACACTGAAGGCAGCAGCGGACCCGACCGATCCCACCCAGATCAACGTGACCGGGTCGGTACCGGCTGGAAAGACGTCGCTGACTGTCCACCGCATCACCGATGCACCGTCGTGGGCCCGGCAGCTGTTCGTAGAGGCATTGCGTCGCAACGGAATCGAGGTTGAAACGGTATCTCGGACCAACGACGCAGCTGCTCTGCCTGCCGATCGGACGTATACCGGCAGTCGTCAGGTTGCGAGCCTTCGATCGGCACCACTTTCGGAGTCGGGAGGGATGATCCTCGCGACCAGCTACAACACCGGCGCGAACACCTTCCTGTGTCTGTTGGCGGTAGCGGAAGGATCGTCGTCGTGCAGCGACGGCTTACCGACCGTCAGGGCACTCGCCGAGAAGGCAGGTATTGCAGCGTCTGATCTTGTGGTGATGGACGGTCAAGGCGGAGATCCGTCACAAGCGACACCCGCGGCAGTCGTCGACTGGCTCGACTGGGTGGACCAGCAGCCCTGGGCCGACACGTTCTGGGCCGGTCAACCGGTACTCGGTGAGCGCGGTTCGTTGTCCGGCGTCGGGGCCGAGAGTCCCGCGAAGGGGAAGATCATCGGTAAGACGGGAACGTCTGCCGACGTCGAACCCGACACAGGCCGGTTGATAGTGACCCTTCAGGCACTGTCCGGTTACATGATCACCCCCGATGATCGCCGACTTCTGTTCGTCGTAGCCGTCAGCGATGCAGTATTTCCCGATCTGCCTCGTGGAGTCTTCCAAGTCGGGGGCGACGTCGGGGGCGTTGCCGCTGCGTTCCAACAAGCACAGACGAACTGACTCGGGGCGAGTGAGAGGTACGGCGGTCCGGGCACTCATCCCTTTCGAACGAGGCATGAATTACGCAGGCGCTCACAGTGTCAGCATTGTCGCGCAGCGGTATCGACTGCGTCCCGATGAGAAACGAGTGTTGAAATGGGATCCGTTATCGGAGATCTCCTCCCCATAGCCGTCGGTGTCGCCGTCTCCCCGGTGGCCGTCATCGCGACGATCTTGATGTTGCTCTCCAAGCGCGCCGGTAGCACGAGCATCGGTTTCGCGGTGGGCTGGTTACTCGGAATCTTCATTGCCACGGTTCTTTTCGTCCTTCTTTCCAGTGCACTGAGCACCTCGGACGATGGACCGTCCACCACCGCTTCGTGGATCAAACTGGCGCTGGGCGTCCTCCTGTTGATGGTCGGGGTCAAGCAATGGCGAGGGCGCAGCGGTGAACACGAAACGCCGAAGTGGATGCACGCCATCGACGAGATGACCGCGGTCAAGGGGTTGGGCCTAGGATTCGCCCTCGCCGCGATCAATCCGAAGAACCTTCTGATGTGCATCGCGGCAGGAGTGTCGATCGGTTCGGCTTCGCTGGCGACCAGTGGAGTGATCGCCTCCGTCCTCGTCTTCACGATCATCGCCAGTTCAACGGTGGCGATACCTGTCGTCGGATACGTGGTGGCTGCTGACCGCCTGCGCGAGCCGTTGGCCAAGCTCAAGGTCTGGCTCCAGGACAACAACACCACGGTGATGAGCGTGTTGATCTTGGTCGTCGGAGTTGTACTGATCGGCAAGGGAATCGGCGGAATCTTCTGACACCGCGCTTTCACGTGGTGTGGACGTGGGACAGCCGGGTGAGTGTCCGATCAGGTCGCTTTCACCGCGTATTCGCCGTCGGCGTGGCCGATCAGTTGCCAACCGCCTTCGATCGGGTCCAGGCGGACGTCGGTGAGATTCGTGGTCTCGAGTTGTGGCCGTCCGGTGCCCGGGTACCAGGCCTCGACCCGCCCCGTGCCGCTCCCGGTGAACCCGTCACGCGATACCTTCGTCAGCGTGCCGGGCGCTGCTCGCGGATAAGCACGCGAGAGTGGAACCGCGAATCCCTCTACAAGTCCGAGTGATTCGCCGGACGGGCAGTCGATGCGATTCAGATTTCCTTGCGGCTGGTGGGTATTGCCGTCTCGAACCGGATGGGGGTCACCGCAGGCTTGCGTCCACGACCACCAGGCGCCGCCCATCCGGTACTGGTCGGTGGCGTCGACGAAGCGGTCGACGTCTGCCCCCTGCTCGTCGGCGTCCCCGAACCAGCCCCATTCGCCCGTCCACAACGGTGCGTCGTACCAGGCGGCAGCGCGGTCGGCGATCTTGAATCCGTCCTCGATTGCGGGGAATTCGCTACTGACTGTTATCGATTCGCTGTAAAGATGGGGCGAGAAGACCACCAGAGGATCGGTCAGGTACTGGCGTGGGGGCAGCGCGTCGAAGCCGAAAGCCGACCAGATCGCACTGGGCTCGAAGAACACGAGGTGCGGAAATCCGCCTGCTTCGGCCTGTCTGATGGCGTCGGTGGCTCGCTTGTAGAACTGCCCGATCTGATCAGCTGCCGTGAACGGGTCGCGCAGGCCGGGATTCGGTTCGTTCAACAGGTCGTATCCGGCTACCGCTGGTTCGCCTTTGAACTCGGCGGCCAACCTCGCCCACGTCGCCACGAGGCGACTCTGGATTCCTTGCTCGTCGTCGTAGAACGCCTGGAAGGCGTGGCCGATCGCCGGTGCAGCCTCCCGGAGTCCACCGATGTTGCAGGTTGTCCATCCGCCGGTCAGGGTTGCCCATTCGGGTGCGCCGTCCCAGCCGACTCCCGGCTGCATGAATGACGGGCACGACAGGTCGCTCGGGGTGCCGACATACGGGCCCCATGCGTCCTGATGCATGTCGAGAACGGTGTAGATGCCGTGATCTTTCGCGTTCTGGACTGCGCCTCGAATCCGGTCGACATACGCAGTGTCGAATGCACCGCGAGTCGGTTCGAGGAGGGACCACGCGACGTTGAGTCGGACGACGTTGAAGCCCAGCGCGGCCATCTGCGCGAAGTCCGTTCTTCCCAGCGGCGTGACGGTGGGTAGACCGGTGCCGTTGGTCGCGTAGTCATTGAGGCCGTTGGCGTTCACGCCGCGGAGCAGCACCGTTCGTCCGTCGACGTCCTTGATCGTTCGATCTGCGACGGTCAATCGGGGGAGTGTCCATCCCGATTCCGGAGGTGCAGCGTTTGCCGCCGGGGCTGCAAGCTGGACAGCCAGGATTGCAAGGGTGGCAAGCAACAGCGCACGCATCCGTCGACCTTTCTAGACAAACGTCCAATTCCGAGTTGAGGCTAGCGGGAGAACGTCCTTGTTGCGGCGCAATTCGCACATACCCGTCACGACTACATTGCTGGGCACGCCGACTCGAAGCTGCTACTCGAGGTGCGAGAATTGTCGACACGTCGCGACCCGAGGGAGCATTTGTGAAACTTGCACTGACTGAACTGGTCGAACGACTACCCGGCGACGAGTTGGCGATCACGCGTGCGTTCTACGAGTCACGGACCGCTGGCACCGGTCCGAGTTCTCTGCAGGAACTGCTCGCGGTGCGCGCTTCCAGAGTGGTTGATCCCGCGCCGCCGACCCGAGCTGTCGAGCACATACTCGACGTCGACGGCCGAGCCATATCGGTCCGTGTGGTCACACCGAAAGATGGCGTGGTCAACGGGGTCTATCTGTACCTTCCGGGCGGTGGCTTCTACATGAGTTCGGCGGCAAGCGCTGACGCCCGAAGTACGAGACTTGCCGACGAGATCGGGTTCGCAGTGGTTACCGTCGATTACCGGCTTGCGCCGGAGTTCCCTTGGCCGGCAGCGCCGGACGACTGTGAGGCAGTCGCTTTGTGGCTGCTCGATGTCGCGGCCGAACGATTCGGGACAACCAAGCTCGCCGTCGGTGGCATGTCGGCGGGAGCAACCTTGGTGATGACAACATTGCTACGGCTTCGTGATCGAGGTCTGGCCATGTCGTTCTCGGGTGCCGTGTTGGAAGCCGGCACGTACGACGTCAGTGCTCAGACTCCCGCCGGCCGCACCATCGGCGACGAATACTTCATCGAAGCCTACGTCGGCCATGTCGGTGATCGCACTGTCTCGGATATTTCTCCGACCTTCGGAGACCTGAGCAGCCTGCCCCCGACCCTCGTTGTCATCGGATCCGACGACGTGGTCCTGGCCGAGAATCTCGCCATGGTGGCGAGGCTGTCGGCGGCAGGCAACGACGTCGACTTGCGCCTCTATCCTGATGTCCCGCATGGATTTACAAACCATCCAACGCCTGTTGCCCGCCGCGCTGCGCTCGATATAGGTGCCTGGCTTCGGCATCGTCTCGACGACGAGTCGGCGTGACAAGCGCGGGCGCGGTTCAGTGTGCCGAGGACACGCGGCGTGTGTTCGGTGTCAGATATTGGTCGAGTGCTTGACGATGGAACAACTCGAGGCTCACCACAGATTTCATCAGGCCGTCGAGGGTTCGCGGATCCCATCCCTTCGGCTACAGACGCCCCGGAATGTCGGAGCGGCTGTGGCCGCGGTCTGTAGTTCGAGCGGGTCCGGCGTGGTCGATGGCGCTGCGGTGACGGGCACGAGTTTCTTCCCCCACGACGGCGACAATCCAGGCACCTGAACACTTGTCCGGTTTCTGGAGCAAAGTCGGGACGAGGAGCGCGTCACCCTTGTAATCTCGCACGTGAGTTTGCGGGGGCGCGGGGTCGTCACGCACAGTGAGTGAGAGGACGACGATGACGACTGCTTACACGCGCCGCCGAGGGGCGCGCCCTTTCGGGTTCGCCCTCGCTGCGCTCTTTGCCGTGGTTGCGGCCCTGACCGGTCCCACATTCGCCTCCGCTTCGAGCAGCGACCTGCAATCGGGTTCGAGCCAGTTCGGATCGTCCGGCGAGCACCCGCCGCTGCCAGAGATCCCACCGCCGTCCGCGGCCGCGATCAGGCTCGACGAGGCGCGGAACTTCCGCGACGTCGGCGGCTACCGGACTACCGACGGCAGGACCGTCCGGACAGGAATGGTGTTCCGTTCCAACAAGCTCAGCTCGCTCAGTGAGTCTGATCTGGCCAAACTCACCGCCGCGAACCTGACCCTCGACGTCGACCTGCGCAACACCTCCGAACGCGCGGAGGATCCCGATCGGATCCCTGCCGGGGTCACCTACCAGGTCGCCGACGTCGTCAGTATCGAACACGGCATTGCGTTCCACGAATTCGTTCCCCTGACTCTCGGTCGCGCGTTGATCGACGGCGCAGTCAACGGAACCTCGAACATCGGCCAGAGCATCGGCTACCCCTTCATGGTCAACTACCGAGGCTCTGATGTCGCCTTCCGTGACCTGCTGACTGCGATCGCGAACAACTCCAACGGCGCAACCGTCTACCACTGCAGTGCAGGGAAGGACCGCACCGGTTGGGGCACCGCGATCCTACTGACCATCCTCGGTGTCCCGCGTGAGGTCATCAGTGCCGATTTCATGGCGTCGAACACCTACCTGGGCCGCGACGACGCGGTGGACCTGTCGTGGCTCGATGCGGCGTACGCCCAGGTGGACCGGCTCTACGGCGGCATGGACACCTACGTACGGGAGGGCCTCGGCCTCGACCAGGGCACTATCGACTCTCTGCGCGCCAAGCTTCTCGTCTAGGCGCAGTCCCACACCTCGGCTTCTTGCGCACTCAGAACCTCTGCTGTCCCAAAGCGGACGAAACCCGGGTCGGAGAGTTCGGGAACCGTCCACCCCCCAGTGTTTCCCGGTCGTATGCGATTACCAAGTGGCGCAAGAACTTTACTCGAAAGATCGCGTCTGATCATGGACTCGACGCTGGCCAATTGGTCAGCATCGAATCGAGTGCCTCGAGGATCCTGGACCAGCTTTCCGCGCTGTCAGGTGCACTGTGGCTGAACGATCCACCCAACTCGAGGCTGGCGTAGCCATGGAAAACGCTGCCCAGCAACCGAACTGCGTGAGTCTGGTCGAGGTCCGTGAGGTTGTACCCGCGCAGAATCGATCGCATCATCTGCGAGTGTCTGAAGCCAGCGCTCGCTGCTGCGGCCTCCGGGGTGAGGCGCATCTGCGACGCGGCGTACCGGCCGGGGTGTGCCTTCGCGTAGTTGCGATAGACGTTCGCGAAGGCGGTCAAGGCGTCGCGGCCGGACCGACCGGCCACGGCGTCGGCAGCCTGGTCGGCCATCTCTTCCAGGGTGAGTAATGCGATTCTGGTTTTGAGGTCGTTCGAACTCTTCACATGGGAGTACAGGCTCGCGACCTTGACGTCGAACTGTCTGGCGACTGCCGATACGGTCACCTGCTCGAAGCCGACCTCGTCGGCCAATTCGGCACCCGCCATGGCGAGGCGTTCGGGGGTGAGTCCTGCGCGAGGCATGTCTGCTGGTCCTGTTCGTCGAAAAGTGAAACCAATTTGCCTAAATAGTATAGGCAAATTACTGTGTGCTGTAGTTGAACTATACGCAAGCTATCTACAGGTGAATGACATGCACAGCCAGAGCAGCTGGATTACTACCGAAATTTCCGAGGACATCGTGCGCGGAGCCCTCGAAATCGAACGGACTGAACGCGGTGTGCTGACGCACCGTCTACCTGCCAGGGCTCGCGCACTCTTCGCTGACGGGCAGATGGCCATGGCGCAATCACAACCCTCCGGAGTGCGGCTTGTGTTCCGAACCAGCGCTACGAGCATCGAACTCGATACTCTGCCCACGAAAATGATCTACACCGGCGCCCCGCCGAGACCACAAGGGGTGTACGACCTGCTCGTCGGCGGCGAACTGGCCGGGCAAGCAAGCGCCACGGGCGGCAATTCGGTGACGATCGACATGGCGACCGGCGCCGCTCAGAAGCAGTCCGGGCCCGTCAGCACCATTCGTTTCGCGGACCTGCCCACGCGATCGAAGGATGTCGAGATCTGGTTGCCGCACAACGAGACCACCGAACTTGTCGCACTTCGAACCGACGCCCCACTCGAACCCGTGGACGACACGAAGCGCCGCGTGTGGCTCCATCACGGAAGCTCGATCAGTCAAGGATCCGGCGCTGAAAGTCCCTCCGGCACTTGGCCTGCTCTTGCAGCCTCCGTCGGTGGAGTGGATCTGATCAACCTCGGGTTCAGTGGCAGCGCTCTGCTGGACCAGTACATCGCCCGCGCGATGCGAGACACTTCTGCTGACCTGATCAGCATCAAGATGGGTATCAATCTGGTCAACTCCGACGTGATGCGTCTGCGGGCCTTCACATCGGCAATGCACGGCTTCCTCGACACGGTTCGCGACGGTCATCCAGTGGCTCCACTGCTGGTCGTTTCGCCGGTCTATTGCCCGATTCACGAAGACACGCCGGGACCTGGTGCTTTCGATTTCGATGCACTTGCCAGAGGCGAAATGCGGTTCGTTGCCACCGGAGATCCCGCCGAGCGTGCATCCGGGAAGCTGACGCTGCGCTCGATTCGGGAAGAGTTGGCGCGCATCGTAGCCCAGCGATCGGTCGATGATCCCAATCTGCATTACGTCGACGGGTGCGATCTCTACGGTGCGGCCGAGAATGCGGAGCTGCCGCTTCCCGATCAGCTCCATCCGGACGCCGCAACGCATCATCTCATCGGTGAACGCTTTGCCCAACGTGTATTCGCAGACGGCGGTGTATTCGCCGGACAGGTGTAATCGCGCAGTCTGGTTCGATCCGAGTTCACACGATTTGACCCTGACGTAGCGTGAGGGCTCACGATGACTTCATGACCGACACCTACCCAGCATTCGACATCAGCCCCGTCCCTGTTCCTACAACCGATGCTGTGCCTCCGGAACAGTTCCGAGGTCTCTACGGAATGCCGATGTTCGTCTCGATTCCTACTTCGGATCTGGCCGAATCGGTCGACTTCTGGATCCGCGGACTCGGCTTCTTCGACCTCTTTTCGGTGCCTGATCGACTGACGCACCTGCGACGCTGGGCATTTCAGGACGTCTTGCTCGTACCCGGTCAGCGAGCAGATTCGCCACCGTCCGTCAGCGTGAGCTTTGCGTGTGTGCTGAGCCAGATCGGCCAGATAGCAAATGCGTGCGAGGAATTGCGGGCCGGATGCACCAGCGGACCGCACGTGAAGCCGTGGAATTCCCTCGAGTTGGAAATTGTGACACCGGAGAATGCACGTGTGATCATGACTGCCGCTCGTCCGTACGACCCGAACAGTGCCGAGGCAGAGTATCTGCGAGGTATGGGAATTGACGGACCAGGCGACTGAGCGGCGGTCTGACGCCGTGGCCTCCCGCACCGCGTCTGTCAAACTGGATGCCGTGACGGACCAACTCTTCGGAGACGACGCAGACAGTGCTCTGACTGTCGGTGCAGCCGCATCACGACTGGGCGTAACCGTACGTACCCTTCATCATTGGGACGCAATCGGTTTGGTGTGCCCGTCCGGTCGCAGCGACGGAGGCTACCGGCAGTACACCGACGCGGACCTCGGCCGCATCGGCCGGGTGCTTGTCTACCGTGACGTGGGCTTGTCGCTCGACGAGATCGGGGTGTTGCTCGAAGCGCCCGCACTCCACGTGGACGAGACGCTGCGTGGGCAGCGCGCCGAATTGCGGCAACGGATCGCCGACTTGGAGGCGCTGGGCGAGTCCTTGGATCGCATCATCGATGCCAGGAAGTCGGGTGTGCTGTTGCCGGCAGACGAACAGGTCTCGATCTTCGGCCGGCACTGGCAGCCGTCATGGGGAACCGAGGCGCACGAGCGTTGGGGCGACAGCGCGCAGTGGGCGCAGCACGCGGAACGGTCGGCGGGTAGGACCGCTGAGGATTGGCAGAAGATCGCCGACGGCGTCGAGACGCTCAACGACGATCTGGCGTCGGCGTGCCGCTCCGGCGTCGAACCGGGAAGCGACGAGGCGAATTCGCTGGCAGAACGGCATCGAGCGTCTATCGGCGTCTACTTCGACTGCACACTTTCGATGCACGTGTGCCTGGGGCGGATGTACGTTGCCGATCCGGGCTTCTCCGAGTTCTTCGACCAGGTCGAGACCGGTCTGGCTGCGTGGATCCACGCCGTCATCGATGCGAACGCTCTGGCCAATGGAGTTGTCCCCGAATCGGCGACGTGGGTGTGAGTGAGCTGGAAGTCGCTCGTCAGTCCAACGATGCGCAGGCAGTGCACCACGGTCGGCCGTCGACCCCGGGGGCTCGATGGGCCACTGCGATGCGAGCGGCCAAGATACAGCTTTCGTTGTCGTGATAGACGTCGAGATCCGAAGGAACCGTCGAGTGGAACGCCGGGACCTTCATGTCTACCTCCGTTGTGACTCGCCAGCGAGTTGGCTCGTTGCGGCAATCCTCCCACCCCAGAGATCATCTCGCCTGTCGGCAGAAGTATGGCCGTTGCTCGAGACCATATGGCCGGGGTCTGACGCGTGCAGTCCCGTAGCCGCGATTGTGCAGCCCCACAGTGACTTACAGCGGTGAGAGCCTGATCACCTTGCCGGCCGAAGAGATGCGCACTGCGCACGCGGTGTGATCTTCGACGGCGCTGACCGCAAAGAATCCCGCAGGGATAGGCTGGACGAATGCGTGGAGAGTACAAGGTTCCTGGTGGAAAACTGGTCGCGGTCGACGTCGAGGTGGCGGATGGTCGACTAGCCGACGTCGCAGTCTCGGGGGACTTCTTCCTCGAGCCAGACAGCGCGCTCGACGACATCAACGCAGCGTTGCGCGGAATGCCCGCCGACTCGGATGCAGAACAGTTGGCGCAAGCCATCTCCGCTGCGCTCGACGAGTCCGTCTCGATGATCGGCTTCACGCCCCAGTCGGTCGGCATTGCGATCCGGCGCGCACTCGGTCACGCCACGAGTTGGGCGGATCACACGTTCGACCTCATCCCGCCGGTGGTTCTCGATCCCGCGATGCACGTCGCGCTGGACGAGGTCATCGCGCGTGAGGTGGCATCGGGTGAGCGTCCGCCGACGCTGCGATTCTGGGACTGGGACTCGCCCCTGGTCGTGATCGGATCGTTCCAGTCGGTGCGTAACGAGGTCGACTCCGAGGCGGCAGCGCGGCACGGCATCGGCGTGGTGCGCCGAATCTCCGGTGGCGGCGCGATGTTCATGGAACCGGGCAACTGCATCACGTACTCGTTGGCCGTACCGGCGTCGTTGGTCGAAGGTTTGAGTTTCGAGCAGTCCTACGCATTTCTCGATCAGTGGGTGATGGGAGCGCTTGCCGAGGTCGGTATCAACGCTCGCTACGTGCCGCTCAACGACATCGCCTCGGACAAGGGCAAGATCGCCGGCGCTGCTCAGAAGCGATTCGCGTCCGGCACTGTGCTCCATCACGTGACCATGGCCTACGACATCGACGCGGAGAAAATGACGCAGGTGCTGCGAATCGGACGAGAGAAGATGTCGGACAAGGGAACCAAGAGTGCGGCCAAACGTGTCGATCCGTTGCGTTCGCAGACCGGAATGACACGCGCGGCCATCCTGGAGTCGTTTGCGCAGCACTTCCGAGGCCAATACGACACCCGTGACAGCGATTACACGGACTCGGAGTTGGAGCAGGCGCGCAAGCTGGTGGACACGAAGTTCAGCACCGAAGCGTGGACTCACCGCGTCCCGTGACCCTGGGAAATCGGGACGAGACCCGAGGGGTCTCGTCCCGGTCGACCTAGGTAGCCGGGGTCGTTGAGTGTGCCCCGAGAAGTTCAGCGTCGTCGACGACGGAGTTCCTCTTCGGAATTGTGAAAGTTGCGCTCACACACAGGATTGCGATGACGAAGCACGCCAGTGTGTACCAGAGATTTCCGATGGGATCCCCAGCGCTGGTGGAACCGTCGACCGCGTCGAAGAAGTCGGGAAGCGCACTCGCCCACAGTACGGCCATGACAACCAGGTACACCACGCTGTAGACCTGTACGAATCTGTTGGTGTGTGCAGAAGTGTTCGATTCAGCCGAGCGCAAGTCTCGCCATTGCCGGACGAGAACCACGATCGCGACCATTGTGAGGACGGCGAGTTCCGCCGCGTAGAGGAACCCACGAACGGTGTCGCTACCCATCCCGAAGACCGTCGCCGGGAGCGGGAGAATGAACGTGCCCAGCGAGGCCAGAAGGCCGATGACGATGGTGCGCCACACCAACTGAAGTCCGGAGAAGTGCTTGCCGGCGTCAACGTGCCGTCCGACGAAGTACTGGACGCAGAATGCCAACGACATGGGCCACAGCGCGGCGAAGACGACCACGCTGGGAAGTGGAACCGCGTCGAACATGGGTTGGTTGATCGGGTTCGACGTCGACCACTCCCACCATCGCAGTTGGGGTCCCAGGTGGTCGAAGATTTCGTAGAACGCGTGGTGGACGAAGCCGACGCAGACTGCGCCCAGTAGTGGACCGTACTTGCGGAAAACGCCGAGCATTCTGACTATTTCGAAGGCCAGTGTCGCCATGAGCGGGTAGATGGCAATGATGTACAGCGGCAGTCGACCCCACATGAAGTCGACGGTGAACACGTTGTGCGCGAACATCGTGTCCACTTGTTCTTCGATGCCGAATGCCGCCGGGAAGTACAGCGGAGGCTCGATGATGAACAGGTAGGCGGTGGCGCCGAACCAGAGAACCAAGTTGGTGGGGTCACCGTTGCGGCGCAGTCGCACGATCGCCAACATCAGTGCGAGCACCGAACCGACGATGATCGTCCATTCGAGGACGGGCAGAGTCCAGTTCTCGAGCGCCGCCGGGTTACGGAACTCGACGAGTCCACCTGCTTCCTGGCAGGAGAAACCGAGTTCTGTTGCGAGCTGGGCGAATGTGGGGGAGCAGTGCTCTGCCATCAGTTGGCCCCTGACGTGATCGACTCGGCCTGTGCCTGAGATTCGGCGGTGTACCAGCGTGTGCAGTCGTAGCCGTCGTCGTAACGCTTGAACCACTGGTCGGCCAATGCGGGGAGCTTCTCGTGGTCCGGGTTGTGATTGGGCATCTGGCTGCGGAAGACACCGCCGAGTGCGACGAGTTGTTCGCCGAGTTGCAGGTGATCGAAGGCACGGGGCATGGTGCCCTTGGTCAGGTAGGGCGCAAATGACGTCAGAATCTTCTGCTTGGTGCGGTGCATGGCGAACATCGACAGTGAGTCGACTTGCCGTTCGGAGAGCGGAACGTGCTGGTTGAACCCTGCACAGGCGATGCGAATCACCTTCATCACGTGCGCGAAGATCGACGGCGCCATCCGCATTCGGTAAAGCTCGCTTCCGACAACGGAATTGAAGATGATCAGTGCCGAGCTGCGATGCTCGACCTCCTCGACGAAGTGCCAGATGAACAGCGACGCGACGCGGTCGTCTCCTGGACGGAACAAGGTCGCCTCGTTGTCGAGCATCAGCTTGAACACCGGTGTGAAAGTCGCCTCCAGATCAGCGGTGTACGCGAGCCGGTAGTTCAGCGAGGTCGCCTCGGTCAGCAGATCGAATTCACCGATCACGGCGTCGAGCGTGTTCTGCAGTCCGGGGTAACGCCTGATCAGAGCCTTCACATGTTGGCGGTGGGCGGTCGAGTGGTGGCCTTCTTGACGCATGAATGCCACGGCTTCCTCGGCGACCTCCGGATCGCTGATCCGCGACTTGGTCTGCATGATCATCTTCACGATCATCTTCTCGAAACCGATGGCCAGGAACGAGACCGCGTTGGACATGCTCGACCAAGCCGGATTCTCCGGGTTCCACAGGAAGGGAACGTCATGATCCTCGAATCCGAAATCCATCTTTCGGGGCTGAAGGTTGGTCACTTGTCGAACCTCGTCTTTCGGAGGGGCTGGTCAGGTGGCCGCTCTGGCACTGAAAGCCACGTGTGGCAGTGATCATACATATTGGTGTGCAGTTGTATGTTCACTTTCGACGACGAGAGTGAATTCGAGGGACGCAGATGCAAAACCTGCCTGTGTTAGCCTGTGGCTCTTGGACTTCGAGCGCAAAGACATGGTTCGAGCCTCGTTCGAGCGAGGAAGTGGGCAGTGGCACGAAGGCGTGGGTGGGGCGGCAATCCACCGGACAGTGACGAAGATGCGTCTCGTCGAATTGTCGAGGCCGCTGTCGAGCTGATCGGACGAACGAGTTCGGAAATCAGTATCGGCGAAGTCGCGGAGTCACTGGGCGTGATCCGGCAGACCGTGTACCGATACTTCCCCAGCGCCGACGCTCTGATGCGGGCAGCTGCGATCGCGTCGGTCGACGGCTACCTCGATCGACTCGCCACACACGTGAGCGGCATCGAAGATCCCGTCGAGGCGATGACCGAGGGTGTTGTCTACACACTGACCCAGGTCCACCGAACGCCGCATCTCGGCATTCTGCTCACAAGCACGAATTCGAGTGTGCACCCGGAAGGTCTGACCTCTCAGGAGGCGCAAGCCTTCGGAATGGCGATGATCACCCGTTTCGACGTGGACTGGGTGCGTTACGGCTACGACGACGCGTCACTTCAGGAACTGGTCGAATACGTCCTGCGGACGATGCAGTCGTTTTTCCTCGCGCCCGGCGACCCGAAGCGGAGCGACGAGGAACTGCGGCGATACCTGCGACGCTGGATGGGTTCGGCGATCATCGCCCAGTCCGTTCGGTGACGGGTGACCCGGTCAGCGGAGAATTATCGTCAAAGCGACCGCGCTCGCGCACGCAGCGATGACGACGACCAGGGCGAACAGGTCGGCCAGCTGAGGGCGCTTGGGGTATGCCGCGATCAATCCGGTGCCCCCGCGAGCGGAGATTGCTTCGCCCATTTCGGCAGATCGCCGAATTGCCACCGACATGGTTGTGGTGATCAGGTCGACTATCGAATTGTCGGCCGCGCTGTTCACCACAGCTTTCGGGCGCAGTCGCCGCGCTGCAACGAGGGTGAGCATCTCGTCGATCAACAGCGGAAGCGAACGAATACACAGGGCCGTCGCGATTGCCCACTCATCCACGGGAATCTTGAAGAATCGAAGTGGTCGGCCCAGCGTCGCCAAGGCGGGGGCCACATCGCTCATCGACGTCGTCCACGCCAACATCAGTGAGACGCAGAGCAATACGAGACCGAACGTCACAGCTTGCAGGTAGAGGAACACTGCGTCGAGGCCGATCGGAAGGTTGATCAACGCACCGAGCAGGATCAGCGCCCACAACCACCACGGAGGTCGAGGAACTGCAGTCGGGGGGATGCGTCCGATTACCGCGGTCAGCAACAACAATCCGAGTACGACGCCGATCGCCGGCCAGGACGGCGCGGCGACGACCACGATGCTGACGAGTACCACCGCAACGATCTTCGTTCCGGCCCACAATCGGTGGATCGGCGATGAAGTCGGGACTTCGCGCAGAAGTGTTGTCACGTCGTCGATCCTTCCAAAGCGCTGCTGGCGGCAGGGTCGAGGATGCGACCCTGCGACAGTCGAATTGTTCTGCTGCACACGGCGTCCATGCCGTCGACGTCATGCGAGATGACGACTACTGCGGTTCCGTTCCGACGAATCCACCTGAGCACGTTCAGGATTTCGTGTCGGCCGGGTGGATCGAGACCGGCCAGGGGTTCGTCGAGGATGAGTACTCGGGGTTGGCGGACGAGGAGACCGGCCAGCACGACGCGTCGCATCTGTCCGCCGCTCAACTCGTCGATGCTCCGACCTGCGATGTGACGATCGAGTCCGACGGCGTCGAGTGCCCACGAGACTTGTACGGATCCGATCTCCGGACCGCCGGCTGCCTCGATGTCTTCGGCGACGGTTCGACGCTGCAACTGCAACCGCGAATGTTGGAACGTGAGGCCGACGGTTCCGAGTTGGCGTGAGACGGGTTTGCCGTCGAAAACTGCGGTTCCCTTGCTCGGCGTGATCAAGCCCGCCATGATCCAGGCCAGAGTCGACTTACCGGAACCGTTGCCGCCCAGGACCAGGAGTCCCTCCCCGTCGCCGATGGTCAGATTCACGTCCGACAGTGCGCGTCGCGACCACGGAGTCCTGTCGTTGTACGTGTGGGTGACATCGGTGAGTTGGAGTACAGCACGTGTGCTGGTCGGCCACGGTGCAGATGGAGGACCCGCGAACGTCGACGTCATCCAGCCGGGTTGGTGATCGATCTGCCTTCCACGCTGGAGTTGGATCACCCGATCTGCGGCACGCGTATCGGCGTGGTGGTGGGTGACGAGTACCACGGCCATGGGATGGCGGCGTGGCAGTTCGGCGAGGAGCGCGACCAATTCCTCCCTGCCCGCCTGATCGACCATCGCGGTGGCTTCGTCGGCGATCAGCAGCGCGGGGCGCCGGGCCAGAGCCGCGGCAACCGCCAGGCGTTGCATCTCGCCGCCGGACAGCCCCGACGTCTCGCGCATGCCCATTCCGGCGAGTCCCACTTCGGCCAGCAGCGCATCGACGTCGGGATGTGACTCGGGGGGAAGCCCCCAGACGACGTCATCGGCGACCCGGGTTCCGAGGATCTGGCTCTCGGGACGTTGGAGGACAACGGCGGTTCCGCCGTGTCGGCCCAGACCGGCGGAACCGGGTCTCGTCAGGGTCCCGACAGTCGGCGCGCGACCGGCGAGCAACCGAGTGAGTGTGGACTTGCCCGAGCCGTTGTGGCCGACGACGGTGACGAACTCTCCTCGTCGCACCGTGAAGTTGACGTCGACGAGGGCCGGCGTCGATGCACCCGGATAGGTGAAGCCCACGTGATCGAAAGTGACCGGTAACGGATCGATCGGACGGTCGTCGGGTGTCGTCTCGAGTGGATCGGACGAGGGGAGCGCCGCCAATCGGTCGAGGACGGCACCGAGGACGAAATAGGAGACGACGGTACTGAGGACGATTCCGGAGATGATGGACACGCCGATCCACAACCACCAGTAGTCGATGATCGAGCCGATGCTGTTCTCGATCCATTCGGCTGCCCCGACCAGTGTGGGGGCGCGCTTCAAGATTGCGGCCACACCCAGCGCGGTGTTCTCGAGCGAGGTCAGCAACAAGGTGCGCAGGGGCGCGAGAACAAGCAACAGGACTATGGAGAACAACGCCAGCGCGGGCCCGATGACACATGACGAGAGCAACGCGGAGACGAAGCCGAGACCGCGCCGCTTGACGGTACCGATGATTCCGCCGAGGAGAGCGCTCAGCGCGACCGCCGCCGCAGATCCTGAACCCGCCGCGACGAAGGCGACCGCAGTAGCCGAGACACCGGCCGTCATCACGGCGCGGACTCGGAAGCGCTGGGCGACAATTCCCATCGGAACCGCTGCCACGAGGTTGAGGGCGCTGGCCATGGGGATGACCGTGGCAATGACGGACAACGCGACCGTGAATCCGGCCATGACGGCACCCGTTGCCAACTCGAGTGGTCGAAGGTTGCCGGTTTCGCGGACTTGCGGACGGTTGCTCACTACGTCCAGTGTGCCAGTGGTGACATAACTCCTGCCCGACTGATGGTGAGCGCATCTGCGCGATTGCGTAGGCTTCACCTCAAACAATGGATCGGACGGAGCGTGGAAGACGTGAGTGCAGCACCCATCAGGGTCGGGGTTCTGGGAGCCAAGGGCAAGGTCGGTCGAGCGATCTGCGAGGCAGTGGAAGCTGCTCCCGATCTGGAACTTGTCGCTCAGGTCGACACCGGTGATCGCATCGAGACGTTTGTCGACACCCGCACTCAGGTAGTGGTCGATTTCACGCACCCCGACGTCGTCATGGGAAATCTGGAATTCCTCGTGGCCAACGGAATTCACGCCGTGATCGGCACCACCGGTTTCGACGAGTCCAGGCTCGCGACGGTGCAGTCCTGGCTCGACGCCCAGCCGGCAACGGGTGTTCTCATCGCGCCCAACTTCGCTATCGGTGCCGTGTTGTTGATGCGCTTCTCCGCTGCTGCGGCACGCTTCTTCGATTCTGTCGAGGTCATCGAACTCCACCATCCCAACAAGGCCGATGCCCCCTCGGGTACCGCGTACCGAACGGCCGCCATGATCGCCGAGGCTCGCGCCGAAGCGGGCGTCGGACGCAGTCCGGACGCCACCACGACCGAGCTCGAGGGCGCACGTGGAGCTGACGTCGACGGCGTCCGGGTTCACTCTGTGCGGATGGCCGGACTGGTTGCGCATCAGGAAGTGATTCTCGGAACGCAGGGCGAGACGCTCACCATTCGCCACGACTCGATCGACCGGAATTCGTTCGCGCCGGGCGTTCTGCTCGGAGTCCGCCAGATCGGCTCTCGTCCGGGCCTGACGGTCGGTATCGATTCCTTCCTCGATCTATGAACAAGACCACCCGCACTCTCGCGCTGATCGTTGCGATCTGTATCGCGCTAGCGGTGTACTTCGTGCTGCTCGGTCAGCGCGGAATCCAGCTCATCCAGGACGGCGGTGGCGCCGCAATCGGTCTCGGGATCGGAGTGCTGATCCTGCCTTTCCTCGGGCTGTGGCTCGTCATCGCCACGCTCCGTGCCGGCTTCACGCACCAGCGTCTCGCGCAGCAGATTCACGACGAGGGCCTCGCCGTCGACGCGTCTGCGCTTCCGAAACTGCCTTCGGGCCGGATCGAGCGAGCGGCGGCCGACGAGTTGTTCGCCCAGATCAAGGTCGACTGGGAAGCGGACCCGGACAACTGGAAGCAGAACTTCCGACTCGCTCGCGCCTACGACTACGCCGGTGATCGAAGCCGGGCTCGGGAAACCATGCGCCGGGCAGTGGAACTGGAACGCCGTTCTCGAGGCAAGTAGGTATCTCTGCTGCGGCGAGGGGGCCGCTGAGACGCTACCGCTCGGGAACCGTTGTGGGAGAAGACGGATCCGGAGCGGTGGGGTCGAATGGCGGGGGGTTGTTCGGGTCGAAACTCGTCACCGGCACCGAACACGTCGCGCCCACTTCGGGATACGTGTTCGGGTTGACCCGCAAAGCCGACACGAATTGGTCGATGCGAGCGTCCGCGGCGTTGTCGAGCTTGAGTTGACGGCCCCAAGACTGCAGTGAGATCGGCGAATCCAGGGTCGGATACGGCGACATCAAGGTGTAGCTCATACCTTCGACTCGCTGCGCCAAGCGAGCCTTATCCTCGCTCGAGACGAGGTCGGGGTTGTACGTGATCCACACGGCCCCGTGTTCGAGGGAATGGACCGCATTTTCGGTTCGAATGGCTTGCGGATAGACAACTCCGGTGCAGTTTGCCCAGACCGAGTCATGGCGACCGCCGAAGGGCGGTGAATGTGTGTACGCCACACGTTCGTTCGGCCGTACGTGTTGGGCTGCTGGGTAGTCGACCGTGACAACTCCGTCGATGGCTCGAGACGGATCCGGATTGTCGACGCTCGGAACAAACGCATCCGGTCGAGGTGTTCCTTCGAGGGAATTCGCGCACGAAGCCAGCGCGAGAACTGCCGAGATCGTCACTGTCGCTCGAAGTTGTTTGTTCACTCGGCCATGATAGCGGCGCCTGTCCGCTTTCCCGGGACGTGAATCGACTACGACCCGAGAGAGCTTGTCGTCCCGCCCGAGAGCGCGATGTCACTGGCGCTTCGGAGAATTCGGAGCGGAGGCAGCGGCCCTTGGTACGCCTCGGAGCCACTGATCAGATCACCGGCCGCGTCGAACCCGATCGCCTCACCTTGTGGCTCGTCCGGAAGGGGCACCCGAATCGGCTTGGTGGTCAAGGCTTTCACGACATCACCGTCGGGAGCTGTGTAGAGATAGACGTCGGTGTACGTGCGTAGTGCTACCACCGTGCCGTCCTTGCTCACGGCGCCGCCCGTGACAGCCATGGTTCCGGCGTGGGGGATCGGTCCACCGGAAGTGAGGGTGGGGGTGAATCTGAGCTGTCCCACCTTGGCCAACATGGTCGGCGGCGCCGTACTCAGATCCTGAACGTGCTGCCGCTCAGCGGTTGTATAGACCGCGCTTGCGCCTAGGTAGTCCTTGGTGACGATGACGGGAAGTCCGTCGCTCTGGATCAGCACTGCCTCGGCGTCATGGGCCCCGTCCGGATAAACCAGGGGGTAGGAGGTGGTGGCACCCGAAGCCGGATCGAGTTCGATCAGCCCGATCGACGTTCGTACCGCGTTGTTGTCGCCGATGTCTGCCAGCCACAGGTGGCCGTCGGGAGTCGACGAGAGATCCTCGACATCGACGCGAGGGGTGCCCACGTCGATCCAGCGCTGAACGTGGCAGTTCGAATCGAGTTCGGCGACCCGGTCGTCGGAGCCGCTGTCGCCGATTGCGTACATCCCGGTTGTTGTGACCGTGAGTCCGGACAGCTCGGAAAGGCCTGCATCAGTGGGCGTGCACAGTACGTCGAAGACACGCGGGGTCTGTTGCGCCGACGCTGGAACAGTGTGAATGCCCACGACCGCGGCGGCGAGAACAACCGAGCCGGCAGCCGCAGCGACTGAATGGGCAAGCGGGCGATTCCACATCACGATGCAGACCTCCGGGCCGAAGAATCGGGACTTAGTACCCGGAGATTACTGGACGTCCGTCTCACTTCGTCCGAGTTTGCAAGAAACGGCCGATGCCGAGGCGACGTGATGCGTCAGTGATTCGACAAGTGAATGCAGGTGCAGGAGGGGATACTCGACTCACTGGAGATAGGCGACAACGAGCAGGAAGTGACGAAGCGATGGCGAAGAGTGAGTCCGACAAGCAAGATGCAGATTCCCCGTCTCAGTTGATCGACCAGCGAATCGAGGAACTCGGAGACTGGCGGGGCGAGATGCTCTCCCGGATACGAACTCTGATCAAAGAGGTGGATCCGGATGTGGTGGAGGAATGGAAGTGGCGAGGCGTTCCGGTGTGGTACCACGCCGGAATGATCTGTACCGGTGAGACTTACAAGAGCGCAGTGAAGGTGACTTTTGCCAAAGGCGCATCACTCGACGACGCTTCAGGTCTCTTCAACTCCAGCCTCGAGGGCAATACGCGGCGGGCGATCGATTTCCACGAGGGTGAAGCCGTCGACGAAAAGGCGTTCAAGGCACTCGTTCACGCCGCGATTGCCCTGAACACCTCGAAGAAGTGACGCCCTGTCAGAGCTGATGTTCAGCGAGGTCGAACGCACTGAGTAGCGTGCGGAATTTCGTACTGGTCTCTCTCAATTCGATTTCCGGATCGGAAGTAGCGACGATGCCGCCGCCGGCGTAGGCCCGCGCCGAGAGGCCGTCTGCTGCGATCTCGGCGCAACGAATAGCGACCATCCACTCGCCGTCTCCGGTCCGGTCGCACCAGCCCACGGCACCCGCATAGAACCCACGATCGGCTTCGGTTGCGGTGATGTGCTCGCGTGCGGCGGCCGTCGGTGTTCCGCAGACGGCAGGAGTCGGATGCAGCGCCATTGCCAGTTCGAGCGAGGTCACGCTCGGGTCGATCAGAACACCTTCGATCTTGGTCCCGAGGTGCCACAGTTGCGGTGTCCGAAGTAGTTCCGGCGCACCGGGTGCGGTGAACGATGTGCAGAGCGGTCCGAGTATCGCACTGATGGAGTCGACGACAAACGCGTGTTCGGCGAGATCTTTGGTCGAAGCGCGGAGTTGCTCGGCATTCGCCTCGTCCTGATCCGAATTCGGGTGGCGTGCAATCGAGCCCGCCAACGGGTGGCAGGTGACGACGTCGCCTCGCCGTTCGATCAGAACCTCGGGCGTCGAGCCGACCAGCGAACGCCCGCGGTATTTCCCTCCGGCGGGGGACAGGTCGACGCAGAAGCCGTTGTGCGCGTGGTCGAGTGCGATCAGCTTCTCTGCCAAGGCGGAGGGGGAGATCGTGGACTCGGCTTCGATGGTCAGGGAGCGTGCGAGGACAACTTTGTCGAGTTCGCCTGCTCGAAGGCGGGTGACGGCGCCGCGGACCCTGTCGGTGTGGATCTGCGGGCTCGGTTCGAATTCCGCGACCCGCGAAGTGGGGAGTGTCGGAATGTTCGAGTGATATAGATCACCGTGGACCCGAGTGAAACTCAGTGGCGCAGTGAGGGCGGACGGCGTCTCCGGGGAGAACGGCAGAGCGCCGACGACCGAGTCGATCCGCCCGGTTTTGAGGGCTTCGGCGGCATCGAAGGCGGAGTCGAATTCTTCGACCACTCCCGAAGTGCGGATCGACGTTTGCCTACGTGAGAGCAGGAAAACGGAGTCCGTTTCATCGTCAGTCCGGTTGTTGCGCAACGGGAATTCGGAGACTTCGGCGAGTGCTGACATGGACACCCTTCCAGTTCGACAGGATTACTTGCTATGTTGAGGCTAGCCTTAGTTCGGGTGAATTTGTGCCGTGGCCGTCCGGGTTGTGTACTTCCGTACCGTTATGGTTAGGCTGGCCTAAAGTCAGGCGTGCGGACGGGGTCGACACGAGGATGGGTTGGCTCGATCTGAGCGCGTCGACCACTACCCGAGGAGACCGATGAGCAACACCGTGGACCGTGACCAGATCGTGCGCGACGTCGCCGAGGTTCTGTCGATGAGGGCAGAACAACTCGGCGACGACGCGGACCTGGGTGACGAAGGCCTGGACTCGGTTCGCCTGATGACGCTCGTCGAACGGTGGCGGGGAGCGGGCGCGGATGCCGACTTCGCGGAGTTGGCAGAAGAGCCCACGATCAATGCCTGGGTTCAGGTCCTGTGCCCGCAGTGAGTGAGCGCAGAATCGCCGTGGTCACCGGTGCGGGGGCGGGGATCGGCGCCGCAGTGGCCCGGACTCTTGCCCGTGACGGGTATTCGCTGGCGCTTCTCGATCGTGACGACGTCGAATTGAAGCGGGTAACTACGGAATTGGCAGAAACCATCGTCGACGGCGCCGATGTCGCGAGTCACGTCGTGGACGTGACCGATCGGCAGGCAGTCGACGCGGCAGTGACCTCCACGATGGACACGTTCGGCCGGATCGATGCTCTCGCGCACGTCGCCGGAATTCTCGACACCGGGTCGGTGCTGGACTCCGATCCAGATCAGTGGCAGAAGATATTCGGCGTCAACGTCTTCGGATTGCTGAACGTGCTGCAAAGTGTGGGACGGGAAATGCGTCGCCGTCGGGCCGGGGCGATCGTGGTGGTCTCGTCGAATGCGGCCGGTGTCCCACGTATCGGGATGGGTGCTTACGGTTCGTCGAAAGCTGCCGCCACCATGTTGGTTCGAACCGCTGGACTGGAGTTGGCCGCAGACGGGATTCGTGTCAACGTGGTCGCTCCGGGATCCACCGACACAGCGATGCAGCGGTCATTATGGTCGGACCCTTTCGACGATTCGGGTGCCGACGCCGTCATCGAAGGCAATCTGGCGAGCTATCGCCTGGGTATTCCGCTCGGAAAACTGGCCACCGCAGACGATATCGCGGACTCGGTGCACTTCCTGCTGTCCGACCGGGCGGCCCACATCACCATGCAGGCGCTGTACGTCGACGGTGGAGCGACGCTCAAAGCGTGAGACGTAGTTGCTGACAGTACTTTCGAACAGGAGTCACTTGCATGACCTCGAGGATCGCTCGCGAGCCCTTGGCACCCGTCGCACAGTATCCACCCGAATTGGTGACGCATTATCGGGAGCGAGGCTATTGGACTGACGAGACGCTGGCCGGATTCATCACGGCCGCGGCCGCACGGTATCCCGACAACGAAGCGGTGGTCGGCAGCGGTGCCGCTGGCACACAGACACGGCTGACGTATTCCGAGCTCGATCGTCGCAGCTCGGCCGTGGCCGGAGGCCTGTCCGGGTTGGGTGTTCGCCCCGGTGACCGGGTACTTCTGCAGCTACCGAACATCGTGGAATACGTCGAAGCATTGTTCGGTGTGTTGAAGCTCGGCGCCCTGCCGGTATTCGGGTTGCCGGCGCATCGCCGAACCGAAATCGGCTACTTCTGCCAGTTCGCTGATGTCGCTGCCTATATCGTCGCCGACCGTCATGGCGGGTTCGACTACCGCGCACTGGCGCGTGAGGTGAACGAGGGCCTCGAGACTCCGCCTGTTGTGATCGTGGCCGGTGACCCCGAAGAGTTTGTCGGTTTCGATTCGCTGCGCGGATACGAGATTCCCGTTCTTGCCGACGTCGATCCGTTGTCGGTCGCCTTTCTTCAGCTTTCCGGTGGCACGACCGGTGTTCCGAAGCTGATTCCGCGAACGCACGCCGACTACCTTTACTCGGTGCGGGCATCGAACCCGATCTGCGGCGTCGACGACTCGACGCGCATGTTGGTGGTTCTTCCTGCAGCGCATAATTTTCCGATGAGTTCGCCAGGCATCCTGGGTGTATTCCACGTGGGTGGCACCGTGGTTCTGGCGCCGGACACCATGCCGTCCACAGCTTTCGGTCTGATCGAATCAGAGCGAGTCACGCACGCTTCTTTGGTTCCACCGATCGCGTTGGCCTGGATGGCTGCCCCCAGCAAGGCAGATCACGATCTGTCGAGCTTGCGGGTTCTCGGCGTCGGGGGAGCAAAGTTCAGCGCCGAAGCTGCTGCGCGCGTACCCGAGGAGCTGGGCTGCACCCTCCAGCAGGTGTTCGGGATGGCCGAAGGGCTGGTCAACTACACCCGCCTCGACGACACGCAAGAATTGATCGTCAGTACGCAGGGTCGGCCTATTTCGCCGGACGACGAGGTTCGTGTGGTCGACGACGAGGGCACGCTCGTCGAGCCCGGAACCACGGGGCACTTACTGACTCGGGGGCCGTACACGATCCGTGGCTATTACCGGGCAGATGCGCACAATGCCGAGGCCTTCGACGCCGAAGGGTTCTATCGCACCGGCGATCTGGTCAGCGTCACCGATACGGGACACCTGATTGTCGAGGGTCGCGCAAAGGACCAGATCAACCGCGGCGGTGAGAAGGTGGCCGCAGAGGAGATCGAGAACCACCTGCTCTCGCATCCTGCTGTCCACGATGCGGCCGTCGTCGCCGTCCCCGACGAGTACCTGGGCGAGCGAACGTGTGCTGTCCTGGTGGTCGCCGGAGAAGCGCCGACCGTCGGCGAGATCAAGCGATACATACGAGGCCGAGGCGTTGCGGCATACAAAGTGCCGGATCGAGTGGAGTTCGTGACCGAGTTCCCCGTCACCGGCGTCGGAAAGACCAGTAAGGCGGCTCTGCGCCGTGTTCTCAGTGAATCGATTGCGGCACAGACGCTGTCGAGTTGATCGGTTCTCGCCCCACTTCTTGGAGGAGATTCTTCATGGCGCTACCCACCGCAGTCCGATACGAGATGCCCACCGAGTTTCCGCAGAATCGGGTCGACTGGACTCTCGATCCTTCCCGCGCGGTACTGCTTCTGCACGACATGCAGGAGTATTTCGTGAACGCGTACGACCGAAGCGTCGACCCGCTCCGAACCGTGGTTCCGAATATCGATCGCCTTCGCTCGTCGGCGCGAGCTGCCGGAATCCCGATCGTCTACACCGCGCAACCCGGAGATCAGGATCCCGAGGAGCGCGCGTTGCTGTCGGATTTCTGGGGACCGGGACTGAAGGCAGATCCCGCTCACACCGACGTGATCGCCGAGTTGGCTCCGCATCCGGACGACGTGATGCTCACAAAATGGCGCTACAGCGCCTTCATCAAGACGGACCTGCGTGAACGGCTGCGTGAGAGTGGTCGTGACCAGCTGATCATCACCGGAATCTATGCCCACATCGGCTGCCTGACTACCGCTTTGGACGGGTTCATGCAAGACGTGCAGATCTTCTTCGTGGGTGACGCGGTGGCCGACTTCTCCCTCGACGAGCATGTCGGTGCACTCGAGTACGCGGCCGGGCGCTGCGCCTCGGTCACCCGAACCGACGACCTGGTCAAGGCGATGAGCGCGGAAACGGTTTCGGCGTAGGAGTGAACGCGACGGGTGCGCCACCCGTCGCCGTATTGTCAGGTGTGTGAAGACTTTGTTGGTGGTTCACCACTCGCCCTCGCCGACAACCCACGAATTGTTGGATGCAGTCCTCGCGGGCGCTCGCGATCCCGAGATCGAGGGTGTGGAGGTGAAGGTAGTGCCGGCGTTGGCGGCGACGGTGCCCGACGTACTCGCTGCTGACGGCTATCTTTTCGGTACCACCGCAAACTTCGGTTACATGTCGGGTGCGCTGAAATACTTCTTCGACACCACGTACTACCAATGCCTCGGTGCGGTGTCGGATCGGCCGTACGGCCTGTGGGTTCACGGCAACAACGACACTGCCGGTGCCGTGTCGTCGGTGCGCAAGCTCGCCACCGGGCTCGGATTGGTCGCGGTGGCGGATCCGCTCGAAGTGACTGTGAGCGTGGACAAATCCGTCCGCGATGGTTGTTATGAACTGGGCGGAACCGTAGCAGCAACGCTGATGGACTAGCCTTCACTTTTCTCGTTTCGGTTCACGAAAGAGATTGTCCTGCAAGCGGTTGTAGCAGCGGGTGTTCTCTTGTGAACGCGTCGGGAGCCATCGGAATTCGGGTCACCGGCGAGGCGGATTCCCCGATTCCTCGCCATTTAGTTTAGGCTACCCAAAACGACGTTAGGTCACCCTTGGGTGACGTGTGTCCACAGACGAGGGGATCAGTGTGAGCGTTCTTCCAGGTTCGAACTCCGGGGCGGCAAACGAAGCTACGTTTGCTCTCACAGGAGCTCAACTCGGGATTTGGAACGCGCAGAGGCTTGATCCCGAATCTCGGAGCTACCTCGTCGGTGAGGTGCTCGAAATCTCGGGCGACGAACCGATCGACACCGACCTTCTGACGGCCGCAATCACGGCGACGATCGGTGAAGCCGAAACCATGCGGCTGCGGATGGTGGAGACAGTCGACGGCCCGCGTCAGTACATCTCCGACGAACCGGTGGGCGCCATCCCCGTCACCGATGTCCGTGACGAGCGCGATCCCGTAGCCGTGGCGCACGCATTGGTCGACGCCGAGCGCAGCCGGGCGTCCGAGTACTGCCGCTTGATGGTGGAGCGTCCGCTGTACACGTACTCGCTGATCAGGCTCTCCGATCGCGAAATCTGGTGCATCCAGCTCTATCACCACCTGATCGTCGACGGATACAGCGCAGCCATGATTTCGCGCCGTGTCGCTGCGCACTACACGGCCGCGAAGAAGGGAACCGAGGTCGCGCCAACGCGATTCGGTTCTATGACCGATCTGGTCAGCGAGGACGAGGCGTACCGGGCGGGCGAGCAGTTCGCGGAAGATCGTGACTACTGGCGTGATGTCCTGACGCCGTTGCCCGCGTTGGACGGGCGCGGCCAGCAGGTCGCCGGTCCGGCGGAACGAACGATCCAGGTTCGTGAGGTCATCAGTGCCGACGCCCTCGGCCGCCTCAAAAAGGTGGCAGACGCGACGGGAACAACGTGGGCCGAGGCGTTGATCGCCTGCTACGGCGCGTTTCTCCACCGATTGCTGGGTGAGACGGATGTTGTCATCGCGATGCCACTCATGGCGCGCGTTGGGCGCACGGCACTCAAGACCCCGGCCATGGCAGTCAACGTTCTGCCTCTCCGGTTGACGATTCGCAGCCACGATCGTCTCGGTGACCTGAGCAAGCAGGTATCCGCCACGATGAAGAGCCTGCGCGCGCACCAGCGCTACCGCGGTGAGAATCTTGCTCGGGACCTGGGCGTCGCGGGCACCGGCGCACTCCTTCACGGGATCGGAATCAATCTCAAGGCTTTCGACTTCGCCCTCGACTTCGCCGGCGCTGTGGGCGTACTGCGTAACGTCGCCGGAGGTCCGCCGGAGGACCTGGGTTTGACGGTTACCCCCATAGCGGACGGCGAAGTCCTACTCGGATTCGAAGTGGACGCGCGTACCAATACTCGGGATTCGGTTCAGCGACGCCTCGCCGGTTTCGTGAGCATCGTGAACGCGATGGTGGGGGAGCAAGATCCTGCCGTCGGACAGGTGCAGATGATGCCGGCACCCGAGGCTGCGCGGATCCTTGCCGGCCGTGAGACCGAACCCGTGCCTGGCTCCGTCGAGCTCGTCCCCGACGTCTTCGACCGCATCGTCGCCGATCATGCGGATGACACGGTCCTCGTGTGCGGTGAGGAACGTTTGACAGGCGCAGAACTCGGTGGCCGCGTCCACCAGCTTGCGCGGTTGCTTCGCGCTCGCGACGTCGGCCCGGACGACATTGTCGGACTTGCACTTCCGCGAACGTCCGAGATGGTCGTCGCGCTGCTCGCGACATTGAGCGCGGGCGCAGCGTACGTGGCCTTGGATCCGCAGCACCCGGCTGAGCGATTGCGGGACTTGGTCGACGACGCGCAACCGAAGGTGGTGCTCACCACTTCCGCACTGGCCGGGAAACTCGTCGGAGATTCGCGGCCCGTCCCGCTCGCACTCGATTCCGATGCCGCGCGAGAAGAACTCCGTGCCAATTCCGAGCTTCCACTCGAACTCGGTGAACTGGCGACACCGCGGCATGGTGATCACCTGGCGTACGTCATCTACACCTCTGGATCGACCGGCAAGCCAAAGGGTGTGTTGGTCAGAAGTGGTGGATTGGCGCATCTGCTTCACCACCACCGCGCCACTATGTACCGGGAAACTGCCGAGCGAGTCGGAAACCGGCAACTGCACACCGCGCACACGGCGTCGTTCGCCTTCGACGCGTCTCTCGATCAGCTGTTGTGGCTGCTGTGTGGTCATCGGGTTCATGTGTACGACGAAGAACTCCAGAAGGACGCTGTTGCCCTGGTCGCGGCGTTCGAGCGAGATCGCGTCGACGTGGTCGACACAACGCCGTCGATGGCGGCAGCGATGGTGGACAACGGATTGCTGCGCACGCAGCGGCTGCAACTGCTTGTCGTGGGCGGCGAAGCGGCACCGCCCGCACTGTGGGACGCGATCATCGAATCCGGTGTTCCGGCTCGAAACCTGTACGGTCCCACCGAAACGACGGTCGATGCGATCGCGACCACGGTCGAAGGCGCCGGACCGCGTATCGGGTACCCCCTTGCGGGTACCCGTGCGTACCTGCTCGACAGCGCGCTCGAGCCGGTCGCCGACGGTGAACGAGGTGAGCTCTATCTGGCCGGACCGCAATTGGCCAGGGGATACCTCGGCCGCGCCGGTGCAACCTCCGAGCGTTTCGTCGCCGATCCTTTCGGGGCTCCGGGAGATCTGATGTACCGCGCTGGGGACGTCGCGCGCTGGGTACCGGGGCGGGGCTACGACTTCATCGGTCGTAGCGACAAGCAGGTGAAGATCCGCGGACATCGTGTCGAGTTGAGCGAGGTCGAAGCTGTTCTCGGATCGGTGCCCGGAATCGGCGCGGCTGCCGCGCTGATCCGTACGGACGGAGGACGGCCCAGCCTGGTCGGCTACGTTGTCGCCGCTGTCGGCGCGACGCTTCCGCCGCAGGAAGAGCTACGCCGAGACCTCGCCGGTCGTGTACCGGACCATCTGGTTCCGGCCGCAATCGTCGTTCTCGACGAGCTACCCGTCACGGTGAACGGAAAGCTCGATCGTGCGGCACTACCCGCCCCGGCTACCGAGTCGGAAGGTCGCGCTGCGTCCACACCGCACGAAGAAATTCTCTGTGACGTGGTGGCCGAGGTGCTCGGCCGCGAACGCGTCGGCGTGGACGAGGACTTCTTCGGCCTCGGTGGTGACAGCATCACGGCAATCAGCGTCAGCAGTCGCCTGCGGGTGCACGGACTGGTCGTGGCTCCCAAAGAGCTTCTTGCACAGCGAGATCTGGGAACCATCGCCGCTGCGGCGCGCAAGATTGCCGATGACGCCGACGTCGCAGCTACGGTCGCGGACGTGGCGACCGGCACGGTGATCGCTCCGCCGATCGTTCGGGCACTGATCGACAAGAATCCGACAGACGAGGCAATCGCGGGCTACGCGCAGTGGACTGCGGTGCGCATCGACGACGACCTCTCGCTGGATGACCTGCAGTCCGGCGTACAGACGGTCCTCGATCACCACGACGCTCTCCGTCTGCTCCTGCGGCGTGACAACGACAGCGGCACTGCTGAATTGATCGTCCGCGACGCGGGCGCGGTGCGTAGCGAAGGGCTCGTTCGCGAGGTGTCCGACAGCCCCGAACCGCTCCGGGTCAGAGAGCTCGCAGAGGCGGCGGCAGCGAGTCTCGATCCACGCGCCGGTGAACTCTTGCACGTTGTGCTGGTGAGGACTGAGGCCGGTCGGCCCGATCAATTGATCGTGGTGGCTCACCATTTGATCGTCGACGGTGTGTCCTGGCGAATTCTGCTTCCCGATCTCCACGAAGCCACCGATGCTGCACGCGAGCGCAGGTCCGCCCGGTTGGCTGCCGGCGGCACTTCGTGGCGTCGATACGCGGGGTTGCTCGCAGAATTCGGGACCTCGGGCAGCAGGGCATCAGAGCTGGAGCACTGGAAGTCCGCATCGGTGCAGGCGGACGACGAGCCGATCGGCAGCCGTCGCCTCGACCCGGACATCGACGTGACCGCAACAGCTTCCCGCACGACAACTGTTGCGCCCCCGGCCGTCACCGACGCGCTGTTGACCACGCTTCCGGCGGCGTATCGAGCCAAGGCCGACGAAGTGCTTCTTGCTGGTTTGATGCTTGCAGTGCGCTCGTGGCAGCACAGTCACGGCCTGACCGGGTTGCCCGCGCAGACCGTCACCGTCGAAGGCCACGGCCGCGACGCGCTCACCAGCGACACCGACTTCGCCGGAACCATCGGGTGGTTCACCAGCGAATTCCCGGTTCGGGTTCCCACCGAAGCACTGCTGACCGCCGACGATCTTTCCGACGCGCTCGGCGGCGGAGCAGCTGCCGGGCATCTGCTTCGGGCGGTGAAGGAGGCAAAACGCGCCGTGCCTGGAGGTGGCGTCGGCTACGGAGTTCTGCGGCACCTGGATCCCGAAACCGCACCTGATCTTTCCGCGTGCGCTACTCCCGAACTGCTGCTCAACTACCTCGGCCGCTTCCCGTCTCTGCCCGGAACCGGATGGCGATTGCCGGAACAGGATGCATTCGCGGTTATCGAACCGGCGACCAAGGCCATGTCGGAAGTGCTGGCGCTCAACGCATTCGTCCGCGAGGATGGCGAGACGACGCTGGCAGTCGAATGGACTGCGGCGGGTTCAGTGCTTGACGACGCGACGATCGTCGAGCTGCAAGAGCATTGGGAACGTGCGCTCGCTGCCCTGACCGCACATGCCGCACTCTTCGAGGGTGGTTTGACGCCTTCCGATTGCTCGGCGACGATCTTCGGCCAGGGCGCGGTGATCGATCAGGCAGGGATCGACGAACTCGAAGCCGTCCACGGACCGCTTGCCGACGTACTTCCGTTGTCGCCGCTTCAAGAAGGTCTCCTGTTCCACGCGGTCCGCGACGGCGCGGCAGACGTCTACACGCTTACTGCACGCTTCGACCTTTCCGGCCCCTTGGACGAAGGAAAGCTGGCCGACGCGTTCGAGACGGTGATCGACAGGCACCCGAACTTGCGCGCCGCTTTCCACTACGAGCAGTTCGAACGTCCCGTTCAAGTCATTCCGCGCGGTGCAGGAGTCGAGTGGCGTTCGGTCGACCTGACCTCCGTTCCAGCTGCCACCGCATTCCGCTCTGCAGATCAGCTCGAGGACGAGGCCGCCGAGCATGTCTTCGACGTCAGTTCACCGCCACTGCTGCGCGCTCTACTGATCCGGCTGCCCGGTGGGGTGCACAGACTCGTTCTCAACGCGCATCATCTGCTCACCGACGGGTGGTCGACGCCGATCGTCCTGCGCGAGTTGATGAACGTCTACCACGACGGCGATGCGCACCTCCCGTCGCCGACTCCGTATCGCGACTACTTGGCGTGGATCGCCGGCCGGGATCAGGACTCTGCCCGTGCAGTGTGGAGCGAGCGTTTACGTGGGCTCGCCGCACCGACTCTCGTTGCCGACGTAGGGGCGCCGCGAAGTGTGCCCGTCGCGCTCGAAGTTCCACTCGCGGCCTCGGACGCCGCCGCGTTGATCGAACTCGGCCGTGCGCGAGCGCTGACGATCAACACGCTGGTCCAGGGCGCGTGGGCGGCAACGCTCGCCGAGACGACGGGACAATGGGACGTCGTGTTCGGGGCCACCGTGTCAGGTCGACCTGCCGAACTCGCCGGAGTGGAGGGGATGGTCGGGTTGTTCAGCAACACGATTCCGGCCCGCCTCGACATCGCCGCGAACGAGCCTTTGCTGGAACAGTTCGTGGGGCTGCAGAACGCGCAATTCGACATCGTGGACGTCGAGCACACCAGTTTGGCCGAGATCGAACGCATCGCCGGGATCGGTCAACTGTTCGACACGCTCCTGGTATTCGAGAACTTCCCGAACTCCGGTGCGGGACAGCCTGCGTCGCACACACTTCGGGTCGAGGGATTCACCAACCGCGGAGTCACGCACTATCCGATGACGTTGATGGCACCGCCGAGCACCGGTCTGGATCTGGTCCTGTACCACGATCCGGCGGTTGTCTCCGAAGCCGCCGCGCAGCGAATGGTCGCTCGGCTCGCCGAGATCCTGCGTGGTTTGTTGACCGAACCGGCAGCTCCCGCATCCGCGGTGCTGACGGTTGTCCGACAGACACGCCGCGTTGCCGATGCAACGGCCGCCACGAAGAGGGCCGACGAGCAACGTCAGGCGATCGACGCCGATCCCGCGGTCGTCGATGCGGTGTGTGCCTGTGTTGCAACGGTATTGGAGCTTTCCGACGTCGATCCGGGAGACAATTTCTTCACTCTCGGCGGTCACTCGCTCACTGCGATGAGGTTGGTGGGCAGTCTGCGGAAGCTGGGCATCCGCGTCGTCGTCTCGGATGTCTTCGACACCCCGACCCCACTCGGTCTTGCCGTGGCCGCACGCGTCGATCAGAAGAAGTTCTCGCCGGATTCGGTTGCTGTCGTCGATCGACCCGCCGTGACCGTGGCGACGTTCCGCGCCCCGGCAGCGGCGGGAAATCCTGATCACGAGCGGTATTGGGTTCGCACGCTCGCGGGCCTGCCCCTCGAAACGGACCTTCCTTACGATCGCCCGCGCGGCGAAGAGTACCGCCCGCACACCTACGTTCGTCAGCTACGCGATGCTCGGTTCGGTGACGGATCAGGATTCGACGCGGTGCTGTTGGCCGCAGTGGCGGCGACGCTGAACGGCTTCGGTGGCGGTCGGGACCTTGCGGTCGGACTCTTCTCGGAAGGGACAGACACCCTGATTCGGGTCGACCTGTCCGGTCGGCCGAGAATTGCCGATGTCGTTCGGCGAGTCGAAAACGCTGTATCTGAGGCACGTGCGCATTCCGATGTCAGCCTGGACCGAATCGCAGATCTAGTCGGGCGTCCCACCAGCAGCCTGTTCGCTGCCCGTGTCGGTCACTCGCCCGGAAATAGCGTCGACCTCGAATTCGTGCGAACCGCAACAGAACTTCGATTGACGGTTGATGCCGGGCTGTTCGACGCCGCGACTGCGGACGCATTGCTCGACGGTGTGATCGCGGTCCTCGGTCACGAAAACAGCACTGTCGTCGCGGATCTGCGATTGTCGGAAAGCAAGTCGGATCGCGATCCGGGCCGACGCGCGACGCCGCCGTCGGGGATCTCGCAGTTGTTCGCTCGACATGCCAGCCTCCACCCCGACGACGTCGCGGTGATCTCCGGCGAGGTCGGAATTACCTACGGGGAACTGTCGGCGCGCGTCGACGAGCTGGCCCGCGAACTTCTCGCGGCCGGCGCCGGACCCGAGAAGGTAGTCGCCGTCGCGCTCGATCGAGATGCGGATCTGGTGGCCGGACTGCTCGCGGTACTGCGTATTGGTGCGGCGTACCTGCCACTCGACGTCGACTACCCGAGTGAGCGGCTCGAGTTCATGATCGAGGACGCGGCTCCGGTGTGTGTCCTGACCAGTATCGACAGCGCAGGGCAACTTCCGTCGACGGTCGCCACGAGTGTCTTCGTGGACGGTGAGTTCACCAACTCGGGCGTTGTGCTTCCTTCACCGCCCGCGGCGGGTGATCACCTCGCCTACATGATCCACACCTCCGGTTCGACGGGTCGCCCCAAGGGCGTGATGGTCTCGACGGGCAACCTCGCGGCCTTCGCGGACACCGTACTCGAGGATTGCTGGATCAGGCCGGGCGATCGCATCGTCGCGGTGACAACGGTGTCGTTCGACATCGCCGCACTCGAGTTGCTGTGCCCGCTCGCAGCGGGCGCGACTGTCGTGATCGCAGACCGCAGGACGGTTCGCGATCCGGATGCGTTGTCGGCGTTGATCATCGCAAGCGATGCGACAGTGATGCAGGCAACGCCGGCGCTGTGGCGAGTGGTCACCGAACACGAGGATGCGCCCGGACTCGCCATGGTGCGAGCCCTGGTGGGAGGGGAAGCCCTCCCGCAGGATCTGGCTGACGATCTGGTGGCCAACGCTGCTTCGGTCCGGAATGTCTACGGACCCACCGAGGCCACGGTGTGGGCGACATCTTCGGTCATCACAACCGGTGACCGAGTCACGATCGGTCAGCCCTGGACCGACGTGCACGTGCGAATCCTCGACGACGACCTGCGTGAGGTTCCGGAAGGCGTTGCGGGCGAGCTGTATCTGGGCGGTGCGCAGGTGGTCCGCGGATACCTGAATCGCCCCGATCTGACCGTAGCTCGGTTCGTTGCCGATCCTTCTCTACCGGGGGCACGCCTCTACCGCACCGGCGATCTGGTCCGACGCAGGCGAGGGGTTTTGCACTTCCTTCGTCGTGCGGACGATCAGGTGAAGGTTCGCGGTTTCCGCATCGAGCTCGGCGAGGTCGAAGGCGCGCTCGGATCGGTGGCCGGTGTGTTCCGCGCGGCAGCCACCGTCCGTGTCGATGCGGCGGGTACCGGAAGTCTGCACGGATATGTGGTTCCCGAAGGTGGAACCACGCTCGATTCGGTACTGGTGCGCAAGGAGATTGCGCGGCTGCTCCCCGAGCACATGGTGCCGCAGAGCATCACGGTGCTCGAAGCACTCCCGCTCACCCTCAACGGCAAGGTGGACCGAAAGGCATTGCCCGACACCGCGCCGGATCGTGTGCCGAGCCCACTCGTAGCCGTCGATGCGGATCGTCGGGCACGGCTCGAGTCGCTGAGCCCGGGCTGGCAGGACGTGCTGCCACTCGGTCCCTTGCAGGAAGGCATGTACTTCCATTCGGTTCTCGACGGCGCCGGCGGTACGGATGTCTATCACATGCAGCCGCGATTCGAGTTCTCCGCCGATGCTGCCGTCGACGTTCGCTCACTCCGAGCAGCGGGGGATGCGCTCTTGCGGCGCTATCCGAACCTGCGGGCCGGCTTCACACACGCCGGTTTCGACGCTCCGGTGCAGTTCGTGCCCAGGGCAGCCGAAATGCCTTTCCGCGAGATCGATCTGAGCGCAGTTGCGACCGAGGACATCGATCGCGAGGTTCGCGCCGTCGACGAGGCCGAATTCGGCACGCTCTTCGACTTGAATGCACCACCACTCATTCGAATGGTGCTGGTCTGGTTACCGGGTGGGGGAGCGCATCTCGTCTTCACTCAGCACCATCTGCTGACCGACGGTTGGTCGCAGACCTTGATGTACGCGGAGTTGTTTGCGCTCTACGAGTTTGCTCGCACTCACGGCACGGACCCGGTTGGACTTGACGGCGCGCTCGACAAGCCTGCGGACTTCCGTGAACACCTGCGATGGATCGCCGAATCGGATCGCACGGACGCCCTCTCGTCGTGGAAGGACTACCTCGCGGATCTCGAGCAGCCCACACTCGTGGGTGGTACGGGATCAGGTGGGCGGGCTCCGTTGCCCGTGTTCACCCGCGTTCAGCTCGAGCAGAGCGTCACCGAGGCAGTTCGCGAGCTGGCCAGACGTAGCGGCGTGACCCTGTCCACCGTCGTCTCTGCGGCGTGGGGCCTGGCCTTGCGTGCTGTGACGGGCCGAGACGACGTCGTCTTCGGATCCACGGTCTCGGGACGTTCGCCCGAGGTCGAGGGCGCCGACCGAATGGTGGGCCTGGCGCTCAACACCATTCCGGTGCGTGTCCGCGTACGGCCAGGTGAGGAGATCCCGGCGCTGCTCGGTCGCCTGTTCCGCGAGCAGGGTTCGCTGCTCGAGCATCACTTTCTGGGGCTCGGTGACGTGCAGCGAAGCGCAGGGTTCGCCACGCTCTTCGACACGCTCTACGTTTTCCGCAACACCCCGCGCGACGAACAGGCACGTCGAGACACGTTCGGGCGCAGCGGAATCGTCGGGTTCGATGCGGTGGACGGCACTCACTGTGCGCTCACGCTCGATGTGGACCCGGGTGTCGGGGATGCGGCGATGGCGCTCACACTCGAAAACCGCCCCGACCTGATTCCGCACGACGTGGCTGAGGATGTTCTGTCACGCACCATCACGATTCTCGAAGTGATGGCGACATCCGACACGGCTACGGTGGCGGACACGACGATTCCGCTTTCGAGCACTCCCGCGGAATTCGCTTCACAGCACGTCGTGATGCCGCGGCCGGACCAGGCGGGCGGCAGCGTGGACGCCTTGCTCCGCGAAAGGGCGGTGGCCACACCCGACGACACTGCACTGGTCTTCGGTGACGTCACGCTGAGCGCGGCCGAGATGAACTCTCGGGTGGACAGACTGGCGCGGATACTCGCCTCGGTGCTGGGGCAGTCGGCGCCAGGCGGGGGTCCGACCCGTGTTGTGGCGCTCGCACTTCCGCGTACCGCCGATCACGTCGTAGCGATCTTCGCCGTCATGAGGACCGGAGCGGCATACCTTCCCTTGGATCTGGCTCACCCGCCGGCACGCCTGCGCGAACTGATCGTCGACAGCGATGCTGCGCTGGTGGTCACCACGACTCAGACGCGTGACCTCGTTGTTCCCGATGGACAGGCGTGTCTGGTCCTCGACGACCCGGACGTAACCGGGGTACTCGACGGGCAGGCTCCGGCACCAGTCGTCGACGAGGCCGCGGTATGTGGGCCGACTTCACCGGATCAGCCTGCCTACGTCATCTACACCTCGGGCAGTACCGGAAAACCCAAGGGCGTCGTCGTGGGTCATCGCGGGTTGACGACGATGTATCACAATCACAAGGCCGAGATCTTCACTCCGACGGAGAACAGCGCTGGTGGTCGACGTTTGCGCATCGCGCACACAGTCTCGTTCTCGTTCGACATGTCGTGGGAAGAACTGTTCTGGTTGCTCGCCGGGCATGAAGTTCACGTGATCGACGAGCAGGCGCGACTGGACCCCGCGTCTCTGGTGAAGCACTACCGCGAAGTCGGGATCGACGTCGTGAACGTAACCCCCTCGTATGCACGGGAACTGATGGCCGCCGGTCTCCTCGATGGTGAGCGGACGCCTGTGTTGGTGATGCTCGGCGGAGAAGCTGTGCCTGCCGAACTGTGGTCGCGACTGCGCGATCAGGATGGTGTCGACGGGTACGACCTTTACGGACCGACCGAGTTCACGATCAATGCGATGGGATCCCCGGTTCAGGGGAGCGAGACACCGTGCTTGGGTCGTCCGATTCTGAACGCGTCTGCGCGGGTACTCGATTCGGGGCTGCGGGAGGTTCCGATCGGAGCGGCGGGCGAGTTGTACATGTCCGGTGACGGAACGGCGATGGGTTACCTCCACCGGACCGCCCTGACCTCCGCTGTGTTCGTTGCAGACCCCTACTCCGTCGGCAGGCGCATGTACCGCACGGGCGATGTCGTACTGCGTCGCCGCGACGGTGAACTCGAATACCTGGGCCGCGCGGACCATCAGGTCAAGATCCGAGGCATTCGAATCGAATTGGGTGAAGTGGAATCCGCGTTGGCCTCGTTGCCGGGAGTGTTGCGAGCGGCAGCGTCGGTCCGAAGCGAAGGCGGTGCGCAGCCGCGACTGGTCGGTTACGTCATCGAAGAACCCGGCGCCGATGCAACCGATCTGCGAGCCGAGTTGAGAGAGCGCGTACCGGCACACCTGGTTCCGTCGGACATCGTCGTCGTGGATTCCATCCCGCTGACGCCCAACGGAAAACTGGACCGGGGTGCGTTGCCGGCGCCCCCTGCCCGAGCGGCGGCCAGAGCACCGCGAACCGAGACGGAAAGGCACCTGTGCCAGGTCTTTGCGCGGGTACTCGGCGTTGATGCGGTGGATCCCGAAGAGAGTTTCTTCGATCTCGGCGGCGACTCGCTTCGAGCAATGCGGCTGGTGGGGGAGATGGAGCACGACCTGTCGGTGAGCGTCGGTGTAGGAACGCTGATGACCCGTCCGACAGTTGCCGAGCTCGCAGCACACCTTGACGAGCCGGCGTCCGACATCGATCTGAGTCGCGATCACCTGCTGATCCTTCGAGGCGAAGGCAGCGGTGAACCACTGTTCTGCGTGCATCCGGCGGGTGGATTCGCTTGGCCCTTCGCACCTTTGACAGGCGTCCTCGAGGTCGACCGTCCACTGTTCGGCCTCCAATTGCCCACAGTTGCCGGGAAACCACTCGAACCGACGAACGTGGACCAATTGGCAGCGATGTACGTCGACACGATTCGCGGCGTGCAACCGAGCGGGCCGTACCACCTGCTCGGCTACTCGTTCGGTGGCAACGTCGTTGCCGCGATGGCGGCTCAGCTGGTCGATATCGGCGAGACGGTGGAGTTCGTCGGTCTGATCGATACTCATCCACTGGGAGATCGTGACGATCGCGGTCGCGACGATGCAGACGACCGAGATCTGGCCGCCGCCCTGCCACCCGAGATCCTCACTCAGGCACCGGGACTGGTCGAGGCTGTTCGGGCGGGTTTTGATGCCACTCGTTTGCTCGTGGCCCGCTCGACGGACACAACCTACGACGGACCGGTTACTCTGATCACCGCCGACGCCGAGGCGTCCGGACAGCTGCTGGCTGATCGCTGGCGCGGAGTCCGCGGGGACCGGGACATGGCAGTACACCATCTGCCGTACGACCACGCCGGATTGGTGACCCCAGCCGGGTGGGCGGCGATTGCCCCGCTGCTCGACAGCCATCTGTCGAAACGCACGGCCACATAGTTCGAAAACCACACAGTTGAAACACAATGGGAGCTCAATGATGAAGTCCACACCGCCCCTCGCGATACGGAGTTGGCGACGTTTAGTCGCCATCGCAGGGTTGCTGATCGTCGCACTCGTGGCGATGATCGGTTGCAGCAGCGATTCGAACGACGAACCGACCAAGGCTGCAGAGCCCACGACGCGCGTGATCGAGACCGAAAAGGGCTCGGTCACCGTGCCCGCGTCGGCGGAGCGCATCGTGGTTCTGAGTGGCGGTCTCGCCGGATACCTGTACGCCCTGGACGCACCGGTGGTTGCCACCGATACCCGCGTCCTCGGTGTCACGAACCTCGACGGTGGATTCCCGCCGGCATGGTCGGACGCCGCAAAGGCGCAGGGCACCAAGGAATTGCCGGCCGGCGAGCAGCTCAATATCGAGGCCGTCGCGGCGGCTGAACCCGACCTGATCATCGGCGGTGGCCAGGGCATCACCTCGGTTCAGGCCGAGGAACTCTACGACCAGCTGACCGCTATCGCACCCACCGTGTTGGTCCCCAAGACGGTTGCCAACTGGGACAAGCAGCTTGAAATCGTCGCCGACGCCGCGGGCCGTTCCGACCAGGTTCCGGCACTGTTGAGCGCATACGAGGACAAGGTCAAAGAGGTCAAGGGCAAGATCAAGGTTCCCGAGGGCAACGTCGTCTACTTCCTCTCGGTCTCGAGCAACAAGCCGTACCTCGTTCCGCCGACGGCCGCGCTGCCCGCGATGCTCGCCGAGCTCGGTTTCAAGGCCGACGACGTCATGGCCAAGGCCGGCAACCCGCAGCTCTTCGGCTCGGGTGACTCGTTCGAGGTCAGCCCGGAGCTGCTCTCGCAGGTCGCCGATGCGCCTGTCGCCTTTGTCCTTCCGGTGTCCGGTCGCCCGATGGCCGAGCTTGCCACCGATCCGCTCTACTCGCAGTTGCCGTCGTTCAAGGCCGGCACGACGTTCGAGCTCCCCGCCAGCAGCTACCGTCCTGACTACGACGGCGCAATGGCTACGCTCGACCTGATCGGCCAGACCTTCGCATGACTCGATTCGGTGGGCTGGTGATCGATGTTTCACCGCTGCGGACCAGCCGTCCATTCCGGTATGCCTTCTCGGCGCGATTGATCTCGCTGCTCGGGATCGGACTGCTCGTCGTAGCCGTTCCCGCGCAGACATACCAGCTCACCGGGTCGACCTTGCAGGTTGCCGGAGTGTCCACGGCGATGGCCATCGCCATGTTCTTCGGCAGCCTGTTCGGCGGCGTGCTCGCTGATCGCTACGACCGGCGACGCACCATCCAGTTGGCCCGCAGTGCTGCGGGCCTCGGCTTTGTCATTCTCGGCTGCAATGCGCTCTTGCCACACCCGTCGATGTGGGTCATCTACGTCGCGGCAGCTGTCGACGGCTTGGCCGGCGGTGTCAGCAGCTCGGCCCTGATGGCTTTGATGCCGACACTGTTGCCGCGCAACAAGATGGCAGCGGCCGGCGCATTGGTAGCTCTGACCACCGACATCGGGACGATGATCTCGCCGGCAATCGCCGGCGTGATTATCGCCTCTGGTGGCATCCCCGCGACATACTTTGTCGCTGCGGTGGCCACCGCAGCAACGGTCACGTTGTTCCAAGCCATCGGACCTTCGCCTGCACCGGGAACGAATCACGAAAGCCCGATGCGCGCGCTGGTGACCGGCGTGAAATTCGCCGGCACGCACACAGTCATTCGCGGCATTTTGATCAGCGGACTGTTGGTCATGTTCGTCAGCGGCCCGATGGTGTTGCTGCCGGCATTCGTCGACCAGGTTCTCGGCGGTGGACCCACCATGCTCGGTCTGCTCTACGGCGCACCGGCCGTCGGCGCCGTGATCGGTTCGCTCACCAGCGGTTGGACAGGACGAGTCCACCGCAACGGCGCCGCGATGTTGATCTCTGTTGCGCTGATGCCTCTCGGCCTGGTGGTACTGGGTGCGTCGGGAGCAGCACTCGTCGCTTTCCTCGGTCTCGCCGGATTCGGCCTCGGACGCGCCCTCAACGACATTCTGAGATTTGCCGTCCTGCAACAGAACACGCCGGACGAACTGCGCGGCCGCGTCTCCAGTCTGTGGATGGTGCAGGCCGTCACGGGTACGGCGATCGGGTCGATGGCAGCCGGGTTCCTCGGGCAGTGGCTCGAGCCTGGTGCTGCGCTGCTGGCCTTGGGTCTCGCCGGTCTGACATTGGGCCTGGTGCTCCTGGCAACGTTGGGTTCGGTGCGCCGGGTAACTTCGGAGACAGCCGAAGTCGATCACTCCGACATCACCGTGCCGGTGGGGAATGCTCCGCCGGAAAAGGAAGGTAGTTCATGAACCGAGGAGACCACCTCGCGACCATCGCCGAAGTTCTGGCGGGAACCACCGGCGCAAAAGTGCCGTACCCCATCGGCATTCGCGAACTCGAAGTCGTTCGCAGCGAAATGGTCGGATCCGGACTGCTGCGTCTGACTTTGGGAGGACCTGAGTTGGCGGGCTTCGAATCGCACGCTCCCGACGAGCATGTCCGCCTCGTCTACCCGGATGCCGACGGATCTCTGAGACTGCCCGAACGAGACGGATTCAGCCTGAAGTGGCCTCGTCCTCTGCCGATTTCGCGTGAGTACACCGTCCGTCGATACGACGCCGAGGCGGGGGAGTTGGACCTCGACTTCGCACTCCACGACGGTGGGTACGCCTCTGATTGGGCTCAGGCGGCCACCATCGGCACTCGGGTGCACGTGGCAGGTCCGCCCGGTGGCGTCGTGGTTCCGTGGACGTACGACCGCTATCTGCTTGCCGGTGACATCACCGCCCTTCCTGCCATTGCTCGTTGGCTCGAGATGATGCCTGCTGCTGCTGCCGGGTGGGTGTTCGTCGAGATCACCGATCCTTCACAGGAAATCGAACTCACCGTTCCGGAAGGCGTCGAGGTGCGATGGCTGTACCGCGGCGACGTGCCGGCCGGTCACTCCGATCTACTCGAGCAGGCCGTCCGAACGGTCACGGTGCCCGAGGGCGAGCGCGTCTACGCCTGGATCTCCGGTGAGGCCACCAGCCTCAAGCCGATTCGCAGATTCGTGCGCGACGAACTTGGATTGAGTTCGGGCGACCACCTGATCACCGGCTACTGGAAGCGCGGAGTCGCGGACTTCGACGAGGACGACGACGACCACTGAACATTGGTTGCCCCGGCCCCGGCCCTCGGCATCGTCACCGCGACAACGAGTCCGACAATCGCAACGATTGCCGCTACCCCGAAGGCCGTGGCGAATGCCGAGTGTCGGGGAAGGCCGCCGGATGAAGTCGTGCTCGCGATGATCCCGGCGGCAATTTGGGTGCCGACGGCAGAACCCAGCGATCTGGCGATGGTGACTATTGCCGTCGTGACACCTACGCGGTCTGCCGGTGCGCTGTCGGCGGAGATGACGAACACTGCCGTCGATGCGGCCGCAACGCCGGTACCCGCCAGGATCAGCACCACAACGATCTGCCACATCGTGGTTGCAAAGACTCCGACGGCGCCGCTCAGGCCGAGGAGGGCAACTCCCGCTACCGCAATGGCTTTCGTGCCGACCCGTTGTGCGAGCTTTCCGGAGATCACCGACGCGATCACCGCTGCGCCGTAGCCGATGCACAGCAGGATTCCGATGGCACTTGTCGATGCACCGCGGCCGAATCCGCTCGCCGCGGGCGCGGCGAGTTGCTGCGGAAGTAGATAGACAACTGCGCCGTAGGTGAACCCGAAAACCACGCCGACGACCACTGCGCTCCACATCGAACGATGCCGCATCATCGTCAGGTCCACCATCGGTTCGTTGGTTCGGCTCTGATGCCTGGCCCAGATCGTGAACACCGTAGTGGCAGCGAGAACCAGCAGCATCGACGTCGGTGCGCCCCACCCGTTGCTCGACGCGCTCGCCAGCCACGCGGTCAGCGTCAACAATCCCAGGGCCAATCCACCCGCTCCCGGCCAATCGAGCCGGCCGCCGACGTTCGACCTGCGATCTCGTGGTGTGCTCACGGCAAAAGCAATTGCGCCGAGTATGACGAACGCGGTCGGAACTGCATACATCGCGGTGCGGGAGACGTTTTCGGCGACGGGCCCGGCCAGCACGACTCCCAGAGCGCCGCCCGCCACGACGACGGCACCGAGCAATCCGGTGGCCGTCTTCAGTTGTTCCGAGGACAAAGTGCGTCGTAGGACCACGAAGCTCACGGGCAACAACCCGAGCCCGAATCCCTGAAGAAACTGACCGAGGACGAACAGCGGGAAGATCGTTGCGAGAGCGGACACGCTGCCGCCGAGCACGACGATGGTCGTGATCGCGAGCAATGTGGGACGGGCGCCGTACACGTCGGCTATTCGCCCGGCCATCGGCGTGACGAGAACGGTGCTCAATGTCAGAGCGACGGAGGCGAGCGCTCCGACGTCGGCCGTCACTCCGAAGTCTCGCTGTATCAGGGGGAGTGCGGGGACGATGATGCTTTCGAGAGCGGCGACTGCAGCGATCAGAAGTGTCAGGCTGGCAATTGTTGCAACCGGTCGCTGCTGATGTCCGGAGATGCTCTCAGTGGTCATCGTGCTCTCTTTCGATCGGGGAGTGAGGAGCTTCTCGACGCGACGATGCGTCACCCCACCAGGAGTCTGGAAGGGTTGTGGCACTGCGTATATCGGTTGGCGCAGTAGCGAGTCTTGATATTTCGTTACGCGTACCGTTATTGTGGAGGAATGTAATCGGATTCGTCAGACAAAGCAAGAGTTGGAGGGGCGGAAATAGTGCCAAGTATCGCCAGACCGCAACGGGCAGACTTTCGCTGCAGCCGTCGGTCAATGTCAGGTGATGTGACGGTTGGGCCTATTTCTCGTCGAACATGACGCTGATCACCAAAAGGATTCTGCGAGCAGGGAGTTCATCTGCCGGACACATTCAAGCTCCCCGTTTGAATGCCGGGTTTGTTAGCTTTCTGCCTGTGACGCGACGTCACGGAAAGTTCACGAATCACGGAGGATCATCATGGGTTCTATTTCAACGATCATCGGAATCTTCGAGCTCTACAAGCTTCTCGAGCCGCTGCTGAGCTCGCTGAGCTGATTCAAGTGTTATTCCGCTGTCGAGCCGGGGCGCCGAGGGACTCGGCTCGGCAGCGGATCTCGGCGATCTGTCCGCGATCAGGACCCGTGGAACGGATGTCGGCACCGGCAGAATTCCATCGCTCCGGTGTAGTGGTCCATGACCAGTATTTCTGCGCAGCGAGCGGGCTGTGGTGCAAACCTGAGGCAGCGCTCGATCCAGCCTCGCTTCAGCGAAGGGGCGGGGTGCGTGCAGTTCCCGCATCGGCCGGGACGTTCGGCGACACGTACGGAACCGAGGTGCTCCGGGGGCATGCCAAACATCTTGGTGGTGCGATGTTTCGAGGACAATGGTTCGGCTCGAGCGGACACTATGTCACGAAAGCGCCGGCGGCGATATGCGAGGACAGAACCCATTGAGGCTGCGCGACCTGGCTACTTGATGATCCGATTGCTCAGACTGGGTCTCTTGGTGCAAGCTGCGGCTACTGAGCTTACGCCCAGGAATTCTCGACTTTTTGGGCATCGATCATGCGGTGGTAACCGCGAACAGAATCCGATCCGGTTCGCGTTGCATACGGGTGATCGCGACGCGGCCCCCGATCCAAGCACCCAGAGCACCAATCGCAACAGCGACCGGGATGGCGAAATAGTTCACCGGGTTCGGTAGCAGCGCCCCGAGTAGAACGCCGGGCGCAGTTGTCGCGGCGAAGATGACGACGGCGAGGATGATCAGTCCGAAGGATGAGCCGTTGAAGGACCCGCGGGTGTTGAAGGAGAACGTCTTCTTCATCTCCGGAACCGGGTAGGGCGCTTTGGCGGATATCGCCACTATCAATCCTGCACCGACTCCCATCATCGAAATGCCGACGGCGATCGGCACGGCCAGTCGGTCGGTCCCGAGGTTCCCGAAGATCCGTACAGCAGCTGTTGCGACGACCACGAAGGGTGTCATCACGATTGCCCACGCGATTTGTCGGCCCCGGACGTCAGCGGCAGCGGCTTCGGGGATCATCACCAGATGCCAGATCGATGCGCCGTCGAATCCGTACAGATTCGATCCGGCTGCCATTGCCAGGTAGATCACGAACCACGCACCCCATGCGGCGGAGAAGGGGATCGATGACGAGATCAGCGGTCCGAAGCCGGAGACCAAGGTCATGATGGCAACGGAGAGCAGTTGTGTTCGTCGGCGCATGTCTCCGTGCCAGAGCGAGAGCTCGCGAGAGATGACGGAGCCCAGTCGGGATGCGCGCCAACCGGTTCGAATGTCGCGGCCCTGGTTCTTCAATTGCACGGAAGTGGCGCCCGCTGATTCTGCGACCTTCCCGTTGAAGTAGCGAACGACCAGGCGTTGCCATGACCACAGCAGTGCGAGATCGACCAGCACCAGGGCGAGGACTGCTCCGGCGGCTAGGAGCCAGGCGCCTCCTGCTGCTGCGTCGACACTGGTGATTCCCCACGCGAACGGTATCGAATGCGCGACCGTGAGCGGCCACGTGACGTCGCCGTCCACGACCGTGCCGAGGCGACTCTGCAGCGGAAATTGCAGCAGATACAGTCCGCCGAAGAACGTGCCGAATGCCAACAGTCCCAGTTCGCGGCTGCGACGACTCCGCAGGAGCTGCGACATCGCCAGCATCGCGACCCGTGAGGTGCCGACCATCAGCAGGACCGTTGTGGGCCACGCAACGATCGCCAGAGGCAACGCGGCAGCATGGTGGGTTGCTGCATAGATCGGTATCGCTGCTGCAGCCAACGCGGTAATCGGCACGGTCATACCGACCAGCGACGTCGAGAACAGTGCTCTGGCGAGTCGGACGGGTTCCAGGGGGAGTAGTTGGAAATGTCTGGGGTGAAGATTGTCATCTGACAGACCAGACATGATCGGCATCAAGATCCACATCACGCCGATAGTCGACAGTGCGAGACTGGTTGTGCCGCTGACGAGTTCGGGATAATCACCGTTCGTTCCCGAAGCTCGCAGGCACAGTAGCGTTGCCCCAAGAACCCCGAACAGAGCTGCAATGACCTTGAGTACAGCTCTTCCGCCGGTGAACTGACGTTTGTAGAGGGTCACGCGCATTCGAAGGACAGTGCGCCACACAGAGGCCGACGTGTTCCAGTGTGTCGGTGAAAAGCTGGTGGTGGTCATGCGCGCATCCATGACAGCCCGTCGGGATTGGGACTGCGGCTACCGACAAGGCGAACGAATGCCTCGTCGAGTGTGTTGCCTGCGCGCACCTCGTCGACCGTTCCTGAGGCCACGACGCGACCGTCTGCGATGACTCCGATGTGAGTACACAGTTGTTCGACAAGGGCCATCACGTGACTGGAAAGAATGACCGAGCCCCCTGAGTGGACGAACGAGAGCAGAATGCTCCGAATTCCGGCCGAAGAAATGGGGTCGACAGCTTCGAACGGCTCATCCAGCACCAGTAAGCGAGGGCCGTGCAACAGCGCCGAGGCCAACCCGATCTTCTTCGTCATGCCCGCTGAATAGTCGGCGATGACCGTTCCACCTGCATCGGCAAGATCGAGCGCGGCCAACAGTTCGTCGCGTCGTGATGCAATGACGTCCTCGGGCATGCCGCGCAGACGCCCGAAATAGGTGAGCAGTTCGTGACCGGTGAACTGGGCGGGCAGCGCCAAACCGTCGGGTAGAACGCCGAGCAGACTCTTCGCTGCCACTGGGTCGTTCCACACGTCGTAGCCGTACACCAGGCTGCGGCCGTAGTGCGGGCGAAGCAATCCGACTGCCATCGACAGTGTGGTTGTTTTTCCCGCACCGTTCGGCCCCACCAGGCCGAACAACGAACCTGGGGGCACCGCGAGGGAAAGGTCGTTCACAGCAACTTTCGCGCCGAACGCCATGCAGAGGTGTTCCACCTGTAAGGCCATCGGTCCGGGAGGCAACTGTCCTGTCGCGTGCAGAGGGTGCATCGATCGAGGGTAACTGTCCCGAGTGCTCTGCACGGAGACCTTGCGGAGTCATGCAGGCTGCGTGCACCGAATGTCATTGGTAGGGGGCGGGTTGCGGCATGAATCGTTGGTTGGCAAGCGGAGCGGATGGCAGGAGTCGAACCTGCGTGGACGGTTTTGCAGACCGCTGCCTTGCCGCTCGGCCACACCCGCATTGATCCAATTATGTTCGTAGTGAACAACAATCGCCATGATTGTGATCAGAGTGAGTTGATCGCTGTGTGCCAGGCCCTTGGTATAGCAGTGAACTGCCGGACTAGGAGCGCGAGAACACCGCGACCAGGAATTCGGAATTGTCCTTGAACGGGCGAAGATCCCACGTGGAGAGCAGCAGATCAACCTCGAGACCACTCGTGGTCGCGTCGGCGAGAAACTCGGGGAACTCGTAGCCACGTCCGGCCCCGAATCCGATGACCACTCGGCCGCCCGGAGCGAGATGACGAGCAAATCCTGCCAACACCGCCTGCCTGGTGGACGGGGCGAGAAATGCCATCACATTGCCTGCCGACACGATGACGTCGAAATCCGCCTCGACCCCGCGGGCGGGTACATCGAGCTCGGCGAGGTCGCCGACAAGCCACGTCGGGCCCGGGTGGTCCTCCTCCGCGGCAGCAATGAGAACCGGGTCGACGTCTACTCCGACAACCACATGCCCGACGTCGTGCAGATAACCGCCGAGTCGGCCCGGCCCGCACCCTGCATCGAGAACCCGGCCACCGCGTCCGAGCATCGCGTCGATCAAACGTGCTTCCCCGACAATGTCCTTGCCGTCCGCTCTCATGGAACGGAAACGCTCGACATATCGTGTGGAATGCGTCGAGTCGGCTGCAGTAATCTCTTCCCACTGGCTGGGGATGCGCTCGTTCGGGGCCTGTGCAGTCATCTTTCGAGGGTACCGACAGCTCACCGGGTGCCGACGACCGTCCCGTCTGCGGCATATCCGACGAGAGTTGGACGCGGGAAGGTGAGCGAGAGGGGAATCCATCCGTAGAAGCGGTCTTCGGCAAGAATTGTCGGATAGATTTGGCCGTCTGCGGTGTGAAGTTCGGCCCGAACGGCACCTCCCGCCCCTGCGTCGTAGGTCGCCTCGTGCGAACCGGCCTCGTACCCGGCGCCGCCCCCGAATGAATCTGCGCCGTACAAGTCGTCGTTCGATCTGCAGCCGTGTCCGAGGCTGGTGAATTTCGACGGTCCAATCTTGTCGACGTCGGCTGACGCCTCGAAAACCGGGGCGACGCACCTCCATCCGTCCTCGCCGTGGGCAACGAAGACGCTGAACAGGGATCCGTCAGGTCCGGGAATGGACCCGACCCGCTCGGCGGTGGACGGATCTATTCCGCCGTTGGTTCCCGGCATCGTCTGCCAACCGGAGTACATGTCGGTAAACGGTTTCGGCATCATCGCCGTGGCAGCGGCGCAGCCCACCACCACTGCTGCGCAGATCGCCGCGACGAGAACGAGGGCACCGACTCGGCGGCGTGGAGTTTTGGTTGCTCCAATGTTGTTTTCGGTAGCCATGATTCGGGTGCGTGCGGCATCCTGGACCTTCTCGGGCCAGAATTCTGTGGTAACCGCATCGGTCGGCCGCAGCATCTCGAGCGTGGTCAGAAGATCTTTGCTCATGGGGTACTCCCGTGTTCGGCGGCAGCGCAAGGTCGAGTGACGTTGATCGGGATCGCGGTGACGGATTCTGGTGTCAAACCGCTGCTCAATCGACGCCGAGCGCGAAAGAGACGAACGTGCATGGCTGGCACCGAACACCCGGCGACCCGCGCTGCTTCGGTGGCGGTCAATCCGTCCCAGGCAGTCAGGAGTAGAGCTTCACGCTCGATGACGGTGAGTGTTGCCAGTGCTTCGAGAAGTTCCGTGCGGTCGGTGACAGTGACGTCGGCGCCCGGCGTCGATGCCGCAATCTGCTCGATTCGTCGCATCTTCTCGGTGAGCGCATCATTGCGTCGAACGCTTCGACGGCTGTTGTTCACGGTGTTTCGAGCTACCACCAACAGCCAGGGCAGAGCCTGCTCGGGCACTTCGTCCAAGCGTCGCCAGGCAACGAGGAACGTCTCGGAGACAACTTCCTGTGCGCTGTGATGATCGACGTGGCGGCAGGTATACGCGAACACCCGACCGGCGTAGTCGTCCCACAGGGCGGTGAAACGCTCTTCGTCGCTCGGTGGCGGCCTGTCCTCGGCTTTCGGTGTCATGTGAAGAGATGTCCGGCTGGTCGCTGATCCTTACAGCGTGGGCGTCAGTAGACGGTTTGCCGTGCTACTCCGTCCGAGGATTCCGACTGTCAGAAGCAACAACGCCAGGATATACAGCGTCATGATCCAGATGCCGGCAGCGGCAGGCTGCCATTTGTTCGCCTGACCGAGCAGGATGAGGGCGTCAGAGGCGAGGAACAGTGCGCCGCCGATACCGTTGATCGTGTTGTACGCCAGTGCGGTAGATGCGGTTCCCACCAGGATTGCGGCGTACACAGGGACGGCAATCCGAAGTGCCGGTTCGAGACCGGTCCAGGCGTACGACACAAGGGCAATTCCGGCAACGGCGTACGCGCACAAAAACCATGGCCGCCTTCGTATCTCCCGAAGAGCGCCGTGCGAGAGAAAGAATCGGATGAAACAGACGTGACCGATCGCGAAGGCGGCCATCCCGATGACAAACGTGGAGTCCCAGATCAGGAACAGGTCTCCGAAAGCGCAGGCAATCAGCGCAGCAGCAACAATCCTCGGTCCGCCTTGGTCGACAACCCAGGCAGCCAGAATCGGCGCGAGCATGACCTTGGTGATCCCGTCCCAGGGCACAGCATCAGCGGCATTCAGGATCAGATGAAGAATCGCCACCGCGGAAAACCCGACAAACCATGGCGACCGGAAGGTACTCGGCAGTCCGGCGTCGCGAACAGATTCACGCATCGGCTCAGTGCACGAAGTCCGCTGCACGCTCGGCGAGATCGAGCGCCGGCTGGGGGAGTATGCCGAGGATGAGCGTTACACCGGCGCCGAGGCCGATCACACTGCTGGTCAGTGCACTCGGCACCACGACGGTCGGTGCGTCTTCCGCCGATTCGGTGAAGAACATCAACACGATCACTCGCACGTAGAAGTAGGCGGCGATTGCGCTGCACAGGACGCCGACGATCACCAGAGGTGCGGCGCCACCCTCGGCAGCCGCGCTGAACACCGCGAACTTTCCGATGAACCCACTGGTCAACGGAATCCCGGCGAAAGCCAACAGGAACAGCGCAAACACAACCCCGACCAGTGGTGAGCGCCGGCCCAATCCGGCCCAGCGCGTCAGCGTCGCGACCTCACCGTCTGCGTCCCGAACCAGACTCACGACGGCGAACGCGCCCACTGTGCTGAATCCGTAAGCCAGAAGATAGAACATCGCCGACGCGAGGCCGGCGTCCGAATCCGCAACCACTGCGGTCAGAATGAATCCGGTGTGTGCGATGGCCGAATACGCCAGCATCCGCTTCATATCGGTCTGCGTCACGGCGACGATCGATCCGACAACCATCGTGAGAATCGCGACCGCCCACATCAGCGGACGCCAGTTCACGTATTCGTTGGGCAGGGCCACGTAGAAGACACGAAGGATGGCGCCGAATGCGGCGATCTTGGTCGCCGTCGCCATGAAACTGGTGATCGGCGTCGGCGCCCCTTGATAGACGTCGGGAATCCACGAATGGAATGGCACTGCACCGACTTTGAACAGCAATCCCACCGCCACGAGTGCTGTCCCGAGCCACAGGAAGGCATCGGTCCCCGACCCGATGCGTGCTGCGTCGGCGATACCGGAGAGAGTGACCGTCCCGGCATAGCCGTACAGCAACGCGATTCCGAAAACGAAGAACGCCGACGAAAATGCCCCGAGCAGAAAGTACTTGAGCGCAGCTTCCTGGGAGAGTAGGCGACGTCGACGTGCCAGCCCGCACAGGAGGTAGAGAGGCAGTGAGAACACCTCGAGCGCAACGAACATCGTCAGCAGATCGTTCGACGCGGGAAAAAGGAGCATGCCGCCGACCGCGAAGAGGGTGAGCGGAAAGACTTCGGTCTGGGCGATACCGACCTTGACTGCTTCTTGTTCCGCAACGCTTCCCGGGACGCTCGACGCTTGAGGAGTGAAACTGCCGAGCGCGTCGTGTTGCGCGATCACCTCGGCGGTGTTGCCCGATCCACGTTCGGCGATCAGCAGTACTGCGGGGATCGACACGAGAAGGATGGTCGCCTGCAGGAAGAGCGTCGGACCGTCGACCGCTACCGAACCCATTATCGCCGTCGACCGCGTACCGGCCAGCAGAAGCACTGCCACGAATGCGGCCGCCAAACCTGCGACACCGAGGACGAGTTGCACGGGGTATCGAATACGCCTGGGCGCGAACGCTTCGATGAGTACCCCGAGCACCGCCACGCCGAACACGATCAACATTGGCGAGAGCAGGCTGTATTCGATACTGGGTGACGCCGTACCGGCTGAACCGAGAACGGTCACGTCGGTGAAGGAACTCATTTGTGGGCACCTCCTTCGTGGTCGGCGACAAGCGGTGTCGGCGCCTCGTCGACGACCGTGTGGCTCACTGCAGGAGTGATGACGTCCAAGGCAGGCTTGGGGTAGATGCCGAGAAGCAGCAGGAGAGCGATCAGAGGGGCGACCACCACGAGCTCACGTCGCGCGAGGTCGCGGATCGTTCCCTGCCCTTCCTTCACTGGTCCGCCCATCATTCGCTGATAGAGCCAGAGTATGTAGATCGCGGACAGCACGAGCGCAGCAGTCGCCGCGATGGCAGCGACGTGATAGCGCGAGTACGTTCCGACGAGCACCAGGAATTCACTGATGAACGGAGCCAGACCCGGCAGCGACAGCGTTGCCAGGCCCGCAACGAGGAAGGTCCCGGCCAGGACGGGTGCGACTTTCTGAACGCCGCCGTAGGCTGCGATCGATCGCGTACCCCGCTGTGAGACCAGGAATCCCGCGATCAAGAACAGTGCCGCCGTCGAGACACCGTGGTTGACCATGTACAGCGCGGAACCCGCCTGGCTCTGGCTGGTCATCGCGAAGATTCCGAGAATGATGAAGCCGAAGTGTGAAATCGACGTGTAGGCGATCAGTCGCATGACGTCTGTCTGCGCGATCGCCAGTATTGCGCCGTAGACGATTCCGATCACGGCGAGCGTGATGATCCACGGTGCAAAAGTCGACGACGACTCCGGGAACAGTTGCAGGCAGTAGCGAATCATCGCGAAGGTGCCTACCTTGTCCACGACCGCCATCATCAACACTGCTGTCGACGGAGTCGATTCCACCGCGGAGTCCGGCAACCAACTATGCAGCGGCCAGAGCGGTGCCTTGACCGCGAACGCGAACATGAATCCGAGGAACAAGGCGTTGAGCACGCCGGGTCCGACGCCGAGTTCACCGCTGCTCGCCGCGGACGCGATCGCTCGGAAGTCGAAAGTGCCGCTGGTGAAGGGACTCTCGTCGCGCGTGGTGACCACGTACAGGCCGATGACCGCAGCGAGCATGACCAGGCCGCCGAGGAGGTTGTAGAGCAGAAACTTCACCGCGGCGCGAGATCTACCCACTCCACCGAACCCGCCGATGAGGAAATACATCGGTATCAGCATCGCCTCGAAAAAGATGTAGAACAGGAGAATGTCCAAGGCGCTGAACGAAATTATCACCATGGACTCGACAACAAGGATCAGAGCGAAATAGGTGTGCGGCATCCGTTTGGGTGATGCCGGGTCTGCGGGGACGTCGTTCCAGCCGGCGATCAGAAGCAGTGGGACCAGCACGGCGGTCAGGAGAACCAGAACGAGGGCGATGCCGTCGAGTCCGAGTGTGTAGGTCGTACCGAATGCCGGTATCCAGCTGTGACTTTCGACGAACTGAAACTGATCGCCGCCGCGATCGAACGCAACTCCGAGACCTGCGGCGACCACCAGAACCGCCGCGGAGACAGCGAACGCGAGGGACTTCGCAAATTGGTACGACCGTGCCGGCAGAGCGAGGACAACACCAGCTCCGATGAGCGGAAGCAGCCAGAGCACCGTCAAGGCGGGGAAGCCGGCATTGGTCACAGAGTCGCTCACCGCTGCTTCGATCACCACAGTTTCGATCACCACAGTGTCACCGCCATCATTGTCGCGACCACGAGTGTTGCTCCGACAAACATCACCAGCGCGTACGAACGAACGAACCCGGTCTGCAACCTCCGCGTGAGCGCGGACAACCCGGTGACGACCACCGCAAAGCTGCCTACGACGCCGCCGATTCCCTTGGTGTCGACCACTTCCAACGACTTGGTGAGTTGTTGTCCCGGCTTCATGAACACCGTCTCGTTGAAGGCGTCACCGTACAGATCGTGGCGAGCTGCAACGGTCAACGGTGAAACCGGAGTCGGTGCCACCAGTGGAATCTCCCGGGTGGCGTACTCGCGATAAGCAATCGCGATGCCGGCGGCAACTGCGAGCAGCGCCAGTGCGGTGATCGACCATGCGGGTATCGGCGGTTCGACGTGATGGGAGCCGACAACCGGTTCGAGCCAGTTCTGCAAGCTGGACCCGATGGTCAGGAGCAGGCCGGCGCCGACGGACCCCACCGCCAAGATGATCATCGGTGACGTCATCACCGCCGGAGATTCGTGAGGTTTCTGGTTCTCCCAGCGGGCCTTTCCGAAGAAGGTCATCAGCATCACGCGGGTCATGTAGAAGGCAGTGAGCGCCGCACCCAAGAGCGTGACGATGCCCAGCACCACACCCTTGACACCGCCCTCGCCGATTGCAACCTCGATGATCTTGTCCTTGGAGAAGAACCCGGCAAACGGCGGAACACCGATGATGGCAAGGTAACCGAGCCCGAACGTGACAAAAGTCAGTGGCATGAACGCTCGGAGTCCGCCGTAGCGCCGCATGTCGGTTTCGTCGTTCATCGCGTGCATCACGGAGCCTGCGCCGAGGAACAGGCCTGCCTTGAAGAATCCGTGGGTGATCAGATGAAGGATTGCGAAGGCGTATCCGGCTGGTCCGAGTCCCGCGGCCAGGACCATGTAACCGATCTGACTCATGGTCGACGCCGCGAGGGCCTTCTTGATGTCGTCCTTCGCGCAGCCGATGACTGCGCCGAACAAGAGCGTCACCGCACCGACGATGACAACCACGAGCTGAGCGCCGGGTGCGAGATCGAAGATCGGATTGGAGCGCACGATCAGGTAAACACCGGCAGTGACCATCGTGGCAGCATGAATCAGGGCCGATACGGGGGTGGGGCCCTCCATTGCGTCGCCGAGCCACGACTGCAGCGGCACCTGGGCGGACTTCGCGCACGCAGCGAGGAGGAGCATCAGACCGATCGCCGTCAGGACACCTTCGCTTGCGCCGGACGCGTCGGCGAAGACGTTGCTGAACGAGAGCGAGCCGAAGGTGCTGAACATCAACATCATTGCGATCATCAATCCGATGTCGCCCACCCGATTGACGACAAAAGCCTTTTTGGCGGCCGTCGCCGCCGACGGCTTGTGCTGCCAGAATCCGATGAGCAGGTATGACGCCAAACCGACGCCTTCCCAGCCGACGTAGAGTCCGAGGAAGTTGTCGGCGAGCACGAGGAGCAGCATCGCAGCGAGGAAAAGATTGAGGTACGCGAAGAACTTACGACGCTCGGGGTCGTGCGCCATGTAGCCGACCGAGTAGATGTGGATCAGTGAACCTACACCGGTGATGAGCAGAACGAAACACATCGACAGTTGGTCCAACTGCAGTCCGAACTCGACCTGAAGACTGTCGACCGGGACCCAATTGAACAGGTGCTCGGTGACGGTGCGGTCGGCGGTGTCGCGGCCGAGCATGGCGATGAAAAACACCACTGCGACGACAAACGACGCGAGAGCCATGACGCAGGCGAGTAGGTGACCCCACGCGTTCGTGCGACGACCGGCCAGCAAAAGGACAGCGGCGCCGCACAGCGGCAGAGCGGGGAGCAACCAGATGGCGGACGTGATTCCTCCTGACATGTCAGTACTTCAGCAGGTCTGCGTCGTCGACGGATACAGAACGCCGAGATCGGAAGATGATCATGATGATTGCCAGACCGACGACTACTTCGGCCGCAGCGACCACCATCGTGAAGAAGGCGAAGATCTGGCCGTCCAGATTGCCGTGCATGCGCGCGAAGGTCACGAACGCCAGGTTGGCGGCGTTGAGCATCAATTCGATACACATGAACACCACGATGGCGTTGCGGCGCAAGAGGACTCCCGCGGCCCCGATGGTGAACAACAGGACGGACAGATACAGGTAGTTCTCGGGATTCATCGCTGAGACTCCTCACCGGTACTCGGATCCGGGGATCGCGGAGTGAGCGCGCTGCTGACAGAGAGGGTCGAGAACGATCCGTCCGGCAACAAGGCCGGCATGTCCACCGCGTTGTGACGTGCGTACACACCGGGACTCGGGAGTGGAGTGGCGGAGCCCTTTTCGGGATTGCTCTCATCACTGCCCAGGTACGTGAACCGTTGCTGCGAGAGTTCGCGTTGGCTGAGCGTGGCTCCGATCTTCTCCCGGTGCGCGAGCATCATGGCGCCCAGTGTCGCCGTGATCAGTAGAGCTCCGGTCAGTTCGAAGGCCCAGACGTAGCGGATGAAGATGAGATCGGCGAGAGCGTCGATGTTGCCCTGGTCGAGTCCGGTGAAACCGGTGAAGCCCGAGATCGACGCATTTCCGAGTCCGCCGATGAGTAGCAACCCGAAGCCGACGCCGATCACGATCGCGCTGACTCGTTGTCCCCGTAGTGTTTCGACCAAGGAATCCGAAGAATCGACGCCCACGAGCATCAGGACGAACAAGAACAACATCATCACCGCGCCGGTGTAGACGACGATCTGGACGACACCCAGGAACAGCGCGCCCTGCACGATGTAGAACACGGCCAGGATGATCATCGTCATCGCAAGGAAGAGCGCAGAGTAGACGGCCTTGGGGGCGGCGACGACACCCAAAGCGCTGATCACCGCAAGGGTTCCGAGGATCCAGAATTGCACCGCCTCGCCGGTGGAGGTCGATGTCGTCGTTCCCTCCGCCAGGATCGTGGTCGTGACCGCCCCGATCATTTCTCGGTCTCCGGGTTCGGCTCTTGCTCGGGTGCCGCTCGTTCGGGTGCTGCTGCGATGTCGCCGCGGTAGTAGTCGTCCTGAGTTGTGCCGGGACGCAGCCCGTGTGGAGGCGCTGCCATGTCTGGTTTCAGGGGCGCGAGCAGTTGGTCTTTCTCGTAGATCAGTCCAGCTCGGTTGTCGTCGGCCATTTCGTATTCGTTGGTCATCGTGAGGGCCCGAGTGGGGCAGGCCTCGACGCAGAGGCCGCAACCGATGCACCGCAGGTAGTTGATCTGATACACCTGCCCGTAGCGCTCACCTGGGGAGAACCGTTCTTCTTCGGTGTTGTCAGCGCCCTCGACGTAGATCGCATCGGCGGGGCAGGCCCAGGCACACAGCTCGCAACCGATGCACTTCTCGAGTCCGTCCGCATACCGGTTGAGTTGATGGCGACCGTGGTATCCGGGCGCGGTGGGGCGCTTCTCCTCCGGATAGAACTCGGTCTCGGGTTTCTTGAACATGGTCGAGAGCGTCACTCCGAAACCCGCGATAGGTCCGAGGAAATCAGGCATGGGAGTCCTCCGATGTGTCGGAAACATCTGTGCGCCGCGGCGGTGGCACGTTCTGACCCGGCAGTTTTCGGGCCGGCAGTGATTGACCTGGGAGCGGTGGAACCGGGAAGCCACCCGACAGACCATCGAAAGGCAGGAGCTCCGAATCGGGCACCGACGAGGCGGTTCGGCGTCGGCCGCGGTAAGTCCCGGCCAACACCGTCAAAAGTCCAGCTCCGAGAACCAGTGCGACGCAGAGGAGTACGAGCCACGTGTTGTAGCCCTCGTTGCGGAACGCACGAACGGTCGCGATCACCATCACCCACACCAAGGCTGCGGGGATCAGAATCTTCCAGCCGAGATTCATGAACTGGTCGTAGCGTAGCCGCGGAAGGGTGCTGCGCAACCAGATGAAGACGAAGAGGAAGCCCCACACTTTGGCGACGAACCACAGCACGGGCCACCAACCGGAATTTGCGCCGTCCCACAGGTTGAACGGGAACGGTGCGTGCCACCCGCCCAGAAACAGCGTCGTGGCCAGAGCGGACACCGTCACCATGTTCACGTACTCGGCCAGCATGAACATCGCGAATTTGAGTGAGGAGTACTCGGTGTGGAACCCGCCAACCAGCTCACCTTCGGCCTCGGGAAGGTCGAAAGGGGCTCGGTTGGTTTCGCCGACCATCGCTGTCACGTAGATCAGGAACGAGGGCAGCAGAAGAAAGATGTACCAGGCACCCTGTTGGGCGCTGACGATGCCGGACGTGGACATCGTTCCGGCGTAGAGGAAGACGGCGGCAAAGGACAACCCCATCGCCACCTCGTAGGAGATGACCTGCGCGGTCGATCGAAGTGCGCCCAGTAGTGGATACGTCGATCCCGAAGACCAACCGGCAAGCACGATGCCGTACACACCGATCGAGGTCACGGCCAGGATGTAGAGAACGCCGACCGGCAGATCGGTCAGTTGCAGAGGTGACCGGGTTCCGAAGATCGACACCTGCGGACCGAACGGAATGACGGCAAACGCCATGAACGCCGGGACGACCGCGATCACGGGCGCGAGCAGATAAATCGGCTTGTCGGCGCCGGTCGGCGTGATGCCTTCCTTGAGGGCGAGCTTGATTCCGTCAGCGAGACTCTGGAGCATTCCGCGGGGGCCGACGCGGTTCGGTCCGACACGCATCTGCATGCGCGCCATCACTTTTCGTTCCGCGTAAATCGCCACCAGCGGGGTGAGTACGAGGAACACGAAGATGGCGAGCGCCTTGCCGATCACCAACCACCATGGGTCGTGCCCGAACGCCGACAGGTCGACCGGAGCGGCGACGCTCTCGTACTCGTGGGCGGTCATTGCGTTCCCGCCTTCGCGATCTTCACGACAGATCCCGCGGTGGCGCAGAGTGTTTCGTAGACGGTGCTACCCGGTGAATTGAGCGGCAACCAGACAGTTCGAGGTGGTAGTTCGGTGATTTCCAACGGCAAAGTGACGGTGCCGGATTCAGTCGACACGGCAACCTGATCACCGTTATCGGCTTCGATCTCGGCGGCGGTCTCGGCCGACAAACGCACGAGGGGGGATCGAGCAGTACCGGCCAGGTTGGGTTCGCCGTCCTGCAAACGACCATTGTCGAGCAACATCCGCCAACTCGACAACACCGCTTCGCCTTGCGCCGGTGACGGCACGGTTGCTGCCGGTACCTGGGGTGGGGTGGGGCGCGATCCGGACCATGCTCCGAGGCGGTGTATCTCCGCGCGCGCAGAAGCTGCGTCGGGCAGGCCAAGATCGATACCCATCTCGGCTGCGATCGCGTGGAGAACGCGCTGATCGGGCATTACGCCTGTGGTTCTCAATGCGGTGTCGAACACACGCTCGCGGCCTTCCCAGTCGAGGAAGGTTCCGGGCTTCTCGGCGACCGGTGCCACCGGGAAGACGACGTCGGCGAGTTCGGTGACTTCGCTGTGGCGGATTTCCAAGCTCACCACGAATCCGGCGGCTTCGATCGCGGCGCGTGCCTTCGCGGGGTTCGGTAGGTCACTCAACTCGACGCCGCCGATCAGTAGCGCAGCAGTCGTCGGCCCCGAATCCAGGAGGCTCGTGGTATCGCGACCGTCGGACGTCGGGATGGGGGCGTCCCACACCGATTCCACCTCTCGACGTGCCATCGCGTCCGCAACGAGGCGTCCACCGGGAAGCAGTCCCGGTAGGGCGCCGGCCTCGACGGCGCCGCGATCACCAGCGCGGCGTGGGACCCAAGCAAGAGAAGCTCCCGTCGCTTCGGCGAGACGGACCGCGGCCGAGAAGCCGCCCGCCACCTCACCGAGTCGTTCGCCCAACAGGATCACCGCACCGGGCCGTCGGAGAAGCTGACCCTCCGCACTTTCCAGGCGGGCCAACGAATCCATCAGAGCTGCTTCACTTCCGGGAACGGTCCGAAGCAAAGTGCCGCCCATCTTCTGCAGGCCCCGAGTAGCGAATGGCGCGCAGGAGAGCACGGTTGTCTTGCCGAAACGAGTGGCTTTGCGTAGCCGCAGAAAGATGATCGGTGACTCCTCCTCGGGCTCGAGAGCTACCAGCAATGCAGTCGGGGCAGATTCGAGATCCTGGTACGTCACCGACTCTTCGAGCGTGCGGCCCGCGAGGTGAGCTGAGAGGAAACCGCTCTCTTCGGCCGAATGAGAACGGATTCGGAAGTCGATGTTGTTGGTAGTGAGAGCAACTCGCGCGAACTTGCTGTAGGCGTAGGCGTCCTCCCGGGTCGAGCGTCCACCGACGAGTACGCCTGCGTCACCGCGGGCCTGCGCGAAGGATCGCGCAACGAGGTCGAGTGCCATGGGCCACGACGCCGGAATCAATTCGCCGTCAGCGTTGCGGATGAGGGGAGTGGTGATCCGGTCACCTTGGGTCGTGTACGTGAAAGCGAAACGGCCCTTGTCGCAGTTCCACTCCTCGTTGACGTCGGGGTCGTCGCCGGCGAGGCGACGAAGAACCTTGCCGCGACGGTGGTCGGTGCGCTGGGCACATCCGTCGGCGCAGTGTTCACACACGCTGGGGCTGGACACCAGATCGAACGGTCGCGCCCGGAATCGGTATGCCGTACTGGTGAGCGCACCGACCGGGCAAACCTGGATGGTGTTGCCCGAGAAGTAGGACTCGAAGGGCTCGTTGGCGTAGATCCCGACCTGTTGAAGCGCGCCGCGCTCGAGGAGCTCGATGAACGGGTCGCCGGCGATCTGACTCGAGAATCGCGTGCATCTGGCGCACAGGACACAACGCTCGCGGTCGAGGAGGATCTCGGACGAGAGGGGGATGGGCTTGGGGTAGGTTCTTTTCTCCTCGCCGAACCGGGATTCGGTGCGACCGGTCGACATCGCCTGGTTCTGGAGCGGACACTCGCCGCCCTTGTCGCACACGGGGCAGTCCAGAGGGTGGTTGATGAGCAGGAGTTCCATCACCCCGCGTTGGGCCTTCTCGGCCACAGGCGACGTGAGCTGTGTGGTGACCACCATTCCGTCCGCAACCGGTGTCGTGCAGGACGCCACCGGCTTGCGTTGACCTTCGACTTCCACGATGCACTGACGGCAAGCGCCGACCGGGTCCAGAAGGGGATGATCGCAGAACCGCGGAATCTGGGTGCCGATCATTTCCGCAGCGCGAATGATCAACGTGCCCTTGGGTACCTGGAGTTCGCGGCCGTCGACGGTGAGAGTGACGAGATCGGTCGGCGGTGCCGCATCGGCTCCGGTGGTGGCGTCGGCTGCAGTCATGAGACGAACGCTCCTGTCGCGAGTACGGACCGGCGAGGATCGAACGGGCATCCGTTGCCGTCGAAATGCGCTACGTATTCCTCACGGAAGTACTTCAGGGAGGACATGATCGGGCTGGTCGCTCCGTCACCCAACGCACAGAAGGACTTTCCGAGGATCGTGTCGGAGATGTCGAGAAGTTTGGTGAGATCGGCTTCGGTTCCTGTTCCACCTTCGAGTCGCCGCAGGATCTGCACCAGCCAGTACGTACCTTCGCGGCATGGCGTGCACTTGCCGCAGGATTCGTGGGCGTAGAACTCGGTCCATCGCAACACTGCGCGCACGATGCAGGTTGTGTCGTCGAATATCTGCAGTGCCTTGGTGCCCAGCATCGATCCCGCGGCGCCGACGCCCTCGTAGTCGAGTGGTACGTCGAGATGTTCCTCGGTGAAGATCGGCGTCGACGATCCGCCGGGAGTCCAGAATTTGAGTGTGTGTCCAGCGCGAACCCCGCCTGCGTATTCGAGCAGCTCGCGCAGAGTGATCCCGAGTTCAGCCTCGTACTGGCCGGGCGTGGTGACATGACCCGAGAGCGAATACAGCGTGAATCCCGGTGACTTCTCAGTTCCCATCGACCGGAACCACTCCGGGCCGCCCAGGACGATCGACGAAACACTCGCGATGGACTCGACGTTGTTGACCACGGTCGGGCAGGCATAGAGACCGGCGACAGCGGGGAACGGCGGCCGCAGTCGAGGCTGACCGCGTCGTCCCTCCAACGAATCGAGGAGGGCCGTCTCTTCCCCACAGATATAGGCGCCGGCTCCGGCATGGACGACGAGATCCAGATCGAAACCCGAACCGAGAATGTTGCGGCCCAGATATCCGGCCGCGTAAGCCTCGGCGACGGCGGTCTGCAGGCGTCGCAGAACCGGGACAACCTCGCCTCTGACGTAGATGAACGCCTTCGCTGCTCGAATTGCGTACGCCGCGATGATCACTCCCTCCACCAACGTGTGTGGGGTCGCCATCATCAACGGCATGTCCTTGCATGTGCCCGGTTCGGACTCGTCGGCATTGACGACGAGGTAGTGAGGCTTGCCGTCTCCTGGCTTGTCTTCGGAGACCTGGGGGATGAAGCTCCACTTGAGGCCTGTCGGGAAGCCCGCGCCGCCACGTCCGCGCAGGCCCGCGTCCTTGACGGTTTCGATCACGGCGTCGGGGGGCGTGGCCAGCGCTTTGCGCAGCGCCTGGTAGCCGTCGCGGCGAAGGTAGCTGTCGAGGGTCCATGAATTCGGTTGATCCCAATAGCGACTCAGGACGGGGGCGAGTGTCATGTCACTTCCCTTCGCCGGGAGTGTCGGCCGCGGAGGCCGAGCCGGGTGGGTTGTCGTCGTGAGATCGGCTGATACGTAGTCCGGCAAGAGTTGCCCCGCCGATGGTTTGTGCTTCGGCTGCTTCGATTCTCGTATCCGGGAAACCGGCCAAGGTGCGCGCGGTCTGTCGGAACGAACACAGTGTGGCACCGCGACTGGGAGTCACGCGTTCTCCGGCGCGGAGCGCATCGACAAGTGAGCGCGCCGATTCCGGAGTCTGGTTGTCGAAGAACTCCCAGTTGATCATCACGACGGGGGCGTAGTCGCACGCCGCATTGCACTCGATGTGTTCGAGGGTGATCTTGCCGTCGGACGTCGAGATGGAGTGTCCGCCTTCGTCTCTGGAACCTGTCGAGCCCAGGTGCTCTTCGAGTGCCGCGAGGATGTCGTCTCCGCCCATGATCGCGCACAGCGTGTTGGTGCAGACTCCGACCAGATACTCACCCGTCGGCCCCCGGCGATACATGGAGTAGAAGGTGGAAACGGCGGCGACCTCGGCGCCCGTCAAACCCAGCTTGGCACTGCAGAAATCGATCCCGGCCGGGGTGATGTAACCGTCCTCGGACTGCACGAGATGAAGGAGTGGCAGGAGGGCGGATCGACTGGTGGTCGCGGCGGCGTCAGGCTCACGGTAACGAGCGACGAGGGTTTCGGCGTCGGCGTCGAGTCGGGCGAGGACGTCGGGTGGATAGCTCGATCGTGCGCCAGGACGTACCAGTTGCGTGGGCTCCTCCGGGCGCGGCCCGAGTTCGATGAACACCCGTGTCGAGCCGTTCGGGCCGGTCATCGGTCCACTCCGCCCATGACGGGATCGATACTGGCAACCGAGGCGATCACGTCGGACACCATGCCTCCCTCACACATCGCAGCCACCGCTTGAAGGTTGGTGAATGACGGGTCCCGGAAATGGACGCGGTACGGCCGGGTTCCCCCGTCGCTGACCATGTGCACCCCCAGTTCTCCACGTGGAGACTCGACGGCGACGTACACCTGACCGGGCGGCACGCGGATACCCTCGGTGACCAGTTTGAAATGGTGAATGAGACCTTCCATGGAGGATTCCATGATCTTGGCGATGTGCTTCTGCGAGTTGCCGAGGCCATCCGGTCCGACGGCGAGATCGGCAGGCCAGGCGATCTTCCTGTCTTCCACCATGACCGGCCCGGGTTGCAGCTTGTCGAGGCACTGCTCGACGATCTTGAGGGACTCCTTCATCTCCTCGACGCGGATGACGTATCTTCCGTAGCAATCCGATCCGTCGTGCGTCACGACATCGAATTCGTAGTTCTCGTAGCCGCAGTAGGGCTGCGCTCGACGCTGATCGTGGGGGAGCCCCGTGGCGCGCAGGACCGGTCCTGTCACCCCGAGGGCCATGCACCCGGTCAGATCGAGATATCCGATTCCCTGGGTGCGGGCCTTCCAGATGGAGTTGTCGCTGAGCATCAGTTCGACGTCACGCAACCGCTTCGGTAGGACTTTCAACAGGTGTCGAATCTTCGCGACCGACCCGTCGGGTAGATCTTGAGCGAGACCGCCCGGCCTGATGTAGGCGTGATTCATCCGCAGTCCGGTGATCGTCTCGAACACGTCCAGAATCAATTCGCGTTCGCGGAATCCGAACAGCATCGCCGTCACGGCGCCCAGTTCCATCCCGCCGGTCGCCAGGGCGACAAGATGTGACGAGATTCGATTGAGTTCCATCATCATCACGCGAATGACGGTGGCTCGCTCGGGAACGTCGTCGGTGATGTCGAGAAGTTTCTCGACCCCGAGGCAGTACGCGGTTTCGTTGAAGAACGGTGACAGGTAGTCCATTCGAGTAACGAAAGTGACGCCCTGCGTCCAGTTCCGGAATTCGAGATTCTTCTCGATTCCGGTGTGCAGGTATCCGATTCCACATCGAGCTTCCACGACCGTCTCACCCTCGATTTCGAGAATGAGGCGCAAGACCCCGTGAGTGGACGGATGCTGCGGACCCATGTTGACCACGATCCGTTCGGCCTCGCCGGTTCGCTGGCGGGCGGCCGCGGTGACTATGTCGTCCCAGTCCTGTCCCGATGTTGTGACGACGGTTTCCGTCGCGGCACCGGAGTTGGTTCCTGTCGTCTCGTTCATCAGTTGTACGACCTACGCTCGTCGGGAGGCGGAGTCTGGGCGCCCTTGTACTCGACCGGGATACCGCCGAGCGGATAGTCCTTCCTCTGTGGGTGCCCCTTCCAGTCGTCTGGCATCTCGATGCGGGTCAGGGCCGGATGACCGTCGAAGACGATCCCGAAGAAGTCGTACGTCTCGCGTTCATGCCAGTCATTGGTCGGGTAGATCCCGACGATCGACGGAATATGCGGATCGGAATCCGGCACAGATACTTCCAGCCTGATTCGGCGGTTGTGCGTAATAGAGGCAAGTGGATACACGGCGTGCAGTTCACGACCGGTGTCCTGCGGGTAGTGCACTCCGTCGACACCCAGGCAGAGCTCGAAGCGAAGATCCGGTTCGTCGCGCAGTCTGCGCGCAACCTGCGGCAGGTGGGAGCGTTCGACGTGCAGCGTCATCTCGTCTCGAAAGATCACTACTCGCTCGACTGCATCGGTGAAAGTGCCACCCGCGCTGCTCAATGCCGCGTCCAAGGAATCCGCGACTGCATCGAAATATCCGCCGAAAGGTCGAGAAGCCTTGTCCTCCAGAGAGATCGGAGGGGCGAGCCTGCTGTAGCCCGAGGTGTCGCCAGTTCCGCGGACCCCGAACATCCCTCTCGCGCCGGTGTTACCCGAGGTCATCGCAGAAGCCCCTTCATATCGATGGTGGGGGTGGATGCCAGTGCGGCGCGCTCGGCTGCCGCACGTGCCTCTTCGCGGTTCACGCCGAGGGGCATCTTCTGGATCTTTCGGTGCAGTTCGATGATCGCGTTCAGGAGCATCTCCGGCCGCGGCGGACAGCCGGGCAGGTAGATGTCGACCGGCACGATGTGGTCGACGCCCTGAACCACTGCATAGTTGTTGAACATTCCGCCGGACGACGCGCACACACCCATGGCCAGAACCCATTTCGGCTCGGCCATCTGGTCGTAGACCTGACGAAGTACCGGGCCCATCTTTTGACTGACCCGCCCGGCCACGATCAGAAGATCTGCCTGTCGCGGCGACGCGCGGAAGGCCTCCATGCCGAACCGCGCCAGGTCGAAGCGGCCGGATGTGGTTGCCATCATCTCGATGGCGCAGCACGCGAGCCCGAAGGTGGCAGGCCACAGTGAACCTTTGCGGACATAACCTGCAAGGCCCTCGACCGTGGTCAGTAGAAATCCGCTGGGGAGCTTTTCTTCGAGACCCATATCCGACTCTTTTCAGTCGTAACAGCTTCGGTGTGACCGGTTTTGTCTGACTTCTTTGTGTTGATCGTCTACTCGTCCAGCTAGTCCCAACCGAGACCGCCTCGTCGCCATTCGTATGCGTATGCGACCGAAACGTTGACTATGAAAAGGCCCATGGCCGCTAGACCGAACAAGCCGAGCGAATCGAAATGCACGGCCCACGGATAGAGGAAGACGATCTCGATGTCGAAAATGATGAACAGCATCGCCGTCAGATAGAACTTGACGGGAAACCGTCCGCCACCAGCGGTGCGGGGTGCCGGTTCGATTCCGCATTCGTACGCTTCGAGCTTTGCCCTGTTGTACCGCTTCGGGCCGACCACGGACGCGAGAACAACCGACACCACGGCGAAGGCCATCGCGATGACCCCGAGAACGAGAATGGGGATGTAAGCGTTCATGTCACCCGAACTCCTCTCCGCTGTGCGGATGTCCGCCTAGCCCGAAGGTGCCGTTAACCCGAAGGTGCCGTTAACCCGAAGGTGCCGTTCGAATTCGATACTGCCAGCAATTCACCACTTATGTGACCTGCGACACCCACACTAGGGGAGGCCTCCGACATTGGGTTGATTTTCGAGGTGCCGAGTTTCGCTCGCGAAAGCCCGAAGTAGTCGGCGCCGCAACGAATCACCGCTGCAACGGGTGCTCACCGGCTCAGTTGCCGACGCAGAAGCGCGATGACGGCGGAAGAGAGTTCAATCGGATCTATCGGCTGCGGCACTGAGGCTTCCGCTCTGGACCACGACGCCAGCCACGCGTCGTCGGGTCGACCGGTCAGTACGAGGATAGGTGGACAGTCGACGATCTCGTCCTTGAGTTGTTTCGCGACGCCCATGCCGCCCGCCGGACTCGCCTCACCGTCGAGGATGGCGAGATCGATTCCGCCGGCATCAAGCTTCTCGACGACGATCGGCGCCGTCGCGACCTCGACGTAGTCGATGGTGGGCATCGAAGGATGTGGGCGCTCTCCGAGAGCGAGCCGAACTTGCTCGCGCGTGTGTGCGTCGTCGCTGTAGACGAGGATGCGCACGGGTGCCATGGCGTTGGGCTCTGCGGTCTCGGCGGACACGCGGCCGACGTTACTCCGGGCGGTCACCGGCTACCGGCGAATGTTCGACATCGGCAAGAACTTCCGAGAAATCGCAGCTCGGCTTCACAGCGAACGGCCCCTACCCGGCGATGAACGCCGAAGTAAGGGCCGCCTGAATTACGTGTGTGCTCAGAAGTTTTCGACGAACTTCGTCAGACCCTTGCTTGCCGTTTCCAGGGCCGTCTTCTGCGCTTTCTTCACCAGGAAACCGGGCAGCGGAATCTTGGGATCGATGGTCAGTTCGAAGGTGACCTTGGTTCCACTGTCGGTGGGCGTCAAGACGTACGAGCCGTCCTGCTGGTTCTGCTGGCCGCTCTCGACAAGGGTCCAGGTCACCTTCTCGTCGCCCTCGAAGGTGTAGTCGACTACCTGCTCGTCGTTGATTCCGAGAATGGACACGGCCATGCGAACGCGATGCGGGCGTCCGTCGTCGTGGGTGCTCTCGATGGTGATCTTCTTGTGCGCAGACGACCACTCCGGCAGTCGATCGACCGCGGCGACGGCCTGCATCACCGTCGCCGGATCGGCCTTGATCTCGAATTCCTTGACGCCCGAAACGGCCATGAACGTGCTCCTTCTCGCCTTGCGGCAACGGTTCGTGATTACTGCAGTTGCGCAATTAGATCATTCGGCGATCGGGGTGGCGTCGAACTAGTCCATGCCGTTCTTGCGCATCTGGTCCCGCAACGCGCCCTGAACGGCTTGTGAAACCCACGAGTTGAGGGAAACTCCGTTCTGGTTGGCTGCCTCCTCGGCGCGGGCTTTGATCTGCTCCATCATCCTCAACGTCACTCGGCTGATATCTCCGCTGACGTCGTCGAACGAGTAGGGGGAGTCCTTCTTCTCGTCGCCTGCTTTCTCGTCTGCGCCCTCGCCGTCGATCGGATTCGTCGGGCGGACGACGTCGGTCACGATCTCGTTGCCGTCGAGGTTGACTCTGACCTCGCGGCCGTCGAGTTTGGTCCCGATCTCCTTGGCCAACTCCGTCGCTGCTGCCAACAAGACCAGGCGGACCGAGGGTTCGATGGCGGCGGACAACGACGCCGCAATCCGGCGCGTGTGGTCGTCGCCGAGTTCGGCTGCGGTGACGAGGTCATTCTGCAGCTTTGCGGTGTACTCCGAAATGTCCATGACACCAGACTGACGTCAAAAGTGACGTCAGTCAAGGACGTGGTGACGTCACTCGATCTCGGGGGTGGGCGACCGCTATAGAGTTGCCCAGCACCTGAGGCGAACGGCGCCCAGGTTTTGTGCTTGTCGGTTTGTGCTTGCGAGGAGTGGGTTGTGCCGAACACGGTGTCGCTGAAAGTGCAGTTGGTGGCGAAGTCCGAGTTCTTCCCGCCCGAGGACATTCCGTGGGAGACGGACGCGGATGGCGGCGAAGCACTCGTCGAGTTCTCCGGCCGAGCCTGCTACCAGAGTTGGTCCAAACCGAATCCGCGAACGGCAACGAACGCCGGATATTTACGGCATCTGCTCGAGGTCGGGCACGTCTCGGTGCTCGAGCATGCAACCGTGAGCTTCTACATCACCGGTATCTCGCGCTCGTGCACTCACGAATTGATTCGTCACCGGCACTTCTCGTACTCGCAACTCTCGCAGCGATTCGTCCGCGAGAATGATGCGAACGTCGTTGTGCCTCCCGCCGTCGAAGGTGATCCCGAGCTCGAAGCACTGTTTCTGTCTGCCACCGACGAGAGCCGTCGAGCGTACGGCGAGCTGCTGACCGCCCTCGAGGGGAAATTGCAATCAGTGCCCGGTGCCCCGATGCGGGGGAAGCAAGCCAGGCAAGCCGCGCGCTCGGTGCTGCCCAACGCAACCGAGACGCGCTTGGTCGTGACGGGGAACTATCGGGCATGGCGGCACTTCGTCGAGATGCGCGCCACCGAACATGCCGACGTCGAGATCCGGCGAGTCGCGGTCGAGTGCCTACGTCAGCTTCGCGACGTCGCGCCAAATGTGTTCGGGGACTACGAGATTCTCCGCGGAAGCGACGGATCGGAAATCGCCGTCAGCGCATTTGCGGCCGAGTCGTGACTCGTGTGCAGAAGTAAGAGCTGAACCGGGTAACCTTCTGACCATGACCTACGGTGATTCCGCTTCTCTTGTCGAGCGTCCGTTCGGCACCATTTCCGTTGCGATGGTGACCCCGTTCACTGCCGACGGGAAGTTGGACGTCGACGCGGGAGTGCGCCTCGCAGCCCATCTCGTCGACAACGGCTGCGACGGCCTTGTTCTTGCCGGTACCACCGGTGAGTCTCCCACCACCACCGAGTCCGAGAAGCTCGACCTGCTCCGCGCTGTGATCGACGCCGTCGGCAACCGCGCCAAGATCGTCGCAGGCGCCGGCAGTAACGACACCGCGCACAGCGTCGAACTCGCCCGTGATGCGGCCCGCGCCGGCGCGCACGGTCTGCTCGTCGTCACCCCGTACTACTCGCGTCCGCCCCAAGCCGGACTCTTTGCGCACTTCACTGCCGTCGCCAACGCGACCGACCTGCCTGTCATGTTGTACGACATTCCGCCCCGCTCCGTCGTTCCCATCGAGACCGAGACGATCCGCCGACTCGCCGAGCACCCGCGAATCAAGGCCGTCAAGGATGCCAAGGGAGACCTCAACGCCGGCGCAGAGTTGATCGGCACCACCGAGCTTCAGTTCTTCTCCGGTGACGACCCCCTGAACCTGCCGTGGCTCGCTGTCGGTGCTACCGGCTTCGTCAGTGTCATCGGCCACCTTGTTCCGGGTCGCCTCCGTGACCTTCACACCGCGTTCGTGTCCGGCGACATCGCCCGCGCACGCGAGATAAACCTCAGTTTGATCCCTGTGATTCGTTCCGTTGCCCGCCTCGGCGGTGTCAGCGCTTCGAAGGCGGGTCTGCGACTCATCGGAATCGATGTCGGAGAACCACGCCTTCCGCAGGTTGCACCCACTAAAGAGCAGATCGACGGTCTTGCCGCCGATCTGCATGCGGCAGGAGTTTTGTAAATGACCCGTCCCCCCCGACGTCGTAGTGCCAGTCGTCAAGCCGGTCCGCCTTCGCCTCCGGCTCCCGAAACGGCCGCGAAGGCCGCGCCGGTAGAGGCACCAGCTGCGCCGGCGGCAGAAGCGGCCCCCGCCGCAGCCGCCCCGCCCAAGAAGGCCGCAGCAAGCAAGTCTGCACCAGCCAAGTCCGCAGCCTCCAAATCTGCTGCGCCGAAGAAGTCGGCCGAAGACAGGTCGCCCCGCAAATCTTCCGGCGGTAACCGTCCGGCAGCGTCGAAGACGGGCAACGGACGCGGAAACAAGCGCCCCGAGAACCGTCCGGCCGTCGATCCGACGGGTCGCCTCGGAACACCCCCGAAGGCACCGGCATCGGGTCTGCGCATCGTCGCTCTGGGTGGCATCGGCGAAATCGGTCGCAACATGACGGTGTTCGAGCACCGCGGCAAGCTGCTGATCGTCGACTGCGGTGTGCTGTTCCCCGAGGACCAGCAGCCCGGCGTCGACCTGATCCTCCCGGACTTCCGCTACATCGAAGACCGTATGGACGACGTCGAAGCCGTCATCTTGACTCACGGACATGAGGACCACATCGGTGCTCTGCCGTTCTTGCTGCGCCTGCGTGCGGACATTCCGGTCATCGGCGCGAAGTTCACTCTCGCCCTGGTTGCCGCCAAGTGCCGCGAGCATCGCCTGCGTCCGAACCTCGTCGAGGTCGTCGAGGGAAACACGACCACCCACGGCCCGTTCGACTGCGAGTACTTCGCGGTCAACCACTCGATTCCCGACGCTCTCGCGATCGCGATTCGCACCGACGCCGGCGTTGTCCTGCACACCGGTGACATCAAGCTCGATCAGCTGCCTCTCGACGGCCGCCTGACCGACCTCGCCGGATTCTCCCGCCTGGGCGACGAGGGCGTCGACCTGTTCCTCGTCGACTCGACCAACGCCGAGGTTCCGGGATTCGTCACCCCCGAGCGCGAAATCGGGGGAGTGCTCGACAACGTCATCGGCAAGGCGAAGCAGCGTGTCATCGTGGCGTCGTTCGCCAGCCACGTGCACCGCATCCAGCAGGTCGTCGACGTTGCTGCTCGGTACAACCGCCGCATCGTCTTCGTCGGCCGCTCGATGGTCCGCAACATGCAGATCGCACAGGATCTCGGCTACCTCACGGTGCCCGACGGCCTGGTCGTCGACATCGACACCGCCGCCACCCTTCCCGACGATCGCCTCGTTCTCATCTCCACGGGTTCGCAGGGTGAGCCGTTGGCTGCGCTCTCGCGGATGGCTCGCGGCGAACATCGCCAGATCAACATCCGCGCCAACGACCTGGTCGTTCTCGCGTCGTCGCTGATCCCGGGCAACGAGAACTCCGTTTTCGCCGTGGTCAACGGTTTGGCCAAGCGTGGTGCCACCGTCGTGACTCAGCAGAGCGCCAAGGTTCACGTCTCGGGCCACGCGTCCGCCGGTGAGTTGCTGTACCTCTACAACGCGGTTCGGCCCACCAACGCCATGCCTGTTCACGGCGAATGGCGTCACCTGCGTGCGAACGCAGCGCTCGCCAAGGCAACCGGCGTTCCGGAAGAGCGCATCGTGCTGGCCGAGGACGGCGTGGTGGTCGACATGGTCGACGGCCTCGCCGAGATCGTCGGACGCGTACCGGTCGGACACGTCTACGTCGACGGTCTCTCCGTCGGTGACGTCGGTGAGCCGACGCTGTCCGATCGCCTCGTGCTCGGTGAGGGCGGCTTCATCGCCATCACCATCGTCATCAACGAGTCGACGGGCCGCGCGGTCAGTACTCCCGAGGTGTCCGGTCGCGGGTTCTCCGACGATCCGACGGCACTCAAGGACGCCGCGGATCTCGTGGAATCGGACCTGGCACGCCTGGCGAGTGAAGGCGTCATCGACGCTCATCGCATCGCTCAGTCCGTGCGCCGCGTCGTCGGACGTTGGGTCGCGGACAAGTACCGCCGCCGTCCGATGATCATCCCGACGGTCATCGCGGTTCCGTAGATTCGGCACAGCAGGTCGCTTACGCTCGAACCCGGTCCGGTTCGAGTACTTTGGCGAAGGTGACCTTCGCTCATGACGAACGACTCGCCCTGGTGGACAGCATGGTCGAATTCGGCCCCGATGCTCCGACACTGTGTGGGGAGTGGACCAATCGCGACCTGGCAGCACACTTGATCGTCCGGGAGCGGCGTCTCGACGCCGCTCCCGGAATCATGTTGAGCCCTCTTGCCGGACACACCGAGAGCGTGCGAAAGTCCGCAGCGGCGCGTCCGTGGGAGGAAATACTCGACGACGTTCGGAGTGGGCCGCCGCGATGGTCGCCGATGTACTGGCTCGACGCGCAGGTGAACACCACGGAGATGTTCGTCCACCACGAAGATGTACGACGCGCACACCTGAACTGGGCGCCGCGTCCGTTGTCGGAGGGTCGGCAGGCTCAGCTGTGGAAGTACGCACGCCAGGTCGGCAAAATGGGCTACCGCAAGGCCGCTGTCGAGGTAATTTTCGAACTTCCCTCCGGCGAGAGTGCGGTCGTCCACAAATCCGGCTCTCGCAGTGTTGTTCTACAAGGTGAACCCGCCGAGTTGTTGCTGCACGCTTTCGGTCGCAACGAAGTGCAGATCGAAGCCAAAGGTGAACTGGCCGACGTTCAATCTGTGATGGCGCTCGATCGCAGTTTCTGATTGCCTTTTTCCACCTGAGTGGAGCTCGACCGACGGGTTGTGAAGATCACGTTTCGCACTCGCGACCAGTGTTGCTGGTGTTGCGGATGGTCCAGATGGGGTCGCACAGACTAGCCTGAACTCCATGGCAGGTAAGTCGAGCGCCCGGGGATCCAGTACAAGCACGTCCACGTCCAGGGCATCGACCAGGTCGTCAGCCTCTACTCCGAGCGCCCGAGCGACCGCAAAACCTCGCACGTCGCGCACCACACGGACCGTGTCGACTCCTCGGAACGTCACGTCTTCGGCCAGGGCTGGTGGGCGCCCGGCCTCGGGCAAGGGCTCCAAGCCAGCGCCCAAGAAGGCGTCCGGTACGTCGTCGGCCGCGCGTCGCCCGGTATCGAAAACGTCTCAGCGGGCCAGTCCGTTGGCGGCTGTCGGGAAGGGAATCGGAGCCGGGTGGTCCCTGGCTGCCCGCGGCGTCGGCGCCACCACACGCACCGTCAGTAAGGTCGGCGAGATCGAGGCCGGCCACCGCCGCGACGGAATAGCGCTCGGTCTGATCGCATTCAGCGTCGTCATCGCCGGCGGCGTCTGGTTCAAGGCCGGTGGCCCGATCGGCGGCGGCATCGACACCCTCGTGCGCGCGATCTTCGGCGCGGCCTCGGCCGTGCTCCCCATCGTCGGCGTCGGCCTTGCGATTCTGCTGATGCGCACCGAACCTAAACCTGAGATCCGGCCCCGACTGATCATGGGATCGTTGCTGGTCGGTCTGCCGGCGCTCGGCCTCTGGCACATCATCTCGGGTTCACCGACAGACTCCACCGGTCGCTCCAACGGCGCAGGGTTCGTCGGGTACGTCGTGGGCGGCCCGCTCACCAACGGGCTCACCGTCTGGCTGTCTGCGCCGCTGCTGGTCATCGCTGCCGGATTCGGAATCCTCCTTCTGACCGGAACCACTCTGCGTGAGGTGCCGAGCAAGTTCCAGTCCTTCTTCGGTGCCTCGTATCGCTCGGACGAATACGGCGACTACGGATCCGAATTCGACGAGGACGGCGAGCACCACTACGGCGAATCTGCTTACGATCCTTCACTGTTCGATGCCGACGGCTATCCGGTCGACACCTACGCCGAGCCACCGCTCAAGCCCGCCAAGCGGACCAGCCGACGCGCACCGATCGACAACTACCCGACGGACGAGTTCGAATCCGGCGACAAGAAGACCGAAGTACTCGGTCTGTGGAACGCCGACGAAACCGCGGTACCCGACGAGCCCGTCGTGGCTGCGGCGGCGCCCGTCGTGGAGACTCCGGCGCCGCGCCCCAAGGTGCCGGCCCGTTCGGTCCCCATCGCCAAACCGGTGCCGAAACCCGAACCCGAGCCGGAGGAGAAGGAACACTTCGTCACCGATCGGGTCACCGACGGCGACTACAACCTCCCACCGACGACGTTGCTGATCGAGGGCGACCCGCCCAAGCTCCGCAGTTCTGCGAACGACGCGATGATCGAGGCGATCAGCGAGGTCCTCGAACAGTTCAAGATCGATGCCGCCGTTACCGGATTCACCCGCGGCCCGACAGTGACGCGTTACGAGGTCGAACTCGGCCCGGGCGTCAAGGTCGAGAAAATCACCGCGCTCGCTCGCAACATCGCCTATGCGGTGGCAACCGACAACGTTCGCCTCCTCGCCCCCATTCCGGGCAAGTCCGCGGTGGGCATCGAGGTACCGAACTCCGATCGTGAAATGGTTCGCCTCGCCGACGTGCTGAACGCGCCGAGCACCCGACGCGATCACCATCCGCTGGTGATCGGTCTGGGCAAGGACATCGAAGGCGACTTCGTCAGTGCCAACCTCGCGAAGATGCCCCACCTTCTGGTGGCAGGTTCGACGGGCTCGGGTAAGTCGAGCTTCGTGAACTCGATGCTCGTCTCGTTGCTCACCCGAGCAACGCCGGAAGAAGTACGGATGATCCTCATCGACCCGAAAATGGTCGAGCTCACGCCGTACGAAGGTATCCCGCACCTGATCACGCCGATCATCACTCAGCCGAAGAAGGCAGCGGCAGCGCTGGCTTGGCTGGTAGAGGAGATGGAACAGCGCTACCAGGACATGCAGGCCAACCGGGTGCGTCATATCGACGACTTCAACTCCAAGGTCAAGTCCGGCGAAATCACCGCCCCGCTGGGCAGCGAGCGCGTCTACCGTCCGTACCCCTACATCCTGGCAATCGTGGACGAGCTCGCAGACCTCATGATGACCGCGCCGCGCGACGTCGAAGAAGCAATCGTCCGCATCACCCAGAAAGCCCGTGCTGCCGGTATCCACCTGGTGCTGGCAACACAGCGCCCGTCCGTCGACGTCGTCACCGGCCTGATCAAGACCAACGTGCCTTCGCGTCTGGCGTTCGCGACGTCTTCACTGACGGACTCGCGAGTCATCCTCGATCAGCCCGGCGCCGAGAAGCTCATCGGTATGGGTGACGGCCTCTTCCTGCCCATGGGTGCGGGTAAGCCGACCCGTATGCAGGGCGCGTTCATCACCGACGAAGAAATCTCGGCGGTTGTCGACTTCGCGAAGAACCAGGCGGAACCCGAGTACACCGAAGGTGTCACCGCGCAGAAGGCCGGGGAGAAGAAAGACGTCGATCCTGACATCGGGGACGACATGGACGTCCTCCTGCAGGCCGTGGAATTGGTGATCACCAGCCAGTTCGGCTCTACGTCGATGCTGCAGCGCAAACTGCGCGTCGGGTTCGCCAAGGCCGGCCGACTCATGGACCTCATGGAAAACCGCGGCGTCGTCGGACCCAGCGAGGGCTCGAAGGCTCGCGAGGTACTCATGAAGCCCGAGGAACTCGACGGTCTGCTGTGGTCGATTCGCGGCGGCGACCCGGACGAGGCACCCGCAGACGAGTAGGGACACCTCGGCGGACAAACCGTCGACAGACGACCGGAGGAACCCGTGCATGTGACGCCGTTGGCTTGGGGAATCACGATCGTGGTGATCCTCGGTCTGTTCGTCTTCGACTTCTTCGCCCACGTCCGCACTCCGCACGCGCCGACGTTCCGGGAGTCCGCATTCTGGTCGACGGTCTACATCTCGATCGCCGTCGTCTTCGGTCTCGTCGTGATGTGGATCTGGGGCACCACGTACGGCGGTGAGTACTTCGCCGGCTACGTCACGGAAAAGGCGCTCTCGGTCGACAATCTGTTCGTCTTCGTGATCATCATGTCGACCTTCGCGGTACCACGAGAGTTCCAGCAGAAAGTCCTGCTGATCGGTATCGTCCTCGCGTTGGTGATGCGCGGAATCTTCATCGGTGTCGGCGCCGCCGCCATCAACGCGTACAGCTGGGTGTTCTACCTCTTCGGTGCGTTCCTGATCTACACCGCGTACACCCTGATCCGCGATCACGGGCATGAGAAGGAGGCAGAGGAGAAGCGCGACAGTCGCATTATCTCGCTCGTGAAACGGGTGCTGCCGACAACCGAGGAATACGACGGGGACAAACTGATCACCCGGATCGACGGCAAGCGCGTCGTGACGCCGTTGTTGTTGGCGCTCATTGCAATCGGGTTTGCCGACGTGCTCTTCGCGCTCGATTCGATTCCGGCGATCTACGGTCTGACCCAGGAACCGTATCTGGTGTTCACCGCCAACGCCTTCGCGCTGATGGGCCTACGGCAGCTGTACTTCCTGATCGGCGGATTGCTCGAACGGCTGGTCTATCTCTCGTACGGGCTCTCGATAATCCTGGCGTTCATCGGCGTGAAATTGGTACTGCACGCGTTGCACGAGAACACTCTCTCGTTCGTCAACGGAGGTGAACACGTCTCCGTGCCGGAAATCTCCACGGCACTCTCACTCGGAGTGATCATCGGAGTACTGGCGGTGACGACGGTCGCGAGCCTGTTGAAGACTCGCGACCGGGCGGGGGAGTAAGCCGGGGCCGAGGCTCTCAGGCGCTGAACTGACCCAATACCGGGACCCACTCGGTGATGCGGACGTTCTCGATCAAATCGGCGATCGCGAACGGATCGTGGGTGAAGAGGAGCGAAACGGTGTCGGCGTCGGCGGCGTCGACGATGATCAGCGCGCCGTTTCCATCTGCAAACGGGCCGGATGACAGAACGATCGAGCGGGAGACCAGATCCGCGAGCCACGCGCGGTGATCGCCACGGACTTCGTCGCGCTGAGGGTTCTTCTCGGGAGCGTAGGTGTATTCGACGAGAAACAACGACATCGTGACCGCTTTCGGGGACTGGTGATCGAGACAGGTGTGTGTGAAGAGCAGGGTGTGAGAAGAGTCTGAACGGTTCAGAGAGTCAGGAGCATGCGAGTGTTGCCGAGTGTGTTGGGTTTCACATAGCTCAGGTCGAGGAACTCGGCGACACCGGCGTCGTACGAACGACACATCTCGGCGTAGACCTCGGCGGTGACGGGAGTGCCGTCGATCTCCGCGAATCCGTGACGGTGGAAGAACTCGGTCTCGAACGTCAGAACGAACAACCGTTCCAACCCCAATTCCTTGGCGACCTCGATGAGTTTGTCGACGACATGGAAACCTGCACCCTGCCCCTTGGCTGTCGGATCGACTGCGACGGTGCGGATCTCACCCAGGTCTGCCCACAACACATGCAAAGCGCCGCAGGCGATTACCTGGTCACCGCGCTCGGCGACCCAGAACTCCTGGACGGCCTCGTACAGCGTCACGAGATTCTTCTCGAGCAGGATCTTGCCGGCGTAGATGTCGATGAGGCGCTTGATTTCGGGGATGTCCGACGTTCGCGCGCGACGCACGATCAACTGGCTCTCGGTATAGGTCGGCGCGGTCGAAGTCATGTGGTGCACATTAGTCAATGCCCCTACCGATATTCTAAGTCGCGTGCCTGTCCGCCCCACGCAATTCCCGCGCCGCTCGGCTGTATCCCGGGTTCGGCTCACCGCTCGTGCGGTGATCCGATGAGTACCCCGCGCGATCAGACCGACGCCCATCGCGCTGCCGTCGGCCCGTCCGACGGCACACCTGTCGCGGACAACCCGGTTCCATTGCTGAACATCGCGAACATTCTCACGATGGTTCGAATGGTTCTCGTTCCCGTGTTTCTCGTTGTTCTCTTCGTCGACGGCGGACACTCGACGTGGTGGCGTCTCGGGGCGATGGGCGTGTTCATCGTGGCCGCGATCACGGATCGGATCGACGGCCAATTGGCTCGGAAATACGGTCTGGTCACGGATTTCGGGAAACTCATGGACCCGATCGCGGACAAGGCGCTGATCGGAGCCGCGCTCATCGGGCTCTCGGTTCTGGGTGATTTGTCATGGTGGGTGACCGGAGTGATCATCGCCCGAGAACTCGGAATCACGCTGCTGCGGTTCGCGGTTCTGCGGCACGCGGTCATCCCGGCGGGCAAGGGCGGCAAGCTCAAGACCCTCGTGCAGGCCGTCGCGATCGGCTTCTACCTGTGCCCACTGCCGAGCAGTTGGGACATCGTCAGCGGGTTGCTGATGGCTGCTGCCGTCGTGCTGACGGTGGCGACGGGAATCGAATACATCGTGCAGGCGATCAGGCTTCGCGCCGGAGTTCGCGCAGTCGAGTCATGACCGATCCGCTGCTCGGACTCGGAGTGGCCGAACTGGTCGAGGTCCTCGGTGCCGCGGGGCAGACTGTCGCCGCCGCCGAATCTCTGACGGCCGGATTGTTCACTGCAGCGGTGGCGTCGGTGCCGGGATCGAGCGCTGTGCTGCGCGGAGGGCTGGTCGTGTACGCGACCGACCTGAAGGCGACGCTGGCTGGCGTGGACCCCGATCGCCTGGCAACAGACGGCCCCGTGTCCGCGAGCACCGCGGTGGCTTTGGCGCTCGGTGCCCGCTCGAGGTGCGGCGCCGACTGGGGTGTCGGTCTGACGGGGGTCGCCGGTCCGAGTGAGCAGGACGGACACCCGGTCGGAACGGTGTTTCTCGGTATCGCCGGCCCGGACGGAACCGAATGCGTACCGCTCGCGCTCGGCGGCGAACGGTGGGAGATTCGAACAACCGCAGTCGCGACTGCCGTGTCGCGGTTACGTGATCGTGTCGCAGAGCGCGCGGCACGATAGGCTCGGGAACCAATCGGATGTGTTCGGACGTTGACGATTGTGAAGACGTACGACCATGCACGATGAGGTCACGGATGAAGGAGGAGCGAGATGGCGCTGCTATTGCGTGAGGCAATCGGTGACAGTCTCCGGCGTACGCGCGTTTCGCAGAGCCGCACGCTACGTGAGGTGTCGAACAGCGCGCGTGTGAGCTTGGGCTATCTGTCCGAAGTGGAACGTGGACGTAAGGAAGCATCGAGCGAACTGTTGGCAGCGATCTGTGATGCGCTCGCAGTCCCACTGTCCGACGTGCTGGTCGACGTGAGCGAGACCCTGGCCACGAAGAAGAGCGCTCCGGTAGCGAGTCGACAGGTCACCGAACCTGCCGTGTCGGCATCCGGCTCTGTCTCGGCTTCCGGTTCGCCGACTATCGCACGCGATACCCGCGTCGTGATTCCGGCACCGAACGCTCGAAGGTTGGCGGCGGCGTAGCCACTACCGGCCGTAACCGATAGATTTTGTACGTAACCGCCGGTTTCCAGCAGGTGGGGTCAGAGCAGATAGGGCGCAGCCCTTGTTTCGGTGCGCGACGGTCGCGCTCCGGGTCGCGTTCGGCGCGGCGCATCAGATGGAGGCAGGATCAAACCAATGGCTAATCCTTTCGTCAAGGGCTGGAAGTACCTGATGGCGCTCTTCAATTCGAAGATCGATGAGAAGGCAGATCCAAAGGTTCAGATTCAGCAGGCGATCGAGGACGCGCAGCGCCAGCATCAGGCGTTGTCCCAGCAGGCTGCGTCGGTGATCGGTAATCAGCGTCAACTCGAGATGAAGCTCAGCCGTCAGCTCGACGAGGTCGAGAAGCTCAACGCCAACGCGCGCCAGGCCGTCAACCTCGCCGATCAGGCCGCTGCTGCCGGCGACAACGACAAGGCGATCCAGTACACCAACGCCGCTGAGGCTTTCGCGGCTCAGTTGGTGACGGCCGAGCAGGGCGTCGAGGATCTGAAGGCACTGCACGACCAGTCCTTGCAGGCGGCCGCTCAGGCCAAGAAGGCCGTCGAGCAGAACGCGATGACTCTGCAGGCAAAGGTTGCCGAGCGCACCAAGCTGCTCAGCCAGCTCGAGCAGGCCAAGATGCAGGAGCGCGTGAGCGAGTCGCTTCGTTCCATGGACAGCACGCTGTCGGCTCCGGGCAACACACCCAGCCTCGATGCTGTGCGCGACAAGATCGAACGTCGCTATGCCGACGCACTCGGCTCTGCCGAGCTCGCCCAGAACTCCGTTCAAGGCCGCATGATGGAGGTCCAGCAGGCTTCGGTCCAGATGGCAGGGCACAGTCGCCTCGAACAGATTCGTGCATCCATGAAGGGCGAGGCACTGCCGTCCGGCGGCGCAGCGGCCACTCCTGCGACTCCGTCCGTCGAGAAGCAGCCCCCGGCTGCCGGTCAGACCGGGCAGTAGCCGAATCCTCGATGTCGGCAGTGATGCTCTGATGTTTTCTTCACGAGACGGTCGATCTGGGCGTGAGCCCCGGTCGGCCGTTCCCGTTTCCGTATCCGGCGCTTTCGGAGCATTGGGACGCACCGCGGACACATTGCGCGAGGTCGGTCTGTCTGCGGCGGATGCAGCACGGCGGTGGCAGGACCCGCGCGCCAAATTCGAGCGCAAACGTGCCCGAGCGCGTCGACGAGCGCAGCGTTGGGGTTTCATGTCCGGCGGATCCGTGGTCGGCACTGCCGGCCTCGCAGTAGCGTCCGCTCCAGAGTGGTCAGTGGTCGTGGCAGGCGGGGGAGCGGCACTGTTCGCGGTTCCCGCCGTCATCGCAGTCGGCCGTTACCGTTCGATGAGTTCCGGCCCACCGCCGTCCGCGCCGATTCGCCGGCGGTTGCCACCGTCGTCGTCTCGCGCGTTCATCCCGATGTCTCGCCTGATCGGCGCCGAGACTTCGCTGTTCGAGATCTTGAGTGTGCTCAGGCGTGCCGACACCATCGACCCCGGCGAGTTGGACGAAATCACCGTCACCGCTGATTCGGCATTGAGAGCGATGTTCGCGGTGTCCTCGGACGTGGTCGCGATGGAACGCGCGGTTGCCGCGACGCCCAAGGTGACCGAACCTCTTGATCCCACAATCGACAGCGCCGTACGTGAATTGCAGTCGGGGTTGGATCAGTACGAGGATCTGGTGACCTCGGCCGCAGCCTTGACCGCGCCCCACAGCCCGTCGGCACTGGTGGGGTTCAATCGAGAACTCTCGGCGTTGCACGCAGCCGCCGAGCGACTCTCGGCGCTTGCCGACGCCATCGGCGAGGTGGACGACATCACCCGCAAGTACAACTGACAGTTCTCGGTCTGATCGGCGCTCAGTCGTCGGCGCCGCGGGCTGCCAACGCCTCACCCATCGCATCCGCGGTCATCAGCGTGCCGACGATGACCGGCACGGCGAAAGAACGTAGCGAAAAGCCGAGTCCACGCGCCTTGCGTGCCTCGGATACCTGCGTGATGACTTCGAACATGAGCGGGATGCACCGGATCGTCATGGCAAGGAGCAGGGCGATCCGTTCGGGATTGACGCCGAAGCGTCGCAAGGGCGTCAGGAATCTGGTGATCGCGTCGAGCATCTCGGAGATCCGTGTGGTCAGACCCATGATCGCCGCGAAGGCGATCGAAATGATCAGAACGCCGCTAACGACGGCCGCTCGCTGCCATCCCGCGACCACCAGCTGGAATGCCCCGATGAAGAGCAACATCCACAGTGCCGGACGCAGTTGCCGGAGTGCCGTCATCGGAGGAATGCGCGCAATCACGTACAGCGCAACAACGACGATCGCAGGAGCTGCCAGCTGCCAGGGCTCACGCACGAAGATCGAGACTGCGAGGATCGCCGCGATCAAGGCGACGAGCTTGATCCCCGTCGGCATCCGGTGCAGCAGTGACGTGCCCGGGCGGTAGACGCCGAGGGTGGTCACGAGACCAACGACCGGTAGTGATCGATGGAGTCGGCGGGGGAGCCGTCCGCGACGACGCGCCCTTGGTCGACAACCAACACCCGTTCGAAGGATTCGAGGAGGTCGAGTTGGTGGGTCACGACGATCAGTTGCTGATCGAGAGACTCGAATACCGAGCTGATCAGCCGAGAGTTGCGAAGGTCGAGGAGCGTGGTGGGTTCGTCGGCGACCAGTACGGTCGGTTCCGTCACCATGACGGCCGCGAGCGCGAGAAGCTGTTTCTGCCCGCCCGAAAGCTGGTGGGTGGGATGGTCGGCGTGCCCGGCGAGGCCGTAGCGTTCGAGCACCGAGGCCACCTTTGCGGCGCGCTCGGTTTTGCCCGATCCGCTACGGCGGAGCGAGAATTCGATGTCCTCGGCAACCGTCGGCATCACGATCTGGTGGTTGGGATCGGTGAAGACGAATCCGACCTGCTTGCGTACGTCGCGGCCCTTCTTCGCCGTGTCCAAGCCGTTGACGTGGACGTGTCCTTCCGTCGGAACGACCAGTCCGTTGATCATGCGAGCGAGGGTCGACTTGCCGCTTCCGTTCGCACCCACGATTCCGATTCGCTGCTCGCTCAGACGCAGATCTATCTGCTGCAGGACCGTTCGCTCACCGAAGCGGTGTCCGACGTTCTCGAAGACGATCTCACTCATCGGAGATTAATTCGCCACCACGGTCTTGTTCGACGAGATCACCGAGTCGCGCAGTAGTGCCGGGTATGCCCGATGAACCTGGGACGCGACCAACGCAGTGACGACCGCTTTGGCGGCGTCGAGCGGGATGAAGGCGACGTTGGCAGACCAGGCGGCGACGAAGCTCATGTGTCCGCGGACCATCATTCCGACGATGCCGAACGCGTAGAGAACGACGACGCCGCCGAGAAGGTTGATGCCGATGCCTGCGATGATCCGGTACTTGGGCAGCATCTTGGCAGTCAGCCATCCGATGACGAACGCCGTCGGGATCCAACCGATGAGGAATCCGGCCGTCGGGCTCGAGAGAGACACGAGTGCGGTGCGACCGCCGGCAAGGACGGGCAATCCGACCAATCCCAGGGCGATGACCGTCAAGACTGCGAGAACACCCTTGCGTGGTCCGAGCAGAGCGCCGGCCATCATGACGCCCATGGACTGAAGCGTGATGGGTACACCGGAGATACCGATGTTGATCGACCCGGGAAGGCCCAGCGCGATGACGAGTGCGGCGAAGACGGCTACATGCGCGAGATCGCGAGCGGGGAAACGGGTCGTAGACACTGCGGACGTGCTCCTTCGGCGTACGGGATGGAACTTCGCGAGTTTACGCCAGGAGCAAGCTCCGATGGGTTGGACACCTGACCTGCGTGAGGGCCGGTCTCGGGGTGAACCCTGATCTTTACCTGAACTTGCCGCTGAGCTGCTGCTTTGTCACGCCAGACCTGTCAGGCTGGTTCTACGGACGACGCAGCACCTGTCCGATTCGACTGATTATTCAACGGCACGTTGGAGGTAAGCATGTTTTGGAAGATCGTTTTGGCCGTCGTACTGGTGTGGGTCGCACTTGCGGTGGTCGGTGCGCTGATCAAGGGGCTTTTCTGGGTCCTGGTGGTCGGCGCTGTCGGTTTCGGAATCTACTTCCTGGTGAAGGCGATGTCGGGAAGTGACGACAATTCCCACGCTTCGCGGTTCTGACGGGCAAGATCTGCCCTATGGAAAACTTCCCCGAGGACTGGCAGCGCGCGATTGTCATCGTGGCGCATCCCGACGACATCGAATACGGCGCAGCCGCAGCAGTGGCGCAATGGACCGATCGCGGTAAAGACGTGCGATACGTCCTGGCCACGCGCGGCGAGGCTGGAATCGCCGGTCTGTCGCCCGAGGAGTCCGGCCCGGTCCGCGAGGAAGAAGAGCGTCGCTCGGCCGCGATCGTCGGTGTCAGTGAGGTGGAGTTCCTCGGTCTACCCGACGGTCGTCTCGTGGAAGGCTTGGAGTTGCGCTCGACTCTCGCCGCGGCAATTCGTCGCCACCGCCCGGAATTGGTGGTGACGATGAACTTCTCCCACACCTGGGGACCTGGCTACCTCAACAGCGCGGATCACCGAGCACTCGGGATCAGCGTCCTGGACGCGACCGCTGATGCGGCGAACGAATGGATCTTTCCGTCATTGACGGCTCAGGGACTGGCGCCGTGGTCCGGTGTGCGGTGGGTTGCGGTCAACACGATGACTCCCACACACTGCGTCGACGTGACGTCGACGGTCGATCGCGCCGTGGATTCGCTCGCGGAACATGCGCGATATCTGGCGGCGTTGAGTTCCACACCGATCCGGGAACAGGCGCGCGCACAGATCGACATGGTCAGCGGACCGAAGCCCGGTTTCGACGCCGAGCGCGCAGTTGGTTTCGAGTTGTACTATTTCTGATGATCTCTGAGCGAGAGAACTCGCAAGTCCCGACGGGATTACCGGTGACTTGTCCGGTATTGTGTTACATACGATGGTAATCCGTAACGCAGATGACTCACTTGCCCCTCGCAAGGCAGATGGTCAGCGCATCCCCAGCCGCGAGATCGACGACGTGATTCTCGACGCAGCAAGGTCGTGTGTCCTCGATTTCGGAATGCAACGAACCACACTTGCGGAGATCTCCCGTCGAGCCGGCGTGAGCCGACCGACGGTCTACCGGCGATGGCCGGACACACGAGCCGTCGTCGCGGATCTGCTGACCCGGGAGATTCGATCAGTGCTGCCAGAGGTGGCGTTCACCGGGTCTGCGGGCACATTGCTCGTGGAAGCTATCGGTGACGTCGTCGGCCAGATTCGCGATCATCCTCTCTTCGTGAAGATTCGCCACGCCGATCAAGAGTTGCTCACCACCTACATCGTGGACCGACTCGGCGCGAGCCAGAAGTCGATTCTCGAACTGATCACTTCCGTCGTGGCTGCCGGTCAACAAGACGGTTCGATTCGCGAGGGAAGCGTCAACGAGATTGCGGCGATGGTTCTACTGATGGCTCAGTCCGTCGTCATCTCCGCACCGACTCTCGAGCCGGAACTTTCGGCCGACGCGTCGGTCGAGCAACTTCGACATGCGGTCGCTGCGTATCTGGCACCTGCAAAGAATTCGGGAGAATAGCTGTGGACCTTCGGGATTCGGCAGGCGGCGATTCAGCTCTCAACGCACAGCGGCGTACTCGTGAACTCGAGCAGTTCGCGAACGGCGATTCGGTTGACGTCCTGGTTATCGGCGGCGGAATCACCGGTGTCGGTGTCGCTCTCGACGCCGTGACTCGGGGGCTCAGTGTTGCGCTGGTCGAAAAGCACGACCTCGCATTCGGCACCAGCCGCTGGAGTTCGAAACTGGCACACGGCGGCCTTCGGTACCTCGCCTCCGGCAATGTCGGTATAGCGCGTGAAAGTGCGGTCGAGCGCGGCATTCTCATGACGCGCACCGCGCCGCATCTCGTTCGCGCCATGCCTCAACTCGTACCGCTGTTGCCCGACACATCGTTTTTCGGGAAGGCCCTGGTGCGTACCGGTTTCCTGGCCGGTGACGCTCTGCGCATGTCGGCGCGAACCCCAGCGTCGGTTCTACCCCGATCACGGACGGTCAGCGCTGCTCGAGCGCGCGAATTAGCTCCCGCGGTCAAGCGGGAGAACTTACGTGGCGCCTTGACCGCGTTCGACGGGCAGCTCATCGACGACGCCCGCCTCGTCGTCGGCATCGCCCGAACCGCAGCGTCATACGGCGCGCGAATCCTGACCCGCGTCGGTGCATACGACGTATCCGGAACGTCGGCCACCTTGCGCGACGAGTTGACCGGGTCCGAGTTCTTGATGCGTGCCCGCGTCGTGGTCAATGCGACCGGTGTCTGGGCTGATCAGGTCGACTCCAGCATCACCCTGCGCCCCAGCCGCGGGACGCACCTGGTGCTCGATGCCGCGCGATTGGGGAACCCTACGGCAGCACTGACCGTGCCGATTCCCGGCGAGACCAACCGCTTCGTCTTCGCCCTGCCCGCGCAGCTCGGCCGGATCTACCTCGGGTTGACCGACGAAGCAGCGCCGGGACCGGTGCCAGACGTGCCGACGGCGTCCGAGGACGAGATCGACTTCCTTCTCGACACCGTGAACACGGCGTTGGAAGTTCCTCTGACCCGTGAGGACGTCCTGGGGACCTTTGCGGGTCTGCGTCCGTTGCTGGACACCGGTGAAGGTTCGACGGCGGACCTCTCTCGCAATCACGCTGTAGTCCGTTCGGACTCGGGCTTGGTCACGGTAGTGGGCGGAAAACTCACGACGTACCGCAAGATGGCCGAAGACGCCGTCGACGCCGCGGTCGAGGTCGGGTCGCTGAGTGCGGGTGCGTGTCGGACACGCGCGTTGCCGCTGGTAGGCGCTGCATCACCGGCAGAATTGAAAAAGATCAAGGCACCTGCGTCATTGGTGGCGCGATACGGCACCGAGGCTGAGGTCGTGGCCGCGGCGAGCAGCGATCGACTCCGGTCGGTTGCGGACTTGGAGATCTGCGGTGCAGAGTTCGATTTCGCGGTGTCGCATGAAGGCGCCCTCGATGTCGACGACGTCCTTGATCGCAGGACGAGGATCGGATTGGTGGCTTCGGATCGCGAACGCGCACTGGGTGCGGCGGAACAGGCCTTTCACTCGGTGTGACACTCTGATCCGGTGCGTGTAGCCGTTGTTGCCGGGCCGGACCCGGGTCATGCTTTTCCCGCAATAGCGTTGTCGCTGGCGTTGATCCAGGCCGGCGACGAACCGATCCTGTACACAGGGACCCGGTGGGTCGAGGCAGCGCGAGCTGCCGGCGTGGAAGCCGAGCCGCTCAAGGGCTTGGCTCCGCGGCCGGGAGACGACGATCTTGATGCAGGCGCTCGGATTCATTCGCGCGCCGCCTATATTTCCACCGAACTGCTTCCCGACCTGAAATCCGTCTTCCCGGATCTCGTCGTCTCCGACATCCTCACTGCCGGAGGCGGATTGGCCGCCGAACGACTCGGCATCCCCTGGGTGGAACTCTCGCCTCACCCGCTGTACTCACCCTCGCGCGGTCTGCCGCCGATCGGCAGCGGGCTCGCGCCCGGCGTCGGAATTCGTGGTCGACTCCGCGATACCCTGATGCGCGCAGCGACCGGACGTTCGATCAAGCAAGGGTTGGCCCAGCGCTCCCACGCTCGCGTCGGTGTCGGGTTGCCCGCTCTCGATCCCGGTCCGCAAGCCCGGCTGATCGCAACACTTCCGGCACTGGAAGTGCCTCGCCCCGACTGGCCGGAGCACGCACACGTCGTCGGCCCGCTTCTCTGGGAGCCGACCGAGGTCATTCTGGATCCACCGCCAGGTGACGAGCCGCTGGTCATGGTGGCGCCGTCCACGGCGCACACCGGGGCAGTGGGAATGTTCGAGGGCACGGTCGAGGGACTCGACGGTGCCGGTGTCAGGCTGATCGCGTCGATGCTCGACGGAGCAGAAGGCGAGCATCCCGATTGGGTTCGTGCAGGTCTCGGACGCCAGGACGCGATGCTGCGCGACGCGTCGGTATTGGTGTGCGGCGGCGGGCACGGCATGTTGGCGAAAGCCTTGCTGGCCGGCGTGCCGACGGTCGTCGTTCCCGGGGGCGGGGACCAGTGGGAGTTGGCCAATCGCGCTGCCCGGGCAGGGACGTCGGTGATCGTGCGGCCCGCAGATGCCCAGTCGATTCGCGATGCCGTACTGCAGGTGCTCTCCGACAGACGATTCGCGGACGCTGCGAAGTCTGCTGCCGCGACTGCGTCGCAGGTCACCGATCCGGTGGCGGTGTGCCGACAGGTGGTCAACGGTGGTGTGACGGCGTGAGCATGGTGCGCCTGAATGCAGGTGTACCGCTCTGTGGACTACGGTGGCGGCTGTGCGGTTGACCGAATTTCATGAAATGGTGCGCGAAGAGTTCGGGCAGGTACGAGGCGACTCGATGCTGATCGACCATGTACTCCAGAGTCTCGACGGAATGACTGCCGCGGAGGCTGTCGAAGCAGGCTGGGAGCCTCGCGAAGTGTGGCGCGCACTCTGCGTGGAGTTCGACGTACCCCCCGCCCGCCGCTGATTCTTCGGCGTGTCGAACGTCTCTCGTCTTCTGTTCGAACACGTGTTCGTCTATGCTGAACCTGTTCGGTGGTGACGCTCTTTTCGTAACTGCGAACTTTCGGTGTTCTACAAATGCGGTGTTTCACGAACGCGGTGATCGGCAAGCGCGAAAGCAAGATCGAAAAGTCTGTCGGTGGCCGGATCTACTCTGATCGCAACACACCAACAGGGTCGGCTCAGGCAGGCACTGAAGAGACGGAGTCTGCTCAGGCAGGCACTGAAGACTGAAACAAGGATGGGGATCACGATGGCACCACAGGCACCTGATCGGGACAAGGCACTCGACCTCGCGTTGGCGCAGATCGACAAGAACTTCGGCAAGGGTTCGGTGATGCGCCTGGGTGAGGGTGTCCGCCAGCCCATCGCCGTCATTCCCACCGGTTCCATCGCGCTTGACGTCGCGCTGGGTATCGGCGGACTGCCGCGTGGCCGCGTCATCGAGATCTACGGCCCGGAGTCCTCGGGTAAGACCACCGTGGCACTGCACGCAGTTGCCAATGCTCAGGCCAACGGCGGCATCGCGGCGTTCATCGACGCGGAGCACGCACTCGATCCTGACTACGCAGCCAAGCTGGGTGTCGATACCGACGCGCTTCTGGTCTCGCAGCCCGATACGGGTGAGCAGGCTCTCGAGATCACCGACATGCTGATCCGTTCGGGCGCCCTCGACATCGTCGTGATCGACTCCGTGGCCGCTCTTGTTCCTCGCGCCGAGATCGAAGGCGAAATGGGTGACAGCCACGTCGGCCTGCAGGCTCGACTGATGAGCCAGGCGCTGCGCAAGATCACCGGTGCCATGAACAACTCGGGCACCACCGTCATCTTCATCAACCAGCTTCGCGAGAAGATCGGCGTGATGTTCGGTTCTCCCGAAACCACCACCGGTGGTAAGGCACTGAAGTTCTACGCTTCGGTCCGCCTCGACATCCGTCGCATCGAGACCCTCAAGGACGGTACCGACGCAGTCGGTAACCGCACTCGCGTCAAGGTCGTCAAGAACAAGGTCGCTCCGCCGTTCAAGCAGGCCGAGTTCGATATTCTCTACGGCCAGGGCATCAGTAAGGAAGGCTCGCTCATCGACATGGGTGTCGAGCACGGGTTCATCCGCAAGTCCGGCTCCTGGTACACCTACGAAGGTGACCAGTTGGGTCAGGGCAAGGAAAATGCTCGTAAGTTCTTGCTGGAGAACACCGATATCCGTGACGAGATCGAGAAGAAGATCAAGGAAAAGCTCGGTATCGGTGCTGACGTCACTGCAACCGACGAAGCTCCCGCCGACTTCTGAGTTCAGTCATGAGCTTCGACGACGGTGACCACGGCGAGAATGCTCGTGAAGAGTACGGCGCTCCTCGGCGTCGATCCCGTCAACGCTCCGAGAAACCGTCGCAACGTGCGGAAGGTGGTACGGAGGCGCAGGCCAAAGACGCTTGCCTGCGCCTCCTGACCGACCGGGCACGCAGCCGCTCGGAACTGGAAACCAAGCTGAGCGGGCGCGGCTTCGAGCCCGAGATCATTACCAAGGTCCTCGATCGACTCCAAGAAATCGGGTTGATCGACGACGCAGACTTCGCGAACCAATGGGTTCATTCGCGGCACACGTACTCGGGCAAGGGAAAGCGTGCGCTTGCAGTCGAGTTGCGGCTCAAAGGAATCGACCAGGACGTCGCCTCCGAAGCTCTGTCGCAGATCGATCCCGAAGACGAGCGCGAGCGCGCAGCAGAGTTGGTTCGGCGCAAGCTGAAGAACAAGCCGATCGACGATCGTGACAAGGTCACGCGTCGACTGGTCTCGATGCTCGCGCGCAAAGGATATTCAGCGGGGATGTCGTACGAGGTGGTCAAAGCAGAGATGGCTGCCGCAGAGTCGTAGGCAACACATGTCGTAGGCATCGAATACCAGGAGCGGGGTGTGTCACCGAGTTCGGTGACACACCCCGCTCCTCGCGTCAGTGGAACAGCAGGTCGATCAGCTCACGGCTTGGTCAGGTCCATACCCGGTACCGAAACCGCTGGGTCGGCAGACGGAGCCGCGATGGGGCCCTTGCCCTTTCGCTTGCCGGAACGCAGGCGCTTCTCCACCTTCGTTGCCAGGAAGGTAAGCGCGGAGTTGAGAGCGATCATGATTGCGGCAACCACGATGAGCGCCGGCAGGAAGTTTCCGTAGAAAGTGCCGAGCTGTTGGGCCTGACGTACCAGCTCGACATACCCGATCAGGTAACCGAGGGCGGAGTCCTTCAGCGCCACGACCATCTGTGAAATCAGGGCCGGCAGCATGGCGGTAACCGCCTGGGGGAGCAGGATCGTCACCATGATCTGCGTCTTGCGCATCCCCAGCGCCTTGGCGGCCTCACTTTGCCCACGCGGGAGTGAGTTGATCCCGGCACGGACGATCTCGGCGATCACTGACCCGTTGTACAGGGTCAGACCCACGACGACTGCCGCGAGTGCAAGGTACTTCGACTTGAAGACTTCGTATTCGGCGAACACCTGATACGAGAAGATCATCAGAATCAGAACCGGTACTGCTCGGAACAGTTCGACGATGACGCCGCAAATTTTCCGGATGATGTTGTGCTCGGAGAGTCGGCCGATACCCAGGGCAGAACCGAGGATGAGCGCGAAGACGATGGACATCGCAGCCGCGATCAATGTCCCGCGGATACCGGGTATCAGATACGTTGTCCACGAGGTGGATTCGAGGAACGGATCCCACTTCGCTGCTGTCAGCTGGCCCTTTTCGTCGAGTGCGCGGTAGATGACGTACCCGATCGCGACCATGAGTGCAGCGACGACAAGGGACGCGAATCGGTAGAGATTTCGCGCTCTGGGGCCCGGCGCGTCGTAGAGGACTGTTGCGCGGTTGCTCATCGTGAAACCTCGAATCGCTTGCTCAGCTTGCCGAAGATCAAGCCCATGGGAAGTGTCAGGATCACGAAACCGACAGCGAAGATTCCACCGACGACGAAGATCGCGGCTTCGTTTTCGATCATCTTCTTCATCAGCGCTGACGCTTCGGATACGCCGATCACAGCGGCGATGGTCGAGTTCTTGGTCAGTGCGATCAGCACGCTACCCAGCGGTGCTGTGACCGCGCGAAATGCCTGAGGCAGGACGATCAGCCGAAGATTTTGGGCAAACGACAGACCGAGTGATCGGCCCGCTTCGGCCTGGCCGACGGGAACGGTGTTGATTCCCGATCGAAGTGACTCACACACGAACGCTGCGGTATAGACACTGAGTCCGAGCACTGCGAGTCGGAAGTTGTTGTCTGTCAAGAACGTCGGTGAGTCCGACTTTGCGAGATTGACTCCGAGCGTCTGCGACAGACCGAACAGACAGAACAGCAGAATCAGTGTCAGGGGGGTGTTGCGGAACACGGTCACGTACGCGGTACCCAGGAATCGGGCGACCGGAACCGGTGACACGCGCATGGCCGCGATCAGGACACCGATGATGACGGCGCCGATCGCGGAGAAGAACGTCAGCTGGATCGTGGTCCAGAAGGCTTCCAGAATCTGGTCGCCGTACTTGCTCAGAAGGTTCACTTGCCGTCTCCCCAGATCACGGGATCTCCGTTGGTGGCGTCACGCGCTGCGGCTCCCGAAGTGGGGAGCCGCAGCGAGATTGACGGTGAAAAAAGCAGGTCAGTAACGATCAACGGTGGGCGGGGCCGGGATGGGGTAGCCCGAAGCACCAACGGTGTTGTTGAAGGCTTCTTCCCACGCGCCGGTGGAGATCATCTTCTCGATGGCGTCGTTGATCTTGCCGCGACCCTCGGAATCGTCCTTGGCCAGGCCGACGCCGTACTTTTCGGTCGTGAACGGTTCGCCGACGACCTTCAGCTCTCCTGGGTACTGGGCAGCGTAGCCGGCGAGGATGATGTCGTCGGTGGTGACAGCGTCGACAGCGCCGTTACGCAGAGCTTCGACACAAGCGGAATAGGTGTCGAGCGGCTGGAGCTGGACGTCCTTGGCGTAGTTGTCCTGGATGTTCTGCGCCGGAGTCGAACCCGACACCGAGCAGAGCTTCTTGCCGCCGGTGAGCGAATCGGGGCCGGTGATGTCGGTGTTGTCGGAGCGAACGAGCAGCGACTGGCCCGCGATGAAGTACGGGCCGCCGAAGCTGACCTTCTCCTTGCGCGTGTCGGTGATCGAGTAGGTCGCGACGATGTAGTCGACCTCGCCGTTCTGGATCAGGGTCTCGCGCTGGGCTGACGGCGATTCCTTGAAGGTGATGCCTTCGGGCTTCACGCCGAGTTCGTTTGCGATGTAACGGGCTACCTCGACGTCGAAGCCGGAGAAGGTGCCGTCTGGGTTGCGCTGACCTAGGCCGGGCTGATCGAACTTGATGCCGACGGTGAGAGTGCCGTCGGAAGCGCTCTCGGTGATCGACTTGTTCTCCTCGCCGCCGCCACAGGCCGTGGCAGCGAACGCGATGGCCATGATTCCGATTCCGAAACGGACGGAACGATTGATCTTCATGAAGATCCTCTCAGTTGTCGACACACGAACAGTGCAGTCGAGATGAACGGTGCAGCCGAGGTGAACGGTGCAGTCGAGCAAGTTGTCTTGTGGACGAGGACAGAACTGTCGGAGGGGAGACTGTAATCAGTGCGTGAGGATCTTGCCGAGGAAGTCCTTGGCCCGATCCGACTTGGGATGGGTGAAGAACTCTTCGGGCGTGGTGTCTTCGACAACCTGGCCGTCAGCCATGAACAGCACGCGATCGCCGGCCTTGCGCGCGAAGCCCATCTCGTGCGTGACCACGAGCATGGTCATGCCTTCCTTCGCGAGGGAGGTCATGACGTCGAGGACCTCGTTGACCATCTCGGGGTCGAGTGCGGAGGTGGGCTCGTCGAACAGCATCACCTTCGGCTGCATCGCAAGGGCGCGAGCGATCGCGACACGCTGTTGCTGACCGCCCGAAAGCTGTGCCGGGTACTTGTCGGCCTGATTGGCGATACCGACGCGTTCGAGCAATGCCTGCGCGGTCTTCTTGGCGTCTTCCTTCTTGGCCTTGCGGACCTTCATCGGTGCGAGCATGACGTTCTCGAGGATCGTCTTGTGCGCGAACAGGTTGAACGACTGAAAGACCATCCCGACGTCGGCGCGAAGTGCAGCAAGTGCTTTGCCCTCTTCGGGGAGCGTCTTGCCGTCGACGGCGATCGTGCCCGAGTCGATGGGTTCGAGGCGATTGATGGTGCGGCACAGAGTCGACTTACCGGAGCCCGACGGACCAAGGACGATCACCACTTGGCCCTTGGGTACCTCGAGATTGACCTCTTGCAGGACGTGAAGTTCCCCGAAGTGTTTGTTCACCGAGGTCATCGAAATCATGGATGTGGAATCGCCGGAGGTGGTCGGCGTCGTCGCATCGTCGGCTTGGGTCATAAACGAGAACCTTAGGCGTAGTTTGCGTCGACGCCCGTGATTTCGCCATGGTTCTTGCCATATGTAATGGAAATTTTACTGTGACGACGTTTATGTCGCGTTTCGGCTGTTTATCAGGGCGTTATTACACGTCGTAGTGGACGTGAGCTAGGCTGAAGCGTGTCACTGATCGACGAAATGTCCCCTGCACTTCCACAGCCGACTGCAGTTCCGGAACCGACGGCAGATTCCGAGCCGACGGCGACGCCTGTTCGCACCTACGAGGTGCGGACGTACGGCTGTCAGATGAACGTCCACGATTCCGAGCGACTGTCCGGTCTGCTCGAGGATGCCGGGTATTCGAAGGCGGAGACCGGAAGCGATCCTGATCTTGTCGTCTTCAACACGTGTGCGGTCCGCGAGAACGCGGACAACAAGTTGTACGGCAACCTCAGCCAGCTCGCCCCGAACAAGGAGGCGAACCCCGACATGCAGATCGCGGTCGGTGGGTGCCTGGCGCAGAAGGATCGTGACACCGTAGTCAAGAAGGCGCCGTTCGTCGACGTCGTCTTCGGCACCCACAATATCGGCTCGCTTCCCGCGTTGCTCGACCGCGCGCGCCACAACCAACGCGCCGAAGTCGAAATCCTCGACGCGCTGGAGGCCTTTCCGTCGACGCTGCCGGCCAAGCGTGAATCTGCTTACGCGGGTTGGGTTTCCATCTCGGTCGGTTGCAACAACACGTGCACGTTCTGCATCGTTCCGGCCCTGCGTGGCAAGGAAGTGGATCGACGTCCCGGCGACATTCTGGCCGAGGTGCAGGCACTCGTCGACGAGGGGGTCTCGGAAGTGACCCTTCTCGGGCAGAACGTCAACGCCTACGGCGTGTCGTTCGCCGATCCGGAACAACCGCGCGATCGCGGAGCCTTCGCCTCGCTCTTGAAGGCATGTGGACACATCGACGGCCTCGAACGGGTGAGGTTCACGTCGCCGCACCCGGCAGAGTTCACCGACGACGTCATCGAAGCGATGGCAACCACTGCCAACGTCTGCCCGCAGCTGCACATGCCGTTGCAGTCCGGTTCGGACAAGGTTCTGAAAGCGATGAAGCGCTCGTACCGCAAGTCGAAGTACCTCGGGATCATCGAGAAGGTGCACGCCGCAATGCCGCACGCCGCCATCACCACGGACATCATCGTCGGATTCCCGGGGGAGACGGAAGAGGATTTCGAGGAGACGCTGGACGTCGTCCGTAAGGCGCGATTCTCCAACGCCTACACCTTCCAGTACTCCAAGCGCCCGGGCACGCCGGCGGCGGAGATGGCCGATCAGCTTCCCAAAGAGGTTGTCCAGGAACGCTACATGCGATTGCTCGCGGTTCAGGAAGAAGTGAACATCGAGGAAAATCGCAAACTCGTCGGCACAGAGGTCGAACTCCTGGTGGCAGCGGGGGAGGGTCGGAAGAACGCAGCGACTCACCGTCTCAGTGGTCGCGCGCGAGACGGCCGCCTGGTGCATTTCCGCCCCGAGGGAAACCTCGACGGCACAATCCGACCCGGTGACGTGGTGACGGTCGTCGTCACCCACGGAGCCCCTCATCACCTCGTGGCAGATGACGGAGTGCTCACGCACCGTCGGACCCGCGCCGGTGACTCGTTCGACAAGGGCATCACACCCAAGACCCCGCCCATCGGCGTAGGTCTCGGGCTACCGAAGATCGGTGCCCCGGCCCCACAACCCGTCCAGATGGGATGCAACGCATGACCTCGCAACACGAGAACACGACACCACAGCCCGGCGACGACGCTTTCGAGGGCTACCGCAAGGATCTCGACGACGCGGAACGCAAGGTCGCGGGAGAAATCGATCCAGGTGCGCGCGCCATGGTCGTCGCAGTTGCGGTGCTCGTGCTGGTCGGCACGCTTGCGCTGCCCCATGCGGGAGTTGCGAACGGCTGGGATGTGCTCGCGTACAACCAGGATGCGGAAAGCGAACGGATTGCACTGTTCTCACGCTTGTTCGTGTGGTTCGTCGTCGTCTTCGGCATCGGATTCTCGATGCTGGCACTCGTGACGCGTCGCTGGAGTCTGGCGTGGGTCGCGCTGGCCGGCAGCGCCGTGGCGAGTGCTCTGGGAATGATGGCCGTCTGGTCGCGTCAGACCATTCCCGCCGGTTTCAACGTGGCCGGACCGTCGATCGGGCTGATCATCGGATGGTTCGCCGTCGTGTTCTTGACGTTCCATTGGCTCAAGGTGGTCTGGACACGAACCAACATTCAACTCGCTGCGGAGGAACAACGCCGGATCGCTGCGGCTGAAGCCGAAAAGCATCAGGAATGGAACGTCGGCTGACACAGCAGGTCGTATGTACAAAGCGCAAGACAACGCCGGCTGACTCCTTTCGGAGTCAGCCGGCGTGTTGTTGTCTTGGCAGCTCGTCGTCGATTACTCGTTGACGGCGCTTTCGGCAGCGTCGGCCCACTCACGCCACTGCTTTGCCTGAGCGAGAGCCTTCTCGGCGTCCTTCGTCTTGCCGGCAGCCTGAGCCTTGGCGGCCTGCTCCTCGAACTGGCTCACCCGCTCCTTGAACTGCGCGACTCGGGCAAGTGCTTCCGGATCGGTACGACGCCACTCGGCGTCGACAGCATCGCGCACCTTGGTTTCGATGGCCCGGAGCTTCGCTTCGAGTTCCTGCATTCGGTCGCGCGGCACCTTGCCGATCGCGTCCCACTTCTCCTGCAGGTCGCGCAGCGCTGCACGAGCATTCTCGAGTCCGTGCGCCGGATCGATGTTCGCGTTGGCAGCGAGCAGCTCTTCCTTTGCAACCGCGTTCTGCTCGAATTCGGCATCGCGCTCGGATGCAGCAGCGTTGCGCGCGGCGAAGAACACATCCTGCGCGCCCTTGAAGCGCTTCCACAGGTTGTCGTCGGCCTCGCGCGGTGCGCGGCCGGCAGCCTTCCACTCGCTGAGCAGATCGCGGAATTCTCCAGCGGTCTGCCCCCATTCAGTGGAGGTCGACAGCTTCTCGGCGCGCTCGACCAGTTCTTCCTTCGTCGAACGGGCGCTCGCACGATCTCGGTCGAGTTCGGCGAAGTGGGCTCCACGTCGTCGGTTGAAGGACTCGCGAGCCTTGGAGTACCGCTTCCAGAGTGCGTCGTCGACCTTGCGGTCGATTCCGCGAATCGTCTTCCACTCGTCGAGAATCTCGCGCAGTCGATCACCCGCGGTCTTCCACTGGGTCGACTCCGAGCCGATCTGTTCGGCCTCGACAGCGAGGGCCTCCTTGCGGGCGGTGCTGGCCGCGCGAGACTGTTCCTTCTCTTCCTTCGCGTGCGCTGCGGCCTCGTCGGACCCGGCGACGATCACGTCGAGTCGTCGGGCCAAAGCATCGAGGTCACCGATCACGGCAGCGGTGGAGAGGGATTCGGACAGAGCGATGGCGGCAGCCTTGGTCTTCTTGGCGTCTCCGGCGCCCGACGTCAGTCGCGCCTCGAGTAGCGAGACCTCGGTCGCGAGGTCGTCGTAGCGACGACCGAAATGGGCGAGACCCTCGGCGGCATCCCCGGCCTGCCACGATCCGATCTGACGTTCACCGTCAGCGGTCTTCACCCAGGCGGTCCCGTCTTCCTCGACGCGTCCGAACTTGCTCGGGTCGCTGGCCGGTGCGGCGGTGACGGCATGCGAGGCTGCTGGGCCGGGGCGAGGTGCTCCGGGGCGGGGTGCACCGGGGCGTGGTCCACCAGGTTTGGGCGCGCCGGGTTTGAGTGCTGCCGGGCTCGGGCTGGCCGAACTGCTGTCGGCGCCGGTGGTGGGTTCACTGTTCTCGGTCATCGGTCCTCGTCTCTGCCGCGCGTCACGGCTGCCTGATCGCATTCCTGGTTCCATTGAACCCGGTACTCACGTTCTCCGACTATTGAATCAGGTAAGAGGGTGTGAGGTCGCCACCTCGGGGTCGACTAGCGTGGCAGCTGTGTTGACTTCCGCTGTTCTCGTCCCCTCGGCGCCGTTGCTCGTGCCGGAATTGTCCGGTGATTCGGCCGAGTCCGCTCAGGTGCGTGCTGCAGCGACAGCAGCCGTGCGCCGGCTCTCTCACGAGGCGGTTCACTGGGTGGGCGTCGGTGTCGACTCCGAGAAGGCAGCGGGCGAACTCTGGCGATCGGGCGTCGGACATGCGCAGATCGGAACATTTGCGGGATTCGGCGCCGATGTCCGGACGTCCCTGGACGCGGATGCGACCGGCGAACCGGTGCCATCTCTCGAACTGTGCGCCCTTGTCGCCGGCTGGCTGCGTGCCCGAGCAGACGAGGAGATCACCGTCGACATGCACGCCGTCAGTGCAGAGGCGTCGGCGAATGAATGTCGTGAATTCGGGAAGCAGCTGCGCAAGCAGCTCGACAGCGACAACCGACCGCAAGGGCTTCTGATCGTGGCTGACGGTGCGTCCACGCTGACGGCAAAGGCGCCCGGAAGCTTCGACGAGCGCGCCGCGGGCGTGCAATTGGCCATCGACGATGCCCTGACCACCGGTGACCCGGAGGGGCTTCTTGCTCTCGATCCGCAGCTCTGCCGGAGTGTCGGAGCCCAGGGGCGCGCGGCGTGGCAGGTCCTCGCCGGTGTTTTTACGAGCTCGTCTCCGTCAGCTCATCCTCGCTCGACGGTCGACTACAGCGATGCGCCGTTCGGCGTCGGCTACCACGTCGGGACGTGGCGGCCGTGAACGTCCCTGAAGAACTTCGCCCGATCGCAGTTGTCGGTCCGACGGCGTCGGGAAAGTCCGATCTCGCGTTGGCACTGGCCGAGGAATTCGGCGGAGAGATCATCAACATCGACGCGATGCAGCTCTATCGCGGCATGGATATCGGGACCGCCAAACTGACGACTGCCGAGCGCCGTGGGATTCCGCATCACCTGCTCGACGTTCTCGACGTGACGGAGACGGCCACCGTCGCGCGTTATCAAACCGACGCGATCGCGATCGCCGAGGATCTGATCACGGCGGGCAAGGTTCCGGTGATCGTCGGCGGATCCATGATGTACGTCCAGTCGTTGCTCGACGAATGGTCTTTTCCGGCAACGGATCCCGAAGTTCGCGCGAAGTGGGAAGCAGTGCTGGCCGACGGTGGGGTCGGTGCGGTGCATACGGCGCTTGTTGCTGCTGATCCGGTAGCGGCGGCGTCGATACTGCCTACGGACGGCCGGCGGATGGTTCGGGCGCTCGAGGTCGTCGAGCTGACAGGTCTGCCGTTCGCGGCCTCGGCGCCGCAGATCGGTGACCCTCGTTGGGGAACCCGCATCATCGGCGTGGATCGGGAGACGGAAGAACTCGACAGACGGATTCGGTTGCGAACCGAGCTGATGTTTTCGGGCGGGCTTGTCGACGAAGTTGCCGTGCTGGTCGAGCAAGGATTGCGTGAGGGCGTCACAGCGCCGCGAGCCATCGGCTACGCACAGGTGCTCGCACATTTCGACGGTGAATACGATCTGGCCGAAGCACTCGAACGGACGTTCATCGGGACACGGCGCTACGTTCGACGCCAACGCTCATGGTTCCGTCGCGACGCACGCGTGCACTGGCTCGACGGTGCCGATCCGGAGCTGGCTCGCTCGGCCTTCTCTGCACTTGCAGATCGCGGTCTGTAACACGATCGAGCCGATCAGCTATCTTACAGTTAGCTCTTTCGCGATCCATCCGTTTCGCGATCGACGGACTGGAGGACATCGAACATGGCGCAGAGCGGGACGCACGCGCGACCGAAAAGCCGACGCGCGAGTCGGCTGCCGCTTCTCCTGCTGCTCGTCACATTTCTCGCGGTGGGCGGCGTGCTGATCTATTTTGCGGTGAGTGCCGCCGGGAAGCCCGTCAGCGCACCCGTTCCCGAAGCGCCATTCGACGTGGGAGCCCCAACCGACCCACAGGCGACATGGGCGCCCGCGCCGACGGACTTGCCGCCGAACACGCTCGCGATTCCTGATCTGGATGTGCAAGCCGACATCGTGACCAGCGGGTTCGGCGCCAACCGCGGAATGATCCTTCCGCATCCTGACAAGGTTTCGCATTTCACCAACGGTGTGCAGTTCGGATCGTCGGAGGGCACCAATCTTGTTGCCGGCCACGTCGACGACGGTGATCGCACGCACGGCGCCTTGTGGGCGCTGCACCAGATGAAGCCCGGAACACCGATCTACGTGAGCGACGACACCGGAACGATGTTCACCTATCACGCAGCGAGCCTGAAGCTGTACGAAAAGGTGGCTTTGCCGGCCGAGTTCTTTTCCGAAACGGGTGCGCCCAGGCTGGTCCTCGTGACCTGCGGCGGCGCGACGGTGCCGGACCCCTCGTTGCCGTCCGGATTCACGTACGAACAGAACGTGGTGGTCACCGCGTCACCTGCGTAGGTCGGTCGGTAGGTCCGGATAGGATGGCGACCATGGATTTCAGTAAGGGCCACGGAACGCAGAACGACTTCGTTGTTCTCCCTGACCTCGACGTACGGATCGATCTCGAGCCGGCACGAGTGTCAGCGTTGTGTGATCGCCAGCGTGGTCTCGGCGCCGACGGCATCCTTCGTGTCGCTCGCGCGGGCGCACTTGCGGACGCCGGCGTGCTCACCGCACTTCCCGACGGCGTCGCTGCAGAAGACTGGTTCATGGACTACCGCAACAGCGACGGCTCCATAGCGGAGATGTGCGGAAACGGCGTTCGGGTATTTGCCCATTACCTCAAGGCGTCGGGCTTGGAGAGCAAGGAGGAGTTCGTGGTCGGCAGCCGCGCCGGAGCGCGTCCGGTCGTGGTGCACGGCTACGACGCCACGCACGGTGACGTGACCGTGGCGATGGGCCGGATCAAAGAACTCGGCACCAGTTCGGCAACAATCGACGGCCGCGTCTTCGCCGGCGTCGGCATCGACGTCGGTAATCCGCATTTGGCATGCGTCGACGAGCACGTGACGGCAGAAGTGTTGAGTGCGCTCGATCTGAGTGTCTCTCCGGGCTTCGATCCCGGGTTCTTCCCGCACGGGGTCAACATCGAGATCGTGACGCCGATCCACGACGGCGGGGTCCACATGCGCGTACACGAGCGTGGTGTGGGCGAGACTCTATCCTGCGGAACCGGAACGGTCGCAGCTGCGGCCGCGGCGCTGAAGTACGACGGCAGCGACGAAGGTTCGGTGCTGGTGCGCGTGCTCGGCGGAGAAGTGCAGGTCACCGTCGAAGGCGGTGAAGGGTCTTTGCGGGGGCCCTCGGTTCTGGTGGCGAACGGGACGATCAGCGACGCCTGGTGGCAATCGCTCGTGTGATATCGCCCGCGGGAAATACGCCTGCAGGAAATACGGATGCACCGTGCCCAGGTTTCGTGGGACCATGGATCTTGTATGACGAACACACATGAAAACGAAGAGTCCACCGCTCACGAGCAGTCCGAGTACGCGCAAGCCGAATACACGGCAGATTCTGCATCGGGCAACCCGTCGACCGGTGAGATGCAACTCGCAGATCGCGGCGCCCTGCGCCGCGTGGCCGGTCTGTCGACCGAGCTCGAGGACGTCACCGAAGTCGAGTACCGCCAGCTTCGACTCGAAAGAGTTGTCCTGGTCGGCGTCTGGACGCAGGGAACCGCCGAGCAGGCCGAGGCGAGCATGACCGAGCTGGCCGCACTTGCCGAGACGGCCGGCTCGGAGGTTCTCGAAGGACTGGTTCAGCGCCGCGACAAACCTGACGCTGCCACCTACATCGGTTCCGGCAAGGCGCAGGAACTGCGCGAAGTTGTCCTGGCGACCGGTGCCGACACCGTCGTCTGCGACGGCGAGCTGACGCCGGCGCAGCTCACGGCGCTGGAGAAGATCGTCAAGGTCAAGGTCATCGACCGGACGGCTCTGATTCTCGACATCTTTGCTCAGCACGCGACTTCCCGTGAGGGTAAAGCCCAGGTGGCTTTTGCTCAGATGGAGTACATGCTCCCGCGTCTGCGTGGTTGGGGCGAGTCGATGTCGCGCCAGGCCGGTGGCCGTGCCGGTAGCAACGGCGGTGTGGGTCTGCGTGGTCCCGGTGAAACGAAGATCGAGACGGACCGTCGCCGTATTCGTGAGCGCATGGCAAAACTACGCCGCGAGATCAAGGGCATGAAGGCCGCTCGCGACACCAAGCGCACACGTCGATTGCAGAGCGACATTCCGTCGATCGCCATCGTCGGATATACCAACGCGGGCAAATCGAGTCTGCTCAATTCGCTCACCGGATCCGGTGTGCTCGTGGAGAACGCGTTGTTCGCCACCTTGGACCCGACGACGCGCCGCGCAGCACTCGACGACGGCCGTGAGTACGTACTCACCGATACGGTCGGCTTCGTGCGACACCTGCCGACTCAGTTGGTCGAGGCATTCCGCTCGACTCTCGAGGAAGTAACCGACGCGGATCTGCTTCTGCACGTCGTCGACGGTTCGGATCCGTTGCCGACAGAACAGATCAAGGCTGTGCGGGAAGTCGTCACCGATGTTCTGCGCGAGACGGATTCGAAGGCTCCGCCGGAGTTGATCGTGGTCAACAAGATCGACGCGGCAGATCCGGTTACCTTGACGCAACTACGTGGTCTGTTGCCTGGCGCCGTGTTCGTCTCGGCGCGGACAGGCGAGGGAATCGCTGAACTGCGAGCACATCTCAGTGAGGTGCTGGTTCGACCGGAGGTCGAGGTCGACGTGCTGGTGCCGTACACGCGGGGTGACTTGATGGCTCGAATCCACTCGGACGGAACGATTCTGGAATCGACTCACGAAGAGGCCGGAACGCGGGTGCACGCACGTGTGCCACAGATGTTGGCCTCGGCATTGGTCGAGTACGCACCTAGTGCGTAATTTCGGGGCCGTGGTCGCGGTGATTGCGGCGACTACGGCAACCGTATTGCTTCCCGGAGCACCCGCACAGGCATCGTCGTTCGAACCGAGCGAGTTCGCCCCACTGTGCACACCTACGGATCCTGCGCTCCAGGAATTGTCGGGGATGGTCGTCGTCGACGATCGGATCTACGCGATGGGCGACGGCGGCAGTGACGACTTCGTATTCGAAATGGACCTGAACTGTGTTGTCCAGAAACAGATTCCGGTCCCGATTGATCCCTACGACGTCGAAGATCTTGCGGTGAGTGGTCGAACGCTCGTTCTGTCGGACACCGGTGACAACCTCCGAACCCGCGAAACGGTGGCGTTCATCACGATGGACCTCGATTCCGGTGACGGTACGTTGCACCGCCTCACATACCCGGACGGAGCGCACGACACCGAATCGATTCTCCTCGACCCCGATGGCCACGTCTTTGTCGTGACCAAGGAATTGTTCGGCGCCAGCAGTCTCTACACACCGGTCGGGGGTCAGAAGCTGAGTGACTTGGCACAGCCGGGCCCGACGCCGCTCGAGCGCGTCGGAGCCGTGTCTGTCGGACCGGAGAAGCCAGTGTCGGTGATGTTCACCGGGGGAGCGGTGTCGTCGGACGGTTCGGCGATCGCGCTCCGGAGCTACTCCGATCTGTACCTGTACGAAGTCGTGGACGGCGGAATCGGCGTGACGCTCACCGATACCGAACCGCTGCGGATCCCCCTCCCGACGGAGCCGCAGGGCGAGGCCGTGGCGTTCAACGACGCGGGCGATGTTCTGATCGGATCGGAATCTGCGGGTGGAGCTTTGCCGCCGGTTTACGTGATGCGCGCGCTCGTGGAAGCGACCGAATCGACGTCTGACTCGTCAGGCGATTCGGTCGGCGTCGGCGTCGATCCGTGGACATTCGCGTGGGCCGGATTAGCCGCGGCAGGATGCGCGATAGGCGGTGTGGCGCTCGTGAGATCTCGACGACGCCGATGATTCCCCTCAACTCCGCGAATTCGCAGACTGCCGGTAGATGTGGATACTGGAACGAATGCACGGGCATCAACTCCTGACGCGGCTCTCGCGTATGTCACTCGAGCACGGACACATCATCGCAGCGCTGCTCGTGGGTTCCGTCCTCGTCGGTGTCGGCACGCTGCTTTTGCTTCGGTGGTTGCCGCGTCGGGCCGTGCTTGTCGCGCTGGGCCTGTCAGTGGTCGGGTCCGTCAGCGGCGCGATGTTCGTGTGGCTCAGTTATCGACCGTTGCCCGCGCAGCTACCCGTATCGAGTTTCGTCTGGATAGCGCTGGCGATGTTCGGAGTCGTCGGCGCGGCGCTTGTTCTCCTTCGGCGCCCAGGACTTGCCCGCGGCCTTTCGGTGACGGCATTCGCCGCGCTGGCCACGATCGTCGCGGTAGGTCAGGTCAATGCCCAGACCGGCACCTATCCCACACTCGGTTCACTGGTCGGGCACTGGCCGGTCCGCGCGGTCGAGCACGTCGCCTTCGATTCGCTCCCCGGAGCCGAACCGGGGTTACAGCGGGGACTTCCCACGGAAACCCATTGGCAGGTACCGGTGCGGATGCCGAGCAACGGCGTCGTGACGGAAGCGTCGATTCCGGGAAACATCTCGGGTTTCGACGCGAGGCCGGCGACGTTGTATCTCCCGCCTGCCTATCTTGCCGATCCGCGTGCCGAGTTGCCCGTACTGGTGTTGGTGGCGGGTGAGCCCGGCAGCCCCAGCGACTGGCTGGACAGTGGCCGTCTCGCGACCACAGTCGACGCCTATGCGTCGAGGCATTCCGGGCTTGCTCCCGTCGTGGTGGTGCCCGACGCGTTGGGGGACTACGACGCCAACCCCGGCTGCATGGATTCTGCGCTCGGCAACGTCGCGACGTATCTGGACCAGGACGTCCCGAACTGGATCGAATCGAACCTTCAAGTGAATCCGGACGCTGCGCAATGGGCTATCGGTGGGTTCTCCTACGGCGGGACGTGCGCGATCGAGATGGCCGTGAACTTCCCGGACCGATACCCGTCGTTCCTGGACTTCTCCGGGCAGGACGAACCGTCGACCGGTGATCACGAGGACACCGTGGCGGCCATGTTCGACGGTGACGAAAGCGCGTTCGACGCGGTCAACGCCCGAGACCTGATGGCGCAGAATCGGTATCCGCAGTTGTCTGGTGTATTTGTCGCGGGTGAAGACGACGACATCTACCGCCCTCAGCAGGAGATCATGTTCGAGGCTGCGCGCGCCGCCGACATGAACGTGGACTACTACACCCTTCCCGGTGGGCACTCGGGTGATGTGTGGGGCACTGCTCTGGAACTCGAAATGGACTGGCTGGGCCGGACACTCGCACTGACTCCGTGAGAGTGTCCGGCCCGCTACACAGCACCGACTGACATCAGGTCAGGCGTCGAGATCAGCGGCTACCAGTTCGGCGACCTTGGCGAGTGCGTCGGCGTCGTCGGACTCGATGGTGACTTCGGTGTCCTTGGCGGCTCCGAGCGTCATGATCATCAGTGCCGAGCCGGCATCCACCGGTTCGCCGTCGGCGACTGCGAGGGTGACCGTGGCGCCGGAGGCTCCGACTGCTTCGGCGATGAGAGCGGCGGGGCGGGCGTGGAGGCCGACTGCGGAACCGACGGCAACTGTCTTGCTGGGCATGGGATCTCCTCGTTGTGAATCTATCGGTGCGGACGTTGTGGGGTCTTTGGGCATATTTGGTGACAACAGTGGTGACTGCAGTGTTGCTTGCTGTCGATCATGCCGCAGCGGGCACGATTTCGGGGTCGAGTTCGGCATCGGACGGACCCTTGCGGAAGAACTCCTTGGCTCCGACGACGGCGAGCGCAGCTACCACGGTTCCCGCGGCGAGCGAGACCAGGAACCAGCCGATTCCGCCGACTGCGAAGAAGACGAAGATCCCGCCGTGCGGGGCGCTGAGAGTGACGTCGAAAGCCATGATCAGCGCACCGGTGACGGCGCCGCCCGCCATCATCGAGGGGATCACGCGAAGCGGGTCGGCAGCGGCGAACGGAATCGCGCCCTCGGAGATGAATGCCGAACCCAGCAACCAGGCAGCCTTTCCGTTCTCACGTTCGGCTTCGCTGAAGAGCTTGGGACGCAGCACCGTCGAGGCAAGTGCCATGGCCAGTGGCGGAACCATACCGGCAGCCATGACTGCCGCCATGATGCGCAAAGTGGCCGGGTCGTTGACGTTGAGTCCGGCTACAGCGAAGGCGTAAGCCGCCTTGTTGACCGGTCCGCCGAGGTCGAAGCACATCATCAGGCCGAGAATGATGCCGAGGAAGATGGCCGAGCTGCCGGACAGTCCGTTGAGCCAGTCGGTGAGACCGGAGGTGATCGCGGCGAGCGGACGACCGAGGACGATGAACATCAGTGCTCCGACGACCAGCGTCGCGAACAGCGGAATGATCACCACCGGCATCAGGCCCCGCAGCCACTGCGGGACGGCGATCCGGCCGATGTAGAGCGCGACGACACCGGCGATGAGACCACCGACCAGGCCGCCGATGAATCCGGCACCGACAAACACGGCGACCGCGCCGGCTGTGAAGCCGGGAGCGATGCCAGGCCGGTCGGCGATGGCGAAGGCGATGTAGCCGGCCAACGCGGGCACCAGGAAGCTGAACGCCAACGAACCGATCTGGAACAGCACTGCGCCGAGATAGGTGGCAAGACCACCTTCGGGAAGGTTGGTGATCGAGTTGTCGAGAACGATGTCCTTGGCCGGACCGGAGATCTCGTATCCGCCGAGCAGGAAGCCGAGGGCGATCAGCAGACCGCCGGCCGCGACGAACGGGATCATGTAGCTGACGCCGGTCAGGAGGACCTGTCGAAGGTGTGTGCCGAACCCTACGGAACCGGCATCGGAATCCGCAGCCGCAGCGGCAGTGCCGTCCACGGTGGCGGCGGCGGGATTCTCGGAGGCGCGCAACGCTTCTGCAAGCATCTTGTCCGGCTCGTTGATCGCCCGCTTCACACCGGAAGCGACAACGGGTTTGCCGGCGAACCGGTCGCGGCCCTTCACTCCGACATCGGTGGCGAAGATAACCGCGGCGGCTCCGGCGATGACCGACGGGTCCAGCGGGGTGCTTCCGCTCGAGCCCTGAGTTTCGACGTGAACCTTGACCCCGGCGCGTTCACCCGCGGCGACGAGTGAGTCCGCCGCCATGTAGGTATGAGCGATTCCGGTCGGGCACGCGGTGACCGCGACGATGTGACGCTCCGCGGGCGTTGGAGCCGGGGCCTCCTCGGTGGAGTGTTTCCCAGTGGAAACAGGAGGAGTGGGTGTGGCTGCCGCAGCCTTTGCTGGAGCATCCTTCGGCGCGGGATTGAGGACCTCGTCGACCAAGCGCACGATCTCGTCCGGCGTCGACGCTTCACGAAGTGACGTGACGAACGCGGGCCTGACGAGTGCTCGGGCCAAGGAGGAGAGCAGCTTCATGTGCTCGGCTCCGGCGCCCTCGGGTGCCGCGATCAGGAACACGAGATCGGCGGGGCCGTCGGGTGCACCGAAGTCGACCTTCGGATCGAGTCGAGCAAACCCCAGGGATGCGGACGAGACGGCCTCGGCGCGGCAGTGGGGAATTGCGATTCCGCCGGGCAACCCGGTCGCGGACTGCGCTTCGCGAGCGAGTGCTGCATCGACCAGTCCCGCGGCGTCGCTTGCCCGACCCGCAGCAGTCAATCGCGCTGCGAGAGAACGAATGACATCTTCCTTGGTAGTACCCAGGTCGGTGTCGAGTGAGATCAGTTCGGGACTGATGATCTCCGGGCCGGAACTGCCGGCTGCGGTGGTATCGGACATGTCAGGTTCCTTAGGGCGTCAGGCGAGTTCGGTGGGGACGGGGATGGGAGAGGCGGCATCTGCTGCAGATACCGAAACCGCTGCCAGATCGATCTGTTCGGGCGTGGGAAGGGTTGTGCCGGGAAGGGAGGCAGCGGCGCTTCCGTAGGCGACCGCGTGACGTAGCCGCTCGGATTCCGAGCCGCCTCCCGCTTCGGCGAGGATGTAGCCGGCCAGCGACGAATCGCCTGCGCCGACGGTACTGACTGCGACAATCGGGGGAGCGGTGGCGATCCACGCGCCGTCGGCCGTGACGAGGACAGCACCTGCTGCGCCGAGCGTGGCGAGCACACTGCCGACGCCGCGATCGACCAATCGCTGTGCCGCCGTGATTGCAGGCCCGCGATCACCGTTCTCGGCGGCACGTTCGAGGACGTGGCCGTCGACGCCGGTCAGTTGCGCGAGTTCCTCGCCGTTGGGTTTGAGCAGATCAGGTGCCGAGTCGGGGAAGCCTTCGGCGAGTGCCGTCAGCGGGGCGTCCGAGGTGTCGACCGCTACCTTGCACGGGTGATCGCGCAGCGCCGCGACAAGTTCGCCGTACCACCCGAGAGGAACGCCGGGGGGCAGTGAGCCGGACAGCGCGAACCACAGGGCGGTATCGGCGCGGGCGATCAGTTCCTGCGCCAAGGCGTCGAGCGTCGAACCCGACAGCGTCGCGCCGGGCTCGTTGATCTTCGTCGTGGTTCCGTCCGGTTCCGCGATGGTGATGTTGGTGCGAGCCAGACCCGTCGTGGCGACGCCGATGTGGGGAATCCCACCGGCGGCGAGCGCCGAGAGTAGGGGGTCGCCGCCGTTCCCCGGTAGGACCGCGAGGACGTCGAGGTCGGCTGCGGCGAGGACACGCGCGACGTTGACCCCCTTGCCGCCGGGGTCGCTGCGAGTGGAGTGGGCGCGTAGCACGGAGCCTCGTTCGAGCCGTTGCTCGAGCTGCACGGTCCGATCGATACTCGGGTTGGCTGTCAGTGTGACGATCATGCGATCACCACCTCGATTCCGTGGTCGTGGAACTCGGATGTGTCTGTGGGACTGATCTCTTCGTCGGTGATGAGGACGTCGATGCTGTCGAGGGGGGCGAAGCTGATCAAGTGCTCGCGGCCGACTTTGGTGGAATCCGCCACCACGACAACGTGATTGGCAGCTTTGACCATCGCTCGTTTGACTGCTGCCTCCTCACTGTCCGGTGTGGAGAGTCCGTGCCCGACGCTGATCGCGTTGGTTCCGACGAAAGCGACGTCGACCCGCAACGTGCTCAGCAGGCGTAGGGCGTCCTCGCCGACCGCGGCTTGCGTCACCCCGCGTACTCGTCCTCCGAGCAGGATCAGGGAAATCGAGTTCATCGATGCCAGTCGTGCGCCGATCGGGACGGAATTGGTGACTGCTGTGAAGTCGTTCTCGGTCGGTAGTTCGGGGATCATGCGGCCTGTGGTGGTGCCCGCGTCGAAGATCACGCTGCCGCCGGTAGGAGGGAGATAGGTGACCGCGCAGCGGGCGATCCGGTCCTTCTGTTGCGCCCGGGTCTGATCGCGTTCCGCCATGCCCGGTTCGGTCACGTGGAGGGATCCGGTCGGAACGGCGCCGCCGTGTACACGCCTGATCTGTCCGATCCGCTCGAGGAATGCCAGATCGCGACGCACGGTCTCGGTGGTCACACCGAAGGTCTCCGACAGAGCCACCACGGACATGCGTCCGCGCTGCGACACCATGGTGCCGATCGCTTGTTGGCGTTCTTCCGCGTACACGTGCTCTCCGATTCCGAAATGTGATCCGACGGTGCGTTGTGGATCACAGCGAATGTTGCTTTATGTTGTTTTACGCCCGAGTGTGTTGACATGTCAAGACTTGAGAGTAATCTTCGTCACAACGAAGGTGTGGGCTCAACGCGCTCGAGGTGCTCCGGTGTGACACCGGGCCCATCGCTCAAGGAGGACAGATGACCGAACAGCTCAATCGCATCACCGTGCACGGCACTCCCGTCGTGCCCGGAATTGCCTACGGCCCGGCTATCTGGCCGTCCAGCCGACCAGAACTCGTCACCGATGCGCCGGCCCTCGACGAGGCCGATCGAGAGGCCGCCGCCGACACCTTCGTCGCAGCGGCGAAGGTTGTCGAGAACCGCCTCCTCGGACGGGCGGCCGAAGCTACAGGCGCGGCTGCCGAGGTCTTGCAGGCCAACGCGGCGATGGCAGCCGATCGTGGCTGGATCGGGGCGGCCAAGAAATCGATCGCCGGCGGAGTGCCCCCGGTGCAGGCTGCGATCGCGGCGACGGAGCAGTTCGTGGTGCTGTTCGCCAAAGTCGGCGGTGTGATGGCCGAGCGCGTCACGGACCTCGAGGACATCCGCGACCGCGTGATCGCCGAACTCTCCGGATTACCCGAACCAGGAGTTCCGATGCCCGAGACACCATCGGTGCTGTGCGCGGACGATCTTGCTCCTGCAGACACCGCGGGCCTCGATGCAACCAAGATCATCGGGCTCGTGACCATCTACGGCGGCCCGACCAGCCACACGGCAATCATCGCGCGGCAGTTGGGCATCCCGTGCATCGTCGCCGCGAAGGAATTGGAGTCCATTTCGGCAGGAACACCGATTCTGATCGACGGAACCACCGGCGACGTGATCGCGGAGCCGGATCCCGAGCAGGCGCGCGAACTGGTCGAACAATCTCGGATCGATCGCGAACGCGTCAGCACATGGACCGGACCGGGCCAGACGGCGGACGGACGGCCGGTCGACGTTCTCGCCAACGTTCAAGACGGCGCGGGCGCTCGCGCCGCGGCGTCGACTGCTGCGGGGGGCATCGGGCTCTTCCGGACCGAGCTCTGCTTCCTCGGCCGTGAGACCGAACCGACCGTAGACGAGCAGGCGGCGATCTACGCCGAGGTTCTCGAGGCCTTCGCAGGAAAGAACGTCATTATTCGCACGTTGGACGCGGGTTCGGACAAGCCGCTCAAATTCGCCAACCATCAAGAGGAAGCGAATCCGGCGCTCGGCGTTCGTGGGGTCCGAATCGCCTGGCAGGACATGGGAATTCTCGACCGCCAGCTCGACGCGATCGCCGCAGCGGCGGCCTCGACCAACTCGTCGCCGTGGGTCATGGCACCGATGATCGCCACCCCGGCCGAGGCGAAACGTTTTGCCGATGCCGTGCGGGCACGCGATCTTGTTCCCGGTGTGATGGTGGAGATCCCGGCGGCAGCGCTGTTGGCCGACCAGATTCTCGAACACGTCGAATTCCTCTCGATCGGTACCAATGACCTTGCTCAGTACACGATGGCCGCTGATCGGATGTCCTCCGAACTCGCCGACCTGACCGATCCGTGGCAGCCCGCGGTGCTCGCCCTTGTCGCACGTACGGCCCAGGCCGGTCAGGCGGCAGGTAAGCGCGTCGGGGTCTGCGGTGAGGCGGCCGCCGATCCGCTGTTGGCCTGCGTACTTGCCGGTCTCGGCGTTTCCTCGCTGTCGTGCGCTGCGGCGTCGGTTGCCGGCGTGGGAGCGAAGGTCGGGTCCGTCACCATGGCGCAATGTGAGGCGGCTGCGGCGGCGGTACTGGCAACCGGTGATCCGGTGGCAGCGCGTAAAGCGGCGGCTGACGCACTCAGCTGACGTGGTTTCGTCGGTCTAGGTCGGCGACCGAGCGCCTGACCTCTAGTATTTCGACCTGTGATCGAACGAGAAACTATGACCGGGGCCGGCGGAATCGGCTGGACTGTCCACGGAGACGGCAAGCGGATCGCCGACGGCGCGGTCGTGGCGCCGGACGAACGACTGAGTTGGCCGCGCACCATCGGGATCGGGATGCAACACGTCATCGCGATGTTCGGAGCGACACTGCTCGTACCGACCATCACCGGCTTCCCCGTCACGACGACGCTGTTGTTCTCGGGTATCGGCACCGCGCTGTTCCTGTTCATCACCCGCGGCCGGATCCCCAGCTACCTCGGGTCGTCCTTCGCGTTCATCGCCCCGCTGACAGCGTCGGCAGGATCGGGCCCGGCGGCTCAGCTCGGTGCCGTCATGGCCGTCGGCATCGTGTTGATGCTGATCGGCGTCGCCGTACGTCTGATCGGCGGACGGGTCATCGACGCCGTGATGCCGCCGGTGGTGACGGGCGCCGTCGTGGCGCTGATCGGCCTCAATCTCGCTCCGACTGCGGCCGGCTCCTTCGAATCACAGCCGCTGATCGCCACGGTGACGCTCGTCGCGATCCTGCTCGTCACCGTCGTGGGGCCCGGCCTGCTGGGCCGTTTGGGCATTCTGGTCGGAGTGGTGATCGGCTGGGTCTTCGCCGCTGTCATCGGTGGTCTCGACAGTGAACGGGTGTCGGCCCTGCGTGAGGCAGACTGGTTCGGGTTGCCGAGTCTGCACGGTCCGTCCTTCGACTGGTCGGTGATCGTGCTCGCCCTGCCCGTGGTGATCGTTCTGGTTGCCGAAAACGTCGGGCACGTCAAGGCGGTCTCCGCCATGACGGGGAAGTCGCTCGACGATCTGGCCGGCAACGCACTGTTTGCAGACGGCCTCGCCACTACCTTGGCGGGTGCCGGTGGCGGATCCGGAACCACTACGTACGCCGAGAACATCGGCGTCATGGCAGCGACGCGCGTGTACTCGACCGCCGCGTACTGGGTCGCCGCCGCCACGGCGGTGATCCTCGCGTTCTCGCCCAAGTTCGGTGCGCTGGTGTTCACGGTTCCGAACGGCGTCATCGGCGGCGCGACGATGGTTCTCTACGGCCTCATCGGCATTCTCGGTGTGCGCATCTGGATGGAAGCGAAGGTCGACTTCACCGATCCGGTCAACCTGACGGTCGCTGCGGCGGCGTTGGTCGCCGGCATCGGGAACTTGACGCTGACCATCGGTTCGGTCGAGTTGGGCGGCATCGCCTGGGGATCGATCGGCATCCTTGTCGCGTACCCGATCATGCGATATCTCGCCAAATTCCGTACTTCGAGTAACAGATAACCGCTACAGTCACGAATCGTGATCGTTCGGGTCATCGACGGGTATCGCAACAGGTTCTACCGTCGGAGGCAGTGACGTGGGCCCGCGCACTTCGGCGTGCCCAGTCTCAGCGAATACACCCCAGTGGGTACGTCCCCAGCGGGTACATCACTGAAGTGCCGTATATCGAATTGCAAGGAGTCGGCGTGGAGCGCACCCTGTTCGAACCGGAACATGAACTCTTCCGGGAGTCGTACCAGAAGTTCTTGGCACAGCACGTGGCTCCGAACCACGAGAAGTGGGAAGAGCAGAACATCGTCGATCGTGACGTCTGGGTCGAGGCCGGAAAGCAGGGCTTCCTGGGGACCGCGGTGCCCGAGGAGTTCGGCGGCGGCGGTGTGAAGGACTTCCGCTACAACGCGATCATCACCGAGGAAACCACCAAGGGCGGGTTCAGCGGTATCGGCTTCACGTTGCACAACGACGTCGTGGCGCCGTACCTGCTGGAGCTGACCAATGAAGAGCAGAAGCAGCGTTGGTTGCCCGGATTCGCTTCGGGAGAGCTGATTTCGGCAATCGCGATGACCGAACCGGGTACCGGTAGCGACCTGCAGGGCATCAAGACCAAAGCAGTTCGCGACGGGGATCACTGGGTCCTCAACGGCTCGAAGACCTTCATCACCAACGGAATCAACGCCGACATCATCATCGTTGTCGCGTGTACCGACCCGGACAAGGGAGCGCAGGGCTTCAGCCTCCTCGTCGTCGAGCGGGACATGCCGGGCTTCGAGCGAGGACGCAACCTCGACAAGATCGGCATGAAGGCTCAGGACACCGCCGAACTCAGCTTCACCGACGTCCGCGTTCCCGCCGCCAACCTGCTGGGCGAAGAGGGAATGGGCTTCTTCTACTTGATGAAGAACCTTCCTCAGGAACGACTCTCGATCGCCGTTGTTGCCGCTGCCGCAATGGAATCGGTTCTCGAGAGCACGATCCAGTACTGCCGTGACCGCAAGGCATTCGGTAAGTCGATCGGTAGTTTCCAGAACACCCGATTCGTCCTCGCCGAGTTGGCTACGGAGACCACCGCAGTGCGGATCCTGGTGGACAAGTTCATCGAACAGCTCAATGCCGAGAAGCTGACCGTGCAGGAAGCTGCGATGGCGAAGTGGTGGACCACCGAAGCTCAGGTCAAGCTCATCGACCGCTGCCTCCAGCTGCACGGAGGCTACGGCTACATGAAGGAATACCCGGTTGCCAAGGCGTACATGGACTCTCGTGTGCAGACCATCTACGGTGGCACAACCGAGATCATGAAGGAGATCATCGGACGTTCGCTGAATCTCTGATTCGGGTGATGCACCGCTGATCGTCACGTAAAGACTCTGGGCCCCGGCTGATGCCGGGGCCCAGAGTCTTGTGGTCGTAGGGTGCGAGCGAGCTCAGATCTTCCGCATGACGGTGACAACCTTGCCCAGGATGACAGCGTTGTTGCCGGGAATCGGCTCGAAGAGGTCGTTGTGCGGCATCAGCCACACCTCCTTCTTCGTGCGCTTGAACGTCTTCACAGTGGCTTCGCCGTCGATCATTGCGGCCACGATGTCACCGTTCTCCGCGACGTTCTGCTGACGGACGACAACCCAGTCGCCATCGCAGATCGCAGCATCGATCATCGACTCGCCGACGACCTTGAGCATGAAGAGCGAACCCTGGCCGACGAGTTCGCGGGGGAGTGGGAACACATCCTCCACCGCTTCCTCGGCGAGGATCGGTCCGCCGGCAGCGATGCGGCCCAGGATGGGGACGAACGCCGGCTCCGGTAGCGGGTCGGCGCTGTTGTACTCGCCCGAATGCTTCGACACGGATGCGATGGCGGTATCGGCTGCAACTTCGTCGAGGCCTCGAACATCGACCGCGCGAGGGCGATTGGGATCGCGGCGAAGGAAGCCCTTTCGCTCCAACGTTCGCAGTTGATGTGCGACGGACGAGGTGGAGGTGAGCCCCACCGCATCCCCGATCTCGCGAATGCTGGGCGGATACCCGCGCTCCGTCACCGAATCGCGGATCACTTCGAGAACGCGCCGCTGACGCTCGGTGAGCGTCTCGCTCGACGGAGACGGAACTGCAGAAGCTCCTGCCTCCGCGGCTGTGCTGGAGCGATCGTCCTTCATGGCCTGTTGCCTCCGTGTCTGAAGAAGTCGTGCCTGAAAAAGTGCCTGGTGCACATCACGCAGAAACCTGTCGGTGCCTCCTGCCAACATTCGAGCTGTCGACAAACACGGAGGCTTTCGCAAATTCCCGCTGTGTGGTCTGACACGAATCTAGCCGGATTTGCTCGCGGTTTCAAACATCTGTTCGATTCGTGTCGCTCCAAGTAGAGACATTGTCGGCCAGGCGTGGTAGAAATTCGAACATGCGTTCCATCGAACGCATGATCGAACACATCGATCGGTGTCGACCAGCGGAGGTCACGATGGGTAACGCAGCACTGCAAAGCAACAGGATTTTCGACGACGCGATTAGTGTCGACGCGATTGGTGTCGATGCGATTGGTTTCGACGGCACGTCGGCACTGAAGTACCACCCCTCGTTCTATGGGCCTGATGGTGGGTCCGATGCTGACGTTGTGTCATTCGAACGGCGCGGTACGGCCGAAATGCGGGGTGTGGCCAGGTATGTCGACAACGAACCGCAGGCGGCCGTCGTTCGCCGTGTTCCGGCGGTGGGCGCGGTTTCAGGTTCGCGGTCATTGCGTGAGTCTCCTCGCCGGTGGGACAGCGAGCACGATTCGTCGCGCCCGTACGGAGGAAGTTTTGCGCACCGAAACCGAGTCGGTGTCTCACGGGTCGAACATGAAGTGGCTGCCGAGGACGTCAGTTGGAAGACAGTGTTCCTGGGCGCCGTATTCACTGCACTGGCAGTGTTGGCGTTGGTGGGGATCGGCGCTTTGTCGAGTGGTGATGTAGCTGCGACACACGGCGAGACCGAAGTGGTTCGCGTTGCCGCGGGTGAATCCCTCAGTGATATTGCTGCCAAGGTTGCGCCTGGCCAGGCTGTCGGTTCGGTGATCGAGCAGATCATGGATCTCAATGCGATGTCGAGTTCCGGACTGTCCGTTGGGCAAACTCTGATCGTGCCGGTCTCGGGCCGCTGACCGTACCCCCTCCCAGGCGGGGGCGTACCGAGCGTGAGAGCAGTCGGTTCACAGCGAGTAAGCTGTCCACTTGACAGTCCCACCACCTCGGGTGGTCGCGTTGAGTACGTGGATCTGCTCTGTAAATCGTCGGAGGATTTGCAGTCGGTAGCGAATCTGAGTTGCGGCCATTTCGGCGACAACGAAGGAACCCCGATGCATTGCCCGTTCTGCCGGCACCCTGATTCCCGAGTGGTCGATTCACGCGAGGCCGACGAGGGCCAGGCGATCAGGCGGCGCCGTTCGTGCCCCGAGTGTGGACGTCGATTCACCACGGTCGAGACGGCAGTTCTCTCGGTCGTGAAGCGCAGCGGCGTGACGGAGCCGTTCAGCCGGGAAAAGGTTGTCAAAGGTGTGCGTCGCGCATGCCAGGGCCGCCAAGTGGACAACGACTCGCTGAATTTGCTGGCCCAGCAGGTCGAAGATGCCGTACGTGCATCGGGTTCTGCCGAGATTCCCAGCAACGAGGTAGGGCTCGCGATTCTCGATCCGCTTCGAAATCTCGACGAGGTTGCGTATCTGCGATTCGCTTCGGTGTACAAGTCCTTCAGTTCCGCCGCGGATTTCGAACGTGAGATCACCGACATGCGCGAACATGCCGAGACCCGTGACGCCGACAAGGCTCCCGGCGCCGAGCCCGTTTCCGTCGACTGAGGCCTTCGACTCAGGTAACGCTCAGAGCACGGAGCGGGCACTAGGTAACGCTGAGAACACAAAGCGAACAATCGAACAAATCGGGCAAGTTATTCGCTTAGTGTCTACCAGGTACGTTCGTCCGCATCTCGGATCTTCACGGAGGCGTTATGAACTTAGTTGCAGTTCTCGGAGTCGTGAACAGCCTGGTAACCCTCGGGTTCGCCAACACTGTTGCCACCTTTGGCGGTTTCCTCACCAACGTCAACATTCAGACAATCTACTGATCGCGCAATCCTCGTCGAACATCAACGCTTGATCGCTTCGATAGCTTTCAGGACTCGCTTTTCGGATATCGGTGTGGGTGTACCGAGGGACTGCGCAAACAGACTCACGCGCAGTTCTTCGATCATCCAGCTGATCGCGTCGACGTCCCTGGCCGTGCGTCGCTCTTCGGGAAGTGAACTCAACAACCGGTCGTACGCTGCGTACACCCGGTCGAGGACATCCATCGCCTGCTGATCTCGTTGTGCGCTTGCAGGCAGAGCTTCGAGACGGAATTTTGCTGCGGCAAGATACCGCGGCAAATCGCGTAGGCGCGCTGAGCCCAATTCGGCGACGAAACCCGGAAAAAGCAGTGAGGTCAACTGCTCTCGGACGTCGTCGGCTGCCTCCCCGCGTGAGCGTTCGAGGACGACGCTCAGTTGGTGGGCGTGTTCGAGGATCGGAACAATCATGCGCAGGATCGCGGAAACGCGCCCGGCCAGTTCGGAGCGTGCGATCTTCACCAGGGCGTCGAAGGCCTCAGGCGTGCGCACCGGTCCACCGTGGGCCGCAATCACTTCGTTGGCAGCTGCCACTCGGCAATCCTCGACGAGGGCCTCCAAGCCGCCGTCCGGATTCTGGCCGAGCGCCAGACGCTGCGCGTTCGACAAGCCGGCGGTCACTGCCTTGAGTTGGGTGGGAACGGCCGCCAGGAGAAGCGCCCGAGTGCCTTCCCGCATCGCCTGCGCCTGCGCAGCCGGTGTACTCAGGACACGAACGGCAACTCCGCCGTTTTCCGGCACCAGTGCCGGGTATCCGGTTACCTGCTGCCCGCCGATGGAGCGAGTGATGGTCGGTTCCAACGCGCCGAGTGTCTCGGATGTCCAGACGGTTGCCGCTGCCCGTTCGGTACCGGTTGCCGCCTTGGCTACTTCTTTCTGCACGCGCGGGGCGAGCGCGCGTCGCAGCTGCGCCAGATCCTTACCCTTCGCGAGAACCTTGCCCGATTCGTCCTCGACGACAAACGTCATCCGAAGATGGTCGGGCAGCGCGGCGGGATCAAAGTCCTTGGCGTCGATCTGGATCCCGCCCAAGTGCGAGAGTTCACGGGCCATTGCGGTCATCAACGGCTCGGATCGAGGTTTGACTGCTGCCAACGCTGCGGCGGCGTAGTCGGGTGCCGGCACGACAGCGCGTCGAATGTTCTTGGGCAACGTCTTGATCAGAGCGGTAACCAGGTCGACGCGCATACCCGGGACCAACCAGTCGAAGCCGACCGGCTGAAGTTGCGCGAGCAGGCCGACCGGGATGTGCGCGCTGACGCCGTCGTCATCCTTTCCGGGTTCGAATTGGTAAGTGAGCGGAAACTGCATGTCGCCCTGGCGCCACGCGTCCGGGTACTCGCCACCGAGGACTGCAGCGGCGTCGGAGTTGACCACGGTTTCCGGTGTGAACGTCAGCAGACTCGGATTCGTGCGCCGCTCAGTCTTCCACCACTGGTCGAAATGCTTGGCGGACACGGCTTCCTGGCCGATACGTTCGTCGTAGAACTCGTAGAGAGTCTCGTCGTCTACGAGGATGTCGCGTCGGCGCGCGCGGTTCTCGAGTTCCTCGACGTTGTCGAGCAGTGCGCGGTTCTCGTGGAAGAACTTGTGGTTCGTCTGCCATTCCCCCTGCACCAGCGCATGGCGGATGAAGAGATCGCGGGAGGCCTCGGGATCGATTCGCGAGTACGTCACTGCGCGGCCGGTCACGAGGGGAACTCCGTAGAGAGTGACCCGCTCGTATGCCATCGCCGAGCCTCGCTTGGAGGACCAGTGCGGTTCGGAATAGGTCCGTTTCACCAGGTGCGGGGCGAGCTTTTCGGCCCACTCGGGTTCGATACGCGCGGACATGCGCGCCCACAGCCTCGACGTTTCCACGAGTTCGGCGGCCATGACCCAGCGTGGTGGCTTCTTGAACAGTCCCGATCCGGGGAAGATCGCGAAGTGGCTGCCCCTGGCGCCGAGGTAGTCCCGCTTCTCGCCCTCGCGTAGCCCGATATGCGAGAGCAATCCGGCGAGGAGCGACTGATGGATCGCGTTCTCGCTTGCCGGCGTCTCTCCCACTGTCCAGCCGAGACCGCGCGTGATCTGCCGGAGTTGCCCGTGCAGATCCTGCCATTCGCGGATCCGGAGCCAGTGCAGGAACTCGTTCCGGCACATCTTGCGGAACTGGTTGGAGGACAGATCGTTACGTTGTTCGCGTAAGTAGTCCCACAGTTTCAGGTAGGCCAGGAAATCGGAGTTCTCGACGTTGAACCTGGCATGCTTTTCGTCGGCTGCCTGCTGGAATTCGGCGGGCCGTTCGCGAACGTCCTGAATGGACAGTGCCGCGACGATGACAAGGGTTTCGTGAAGGCAACCGTTGTTCTTGGCTTCCACCAGCATTCGTGCCATCCGCGGATCCACCGGAATCTGGGCCAGCTCGCGGCCGACGGGCGTCAGTTCGGGGTGGCTGGCCTCGGAACCTCGCGCGATGGCGCCGAGTTCTTCGAGGAGTCCGATTCCGTCCTTCACCGCGCGCTGGTCCGGCGGTTCGACGAAGGGGAAGGCCGCGATGTCGCCCAGGCCGAGAGCCGTCATCTGCAAGATCACGGATGCGAGGTTGGTTCGCAGGATCTCCGGTTCGGTGAATGCCGGCCGTGACTCGAAGTCCTCCTCGGAGTACAGGCGGATGCAGATTCCTTCGGCGACGCGGCCGCAACGCCCGGAGCGCTGACGCGCCGACGCTTGGGAAATCGGTTCGATCGGCAACCGCTGCACTTTGGTGCGTACCGTGTATCGCGAAATGCGCGCCGTTCCTGGATCGACGACGTACCGAATGCCGGGAACGGTCAGCGAGGTCTCCGCCACGTTGGTTGCGAGGACGACGCGTCGGCCGGTGTGCGGCGAGAACACCTTGTGTTGTTCGGCGGCCGACAGCCGCGCGTACAGCGGGACGATTTCGGTGTTGCGAAGACGCCGATCGCGTAAAGCGTCTGCGGTGTCGCGAATTTCCCGTTCGCCGGAGAGGAAGACCAGGATGTCGCCTTCGCCCTCCGCGCTCAGCTCGTCGACAGCCTCGCAGACCGCGTCGACGGGATCACGGTCGAAGGTGATGTCGCCGGATTCGACGGTCAGTGGGCGGTAACGCATTTCGACGGGGAACGTTCGCCCGGATACCTCGACGATCGGCGCGGGCTTACCGTCGACAGCGAAGTGCTCGGCGAAGCGTTCGGGATCGATGGTCGCCGACGTGATGATGACTTTGAGATCGGGTCGGCGGGGGAGCAGCTGAGCCAGGTAACCGAGGATGAAGTCGATGTTGAGGCTGCGTTCGTGCGCTTCGTCGATGATCAGCGTGTCGTAGCGTCGGAGCATACGGTCGCGCTGAATTTCGGCGAGGAGAATGCCGTCGGTCATGAGCTTGACGTAGGTGCGATCCGAGACCTGGTCGGTGAACCGCACGGTGTATCCGACAGCGTCGCCGAGTTCGGTGTCGAGTTCTTCGGCGATACGTTCGGCAACGGTGCGTGCTGCCAGTCGGCGAGGCTGTGTATGTCCGATCAGGCCGCGGACGCCACGTCCGAGTTCGAGACAGATCTTCGGGATCTGAGTTGTCTTACCCGAGCCGGTCTCGCCGGCGACGATGACAACCTGATTCTCCGAGATCGCGGTCGCGATGTCGTCCTTGCGCTGACTGACGGGCAGGGCTTCGGGGTACGAGACCGCAGGAACACTGACTGCGCGGGCAGCCAAGCGAGTGCGTGCCTTCTCGATTTCTTCGGCCAGCGCCACCAGAGCGTCTGGTGTGCGGGCGCGGTCGAGTTTGCGACGGAGTCGACTCTCGTCGCGGAGTGAGACCTGTGCCAGCGCGCTCTTCAGGTCACTCCGCTTGGGGGAGAGCGGGGCCGGTGGTGTTGTAGACATGCTGATGACAGCCTATCGAACGCATTCACAACTACCGCTCGCAGATCGTAGTGATGTGCAAATATCGTCGAGTGACGACAAATACCGCAAATGAGTCATCGGTGCCTGTCGCGTCGACACCTGTTGCCGTGCGAGTACTTCGATTGTTGTTCGCGCTCTACGGACTCACTGCGTTGTTGTGGATCCCGATTCGCAACGCCGACGGATTCTCGTTGTCGAACTATCTGAGCTACTTCACCATCGAGAGCAATATCCTCGCGGTGTTCGTGTTGCTGGTGGGCGCATTTCGTGATCCGCAATCGCGGACATGGCAGTCGATTCGTGGCGCGGTGACTCTGTACATGGTCATCACCGGAATCATCTACGCCGTCCTACTCGCGAACATCGACGTCAATTTGAACGACGCGTGGATCAACTCGGCGCTGCACCGCATTCTTCCGCTGGTGATGCTCCTCGACTGGGTGTTCTTCGCTTCGCGGCACAGGATCTCCGAAATTCGCTCGCTGCAGTGGCTGCTGTTTCCGGTGATCTACGCGGTGTACACGTTGATTCGAGGTCCGATCGTCGACTGGTATCCGTACCCGTTCATGGATCCGCGCCATCAGGGCTACCTGGCTCTGTTCATTGGATTTGTCGTGCTGGGCATCGCGATGGCCCTGATGGCGTTGGCGGTCAATGCCGTCGGACGGTTGGGCGCCGGGCTACGCGGCCGGAACGCCCCGCAGTCCTAGCCCGCTTCCGGTGGCGATCACCTGATCGAGTCGGTCGATGTTCGGGTGCTTGCCGCGGTTCGCTCGCGCGTCCTCGGTGTGCTCGGCGAAGATCGTCAGTCCTGCTGTCGCGGCTTCGGGTGTCAGGGCGCCGTAGACCTCGGCAAGATGGTTGTACACCTTGACCGAGCCGGACTTTCCGGGCTTGTTCTCCACGGTGTCGACGACGTTTCCGTCGGCGTCGAGTACTTCGATGGCGGCCAGATGGTCGACGGTGGGCAGTGCGGCGAGATTGTCGGCAAAAGTCATGGTCGACAGATTACGTGTGCGCCGGGACACCGGTGCCGGGCGAGCGCCGTCGTGCGCCGATTCCCGATGTCGATATAGTCGCAGCACATCGTTTGCACACCAGCATCGTTTGTATTCGAAGGGGACAATGATGGCTTCGGCATTGTGGCACGGGTTCGCGGACATGGGCGCTGTGGAGAAGAACGGCGCGTTTGTCGTCTCTCGCGGTGAGGGGGCGTACATCTGGGACCGCGAGGGCACTCGGTATCTGGATGCGACGGCGGGCTTGTGGTTCACCAATGTCGGGCACGGGCGCACGGAGATCGCGGATGCGGTGGCGGCTCAGTTGTCGAAGATCGCGCATTTCTCGAATTTCGGTGATTTTGTTCCCGAGACGACGCAGGTGTTGGCGGAGCGGTTGGCGACGATTGCGCCGGTTGCCGGGAGCAAGATCTTCTTCACTTCGGGTGGTTCGGATTCGGTGGACACTGCGGCGAAGCTCGCTCGTCGGTACTGGCACGAGGTGGGGCAGCCGGAGAAGGCCATCATTGTCGGTCGTCAGAAGGCGTATCACGGAATGCATGTTGCGGGAACAGCTCTGGCGGGTATTCCGGTGAACCGTGAGGGTTACGGCGAGCTGATGGCAGATGCGGCCACGGTCGGCTGGGATGATGCGAAGAGTCTGCTCGAGTTG